>Ga0226835_1000007_pt1 | contig 677465 bp, 616 predicted proteins | sample LAC_MetaG_1_FD_163627 | JGI IMG/M metagenome (GOLD analysis project Ga0226835, IMG submission 163627) | Anaerobic ammonium oxidizing microbial communities from anammox membrane bioreactor (MBR) in UC Berkley, California, United States -... | ecosystem: Engineered > Bioreactor > Anaerobic >... | reverse complement strand
AGTGCGCGGCTCTCGGAGGCCCTGACGCTCGACGCCAGCTACACCTACACCGACGCCACCGAGCCCGCTCCCGGCGGCGGCGACCGGCACGAGGTGCGCCGGCCATGGCACACGGCGGCGCTGAACCTCGACGGTAAGTGGCTGTCCGGGCGCCTGGGCCTGAACCTCGGCATCGCCTATACCGGCGATCGCGAGGATGTCTACTTCGACGGCAGCTTCACGCCGCACCGCGTGGAGCTCGACAACTACACGCTGGTGACCGTCGCGGCCAGCTACGACATCACGCAGCGGATCAGCGTCTACGGCCGCGTGGAGAACGCCCTCGACAGCGACTACGAGGATGTCTACGGCTTCAACACGCCGGGTGCAGCCGCCTACCTCGGCCTGCGCCTCGCCATGAACCGCTGACATTGCGGGCAAATCCGCTACCATGCAGGCACACCCGGCAGATGCCCCGGGTGTGCCTGCGAGGGCCAGCATGGGCAAGCGCCTGACGAAGATCTACACGCGCACCGGCGACGACGGCAACACCGGGCTCGGCACCGGGGAGCGGGTGCCGAAGGACAGCCTGCGCATGGTGGCCATCGGCACCGTGGATGAACTGAACAGCGCGATCGGCATGACCATCGCAACCACCGGCACGGGTGCCGACGTCGCCGCCTGCCTCGGCATCATCCAGCACGAGCTCTTCGACCTCGGTGGCGAGCTGTCGGTGCCGGGCCGCACGGTCATCGACGATGCGGCCGTTACACAGCTGGAAATGACACTCGACCGGTTCAATGCCGAGCTGCCGCCGCTACGTGACTTCATCCTCCCGGGTGGCAACGCCGCGGCCGCAGCCTGCCATGTCGCCCGCAGCCTGTGCCGGCGCGCCGAGCGGCGCACCTGGGCCCTGGCGCGCGCGGAAGCGGTCAACCCGGCCTCGCTGCGCTACCTCAACCGCCTGTCCGACCTGCTGTTCGTGCTGGCCCGCGTGCTGGCCCGCCAGGATGGTGGCAGCGAAGTGCTCTGGCATCCACGGCGCGCGCCCTCCACCTAGCCCTCCGGCCGCCGGCGGCCGCGCGCCTCATCCAGCCGCGCGCACATCAGCTCGATGCCGTCGAGCAGGCGTGGGCCCGGACGGCTCAGCAGGTCGGCGTCGACGAGGAACAGGTTGCCGTCGCGAACGGCCGGTAGGCCTGGCCATGCCTGCCAGCCCGCCAGCGCGTCGCTGCCGCTGATGTCGCTGGCGATGATCACCTCCGGTGCGGCATCGAGTACCGCTTCCGCCTCGACGATGGCCGTGAGCCCCGGCAGGCCACCAAAGACGTTGTCGCCGGCGCACAGCTGCAGGCCCTGCCCGAGGAAGTGCCGGTCGGTGACCGTGTAGTAGGGCCGCGCAGCGAGTTGCAGGAACACGCTGATCCGGGCGGCATGCGCGGCGCGGCTGCCGAGTGCATCGAGCCGTGCCTGGAAGGCCGCCGCCGCCGGCTCGGCCACGGCGAGCGTGCCGGCCAGCGCGCCGATGCGGCTGATCTGCCTGCCGATATCGGCGAGCTCGGTGGGCTCAAGGGCCACGACGTGGAAGCCGAGCTCGCGCAGCCTGGCCAGCGTCTCGGGGGGATTGCCCGAGGTCCAGCCGAGGATCAGATCGGGATCAAGCGCCGCGACCACCTCGTAGTCCACACGGAAGGCATCGCCGACCCGCGGCACGCGCCTCGCGGCCGGCGGATAGTCGCTGAACGCCACGGCACCGACCAGGTGATCGCCCGCCCCCGCCGCGAAGGCGAGCTCGGTGAGATGGGGTGACAGCGTGATGATGCGCTGCGCGGCGACCGGCGCCGGCGCGCGGGCTGCCGGTGGCGCCGGCGGGCTGCAGGCGCAGAGCAGCAGCAGGCTGGCGAGCCACGCCCCGAGCCGCGAGCGGTACATGAGCGGCCGCATCAACCCGCGCGCCGCGCGCGCTCGAGCAGGCCCGCCAGCCGGCCCCAGTCGAAGGCAGGCCCCGGGTCGGTCTTGCGGCCCGGGGCGATGTCACTGTGGCCGACCACCGGGGCCCGTTGCAGCGAGGGCCAGGCCCGGCGCAGCGCTTCGATGAGCCTGGCCAGGACTTCGTACTGCACCGCCTCGTAAGGCTGCTCATCGGTGCCTTCCAGCTCGATACCGATCGAGAAATCGTTGCAGCGCTCGCGGCCGCAGTGGCGCGACTCCCCGGCATGCCAGGCGCGGCGGCCGAGCGGCACGTACTGCACCAGCGTGCCGTCGCGGCGCACCAGCAGGTGCGAGGACACCCGCAGGGAGGCGATGGCCGCGAAGGACGGATGGGCTGCCGGGTCCAGGCTGTTGGTGAACAGCGCATCGATCCAGGGGCCGCCGAACTGCCCGGCAGGAAGGGAGATGCCATGCACCACGATCAACTCGGGCTGGCAGTCCGCCGGGCGCTCGTCCTGGTTGGGCGACGCGACCTGGCGTGCTCCGCTCACCAGGCCCGTCGCCGCATCGACCACGAAATTCGCCACCATGCACGTGATTCTACACAGCGCCTGCCGGCCGGTTCCGGCAGTTGAGTAAACTGTCCCCGGAATATGCGCCGGATCTACTCCGAGAAACGCCTGGGCCCTGGCACCACGGCTATGCTGGGCGGCGATGCCGCCAACCACGTGCTGCGCGTCCTCAGGCTGCGCCGGGGCGACCGGCTGCTGGTGTTCGACGGCTCGGGCATGGATTTCGAAGCCGAGGTCAGCGGCCTGCAGCGCGACGCGGTGGAGCTGCGGATCGGGGCGGGCCATGCGGTCGATGTCGAGTCGCCGCTGGCGGTCACGCTGTTCCAGGGCATTTCCCGCGGGCCGCGCATGGACACCGTGATCCAGAAGGCCACCGAACTGGGCGTGGCGCGCATCCAGCCCCTGCTGGCATCGCGCAGCGTGGTGCGCCTCGACGAGCCCGGGGCGCAGCGCAAGCGCGAGCACTGGCAACGCGTCGCCGTGGCGGCGGCCGAACAGAGCGGCCGCAGCCGCATCCCCGCGGTCGCCGAGCCCGGGACGCTGGAAAATCTGGTGCCGGCGATTTCCGGCTATGCGACCTGCCTGCAACTGGACCCGGGCGGTGAGTCCTTCGCGGCCCTGGGGCAGCCCGTGGGACCTGTGGCGCTGCTGGTGGGTCCCGAGGGCGGCCTCACCGAGGCGGAAGTCCGGCTCGCTGCGGATTTCGGCTTCCGCCGCCTGCGGCTGGGGCCGCGCATCCTGCGTACCGAGACCGCCCCGCTGGCAGCGCTGGCGGTGCTGCAACTGCTGGCGGGCGACCTCGGCTGAGGGTGCCCGCTGCTCCGATCGCAGTCGCAGGCCTGGCCGGGGCGGCCCGGCTGTCAGGGACGGCGTAGCGCCTGCAGCTGCACCACTACCGGGATGGCGGCCGAAACGTAGGCGGCAGCGGGGTCGGACTCCATGCCGAGGTCGGCATCGCGGCGCAGGATCGTGACGCTGCCGGTGATCGTCAGCCGCTCGCCGTCCACCGCAAGCGTCAACGGCTCCAGCACCAGCTCCCGATCCTTGATGGTCAGTGTGCCGGCGAGTTCGAACCGCCCGTCGCCGCGCGGCTCGATGCCAGTGCTGCGAAACCTCGCCAGCGGATGCCTGGCTGCGTCGAACCACTCGGGCTGCGGCAGCGTTTCCTCGTGCAGGGGGTTGCCGTCACGCGCCGAGGCCGTCTCGATCTCGGCGGTCACGCTGGAGCTGGCCAGGTCCGCGGGATCGAAACGGATACCGGCACGCCAGCGCGTGAAACGGCCCTCGAACGGCATGCCGGCGTGGGCCCCGGAGAACCGGATCTCGCTGCCCGGATCGACCGACCAGTTGCCGCCCGCCAGATCACCGATGTTGCTCGCTTCCGCGGGCACTGCCGCCGGCGGCTTGACCACGGCCCAGCCTACGCCTACCGCGGCCAGGACGATGGCAGCGCTGCCCAGCCAGAGCGCGATGCTGCGCGGCCACTCGTGCGGCTGCGGCCGGCCACCGGGAGCGGCGGCCAGCGGCAGCATGCGTGACAGCACGACATCGCGGTCCACCAGCTGGTGCTTCAGGGCGGCGCCCACGTGCAGCGCCAGCAGCAGCATGGCGCCCCAGGCCAGCCACTCGTGTACGTCCAGCGTCACACCGGCCACCGCGGCGCGTGTGCCCTGCGCCGCCTGGTCGAGGCCGAACAGGTGCGGCACCTGGAACAGGCCGAACCACAGCGTCGGCACGTTGAGCGGCGCCGTCCCGCGCCATTGCGCCGAGGCGTACAGCCAGCCGCTGAACGGAATCGCCAGCATCAGGACATAGAACGCGCCATGCGTCAGTCGGGCCGCGACCCGCTCCCAGGCCGGTGCCGCCACCGGCATCGGCGGCGGCGGGTGCTGCAGGCGCCAGGCGAGCCGCAGCAGGCTCAGCACCAGCACGGTCAGCCCCAGCGACTTGTGGACCTGGAATACTGCAATGGCGCGCGCTGCCGTCTCCGGTACGTCGATGCCCCGGTGCATCCACCAGCCGAGCGCTACGTTGCCGACAATGGCGGCAGCGATCGCCCAGTGCAGCAGGATGGCGACGGCGGAGTATCGCGCCGCGCGCGCGTTCATGGTGCTGCTGCGACTTCCTGGTGGAACTCGCCGTCGAACCGCACTGCCACGGCGTCAGCGACCAGCGGCGGCTTCAGCAGCTCCGTCATGCCGAAAGCCGAACGATCGAAGCCGCCCGTGACCGAAAAGCCGATGGCGCCGCGCCCGAGGAATGGATGCTGGGCCGCGGATCCGGTCACGACCACCTCGAGCGTGACCGGCAGGGTCTTGCCGAGCATGCTGAGGTCACCGCTGACGCGCAGCTGGCCCGGCGCGGTTGCCTCGACACTGGTGGACCTGAAGCTGATCTGCGGGTACTGGCCGGCATTGAAGTACTTGGGACTCTGCGCCAGCGCTTCATCGAAGCTCTTGTAGGGCGAACCCGGCACGGCTGCCTGGTAGTCGCCGGCATAGTCGGTGCGTATCGAGGCCGGATCGACCGCCAGCTCGATCGAGGATGCCGCCAGGTTTGCCGGATCGAGCTGCAGGCTGGCCTGGATGCGTGTGAAGCGGGCCACGTAGTCGGCCAGGCCGAGGTGACGGACGCGGAACTCCAGCGTGGCGTGGTCCGGATCCAGTGCGTAGCGGCCTGCTGGGGCGGCGATCGGCGCGGCAGCTGCCTGTTCGCCGGCGGGTTTTGCGTCTGGCGGCGGCGCAGGCGGTGCGCAGGCAGCGAGCACCGCGGCTGCGAGTAAACCCGCCACCACCGACTGGCAGCGCCGATTCAGGAGACCAGGCAACAACGTGGAAAGACTCATGGACCAGCTCCCTTGTTGACGGCAGACCTAGATGATGAAGCGTCCCAGCCACCAGGCAATGGCCGCGATCAGCGCCGAGGCCGGGATGGTGAGCACCCAGGCGATGACGATGTTGCCCGCCACGCCCCAGCGCACCGCGGAAAATCCGCGCTGCGCCGAGCCGACGCCAATGATGGCACCGGTGATGGTATGCGTGGTGGATACCGGGATGCCAAAGCCGGAGGCGAGGAACAACGCCATGGCCCCACCGGTCTCGGCGGAGAAGCCGCCCACCGGCTTGATCTTGGTGATGCGCTGACCCATGGTCTTGACGATGCGCCAGCCGCCGAAGAGCGTGCCGGTGCCGATGGTCAGGTAGCAGCTGACGATCACCCACATCGGCAGGTGGTCACGAGTGGCATCGCCAGCGGCAATCAGCAGCAGCCAGATGATACCCATGGTCTTCTGCGCGTCGTTGCTGCCGTGGCCCAGGCTGTAGAGGGCCGACGAAACCAGCTGCAGGCGGCGGAAGATGCGGTCCACGCGGTGCGGCGCCGAGCGGAAGCATATCCAGGAGACCACCGTGATGAGCAGTGCGCTCCAGACAAAGCCGATGAGCGGCGCGGCAAGGATAAAAATGCCGACCTTGAGGATGCCCGGCAGCAGCAGCGCCTCGACACCGGCCTTGCTGACCACGGCGCCGATCATGCCGCCGATCAGCGCGTGGGAGGAACTCGACGGAATGCCGTAGTACCAGGTGATGACGCTCCAGCTGATCGCACCCACCAGCGCGCCGAAGATCACGTGGTAGTCGACGAAGCCGGGCTCGACGATGCCCTTGCCCACCATGGCCGCCACCTTCAGCTCGAAGATGGCAATGGCGAGGAAATTGAACAGCGCCGCCCAGGCGACCGCCTGGTGCGGCTTCAGCACACCGGTGGAAACCACCGTGGCAATGGAGTTAGCGGCATCGTGGAAGCCGTTCATGAAGTCGAAGACCAGCGCGATGGCGACCAGCATCGCCAGGGTATTGAACGTGATCTGGACTTCCACGGTCAGCCGTTCTCGAGAACCACGCCCTCGATGATGTCGGCGACATCCTGGCAGCGGTCCGTCGCCGTCTCCAGCAGTTCGTAGACCGCCTGCAGCTTGATGACCTGGCGCACATCGGGTTCCTCGCGGAACAGCCTGGAGATGGCACCACGCATGACCCGGTCGGCGTCGGACTCCAGCCCGTCGATCTCCTGGCAGAGCATGAGGATGGACGGAGCGTTCTCCATCGAGGACATCAGGCGCACGGCGGCCTGCACCCGCTCGCAGCAGATCTTCACCAGGTCCGCCAGGTGCGCCGCCTCGGGTGGCAACTGCTTGATATCGTAGAGCATGAGCGACTCGGCCGCGTCCTGGATCAGGTCGAGGATATCGTCCATGCGCGAGATCAGGCGGTGGATGTCATCGCGGTCGAAGGGCGTGACGAAGGTCTTGTGCAGCAGGGCGGTGGTTTCGCGCGTCACGCGGTCGGCCGCATGCTCGATTTCGCCGATGCGCGTGATGCGCCCGTTGCAGCCCTGCGCGTCGCTGAATCCCTGCAGCAGCTCGGAAACTGCCGCGCCGCCCTCCGCCACGAGGGCCGCGTGCTGGTTGAACAGGTCGAAGAAGCGCCCCTCATGGGGCATGAGGCGCGAGAAGATCTGCATGGGTCGCCCGGCTCTTGCCGTCTGGTTAGCCCGCAGCCTACCAGAAAGCACCCGGCCAGCGGTTGCGAATTGCCGCTGGTCGCCGGCGGCCGCGGCCTCAGGACAGCCGGCGGGCCGAGCGATCGAGGCAGGCGTGCAGCAGTTCCTCGACGCGCTCCAGGTCGGGGATCAGCGGGTACTCGTTGATCATGCGGATCTGGCAGACCACCGGCCCCTCGGCCGGCCAGGCCTGGCGGTCATCGGGCTGCATCACCTCGCGGTTGACGCGCACCAGCTGCGGGAAGCCCTCGGTGAGAATGCCGTAGTAGCCGGTGTCGAGGCGGCCGGACATGGCGTTGACGATGGCGATGCGGGTGCGGCCTCCCGGCTCGCCTGCCTCCCGCCCGCAGAGCTCTTCGAACGAGACCACCGGCACGCGCAGCGTCGTCCACGGCACCAGCCCGCGGAACCAGCCGGGTGCCTGGGCCTGGCGAACGGGCGGCGCGTAGCGGATCACCTCGGCGATGCAGCTGCGCGGGACGATGAGGCGCAGCTGGCGCAGCGGAATCAGCTGGCAGTAGATTTCGTCGATGGCACTGCGCTGGACCGTCTGGCTGTTCATGTCAGGCCTGCTGCAACTGGTGGCGCACCGCTTCCAGCAGCGCGCGCTCCTGGTAGGGCTTGCCGAGGTAGTCGTTGACGCCCACCTCGATGGCGCGTGCCTTGTGCTTGTCGCTCACCCGCGAGGTGATCATGACGATGGGCACGGTGGCGGTGTCGGCGTTGTTGCGCACATGCTTCGCGAACTCGTAGCCGTCCATGCGCGGCATCTCGACATCGAGCAGGATGATGTCGGGTCGGTGGTCCTGCAGCACGCCGATGGCTTCCAGCCCGTCCTTCGCGGTGACCACGCGGAAGCCGTTGCGCTCCAGCAGCCGCTGGGTCACGCGGCGCATGGTGATGGAGTCGTCCACTACCAGCGCGAGCGGGCCCCGTGCGGGAGCCTCCACCACCGGCGCGCGCACCGCGGCGCCGGGGCGCAGGGTGCGCACCAGGATGCCCATGTCGAGGATCACGGCAATGCGGCCATCACCGAGGATGGTGGCGCCGGCAATGCCACGGATGGTGGCGAGCTGCGGTCCCACCGGCTTGACGACGATTTCGCGGCTGTCGAGCATCTCGTCGGCTATGAGCGCCGTGGAATGCTCCGCGGCCCGCACCAGGATCACCGATACCCGACTCTGCTCCTCCGGGATGCGCGCCGGCCCGAGGCCGAGGAACTCGCCCAGGTGGCGGAACTGGTAGGACTGGCCGCCGTAGTCGATGACCGGCTGCGGGGTGCCGAGCCGCGCCAGCAGCTCGCTGCGTGACAGGCGGATGACGCCTTCCACGGTGGGCAGCGGCATGGCATAGAGCTCGGCGCCGCAGCGCACGATCAATGCCTGGGTAACCGCGAGCGTGAATGGCAGGCGGATGGTGAAGGTCGTGCCGCGGCCCGCCACCGAGCCGATGCGCAGCGAGCCACCGAGCTTTGCCACCTCGCTGGTGACCACGTCCATGCCGATGCCGCGGCCCGCCGCCTGGGTCAGCCGGTCGGCGGTGCTGAACCCGGGGCGCAGGATGAACTGCATGGCCTCCTCGTCGCTCACCGCGGTGCCGGGCTCGATGAATCCGAGGTCCGCAGCCTTGCGGCGCACGGCGGCGACGTCGATGCCGCGTCCGTCGTCGGCGATCTCCACCACGGCCTCGGAGCCGTCGCGGCGCAGGTTGATGAAGATGCTGCCGGTCGCCGGCTTGCCGGCCGCCTCGCGCTCCGCCGGCAGCTCGATGCCATGCACCACCGCATTGCGCAGCATGTGTTCGAACGGCCCGAGCATGCGCTCCAGCACCTGGCGGTCCAGTTCGCCGCCGCCCTGCATCTGCAGCTCGGCACGCTTGCCGACCTCCATGGCGGTCTGGCGCACCAGGCGCGCCAGGCGCGGGCCGTGCTGGTGGAACGGCACCATGCGGGTGCGCATCAGGCCATCCTGCAACTCGGTCGCCGTGCGCGCCTGCTGCACCAGCAGTGCTTCGGTGTCCCGCGCCATGTTCTGCAGCAGGTCCTTGAGGCTGTTCACGTCGGTGGTGGTTTCCGCCAGGCTGCGCGACAGCTGCTGGATGGTCGAATAGCGGTCGAGTTCCAGCGGGTCGAAGTCGCCGCGGCCGCCGCCGTCGTCCTGGTGGCGGAAGAGGATCTGCGCCTCGGTCTCCAGCTCCAGCTTGCGCAGCTGCTCGCGCAGGCGCACCACGGTCGCGCCGAGCTCCTCGAGGTTGAACTGGATCAGGTTCACCTGCTGGCTGAGCCGTGACTGGAAGATGCTGATCTCGCCCGCATTGTTGAGCAGCTGGTCGAGCAGCAGCGAATCCACGCGTGCGGTCTCGCGGCGCTCGGCGGCCGGCAGGCGCGCCGCCGTGGATTCCGCCGCCTCCGCGGCCAGCGGGACCCGGTCGGCCGACGCGGCGGCGGGCTGCTCGAGCTCGCGCGCCAGCTCGCTGATGCGCTCGAGGGCCGGCAGGCTGATTTCGGGCAGCGCCGGCACCGGTTCCGGCTCCGACACGACCGGTGGCACGACCGGGGTGGGCTCGGGTTCTGGCTCGACCGGCAGCGATGCCGCGGCTGCGGGCGGTACCTCCTCCAGCGCCTCGGGCTGCGCTGCTTCCGGAAGAACCGGCGCAGCCGGCGTGGCCGGCGCAATCTCCACCGGAGGTGGCGGCGCAGGCGTACTCGCCGCCGGCGCCACGGACGGGACCTCTTCCGCGGACAGCGCTGCGCGCACCCGCGCTGCCAGCTGCGGGGCCAGCCGCTGCTGCTCGCCCGTCATGACGTCCTCGCGCAGGCGATGCAGTTCGTCGAGGCTCGCCTGCAGCAGCTCGCTGAACGCCGGGCTGCGCGGGATCAGGCCTTCCCCGACCCGGATGAGCAGCGTCTCCAGGTCGTGGCTGAATGCGCCCATGATGCCGAGGCCGGCCATGCGGGCGCCGCCCTTCAGCGTGTGCAGGTAACGCTGCAGGTCGGCCATCGCCTGCTCGTCGCCGGCCCCGCCGCGGTTCTCTGCCAGGCGGGCGACGGCGGCATCGGCCGACTCCAGCAACTCGGCTGCCTCCTCGGCGAAGATCGCTGCGATCTCGGGGTCATAGGGCAACGCGGGAGCTGCGGGTGCAGGCGCGGCGGTCGCAGGGGATTCGACCGGCTCGACCGGCTCCACCTTCCCGGCTGATTCGATTGGTTCGATCGGTTCGACTGGTTCGACTGGCTCGCTGGAAACACCAGCCTCGACCGGTTCGACGAACTCGGCCAGTTCGCTGGCGGCGGGCAGTTCAGCCGTGAGCTCGATGACCTCCGGCAGCGGCAGCTCCTCGACGATGATGGAATCATCGGCCGGGGGTGCCACGGACTCGGGTTCGGGTTGCACCCCGGTCAGTTCACCGGTGCGCTCCAGTGGCTCCTGTGGCGGATGTTCGAGCGCTGCAATGTGATCGCTCAGCCGCTGCTCGAGGTCCACGGTTTCCGGGGCCGGTCGCCAGGGCTCGGCGAGGTAGGCCAGCAGTGCCTCGATGCGGGAGGCTGCATCGCGCAGCGTCACCACCGCCCCTCCCGGCAGACGTGCCGGGCGCCTGTAGGCCATGCTCACCAGCGCATTCAGCGCCTCGGTCAGCGGCTGGCCCAGGCCCACGCGCGCCATGGCAAAGCTGCCATCCAGCGTGTGGCAGGAGCGATGCAGTTCCTCGGTCACGGCATAGGGCGGTGCGGCCTCGTCGCAGTGAGCGACGAACCGGCGCAGCGTTGCCAGGTGCCCACCGACTTCCCGGGTGAAAATGTCCAGCAGGACCGGATCCATGCCACCCGCTGTGGCCGTCGCGGACACGGGTTCCGACTCCGGCTCCGGTTCCGCGGTAGCGGGCGCCGTGGGCTCCGGCTGCACAGGCGCTGCCGGCTGCTGGATATCGGTTCCGGCAACGGCGACCAGCCGCGGCGGCTGCGCGGGTTGCGGAGCAGCCGCAGCAGCGCCTGCACCCTCTTCGGCCTCGCGGGCGGCTGCCGCCTGCGGTTCGGCCAGGGCCTGGACACGGCTGAGCAGCGGCCTGAGGTCCCCGCCCGGTGCGGCACCGACTTCCAGCTGCTCGAGCAGCGATGGCAACAAGCTGACGCAGTCCTGCAGGACGCTCATCAGTTGCGGGCTGCGCTGGACGGTGCCATTGATGACGCGATTGAGGAGCAGTTCGACTTTCCAGCAGAACTCGCCGATCAGGTCGGCGCCGACCATCCGGCCACTGCCCTTCAGCGTGTGGAAGGCGCGCCGCAGGGACGCCAGCGAATTGCCGTCGGCATCGTCGCGTTCCCAGGCCGCGAACGCCCGGCCGATGCCGCTGATCTCCTCGCGCGCCTCCTCGATGAACAGCTCCAGCAGCTCCGGGTCGAGCCGTTCCGGCCCGCCGCTGAAGACCGCCGTCGACGCCGGTGGCGGCCTGGTCGCGGCCGGCGGCGGCACGGGCGGCCCCGGGATGACCTGCGTGGCCTCGTGCCCGGCAGGCGTCGCGGCCACCGTTTCGGCGGCATCCAGCCCCGCTGCATGCTCCAGCGCCGCCTCGGCCCCCTCGACGGATGCGGCCTGCGCCAGGCCCTCGAGGCAGCGCTCGGCGTTGTCGAGCATGTAGTGCGGCTCGCTACGCCCGGCCTGCAGGGTCTCCAGGTAGTACTCCAGCGCCACGGTCGCATCGGCCAGCCGGTCCAGGCGCGCACGCTCCGCGCGTCCCTGCCCCTGGCCGAGCACGCCGCGGATGGCGCGTTGCAGGCCGCCGACCACGCCGGCAGCCCGCTCCTTGCCGAGCATCAGCAAGCCGGCGGTGATGCCCTGGAGCTGCTCTGGCACGGCGTCCATCGCCGCACCGTCGCCACCCCGGTCGGTGATCTGGGTGATGGCTTCCTTCACGCGCGCGAGATTCACCAGGCACTCGCGCATGACGGCCGGTGTCACCTGGCTGAGGTCGGCGCCGGTTTCCGGCGACGCATCCGCCGTGGCGGCCACCGGCTCTCCGGCGCGTGGCGCGATCATGCCGATGAGGTCAGCTTCGAGCCGGTCCTCGACGCCGAGCAGCGCGGCCGCAATGCCAACGAGGGCTGACTCCTGCGGGCGGCGGCCGTGGGAGATCAGCTCCTGCAGCTCCTCGCGGCGCGTCTGCACCATTTCGCGCAGGTCACCGAGGCCAAGCACCCCCAGGGTATCGCCGATCTTCTTCAGCAGCTCCAGCTGCGGCACGAGTTCCTCGACCCGCTCCATGCCGGTGCGTACGAAGATGTCCAGCACGTCCTTCACGCGGCCAAGGTCCTCGCGAATCGCCTGGGCCACGGTCTGCATCAGCTTGACGCTGGGCGCCGACAGGCTCTGGCGTGCCTCCTCGACCTGCGCATCGCCCGGCACCAGTTCGGAGAGGTTGAAGGCGGCGCGGATGGCGGTGGCGCGGGGGCCGCTGCTGCGGGACCGTGCCACGTAATAAAGCAGGTTGTTGACGAGCTCCGTCGGCGGCACCTTGGCGAACTGGGCCTCGCCCAGCGTGCGCAGGCGCTTCATTTCCCGGTCCACCTGGCCCATCAGGCGCTTGAGTGAGACGCTGGTCTCCAGTCCCCCGTCCAGCAGGACCTCGATGATGCCGGCAGCCACCCACCAGAGGTGATGGACCTGCTCGGCGGTGGCGGCACTCTCCAGGCGCTCCACCACGCCTGCCATCTGGCGCAGGCTGGCCTCCGGCTCATCACCACGGATCCACCCGAGCAGTGCCAGCTGGAAACGCGGGCGCAGTTCGCCCGCCAGGCGCATGAGGTCCTCGCCGTCGGGCCGGGTGCGGGGCAGCTGGCTGGTCGCCCGCGGGTCGCCACCGACGTTGAGGAGCAGCAGCGTGCTCTCCGAAAGCAGTGGCCGCCCCCGGGCGGCACGCAGGTCGTTGAGCAGCGGCAGCAGCACCAGCGGGATGTCGCGGCCGCCATTGAGCACCCGCTCCACGTAGGCCGGCAGCTGCACGGCGGAGCGCATCAGCGCCTCGAGCGGTTCCTCGGCGCCGCCATCGCGGCGCTTCAGCCTGGCCAGGTAGGCACAGGTCTGCTCCATCTCCTCGGCCAGCAGGCTGGCGCCGTGGGTCTCCGTCATGCGCAGCACACCGCGCGCGGTGTGCAGCAGGGCGGCCACGCGCTCCAGTGCCTGGGAGCCGCCGTCGCCCTCGGCGAACTGCTCGAGCACCACGCGCGCATCGTTGAGCGTGACCGCCAGCTCGTCGCTGACGATCTGCAGCGATGCCTGTGGAATCGCGGTGTTCATGGCGGGGCGAGATGCCGCGGAGCCCGCCGTCAGGCCGTGCGCTTGCCGATGACGCGCAGCCCCCGTTCACCGTAAGCACCGGCCTCGGCGCCGGGCGCCGCCGGGCGCGGTTCCGGGCCGCGGCCACGACGTGCATCCTGCGCCCCGGCCGGCAGCCGGAAGCCGGCTACCGAGCGGCGCAGCTGCGCAGCCAGCGCGGCCAGCTTGCTGATCGACTCGCGGGTGTTGCTGGTGCCGGACGCCGTCTGCGAGTTGATCTGCTGCAGCAGTTCGACGATGCGGATCACCGCGGCCGCGGCACCCGCCTGCTCCCGCGCCGAATTGGAGATGTTCTGCACCAGGCTGGCGATCTGGCTGGAGACCTGCTCGATCTCCTCCAGTGCGGCTCCGGCATTCTCGGCGAGCAGCGCACCGCCCACCACGTCGGTGGTGCTGCGCTCCATGGAGACGATCGCTTCGTTGGTGTCAGCCTGGATGGTGCGCACCAGCACCTCGATCTGCTTGGTCGCGTTGGCCGAGCGCTCCGCCAGGCGCTGGACCTCGTCGGCCACCACCGCGAAGCCGCGACCGGCCTCGCCGGCCATCGAGGCCTGGATGGAGGCGTTCAGCGCCAGGATGTTGGTCTGGTCGGCGATGTCATTGATGAGCTCGACGATGTTGCCGATCTCCTGCGAGCTCTCGCCGAGCCGCTTGATGCGCTTGGAGGTGTCCTGGATGGTCTCGCGGATGGCGTTCATGCCCTCGATGGTGCGGCGCACCGCCTCGCCGCCCTTGTGGGCGACATCCACCGAGTGCCGCGCCACGTCGGAGGAGCGCTCGGCGTCGCCGGAGACCTCCTCGATGGAGCCGACCATGCGGCTGATCGCCTGCGAAGCGGAGTCCACCTGCTTTGACTGTGCCTCGCTGGCCTGCCCCAGCTGTGCCGCGGTGCTCTCCGCGCTGCGCGCCGCCCCGTCCAGCAGGATGGCGCTCTCGTTGATGGTGGTGACCAGCTCGCGCAGCGCTTCCACCGCATAGTTGATGGAGTCGGCGATGGCGCCGGTGATGTCCTCGGTGACCGTGGCCTGCACGGTAAGGTCACCGTCGGCAAGGCTCGACAGCTCGTCGAGCAGGCGCAGGATCGCCTGCTGGTTGCGGTCCGCCTGGTCGCTCGCCAGCTGCACCGGTGCGGCGGGCGGCGCCTGGAAGGCCACCCAGGTCAGCATCACGAGGATCACCGCGGCCAGCACCAGCAGCCCGGTCAGCAGCACCTGGCGCGCCGGCACCCCGGCAGCGCCCGCCTCGGCGGCTGGTGCCCCCACCAGGCGCAGGGCCACCTGGTCCAGCTGGCGCGAAGCCTGCGCAATCAGGTCGAGCCGGTCGCCGAGGGCGCGGGCGTCACGCACGCGGGTAAACACCCTGTCGCGCGCGCTGGCCAGACGCCCGAGCGCTTCCACGGCCCGCGACCCACCCACTGCCCTGAGGTTGAGATCCGGGTCACCGTTCTGCAGGCCGAGGATGATCTGCGCCACGTCGATCTCGGTCTGGCCGAGCGCATTGGCGATGTCGGTCGGCTTGCCGGGGCCGCCCACGAGCGCCCGCAGCTGCGGCACGATGCCCGCGACGATGGTCTCGAGCCGCTGCAGCTGCGCGGTGGTGGCTGCCTGGCCGCTGGCGGCTAGCTGCAGCTCCCCGACTTCACGGAGCAGCACCGGCATGAGTTTCTCCAGGTCCACAACCACGGCGTAGGCGCCGAGGATCTCCGGCCGCCCCTTGCTGATGATCGCGGCACTGGCCCTGACCTGGCCCGCCAGCGGATCGTCAGCATCCGCGCCCGAGGCGTCGAGCTGTGCCACGCTGCGCGCCAGGGCGTCGAAGGCCTGCGGCATGCCGCGCATGGCCTCGCGCGCCTGCAGGACGACCCCCTGGAGGTCGGCATCGGCACCCGCCGCTGCACCCAGGGCGCCCGGGCCCTTGAGCACCAGCGCCATGGCACCCACCAGCGACAGGAACAGGCACAGGGCGAGGATGACCAGATTCCGGGAGCGGTTACTGCTGTTGAACATGTCTGCTGCGTCCTCCAAACGGGGCGCGGCCAGCGCGCCACTCCTGTCGTCTTTTTATATATGCCGCGGGTTGTGCCTGCAGCCCCGGCTAGTCCTCTGCGGCCCTCTGGAACTCGCGACTCTGCAGGAGCTTCTCCACCCGCAGCACCGGCCAGACCTCGAGGCCGCGGCGATAGGCACCGTCCAGATAGCGGTCCGCGCGGATCGCGGTCTGCGGCGCTTCGCCGACATGCTCGCGCTGCAGGAACCGGCGAAAGCCATACACCTCGTCCACCACCAGGCCCACCGGAAACTCGGTGCTGTTGGCCACCAGCACGCGCGCGGCGCGCTCGCCCGTGATCGCGCCGGCACCGAGGAAGCCGCGCAGGTCGGCCACCGGCAGCAGATGGCCACGGACGTTCGCCAGACCGCGCACCCAGGGCCTGGCCCCGGGCACCCGGGTCAGCGCCGGCGGCAGCATCAGCACTTCGCGGACTTCATCCCGCGCCACGACAAAGCGCTCGTTGCCGAGCCGCAGGCCGATCCCTACCCACTCCTCGCCGCTGACATCATCGCCGGGACCACCGGTCAGGGCCACCCGCGAGCGCCGCTCGATCTCACGCAGCAGCTCGAAGGGATGTTCCCTGAGGGTCCGCAGCCCGGTGCCCGCCGACGTCGTCACGATGGCCGGATCACGACTTGATGTTGGCCCTTACCGCCGCCACCAGTTCGTCGTCCCCCACAGGCTTGGTGATGAAACTGACCGCGCCCTGGCGCAGTCCCCAGATCCGGTCCGTCTCCTGGTGCTTGGAAGTCACGATCACCACCGGGATGGAGGCCGTGGCCGGATTCTTCGTCAGCTGCCGCGTGGCCTGGAAACCGTTCATGCCCGGCATGACGATGTCCATCAGGATCACGTCCGGGTGCTCGCGCTCGGCCAGCGAAATCGCCTCCTCGCCCTCGCTGGCCACCAGCGTGTCGAACCCGTGGCGCTGCAGCGCCTGGGAGATCACGTGCTGATCGGTCGGCGAGTCATCAACGATGAGTACCAGCGTCATGGCTACGTCCTCCGGGACTGCGCCTCAGCGCGCCACATGGCCCCTGATGGCCCCCAGCAGCTCGTCCTTCGTGAACGGCTTCGTCAGGTAGTGCTCCGAGCCGACGATGCGGCCACGCGCACGGTCGAACAGCCCGTCCTTCGAGGACAGCATGATCACCGGCGTGTCCCTGAAGGTGCGGTTGTTCTTGATCAGCGCGCAGGTCTGGTAGCCGTCGAGCCGGGGCATCATGATGTCCACGAAGATGATGTCGGGGCGGTGGTCGGCGATCTTGGCCAGCGCATCGAAGCCGTCCACGGCGGTGTACACCTGGCAGCCTTCCTTGGAGAGCAAGGTCTCGGCCGTGCGGCGGATGGTCTTGCTGTCGTCGATGACCAGGATCTTCAGCCCGTTCAGGTCGCCGGAACCTTCCGCAGTCACCGAGCCCTCCATGCGGGGAATCTGCTTTTGCCCTTTTAACATAACGGTTTAGGCTCATCCATGCCTGACGCCGGGGCAACCCGCAGTCGCAGGCCGGCAGGCAGATACGACACACCCGGACGGGCATCCCGGACCCGCGCAACAGCGGCCTGGTCCAGGTCCGAAAAACCCCACGCACGCACCGCCCGGATCATAACGCCGCGCTGGTGATATTTCAGCAACCGTAGGGGAGAATTGCGTTTTTGCCGCCTGCGTCACAATTCAGGGCGAGGAGCAATCGCGTTGGCCAGCACCGTTCGACTCGGGATCGTCATGGATCCCATCAGCGCCATTCATCCGGCCAAGGACAGCAGCCTCGCCATGCTGCTCGAGGCCCAGTCCCGCGGCATGGACCTGTTCTACTTTGAACAGAATGACCTGCGCATCCGCAACGGCAAGGCGCTGGGGCGCGCCCGTCGCCTGCGGGTCCATGACCGTGGCGAGCACTGGTTCGATTTCCTGGGCAACGAGGATGTCGAGCTCGGCAGCCTCGATGTGATCCTGATGCGCAAGGATCCGCCCTTCGACACCGAGTACATCTACACCACCTACATCCTCGAGCGCGCCGCGGAGGAAGGTGTCCTGGTGCTCAACCGCCCGGCGGCCCTGCGCGACATCAACGAAAAAGCCTTCACCGCCTGGTTCCCGCAGTGCTGCCCCGACACGCTGATCACCCGCTCCATGGCCGAAATGCGCAGCTTCATGGCGGAGCACGAGGCCATCGTCGTCAAGCCGCTCCACGGCATGGGTGGACGCTCGATCTTCGTGGTGCGCAGGGGCGACCTCAACGCCAACGTCATCTTCGAGACCCTGACGGCCTACGAGACCCGCCATGCCATGGCCCAGCGCTACATTCCCGAGATCCGCCAGGGTGACAAGCGCATCCTGCTGGTCAACGGCGCGGCCCCCTCACAGGTGCTGGCGCGGGTACCGGCCGCGGACGACAACCGCGGCAACCTGGTCATGGGCGCCGCCCCCGAAGTGCGCCCGCTCACCGAGCGCGACCGCCGGATCGTCGCCCAGGTCGGCCCGGTTCTGCGCGAGCGCGGCGTGCTCTTCGCCGGCATCGATGTGATCGGCGACTATCTCACCGAGGTCAACGTCACGAGCCCCACGGGCATCCGCGAACTGAAGAAGTACGGCAAGGTGGATCTGGCGGCGAGGTTCCTCGATGTTGTGGTGGAGCGGCTCGCTGCGCGCTGAAGCCGCTGCTGCAGCAGCCATCGCCCTGCTGTGCCTCGGCGCCTGCGGCCGCGAGCCACCGGTCGTGGAGCGGGTCATGCCGGTGTTCGGCACGCTGGTGCGCGTGGAGATCGCCGGCGGGGACCCGGCCGCCGCGCAGGCGGCCCTCGACCAGCTGGAGGCGCTCTACCGTCGCATCGACGTCGACTGGCGCGCATTCGGCCCCGGCGAACTGGGGCGGGTCAATGCACGGCTCGCCGCCGGGCAGGCGGCGACGCTGTCGCCGGAGCTGGCCCGCATGGTCGCCCGCAGCATGGAGATCCGCGAGCGCTCCGGCGGACTGTTCGATCCGCGCGTCGGCCCGCTGCTGCACCTCTGGGGGCTCGACGACCTCGCGCACCGGACTCCCGCCACCATTCCGGACGACGCCAGCATCGACGCGCTGCGCGCCACCGCGCTCGGCGCGGCCGAGCTGCGCCTCGACGGGCTGCAGCTCAGCACCACGGCAGCGGTGACCCTCGACCTCGCCAGCGTGGCCAAGGGCAGTGCCCTGGTGGCGGGGGCCGCAGCCCTGCGTGCCGCCGGCATCCGCGATGCGCTGATCGTCGCCGGCGGCGACGTTCTGGCACTCGGCAGCCGCGGCCAGCGGCCATGGCGCGTTGGCGTGCGCGATCCGCTGGGCCCGGGCCTGCTCGGCCACGTCGACCTCGCCGACGGTGAGGCGGCGGTGTCCTCCGGAACCTACGAGCGCCACTTCGATGCCGGCGGGCGGCGTTTCCACCACATCATCGACCCGCGCAACGGCCGGCCGGCGCAGGGCGCGGCCGGCAGCACCGTCATCGGCAGCGATCCGGAACTGGCGAACGCCGCAGCGACCACGCTGCTGGTGGGCGGCCCCGAGGACTTCGATGACCTGACCCGGCGCCTCGGGCTGCGCTGTGCGCTGCTGGTCGCCACCGACGGCCGCCGCCTGCTGACCCCCTGCATGCAGCAGCGCCTGCGGCCCTGAACCGCCAGGCGCCGGAGCTGCCGGAAACCGTGATGCAATGCCGACCCGCGCGATCGACCCACGTATAATCAGCCTGTGCGCCGCGCGGGACGCCCCGGTCCCGGCGGAACTGCTGGCTGCTGATCCACGGCGGCGACGGATGGTGATGCAAAGGCCCACGAGCAGACCGCTTGCAATCGCGCTGAGCCCGGCTGGCGGCTCATGGTCGGCCGCGGCGACGCGTGACCGCCTCTCCTCCACGCTGTTCCTGGCCGCCCTGCTGCACGGGGTGGTCATCCTCGGCGTGACCTTCAGTGCCGCCCCGCCCGAGCGCAATCCCGCCGCGACTTCGCTCGATGTCGTCATCGTCACCCGCGACTACGCCAAGGCAGCGGCGCCGCGCAATCCAGCGGCACTGCTCGCCCAGCAGAACCTGGTCGGCCGGGGCAACGCGCCGCTGGACGCGCGCCTGCGGACTGCCGTGATGGCCGACCCCACCATGGCGGCGCCAGGTCCGGACCAGGACGGCGACATCGATGGTGTGCAGCGCAGCGGCAGCGAGGCGCCCGCCGAGGCACGCATCGCTGCCAGTCCGCGCGAGCGGCCGACGGTGCGCCCGGGCGAGACCGGTGCGGCGCGCCCGGCACTGCAGCGCCAGCTGCAGATGCCGCCGACCGATGCCACCGACATCCTCGCCGAGCCCGATCGCGAGACGCGCATCCCCGACGCCAATCCCCGCGAGCTGCTGGTCAGTGCCAGCACCCGCGAGGCGCGCATCGCCAGCTACCTGAACAGCTGGAAGAACAAGGTGGAGCGCATCGGCACCCTGAACTTCCCCGGCGCCACCGAGCTTTCCCGGATCCGCAGCTACCCGGTGCTGGAGGTGGCCATCACGGCCAACGGCGACCTCAAGGAGATCGTGGTCCGCAGCTCCTCCGGCTACCCCAACCTCGACCAGGCGGCCATGCAGATCCTGCGCATCGCGGCACCGTTCGATCCATTCCCGAAGGTGCTGCGCGATGACTACGACGTGCTGCGCTTCGCCTACGAGTGGCACTTCGGCTCCGATGGCGGCACCGGACGCATCCGTTCCGTCCACGGAGGCTGAATGGCCGAGGCTACCGGCAACGGATCCCTGGGCGAGGTCACCTACCTCACCGGCCACCTGCTCATCGCCATGCCGGCGATGGCGGATCCGAATTTCGTGCGCAGCGTCACCTACATCTGCGAGCACAGCGACCAGGGTGCGCTCGGTATCGTCATCAACCGGCCGCTGGACATGGCGCTCGGCGAAGTCTTCCAGCAACTGGCCCTGGAGGGTGCGCCCGCCGCCGTGGCGGACCAGCCGGTGCTGCGCGGCGGCCCGGTGCAGGGCGAGCGCGGCTTCGTCCTGCACGAACCGGCCGGCAAATGGGACTCCACCGTGGAAGTCAGCGGGTTCGTCCACCTGACGACATCGCAGGACATCCTCGCTGCCCTCGCGCGGGGCACCGGCCCGAAGCGCGCGCTGATGGCGCTCGGCTACGCCGGCTGGGGCGCCGGGCAGCTCGAGATGGAAATCGGCGCCAACGCCTGGCTGAGCGTCCCGGCCACGGCCACGCTGCTGTTCGACACGCCCTTCGAGGCACGCTGGGCAGCGGCGGCCGGCCTGCTCGGCATCAACCTCGCCACGATGAGCCCCGAGGCGGGCCACGCCTGAAGCCACGGCGCTCCCCCGACACGGCAACGGCAGCCCTGGTTTCCGCGATGGCAGACCGCGCGCTCGTCTTCGACTTCGGTACCCGCAGGATCGGTGTCGCCAGCGCCAACCGTCTGGCCGGGACGGTGACCGCACTGGCCACGCTGCCCGCCCATGACGGCGTACCGGAATGGCAGGAGGTCGCGGCGCTGATCCGCGACTGGCAGCCGGAAGTCCTCGTGGTTGGGCTACCCCGCAACACCGACGGCACGGATTCGGCCATGACCCAGCGCTCGCGCGCCTTCGGCCAGTGGCTGGCCGGGCGGAGCGGGCTGCTGGTCGAGGAGATCGACGAGCGCTACACCTCGACCGAGGCCGAGGCGGTGCTGCGCGAGCAGCGGCGCGATGGCAGCCGTCGCCGGCGCGTGCAGCCGGCAGACATCGACCTGATGGCTGCGAGGCTGATGGCCGAGACCTGGCTGCGCTCCTGACGCCGCCTGCCGGGGCGACAGCGCCGCCGCGCTCTGCGAAAATGCGGCCCGCAATCCGCCCAGGGACCGGCAGGAGCCATGGACCGCCCGCATCGCCACACGATCTTCCTCGAGGAGGCACACGTGCTCGCGCTGCAGGCATTCCCGGCGCAGCAGTTCATCCTGCGGCTGGAGGCACCGCAGTGCGCGGCCCGCGCGCTGCCCGGCAGTTTCGTCCACCTGCAGTGTGCCGCCGACATTCCCATGCGCCGGCCGCTGTCGATCCGGCGCTGCGACCCGGCCGCGGGCTGGATCGAGGTCCTCTTCAAGGTCGTCGGCCCCGGCCTGCGGGCACTCGCCGCCGCCAGGACCGGAGACCGGATCAGCACACTGGGTCCCATCGGCCAGGGCTTCGTCCCGGACCCCGGACGCCCCATCGCGCTGCTGCTTGGCGGTGGTGTCGGCATGCCGCCGCTGGAGTTCCTCGCCATGCGCCTGGCAGCCGATACGGCAACCGCCTGGCAGCCCGTGGCATTCTTCGGCTCCGAGGTTCCTTTCCCGTTCAAGGCCGGACGCGCCGCTATGCCGCTGCATGGCCTAGACCATCGCCTCGATGCCTGCCAGCCTGACCTCGAGGCCCTGGGCGTGCCATCGAGGCTGGCCTCGCTGGCGGGCTTCGACGGCTGCTATCCGGGCTACGTCACGGCGCTGGCGGGCGACTGGCTCGCCGCCCTGCACGATGACGACCATGACCGCGTCGCGCTCTACGCCTGCGGGCCACATCCCATGCTGCGGGCGGTGGCGAGCCTGGCGCGCGACTTCGACCTGCCGGCACAGCTCTGCCTCGAGGAATTCATGGCCTGCGGTGTCGGCGGCTGCGCCGGCTGTGCCGTGCCAGTACTGACCGACGCCGGACCCGCGATGAAACGCGTATGCGTCGACGGTCCGGTGTTCGAGGCCCGCGCCGTCTACCCGGAGCTGTTCGGCCAGAACAGTTAAGGGAATTAAGGGGACAGTTTACTCAACTCGAATGTGACGCCGCATGGTTCGCGGCCATTGTCGTTCGAGTTGAGTAAACTGTCCCCTTAATTCCTCGATTCCTCTTAGCCGAAGTGGATCTTCGCTTCGAGGTTGGTGCGCGAGTCGGCGCTGGCCAGCGCTTCCTCCATCGGCACCTTGCCTTCCTTGTAGAGCTTCAGCAGCGCATCGTCGAAAGTCTGCATTCCCTGTTCCGACGAACTCTGGAACGCTTCCTTTACCTTGGCGATGTCGCCCACCTGGATCAGTTCGGCGATCCGTGGCGTGTTGAGCATAACCTCCACGGCGGCGACCCGCTCGCCCTTGGTGCCCCGCACCAGGCGCTGCGAAATGATGCCGCGCAGGTACTGCGACAGGTCCATGAAGACCTGGGCGTGCTGGTCCTCGGGAAACAGGTTGATGACGCGGTCCAGCGTCTCCGGCGCGTTGTTCGAATGCAGCGTGGCGATGGCCAGGTGGCCGGTCCCCGCCAGGTCGATGGCCGCCTGCATGGTCTCGCGGTCGCGGATCTCGCCGATCAGCACCACATCGGGTGCCTCGCGCATGGCGCTTTTCAGCGCCCTGCCGTAGGACTTGGTATCGGTGCCGATCTCGCGCTGATTGACGATGGACTTCTTGTTCGCGTGCAGGAACTCGATCGGATCCTCGATGGTGATGATGTGCGAGGAAGTCTTCTCGTTGCGATGGTCGATCATCGCCGCCAGCGTCGTCGACTTGCCGCAGCCGGTGGCTCCCACCATGAGCAGCAGCCCGCGCCGGAACATCACCAGGTCCTTGAGGATCGACGGCATGCAGAGCTGGTCCAGGTTGGGTATCGCCGAGGTGATGTAGCGCATCACCATCGCGACGTTGCCGCGCTGGTGGAAGACGTTGACGCGGAACCGGCCGAGGCCGGCCTTGGAAACCGCGAAGTCGATCTCCAGCTCGCGCGTGAATTCCTCGAGCTGCTGCTCGTTCATCAGCTCGATGGCCGCCTGCCGGATCATCTTCGGCGTCAGCTCGAGCTTGTTCACGGGCATGATCTTGCCGTCGATCTTTATCTTGACCGGGGCATGGGGCGTCAGGAACAGGTCGGAGGCCCGCTTCTCAACCATGAGGTTGAAGAGCGGCTGCACGTTCATGGTCGCCAGTTCAGTGATGTTATCCGCCAAGTCTGATCTCCCGCCGGGCGCCTACATGCGGACGATGCCGCGGTCGCTGCCCTCGTCCTCGGCCAGCGCCAGCCCTTCCGTGTCGATGCCCTTGCGCTCGCGCTTGCTCTCCAGCTTGACGCGCAGGCGCAGCTCGTTCTTCGAGTCGGCGTTGCGCATCGCCTCCTCGTAGGAAATGGCCCCGCGCTCGTAGAGCACGAACAGGTCCTGGTCGAAGGTCTGCATGCCCAGCCGGGTGGACTTGGCCATGATTTCCTTGATGCGTGCCACCTCGCCCTTGAAAATCAGGTCGGCAATCAGCGGTGAATGCAGCATGATCTCCATGGCGGCGATGCGCCCCTTGCCGTTTTCCCGTGGAATCAGCCGCTGGGAGACCATTGCGCGGATGTTCAGCGACAGGTCCATGAGCAGCTGGCCGCGCTTGTCCTCGGGGAAGAAGTTGATGATGCGGTCCAGCGCCTGGTTGGCGCTGTTGGCGTGCAGGGTCGCCAGGCAGAGGTGGCCGGTTTCCGCGAACTGGATGGCGTATTCCATGGTGTCGCGGTCGCGGATCTCGCCGATCAGGATCACGTCCGGTGCCTGGCGCAGGGTGTTCTTCAGCGCCGCCCCCCAGCTGTCGGTATCGACGCCGACCTCGCGCTGCGTGACCACGCAGCGGCGGTGCGGGTGCACGAACTCGACCGGATCCTCGATGGTGATGATGTGGCCACGCGAATTCTCGTTGCGGTGGCCGACCATGGCCGCCAGCGAGGTCGACTTGCCCGAGCCGGTGGCACCGACGACGATGACCAGGCCACGCTTGGTCATGACGATGTCCTTGAGCACCGGCGGCAGCTCGAGCTCCTCCAGCGTCGGGATCTTGCTGACGATGGTGCGCAGCACCGCGCCCACCTGGCCCTGCTGCACGAAGGCGCTGACGCGGAAGCGTCCGATGCCCTGCGGGCTGATGGCGAAGTTGCACTCCCGCGTGGCGTCGAACTCCTTCGCCTGTCGGTCGTTCATGATGGAACGCACGATGATGGCGCTGTCGTCCGGCGACAGCAGCTGGTCGCCGGCGCGGTGCACCTCGCCGTTGACCTTGATGGCAGGCGGGAAGCCGGCGGTGATGAACAGGTCGGAGCCCTTGGCATCCACCAGCTTCTTAAGCAGCCCCTGCATCAGCCTCGTAGCCTGGTCGCGTTCCATGGTGATCTCCCGGCGGCGCCCTGCGGCGTCGGCCTAGAACTGGTCCTTGTTGGCGGCCTTGAAGCGCGCCTCTTCCTTGCTGACGACACCCTTCGCCAGCAGTTCCTGCAGGTTCTGGTCGAGGGTCTGCATGCCGGCCGCCTGGCCGGTCTGGATGGCGGAGTACATCTGGGCGATCTTGCCCTCGCGGATCAGGTTCCTGATGGCAGGCGTGCCGATCATGATCTCGTGGGCGGCAATGCGCCCGCCGCCGATCTTCTTCAGCAGTGACTGCGAGATGACCGCCCGCAGGGACTCCGACAGCATGGTGCGGATCATCTCCTTCTCGGTGGCCGGGAAGACGTCGACGATACGGTCGACCGTCTTGGCCGCCGAGCTGGTGTGCAGGGTGCCGAACACCAGGTGGCCGGTTTCCGAGGCCGTCATTGCCAGACGGATGGTCTCCAGGTCACGCATCTCGCCCACCAGGATCACGTCCGGGTCCTCGCGCAGCGCCGAGCGCAGCGCCTCGGAGAAGCCCAGCGTGTCCTTGTGCACCTCGCGCTGGTTGATCAGCGACTTCTTGCTCTCGTGCACGAACTCGATGGGATCCTCGATGGTGATGATGTGGTCGGGCTTGTTGGTGTTGACGTAGTCGATCATGGCCGCCAGCGTCGTCGACTTGCCGGAGCCGGTCGGCCCGGTGACCAGCACCAGGCCGCGGGGATACATGGCGATGTCGCGGAAGATCGCCGGTGCCTTCAGGTCCTCCAGCGTGCGGATCTGCGACGGAATGGTGCGGAACACCGCGCCGGCACCGCGGGTCTGGTTGAAGGCATTGACGCGGAAGCGCGCCAGTTTCGGCACCTCGAACGAAAAGTCGGTCTCAAGGAACTCCTCGTAGTCCTTGCGCTGCTTGTCGCTCATGATGTCGTATATCATGCCGTGCACTTCTTTGTGCGTTAGCGCCGGCATGTTGATCCGCTTGACGTCGCCATCGACGCGGATCATCGGTGGCACACCGGCCGACAGGTGCAGGTCGGACGCGTTGTTTTTTACAGAGAATGCGAGCAACTGCGCTATGTCGACAGCCATTTCAGTCCCCAGCTCAATCCCTTGCCCCGATCCGCAGCGGAATCCGGACTTGCCATAAGCCCGGTGCACCAGTGGCGCAGAGTACAAGGAGCGACCCGGCAGCGGCCGTGACGGCAATCACGGAAAAACTCGCGGCCCTGCGCGCCCGCGTGACCCAGGCCTCGCTGCGTGCCGGGCGTGACCCGGCCGGCATCAGCATCGTTGCCGTCAGCAAGACACACCCGCCTGCCGCCATCCGCGCCGCGCAGGCTGCAGGCCTCGCCGATTTTGGCGAGAACTACGTGCAGGAAGCCGTGGCCAAGATCACGCAATTGCCAACCGGCCCGCGCTGGCATTTCATTGGCACGATGCAGGCCAACAAGACACGGGACGTGGCCGCGCACTTCGACTGGGTGCAGACGGTCGCCGGCAGCCAGGTGGCGCAGCGGCTGTCCCGCCAGCGCCCGTTCCATGCCGGCGAACTGCAGGTCTGCCTGCAGGTGCAGCCGGAGCCGGCGGCAGGCCGCGGTGGTGTGCCCGCGGCCGGGCTGGAAGCCCTGGCGGCAGAGGTCGCCGGCCTGCCGCGCCTGAAGCTGCGCGGCCTGATGTTCATGCCGCAGGCCGGGCTGGATGCCGCGGCGCTGCGCGCGGAGTTCCGGCGCGTACGCGCGCTTTTCGAGAGCCTGCGTGCTGCCGGCCACGGCCTCGACACCCTGTCCATGGGCATGTCGGATGACCTCGAGATGGCCATCGCCGAAGGCAGTACGATGTTGCGGGTGGGAACGGCGCTGTTCGGCGCCCGTCCGGCCGCCGCGCCCTGAACCGGGCGCAGCGGTGGTTTCGCCAGAGGTGGCAGCAGTGACGATCCGGGACCTCGATATCGGCTTCATCGGCGGCGGCAACATGGCGCAGGCCATCATCGGCGGCCTGCTGCGCGCGGGCCTGCCGGCCACGCGCCTCACCGTGGCCGAGCCCGACGCCGCCAGGCGCAGCCAGCTGGCGCAACTCGCCGCGGGCATCAGCACCTCGAAAGCCAACGCCGCCGTGGCCGCCGCGGCCGATGTGCTGGTGCTGGCGGTCAAGCCGCAGGTCATGCCGGCAGTGCTGGCGGAGCTGGCCGGCCAGCGGCGGCCAGCGGACCAGCTCGTGCTGTCGGTGGCGGCCGGCGTGCCGCTTGCCACCCTCGCCGGCGCCCTGGGCCCGGGCACGGCGATCGTCAGGGTCATGCCGAACCAGCCAGCGCTGGTCGGTGCCGGCATGTCGGTGCTGGTGTCCGCGGCAGGCGTCAGCACCAGCCAGCGGGCGCTGGCGCTGGAGCTGGTGCAGACTACCGGCCGTGCCCTGTGGCTGGAGGACGAATCGCTGATGGATGCGGTCACCGCCGTTTCCGGCAGCGGCCCAGCCTACTTCTACCTGCTCATGGAACTCATGGAAGACGGCGCCACCCGCCTCGGTCTGCCGCCAGGCATCGCGCGCAGCCTGGTGCGCCAGACGGCGATGGGCGCGGCCTGCAGCGCGGCCGATGAGTCGCAGGACCTGGCAGCGCTGCGCGCGACCGTCACTTCGCCGGGCGGCACCACCGCAGCCGCCGTGGCCGTCATGGAGCAGGCCGGCATCCGCGACACGGTGAGCCGGGCACTGACCGCGGCCCGTGACCGCGGGGCCGAACTGGGACGCGGCAAGCGCTGAGCGCCAGAGGCAGCTACGGAGAACCACGGCATGCAGGACGCCTTCACTTTCATCCTTTCGGCCTTGCTCGACCTGTACGTGATCGCCCTGGTGCTGCGGCTGGTCCTCGGGCTGCAGCGCGCCGATGCGCGCAACCCGCTGGCGCAGGCGATTCTCAAGGTCACCGATCTGCTGGTCCTGCCGGCCCGCCGCTTCATTCCCGCGGCCGGGCGCCTCGATACCGCCACGGTGGTGATCCTGCTGCTGGTGCAGCTGCTGGGAACCGGCATGCTGGCATCCATCGCCTGTGCCGGCCACAGCACCCCCGGCCAGATCATGGCGCTCGGGCTGCTGCGGCTGGCGCACCTGGTGCTGCGCACCTACTTCCTGCTCACCATCGTCTACGTGATCAGCAGCTGGATCAGCCAGCGCGGCTACAATCCGGCGCTCGCCATGCTCGCCGCCATTGTCGAACCGGTGCTGGCGCCCTTCCGTCGCTTCATCCCGCCGCTCGGCGGCCTCGACCTGTCGCCGATTTTTGCACTGCTGGCCATCGAGTTCGTCAACCGCCTGGTGCCGAGTGGCTTCGGCGTGGTGGGCATGGTCTGCATGCCCTTCTGAGGCGCAGGCCCGGGACGCAAATAATGCTGTCCTGGCGTTTTGCCGGTGGTTTATGATCTTTGCTGGCCAGCCGCAGGTGTTGCCATGTCCACGAGCATCCGAACCGTCTGCATCAGCATCGCCGCTCTCGCCCTGATATCCGGCTGCGGTGGGCCCGGCCCGGGCGGCGCGCCGTCGGCCACCGCCCCGCAGACCGCAGCGGAACCGGCTGGCGCGAGTTCCAAGGACTTCGGCGACTACGTCGTGCATTTCTCGGCACTGTCCACCGACCAGCTCACCCCGGAGGTCGCCAGCACCTACGGCATCACCCGCAGCAAGAACCGCGCGTTGCTGAACGTGTCGGTACTGAAGAAGGCCGAGGGCACGATCGGCATGCCGGTTACCGCCAGGGTCACGGCGCTGGTCGCCAACGACACCGGCCAGGTAAAGGACGCCACGGTACGCGAGATCCGCGAAGGCAATGCGGTGTACTACATCGCCGACTATGCGGTGACCAATGGCGAGACCCTGGTGTTCAACGTCGAGGTGGTCCCGGAGGGCGGGACCGTGGCACTGCCACTGCGCTTCACGCAGACGTTCTACGGGGATTGAAGCGGCGCGTCGTCCTCAATCGCCGCCACTGGCGGCCGGCTGCAGCTGCTGCGCCTCGTGCTTCAGCCGCAGCACGTCACCACGCGATACGTAGAGCAGCTCGGCCACCTTGCCGATGAGGTAATCCTCGTACTTGTCGAGGCGCTGGTCGGCGAGCGCCACCAGCCAGAGCATCCGCACCACGTCGGCCTTGGCGCGATAATCCAGCGCCTCGTGCAGGGGCCGGGTGAACTCGTACAGGGAAACCGAATCCTCGACGGCGCTGCGCGCCCGCCGCACCAGGGCCTGCGCGGCAGCCGGATCCAGCTCCAGGCGCTGCGCCAACAGGTCACCGAGCCGGTCGAGTTCCGCCTGCTTCACCTCGTGGTCCGCACGCGCGGCCTCCACCAGCAGCGCCGCCATGGCAAGCGGCACCCGGTCGGGATCGGCCGCCGGGCCCGGCGACTTCGCCAGCTCGTTCAGCAGCGATTTCAGGCGGGATATCACGGCGTCTGGAGCGCCAGGTGGCTGAGCAGGGTCTGGCGCAGGCCGGTCAGGTGACCATGAAAAAAATGATCCACGCCGGGAAGCACGACCAGCGTCGGCGCCGGCTGCAGCGAGGCCACCCAGGAAATCACTTCGTCGCAGGGCACCACGCCATCGGCCTCGCCCTGCACGACCAGCCAGGGCACCGACGGATGCCGGCCGGCCAGAAGCCGTTTGCTGCGCTCGACGGGCGGTGCAATCGTCACCAGCTGCACGGGCCGCGCCTGCACGGCCGCGGCGCAGGCCACCATGGCACCAAAGGAAAAGCCGGCCAGCAGCAGCTCGCTGCCGGGGAAGCGCTCGCGCATCCAGGCGCAGGCGGCCAGCGCATCGTCCACCTCGCCGCTGCCGTCCGCATGGCGTCCCTCGCTGGCGCCGACCCCGCGGAAATTGAAACGCAGCGCCGGCACGCCGAGCTCGAGCATGGCCCGCGAGATGGTGTGGACCACCTTGTTCAGCATCGTTCCCTGGTGCAGCGGATGCGGGTGGCAGATGACGGCGATACGCCCGGCAGCCGTCGTGTCCGGCCGCTCCAGCAATGCCTCGAGGGTACCGGCGGGGCCGGGAATCGTCAGTGCATCCCTTTCGGGCGCGTGATGGTGGACCATCCGCGGATTATAGAGGCCGGCGCGGACGTTCAGCGCACGCTGGCGACCGAATCCAGCTGCACCTGCGGGGTGATGTAGCCATCCTGCGGCGGCTCGGCGGCAGCCAGGGCCGTGGACAGGTACTTCTTGTTGGAGTCCGGCAGGATCGTGACCACGACGGCATCGGGCCCCATCTCCTCCACCAGCTTGATGGCGCCGACGAGGTTGGCCCCCGATGAGATGCCGAGGCCCAGCCCGAGCCTGTGGCAGGTCGCCTGCGACATCAGGATGGCGTCACCATCCCAGACATCGACCACCGGATCGAGTTCGGCGAGGTTGACGATCGACGGGATGAACTCGTCGCTGATGCCCTGGATCCGGTGCGAGCCGACTTTCTTGCCGGTGCGCAGCGTCGGCGAATTGGCGGGCTCCAGCGCGTGGACCCGCACCGGGCGTCCCTTGCGGCGCAGGTAACGGCCAACGCCCATCACGGTGCCGCCGGTGCCGACACCCGCGACGAAGGCATCGGCCTCGACGCCGAAACGCGCCAGCTGTGCCTCGATTTCCGGCCCGGTCATTATCTCGTGGGCTTCAATATTGTCCGGGTTGTCGAACTGGCGCGGCAGGAAGGAATTCGGGTTCTCGGCCGCAAAGTCCCGGGTCAGCTGCACCGAGCCGACGAAGCCTCCCTGGGCCTTGGATACCGGCACCACCTCGGCACCCAGGTTGTGCATCAGCAGCACCCGCTCGTGGCTCATCCAGTCGGGCATGTAGATGCGCACGCGATGGCCCAGGGCACGGCCGATGGCGGAGAACGAGATGCCGGTGTTGCCGCTGGTCGCCTCGACGATGACGTCGCCCGGCTTGAGCTCGCCACGCTCGGCGGCGCGGCCGAGGATGTGCAGCGCCATGCGGTCCTTGACGCTGCCGGTCATGTTCATGCTTTCGTACTTCGCGAACAGCCGGCGCGGCTGGCCATTGAAGCGGTAGCTGATCTCGAGCAACGGCGTCTGGCCGACCAGAGCCGCGAGCGATGCGACGTATTTCATGCGTCCTGGAACCAGTTGTCTGTGCGGGAAAACGCCGCGCAGTTTACCCGCGTTCGGTATTGGCGGGCATTGCGGGATTCCCGGACGGCGGTGCCGTCCGGGGATGAGGCTGCATCAGGCGACCCGTTCGGAGGCCGGCGCTGCCGCTGCCAGCGCCGCCAGCGCCTCGCGGCGTCCGGCCTCGCCGAGCCGGGCGAGGACCCGGTTGAGGCCGGCCACCAGCGCGCGGATCGAGGCGGTGACGATGTTCGGGTCGATGCCGGCGCCGAAGGTGCTGCCGGCGACGCCCTGCAGCGCCAGTTCGACGATCGCCAGCGCGCGGGAATCAGCGCCCTGGTTCAGGGAACGCTCCTCGTAGGCCTGCACCTTCACCGGCACGCCCAGCGCGGCGATGACCGCATCGATCGGGCCATTGCCGGTGCCCTCCAGCACCCGCTGCACGCCGTCCACGGCAACCGTGAGCCGCACGCCCTGGCGCGCACCGCGCTCGAAGAGATGATGCTCGACATAGCGCACCGCTTCCGCGCAATCGAGGTATTCGGAGGTGAACAGCCGCCAGATATCGTCCGCCGTCACCTCGGAACCGGTGGCTTCGGCGAGCTTCTGCACCGCACCGCTGAACTCCACCTGCATCCGCCGCGGCATCACCACGCCGCGCGAGGCCTCGAGCAGGTAGGCCACGCCGCCCTTGCCGGACTGGCTGTTGACCCGTACCAGCGAATCATAGGTGCGCCCGAGGTCCGCCGGATCGATGGGCAGGTAGGGCACGTCCCAGGTCGTGCTGGCACGCTGCGCGGCCATGCCCTTGCGGATGGCATCCTGGTGGGAGCCGGAAAACGCGGTGAACACCAGGTCACCCACGTAGGGATGCCGCGGGTGCACGGGCAGCGCCGTGCAGGCCTCGTAGGTGCGGGCGATGCTGTTGATGTCCGAAAAATCCAGGCCCGGTTCCACGCCCTGCGTCAGCAGGTTGAGCGCCAGCGTGACCAGATCGACGTTGCCGGTGCGCTCGCCGTTGCCGAAGAGGCAGCCCTCGACCCGTTCGGCGCCGGCCATGATGGCCAGTTCCGCGGCGGCCACCGCGCAGCCGCGGTCGTTGTGCGGATGCACGCTGATCACCACCGCATCGCGCCGCGCGAGGTTGCGGTGCATCCATTCCACCTGGTCGGCGTAGACGTTGGGTGTGGCCACTTCCACCGTGGCCGGCAGGTTGAGGATCACCTTGCGCTGCGGGGTCGCGCCCCAGGCCTCGACCACCGCATCGCAGATGTCACGCGAGAACTCCAGTTCGGTGGCCGAGAAGGTCTCGGGGCTGTACTCCAGCACCCATTCGGTCCCCGGCTGCTGTGCGCACAGGTCGCGGATCAGCCGCACGCTGGAAACCGCCATCTCCATCACTTCCGCCCGGCTCATGCCGAAGACGGTCTCGCGGAACAGCGGCGAGGTCGCGGTGTAGACATGGACGATGGCGCGGCGTGCCCCGCGCAGCGATTCGATGCTGCGCCGGATCAGCGGCTCGCGGGCCTGGGTCAGCACGCCGATGCTGACGTCCGCGGGAATGTGACCACCCTCGATCAGGGTGCGGACGAAGTCGAACTCGGTCTGCGAGGCTGACGGGAATCCGACCTCGATCTCCCTGAAGCCGATGTCGCAGAGCATGCGGAACATGCGCAGCTTGCGCTCCGCGCCCATGGGCTCGAACAGCGCCTGGTTGCCATCGCGCAGGTCGGTGCTGAGCCATGCGGGTGCCTTGCGGATGACCTGGCCGGGCCAGCGGCGGTCCGGGAGGTCGACAGGCGGGAACGGGCGATAACGGCTGGCGGCGGGCATGGCGGTACTCCTCGGGCACCCCGGGAAACGAATGCCGATACCTTAGCGGCCTGCCCGGGGTGCCGGATTGCGAAATCATGGCCCGGAACAGCCCCGAATAGCAGGAAATTGCTTAAATAGATTACAATAAGGCATATTATGCCAATCTGTTCCACATCGCTGGGTGTGCCATGCAGCTCGACCGCTATGACCGGCAGATCCTGGAGGCCCTCCAGGAAAATTCGGCCCTGAGCAACCAGGAACTGGCCGACCGTATCGGCCTGTCGCCCTCGCCCTGCCTGCGCCGGGTACGCGCCCTGGAGGACAGCGGCATCATCACCGGCTACCGCGCCCTGCTCGACGCCCGCAGCCTGGGCCTGGCATTGACCGCACTGGTCCACATCGCGATGGACCGCCATACCCCGGATCGCTTCGCGCATTTCGAGAAACAGGTCGCGCGGCTGCCGGAAGTCCTCGAGTGCCTGCTGATCACCGGGCAGGATGCCGACTACCAGCTCAAGGTACTGGTCACCGACATGGATGCCTACCAGTCGCTGCTGCTCAACAAGATCACGCGGATCGAAGGCGTCACCGGCGTGCACTCCAGCTTCGTGCTGCGCACCGTCCTGGACCGGACCGCCCTGCCCTTGCCCGCTGCACAGCCGTGATAATCTCCGCGGCATGAGCGACCACGACCATCAGCCGGCTGCGCAGCTACCCCATGAGCACGATCACGATCACGACCATGACCATGGCCATGGCCATGGCCATGGCCACGATGACGATCATGATCATGCGGGCGGCCACGGCCACCACCATCCGCCGCCGGAGCAGATGACCCGTGCCTTCGCCATCGGCATCTCGCTCAACCTGCTGTTCGTGGCGGTGGAGTTCGCCTTCGGGCTGGTCGCGGGCTCGCTGGCGCTGATCGCCGATGCCGGGCACAACCTGAGCGACGTGCTGAGCCTGGTGCTGGCCTGGGGCGCGATGCGGCTGGCCAGGCGCGATCCGACGCCGCGCCACACCTATGGCTTTCGCCGCGGCACCATCCTCTCCTCGCTGGTGAGCTCGATCCTGCTGCTGGTGGCGATGGGTGCGATCGGCTGGGAGGCGCTGTTGCGCCTTCAGGCCCCGGCACCGGTGGCAGGCAACATCATGATCGTGGTGGCCGCGGCCGGGGTGGTCGTCAACGGCCTGACAGCCTGGCTGTTTGCGGCGGGACGCCACCACGACATCAACATCCGCGCCGCCTTCCTGCACATGGCGGGAGACGCCGGGGTGTCGGTGGGCGTGGTACTGGGCGGCATCGGCGTGCTGCTCGCCGGGTGGCAGTGGCTGGATCCGGTCATCAGCCTGGTCATCGTCGTCATCATCGTCTGGAGCACCTGGGCGGTACTCACCGAGGCACTGGAGATGACATTCGATGCGGTGCCGCGCAGTGTCGATCCCCACGAAGTCCGCCAATACCTCGAAGGCCTGCCGGGAGTCGCCAGCATCCATGACCTGCACATCTGGGCCATGAGCACCACGGAAACGGCGCTGACCGCGCACCTGGTCATGCCCCGCGGCCAGGATGACGATCATTTCCTCCGTGACATTGCCGACGCCCTGAAGCAGCGCTTCCGCATCGCCCACTCCACGCTGCAGGTGGAGCATGGCAGCGAGCCGGCCTGTGACCAGAGCTGCCAGGTGCCGGCCGGCTCAGCCCGCTAGCAGACGATTCAGCCGTCGCAGAAAGTCACCGGGATCGGCCGGCGCCCGCCCTTCGGCCAGCGTGGCCTGGTCGAGCAGCACGCGGGCGATGTCGGCAAAGCGTGCCTGGTCCTGCTCGCCGGCCAGGCGCCGCACCAGCGGGTGCGTGGGGTTGACCTCGAGCACCGGGCGGGAATGCGGCAGCTTCTGGCCTGAAGCCTCGAGGATGCGCCGCATCTGCGGCCCCATGTCGGCCTCGCCAAGCGCCAGGCAGGCCGGCGAGTCGGTCAGGCGCCCGGTGATGCGCACGTCCTCGATCGCCTCGCCCAGCTCCGCCTTCAGCCGCTGCACCAGCTCACCCTGGGCGCCCGCATCGGCCGGCGGTGGCGTGCCGGCATCGCTGCCGCCGATTTCCGCCGGGTCGAGCTCGCCGCGACGGACATCGCGGAACTCCATGCCCTCGAATTCACCGAGCTGGCCCACCAGCCACTCGTCGATGGGATCGGCCAGCAGCAGTACTTCGACGCCCCGCTGGCGGAATATTTCCAGCTGCGGGCTGCTGCGCGCGGCGGCCAGGCTGTCAGCGGTAACATACCAGACCTGCTTCTGACCCTCCGCCTTGCCGGCGACGTAGTCGCCGAGGCTGCGATCGGCCTCGTCGCCCGCGCTGCGGGTGCTGGTGAAACGCAGCAGCCTGGCGATGCGCTCGCGGTTGGCGAAATCTTCCGCCGGCCCTTCCTTGAGGACCCGCCCGAACTCCTTCCAGAAATCCCGGTAGCGGTCCGGCTCCTCCGTCGCCAGCTTGTCGAGCATGTCGAGCACGCGGCGAGTCAGCCCGCTGCGGATCGCCTCGACTTCCGGATCCTGCTGCAGCATCTCGCGCGACACGTTGAGCGCCAGCCCGTCGGCATCCACCACCCCGCGCATGAAGCGCAGGTATACGGGCAGGAACTGCGCGGCATCGTCGAGGATGAATACGCGGCGCACGTAGAGCTTCAGGCCCCGGGGCTTCTCGCGGTTCCACAGGTCGAAGGGCGCGCGGGCGGGCACGTAGAGCAGGCTCGTATAGACCCTCTTGCCTTCCACCCGGTTGTGGCTCCAGGAGAGCGGCGCCGTGAGGTCGTGGGCGATGTGGCGGTAGAACTCCTGGTATTCCTCGTCCTTGATCTCGGCCTTCGGGCGGGTCCAGAGCGCCCTGGCGGTGTTGACGGCCTCCTCGGCAGGCTCTCCCTCGGCGGCCGCGGCCTTTTTCATCAGGACCGGAAAGGCAATGTGGTCGGAGTACTTGCGGATCAGGGCCCGCAACCGGAACTCATCGGCGAACTCCCGGGCGTCCGCGCGCAGCTGCAGGGTCACGCGGGTACCGCGCGGCGCATCGGCAACCGGCTCGATGCTGAACTCGCCATCGCCGGAGGATTCCCAGCGCACGCCGGCGTCGGCCGGCAGGCCGGCGCGGCGGGTGACCACCTCGACCCGGTCAGCCACCGTGAACGCCGAGTAGAAACCGACGCCAAACTGGCCGATGAGGTTCACATCCTGACGCTCGTCGCCGCTGAGGCGGCCGATGAACTCCGCGGTACCGGACCTGGCGATGGTGCCGAGCTGCTCGATCACGTCCTCGCGGGACATGCCGATGCCGTTGTCGGTGATGGACAGGGTGCCGGCTTCCGGATCGCAGGCAATGCGGATACCGAGTTCCGCGCCTTCCGCCAGGTAACCGGGATGGGCGATGGCTTCGAAGCGCAGCTTGTCGGCCGCATCGGAAGCATTGGAAATCAGCTCCCGCAGGAAGATCTCGCGGTTGCTGTACAGGGAATGGATCATCAGGTGGAGCAGCTGCTTCACCTCGGCCTGGAAGCCATGGGTCTCGCGTGCGGTCATTGCCTGGTCCTCTGTGGCGACTGGCCGCTGCGCTCGCCGCGGCACTGGCTCAGCCAAGGTGAGGGCCGCCGCTGTGCTTTTCAAGGCGCTGCCCGCGATCGCCCTAGATGTAGTCGAGCGGCAGCTCGGTGGTGGACTTGATGCACTCCAGGGCGAAGCTCGCACTGACATCGCTCAGGCCGCCGATGCCGATCAGCTGCTTGTAGACCCGGTCGTAGGCGTTGATGTCCGGGATCGCCAGCCGCAGCAGGTAGTCGACATCGCCGCTCATGCGATGAAACTCCACCACCTCGGGAATGGCGCGCACCCGCGTGGCGAACAGCTCGAACCACTCGGCGTCGTGGCGGCTGGTCTTGAGGGTCACGAAGACCGTGGTACCGACGTTGAGCTTCGCCGGGTCGAGGATGGCGACGCGGCGCCGGATGAAACCCGCCAGCTCCAGGGCGCGGATGCGGCGCCAGCAGGGTCCCGGCGAGAGGTGCACCTGTTCGGCAATGGCCGCCACCGCGAGGCTGGCATCACGCTGCAGGAGGGAGAGTATTTCCCGGTCTTTTTTATCCATGAAAATACATATCCTTAAAACTGCATCATGAGAAACATTATTTCTCATAGCAGCCAAAAATATCAAAATTTTGATCTGAAAATTCCCGTCGGGCCGAGCTACCGTTTGCCGTCATGCGCACTCTCCATCGCCTGTTCACCGAACACCCGGCCTCGGTCGGCGAGACCTACCTCCAGCACCTCGGCCAGGCGATGGGCTTTGCCGTGCGCATGCTGGCCGGTGGACTGGCCTGCCTGATCCACGCCTTCCTGCCGTTCCTGTTCGTCCGCACCGGCAGCCAGGCGATCACCGAGCTGCACCAGCGCATGGTCGTCAACCGCGACCGTCGCCTGGCCGTCCCGGCCGCCAGCAGCCCGGAGCGCCCGCTCGGCAGCTACACGCGACCGGCCGAACCCGCCAACTGAGCATGCCGGCCAGCGTCACCCTGGGCTCGCGCGCCGCGGCAGTACCCGGCCTTGCCGGTGCATTTGCACTGGCGCTCCTCGCCCAGTACGCCTCCAGCTGGCTCGGCACCGCGCTGTTCCAGCTGGGCAAGAGCCCGGTCAGCCCGGTGATGCTCGCGGTGCTCACCGGCGTCTGCGTGCGCTCGTTCATCGGCCTGGCACCACGCATGGAGCAGGGCGTGGCGCTGGCATCCAGCGCCATCCTGCGCATCGGCCTGGCGCTGGTGGGCCTGCGGCTGACACTGGCCGGCATCGGTGAACTCGGCGTGCGCGCCCTGCCGGTGGTGGCCGGCTGCCTGGTCACCGCCTGGCTGGTGATTCCCCGCCTCGCCAGGGCCTGGGGGCTGAGTGGTGCACTGGTGACACTGCTGACCGTGGGCACCAGCATCTGCGGCTGCACGGCGGTCATGGCCGTTGCACCCTCGATCCGCGCCAGGGCCGAGGACACCGGCTATGCGGTCACGATCATCGTCATCGTCGGCCTGGTCGGCATGCTCGGCTACCCCGCTCTCGGCCACTGGCTGTTCGGCGCCGACCCGGAAGTGGCCGGCATCTTCCTCGGTTCGTCCATCCACGACACTTCGCAGGTCATCGGCGCGGCTCTGCTCTACAGCGGCCAGTACGCCGCACCGGTTGCGCTCGACGCCGCGACGGTCACCAAGCTGCTGCGCAACCTGACGCTGGTGGTCGTGGTGCCGGCGCTGGCCGCCATGGCGGCATCGGCGGCTGGCCCGCGCCAGACCCTGGGACTGGCCGGCATCCGCCGCCTGGTGCCGGGCTTCGTGCTGGCGTTTGTCGGTTTTGCCGCCCTGCGCACCCTCGGCGATGCGTTCGCCGGCCTGCAGCCGGCGTTTGCCGCAGGCTACTGGACCCCCGGACTGGCGCTGGCCAACCAGGCGTCGGAACTGTTGCTGACGGTGGGGATGGCCGCCGTCGGCCTGACGGTGGACGTGGGCCAGTTGCGCAGCGTTGGCTGGCGACCGCTGGCTGCCGGAATCAGCGCCGCCCTGTTGATGGCGGCCGTCAGTGCCGGCCTGACTGCAGCACTGCTGACCTGACAACGGCTCGCGCGGCGCGCCCCGCCACCGGTTCCCTCTTTCAGGCGCTCAGAACAGCGCCAGGCGCCAGGCGACGGCTCCGAGCAGGAGGCCGGATGCCAGTGAGGCCACGCGCAGCCAGTTGCCCCAGTGGCCGGCCCAGGCGAGCCGCAAAACGCCACCCAGGCAGTCCAACTGGTCCAGCAGGCGCAGTGCCCGCTCCGGATGCAGTGCCATGATGCCGGGCTTCAGCGCTTGCGGCCCGAGGGCACGACGGACAGGCGGGGCTTCGGCGGCGCCCCCGGCGTATCGCCGGGTCCCGGCTGCAACTCGCCGCTGGCCAGCCGCTCGCGCACACCCTGCAGGGCACGCTCCACCCAGGCCCTGCGGCTGCGGGTCTCTGGATTCCTGATGCTGAAGTCGCTGATCGGTTCCCTGTCTGACATGTAACTGGTCTGTGGTCCGCGGGCTGCCTGGCCTGCATCTTGTTGGGGTTGGGTACGGGGCTGGCGCGGCCTCGCTGCTGTCATGGAGGCCGTGGTCTACTCGTCCTGCTTCCAGTCGCGGCGCACCTTCTCCGACCAGTTCCGGTAACCCTTCCAGGTGTACAGCGCCGGATCCACTACCGAGCGGCGCTTGTCCGGCGACTGTACGCGATTGAGCCAGCGACGGTAGGAGTCCCAGCCGCTCATGTCCTTGCCCTCCTGGTTGACGAGGTTGCGGACCCGGCCACTGCGCAGGGTGGATTCGTATCCGGGCTTGCCGGCGTCGGCGACCTCGTGGTCAGCACCCGGGGAGAGGCTATTGTTCTTGTAGTTGCTCATGGCGGTTATCCCCGTTCCTCCACATTGCGGCCAGCTTATGGAGCAGCGCTGCCGCTCACGAGGAACTGAGTCACAGGCATCCGGATTTAACAGCGCCGTTATGCGAGGCACTGCCGCCCTGGCGAGAAAATAACCAGCGCCGCGACAGCGGCTTCAGACCACGAGGCGATAGCAGGGCTGGTAGGCGCGGCCGGGCAGTTTCATCCGGTTCTGGGCGACGAAGGCGCCCAGCAGCCGGTCGAGCCGCGACATGATGTCGCGGTCCCCGGAGAGCTCGAAGGGGCCGCGGCTCTCGATGGCACGGATGCCGTCGTCCTTGACGTTGCCCGCCACCATGCCGGAGAACGCCTTGCGCAGGCTGGCCGCCAGCCGCGCCGGCTCCTGGCCGCGGTGCAGGACCAGCCCGGCCATGTTCTCGTGCGTTGCATGGAACGGCTGCTGGAAATCCATGTCCAGGTGCAGCCGCCAGTTGAAGTAGTAGGCATCGTTCTTCGAGTGGCGGAAATCGCGCACCTGACGCATGCCCTCGCGCAGCGTCGCCGCCACGTTGGCCGGATTGCCGATGCAGATGCGATAGCGCTGCTGCGCCTCGCGGCCCAGCGTGGCGCCGATGAACTCGTGGATCTGCGAGAAATACGGCTCACTGGATGCCGGGCCCGTCAGCACCACCGGCAGCGGCAGCTCGCGATTGCGCTCGTGCAGCAGTATCCCCAGCAGGAACAGGAACTCCTCGGCCGTCCCCACCCCGCCCGGGAAGATGACGATGGCATGCGCGATGCGCACGAACGCCTCCAGCCGCTTCTCCATGTCAGGCATGATGACCAGCTGGTTGACGATGGGATTGGGCGACTCGGCGGCGATGATGCCGGGCTCGGTGACGCCGATGTAGCGGCCGTCACCGATGCGCTGCTTGGCATGGCCCACCGCCGCGCCCTTCATCGGCCCCTTCATGGCGCCGCCGCCGCAGCCGGTGCAGACATTCATCTCCCGCAGGCCGATCTCGTAGCCGACCTTCTTGGAGTAGTCGTACTCCTCGCGGCTGATCGCATGCCCGCCCCAGCAGACCACGAGGTCGGGCTCGCCGGCGCGCAGGGTGCCGGAGTTGCGCAGGATGTGGAACACGGCGTTGGTGATGCCATCACTGCGACCGAGGTCGAACTGGCCGCCGCCCGCCACCTCGTTGTTGATGAACACCACATCGCGCAGCACCGCGAACAGCAGCTCGCGGATGCCGCGGATCATCTTGCCGTCGACGAAGGCCTCTGGTGGAGCGTTGCGCAGCGCGAGCTTCACGCCACGGTCCTGCTGCACGATGAAGACGTCGAAGTCGCGGTACTTCTCCAGCACCTCGCGGGTGTCGTCGGTCTGGCCGCCGACGTTGAGCACCGCCAGCGCGCAGCGCCTGAGCACCTCGTGCTGGCCGCCCTCGCCGGTGCTGCGCAGCCGGTTGACCTCATGCTGGGACAGCAGTTCCAGGCTGCCCTCGGGCATGACCTCCACGAGTGTTTCGTTGCCACTGCGGGCAGGCATGGCGGGGTTCACGGCAGGATGTCGATCGGCGTGTTGCGTGCGGTCATCAGCCAGATGTCGATCATGTCGGCGTTGGACACGGCGATGCAGCCGTTGGTCCAGTCCATGGTGCGGTAATACTCGGCGGAATAGCGCGGCTCGTTGGGCATGCCATGGATCATGATCTGCCCGCCCGGCGCATGGCCCCTGGCACGGGCCGCGCGCTGGTGGCGCTCGTCCGGGTAGGAGATGCGTATGGAGAGGAAGTAATCGCTGTCCGGATTGCGGTCCAGCAGCAGGTAGCGCCCTTCGGGCGTGCGGAAATCCCCCTCACGCATCTTGTCACCCTCGGGCGCCAGGCCGAGGGCGACCCGGAAGCTGCGCAGCACCCTGCCATTCTTCAGCAGTTCGAGACGGCGCTCGGCCTTGTGCACCACCACCTTGTCGGCCTGCTCGAAGTTCGCCGCCTGCCCGTTGGACACCAGGCCCAGCAGGATGAGCGCCGCGATGCTGGCTGCGCGCCGGGTTGCCGCCGCCATCAGGCCAGATCCGCCGTGGGCGGCTGCGCCGGGACCGCCGCCACGCGCACCAGCTTCGGGAAAACCACGCGGGTACCCGGGCGCACACGATCGAGGTCGAGCGTGGGGTTGTACTGGCGCAGCAGCCATACCGGCACCTTGTACTTCTGCGACGCCAGGATCCAGACCGATTCACCGCGGCGCAGAAGGTGTTCCGTGGTGTCGGTGATGCGGTAGCGACTGAAGAAATCCTCCTGCAGGTCGTGGTGATAGGTCACGCGTCGTGCCAGGAAGGTTTCCCGGCTGACGTTCGTGAACACCAGCCGTACCGACTCGCCGATCACCAACGCACGCTTTTTCTGCCAGCCGTTGGCCTTGCGCAGCTCGTCCGGGCTCACCTCCAGCCAACCGGCATAGTGGCTGAGGGTCTCAGCGGCCTGCACCTCGACCTTGTCGTTGGCTGCGACCAGGTAATTGCTCGGGTCGGCCAGCGATGCGGAGATCCCGCCGGCATCGCCGGTGGGCTGCCTGGCCTGGGCGGGTGTTTCCAGCGCCGGCAGGTCCGGAGCGACCGCCGCCGGCCTGGCGGCCGCCACCGCCGGGGGCGACACGGAGGCGACGGTCGCCGTCGGCGGGGATGCAGCGTCGCTGCTGGGCTGTGCGGGCACCAGGCGCAGTCGCGAACCACTGCGCACGAGGTTGGCGTCGGGCAGATTGTTGAACGCCATCAGGTCGCGCTGGCTCACGCCGGTACGCCGAGCGATGACCGCGAGCGAGTCACCAGGTTGCACCAGGTAGCTGTCGGCCGCCGGTGCCGGGCGGGCCGCTGCCGCCAGCGGGGCCGGCTCGCGCGCAGCCGGGGTGCTGGCCACTGCCACTGCGCGACCCGGAAGCTTCAGCGACTGGCCGACGCGGATGCGCGCGCCGGGCTTCAGGCCGTTGGCCTGGGCGAGCTTGCCGACCGTGGTGCCGTAGTGCGCCGCGATGCGTCCCAGCGTATCGCCACGCTTTACCCTGTGCGTCTTGTCCGGGACCTGGCTGTCAAACCGCTGGACGGCGGGAATCGACGCCAGCAGCTGCTGTGGCGGCGCGTCGATGACCTGGCCGGCAGGCAGCCGCAGGCGGAAACCCCGCGGCACGTACTTGGCGCCCTCCCAGACCGGGGGCAAAAGCGCAGGGTTGTATGCCTGCAGGGTGGAACGCGGTACGCCAAACGCCTTTTCCAGCGCCTCGATCCGCATGTAGTCCGGCACCTCGACCACCAGCTCCTTGCGCGGCGCCTGGCGCTGCACCGGCCCGAAGAATCGCTCCGGATCCTGCTCGATTGCCAGCGCCGCCAGGAACGACACGTAGAAATTGCGTGAGGCAAAGCCGAAGGCGGGCCCATCGTAGCGGCGGATGATGGCCTCGATGTCGGAGGTGCCGACGCTGTTCACGGCCCGGCGCATCCCGGCGGCCCCGTGGTTGTACGCCGTGATGGCCAGCGGCCAGGTACCCAGCAGGTCGTAGTTGTAGCGCAGCAGCCGGGCCGCGGCCTCGCTCGACTCGTACGGATCGCGGCGCTCGTCGACGGCCTGATCGATGCGCATGTAGCGCTTGCCGGTGTCGCCGGTGAACTGCCAGAGCCCGGCCGCACCGACAAAGGAGCGCGCATTGGGGTCGAACGAGGACTCCACGTGCGGCAGCGCAGCCACGCCCTCGGGTACACCGTGCTCGTGCAGGCTCTCGCGGATGTGGTCGCGCCACTGGCCCGAGCGCAGCAGCCCGGCATGGAAGCGATCGGCTAGTCCCTGCTGGAAGCGCACCCGGTCGGCAGCGGCACGCAGTTCGGCATTGCTGACGTTGGCTGGCCACAGGGCCAGGACCCGTGCCGATTCGGCGTCGAGGCCGCTGCGCTGGCCTGACGCCAGCGTGCGCAGGATGCGCTCGTAGCGGGCACGGGCGCTGTCAGCCAGGCGCCGCAGGCGGGCCTGACTGCCCTCGCCCGTCGCATCGAGCTTCTCGTAGACGATGTCGAGGTGGCGGTTGTCGTGGACGAGGCCCTGCTCCGAGCTGCACTCGGCGAAGATCCGCTGCCAGAAGCCGACCTCCGCCGCCAGGCCCGGCGGGCGCGGCAAGGCGTCGTCGGCTGCCGGTGCCGCAGCGGAAAACAGCACGAGCACGGCCGCGAGGGCCGGCAGCACCCTGGTCACGACGAACATTGACAACCCAAACCGTGTTACGGGGCGATACTTAGCCAATCAGCCCGTGAAAGCAAGCCGACCGGCTGCGGGCAGGATGTGCCCGCACGCGAGCCAGCACCACGTCCGGGAGGGTAGCCCCGGCCACTGGTGGCCGGGGGCGAACCGATTCACATAATCGGCAACGGGTATCTCAGGTGCAGCGCTCAGCCGAACTTCGGCTGGCCGGCGCTGCGCAGTGCGGCGATGCGCTCGTCGAGCGGCGGATGGGACATGAACAGCCGCGAGATGCCACCTCCACCGGAAATGCCGAAGGCCTTCATGGAATCCGGCAATGCGGCCGGACCATGCGCGGTCTTCAGGCGCTCGAGCGCCGCGATCATGCCATCCCGGCCAGCCAGACCGGCACCGCCCGCATCGGCACGGAACTCGCGCTGGCGGGAGAACCAGGCGACGATCATGCTGGCGAGGATGCCGAGCAGGACCTGGGCCACGAGGCTGGTGAGGAAGAAACCCGCGCCATTGCCGCGCTCTGAGCGGAACACCAGCTTGTCGACCACGTAGCCGATCACCCGCGAGAGGAACAGGACGAAGGTGTTCACCACCCCCTGGATCAACGTCAGGGTCACCATGTCGCCATTGGCCACGTGGGTGATCTCGTGGCCCAGCACCGCCTCGACCTCGTCGCGGCGCATGCGCTGCAGCAGGCCGGTGCTCACCGCCACCAGGGCGCTGTCACGCCGCGCGCCGGTGGCGAAGGCGTTCATGTCCGGGGAGTCGTAAACCGCTACCTCCGGCATACCGATGCCGGCCTGGCGCGCCTGGCGCTGCACTGTCTCGTACAGCCAGGCCTCGGTGGCGTCACGCGGCTGGGTGATGACCCGCGCCCCGGTGCTGCGCTTGGCCACCCACTTCGACATCGCCAGCGAAACCAGCGCACCGCCAAATCCGAACAGCGCACAGAAGGCCAGCAGGCCCGTAAAATTCATCCCGCCCTGCTGGTCGAAGACGCGATCGAGCCCGAGCAGCCGGGCGACCACCGACAGGACCACCAGGACGGCGATATTGGTAGCTATGAGCAGGAAGACACGTTTCATCACGACCCTGGCACTCCGGCATCGGGGATGGAGCGGTATTTAGTGGTGCCCGGCGGGCGGTTTTCAAGCCCCCTTCCAGGCTGTCGGCGGGTCTTTCCCGGGCGGGCACCGGCCCCTAGCATGGCTGCCCTGGCCTCATGAAACCCGACCCCGTCATCGAACCGCCCTCGCTGCTGCACTGCTGGCAGCCGCGCTTCTGGCCGACCTGGCTCGGACTCGGCCTGCTGCGGCTGCTGGTCCTGCTGCCACTGCGCGCGCAGCGCGGCGCCGCCGCCATCCTCGGCCGGCTCGGGCTGCTCTTCGCCCGGCGTCGGCGCAGCATCGCCGCCACCAACCTGCGGCTGTGCTTTCCCGAACTCGGGGAGAGGGCACGCGAGGAACTGCTGCGTCGCCACTTCGCCTCGCTGGCCCAGCAGCTCATCGAGGCCGGCATGTCCGCCTGGGCGAGCGACGCGCGGGTGCGCCGGCTCTGGCGGGTCGAGGGCCTGGAGCACCTGCAGGGCGCACTTGCGGCGGGCCGCGGCGCCATCATCGTCAGCGGCCACTTCGCGGCGGTGGAGTTTTCCGGCAGGCGGCTGTGCATGGACGTAGCGCGGATGGCGGCCATCTACCGCCCGAACCGCAATCCCCTGGTGGATGCCTTCCTGCTGCAGAGCCGAAGCCGCAGCACCCCGGTCCTGATACCCAAGGACAGCATCCGCCGCTTCATCCGCCGACTCGCCGCGGGCGATGCCGTCTGGTATGCGCCCGACCAGAGCTTCCGGCGCAAGGGCAGCATGCTGGTGCCCTTCCTCGGCGAACCCGCGATGACGAACACCGCCCTGTCTGCGCTGGCGCGGATCAGCGGCGCACCCGTGGTGCCGTACTTCGCCGCCAGGCGCGCCGATGGCGCCGGCTACGAGCTGCGCGTCGAACCGCCGCTGGCGGACTTCCCGGGTGCCGACCCGGCCGCCGATGCGCTGCGCGTCAACGCCATCATCGAGCGCCATGTACGGCTGGCGCCGGAACAGTATTTCTGGGTGCACCGGCGCTTCAAGGGACGGCCGGAACCGTTTGCCGATCCCTACGCGCGGCCTGGCAGTGAATCGCCACCCGCACCGCCGGCGACCGCGGTGTAGCCGGCGAGCAGGCCATGCCAGGAGTCAACGCTGAAGCCGCTGGTGCCCGCGGCGGTGATCTTGGTGAACGAGCGGTGCAGGCGCCGGAGGTTGCGCTGCCGCCAGGCGCCGGGTCCCGGCATGATGCGGCCGCGGTCGAAATCCAGCAGGAAGATCCGGTCCTGAGCATCGATCTGCAGGTTGTGCGCCGTCAGGTCCGCGTGGAAAACGTTGGCCGCATGGAAGCGGCCGATGCATTCGCCGACACTGCGCCACACCGCCGGCAGCAGCGGCCCGGTGGCCATGCGCGTCGACAGCGGTTCCACACCGGGCAGACGCAGCGTGATGATGTCGGCGCGATAGACGACGCCGGAGCGCCGGTAGCGCGCCGCCACCGGACGTGGCGCCGGCAGGCCGGCCTGCTGCAGGCGTGCCAACAGGCGCCATTCGACGAAGGAGCGGACCCGGCGTTCGCCAGTCCAGAGGAAACCATCGCTGGCGACGCGGGCGACGCGGCCACCGCGATGATAGTGGCGCAGCACCCAGTCCTGGGCCTCGCAACGGATGAACAGCGTGGCGCCGCGGCCGCCGGCGTAACCCGGTGCACGCGGCGCATCGGGCCAGGTGGCCGGCTCGAACCAGGCCTCGCGCATGTGGTTGGCGAGCGAGCCATCGTATAGGATGACGCTCTCGCCGATTTGCTCTACCCGCTCCACCGCAAGCATGCCACCTTCATCCGGTCGACCACCAGGGAATGGGCCGGAGTCGCTGTGCCTCGTGCGGCTCTCGGCCATCGGTGACTGCTGCCACACGCTCCCCATCGTCAGGACCCTCCAGGCCGCCTGGCCACGTACGCAACTCACGTGGGTGATCGGCAGGACCGAGCACGGTCTCATGAAGGGCGTGGACGGCGTCGAGTTTATCACCTTCGACAAGACCCGGCCCCGGGCCAGCCTCGCCGACATCCGCCGGCAGCTGCGCGGCCGGCACTTTCCGGTGCTGCTCCACATGCACGCCTCGATGCGCGCCAACCTCGCCAGTCGCATGGTGAGCGCCGGGCGACGCATCGGCTTCGATCGGCGCCGTGCGCGTGATTACCAGTGGCTGTTTACCAACGAGCAGATCGCGGCACGGCCGGAACAGCATGTGATGGACGGGCTGTTCGGCTTCCTCGAGCACCTCGGTATCCAGCAGCGCGAGCTGCGCTGGGACATCCCGGTCAGCGCCGCAGACCGCGAATTCGCCGCCGCGCAGGCGCCCGGCACCGGCCCGGTGGTGGTCATCAGCCCCTGCAGCAGCCAGCGCTTCCGCAACTACCGCAACTGGCGCGTGGAGCATTACGCGCAGGTGCTGGCCCACCTGCAGCGGGTGTACGGCGCACAGGTAGTGCTCACCGGCGCCGGCACGGCGACCGAGGCCGAATACGGCGCGGCGCTGGCCGGATCGGCCAGCCATCCGGTGGCCAACCTGGTCGGCCGCAGCAGCCTGAAGCAGCTGCTCGCGATCATCGATCGCGCGGACCTCGTCATCTGCCCCGACTCGGGGCCGGCCCACATGGCCACCGCCGTCGGCACGCCGGTGGTTGGCCTGTACGCCACCTCGAACCGGTGGCGTACCGGCCCGTATTTCAGCCAGGACCTGGTGGTCGACCGGTATCCGGAAGCCGTGCAGCGCGAGTTCGGCGTGACGCCGGCACAGCTGCGCTGGGGCCAGCGGGTGCGCGATCCCGCCGCCATGGACCTCATCACGCCTGCCGATGTGATCGCCAGGGCAGACAGCGTCCTGCGAAAATAGGCTGGGTCGCGCCGCGCCCGCCAGCGCGATCCCATGGAAGAGGTAACACCGATGCTTGAAACCTTCGACGCAACACGCCTCGCTACTGCCGGTCCCCGCGACCTCAGCGATGTCCTGGAGCGCGGCGGCATCGTCTACCTGCCCAGCTGCCCGGTGGCGCTGCCCGCCGCCGCGGACCTCGACCTGCTGCGCAATGAACTGCCGGCCCACATGAAGCGCAAGAACGTCAGCTACCACCCGGAGGGCGACAGCGTCAGCGGCCTCAGCTCGTCGGCTGCCATCTATCGCACCACCCATCGGGTACTCACGCGGCTGCGCGAGGACGTCGCCGCCTGGGCCCGGCGCGCGATGCCGGAACTCATGGCCGGTGCGGACATCGGCACCTGCAGCTTCCGCCCCATGGAGGAGGCGGGGCGGGCCATCGATGCGCACAAGGCCAGCGAACTGGTCCACATCGATGCCGGCGCCTACGGCGCCACCAATGGCGATCGCATCCTGCGCTTCCTCATCAACGCCAACCCGGATCGCGACCGTGTCTGGGCCAGCAAGGGCAGCTTCGCCAGCGTGTTCGCGCGCCATGCCGCCCGCGCCGGTTTCACCGGACCCGGGGGCCGCATCGGGCGGCTCGACAAGAATGTCTTCGACCAACTGCTCTCAGCGGTGATCCGCGCGCTGTCGGCCGCGGTGCCGCTGGCCAAGGTGCTGGACACCAGCCCCTACGACCGCGCCATGAAGCGCTTCCACGACTACCTCAAGGACAACCCCGACTTCCAGGCCGAGATCGAGACCCACGTGGAAATGCGCTTCGCCCCCGGCTCGGCCTGGATGGTGTTCGCCGACGGCGTCAGCCACGGCTGCCTCTCCGGGCAGTACTGCTTCATCTGGACGGCACTGATTCCGCTGGCCAACATGCGCTTCCCGGAACTGGCGCCCATCAACGTGCTGCGCGCGGCGGCCTGAAGGCGCCGGCGGAGCCGAATCAGCATGCACCGCGGCCGGACCGCGCCGGGAGCCGGCGTTCCCTGCGGTTCCTCAGGCCTTCCCGGGGCGCACGCCGTGCAGCCTGCAGTCGGCCTCGACCATCAGCGTGGCGAGTTCCGCCAGCGTGGTCCGCGGTTCCCAGCCAAGCACGCGGCGGGCCTTGCTGGCGTCGCCGAGCAGCAGGTCCACCTCGGCAGGCCGGTAGTAGTGGGGATCGACGGCCACCACCGGCTTGCCGGTCTGCCGGTCGATGTAGCGTTCGGCGGCTCCCTCGCCCTCGCGCTCGAAGCTGATGCCCACGCGATCGAGGCAGAGCTCGAGGAACTCGCGCACCGAAGCGGTGCGCCCGGTGGCCAGCACGAAATCGTCGGGTTCCGGCTGCTGCAGCATCAGCCACATCCCCTCGACATACTCTTTTGCGTAGCCCCAGTCGCGCCGCGCCTCGAAGTTGCCCAGGTACAGGCAGTCCTGCAGCCCTGCCAGGATGCGGGCGAGGCTGAAGCTGATCTTGCGGGTCACGAAATTCTCGCCGCGCCGTGGGGACTCGTGGTTGAAGAGGATGCCGTTGACGGCGTACATGCCGTAGGCCTCGCGGTAGTTGCGCGTCAGGTAGAAGCTGTAGGCCTTGGCGCAGGCATAGGGACTGCGCGGGTGGAACGGCGTGGTCTCCGTCTGCGGCGTCTCGACCACCTTGCCGTAGAGCTCGCTGCTGCTCGCCTGGTAGAAACGCGCCGGCAGGCCGCTGGCTCGCAACGCCTCCAGCAGGCGCGCGGCCCCGACGCCGGTAATGTCACCGGTGTATTCCGGCAGGTCGAAGCTCACCGCCACGTGGCTCTGCGCCGCGAGGTTGTAGACCTCGTCCGGCCGCACCTTCAGCAGGATGTGCAGCAGCGAGCTGGAGTCTCCGAGGTCACCGTAATGCAGGATCAGTGGCAGCTTGCGCTCGTGGGGATCCTTCATCAGGTGCTCGATGCGGCTCCAGTTGAAGGTGGAGGCGCGCCTGACGATGCCATGCACCTCGTAGCCCTTGTCCAGCAGCAGTTCGGCCAGATAGGACCCGTCCTGGCCGGTGATGCCGGTGATCAGTGCCTTTTTCATGTTTCGACCCGGTGTGGCAGGGCGGAAGATGGCGCGGCCGGTGGCTGGCCTGTTGCTGCCGGCAGTATAGCGGGCGCAAGCACCGAATCAGCCACCGCCTCGGGCGTGATCTCCCGCAGGCAGCGCAGGTGGCCGAGCGGGCACTCGCGCTGGAAGCAGGGACTGCAGTCCAGCGCCAGGTAGTGGATGTGGCAGCGCCCGGTCAGCGGCGGCGTGAACTGCGGCGATGTGGAGCCGAAGATCGCGATCACGCGGGTACCAGCAGCGGCAGCGACATGCATCAGGCCCGAATCGTTGGTCACGGCGCTGTGTGCCGCCGCGAGCAGGTCGACGCTGTCCTCGAGCCGCGTCTGCCCGCAGAGGTCATGCACGCCGGATCCGGCGGCCATGCGGATGTGCTCGCCGAGCGGGCGCTCGGCCGCCGAGCCCAGCACCCAGACCTCCTGACCGCCGGCGACGAGCAGCCTGGCAAGCTCGGCGAAATGGCCGACGGGCCACTGCTTGGCGGGCCCGAAGGCCGCGCCCGGCATCAGCGCAACCGCCGGCGCCTGGCCGAGGCCGAAACGGCGCAGGAGCGCATCGCGATTGGCCGGGTCGACGCGCAGCGCCGGCCGGGGCGGTTCGGGCAATGGCGCCCCGGCGGGCAGGCCGAGCGCGAGGAAGCGCTTGACCGTCTGGTCGAGCACCCTGCGGTCCAGCGGGCGCGGATCGGTGAGCAGCCAGCTGCGTCCCTCGGCGGCGAAGCCGGTGCGCACCGGGATGCGCGCGAACCAGGGCAGCAGCGCCGCCTTCAGCGAGCGCGGCAGCACGATGGCGCGATCATGGCCACGGGCACGCAGTTCCAGGCCGAGGCGGCGCCGGCGCCCGAGCGCCAGCTGGCCGTGCGCGACGTCCAGGGCGATACCCTCCCGCAGCTCGGGCATGCGCGCGGCGAGCGGCACCGACCAGGGCGGTCCCACCACGTCGATCCGCGCGTCGGGGTCGCGCTGGCGCAGCAGGCGGAACAGCGACTGCGCCATGACCATGTCGCCGACCCAGGCGGGACCGACGACCAGGATTTTCTCGCCGCCCGCCATCAGCGGCGCCTGCTCACGGCGCCGCCGCCGCCAGTGCATCGAGGTAGGCGTGCACGCCCTCCTCGATGCCGATGAAGTCCTGCTGGTAGCCGGCCAGGCGCAGCGTCGAGAGGTCCGCCTCGGTGAAGCTCTGGTAGCCCGCCAGCAGGCCCGGCGGAAACGGTACGTAGCGGATGCTGCCGCAGCCGTGCCAGGCGATCACCGCCTGGGCCACTTCGTTGAAGCTGCGCGCGCGACCGGTGCCGAGGTTGAAGATGCCGCGAGTTCCGCCATGCTCGAGGAACCAGAGATTGGCGCGGGCGACGTCGTCGACGTGGATGAAGTCGCGCCGCTGCTCGCCCGGGCCGAAGCCGTGGCTGCCGTCGAACAGGCGCAGCTCCGTGCCCTGCTGCAGCTGGTTGTGGAAGTGCCAGACGACACTGGCCATGCCGGCCTTGTGCGCCTCGCCGGGCCCGTAGACATTGAAGTAGCGCAACCCGACCACCTGCGAGCGGGCACTGGGAATGCAGCGGCGCGCATGCTGGTCGAACACCAGCTTGGACCAGGCGTAGACGTTGATGGGCCGCTCGCACTCCGGCGCCACGCGAAACTCCCGGCCGGCGCCGTACACCGAGGCCGAAGACGCGTAGACCAGCGGCACCTTCTGCGCCAGGCACCAGCGCAGCAGCTCGCGCGAGAACTCGTGGTTGCGCCGCATCATCATCCGGCCGTCCCATTCGGTGGTGACGGTGCAGGCGCCCTGGTGCAGCACGCCGAGGATCCGGCCGCCGAACTCCCGGTTCGCGACCAGGCGGGCGAAGAACTCCTCGTGGTCCATGTAGTCGGCGATGCGGGCCGCGGCCAGGTTCATCGCCTTGTGCCCGTCGCTGAGGTCGTCCACCACCAGTATCTCGGTGATGCCCGCCTCGTTCAGGTGGCGCACGATGTTCGAGCCGATGAAGCCGGCGCCGCCGGTGACGATGATCATGTGCTTGCTGCCGCTGCCCCGGGGAGCAGGCTCCGGTAGAGGTTGATGTAACGGCGGGTCATGGTTTCCGGGGAGAAGCCGCGGGCCCGCTCACGGTTGGCGGCCGCCATGCGTTCGCGCAGCGCCGGGTCGGCGTACAGCGTGAGTACCGCGGCGGTGAGTCCGGCCACGTCGTCCACCTCGCAAAGCAGGCCGCCACTGCCATTGGCCACCACTTCCGGTATGCCGCCGACCCGGGTGGCGACCACCGGCAACCCGAAGGCCATGGCGTCCAGCAGGATGGAGCCAAGGCCCTCGTGGCGGGAAGGATAGAGAAACACGTCCATGGCAGCCAGATGGCTGCCGACGTCGCGTACCTCGCCGGTGAAGTGCAGGTTGTCGAGCCCGGCCGCCTCGGCCCTCAGCGCTGCCTCGTCGCGGCCCGAACCAACCAGCACGTAGCGGACCCCGGGCGCGCTGCGCCGGGTCTCGCGGGCCATCGCCAGGATCTGCCGCTGGCCCTTGTGGGAATCCACCAGTGCACCGACGTGGCCGACGACGCAGTCGCCACCGAACTGCCGGCGCAGCTCGGCCACGCGCTCCGGCACGGCGACCAGTCCCGCGCTCGCGCTCGGGATCACCTCGCAGGCGAGGCCGGGCTCCAGCGTCGCCAGCGATGCGGCGATGGCCCGGGACAGCACGGCGATGCGCGCCGCGCGCCGGTACATGGCGCGGTTGAGGGCATGGTGCGAAGGGCCCTGCTGCACCCGCCGCGTCACCAGGTAGGGTGCACCGCCCGCCAGGCTGCCGAGCCATGCCGCCTGCAGCGCCCGGGCCTCGTGCACATGGATCAGGTCGGCGCCGCGCAGCGCCAGCGCCGCCGCCAGCACGTTGCCCGGCACCTCGCGCAGTTGCGCCCCGGGGATGCCGGCCAGCCGCCGCGCGAGCGCTTCCCCGCGCCTCACCACCAGCCGCTGGCGCCAGCCGGCACTGGCGAGGCCCTGGACCAGCAGTTCGGTCTGCCGCTCTCCGCCGCGGAAGCCCCGCGCCAGATTGATGTGGGCGATGAGCGGCTCGGCCACGGCGGGGCGCGTCAGCGCACCAGCCGGTATTCGGCGCTGCAGTAAGGGCACTTGGCGCTGCCGCTGGCCTCGATGGGCAGGTACACGCGCGGATGCGAGTTCCACAGGTACATGCCCGGCATGGGGCAGGACAGCGGCAGGTCGGCCCGAGTGACCTGGTACAGGTTTTCGGCGTTGGGCTGGATCAGCTGCTCGCTGCGGGCCTGCGATTTGCGCACGGTGCTCTCCGGTGGATCAGTGGGACCATTGGCAGGGCCGGATTATAAGCGCAGCCGCGCAACCAGCCCGCGGCCCGCTCAGCTGGCAAAGACCTGGTCCCAGATGGCGCGCACGCGTCCGGCAACGGCGGCCGCCTCCGCGCGCGGCATGAACCCGGGCTGCCCGGCCAGGGCGAGGTGGTGGAGGCGCTCGCGGTAGCCACGGTAGGCGTCGGTCAGCTCGGCGGCGACCGCGGCACTGACCACGCCACTGGCGGCGAGACCTTCGAGCTGGCGGATGTTGTCGGACCAGCGCACCAGCTCCGGGTGCCGGCGGGCCTCGCGCAGCACCAGGTACTGGACGATGAACTCGATGTCGGTGATGCCCCCGAGGTCGTGCTTGATGTGGAAGCTCTCCTCGGTGCCCCGGGCCAGTTCCGCCCGCATGCGCTCGCGCATCTCCAACACGTCCGCCCGCAGCCTGTCCCAGTGCCCGTGGCCGGTGAGGATCTGGCGGCGTATGGTCTCGAAGGCGGCGAGCACCCCCGCATCGCCGGCAATGCCCCGGCTGCGCAGCAGCGCCTGGTGCTCCCAGGTCCAGGCGCTCTCGCGCTGGTAGGCCTCGAAGGCCGCCAGGCTCGACACCAGCAGCCCCTTGCGGCCTTCGGGCTGCAGCCGCGTGTCCACCTCGTAGAGGTGGCCGGCCGTGGTGAGCATGGTGGCGAAGTTGATGATGCGCTTGGCCAGACGCACGAAGAACACTCCGTTCTCCAGCACCCGCTCGCCATCGGTCTGCTGGGACTCGCCGGTGGAGTCGTGCAGGAACACCAGGTCGAGGTCCGAGGCGTAGCCGAGTTCCAGCCCGCCGAGCTTGCCGTAGGCGATGATGCCGAAGGCCGCGGCACGGCTCGCGCCGTCCACGACGCAGCGCGGCTGGCCATGGCGCGCGGTGAGTTCCCGCCAGGCCTGGTCGCAGGCCGCCTGCAGCACCAGCTCCGCGGTCTCGGTCAGCCGGTCGCTCACCTTCATCAGCGGCAGGACGCCGGAAAGGTCGGCCACTGCCACACGGAATACCGCCGCACGCTGGAAATTGCGCAGTGCCTCGAGCCAGCGCTCCGGGTCGTCGCTGCCCGCCGCCTCCAGGCGCCGCGCCAGTTCCCCGGCCAGTTCGTCCCGCGTCGGCGGCTCCGCGAACAGCCGCGGGTCGAGCAGTTCGTCGAGGAGGATGGGGTGGTCGGCAATCTGGCGCGCCAGGAAGTCGCTCATCCCGCACATGCCGACCAGCCGGTCGCGTGCCGCGGGATTCTCGTTGAGCAGGGCGAAGTAGGCGGAGCGCCGGCCAATTGCCTCGATGACGCTGGCGACCCCGTCCACCGCCAGCAGCGAGTTGCGCTCGCGGCCGGCGGCTTCCAGTACCGCCGGCAGCAGCGCATCGAGGCGCTGGCGGCCGGGCTCGTCCAGCCGCTGCAGGCTCGAGGCCGCGCGCAACCGGCGCAGCCGCTCGAGCACCGCCGGCGGATCGGCGAAACCCGCCTCGCGCAGCAGGCCTTCCGCGGCCTCCGGCGCAGCCTCCTCCCGCCACACCTGGCGCAGCTGCCCGCCCCGGCCAACCTGCCCGCCGCCCTCGCCGCGGAAGACCACGTCGCGGAAGTGGCGGCTGACGGTGTCGCGGTGCCGCGCCAGCTCGGCTTCGACCACGGACCAGTCCGGCGCTCCCAGTGCCAGCGCCAGGCGCGCGCGATCCAGCGTATCCTCCGGCACCTGGTGGGTCTGCTGGTCACGCAGCGCCTGGATTGCATTCTCCAGCCGGCGCAGGAACAGGTAGGCCGCGGTGAGGCCCTCGACCGCCGCCGGCTGCAGGCAGCCGTGACGGGCCAGCGCTGGCAGCAGCCGCAGGATCTCGCGGCCGCGCAACCCGGCGACGCTGCCGCCGCGCACCAGCTGGAAGGACTGCACGATGAATTCGATCTCGCGGATGCCCCCCGGGCCGAGCTTGATGTCGGCCTGGAACTCCTTGCGCTGCACCTCGGCCTCGATCATCGCCTTCATTTCGCGCAGCGAGGCGAACACGCCATAGTCGAGGTAGCGGCGGTAGACGAAGGGGCGCACCACTTCGTCGTAGAAGTACTCGCTGTCCACCCAGTCGTTGACCACGCGCGCCTTGACGTAGGCGTAGCGCTCCCAGTCGCGGCCGTTCTGCATCAGGTAGGTTTCGAGCGCCGGCAGCGACACCGCCAGCGGGCCGCTGTTGCCGAACGGGCGCAGGCGCACGTCCACGCGATAGACGAAGCCGTCGGCCGTGGTCTGCCCGAGCAGGTTGACCAGCCGCTGGCCCAGCAGGCGGAAATACTCCTCGTTGGCGAGCGGCTTTGCGCCATCGGTCTCCCCGGCATCGGAGAACACGAAGATCAGGTCGACGTCGGAGGAGAAATTGAGCTCGTGGCCGCCGAGTTTGCCCATGCCGAGGACACCGAGCCCGCAGGGCTCGCCGCCGTCGAGGCGCGGGCTGCCATGGCGTGGCCGCAGGGATTCCGCGGCCCAGGCCAGCGCGGCGCCGATGCAGGCATCGGCCAGGTCGGACAGGTCACGCAGGGTCTCCGGCACCGCCGCCCGGGCCTCGACCTCGCGCCACAGGATCCGCAGCAGCTCGCGGTGGCGCAGCCGCCGCAGCCGCGCCATGAACTCCGGCTCCGCCAGCGTCGGCGTGGCGACCGCGGCCACCAGGGCCAGCAGCTCGCCCGCTGCATGCGCACGCCCGATGCGGTCGCCCTCGAGCAGTTCCGCGAGCAGTTCCGGGTAGCGCTGGAGGATGTTCGCGGCAAACGGACTGGCGGCGCAGAGGCGGCCGAGGCGGGCGTCGATCTCGGGGCTGCAGTACAGGTCCGCGGGCAGCGACGCCAGCGCCTGGCGGGCTTCAGCCAGCAGCGACTCGGGCACGGGTGGCAGGTTGGCACTCATGGGCGCGCATGCTAGCAGCCCGCCGGCCAGATGATGATCGCAGGCATGCTCAGCGAATCAGGGGCGCGCCCTCGTTGCCCTCCCCCGGCCCGCGCCGCCAGCGTCGCGGTGGCGGCACGGTACCCGGAATGCCGGCGACCTCGCCGGGCGGCCGGCCGGACGGCGCGGTCGCGGCACGCACGAAGGCATCCACCCACCAGAACACGTCGTGGCGGCGCACGCCGCGTCGCAGGCGACGCATGCGGGCGCGCCGCTCGGACGCGGGCATGGCACAGGCGGTGGCGATGGCATCGGCCACCGCGGTGACGTCATAGGGATTTACCAGCAGGGCGGCACCAGCCATTGCCGCGGCGGCACCGGCGAACTCGGAGAGCACCAGTACGCAGTCCTCATCGGGACTCGCGGCGCAGTATTCCTTGGCGACCAGGTTCATGCCGTCCTTCAGCGGCGTGATCAGGGCGATCTGCGCGGCGCGGTAGTACGACAGCAGGTCGTCCGGCGCCAGGTTGCGGAACACGTAGTGTATCGGCACCCAGCCACCCGGCCGGGTAAAGCGCCCGTTGATGCTGCCCACCAGGTTCTCGATCCGGGACTTCAGCTCGCGATAGCGCGGAATGTCCTCGCGGCTGGGCACCACCACCTGTACCAGCGTGACCTTTTCCCGCAACTCGGGGTGCCGCTCCAGCGCGAGGCCGAAGGCCTGCAGGCGCTCGGGAATGCCTTTCGTGTAGTCCAGCCGGTCGACCCCCAGCACGAGCTGGCGGTCGTGCAGCAACCGGCGCATGGCTGCCGCCTCCCGTACCACCCCTGGCGCGGCGGCACGCCGGTAGAAATCGTTGTAATCGATGCCAATCGGGAACCGCCCGGCGCGCAGCTCGCGACTGCCCGTGCGCAGGCGCACGAAATGTTCCCCACGGCCGCTGATCTTCACTTCCGGCAGCAGGTCGCGGACACAGTCGGTGAAGTTGCGCCGGTCACGCGGCGCCTGGAATCCCAGCAGATCGTAGGCCAGCAGCGCGTCGAGCAGTTCGCGCCGCCAGGGCAGCTTCATGAAAATGTCCGGTGGCGGAAACGGGATATGCAGGAAGAACGCCAGTGGACCGGCAATGCCCAGGTCCCGCAGCCCTGCGCCCACCAGCATCAACTGGTAGTCGTGGACCCAGACCAGGTCACCCGGCGTGGCGGCCTGCCCCACGGCTGCGGCAAAGCGGCGGTTCACGGCACAGTACGCCTGCCAGTACGCCGGGTCGAAGCGACAGAGGGAAGTCAGGTCGTGGAACAGCGGCCACAGCACCTCGTTGGAGAAACCGTGGTAGAAGCCGCGGCGCTCCTGCTCGTCAAGGAACAGCGGCCGCAGCTCGTAGCCGGCGCGCCGGCCGGCAGCGCAGAGCTCGGCCGCCAGCTGCGCGTCCTGCCCGCAGAAGTCCGCGCCGCCGATCCAGGTGCCGCCGCGGGCTGCCAGTACCGGTGCCATGGCCGAGACCAGCCCGCCGGACCCCGCCACCAGGCGCGGAACCCCAGCGCGATCGCGCCGCACCGTCCAGGGCAGACGGTTGGAGACGACGATCATGCAACACCCTGCGGCGGCTGCACCAGGTGGATGGTCCGGGTCGGGTAGGCAAACCCCACGCCAGCCTCGCGCAGTGCCACCATGGTCCCGAGGATCACCCGCTGCTGGATGTCCATGAACCGGTTGAAATCCGGATCCAGCACGAAGTACACGGCCTCGAACTCGATGGCCGAGGCACCGAGCGCCGACAGGTGCGCGCGCTCGAAGCGCACGCTCTCCTCCCGGCTGATGACCGCGCGCAGCGTCTCCGGGATGGCTGCCAGCTGTTGCGGCCCGGTCTCGTAGGCCACCCCGAAGCCGAAGACCACGCGGCGCTCGAACATGCGCTTGTAGTTGCGTATGCGGCTGGCGATCAGGTCGGTGTTGGACAGCACCACGAGTTCGCCCGAAAGGCTGCGCAGGTGCGTGGTCTTCAGGCCGACCCGCTCCACCGTACCCATGGTGTCGCCCATGACGATGAAATCGCCGATGGCGACCGGCTGGTCCAGGGCGATGGCCAGCGAGGCGAACATGTCCCCGAGGATGTTCTGCGCCGCCAGTGCCACGGCCACACCGCCGATGCCGAGGCTCGCCACCAGCGCGGTCACGTCCACACCTGCATTGGCCAGCAGCATCAGCACCACCAGCGACCAGAGCAGCAGGCGCGCGACGAAGGCCAGCACCGTGGTGGTGGTCGCCGCTCCGGCACGCGCCGGATCACGGTGGCGATCCATGTAACCCTGCAACCAGCCGCCGATGCCGGCGTGCAGCCACAGTCCCGCCTGCAGCAGCAGCACCACCACCAGCAGGCGGCCCGCGGTACTGGCAACTCGCGCCGGCAGCGCCAGGGTCAGCGCACCCGCCAGCGCACCGCAGCTGAGGACGAACCACGAACGGGTTGCGCGCAGCGCCGCCGCCAGGCCATCGTCCAGCGCCGCATCCGTTTCCCGGGCCCAGCCGCTCAGCCGGACTCGTGCAAACCGCAGCAGCAGGGCCAGTGCCAGCGCCGCGAGCAGCGCCACCACCACCGCCACGGCCCAGCGGCCCGGCGGGTTGCCCAGGATGGCAGCCGGCAGCTCGCCGTTCATGCGCTCGCCTGCTGCCAGGCGTGCAGAAAGGTCAGCAGCTCGCCTGGTGGCTTGAGCCAGATGTCGGCCGCGGTCGGACGGAAGTGCGGGCGCACCAGCACCGCCAGGCCACGTCGGCGGATGGCGATGAACGCGTCCTCATCGGTGCTGTCGTCGCCGAGATAGGCCACCGGCAGGCCGTCCGGCGCGTCCGCCAGCACCGCGTCGACAACCGCCGCCTTGCTGGTTCCTGCGGCACGAAGCTCGATGCCGCCGTCGAAGTTGCGCCACTCCAGTACGTCTTCCAGCGCCTCTTCGTGGAAGCGCCGGGACAGCAGCTCGCGGATGCGCACCACCTGGGTCGATCCTGCGCCGCGCCAGTGGAAAGCAATGCAGCCAGGCTTGGTTTCGCAGCGTCCACCTGCCGCTTCGACATCCGCCGACCACTCGTCGGCCAGCGCCAGCGCTCGTGCGGCGAATTCGTCGATGCCGGTGACGAGGTACTGCCCATCGGCGAGCAGGCGCTCGCGGCCATGGGAACCCCATGCCTCCGGCTGGCGCCGCGTGCCCAGCCAGGGCGGCGAGTCGCGCAGCGAGCGGCCGGTGACGATCACCACGCGCGTGCCATCCGCCGCCATCAGGGCATCGAGCGCCTCGCTCACGCCCGGGTAGGGCCGCACCGCCCCCGGATCCAGGGTGAATGGCGCCAGGGTGCCGTCGTAGTCGAGCATGAGGATACCTTGCCGGCACTCGCCAAGCCGGGCCATGAAGCGGCCAAGTCGGAGGCTGGGCTGAAGCTTTTCCATGGTCGCCGAAACCCCGATCAAGCCAGCTCGATGCGATCCACCCCACCGCGCAGCAGCGCATGGATCACCGTCAGGTACTCGCGCAGCTGGCGCGTGATGAGGAAGTTCTGCAGTACATGGCGATGGCCGGCCTCGCCCATGCGCTGGCGCTCTTCGTGGTAGTGCAGCAGGTAACGCAGGCGAAGTGCCGCACCTTCCGGACTGCTCACCAGAAACCCGGTCTGGTGGTCGACCACCTGCAGGCGGATGCCGCCAGTATCGCCGCCAATCACCGGCCGGCCCTTCCAGAGCGACTCGGCTACGGTGAGCCCGAAGCCCTCGCGAATCGATTTCTGCAACACTACGTCGGCGGCGCGCTGCAGGGCGTTCACGGTCCGGTGCGCTTCGTCGGGCAACAGCAGTACGTGTACGTCGTCGAGCTGGCGCGCCGCGGCCTGCACCGCTTCCAGCACCAGCTCGCCTTCCGGATCATCGGCCGCCCCGCCGCCGGCGAGCACCAGCTGCAATCCGGGCACGAATGCGCGCGCCATGGTGACTGCACGGATCACTCCTACTGGATCCTTGAAACGATCGAAGCGCGACACCTGCACCGCCAGCGGCCGTTCGCGGTCGATGCCGTAGCGCTGGCAGCAGGCGTCGATCTCCTCCGGTGGCAGGTCGATGTTCTTCTGCGCCAGCGGATCGATGCTCGGCGGGATCAGGAACATCGGATGCGGCAGCTGCTGTGCGAAATCGGCCAGCGAGAAGATGCTGGCGTCGTGCGCGGCCACCAGCGGCCGCAGGTAGCGCCAGACCGGACGGAACGGGCGGCTGACATCGATGTGGCAGCGCCAGATCCACTTGCCCCGTCGACGCGGCACGTGGCTGAGCAGTGCCGCGGGTTGCGGGTCGTGCACGAACACGACATCGGCGGTTTCCAGCAGCGGGCGCAGGCGCGCCGCGTTGTCGGCATTGACCTGCTCGTATGCGGCAAGCTCCTCGCCCAGCGAGACATCCTGCCCCTGGAGCGCGTTGTGAAACTGCTTGGTGCAGCGGTAGAACAGGGGCGTACCCTCCATCACCTCCCAGCTGGCATCGAGGCCGAGCTCGCCCATCAGCGGCACCATCTGCTCGAGGATCTCGGCCACGCCGCCACCGCGTCGCGTGGAATTGACATGCACCACCTTCAGTCCGCGCAGTGGTGCCGCCAGCAGCTCGAGCTGCCGGGCGACATCGGCACCTGCCAGGGCCGCGTGGTCCGCGAGGCGCGGGCTCAAACGGGCACCGCCCTGAAGTAGTCACCGACGACGCGTCCCAGCCCGTCGCGCAGCTCGGCCAGGGAGCTGAAATACGGGTCGATCGCTGCCAGCTGCTGGCACAGGGCGTCATAGCGATCACCGTGCTGCGCGAGCCAGTGGCGGAAGTCATCGATACGCACCGGCTCGCGGCGCCGGGATTCGATGACGTGGAAATAGATGCTCCCCAGCGACATGGCGGGAATTGCTGCCGCGAGATCCTCCGGCCTGGCGATCCGCACACCGGTATCGAACACCACCGTCTGGCAAAGGCGGAAGCTGAACTGCTGGTCACGACGCGCAACGAGGGTCTCGGTCTCTTCGATGCGCTCCTCGACCACATCCACCAGCTCCTGCCGCAGCTGTTCCAGGTCCGCAAAATCCGCGGGGTCGAGCACCGCCAGGCGCTCCGCCAGACACCTGTCGTGCAGTGCGTGGCGCGCCCAGACGGCGAAGTCGTTGTGGAATTCCGTGTCGTCCAGGCGCGGGCGCAGCAGGCGCCCCCAGAAGTGGAAGTAGATGCTGCCAGTCTCCACGGACTGCAGGCCATCACGCAGCTCGCGCAGGCTCTGCGCACGCTTTCCGGTGGCGATGGCAACCAGCACGCAGTCGCGCACGGCAAAAGGTCCGGGTGCACCGGCTGCGGCGACAGGGGACACAGGCATGCGTCGAGTGTAGGTGCGCGACGCAGATGCACCTAGGCCATCACGGCGAAGGCAGCTGTCGAAAAAATCAAACCCTCCGCACGAGGGACCGGTCTGCGACAATGTCCCGGACAGCCGTTGCGGACAGTAGGACCGGGCCAGCGATGTCAACCGGGTTGAACTATCGCCACCTGCATCATTTCTGGATCATCGCCCAGGAGGGCAGTCTCGCCGGGGCGAGCCGCCGTCTCGGCGTGCGGCACTCGACACTCAGCTCGCAGCTGCGCTCGCTGGAAGCGGCGCTGGGCGGCCGGCTGCTGCTGCGGCGTCCCCGCGGCGTGCGGCTCACGCCACAGGGCGAAGTGGTGCGCGGCTACTGCGACCAGATCTTCCGGCTCGGTGGCGAGTTGCTCGAGGCCGCGCAGGCGCAGGCCGCGACCCCGGGCCGCCTATGCCTTGGCATGCTGCCCTCGGTATCCCGATCCCTGCTTCACGAGACGCTGCGCCCGGCGCTGAGCGGCGACAGTGCCATACGCCTCGAAGTTGCCGTGGGCGATGCGGGCTCGCTGTGCGGCGAGCTGATCGCCGGGCGCTTGCACGCCGTCATGACGGACCGCTTGCCGTTGCGCGCCGCCCGCGGGGACATCCACGCGCATCTCATCGGCCAGTCCCGCATCGGCCTGTACGGCACGCGACGGCTCGCCGAGCGTTACCGCCCCGGGTTCCCCGGTTCGCTGAATGGAGCGCCGGTGCTGCTCCCGGCGACCGGCAGCCTGCGCGAGGCGCTGGCGGCGTGGTTTGCCGAGGAGGGCATCCGGCCACGGGTAGCCGCGGAAATCGACGACGTGCCGCTGCTCAAGGGCCTGGCCGCCCGCGGCCAGGGGCTGGCGCCGATCGGCCGCTGGCTGGGCGAGGATGCACGCCAGCGCTTCGGACTGCTGCAGCTGGGCCTGGTGCCCGGCGTCTCGGCACGGTTGTACGTGCTGACACTGGGGCGACGGGTGCAGCACCCGGCCGTGCAGCAACTGATCGACCGCGGCCGCGAACGGCTGGGTGGCCGCTAGCGGCCGGTTCAGTCGCCCTGGATCGGCGTCTTGCCGCCGGCGGCATCCACGCTGACGAAGGTGATGGTGGTTTCGAACAGGATCTCGGCTGGATCCGCCGCCATGACCAGCCCATGGGCCCGGACCCGGTAGCGCACGGAGGTCACGCCGAGGCTCTCGCGCGTCACGGCAAAGCGCAGCACTTCGCCGGAGGCGATCCGGCGCTTGAACTGCACGTCCGCCATGGCGATGGTCACGAAGCGCAGCCCGGGGAACTCCACCGTTGCCGTGATGTAGGCGAACTCGTCGATCCACTGCAGCAGCCAGCCACCGAAGAGGAACCCGTAGTGGTTGATGTGCTCCGGGAGCACGAGCTTGTGGTGGTCCATGCGCTACTGCTCCTGTGGCCGCGCCAGCAGGCGCGCCACGATCAGGTCCGCGGCCTGCTCCGCCGACAGCTTCGTGGTGTCGATGCGGATCTCCGCCGCCTCGGGGGCCTCGTAGGGACTGTCGATGCCGGTGAAGTTCCGCAGCAGCCCCGCCCTTGCCTTGCGGTACAGGCCCTTGGCGTCGCGCGCCTCGGCGGCGGCCAGCGGGGTGTCGATGAAGATCTCCAGGAACTCCCCCGGCGGCATCATCTGCCGGACCATGGCGCGCTCGGCCCGGAACGGGCTGATGAAGGCCGCGATCACGATCAGCCCGGCATCGGTCATCAGCCGGGCGACCTCGCCGACGCGGCGGATGTTCTCGACCCGGTCGGCGTCGGTGAAGCCCAAGTCCCGGTTCAGCCCGTGCCGGACGTTGTCGCCATCGAGCAGGAAGGTGTGGCGGCCGAGGCTCACCAGCTGCTTCTCCACCAGGTTGGCGATGGTCGACTTGCCGGCGCCGGACAGCCCGGTGAACCACAGAACCGCCGGCTTCTGCTGCTTGAGCTCGGCATGCTTCTCCCGGGAAATCTCCAGCGCCTGCCAGTGCACGTTCTGGCTGCGCCGCAGGGCGAAGTGCAGCACGCCGGCGCCGACGGTGGCATTGCTGAGCTTGTCCACGAGGATGAAACCGCCGAGCCCGCGGTCCACCGCGTAGGGCTCGAACACCAGCGGCCGGTCCGTGCCCAGCGTCGCCACGCCGATGGCGTTGAGGCCCAGGGTACGGGCCGCCAGCCGCTCCAGCGTGTTGACGTTGATCTCGTGCTTGAGGCCATGCACCGTCGCGGTCACCGTCTGGGTGGCGAGCTTCAGCCAGTAGGGCCGGCCGGGAAGCAGTTCTTCCTCCGCCATCCAGACGATGGTCGCCTCGAACTGGTCAGCGACCTCTGGCGGCTCGTCGGCCCTGGCGATCACGTCGCCGCGGCTGCAGTCGATCTCGTCCGCGAAGCACAGGGTAACGGACTGGCCGGCCACGGCGACTTCCTGGTCGCCGTCGAAGCTGGCGATGCGCGACACCGTCGTCAGCCTGCCCGAGGGCAGCACGCGAACGGCATCGCCAGGCCGTACGCTGCCCGCGGCGAGCAGGCCCGAAAACCCGCGGAAATCCGCGTGCGGCCGGTTGACCCACTGCACCGGCAGGCGCAGTGGCCGGCACTGGGCCGCCGCGACATCGATCTCCACCGCTTCCAGGTGCGCGAGCAGGCTCGGCCCGGCATACCAGGGCATGCTGTCCGTGCGGCTGCTGATGTTGTCGCCGCGCAGGCCGGATACCGGCACCGCGGTGAAGGCCTCGATGCCGATGCTGCGCGCGAAGCCGGCATAGTCCGCGACGATGGCGTCGAAGCGCGCCTGGTCATAGCCGACCAGGTCCATCTTGTTGATCGCCAGCACGACGTGGCGGATGCCCAGCAGATGGACCAGGTAACTGTGGCGACGCGTCTGCGTGAGGATGCCCTTGCGGGCATCCACGAGGATGACCGCGAGGTCGGCCGTCGATGCACCGGTGACCATGTTGCGCGTGTACTGCTCGTGTCCGGGCGTGTCGGCGACGATGAACTGGCGGGTCGCGGTGGCGAAGAAGCGGTAGGCCACGTCGATGGTGATCCCCTGCTCCCGCTCGGCCGCGAGCCCGTCGACCAGCAACGCGAAATCGAGGCCCTGCCCCTGGGTGCCGAACTGGCGGCTGTCGGCCTCCAGGGCGGCGAGCTGGTCTGAGTACAGGAGCTTCGTGTCGTAGAGCAGGCGGCCGATCAGGGTGGACTTCCCATCATCGACGCTGCCGCAGGTGATGAAGCGCAGCAGGTCCTTGTGTGGCTGCGGGGCCATCAGAAGTACCCCTCCTGCTTCTTCTTCTCCATGCTGGCCGCCTGGTCCTGGTCGATGGCCCGTCCCTGGCGCTCGGATACCGTGCTGGCCTGCATCTCGGCGATGATCGCCGGCAGCGTCGCTGCCTCGCTCTCGATCGCGCCGGTGAGCGGATAGCAGCCGAGTGTGCGGAAACGCACCCGGCGCATCACCGGACGCTCGCCGGCCGCGAGCGGGAAGCGCCCGTCATCGACCACCAGCAGCAGCCCGTCGCGCTCCACCGTGGGACGCAGTTCGGCAAAGTACAGCGGCACGATCGGCAGCCGCTCCGCCGCGATGTACTGCCAGACATCAAGTTCGGTCCAGTTCGACAGCGGGAACACGCGCAGGCTCTCGCCGGGGGCCTTCCTGGCGTTGTACAGGTTCCACAGCTCCGGCCGCTGCTGCTTCGGATCCCAGCGCTGGGTCGCCGAGCGGAAGGAAAAGACGCGCTCCTTGGCGCGGCTCTTCTCCTCGTCACGGCGGGCGCCGCCGAAGGCAGCATCGAAGCGGTGCGCAGCCAGCGCCTGCTTCAGGCCCTCGGTCTTCCACAGTGCCGTGTGTAACGCCGAACCGTGGTCAAAGGGGTTGATGTTGCGGGCCAGGGCTTCCGGGTTGCGGTGGACGATCAGCTGCATGCCGCTGTCACGCGCCATCCGGTCGCGCAGCTCGTACATGGCGCGGAACTTCCAGGTGGTATCGACATGCAGCAGGGGGAACGGCGGCGGTGCCGGGAAAAATGCCTTGCGCGCCAGGTGCAGCATCACCGCCGAATCCTTGCCCACCGAGTACAGCATCACCGGCCGCTCGGCCTCGGCCACCACCTCGCGCATGATGTGGATCGCCTCGGCTTCGAGCCGCTGCAGCTGGGTGAGATTCACGGTGGCCATGCGGGAAGCGATTCTAAGGCGGGCACGCCCTGGCATGTACCGTCGCCGCGGCATATCTAAACAGCCGCCGGTAACCGGACCGGGCGGCCGCCAGCGTGGAGCGGGCGCGGCTCAGGCAGGACTGCGCCCGAACACCCGCGCCCCGGCGAAGCGCGCCCGCGCACCGAGCCGCTCCTCGATGCGCAGCGCCTCGTTCCACTTGGCCATGCGTTCGCTGCGGGCGAACGAGCCGACCTTGAGCTGGCCCGTCCCCCAGCCGATGGCCAGGTGCACGATGGTGGTGTCCTCGCTCTCGCCGGAGCGCGCCGAGACGATCCCGGCATAGCCGACCGCCTGCGCCGCCTCCCAGGCCTGCAGCGTTTCGGTGAGCGTGCCGCGCTGGTTCGGCTTCAGCAGTACGGCGTTCGCCGCACCGAGTGTGGCCGCCTCGCGCACCCGCGGAGCATGCGAGACCAGGAAGTCGTCACCGATCACCTGGATGCGCCGGCCGGCGGCGCGCGTGAAGCGCGCGAATCCCTCCGGGTCGTCCTCGGCGAGCGGATCCTCGATGGAGACGATCGGATAACGGTCCATCCAGCGCAGCAGCAGCTCGATCATGCCGTCGGAATCCAGCTCGCGGGACTCCAGCCCGAGCCTGTAGCGGCCGTTGCGGCCGAACTCGGAAGCAGCCACGTCCAGCACGATGGCCACCTGCTCGCCGGGGACGAAGCCCGCCTTTTCGATGGCCGCCACCAGCGCTTCCAGCGCCTGCTCGTTGGCGGTGAAATCCGGCCACCAGCCGCCCTCGTCGGCGACCCCGGCCCGCGAGCCGCGCGCCGCCATCAGTTCGCCGGCGCTGCGATAGACCTCGGCCGTCCATTCCAGCGCCTCGCGGAAGCTGCCGGCACCGGGGCAGACGACGAGGAAGTCCTGGATGTCCACGCGCCGGCCGGCATGCGCGCCGCCGCCAAAGATCTGGATCTGCGGCATGGGCAGCAGCGTCGCGGCGGGCCCGCCCAGGCTCTCGTAGAGCGGCAGCTGCCGTGACGCGGCCAGCGCATGCGCCACGGCCATCGACACCGAGAGCGTGGCATTGGCGCCGAGGCGCGACTTGTTCGGCGTGCCGTCCAGCGCGATGAGCCGCGCATCGATCGCGGCCTGGTCGTCCGCACGGCTGCCGGCCAGAGCAGCGGCGATCTCGCCATTGACGTTGGCGACCGCCCGCTGCACGTCGAAGCCGCCGAAGCGGGCGCCGGCATCGCGCAGCTCGATGGCCTCGCGGCTGCCCCGCGAAGCGCCGGCCGGGACGATGGCGCTCCCGACCGCCCCGTCATCCAGAGTTACCTCGGCCTCGACTGTCGGGCGGCCACGGCTGTCCCAGACGCGACGCGCGTGGACCGAACGGATGGTGGGGGATTTCATCGTGCAAGTTCCTCATGCCAGGCGGCGTTGACCAGGGAAAGGCGATCGACCGGACGCAGCAGCAGGGCGCCGGCTGCGCGCCTGACCTGCTGGCGCTGGGCCTCCGCGGTGACGTACTCGACCGGTGACTTGCCATCGACCCGGGCGAGCAGCAGGCCGGGCAGCAGGGCCGCCGCGCGCTCCTCGAGTGCGACGCGCGGCTCCCAGTCCACGCGCTGCAGGTAGGCAGTGGCAAGGGCCTCGAAGGCATTGCGCAGGGCCGGTGCGGCGGACGGGTTCCACAGGCACTTGAGCAGCAGGTGATTCAGGCAGAAGGCGATGTCGAAGGCCGGATCGCCCCACCAGGCGCACTCTGCGTCGAGGAACACCGGCCCCTGCGGCCCGATGAGGATGTTCTTCGGGCTGACGTCGCCGTGCACCAACGCCACGGTACGCGCGCGCGTCACCGCCACCCGCTGCTCGAGCGCCGGCGCGAGGTCGGGATGGCGCCTGGCGGTGGCGAGCAGGTAGGGCTCCAGCCGGATGTCGAAGAAGATGCCGTCGGTGGCAAACTGCGCCGCGAGCTCGGGACGCGCGGCCGACCAGGCATGGATGCGGCCGAGTACCGTGCCGACCGTGGCAGCCGTCGCCGCGTCCGCCCGGCCGGCCTGCAGCATCGGCTTCCACAGCGCGTAGTCGGCGGGCGCCATGTAGCTCATGACGAGCACGCCCAGCCCCGGATGCTGACCGAGCACCTGCGGGGCACAGCCGGGATGCGCGGCGTTGGCCACCTGCATCCAGCGCGCCTCGTAGAGATTGCGCTCCACCGGCGCGCGCCAGTCGGCCGTGACCCGCAGCTTCGCCAGTGCGCGCTTGGCGCAGACCGGGCCCTGCGGGGTGTCGATGCGCCAGATGTCGGAGGAGACGCCGCCCGTCAGCGGTGCACCGGTCATGGGTCCGGCACCTGCCAGGCCCAGTTCGCGCAGCGCCTGGGCGAACTCGGCGGGAACCGCGACGTCACCGGTTGCGACCATAGCCTGCCTCGTGAATCCGGCCATGCCGTTCACAACGGATGGCCATGCGGAAATCTGGCTTGCGGCGAGTGTAGCGGGCAGCCCCGGGGCTTGCGAGGCCAAAGGTCAGGAGCACCAGGTTCATGCCGCTCACCGCAGCGGATGTGACCGGCGTATTGCGCAGGCGCTGGCGCCGGCTTAGATTGCAGGCAGCCAGGCTGGCGACACGGGCTGGCAACTGCAGCGGCACTGCATGCCGGAGATCGCAATGACCGCTGGCCAGGCTGGCGACCAGACAACACTGACCACCCGGCAGGTTCTCGTCGTAGGCGTGTTCCTGGTCGCCTACGTGTTCTCGTTCATCGACCGCATGATCCTCAGCCTGATGGTCGAGCCGCTGCGGCGTGACCTCGGCCTGACCGATACCCAGATCAGCCTGCTGCAGGGCCTGGCGTTTGCGCTGTTCTACACCCTGGTCGGTCTGCCGATCGGTCGCGCCATCGACCGCCATAGCCGGGTGCGGATCGCGGCCATCGGCGTCGCGCTCTGGAGCACCATGACGGCGATCTCCGGGCTGGCACAGACCTACCTGCAGCTGTTTGCCGCCCGCATAGGGGTGGGCATTGGCGAGGCCACGCTGTCGCCCGCGGCCTACTCGCTGTTCGCCGACATCTTCGATGGCCGCCGGCTCGGCTTCGCGCTCGGCGTCTACAACCTCGGCTCGGCTCTGGGAGCCGGGATCGCCATGGTGCTGGGCGGAGCCATCGTGCAGTTCGCGAGCGGGCAGCAGGCAGTCATCCTGCCACTGCTGGGCCCGGTGCACCCCTGGCAGCTGACGTTCTTCTACGTCGGCCTGCCGGGCCTGCTGGTGGCGCTCGCCATCCTCTCGCTGCCCGAGCCCGCAAGGCAGCACAGCCACGCGGCCGGCCTGCCGCCGGCAGTTCCAGTCCGGGAAGTACTGCGTTTTGCGGCCAGCCGCTGGCGCGCCCTCGCGGGCCATCATCTCGGCGTCGCGTTCTCGAACCTCTCGGCGTTCGCCGCGGTGTCCTGGATGCCGGCGATGCTCGTGCGCAGCTACCACTGGTCCATCGCCGAAGCCGGGCTTGCCGTGGGCATCGCCCTGCTGGCAGGCGGCCTGCTGGGACTCACCGGTGGTGGCTGGCTCGCGGACCGGGCCTACGCGCGGGGAAGCACTGCCGGTCGCATGCGCCTGTGCCTTTTCGCGACACTGTGCGGCATCCCGGCTGGAGCGCTGCTGGGATTCCAGCCGAACCCGCTGCTTGCGGTGGCCCTGTTCGGCTGCGTCTTCGGGTTTTCGATCCTGCCGATATCGGGAGCGGGCGCGGCATTGCAGGAACTCACGCCCGGCGAGTTGCGTGGACAAATGTCGGCCTTCTACCTGTTCGCCATCAACCTTGTCGGCATCGGCCTGGGATCCACCGCCGTAGCACTGCTGTCTGACCACGTGTTTACCCAGGCGGATGGTATTCGCTATGCGCTTTCGGTGATCTCCCCGCTGGCGCTGGTCATTGCCGCCGGGTGCTACTGGTTTTCCCTGGGCCCGGTGGCCCGCGCCACCGCTTCGCCGGCAGCGACATAGGTACGGCGCAGCTCGCGCTTGAGGATCTTGCCGTTGGGATTGCGCGGCAGGGTGTCGACGATGCGCACTTCGCGCAAGCGCTGGCGCCTGCCGACACGCTGGTTGGTCCACTCGAGCAGCGTCGCCGCCAGATCCGCAGCGGCGCTGCCCGCGCGCGGCACCACGATGGCGACCGGCGTCTCGCCCCAGGTTGCGTCGGGCACGCCGATGACCCCCACCTCCGCAACCAGCGGGTGCTCGACCATCAGCGCCTCGATGTCGGCCGGGTAGATGTTCTGGCCGCCCGAGAGGATCATGTCCTTCTTGCGGTCGATGATGTAGAGATAGCCGTCCGCGTCGGTGCGGCCGATGTCGCCGGTGCGCAGCCACTGCAGGCCGCCGCTGTCGATGAACATGGATTCCCGCGTGGCGTCGGGCCGGTTGTGGTACTCGATCATCCAGTGCACGCTGCGCACGCAGATCTCCCCGGTCCCGCCCCAGGCCACCTGCTGGTCGTTGTCGTCGAGCAGGATGTAGTCGTTGCCGCGCACCGGCTTGCCGACCGAGGCCAGCCGACCCTCGGCTTCCTCGGGCTGCAGCGTGGTCATGAAGCCCTCGGTCAGCCCGTAGAGCTCGATTACCGCGCAGGAGAAGTTCTCCATCACGCGGCGCTTGAGGCCCTCGAACAGCGGCGAGCCGCCGGAGAGCACAGCCTGCACCGAGCGCACGGCAGCCGGCCGGAAGTTCGGCGCATCGAGGATGCGCTGGAACATGATCGGCACCATCATCGCGTGGGTAACCTGGTAGCGCTCGACATCCTCGATCCAGGCCTCGGGGTCGAACTTGCGGCGGATCAGGCAGGTGGCACCGACGATCAGCGCACACATGAGCGTGCCCCAGGCGGTGTTGGAGTACAGGCCGATCGGGCAGATCGCCACGGCCCCGTAGTGGTAGCGATGGGCCATCGCCAGCTCGTAGATCGACTGGATCCGGCGGCGATGCACGTGCTTGATGCCCTTGGGCAGCGCGGTAGTTCCCGAGCTGTAGATGATGTTGCAGGGTTCGTCGTCGCCAATGGTCACTGCCGGCTGGCCCTTGTCCTGCCGGTCGCGCCAGCGGACATAGGCGCCCGCGGCGCCGTCATGCACGATGACGCCATCGGGAAGCAGCGAGACGGCTTCAGTCATGCGGCTCGCCAGGCGCTGCTGCTGCGCGGGACTGCAGAACAGCACCCGTGCCGTCGCGTCCTGCAGCATCATCAGCAGGCCGCTCTCGTTCACCGCCAGGTTCAGCGGCACGACCACCGCGCCGGCCTTCCAGGCGCCGTAGAGCATCTCGACATACTCGACGCAGTTCTCGAGCAGGATCGCCACCGAGTCGCCGTTGCGCACCCCCAGGGCGCGCAGGCCGTTGGCGACCGCATTCGAGCAGCGGTCGAGTTCCGCCCAGGTCAGCGTGGCCTGCTCGTCGGCGACCGCGGGCTTGTCCGGATACCAGCGCGCATGCAGCCGCACGAAATCCGGCAGTAGCGGACCGGAGAACTCGAAGCGCGGCGGCATCTCCGCCGGACCCGCCGCGGTCTTGTCTGGAGTGGTCATCGCAGTACCCTCGGGCCGCCTCCTCAGGAGAAATTCGGCCGGCGCTTCTCGCGAAACGCCCGCAGGGCCTCGGCACCCTCCGCCGATCCCAGCCCGAGGAAGACACCGCGCTCTTCCTCGCGGATCCGCTGCATCAGTTCGGCGGTATCGCCCTTCATCAGGCGCTTGGCCCGGCGCATCGCCTGCGGCGGCTTGCTGGCGAACTCCGCGGCCAGGTCCAGCGCCACCTGCCCGACGGCACCCGGTTCCGCGAGCCGCGAAACGATGCCGAGACGGTGCGCTTCGGTACCGTCGATGGTGGCGGCGCGCAGCATCAGCTCCGCCGCCCGCGTATAGCCGAGCAGGCGCACCAGCAGCAGCGAGGATCCCGCCTCCGGCACCAGCGCCAGGTTGAGGAACGGAAACACGATGCGTGACCCGGCGCTGGCCACCACGCCATCGAGGTGCAGCAGCATGGTGGCGCCAATGCCGGCGGCCACGCCTTCCACCGCGGCGACGATCGGCACGCTGGCGTTGACCAGCGCCTCGACGAAGCGCATGACCGGGTTCGGGCCCTGCGGCTCCGAGCCGGCGGCGGGAAAGGCCGCCACGTCGTTGCCGGAACAGAAGTTGCCACCCGCACCGCTGAACACCACGGCGCGCACGCTGCTGTCCGCTTCTGCCTGCTCCAGCGCCGCGCTCATCACCTGGTACATGTCCATGGTGAGCGCGTTCTTCTTGTCCGGCCGGTCGATCCGGATCTGCAGCACATGCTGATCGAACTGCGTGGTCACCGCGCTCATGCCGAACCTCCCTTCGGCCCGTCGCCTGCGGCATAGCGACGGCGCAGCGCCGGGCGGTCGAGCTTGCCGGTCAGGCCCACCGGCAGCTGCTCGTGGAATACATAGGTCTTGGGCTGCTTGAAGGACGCCAGGCGCGTCCGGCAGTACTCGCGCAGCTCATCCTCCGTGACCCCGGCGGCTACCACGGCATGGGCCTCGATGCGAAATCCCCATTTCGGATCCCGGACGCCGATGACCGCCACCTGCGATACACCCGGATGCGAGATCAGGCAGATCTCCACCTCCTCGCCCTGGACCTTGATGCCGCCGCTGTTGATGGTGTTGTCGGTGCGGCCTTCGACGTGCAGGAAGCCGTCGGCGTCGAGGTGGCCGAGATCGCCCGAGCGCCACCAGCCGTCGACGAAGCGCCGCGCGGTCAGCTCCGGGTTGTTCAGGTAACCAATGGCCAGCGTCGGGCCGCGCAGCAGGATTTCGCCACTCTGCCCGGCCGGCAGCACGGCGTCGATCTCTCCCTCGGGATCGACGATGCGCAGGTCAGCGCCGGGAACCGGCCTGCCGGCGCAGACCGGCTTGCCGAGCAGTTCCTGGTCGCGCAGTTCCCAGTAGGTGCCCGCGCCGGGGGCCGATTCGGATGCCAGGTACAGGCAGCGGATGTCGGTGTTGGCCCAGGAGCGTACGCGCGCAATATCCGTCGGTGAAGGCGGTTCGCCGGCGCAGAGGATCATGCGCAGCGAGCTGAGGTCGTAGCGGTCGGTGATCGCCGGCTCGAGCATGCGGATCATCGTCGGCACCGGCCCGGCCATCGTCGCCTTCTCCTTCTCGATCAGCGCGCAGAAGGACTCCGGCGTGAAGCCCTCCATCAGCACCAGGCTGCCGCCGGCATACAGGACCGGGATCGAGGAGAACGGCCAGGCGGCGAACGAGGTGCCAACCAGGACCAGCAGCCGCGTACTGCGCGAGACATGGCCGAACAGCGCCGGGGCCGCCCGCATCCAGCGCACGAAGTTCCCGTTGCTGTGGACGATGCCCTTCGGCGTGCCGGTGGAGCCCGAGGACAGGATGATGATCGCCGGATCCTCGGCTGCGGGCTGCGCCTGCGGCTCGACCGCCGGATACCCTGCGAGCACTTCGGCGTAGGCAAGATCCGCGCCTGCCAGCCGCTGGTCGCCCAGCGAAATCACCAGTGGCTTCCGCGGCATCTCCGCGATCGCCGCCGCAACCGTCGCACAGCAGGCATCGGCGCAGATGACGGCCCTGGCCCCGATCCCGTCCAGCGTGCTGCGAACAAACGCAGCGGTCTCGCGGGCATTGATGTTGCAGGTGACGCAGCCCAGCTTCTGGGCGCCGAAGAATGCGGCATAGAAGCGGCAGGTGGAAATTCCCATGAAGGCGACCGCATCACCACACTCGATGCCCGCCTGCTGCAGCGCCTGTGCGATGCAGCGCGCTTCGCGGTTCAGCCGATCACCGGTATAGCGGTCCTGCGCATCGCAGATCAGCTCGGTCGTGGCATTCCATCGAAAAATCAGGTCGATGGCATGACGCACGGTATAGACATCATCGGCAGCCATCGCTCAGTCCCTCAGCCGCACCACGACCTTGCCGATCACCGAACGATCGGCGACCGCGGCGAGTGCCTGCACCGCCTCGTCCAGCGCAAAGACGCGGTCGATGCGCGGCCGGATTGCGCCGCTGGCATTGAGCGCCATCAGCTCCTCGAAATTGCGGTCCACAGTGGCGCGGTCCTTGGCAAAGAACTGCTGGTAGTTGACGCCGATGACGGCGTTCTCCTTGAGCAGCGCCAGGTTGGTCGCGTACTGGCCGATCTGGCCGCTGGCAAAACCGACGATGAGGATGCGGCCGTTGCGCCGGGCGCAGCGACAGGCCTTGCCGAACAGCTCGCCCCCGACCGGATCGAAAATCACGTCGGCGCCCTGGCCACCGGTCAGTTTGTTCAGCGCCTCGCGCAGGTCGTCGCGACCGTAGTCGATCACGTCCTCGAAGCCCTCGGCACGCAGCGCCTCCAGCTTGCGGGCCGAACTGACGGCGCCAATCACCCTCGCGCCCATCGCCCTGCCGATCTGCATCGCCGCCATGCCGACGCCACCAGCGGCACCGAGCACCAGCAGGGTTTCGCCGCGCTGGAGCGCCCCGCGCTGGCGCAGCGCGTGGTACGCGGTCGTATGGCCACCCTGGAAGACCGCCGCCGAGAGCATGTCCATCGAGTCGGGAACCGCCACCACCGCCGCCACCGGCGCCAGCACTTCCTCGGCCAGCCCTCCCCAGAAGATGGTGGCCATGACGCGCTGCCCGACCCGCAGCCCGGTGACTCCGGAGCCCAGCGCGCTGATGGTTCCGGCAACTTCGCCGCCCGGGAAGAACGGCAGCGGTGGTCGCACCTGGTACTTGCCCTGCACCAGCAGGATGTCCGGGAAGTTGATGCCGCAGGCGTGCACCTGGATGCGGACGCTCTGCTCCCCGGGCGTGGGTACAGCCACCTCCTGCACCCGCAGATCCTCGATCGGGCCAAAGGCAGTGCAGACAAGCGCTTTCATCAAGGCCTCTCCTGAATCCTGGCCCAGGAAAAAGAAGGGCGGGCAATGCCCGCCCTTCGGCTGGTTGATCCCTGGCCTGCCGGGTTCTAGCGGAACCTCCAGGTCCCCTGCAGGGTGACATACCGCGGCGTCGCCACGGACACCGCATGAGTCCGCCCGACCTGGAAGGCGTGGTTGATCGTCTCCACGTCGGTGATATTGCGGCCGACGATCGCTGCTTCCCAACGGTCATTGATATCGGCGAGTGCCAGCCGCAGGTCCACCTTGGTGAACTTGTCCTGCTGGTACAGGGGTGACATGTCCTGGGTGATGAAGTAGTCACCCGAGTAGGAAACCGCCCCGTTTATCAACAGCCGCAGTCCCGAGGTGATCTGGCTGTCCCAGTCGGCCGTCAGCGTACCCTCGATCTTCGGCGTCCGCTCCAGCTGTTCGCCGGACAGGTCGCCATTGCCGTTGGTGCAGCCCGGCACCGCCAGGGTGCCATCCTCCTTGATGACCTTGCAGAAGGTGTTCTTGTACTCGTCGTAAGTGGCATCGACGTACCCGCCATTGAACCCGAACGTGAGGTTGTCGGTGGCCCGCCACTGGACATCGGTCTCGATGCCCTTGCTGGTGGCCTGGCCGGCATTACGGGTGATGAAACGGATGCCGTCGTACTGGGACGACTGCATATCCTTGAACTCCGTATGGAACAGCGCAACGTTCCAGCTCAGGGCACCGTCCAGGAACTTCATCTTGGCACCGAGTTCCCAGCTCTCGGCCTTCTCCGGCTTGTAGTCCCAGACGCCGTTGTTTTCCTTCAGCCAGACACCCTGCTGCAACTGCGCCGGCGTGATCGTCGGCATGTTGGCGTACTCCATGGCCCAGGAACTGACGCCGGTCATCGGGTCCGTGGTGGCGGCAACCTGGGCCAGCACGTTCGCGCCGACCGTCTGGTCGTTGGCAATGAAGCCGCCCCCCTTGAAGCCCTCGGCGTAGGAGACATAGCTCATGATCTCGTCCGTCAGGTCGTACTGGACGATGAACGATGGCAGCGTGTAGCGCTCCTCGCGGTTGCCGAAGAGGTTGAATTCCTGGTAATTGGCGCCGAGTTGCGGCACGGACGTCGGCGTAATCGTGTCCGTTACGCGATTGTAGGTGCTGTTGTTGAGCCAGGAATGCGCGTCCAGCGTATCCTTGCCGAGGCGCAGGCCGAAGATGGTCCGCAGGCGGTCCTCCATGAAATGGAAGGTACCGCGGCCGTAGACGGAATAGCTGTCACCTTCGCCGCGATAGGACCGAGGTGTGGCACCGAAGGTCAGGCTGTCCAGGTTGGGGGGATCGGTATAGAGCGTGCCGAATGACGGCATGTACACGCCGACCTGCTCGATCTTCGAGTTGTCCTTTGAATAATAGGCGCCGACCACATAGTCGAAGACGCCACCGGTGGGCGACAGCAGGCGCAGTTCCTGGCTGTACTGCTCGTAGTCCTCCGTGATCTGGCTGTCGATCGCCAGCACGGTGGCGACCGTTGCTGCCGTACGGCGCTTGAAATCAAAGCCGACAGCACCGGTGATCGACGTCAACGTGAATCCGCCGACGTCCCAGTCGGCCTGCAGCGAGTAGCTGGAGTTGTCGGTATTGTCATACTGGCCATCCGGCCAGATCACCCGCGCCGAGGTCTTCCAGTCGATTGACTCCATCCTGGTAAACGGCACACCAGTCGCCAGCGGATTGGAGTATCCCGTCCCGGGATTGGCACCCCAGGCGATCAGCTGCTGCGTGTAACCGTCGTAGTCCCGGTTGCCGAACTCGGCCTTGAAGCGCAGGTGCAGGTTGTCCGAAGGATCCCAGTCGAGGATGCCTCGGACCAGATCGGACTCGACGGCATTCTCGTCCTTGCCGGTGGTGGTGTTCTTGACATAGCCATCGAGGTCTTCGCGCTTGGCGGCCAGGCGGAAACCGAGCGTGTCCGTGATCGGTCCAGACAGGATGCCGCTGACGTTGTAGCCGCCCTCCGCGAGTTCAACGCCGGCGGTCGCCTCGGCCTCGAATGCCTTGGTGGGACCTTTGGAGATGGTGCTTACCGCGCCGGCGATGGTGTTCTTGCCGAACAGGTCACCCTGCGGGCCACGCACCACCTCGATGCGATCGATGTCGAACAACGGGGCCTAGAAGCAGCGCGGCCGGCCGCAGTAGACGCCGTCGGTAAAGGTGCCGACCGCACTGACGAACGACAGCTGGCTGGCGCCCGACCCGATGCCGCGGATGCGGATGTTGTAGCTGCCGAGGGTTTCCTGGATGACCAGGTTGGGGACGTAGTTCTGTACGTCTTCCAGGCCCTTCAGGCTGAATTCCGAGATCTGGTCACCGCCGACCACACCCACGGAGATCGGCACGCTCTGCAGCGTCTCTTCGCGCTTGGTGGTGGTGACGATGATCTCGTCCAGAGTGCTCTTGGCTCTTGGCTCCTGGGCAAATGCCTCGCTGCCCATGCCGGTGCCCAGCACCAACGCCGTGCACCCGGCTACCAGCAGACCCCGCCCCTTCGATACGAATCCTGCGGCCATTTCGGGCCCCCCTGAAATGCTCGTTGCGACTCCCTGTACCTGTCCCCGTCACGCCAGCCGGCATCGTCAATGCCGGCTTCCCGAATGTACCCCAGCATTGCTACTTTGTGCAATCTGGTTGACTATCGCCCCAGCTGCCGCCCTGGGCCCTGGCGCCCGGCTGGCTGCAGCTCCCGGCCCTGCGATGCCGCGCCTGGCGCGCATTGCTGGCGTACCGGGTGAACACTAGAATCGATTGGTTCCAGCAATCACGCCCATTCATCCGGGAATCACCGGGCAAGAGCAGGCATCCGCAGGGAGACACCATGACTGACAGCCGCGCCGAGCAGGAACACGAGTACGAACGCATTCCCTACCTGATCCGCTTTGTGGAGAAGTCTGCATTCAAGGACACCTACGCAGGCGAAATCGACCGTGTGGTGCTGGAAGCGCATCTGCTCAGGGCGAAAGGCGTGAAGTCGACGACGGCGGTGATCTTCATGCACCCCATCGGTGGCGGGCAGTACCTGCCACTGCCGCTGGCGATCGCCAGGACCGGGGTCGATGTCATTGTCTGCAGCAGCCGCTATCGCGGCATCGACTACTCGCTGATCATGGAGAAGGTTGCACTCGATCTCGGCGCCTGCGTGCGCGACGCGAAGGAGCGGCTCGGCTACGAGAAGGTGCTGCTGGGCGGCTGGAGCGGCGGCGGCTCCCTGTCACTTTTCTACCAGGCTGAGGCCGAGGATCCGCGCGTGCGCTGCACGCCCGCGCAGGAGCCACCCGACCTCACGGCTGCAGGCCTGATTCCGGCCGATGGTGTCATGCTGCTGGCGGCACACCTTTCCCGCAACCTTACGCTCACCGAATGGCTCGATGCCTCGATCATCGACGAGCACGATCCATCCCGCCGCGACCGCTCGCTCGACCTGTACGACCCGCAGGGTCCGCAGCCACCGTACGACGCGCAGTTCGTGGCCCGGTACCGCGCCGCGCAGGTCGAGCGCAACCGGCGCATCACCGCCTGGGTTCGCAGTGTACTCGACGATTACCGGTCGAAGGGCCTGGCCAACCAGGAGCTGTCGTTCGTCGTCCAGGGCACGATGGCCGACCCTCGCTGGCTCGATCCGGCGCTCGACGCCAACGACCGCAAGCCGCGCTGGTGCTTCCTCGGTGAGCCGCGCATCGTCAACAGCAGCCCGATCGGCCTGGCGCGATTCTGCTCGCTGCGCAGCTGGTTGTCGCAGTGGAGCTATGACGAATCCAACGCCAATGGGCCGAAATGCGCATCCCGCCTCGGCGTACCGGTGCTGATCATCGCCAACTCGGCGGACGACGGCGTTTCGCCAAGCCACAACCAGATTCTGTTCGACGCCGTACGCCACAGGAACAAGGAACTGGTGACCATCAAGGGTGCCAACCACTACTACTTCAACCAGCCGGACAAGGCGCGCGAGTCGGCACTGGTATGCCTGGACTGGATGAGGCGCAACCGATTCGTAAACTGAGCGGCGCAGGGATGGAACTGACCCAGAGCCTGCACCGCGCCTGCCAGATCAACCCGGACGGCCTGGCCATCGTCTATGGCCAGGTACGCCGGACCTGGCGCGAGTTCCACGCGGCCGTCGCCCGCAGCGCCGGCATGCTCAGGCAGCTGGGGGTGCGCGAGGACACCAAGGTCGCCATCGTCTCGATGAACAGCGACCGCTTCGTCGAGTGCCTGTACTCGGTGCCCTGGGCGGGCGGGGTGCTGGTGCCGGTGAACTTCCGTCTGCAGTTCGAGGAACTGGCCTACGTCGTCGAGCATTCCGAGGCCGAGCTGATCCTCTTCGAGGAACAGTTCAGCGCTATGGTCGGCGAGTTGCTGCAACGCAACCCCCGTCTGCGCCATGCCATGGTCATGGATGCGGAGCGGTCGGCCATGGCCGGCGCCCTGTCCTACGGCCATGAGGTCGCCCGGGCCATGCCGCTGCCCGACGCGCGACGCGGCGGCAGCGACCTCGCCGCCATCTTCTACACCGGCGGCACCACCGGGGTACCTAAGGGCGTCATGCACACGCACGACAGCCTGTTCCAGTTCCTGCTGACCTTCCTGATCTGCGAGCGCATCGATTCGTCGCTGGTGCACCTGCACGTCACGCCGATGTTCCACATGTCATGCATCGGCGTGCTGGTGACCACCGCGGTGGCCGGCACCCACATCATCCTGCCGAAGTTCGAGCCGGAGGAGGCGCTGCGCGCCATCGACGCGCACGGCGTGACCACCTGCCTGTCGGTGCCGGTGATGTTCGAACGCATGCTGTTCCATCCGAACATCGATGCCTACCACCTGTCGAGCCTGCGCATGCTGGGCTATGGCGCCTCGCCCATGCCACCGCGCATCCTCGAGGAGGCGCGGCGCCGGTTCCCGAAGCTGCAGTTCGCCCAGGGCTATGGCATGACGGAGGCGCCGGGCCCGGTGTACCTGGCGCCGGAGTACCACAGCCAGGAGGCTGTCGACGCGGGTTTGACCCGGGCCGCGGGCCGTGCGGTGCCCACCTGCGAGGTGCGGATCGTCGACAGCGAAGACCGCGAAGTCGCGGTTGGCAGCGTCGGCGAGATCGTCATCCGCGGGCCCGTCGTCATGGCCGGCTACTGGAAGAACCCGGAGCTGACGCGCGAGGTGATCCGCGATGGCTGGCTGCACACCGGCGATGGCGGCTACATGGACAGTGCCGGCTTCATCTACATCACCGACCGGATCAAGGACATGATCATTTCCGGCGGCGAGAACGTCTACTCCACCGAGGTCGAGGGCGTCGTCTCGCGCCATCCGGCCGTGGCGCAGTGCGCGGTCATCGGCATCCCGAGCGAGCAGTGGGGCGAGAGCGTGCACGCCATCGTCACGCTGCGCGATGGCGCGAGCGCCACCAGCAGCGAGATCACCGCCTTCTGCCGGGAACGCATCGCCGCCTACAAGTGCCCGAGATCGGTGGAGATCCGCACCCAGCCGCTGCCGATGACGGCGGCGGGCAAGATCCTCAAGGCGAAGCTGCGTGAGCCATTCTGGGCGGACCGCGGCCGCAAGATCTGAGGCCGGCAACCGGCATTGCCTGCCCACCGGGCGCGGCGGGCCGCCATTCCCGGTTGCGGGCCGCCGTGCTTCGTTGTCCAATTGGACCAGTCATTCTGCCTCCAGGCACAGCACTTCGCGCAGGAGCACCCAGATGAAGAAAAACGCGGCTGGACTCGAACGTCCCCATGGCATCAACCATGTTGCCTACCGCTGTCGCGATGCCGAGCAGACCCGCTGGTTCTACGAGGACGTGCTCGGGCTGCCGCTGGTCACCGCGCCGGTCTTCGAGGAAGTGCCGGGAATCGAGGCACGGATCCCCTACATGCACCTGTTCTTCCAGCTGGGGAACGGTGAGACCGTGGCATTCTTCGACCAGCCGGAAACGGCCGATGAGAGCAAGTTCGCCAGGGCGGACAGCTTCGACCGCCACCTCGCCCTCGAGGTACGCGATGAGGCGACGCTGCTCGCCTGGCAGAAGTACATCAACGACGCCGGTGTCAGCTGCCTCGGGCCCATCGACCACGGCTTCGTGAAATCCATCTACATGTACGATCCCAATGGCCTGCAGGTCGAGCTGACCTGCCGGACCAGCGCCTACGAGGAAGAGATGTCGGACCCCGCCAGGGCGCATGCGAGCCTGGCCGGCTGGGGCCGGCGCATGCGGGCGCTCAAGGAACAGAAGTTCGGCGCTGCGGCCATCGACCGCCGCAGCCGGCGCTCATCCCGCCCGGGTTGAGCGTAGGCCAGATGAATCAGCCCTGGTCGCCGGCCGGCGACCAGGGCTGGTGCATGCAGATCCCGATGCCTGCTGGCGCCGGGTCATGTGCAGGCAATGCTCAGGCGGCGTGGGCCTTGCGGTACGCGTCCTTCCGGGCCTTCGTCTTCTCGTTCCAGTCCTTCATGCTCCGGTCGACGTCAGCCTTGGCCGCGGTGAGGATTTCCGCGTACTTCGGCTCCTTCCACAGGATCTCGACCTGGATCCCGTTGGGATCGTAGGTGTACACCGAGCGGACGAAACTGTGATCGAGGTCGCTGGTGACTTCCAGGCCGGCATCGCGCCAGCGCTTGGCAAAGGTCTCCAGCTCCGCTTCCGTCGCCACCTCGAAGGCAATGTGGCGGACGAAACCGCTGCGGATCTTGAACAGCTCGGGACGCATGTGGTCGGGCAGGTCGAAGAAGGCAACGAAGTTGCCATCACCCATCTTGAAGAACAGATGCATGTAGTCCAGCTTCTCATCCGTTCCCGAGATCTTGTCGAATGACAGCGCCGCAGCCAGTTCCATGCCCATGATGCCTTCCCAGAAACGACGGGTTTCCTCGGCATCGAAGCAGCGATAGGCACTGTGATGCGTGTGGAGGATCTTTGGTGCGCGCTCTTTGCTGGTAGCCTGTGGACTCATGTCGGTTTGCTCCTGTTGATGACCCTTGGACAAACTAAGATTGTCAACACAGTTGTCAATTATGCCGGCGCCCGGCAGATGCCGCAACTGTGCGGCAATAGGGGAAAACCGACTTGATCCTGGTCAAGTCCGGGGTGTCGGCCAGGCGCGTCAGGCCACGCGATGCACCAACGGCATACCGTCGCGGATGGCCCGCACGTTATGCAGCGCGACATCGATGCTGCGCTGCCAGGTTTCCAGCGTCAGCCAGGCCAGGTGCGGTGACACCGCGACATTTGGCAAACGCAACAGTGGATTGTCGGCGGCCGTCGGCTCTTCGTGGAACACATCGAGGCCGGCGCCACCGAGATGGCCGCTGGCGAGTGCTTCGTGGAGGGCACCCTCGTCGACCAGCGCGCCACGTGCGGTATTGACCAGGATCGCGCCGCGCTTCATGCCCGCCAGCCGCTGGCGGTCGATCAGGCGGGTCGTCGCCTCGACCAGCGGCACGTGCAGGCTGACGATGTCGGCTTCGGCGAGCAGCCGCGCCAGCGGCAGGAATTCCCAGCGCACCGCCTTTGCCGCCGTGGCGGTGTAGACCACCCGGGCTCCCATCGCTTCCAGCACCGGTGCCAGCAGCTGCGGCACGGCACCGAAGCCAACCAATCCAACCGTGCGCCCGGCCAGTTCGCCGAAGGATTCCCGCGTGGCCTCGTCAACGACCCACTGGCCGGCGCGCAGTGCGCGCTCGACGCCATACTGGCGACGCAGCACGCTGAGCATGAGCAGCAAGGTCATTTCCGCTACAGCGCGGCTGTTCGTACCCGGCATGTTGCAGACCACGATGCCCCGCTGCTTCGCCGCAGCGAGGTCAATCGTATTGACCCCGACGCCGATCTTCTGGATCAGGCGCAGCTTCGGCGCCCTGGCGATCACCGCCGCGGTGAGCGGCCATAGCACATGCCAGATGACCTCGCTGTCGGCGACCTCGGAGAGGAACGGCTCCTCCGGGCCCTCCGGGCAGTAGACCAGGCGGGTGTCCCGGTCGCAGCGTGCCTCGACCTCCGCCCGCAGCCTGGGGCCCGCCGCATAGTGAAACAGGACTTTCATGCGTTCCTCCATGACCGCGCCCTGGTCGCTCGGTCAAATCTTATGTTTAATTCAATGAGATGCCAGCCTCCCGCACCTCACCCAGATGGGGTATGGACGGTTCCCGCCGAAATGTCTAGAGTTCAGTCAAGGCTGCCTTGGCAGCCCCGGGGAATGCGACCATCAACAAGCGGCAGCAGCCGCGGGCGGGGAAAACAAACCATGCGAGCCAACCGCAACAGTGCCGTCCTGGCGGCATCCGCATCACTGATCCTGTTTGCCGGCAGCCTTGCGCAGGCGACACCGATCTATACCAGCTGGGGCAGCTTGCCCGGCGCAACCTTCGGCGGGACGGGCATTCCGAATACTTCGGTCGCCAAGACCGATGTCTTCGTCAACGGCTCGACCACCGTCACGCTGGCCCTGACCGCCCACCAGCGTTACTCGAATCCCGTGGTGACCGACAACGGCGCGGGCGACTACTACGCCGGCACCGGCAGCAACTGCGGCATCGCCACCGACCCGGTGGGCTGCCCGAGCGCCACCCAGGGCGCGCTGTGGAACGTGGGCTACTACATCAGCGTCTCGGGCACCGATCCGAACTTCAACGATTTCGGTGATTTCAGCTTCACCATCTACTACGACTTCGATCCCGGCGCGGGCACGGCCTTCGGCAGCCTGGGCACCATCAACGTCAACAATGCGTTGATTGCCAGCAGCATCAGCCCATCGACCGTGACGCTCTGGCAGGGCTCGGAGAACATGCTGTTCTCCTATCTGGCAACGCCAGTTCCCGGCATCATCGCGCCGCCGGCCTATGGCGCCTTCAACCCGAACGCCACGGGTGAGTACAACTTCTACATCGGCTTCACGGCCACCAATCTGCCGGCTTTCAGCGGCGCCGTGGGCATCGATGTCAACGTGGTGCCCGTACCCGCCGCCGTCTGGTTGTTCGGTTCGGGCATCGGCCTGCTCGGCTGGATGCGCCGCCGCTCCCGCCAGGCGATCTGACTCCACTTGTGCAAGCCGGCCGCCCTCCAAGGGGCGGCCGGTTTTTTTTCGCCTGCAGCACCGCGGCCCTGCCGCTCCCGTCGCAGCCTATAATCCCGGCTCCTCATCCAGCCCGGGAACCAGAGCCATGAGCCAGAACGAGCGCACCGGAGCCCCGGTCAGCGTCGTCGTGATCGGTGTCGAGAGCCTCGACGCCTCGCTGAAGTTCTACGCCGGAACCCTCGGCCTCACGGTCATCGAGAGCCGCAGCTGGCAGGGCCCCGAATTCGAGCGCTACTGGCGGGTGCCGCCCGGCACCACGGCACGCTGTGCGTTCCTCGGCCATGGCGCTGATCCTGTGGGACGCGTGCAGCTGATGGAGTTCAGCGGCACTGGCCGGCGGCAGGCCCGCCCGGCGGACATCCGCCGCGCCGTCGGCCTGTTCAACATCAACATCTACGCCAGCGACATCCGCCGCGACCACGAGCGGCTGGCCGCGCAGGGTTTCCGGTTCTGGAGCGAACCGGCCCGCAACAATTTCGGCCCCGCCATCGGTGAGACCCTGGAGGCCGCTTTCGATGGGCCGGATGGCGTGGTGATCAACCTGATCCAGCTGCTGACCGACGACCCGAAAACGGTGATCGGCCACATCACCCGGTTCATCGCCCAGTACGGCCGCACGCCAACCGGCTTTACCTCCGTCGTGACCACGGCCCATACCGTTGCGGACATGGAGAAGGCGCTCGCCTTCTACTACGGGCCGCTGCAGATGACCGTGTTCGTGGAGTCGATCCTGCAGGGTGCCGTCACCAACCGCGCACTGAGCCTGCCGGAGGATGCCCGCACCCGCAGCGTGATCGTCCAGGGCAATCACGAGTACGGCAAGATCGCGCTGGCGGCGGCACTCAACTACGAGATTCCGTCGCTGGTTGCCGCCGCCGTACCGCCCAATATCGGCTACCTGGCGCAGTCCTTCGAGGTAGCGGACCTGGCGGCCACGGCGCACGCCTGCGCCGCCATCGGTACCGAGGTTTTCGCCGAGCCAGTGGAAATCGACCTGCCGGGCCGCGGCCGCTGCAGGGCCATGGTGGTCCGCAACCCGGGCAGCGGCGCATTGCAGGAGCTGTTCCAGCGCCTGTAGGCGCAACGATCCGCGGCCAGTCCGGGCGTTGATATTTGCCACCGGCCCGCCACGACTGAAAAAGTAGAATCGGGCTCACCAGTCCCAGGAGAAGGTCATGAAGCTGTCAGTGCTGCTGTGGGGCATTCCGCAGGCGATGCGGGCGGCGGCAGCGGTGTACCCGGAGTACGCCGCACGCCTGAAGGAACGCGATCTGGTGGCACAGTTCCGGCTGCGGGACAGGCCGGTGGGACGCTGGATCCAGCTCGAGAATGGCCGTATCCGTACCCGGGCCGGAATCCACCCGAAGCCGGACCTCGACATCCATTTCAAGAACCAGGCCATTGCCGAGAGCTTCCTGACTCCACCCGTCGACCTGCTGGAGCGCATCGACGCGGCGAAGAACTTCAAGATCGGCCTCGAAGGCCCGGACGACCTCGCGGTGTGGTTCATGGCCACCCTGACCCGCCTGGAGACGGTGACCTGGAAGGCCGGCACCGACATGGGCGGCGGCGTCACCCGCTACACCAACGGCACCAACGGTGGCCCGATCTTCGTCTACGTCAAGGACGGCAAGATCCTGCGCACCACGCCCATGGACTTCGACGCCGACGACGCGCCGTCATGGACCATCGAGGCCCGCGGCAAGCGCTTCACGCCGCCGCGCAAGGCGACGATTGCCTCCCATGCCCAGTGCCAGAAGTCGATGGTCTACTCGAAGAACCGCATCCTGCATCCGATGAAGCGGGTGGACTTCGATCCGGACGGCAACCGCAACATCCAGAACCGCGGCAAGTCGAAGTTCGTGCGCATCAGCTGGGACGAGGCGCTCGACATCGTCAGCAAGGAGATCAAGCGCGCCAAGGCGGTGGGACCCGGCGCGATCTGCGTCTCCAACGGCTCGCACCACCAGTGGGGCAACCTCGGCCACTACCTCTCCGCCTTCAACCGGTTCTGGAACCTGATCGGCGTCACCAAGCTGGTGCACAACCCGGACAGCTGGGAAGGCTGGTTCTGGGGCGCCATGCACCACTGGGGCAACAGCCTGCGGCTGGGCTGCCCCGAGTTCTACGGCACCGTCGAGGACTGCCTGAAGGAAGCGGAAATGATGGTGTTCTGGTCCAGCGACCCGGACGCCAACTACGGCTTCGAGGGCATGCAGCGCCGCGCCTGGGCCAAGGAACTCGGCATCAAGATGGTGCACGTGGACCCGTTCATGAACCACACGGCCGCGCATCTCGGCGGCAAGTGGATCTCCCTGAAGCCGGGAACCGATGCCGCCCTCGCCCAGTCGCTGTGCTACGTATGGATCAAGGAAGGCCTGTACGACAAGAAGTTCGTTGAGACGCGCACCACGGGCTTCGACGAGTGGAAGGCCTACATCCTCGGCGAGACCGATGGCATCCCGAAGACGCCCGAGTGGCAGGAAAAGGAGACCGGCGTCCCGGCGCGCGAGGCCCGGGCGCTGGCCCGCGAATGGGGCACGAAGAAGACCTACCTCGGCGTCGGCGCCTGGGGTGTGGGCGTGGGTGGTGCCTGCCGCGGCCCGATGGGCATGCAGTGGGCGCGCATGATGACCATCCTCGGCGCCATGCAGGGCTTCGGCCGACCCGGCTCCAACTTCGGCAACCTGCAGTACGGCACCCCGCTCGACTACAACTTCTACTTCCCCGGCTACGCCGAGGGCAGCTTCTCCGGCGACCTGGTCTACAGCGCCAACTCGGCCAACAACTACCAGCGCATGCCGCACATCCTCACCATGAGCTCGGTGCGCCAGGCCATCCCGCGCATGTGGCTGCCGGAAGCCATCACCGAGGGCAAGGCCATGGGCTACCTCACCGACGTCGCCTCGGTGCAGGGCCAGTTCTTCCCCTTTGGCTACCCCTCGCCCGGGCACGTGCGCGTGGAGATGCTCTACAAGTACGGCAGCGCCTCCTTCGGCACCATGGTCAATGCCAACCGCTGGGTGCGCATGTACCAGCACGAGAGCCTGAAGTTCGTCGTCAACCAGTCGGTGTGGTGGGAGGGCGAGACGCCCTATGCCGACGTGATCCTGCCGGCCTGCACGGTGTTCGAGAAGTGGGATATCGGCGAGTGGTACAACGTCGGCGCCGGCTACGTGCACCACATGTACACCATGAACAACCACCGGGTGATATCGCTGCAGCACAAGTGCATCGAGCCGCTGGGTGAATCGAAGTCCGACTACGACATCTTCCTCGCCATTTCCGAACGCATGGGCCTGGGCTCGGTGTACTCGGAGGGCGGCACCTCGGAGCTCGACTGGTGCAAGCGCGTGTTCGACTCCTCGGATATGGCCAGGCACATCAGCTGGCGCCAGTTCCTGAAGAAGGGCTACTTCGTGGTGCCGGCCGATCCCGAACCGGCGCGCGCCGCGGTCGCCAACCGCTGGTTCTACGAGGGACGCAAGAAGGACGTACCGGAGCCCTACCCGCTGCCTTCCGACTACCGCGGTGACTTCCTCGAGGGTCTGCAGACACCGTCCGGCAAGTTCGAGTTCATCGCCTCGACACTCAAGCGCATCGACGACCCGGATCGCCCGCCGCTGAACCAGTACATGCCGGTCTACGAAGACCCGCGGCGTGACCCGGGCCTCGCCGAATTCCCGCTGCAGCTGCTGACACCGCATTCGCGCTACCCGTTCCACGTCATGGGTGACGACGAAGGCAGCAGCCTGCGCGACATCCGCGAGCATCGGGTGCTGGTCGACGGCCACTACTACCTCGTGGCGCGCATGAACCGGCAGGATGCCGAAGCCAGAGGCATCAAGGACGACGACCTGATCCGGCTCTGGAACCACCGCGGCTCGGTGGTCTGCGCCGCCCAGGTGACCGACCGCCTGCACCCGGGCGTGGTCAGCGCGGCGACGGCCTCGGCCGAGTACCGGCCAATCGGCGAGCCGGGCCGCTCCACGGACCTCGGTGGCTGCGTCAACCTGCTCAACCCCAGCAAGTCCATCAGCAGGAAGGCGCACGGCATCAAACCCAACACGACGCTGATCCAGATCGAGAAGTGGACCGGCGTGGACAGCTGGACGCCCGGGGAGGCCGTCAATGGCTAAGAAGTGGAACATGATCGTCGACGTCGAGAAGTGCGACAACTGCCGCGTCTGTTTCCTGGCGGTCAAGGACGAGCACGTCGGCAACGATTTTCCCGGCTACGCGGCTGCACAGCCCGCCCAGGGCCACAACTGGCTGGAGATCGAGCGCAGGGAACGCGGCAGCGCCCCCATGGTGGATGCGCACTTCATGCCAGTGATGTGCAACCACTGCGACGACGCACCCTGCATGAGGGCCGCCCGCGACGGCGCCGTCACCAAGCGCGAGGACGGCATCCTGATCATCGATCCAGTGAAGTCGCGGGGCCAGAAGCAGATCGTCGACGCCTGTCCCTACGGCGCGATTTCCTGGAACGAGGAACTGCAGATTCCGCAGGCCTGGATCTTCGATGCCCACCTGCTCGATTCCGGCTGGACCCAGACCCGTGCCGAGCAGGGTTGCCCGTCAGGGGTGTTCCGCTCGCTGAAGGTCGAAGACGCGGAAATGCAGCGCATCCAGGCCGAGGAGCACCTCGAGGTGCTCAAGCCCGAACTCGGTACCAAACCCCGGATCTATTACAAGAACCTGCATCTCTTCAACAAATGCTTCGTCGGCGGCTCGGTGGTGAAGGAAGTCGATGGCGTCGAGGACTGCGTCGAGGGTGCCACGGTGGTGCTGAAGCAGGACGGGCGCGAACTCGGCCGCGCCACCACCGACGCCTTCGGCGAATGGAAGATCGACCGCCTGGAGCCCGGCAGCACCGGCTACCAGGTCGAGGTCACCGGGCCTGCGGGCCGCTTCTCTATGCAGTTCGACCTCGGCAGCGAAAGCCGCTACCTGGGGGTGATGAAACTCGCGGCATGAGGGTCCCCGTCTATCGTGCCCTCGGGGTCCTGGCCCTGGCCATCGGCCTGGTTGGTACCGTACTGCCGCTGCTGCCGACGACGCCGTTCCTGATCGGCGCGGTGTACTTTTTCGCCCGCTCGCACCCGGAATGGGAGCGCCGCCTGCTCACGCATCCGAAGGCCGGCCCGGTCATTCGTGCCTGGATCGATCACCAGGCGATTCCTCTGTTCGCCAAGCAGGCGGCAACCCTGCCGCTCGCCATCAGCGCCGTCGGTGGCTGGTTCACGCTGGCCGGCCCCTGGCGCTTCCTGCCGGCAGCCTGCGTGGCGGCCGTGCTCGCCTGGATGTGGACCCGCCCCTCGAACTGAGTCCCGCGAGTCTTTATATTGGCTCGAAGTGGGGCAACTGCTCCGCGGTATCACTGGTTTTCCGGACGGGGGATGTCGTCATGAATGACTGGGGCAAGCTCATCCTGCGCCTGGCACTGGGGATTCTCATCCTGCTGCATGGTGTGGCGAAGCTGCGTACGGGCATCGACCCGATCTCGGGCATGGTCACGGGCGCGGGTCTGCCGGCTGCGCTGGCCTACGGCGTGTACATCGGGGAGGTGGTCGCACCGCTCCTCGTCATCCTCGGCTGGTACGCATCGATCGGCGCCGCAATCATCGCCGTCAACATGCTGTTCGCCTTCGGCCTGGTACACCGCGCCGACCTGCTGGTGCTCGGGCCGGCCGGCGGCTGGGCCCTGGAACTGCAGGGCATGTTCCTGTTTACGGCAATCGCACTGGCATTGCTCGGCCCGGGCCGCTACAGCCTCAACGGCCGTTAGCCCGGATCCGCTGCGATCCGGGCGGGCAATCCGGCCGCAATCCGCTCAGTTGTTGCCGCCGAAGCGCGGAATGACGTGGCGGCCGATGATGCGGATCGAATCCGCGGGGTCATCGTGCAGGCGCAGGCAGATCTCGTCGAGTCCCGCATCCGCGAAATCCTGCAGCCGTTGCAGCGGCTCCTCCATGCGATCGGCGGTGCTGGTGATGGTCAGCCCGGCGATCAGCTTGCGCAGGATCTCGTCCGGCACGCCCTCGATGGTGCCCTTGCGCTCGCGGTAGGCCTTGACGAAGGCCGGCTTGCAGCGCTGGACGAGGTCGTTCTCCTCGGTGGTGAGGAAAGGCTCCAGCCACTCGCGGACCAGCCAGGCGCGGATCACCAGTTCACGCCGCGACTCGTAGGCCACGGCCTGCGGATCCTCCTTGACGTGCCAGCCAACGAAGTCGCTGATGCGCAGCTCGGACGCCGGCCGGCCTGCGGCCGCCAGCGCCTCGCGCACCACGCGCACGCGATCGGCCACCACCCGTGGCAGGCCGAGGTCGGCGAGCATGACGCCATCGGCGGTCTGGGCACCCATGGCCAGCATGCGGTCGCGGGTGACGCCTGCATAGACCAGCGCCGGCTGATCCTGCGTGACCCAGGGCGTGCGGAAATACTGCGCGCGAAAATGTTTGCCTGGCACACTGAAACCAGACCAGTTCCGGCCCTTGCCCCGGGCTGCATGCCGCACGATGGTGATCGCCTCCTGCAGGGCGGCCACCTTCGGGCTGAACTGGCCGCCGATCACGCCCAGCCACTCCCCGCCGCGCCCCAGCGTGATCATCGCCCTGCCGGCCGACATTTCGTTCAGCGTCAGCAGCGAAGTCGCGATCTTCAGCGGGTGCATCTCCTGCGGGCTGACGATCACCACGCCCAGCCGGATGCGGCTCGAGGCCTGCGCCAGCGGCACCAGGTTCATGAACGGGTCGGCACCGGTCGCATAGTTCTGCAACCACAGCCCGGCGATGCCCTGTGCCTCGGCCAGCAGGCCGAGCTCGCGCAACTCATTGGCCGAAACATCCGGCTCGAGGATGATGTGGATCTGCATGAAACTGCCTGTCCTGGTTGATTGACGCCGCGAATCGGGCGGCGTCACCCTAGCAGCGGGAGTCGTCGCGGACAAGCGCGAAAGCCGGCCCTGCTGCACACAGGCATCGATCCAGTAAACTGCCACGCATCGTGGACATATCGATATCACCCGGCATACTCAGCGCGCTGGCTTCCTGCCTCGGCCCGGAGCGCGTGCTCACCGACCCGGACAGCCGCACACTGCTCAGCTCGGATCTCTACGCCGAGGGCGCAACCTGCGCCCTGGGAATACGGCCCGCCGACACAGCGGCGCTGGCGGCCGCGGTACGCATCGCCACCGACGCCGGCTACGCCATCTGCCCACGCGGCGGTGGCCTCTCCTACACCGGCGGCTACGCACCTCCGACCACGAAATCAATCGTCGTCGACACGCGCGACCTGGCCGGCATCGTCGAGATCGACGCCGCCGGCATGGTCCTCACCGTGCGCAGCGGCACCACCTGGGAAGCCATCGATGCCGCGCTGGCGCCGCATGGACTGCGGCTGCCCTACTTCGGCACCTTCTCGGGTCGCATGGCCACCGTCGGCGGCGGCCTCTCCGGTGGCGCGCTGTTCTTTGGCACGGCCCGCTACGGCGCCGCCGCGGACAATGTCCTGGACCTGGAAGTGGTCTGTGCCGACGGCCGGATCCTGCGCACCGGCCAGGCCGCGTTCCGCAACGGCAAGCCGTTCTACCGTACCCATGGCCCGGACTTCACCGGACTGTTCCTCCACGACGGCGGCGCTTTCGGCATCAAGACGGAGGCCAGCTTCCGGATCATCGAGCGGCCGGCGCACACCGGCTTCCTGTCCTGGGCCTTCCCGGATGTGTGGAGTGCGGCGGCGGCGCTCTCGGCCATCGGCCGCAGCGGGGCGGCCGAAGAAGCCTATGTGTTCGATCCGGCCACCACCGCCCGCGGCATGGCAGCCAGCGATCTCGGCAGCGACCTGCGCCGCCTGCGCGGCATCGTCAGCGGCCAGGGCAGCATCACCGCCGGGCTGCGGGCCGGCGCGAAGGTGATCATGGCCGGCAAGAAGCTGGTGCCCGAGGGCTGGCATTCCCTGCATCTCGTCGCCGCCGCGCGCTCGCCCGCCGCGCTGACCGCAGACCTCGGGCAATGCGCCACCCTGCTCGCCCGCCATGGCGGCCAGGAGATTCCCTGCTCGATTCCCATGGGCGTCCGTGCCGCGCCCTTCGACAACCTCAACGGCGTGCTCGGCCCGCAGGGCGAGCGCTGGCTGGCGCTGAATGCCAAGCTGCGCCATGGCGATGCACGGCAGGTCATCGACGGTTTCGACCGGCTGATCGCCGGCTACCGCGAGCGCATGGCGGCCGCCCGGGTGACGCATTCGGTGCTGCTCTCGGCGATGAACACCCATGCCTTCAGCTTCGAGGCGGTCTTCCACTGGCCCGACCGCTGGCTGCCGCTGCACCGGGCGGTGGCCGATCCCGCATTCCTCGCGAAGCTGCCGGCAGACACGCCCAACCCGGCCGGTGCAGCGCTGGTCGCCGAGCTTCGCGAGCGCACGCTGGACCTCTATGACGAACTCGGCGTCGCCTCCAACCAGCTGGGCCGAACCTATCGCTACTACGACAACCTGGCGCCCACGACACGTGCGCTGCTCGATGCCCTGAAGGCCACGCTCGACCCCCGGGGCCTGATGAACCCGGGCGTGCTGGCGTCACGGCACCGCGACTGACCGGAACCACCGCGCGGACCCGCGGCCGGGCCACCAGCCGCAAGAGATGCCAGCCACGGAGAATCCGGTTACAGTTCACCCGGATCGTGGCCTGGACGGGGGCGACCATGCACATCGTGAAGCGCGTGCTGACGATCATCGGCGGCCTGTTGCTGCTGCTGGTGCTGGGGGTCGGCGCCCTGGCGCTGACGGTACGCGCACGGCCGGCCACCACGGTGCTCGACCTGGCGCCAGCGGCCGCGCAGGCACCAGACCCGCGCCCGGTGCTGGTCTTCGGCGCTTCCGGCGCGCTCGGCGTGGAACTGGTGAAGGCACTGCGGGCCCGCGGCCAGCCGGTGACCGCGGCGGTACGCGCTGCGTCGGATCGCAGCCAGCTCACCCCCCTGGGCGTGACCTTCGTGGTCGCCGACGTCCTGGATGCGGCCGCGGTGGCGGCAGCGCTGCACGGCGCGGACTACCAGGCCGTGATCAGTGCCGTGGGTTGCCTGCGCTGCGACCCCTCACCGGACTTCCTCGGCAACCGCAACATCATCGATGCCGCGAAGGCCGCCGGTGTCCGGCGCATGATCATGGTGACCTCGATCGGCACCGGCGACAGCTACGACTCGATCAACCTGATCACCCGCGTCATGCTCCGGCGCAGCCTGCCGCTCAAGACCATGGCCGAGGACTACCTGCGAGGCAGCGGCCTCGACTACACGATCATCCGCCCGGGTGGCCTGCGCGGGCCCGGCAAGGCGCCATCCGGCCAGGGCTACCTGAGCGAGGATCGCAACGCCTTCGGCTTCATCCACCGCGCCGACCTCGCCCGGCTCATGGTTGCCGTGCTGGATGACCCGCGCAGCGTCGGCCGAACCCTGGCGGCCATGGACCCTGGCATCCGCAGCCCATGGCAGTAGCGCGGCTCGGGCCGATCCAGCTCGCCCCCGGCGTCACGCGGGGCAACGTGCTGACGCTGGTCGCGACGATGTTCTTCCTGGGCATCATGGTGCCCTACATCAACTTCGCGCAGCCGTTCATCCTCACCGAGCACCTGGGTATTCCCCGCGAACGCCAAGGCGTGGTCAGCGGCGACCTCGCCTTCTGGACCGAGATCGTGCTGATCGGCCTGTCGGGCATCATGGGCGCCTGGTCCGACCGCGCCGGACGGCGGCTGGTGCTCACCCTGGGCCTGGCGCTGGTTGCCGTCAGCTACCTGCTCTACCCGGTGGCGGGAAGCTATGGCGAACTGCTCGCCTACCGGCTGATCTACGCAGTCGGCATGGCCTCGATCGGCGTGATGACCGTGGCACTGCAGGCGGAATACCCGGCCGAGCACAGCCGCGGCAAGCTGGTGGGGCTGATCGCGGTGCTGAGCATCATCGGCATCCTGCTGATCGTCGCGGCACTGGCACCGCTGCCAGCGCGCTTCATCGCCGCTGGCGCCACGCCCGTGGAAGCCGGCCGCTACGCCTACTGGATCACCGCCGCGATCTCGGTGCTGGCAACGGTCATTGCCTGGCGCGGGCTCGCGCGCCGGAACCTGGCGCCGCCCAGCAGCCAGCCCATGGCGGAGCGGCTGCGCCTCGGGCTGGCTGCCGCCCGAGACAACCCGCGCATCGCCCTGGCCTATGGCGCCGCGTTCGTCGCGCGCACCGACCTGGTCGTGGTGGTGGTATTCCTGTCGCTGTGGATCACCCAGGTTGGACGCGACCAGGGACTGTCCACGGACAGCGCACTGGTCCAGGCAGCAGCGGTGTTCGGCGTCGTGCAGGGTACCGCGCTGCTGTTCGCTCCCGTCATGGGCCTGGTCACCGACCGGATCAATCGCGTCGCGGCGCTGCTGGGCGCCACGGCACTGGCCGGTGTGGGCTACCTGTGGCTCGGGCTGCTCGATTCGCCGGTCGGCCCGGGCGCCTACCCGGCCGCGGCGGTGCTCGGCATGGGGCAGCTGGCCGCGATCCTGACCGCCACCGCGCTGCTCGGCCAGGAAGCGCGCGGCCAGACGGTCGGCGCGGTGAGCGGCCTGTTCACCCTGTCCGGCGCCATCGGCATCCTGCTCGCCACCAAGCTTGGCGGCTGGATCTTCGATGCCTGGATGCCCGGTGGCCCGTTCGTCGTCACCGGCATCCTCAATGGCCTGGTGATGCTGGCCGCCCTCGCGGTCATGGCGGCCGGCCAGCACCGGCCCGTCGCGGCGGCGGACGCCGCCTGAACGCGGCGCCGCCTCAGCGCGGTTTCGCCGCGGATTCTCCCGCCTCGTCGGCCTCGCGTTCGAGGATGGCGTAGATCCGGCGCAGGAACTCTGCCTGCCAGCGCAGGCGCTCGGCCCGGTCGGCGGGATCCGGGTCGAACTGCTCGATCGCCTCCGGGCCGGGTCCGCCCTGGCGCGCGAGCAACTGTTCCAGCGTGCGCTGGCGGTCGCGCAGCACCGCCACCTCGGCACCGAGCGCCGAGATCATCGCCAGCAGGCGGTTCAGGTTGGCATCGACGTCGCCGGTGACGAACACCTGGCGCTTGCCCTTGACGCTGCGACGCAGGCTCATGCCGGCACACTCGCGAAAACCACCGACAGCGGGAACGGCCCATCGACCCAGCGTCCCTGCGACTGCCCGTCCGCGGGCGGCAGCAGCACCTGCACCGGGGTCAGAGCCAGCTGCGTACGGGCCGGGTCGAAGCCGGCATCCCGCAGCATGGCGGGCCAGTCGAGGTCATGCATGCGCATCCAGAAGGGCTCGTTGTTGTAGTAGGCGTCGCCGTCGAAGATGACACGGGTGTAGACATCGGGCAAGCGATCCGGCGGCGGCAGGTCCACGTGCAGCATCACGCCACCCGGCGCCAGCAGCCGCCGGCATTCGGCAATGATTGCCGGTGCCGCCGTGGCCGAGCTCTCGTGGAACATGATGTGCGAAAGCACGAGGTCGAAGCTGCCCGGGGCAAAGTTCGTATGCGCCGCGTCCTGCTGGCTGAAGTGGATGACGTGGCCGAGCGTCTCGGCGCGCAGGTGGCCGTAGCGCACCATGGCGGCGCCGGCATCCAGCGCATGGATCTCGGCGTCCGGAAACGCCTCGCTGTAGGCGAGGGTGGGACCACCGATGCCGCAGCCGAGGTCGAGGATGCGCTTGGGCCTGAAATCCGGCAGCACGCGGCGCAGGTAGGCGAGGCTCGAGCGCCCCAGGCCACCGCGCTGCGCTCCATTCCCGGGGCTGTACAGGTAGCCGCCACGGTCGTACAACGCCCCGGCGATGAGATCCTCCGCATCCTCGGAGCGCGGGTAGCCACCCGGCATGCAGTGGATGTCCACCGCGCTGAGATAGCGCGGGATCTCCAGGTCCGGATCCACCTGCAGCGTCCCCCGCGCCTTCCCCGCCAGCGCCCGGAAACGCGCGCGCAGTTCTGGTTCCGTGCGATCCAGCGTGTCGAGCACGCTGTTCCAGATCATCTCCTGGCTGATGCGGTGCAGGTCGGAGAAGTACTGGTAACCGGGCAGCCCCAGGATCTCGCGCCTGGCGGTACGCCGGTCGTCGAGCGGCCGCCCCTCGCGCGCCTCGAAGGCCGGGGCAACACTGCCGTAGAACGCGCGGCCGACGGCCTCGCGCAACGGGCCAAAGAGGTACTGGCGCAGGCCCATCGCATAACGTTGCCGCGCGGCTTCGTCATGGCTCGGCCGGGGGAAGGCTCCATACTCGGGATGGATGGGTGCTGCCATGGTCGTCTCCTCTGTGGGCGCCTAGCGTTGCAGGCCGCCGGTCAGCACGATACGCATCGCGGCCTCCACGCTCAGGTCGATTGGTTCGATGCGGCTTCTCGGCAGATACAGGGTATAGCCGCCAATCTGGTAGCTCATCGGCAGGTAAACGGCGACGAGATCTTCATCTGCACCGGAGCCGGGCAATGAAGCAAGCTCCTGGGTGACGAAGCCGATGACACGACCCGGCCCGACATCCACCAGTACCACGCGCTCCAGGTCGCCCCTGCGGCCATCCGTGTTGACGAGCTTGGTTACATCGCGCAATGCGCCATACACGATCTTCACCACCGGCACGCGCATGACCAGGGCCTCGACCACGTGCATGCTGCGCCGGACGACGTAGGCATTGACGAGGAGCCCGGCGATGAACAGCACCACGAAGCCCGCCGCGAGGCCCATGCCCGGGATGTAGCTCTCCGCCGGGATGAACCAGCGGATCGGCCCCGACAGCACCGTCTCCGTCGTGATGCCGAGCCAGTAGATGAGGTAGATGGTCATGCCGATCGGCAGGATGGCGACCAGGCCTTTCAGCAGGATATGGCCGATCTGGCTCAACCGGGCAGCTCCAGGGGACGACAGCCACGGATTCTAGTCGGTTGCCGCGCCGGACGCGAAGGCGGGCCGCGGGACCCGGCGCCGCGGCACATGACCGCCCGACTTGCCCGGGCCGCGGCCATGAGGGAATATCCTGCAAGGCAGGAAACTCACGCGAACAAGGGGGCACTACCATGCAGACCGTCGCTGACATCCTGGGCAGCAAGGGCCGCGAGCTCTGGATGGTGAAACCGACCGACACCGTCCTGGAAGCGTTGCGCGTGATGGCGGAGCACGATATCGGCGCCGTAGCGGTCCTCGACGGCGAGAAGCTCGTCGGCATCTTCACCGAGCGCGATTATGCCCGCAAGGTCGTCCTCATCGGCCGCGCCTCGCGGGACTCCGCGGTACGGGACATCATGACGCACAAGGTGATGTGCGTTGCGCCGGACCGCCCGGTCAACGAGTGCATGGCGCTGATGACGGGGCACCGGCTGCGCCACCTGCCGGTGCTGCACCAGAAGCGCGTCGTCGGCATCGTGTCCATCGGCGACCTGGTCAAGGCGACGATCGAGGAACAGGAGTTCACGATCACCCAGCTCCAGAGCTACGTCACCGGCTGAATGCCCAGGCCGGGGCCCGGGCGCTGATTCAGTCGCCGCGCCGCTCCAAACGGCTGATTTCGATCAGCGCATTCAGCGCGTCCGTGACGGTAAAGATCCCGAGGAACTCACCGCTGCTCTCGTTCACGATCACGCTGCCGATCTTGCGATCGGACATCGTGAACGCCACCTCGTCCAGTGGCGTCGTTTCCGTCACCGTCACGGGATCGGCCGCCATGATGTCGCCGGCACGCACCAGGATCTTGTGTTCCGTGCTCAGCCCGAGCGCGACACGCAGGTCGCGGTCGCTGACCACCCCAACCACCTTGCCGTCGCGGACCACCGGGAGATGACGTACCCCTGCCGCCTGCATGAGTTCCTGCAATTCCCCGATCGACAACTCTTCGGTCGCCGTGACCGGATTGGGGGTCGTGAATTCCTCGACCGGCAGATTCCATTTCATCGTGGCCTGTCTCCTGTTCTGTCATTCGCTGAGCCAGCTGGCATTCCTCCAGCGTCAGCGGATTATGGGTGGCCGGCACCGTGCCGACAAGGTCGTTCCGGCGCGATGGGTACCCTGGTACGGCTGCCGTGAAGCGGCTGCGCAAAACCCCTATTGCCGGGCTGGCCACTGCCCGGGAAGATGCGCTGGTTGCCGGATTTTCCAGCGAGCGCCGCCATGTCCAACCTCATCCTGCTCTCGGTGGTCCTCATCACCCTGGCGCTCATCCTGTACAGCACCGGCACCTGGCTCAGCTGGCGTGCGCGGAAGCTGATGCCCGCCACCATTGTCATTTTCTGGTGCGCGCTCGCCGCCGACACTCTGGCCACGAAGCTGATGGGCGCTCGGGTGGAGAGCATCCGTTGGGACCTGCACACCATCAGCGGCTACGGAGCGCTGGCCCTGATGGGCCTGCTGACGCTGTTCGGGACGCTGGCGCTGCTCCAGCGCCGCGATGCCTGGCTGACCCGGTTCCCCAGGCTGGCGTTGCCGATCTGGATCGTCTGGGTCGGCTCCTACATCACCGGAGTGGTGCTCGGCGTGCAGCGTGTGGCCGGCGGCGGCTGACCTTCAGCGAATCGGCGCCGCGACGCGGTAGCCACCGGGCACCCCGTCACGGGAGAAGATCACCTGCCAGAGCTGTGCCTGGCGGGCCCGGAAGTAGCCGGCACAGCTAAGCAGGTAAAAATCCCACATGCGGCGGAAGGTCTCGTCGTAGCGCCGCCGGAGGACAGGCCATGCAGCGGTGAACCTGCGCTGCCAGGCCATCAGCGTCCGGTCATAGTCGGCACCGAAGTTGTGCCAGTCCTCCATGGTCAGCAACCGTTCGCTTGCGGCACCGATCTGGCGGATAGAAGGCAGCATGGAATTCGGAAAGATGTACTTCCCGAGCCACGGGTTGCAGCGTACGCAGCTGTCACCGGAGCCGATCGCATGCAGCAGGAACAGGCCGTTGCCCCGCAGGCAGCGGCGCACCACCTCGAAGTAACGCCGGTAGTTGTGCACGCCGACATGCTCGAACATGCCGATGGAATAGATGCGGTCGAAGGTCTCGTCGACGTCCCGATAGTCCTGCAGGCGGATCTCGACGGGCAGGTTGCGGCAGGTACCGCGTGCCCAGCGCTCCTGTTCCCCCGATATGGTGATGCCGACGCCGCTGACGTCATAGCGTTCGGCGAAAAAGGCGAGCGCCCCGCCCCAGCCACAACCGATGTCGAGCACGCGCATGCCGGGCTCGAGGCTAAGCTTGCGGGCAATCAGGTCCAGTTTGGCTTCCTGTGCCTCGTCGAGGGTCACAGCGTCCTTCCAGTAGCCGCAGCTGTAGATCATGCGACGGTCGAGCATGGCTCGGAACAGGTCGTTGCCAACGTCGTAGTGCACGCGTCCCACGATCCGCGCGCGGCTGGTGCCCTGCAGGTTGACCAGCCGGGCATACAGATCACCGAACCACGAGGACAACCCGTCGGGCTGGACGGCAACACCGCTGCTCCAGACCCGCGCTGCCAGTTCATCGAGCCGCTCGCAGTCCCACCAGCCCGCCATGTAGGCCTCGCCGATACCGAGCGTTCCGCGCAGCAGGGCGGCTGTGTAGAAACGGGGATCGTGCACCCTGACGTCCCAGGGCCGGTTGCCGTCGAGGCGCGCCCCGCATCGCGCCAGCAACGCCTGCAGCCGATCGTGGCAAGCGCGTTGCAGCACGCCTGAATGCCGCTGTTTGGTGCCTGGCGTTGATGCCAGAGGCGCCGGATCGTCCGCGGTCCTGGTCGTCATGGGCATGACTCCTGTCCAGCACCGCAGATGCTACGCCCGCCAACCTGCCGTGGGGCGGCAACGGGCAGCACACACTGAACGGGACGAGCGGTGCCTCCAGGTCGCGCGGCCGGAAATGTGGCGAAACCGACACGTACCGCGACCGGTACCCCCTCAACGGGTTGGAACACTGCAACAGCAGCACCAGGGCAGCCGACCGATGCCGGTGCTGAGCACCGCCACTAAGGCGCGAATCTGCAACCACAAGCCGTCGCAACCCATGGGCCGCCGGCCGGATCCCGAAGTCGGCCTGGTCACTTCTTGACCAGGATCATGACAATAATTTCCACGGTGTTTTGCGTGCAATACAGCATTCGCGGCGAGATTAAAAAACCGTGAGACTGACCCAGTGAAAATGTAAAATGCCGCCGCACCTAATGCTTGCACCGCTTGGTCGTGTGCGGTTTACTGCTCACGTGCAAGGGCAAACCCGTCGAAAGGCGGGGACGCAAAGCTACCGGTCTTCGGGCGAAAGCCCATGATAGCGGGGTTGCCAGTTCAGGTTCTCGTCTCATCCGGCAGCGTGACTGCCGATGCAGACGCCTTGTCTGACCATCCCCTGTCGAAACTGACACAGCGCTTGGGCGAAGCGCTATCGGGGTGGTGGAATGGGGCGAGTTACCAACAGCGTTCTTGTAGTCGCGGGCCAGTACCTGACGCTGGCTGCTGCCGCTGTCATTCTTGCAGGTTGCGGTGGTGGTGGCGGTTCCTCCGCGACCCCAGGCAACAGCAGCCAGGACAACCCGCCGACGTCGAGTGGCGGCACGCCACCAGCCAACCATGCACCCACGATCAGCGGCACGCCAACGACCATTGCAGTCGTCGGCCAGGCCTACAGCTTCCAACCGTCGGCATCGGACGCGGATGGCAATGCCCTGACGTTCTCCATTACCGGCAAACCCGCCTGGGCCAGCTTCAACCAGTCCACTGGTCGATTGAGCGGCACACCGGCAAGCGGCAATGTCGGCATCCATAGCAACATCAGGATCAGCGTCAGCGATGGCACCACCAGCGCCCAGCTGCCCGTCTTCTCGATCCAGGTGCAGGCCGCGCCAGTCAGCAATTCGCCGCCGACGATCAGCGGTACACCGCTGACCAGCGTGCTCGCCGGACAGTCATACAGCTTCCAGCCGAGCGCATCGGATATCAACGGCGACACCCTGACGTTCAGCATCAGCAACCGCCCCTCATGGGCAAGCTTCGACGCCACGACTGGCCGCCTGTACGGCACGCCGACGTCCGGCGACGTGGGCAGCTATGCCAACATCAGGATCACCGTCAGCGATGGCGCGGCCAGCGCAAGCCTGGCGGCATTCACGGTGACCGTGAACCAGGTGGCCAACGGCACCGCGACCATCTCCTGGATACCTCCCACCCAGAATACCGACGGCACGCCGCTGACCGACCTGGCCGGCTACCGGATCCACTATGGCACCAGTCCGTCGGCCCTCAACCTGGTTGTCGACATCAACAACCCGGGCCTGACGAGCTACATGATCCAGAACCTCACGCCGGCAACCTGGTATTTCAGACTGCGGGCGTACAGCAGCGACGGTGTCGAGAGCGAACTGTCGAATACCGCCAGCAAGACGATCCTGTAGCATCCGGGCCTCCACCCCCTCCCTTTGGCTGCAAAGCGCCATACAATAGCGTGGCGGCCAATGCCGGCCCTGGGGGGATTCCCGGATGAAGAACGACCTGCTGAACCCGTTGATCGCCGGCCTGGCAGGTGCCCTGCTCGGCCTGCCGGCAGTCGCAGCGGACCTCGACTGGTCCGTCGAGTCGACGGTCGGCCATACGGACAACGCCACCCGGGTCGACACCAGCGAGGTCAGCGACACCATCGGCAGCATCGGTGGCCATATCGACCTGAAGCGCGACGGCTCGCGGGTCAGCGGCCGCCTGCGGATCGATGGCAGCTTCCGCGAATACTTCGACGATACCTACGACAGCGAATTCCTCGGCTCAGGCGCCGCCAACCTGCGCCTCGGCCTGATCGGCGATTCACTGACCTGGTCCTTCGACGACACCTTCGGCCAGGTCCTGACCGACACCTTCGAGCCATCGACACCGGAAAACCGGGAGAACGTCAACGTGTTCTCTACCGGACCCGACCTGCGCCTGCGGCTGTCCGGCAGCACCGAGGTCGTCATCCGCGGCCGCTATGACGATGCGCGCTACCAGGATTCCGACAGCGTCGACAGCCAGCGCGTCGCCGGCGACATCGCCCTGGTACGCCATGTATCGGCAGCCACTGCCTGGTCGATCCATGCCGGCAGCAGCAGCATCGATTTCGATGCGCCCGGCAACTCGGGTTACGACCTGCATGAAGTTTTCGCGCGCCTGGAATCCACCAGCGCGCAGCAGAAGCTGACCGTGGACGTCGGCCTGGAAATCCTCGACAGCAGCGACCAGGACGACCAGGCGCCGATCGTCCGCCTTGACTGGATGCGCAAGCTGTCGCCCTCCTGGCAGCTCGAACTCGGGCTGAGTACGGAGTTTCGTGACGCAAGCGACCAGTTCGTCAGCGGCATCGCCAGCGCGCCGCAGCTGGGTGGTACACAGGACGTCGACCTCACCGGCCAGTCATTCCGCAACGACAACGCCGCTCTCGGCCTGCGCTTCGTGCGCCCACGGACCACTTTCCGGCTTTTCAGTGACGTCGGCAAGGAAACCTACTCCGACGTCGACGGCCAGGATCGAGAACACTGGTCAATCGGTGCGGAAGCCTCGCGCCGCCTCACGCCGCGCCTGGAAGCGACCCTGCGGGCTCGCCATGAAGATCGCAGCTATGACGTCACGATCGGCGACGACCAGACCGATTCCTACGGCCTGCGCCTCGACTGGCGCGTCGGCAGGGCGGTATTCCTCGGCGCCGAAGGGCGCCACGAAAAGCGCTCGGGGGATACCGCCTTCGGCTATTCCGAGACCATCTATCTGGCGTCCATCAGCTACCGGCCCGGGGCGGACCAGCAGCACTAGGTCGCGGCCAGGCTAGAACCAGGTCTGCGGAATCACGATAACGTCACCTGGCTCCAGCAGCAGGTTCTGCCGGAGATCGCCCGAATCGAGCAGATCGCCGATCCGGACCTTGGTCTTCGTTTCCTTGCCGTCCTTGCTGCGGATCAGGATTGCACGATTGGGCGCGGCAAACTCGGTCAGGCCGCCAACCGCCAGCAGCGCATCGAGGATGCGCAGCCCCGCGTGATAGGGTACGCCGCTCGGCCGGGTCACCTGGCCGATCACCTGCACCTGGCTGAGCGAGCCGACCGCATTGCTGACGATCACGCTGACCTTGGGTGACCGGATATAGACGGCCAGCGCGGTTTCCAGGTCACTCGACAGCTGCAGGGGGGTCTTCCCCACGGCGACCGTGTCATCCACCAGGGGCATGGAAATCCGGCCGTCCGGCCTCACGGGCACCGTGACTGACAGCTCCGGGTTCTGCCAGACGAAGATCTGCAGCGTGTCTCCCGGGCCGATCAGGTAGTCAGCGCTGACCGCCGGAGCCGCGGGAGGTGCAGCGGGCGGTGCGGCTGGTGCCGGTGCCTGGGCGAGCAGCGGCGAAGCCAGGACAGACAGCAGCAGGGCGCAGCAGATCTTCTTGAACAGCGTCATGGTGGTCTCCCGCAGAAAGCCGATCACCGGAATGGCCAGCATACTACCGCGGGCTGCCGAGCAGGCCCTGCGCATGCAGGCATTCGCGCATGGTGGTGAACTGAAAATCGCGCAGCAGCTGCTCGAGGCGTGGCAGCGTGCGCTCCAGGTTCAGGTAGTGACGAAACCGTGACCGCCAGCCGGCGTTGGCAATCCGCGGCTGTTCCGGGTCGACCTCCCAGGGGTGCAGGTAGAACACCACCGGCCTTCCCTGCTGGCGCACCCGGCGCAGGCCCCAGCGTGTCAGTGCGTATGGAAACAGGCGGAAATAGCCGCCACCGGCCACCGGCAGGTTGATCCCCAGCACATCGACGGCGGTCAGCGGGTACTCCACCAGCGTCTTCCCGGCTGGTGTGGTCAGCCGGTGCGGCACCGTCTGCGCATCCGGTATGCCGTAGCGATCGTGGCGCACCGGGAAAATGCTCGAGTCGTACTCGAAGCCCTCCTCCTCGAGGACGTCCAGCGCCCACAGCGACTGCCGGGTGATCGAGTAGGTAGCGGCGCGATAGCCGATGACCGGTACCTGGCCGAGGTCCTCCAGCAGCCGCTTGCTGTCGCGCGTCTCGCGCCGGAACAGTTCCGGGGTCTGGGTGACGATGCGCTGGTGGCTCATGCCATGCGAAGCCAGCTCATGGCCACGTTGCACGATGGCGCGCACCAGGGCCGGGTGCCGTTCGGCGACCCAGCCGAGCATGAAGAACGTGCCCTTGACCTGGTGACGGTCGAGCAGGTCCAGGAGCCTGCCGGTATTGGCCACGACCCGCGACCCGAAGCCGTCCCAGGCCGACGGCTCGATCACCGACGAAAAGGCATCGACCTGGAAGTAGTCCTCGACATCGACGGTAAACGCGCAGGCCGGTGGATTCATGCAGAAATGCTCGCGGAAACAGGCGGCCACCGCGCCGGTTAAGAGGCCGACACTTTAGCCCGCCGAAGCCAGCTGGCCACCCCCCGGCCCGGCACAGTGTGAACTGCGTCACAGCAGGCGCCGGGCATGGCCGCGGATTGCTACGGAAGCCCTGTGCCACGGTCCATAAAGTGGGCAAAATGGTAGGCTACGTCGTGGCAGGAAAACAATTCAGAAATGGATCTACAAAAGCTCCTCGCCCGCATCATCGAAGAAGCCCAGCGCATGTGGCAGTTCCGCTGGATCGGCCTGCTCTGTGCATGGCTGATCGCCAGCGCCGGCTGGCTGACGGTACGCATGATGCCCGATACCTACCACGCCGGTGCGCGCGTCTACGTGAACACGGAAAGCGTGCTCAAGCCGCTGTTGCAGGGACTGACGGTACCCACCGACCCGCGCGACCAGGTCAAGCTGATGGCCCGCGCACTGCTCAGCCGGCCACACCTGGAAGCCGTCGCGAAGGAGACCGGGCTGGATGCGCGTGCCCGCAGCCCGGCCGAACACGAGCGCCTGCTGCAACGGCTGGGACGCACCATCCTGATCGATCGTCCGATGCAGGCGGACGAGGAGCAGGTGTACACGATCTCCTATGAAGACCACGACCCGAAAATGGCCAAGGCGGTCGTGCAGACACTGCTGGATGACTTCATTTCCGAGTCCAGGACCAGTGACCTAACCGAGTCAGCAGAGGCGGGCGACTTCCTCCGCGCCCAGCTCAAGCAGTACGAGAAGCGCCTGACCGAGGCCGAGGAACGGCTGGCAGCCTTCAAGACCAAGAACCTCGGGCTGCTGGAAGGTGATGGCGGCTTCTATGCGCGCTTCCAGGCGGCCAGAGCCGAAGCCGGTGAGCTGCAGTCCCAGATCAACAGCCTGTCCAACAAGCGCAACGAACTGGCCCGCCAGCTGGCAGGCGAGACCAGCGCTACCAGTGGCATTGACCCGCTGCGTTCCAGCTCGGTGGATGGCCCGATCGCGAACCTGGAGGCCGAGATCACCCGACTGCAGCTGCGTTTCACCGACAAGCACCCGGACGTGCTGCGGGCGCGACAGACCCTCGATGACCTGTACAAGATCCGCGAGGAGGAGCTGAAGGCCAAAGCCGCCGGCGGACCGGAGGCTGCGGCAAGGCGTAGCGTGGACCCCGTGTCCCAGGGCATCAAGATCGCACTCAGCAGCACCGACGCGGACCTCGCCGCCTTGCGCTCCCAGCTGGCACAGAAGAATGCCGAGGTCACCTACCTGCGCGGCATGGCCAGCACCATCCCGGAAGTCGAGGCGCAGCTGGCACGCCTCAACCGCGACTACACGGTGGTGAAGACGGAGTACGAGACCCTGCTGCAGCGGCTGGAGTCCTCCCGCATGAACCAGGAAGTGCAGGCCGACAACAAGGATGTCTCTTTCCGCGTGATGGACCCGCCACGCCTGCCGCTGGCGCCGAGCAGCCCCAACCGGCTGGCTCTCAACACGCTGGTGCTGCTCGGTGCGATCGGCGCCGGGCTGTTGCTGACCTTTGCCCTCGGCCAGCGCGACCCGACCTTCTTCTCTTCTGCGGCGCTCAACGAGGCGGCCGGCGTGCCCGTCTACGGACAGGTCAGTGTCGTCAGCGGCACGATTGCCGCGCGCAGCTGGCGCTTCGAGATCGTGGCGGGCGCCCTGCTGGCGGCCTACGTGCTGGTGCTGCTGGTCAGCCGGGTTCACATCGCATGAGCATCATCGAACGCGCCATCAAGGCGGCCCGGTCCAAGGCACCGGCAGCCGATGCAGAGCCGACGCCGGCAAGGCAGCGCAAAGGCGCGGCGCAGGTACATCGTGTGACGCCGCTGGCCAGGCCCGTGCACAGCAGCACCGCCGAACCCGTCGCCTTCCCCCAGTTCAGCACCGGTGGCAGCCTGATCACCGAAGCGGCCGACCGCAGGGTTTACGAGCAGTTCCGGCGCCTCAAGCGCCCGTTGCTGCAATGCGCATTCGGGCCGTTGGCGGTGCCTGGCAGCCAGATCATCATGGTCACAAGCCCGCTGCAGGGCGTTGGCAAGACCTTCGTCGCCAGCAACCTCGCCTTCGTACTGGCGCTGGAAAAGGATCGGAACGTACTGCTGATCGACACCGACAACGCGAACCCGACCCTGACCCGGCAACTGGGCATGACCGGACGCCCCGGCCTGTATGACCTGCTAGGCAACCCCGAGATGACACTCGAGCAGGCGGTGTGTCCGACCGACGTCCCGGGCCTCTGGGTGCTGCCCGCCGGCACGACGGCAGCCGATTCACTCGAACTCCTGAACAGCCAGCGCTGCCAGGAGACCTTCCAGAACCTGGTGGACCGCGACCCTGGCGGGCTGATCATCTTCGATGCACCGCCGCTGCTGGTCACCAACGAAGCACCGGCGGTCACGGTGCTCGCCGGCCAGTTCCTGCTCGTCGTCGAAGCTGGCAGGACGCCCAGGAGTAGCGTTACGCACTCGCTGGAGCTGCTCGATCAGAAAAAGCCGGTCGGCCTGGTGCTCAACAAGGCCCCCGATCGAGGCAACCCGGGCTCGTACTACCCCTATTCCTACCCGTATCCGGGTTAGGGCCGGGCTTTTCCTGCCGCGAGCCGCTCGAGTTCCAGGAGCAGACCGTCCATGGACTCCTCGATCATGTCGAGCACCCGCTCGAAGCCGGTGCTGCCGCCGTAGTAGGGATCCGGAACGCTGCCCTCGCCTCCGCCCGGGGCGAACTCGAGCAGCAACCGGATCTTTGCCTGGAACTCCTCCGGCGCCGCCTCGCGCAGGACTGCACGGTTGTTCTGGTCCATGACCAGCAACAGGTCGAAGCGGCTGAAATCCGCCGTCTCGAACTGCCGCGCCCGCAGCATCGAAATATCCACGCCCCGGCGCAGCGCCGCCGCCTGCGCCCGCGGATCGGGCGGCGCACCCCGGTGGTAGCCATGCGTACCCGCCGAATCCACCTCCACCGGCAACGGCAGCTCACGTGCTGCCAGCCGCTGGCGCAGCACGCCCTCCGCCATCGGCGAGCGGCAGATATTGCCCATGCACACCACCAGGACGCGAACCGCTTCGGCTGGTGGCTGCTGCTTCTTGCGCCAGGGGAGTTTCATGGACGGGCTCGATTATGGTCTACGGAATGCGGAACTGCGAGACCTCCAGTGCCGCCTCCAACAGCTGATTGCAGGCCTGGATCAGGCTCGCGACCGAACGGTCGACAGGGACGCGCTGTCCTGGATTTCGACGAAAGTCGCGGGCTGGGCTAAGCTCGCTCTAATCGAGCGCCTCTGTCTGGCAATGGCAAAGCGGCGCTTGCCACCTCCATCGCTGGAATGTACCGACTACATGTCCACCCACTGGTCCGAGCCTGAAGTCGAAGCAGCGGTTGCGGACTATTTCCGCATGCTGCGCCTCGAACTGACCGGACACAGGTACAACAAGACGGAGCATCGTCGTGCATTGATGGAACAGCTGAACTACCGGTCCGATGGCTCGGTTGAACTGAAGCACCAGAACATCAGTGCCGTGCTGATCGAGATGGGCATCCCGTATATCGATGGCTACAAGCCCCGCTTCAACTACCAGCGCTCGCTGCTTCCTGCCGCAGTAGCGGACTTCCTGGAACGCAACCCGGAGTTCCAGCAGCTGTTTGCGAAGGATGCGGAGGCAGTGCCACAGGCCCCGATCGTCGAGGACTTCCTTGCCGCCTGGGAAGAACCGCCCGCACCGGAAGCCCGCAAGGCCCCGGCCGTCTCTGAACCGTGGCCGATTTGCAACCCTGGCGGGGTCAACTGGGTCGAGCGGGAGGCCCGGAACCAGTCGCTGGGCGAGACTGGAGAAAGGTTTGTCATCAACTTCGAGCGTGCCCGCCTGATCCGCGCGGGAAAAGAATCACTCGCCGACAGGATCGAGCAGGTTTCAACCACCGTAGGGCCATCCGCGGGATTCGACATCAGATCGTTCGAGGAGAATGGATCGGATCGGTTCATCGAGGCCAAGACCACCAAGTACGGAAAGAACACGCCGTTCTTCGTGACGCCGAATGAACTGCGGTTCTCGCGGGACAACGCATCGCGCTACTACCTTTACCGACTGTTCGGATTCCGCAGATCACCTCGGCTATTTTCACTGCCAGGGCATATCGCGGACTGGTGCGTACTCGAGCCTTCCGAGTTCACGGCGAGGCCAGCGTGAGATCCCATCAAATGCCGACGAGCCTGCCTTCACCGCTGTGAAGCCGGCGACATGGCATTCGCCAGACCGCCCCGGGTATAGTCACGGCGATGGACATTATTCACTCGCCCTCATTCCCCGGCCGGGCCCTTGCACACCTGGCGCGTGTCGCCCTCCTGTCCCTGCTGGCGGGCACGGCACTCGCTCAGGCCCTGCCGCCGTCCATCAAGGCCCAGGAGACCGAGCGCCTCGCCGATGGCACCTATGCCTTTCGCCAGGGCGCGTACCGCAGCCTGTTTCTGGTCGGCGACCGGGGCGTCATCGTCACCGACCCGGTGAACCCGGCCTTCGCCGCGGCCATGCGCAAGGAGATCGCCAGGGTCAGCGACCAGCCGGTGCGCTACGTCGTGTATTCGCACTCGCACTGGGACCGGATCGCCGGCGGCGGCATCTTCCGGGACGAGGGCGCGCGGTTCGTCGCCCAGGAACGCTGCGCGCAGAACCTGAAGGAGACACCCAATCCGCTGGTGGTGCCGCCGGACATCACCTACAAGGATCACTACCGGGTCAAGGTCGGCAGCCAGGCGCTGGAGCTGCACTACTTCGGCCCCAGCCTCGACACCTGCCTCTCGGTGATCGTCGCGCAGCCGGCGAAGCTGATGATGGTCGTGGGCCTGGTGAACCCGCCGCAGGCGAGCATTCCCTGGAACCCGACGGTGCCCGACTACCAGCTTTGGAACTTCCCGCTGTTCTTCAGGGCCACGGAGGAACTCGCAGCGCGCGAGAGCATCGAGACGCTGGTCGGCGGCTACATTTCGATCGGAACCGGGGCGGACGGCAAGCCGTTCCTGCAACCCTCGACGGCGCCGATCGCCGCCCTGCACGGGCAGCGCGAGTTCTGGGAGCGGCTGTTCGGCGACGTGAAGGCGCAGCTCGACGTGGGCGTGCCGCCGCGCGCCATCATCAGGAAGATCGACCTAGCGTCCTACCAGCAATATCCGCGCTACAGCGAGCGGAGCATGGAGATCCTGGTGCGCCGGGTCGCCTCCCGCTATACGACAGGGCGATGACCATGAAGATCCTGCTCGCGTCTGCCGCCCTCCTCGTTGCCTCCATCGCGGCCGCACAGCCGGCGGGCCTCGGGCCCAGGTTCGAGACGGATGCCCTCGGCAATGGCCTCTACGCCTTCCGCTACGGCCCCTACCGCAACATCTTCGTGGTCGGCGATCAGGGCGTGATCGCCACCGACCCGCTGAGCAGCGTCGCTGCCGCGGCCCTGAAGGAGGAGATCGCGAAAATCACCGACCTGCCGGTGAAGTTCGTCGCCTACTCCCATTCGCATTGGGACCATGCCGTTGGCGGCACCATCTTCAAACAGGATGGTGCGAAGTTCGTCGCCCAGGAGAACTGCCGCGACAACATCCGCGACACGCCGCATGCGGACCTAGTGCCACCGGACATCCTCTTCCGGGACCATTACCGGATCGACGTCGGCAATGCCTCGCTCGAACTGTTCTGGTTCGGCCCGAGCCACAGCAACTGCCTGTCGGTGATGCTGGCCCGGCCGGCAAATGTCATTTTCATCGTCGACATCGCCAATCCGCCGCAGGGCTGGATGAAGGAATTCAACCCGAACGTGCCGGATACCTACCTGCACAACATGGTGCCGTACCTGAAGGCAGTCGAGAAACTCGCCGCGGACAATGGCGTGACCCGCGTGGTCGGCGGCCATATCTCCCTGGGGCGCGGCGCCGATGGCAAGCCGTTCCTGCAGCCGGCCGCCGGCCCGATCAGCGCCGTCAGCGAGCGGCGCGAGTTCTGGGAAACCATGATCGGCGCGGTGCGCGATGAACTCGCCAGGGGCACGTCGGGCGAACAGGTTGCCGACCGGCTCGCCGGCGCGCCCTTCGAGTCGCGGATCACCGACCTCGACCGCGGCGAGATGTCCATCTTCTACCGGGTCATCGCTTCCTACCTGCAAGCAGGGAGACCGTAATGAGGAAATCCGTGGTGCACATCCGCCTGCTCGCCACGCTCCTTGTCTTCCTCGTGGCCGGCAGCGTGCTGGCCCAGACCGCCATCGAGACCAGGCGGCCACCGGTCGCCGGCCATCCGGCCAGCGTCGACCCCTATGTGCACCGTTCCAACCTCGTGGTCGCGGACATCGACCGCGCGCTCACACTCTACCGCGACATCCTGGGTTTCAAGGTGGATCGCGCACTGCCAGTGAACCCCGGCAACTTCATGTACGAATTCTTCGGCATCCCGGTCGAAGCCAAGGTCCGCATTGCCTTCCTCGCCACGCCCGACGGGCGCTTCGGCGCCATCGGCATGACGGAGGTGAAGGGCGTGCCGCTACCGCCGCGGGCGAAGCCCTACGAGAGCGTACTGATCATCGAAGTGCAGAAGCGCATTGAGGCGGTGCACGCGCAGGCGCTTGCCGCCAGGCCGAAGCTCGAGGTCGGCAGGATCCTCGAACTGACGAATCCCGCGCGCCGCGAATTCCCGATCACCGACTACGACGGCCACCGCATCATCGTGATGCAGCTGCACGCGGGGGACTGAGAAAATGGTGTCTGAATAAATGGTGTCAGACTTTATTTCCTCGCGGAGAGATGAAGCCTGACACCACATTCAGGAAATAAAGTCTGACACCATTTATTCGCCTCGCCGCAGCGGCGGCAGCGGGCAGTGCAACGCCGCGCAGATGGCGCGCAGCAGCTCGGCTTCGGCGAGGCTGACCCGGCCGTCGTGAACAATGGTGGCGCCGAGCGCCTCGACGACGCGCGCTTTGTCCGCAGGAGCCAGGCCGTCGAGGCAACGCAGTGCCCGGTCGAGCGCCGCCGCCCAACCAGGTCGTGGACGGAATGGCGGTGGACGCTCCAGCCCGAGGCAGGCGATGCCGCGGGCGTAGGCCTGCTCGGCATCCTGCGCGGTGCCATGACTCTGGGTCGCGAGTGTCGATAGCAGGATCTGCAGTTCCACCGTGGCGGCGGTGAGCCGGATGGGGTGGCTCACCCGACGCGGTGCCAGGATTTCGTCGATGTAGAGGCCGGCCAGGGTGCCGAGCGTGTACTCGAAGACGCTGATCACCCCATCGGTGCGGGCGAGCGCACCCAGGGTATCGAGGATCTTCCCGCGCGTAGCCGGCGGCAAGCGTCGCAGCGCCGGCACGATGCGCCCGAGCAGCGCCAGGCGCCCTTCGACCGGCACCGCTTTCAGCACCTGCATCTGGGCCTGCAGCTGCGCATCCAGCGTGCTGCCGAAGACGATGCGGATCTTCTCCAGCTGCACGGCGCGTACTTCAGCGCTGGTATCGAGCACCAGCGCCAGCAACAGGGCCGTTGCCTGCACGGCGGCCGCATCGCCGGCCAGCGCCACGCCCGGCAGCAGCGCCTGCAGTTCACCGGCGCGGGTGACATCAGCCGCCCGCGGATTGCCGACCCGTGCCGGCAGGCTGCCGGGGTTCAGAGCGATGGCCTGCTGGTCCAGGGGCCGTTCTGCTGCCAGCGACTTCGCCATGCCGTCCTCATCCAGCACCCGCACGATGCCCAGCGGCTGCGGCCGGACTTCCAGGCGCAGGTCTGCGGCGCTGGCCGGATCGTAGGAGGCATCGAGTGCGCGGATGCGCTCGGCGAGCGGCGGGTGGGTGGCCATCCAGCGCGTCAGGCCTGGCGCGAACAGCATGTGCGCGACCTCCGCGCTGCGCGGGCTGCGGAGCCGCGAGCTCTGCACGCTGCCGATCTTGATCAGCGCGTCGCGCAGCCCTGCCGGATCGCGGGTGAACTGCACGGCCGCCGCGTCGGCCAGGAACTCGCGCTGGCGCGACACCGCGGCCTGGATCAGCCGCCCGAAGAACACGCCGATATGCCCGATGGCCATCAGGGCGAGGCCGGCCAGGGCCAGCGAGCCGTCGCCGCGGCGGCGGCTGCCACTGCGCGCGCCGTACTGGTACGCCATGCGGCCGCCGATGGCGATCACCAGCAGCCCCGACAGCAGGCCGATCAGGCGGATGTTGAGGCGCATGTCGCCATTGAGGATGTGGCTGAACTCGTGGCCGATCACCCCCTGCAGCTCGGCGCGATCGAGGTGCTGCAGGGCGCCGCGGGTCACGGCGATCGCCGCGTCCGCCGCGGTATGGCCGGCGGCAAAGGCATTGATGCCCTGCTCCTCCCCGAGCACATAGACTGCAGGCACCGGCAGGCCGGCGGCAATGGCCATCTCCTCGACGATGTTGAGCAGGCGTCGCTCATCTGGGTCGGTGGTATCCGCCTGGACGCGCATCCCGCCCAGTTCCCGCGCCACGACGCCGCCCCCGGCGCCGAGCCTGATGGACTTGTAGAGGCTGGTGATGCCGGTGATGGCGAGCACGACGAGCGTGGTGATGGTCACCGCGACCGGATGGCGTGTGAGCCACGAGCCGCCGGCCGCTGCCTGGCCGGCATCGAACACGCCGAGCACGGCAAGCACCACGAGGTTGACGGCAACGAGCACCGCCAGCACGGCGGCGGCGAACAGCAGCAGCAGCCAGCGGCTGCGCCGGCGCGCATCGGCCTGGCGGCCCCAGAAGTCCATGCCGGCCAGGGTGCCCGTGTGGCGCGTCAGCCGAAGCTGACCCGGGGCGCCTCGCGCTTCGCAGTGTCCTCGATCTCCAGCAGCTGCATCGGCAGGAAACGGAAATTGGCGGCGATGAAGTTGTTCGGGAACACTTCGCGCGTATTGTTGTAGCCCATCACCGCATCGTTGAAGGCCTGGCGCGCGAAGGCGACCTTGTTCTCGGTGGATGTCAGCTCCTCGGCCAGCTGCATCATCGTCTGGTTTGCCTTGAGGTCGGGGTAGGCTTCGGCCAGTGCGAACAGCCGCCCGAGCGCACCGGTCAGCTGGTTCTCGGCACCGGCCAGCACCGCCAGAGCCTCCGCGTTGGCGGGGTTAGCGGCAGCCGCCTTCAGCCCGGCCACCGCCTGGTTGCGGGCCTGGATCACCGCCTCCAGCGTACTGCGTTCATGTTGCAGGTAGCCCTTGGCGACCTCGACCAGGTTCGGCACCAGGTCATGGCGGCGGGTGAGCTGAACGTCGATCTGCGCAAAGGCATTCCTCGCCGCATTGCGCATCGTCACCAGCCGGTTGTAGATCATGATCAGGAAGATCACGACGGCCACGATCAGCACGACAATTACCAGCCCCATAGCTGACTCCCAGACAACCAAGACCCCGCCTGCCAGTATTGCACAGGCTCCCGACGCTGCAGTTCAGTGTCCGGACGACTCCGCCGTCCGGCCATCCGGCCAGCCCCGCTCCTTCATGGCCGCCTGCAGCTTGCGCAGCTCCTCCAGGTTCCGGCGGTTACTGGTGACTTCCTTGCGCAGCCGCTCCCTCGTGGACGACGGCACCCAGAAACGGTCCAGCTTCGCCGTCGCCGCGGCAATCTCCCGCTCCAGTCGGATCACTTCCGCATCGACGCCGGAACGCGTCTGCTCCAGTTGCTCCCCGAGCGGCCGCCTGGCGAATGCCTCGGTGTCCCGCGACGAAGCCAGCGCGAAAAAGAACAGGGCCGCGATGATGCCGCTCGGCACGGCGATGAACAGCAGCACTCCCGCGCCCTTGTCGCCGAGGGTGAACATGCCATAGACGCAGGCCAGGGTGATGAGGCCGAAGAACAGGAAACCAACGACGGACAGGACCCTGGAGGCAATACGGAGGCCGCGGAAGCGGTTCGAGCCCAGCACCACCGCGCCCAGCGCAATAAACACGATCAGCAGGACGAAGTCGCTCATGGAACCCGGGTCTCCGCGCGCCTGGGCATGCGGGCGAGTATAGGATCTGTCCCCTCTTATGTAGTGATCTGCATCCCAGTTGGTGAACCGGCAGGCGACCAGGGCGAATTCGGGGACAGTTTACTCAACCCACCCGACCCTGCTTCCGGTAGAAGCCGGGTCCGGTCGCCCGGTGCCGGTGTTACGGTTACGGTTACTGTCCGCGATGCACATGCGGCGCGGCGGGTACATTACCGGCGCAACCGCCACCCGGCCCAACCGGGCCAGGGAACGCCCTGAAATTGGGTAAACTGTCCCCCACTCATGAGCCGAATCCTGATCCTCGACGGACATCCCGATCCGGACGCCGCACGATTCGTGCATGCGCTGGCCCGCGCTTACCGGGAAGGCGCCGAGCAGGGTGGGCACGAAATTCAGGTCATCCGGCTCGCGGACCTCGATTTCCCGATCCTGCGCTCGCAGCTGGACTACCAGAACGCGGCCCCGCCGGAGGCCGCGCGCAGATGCCAGACTGCCATCGAGTGGGCATCGCATGTCGTGATCCTCTTCCCGCTCTGGATGGGCTCGATGCCGGCACTGCTAAAGGCACTCCTCGAACAGATCCTGCGCCCGGGCTTCGCGTTTAGCGCAGCGCTGCTCGGCAAATCGCGGGTGAAGATGCTGGGCGACAAGACCGCAAGGGTCATTGTCACCATGGGCATGCCGGCGCTCGTCTACCGCTGGTATTTCAGGGCCCACAGCCTGCACAGCCTGGAACGCAACATCCTGCGCTTCGTCGGCTTCCGGCGTGTCAACTCGACCGTCATCGGCAACATAGCGGGCATGAGTCCGTCCACGCGCGAGGCCTGGCTCAGGCGCGTGCACCGACTCGGACAGGAAGCGCGCTAGCTGACGTCCGGGGGCAGCCTGGAAGTTGAGTAAACTGTCCCCCTCATGCGCGGCCCCCGGCTAGCGCGAGCGTCTGAACTCGTAGTACACGCCGTCGGGCAGGCCGAAGCTCATCTCGCCCGCGCTCGTGAAGCCGGCCTCTTCATTGCGCAGGCCGTCGGGACCGAGGAGTTCCGTGCTGCGCAGCTTCATCGGCGCACCATCACGCCTTCCGCGGATGCTGCAGGTTGTCGGGTCGACCCGGCCGGACCAGGTGGCTGCAACCAACGTCCAGCGCATGTCGCAGCCGGGCGGCAGCGAGGGCCGGAAGGCCGTGGCAGGCATGCGCTCGAGGTCGCCGAGCCGCCCGAGGATGTCCCGTGCCGCGGTTTCGTCGGCGAACGACCAGGAGTTCATTACGACACTGCCATCGGCTTCGGGGACGAGCACGAACAAACGCTGCCGGCGGATCCTGGCCGGATCAGCCGCATCGTTCACCTGCGCATAGACGACATGGGTGCCAAGGGCGGGCACCTGGACGGCGCGCCGCTGCAGGCCCATGAGCAGGAACTGCGGCTCTTTGGCCGGCGGCTGCGCCTCGAACTGCCTGCGGTTGTCGAAGTCACCTGTCATCAGGGCAGTGAGTGTAGCGAGGTCCGGAACCGCTGCCGCCCGTTGCGGTGGGTCGGCAGCAGTGGCCAATGTCGACAGGCCCGTGAGAAGTGCTGCGATGGCGATGGCGGTGCGGCTGCGCATGGCGGATTCCCCTGTTCATCCGGCAGTTTGCAGGCTGGAAAGCGACAAGCGGGACATTGCCTGCACGCCTGTATCTTACGCAGTTGCTGCCAACGATGCGCCTGGCCGGAAACAGGTAACCGAAACCGTAACACCGGCACCGTTTACGCTGATTACAATCCCCGGAGGGGGTGCGTTATGGTTCGCCGAACATTTCGGGGCTGGGTACTCGCCAGCTTGCTGGTGGCCCTCCTGGGTTGCGGTGGCGGGGGTGGCGGCTCGCCCGCCAGCACGCCGGCCCCACCGGTCGCAGACACGACGGCGCCCTCGGTGCCGGTAAACCTGCAGGCGATGGCGCCCGCAGCGACCCAGGTGCAGCTCAGCTGGAGCGCCTCCACGGACACCGGTGGATCGGGCCTCGCCGGCTATCGCGTCTATCGCAACGGCAGCGCGACGCCGCTCGCCACGCCCACCGTCAACAGCTACACCGACAACTCGGTCGCCGCCGACACGACATACAGCTACCGGGTCAGCGCGATCGACGCGGCAGCGCCGGCCAATGAGTCGGCGCTGTCGGCCGCGGCCAGCGTCACGACGCCGGCTGCTGTCGTCTCCGGCCTCGACTCGCGCCCCGCCAATCCAGGCTGCCTTGCCGGAGCGGAACCGACCACCACCCTGGCGGTGAACCGCGTATTCCCGAACCTGGGTTTCAGCGCGCCGCTCGCTATGCTGCAGGCACCGTCGGACGCTTCCCGCTGGTACGTCGTCGAGCAGGGCGGACGCGTGCGGATGTTCGACAACGTGGCCAGCGTCGCCACCGCAACCACCTTCATCGACATCAGCGGTCGCGTGGCCTCGGGGGGCGAGCGCGGCCTCCTCGGCATGGCGTTTCATCCGGGCTTCCCGACCGACCGCCGCGTGTTCCTCTCCTACACGACCACCGACCCGGGTCCGCTGACCTCGCGCATCTCGTCGTTCACCCTGGCAGGCGACAACACGACGCTCGACGCGGGCAGTGAGCGCATCCTGCTGACGGTCATACAGCCGGAGTCGAACCACAACGGCGGCAACATCGCCTTCGGCCCGGATGGCTACCTGTACATCGGCTTCGGCGACGGCGGTGGCGGTGGTGACGGCCACGGCTCGATCGGCAACGGCCAGAACCTGCAGACGCTGCTCGGCAAGATGCTGCGCATCGACGTTGGCGGGCCGGCGGCGACCAGCTACGCCATTCCCGCGTCCAATCCCTTCGCCGGCAGTGGCGGCGCCTGCAGCAGCGGCAGCACCACGGCAGCGCAGTGCCGGGAGATCTACGCCTGGGGTTTCAGGAATCCCTGGCGCTGGAGCTTCGATCGCGGCGGAACCCATGCCCTGTGGCTGGGCGATGTGGGCCAGGGAGCCTGGGAAGAGGTCGACCGTGTCGTCCTCGGCGGCAACTACGGCTGGCGCTGCCACGAAGGCGCCCACGACTACAACCTCAACTGCGGCAGCCTGCAGCCACGGCTGGACCCGGTCGCCGAATACGGTCGCAGCGCGGGCTATTCCATCACCGGCGGCTACGTGTACCGGGGCACGGCCATACCGTCGCTGGTCGGTCGCTTTGTATTTGCTGATTACGGCAGTGGCCGGATCTGGAACATCGCCGGGGATTCGCAGCCGACCGTGACGGTCACGGGCTCCCAGGGGCTCGCCACCGGCCTCGGCATCGCATCCTTCGGCGAGGCCGTGAATGGCGAGCTGTTCGTCGTCGACATCAGTGGCGGCAGCCTCTACCAGCTCGTGCAGGGCGCCGGTGGCGGCGGCAGTGTCGCCACGCAGTTCTCGGCTACCGGCTGCGGCGCGACCGGCAATCCGGCAGAGCCTGCTCCCGGCCTCATCCCCTACGCGCCGAATGCCGGGTTCTGGTCGGATGGCGCCTCGAAGGCGCGCTGGCTCGCCCTGCCGGATGGCCAGAACATCGATACCAGCGCGGCCGATCACGACTGGGACTTCCCGAATGGCAGCGTGCTGCGCAAGGACTTCCGCATCGGTGCGCGGCTGGTGGAAACCCGGCTGTTCATGCGCCACACGAATGGCAACTGGGCCGGCTACAGCTACGAGTGGAATGCCGCCGGCACCGATGCGACGCGCGTGGTAGGCGGCAAGACCGTGGCGATCAGCGGCCAGGACTGGATCTTCCCGAGCGAAGCGCAGTGCCTGGGCTGCCATACCGCGGCCGCGGGACGCAGCCTCGGGCTCGAGACCGCGCAGCTCAACGGCAACCTGCTGTATCCGGCGACAGGGCGCACCGCGAACCAGGTCGTGACGCTGAATGCCATCCAGGCGCTGTCACCGCCAATCACCGCCGACCCCTCGGCACTGCCGGCGATGCCCGACCCGGAGGGCACGAGCGGCACGCTCACGGAACGCGCCCGCGCCTGGCTGCACACCAACTGCGCCTTCTGCCACCGGCCTGGCGGCCCGACGCCGAGCGACATGGACCTGCGCTACACGACCACGCTCACTGCGACCAACAGCTGCAATGCCCAGCCGCAGGCCGGTGACCTCGGCCTGCCCAACGCACGCATCGTCGCGCCCGGGGCACCCGGCAGCTCGGTACTGCTGGCACGCATCGGCCAGCGGAACACCGCGGAGGCGATGCCGCCCTTCGCATCGAACCTCGTCGATGCCCAGGGCGTGCAGCTGATCTCGGCGTGGATCGGCAGCCTCGCATCGTGCAACTGAGCGGCTCGCGCATTTCGGCTGCCGGGTTGTCCTGATCACTCCATGAATAGCCCGGCAGCAGCGCGTTCCCTGCGTCCTGCGGGGACTACTTACCAAAGGCTGCCGTATCTCCCGGGCGCCTGAGCATCTTGTTGACCTCGTCCAGGTGCAATTCCTCCTGAACGATCATCTCACGCGCATACTCTTCCAGCAGCACCGAATCACCCTCGGTGACCTTGAGCAGCTCGTAGTAGCCATTGAGTGCAGCCTGTTCATGTTCCAGGCTCTCACGCAGGATATCGCCGATATCGTGTTTCTCGGTTTCCAGCAGTGGTCCGATCCGGAGCGAGGGATGGCCACCCATAAGCGTGACCAGTTCTCCGGCCTTCAGCGCGTGAGCCAGGCTTTCCTCCGCGTTGCCCTTGAGCCAGGACACGATGGGAATGCGGTTGTAGCCGTACACCATCAGGGAGTAGTGCGTGTATCGCACCACACCCGCCAGCTCGGTTTCCATGATCTTGTTCAGTGCGGCAATCGCCTGCTGCGCCCGCTCGGCATTCTTCATCTTCATGTTGGCTTCCTCCTTCTGGACATGCGGGGTGTACCTGCTGCCAGGCGGGTACACCGGTTCTACTTTCGTGTTCCACGGCGGTTGCTGATGACTTTAGACCTCGGTATCGGCGGCGGCGTGCACCGGCCCTCAGAACTGCGCAATCAGCGCGAGCCTGAGGTTGCGACCCGGCGCTTGCGTGCCGGGCGCACCGCCAAAGCCGTCGTTCAGCCGGTAGCTGGTGCTCGTGAGATTCTCGCCCGCCAACCGGAACTCCAGCCAATCGAGCGCCCGCCAGGACGCAAACGCAGCATGCAGTCGGTAACCTTCCTGCGTGCCGATGACCGGTTGCACACCAACCGTGCCGACCACCGCATCTCGGGCATGCGTATCTTCGAGACGGTAGCCGACCTCGACACGACGATCCAGCGCGCGGGCGCCGAGCGTCAGTACGAACCGGTCACCGGGCAGGTCGAACAGGTCGCCGGGCTGTGTGCCGCCGGAGCGCGTACCGGCCGCCTCGCTCCAGGACAACCGCACGAAACCGTAGTCCGTGTCGAGATCAAGCTCAGCCTCAATGCCATCACGTGACTCTCGGCCCGGCTGGCCAATTTCGCCGGGTGATACCACGGTGATGGACTCCAGCGTATGGCGCACCTCGCTGCGGAAATACGCCACGCGCAACGACATGACACCGCCGGCGGGCGCGGACGCCGAGAGTGCCATGCCGACCTCGCGGTTACGCGACTCCTCGGGGTTGTAGAGGTCACCGCAGATGCCCGAGGCAGGAGCGGCGCCCCCGAGGAACACCGGTGTACAGCGGCTGAAGGCACCCTGCGTGAAATACTCGTCGACGAGAGGCGGCCGGAATGCACCAGTGTAGCTGTAGAACACGCGCAGCAGATCCGATACGACCACGAGCTCGGCTCCAAGCGCGGGGGTAAGCTGGTTGACCTCGATACGGGTCGCCTGGCCGGCGGCGGCCATGCGCTCGGCAGTGCCGCCATGCGCTTCTGTTACGTAGCGGTCCCAGCGCCCGCCGGCGCGCAGCGTCACGCGACCCGCGGTTACGGCCGGCTGCAGGTACACGCCGACGGAGCGTCGGGCACCCGGCGGCTGTGCGGCGTTGTAACCCTCCGGGTAGAGGGCCTGGTTGATGGCCTCGTTCCCGGTCACGCGCGAGATGTCCCGCGTCGCGTCCAGGAACTGGGCGCCGGAGAGCAGCATCACGTCAACATTGCCAGCCTGCAGGCGCGAGATGTTGTCAAGCCGCAGCACGTTCGTCCGGTAGTCATATGTGTCGGTGATGTTGCCGGTCACCGCATTGGCGAGCGGCGTCTCACCCGGCCGCAGCAGGTCCTCCAGACGCGTATCGACGCGCCCTGCGACAGCCGTGACGTCGATCCATCCATCGCCGGTGGCATGGCGCAGTTCGATGAAGGCCGTACGGTCGTCGATGTCGCGCAGGACGGTGCCGAAGAATCCTGGCTGACCGCCGGTGGCGTCGTATGGCTGCTGGCCGGAATCCGCCCAACCAATGTACCCGGCACGCAGGGCGGTCGCATCGCCAAGCTCCCATCGCGCCTTGAGCAGCCAGCTCCGGCTGTCGGTATCCGAATCGGCGAGCCGGGTGCCATCGGGGAGGCGCATGTCGTTGCCGTTGCGGAGCGTGGCGCTCGCAAGAAGGCCGAGATGCTCTGCCGGCAGGCCGTACAGGCTCGCGCTGACCAGCCGGCCATCATCGTTGGTCGAGTAACCACTCTTCAAAAAAAGGCCAAGCGTCTCGCCGGCTGCGAGCAGGTCATCGGCATCGCGTGTGCGCGCGCTGACGCTTCCACCGAGAGCACCGGATCCACGGGAAATGGATGGCGAGCGCTCCACCTCGAGACGCTCGATCAGCTCGGGCTCGACGAATACGCCGCTGCCAAAGCGATACTTCTCGAAACCGCGCGCAATGCCATCGAGCTCGACGATCACGTCCTCGGTGTCGCTGAAGCCGCGGATGTTGAACTTCATGCCGCTGGCGCGCGGGCCGCCGTTCATGGACACGCCCGGGATATCGCGTGTCACTGCGAAGATGTCCTGGGCCTGCAGCCGCGCGATGTCCTCCGCCCCGCGTACGGCAATGGGATCGGCGACGTCTGGTTGCGGCGGAAGCTGTCGTGCGGTGACTACGACCTCCTCTATCGCGTCGTCTGTAACCGGCAGCGCTGGTGAACCGGCCTGTGCCATGACCAGTGCTGGTGTCCCGAGCGCGAGGCACAGCGTAGCCGTGGCAGGCTTGCAGCATCGTTTTGTTGTCATTGACATGGGATGGCAGTGCCCGGCGACGGCGACGGGATGACCGATCCGCCACCGCCGCCGGGATGCCTCTCAGTTTCCCGTCACGAAGCCCGACGACGACGCCAGGCGCCGAGGCTGGCAAGCGCCGACCCAAAGAGCCAGATCGCCGCTGGAACCGGCACGACCTGGGCCGGACCGGCGTAGAGCGCTACCTGGTCCAGGCTCATGCTGCTGCCAAGGGCACTGAAATCGAAGTTGTAGCTTGCTGCACCGTTGACCCCAGACCAGACGAAGAGCCGCTCCTCCTCGTTGCCGCCAAGGCCACCGAGAACCTCGGTATAGAGGAGCTGACTCGCGGTCGGGGCAATGCCATTCATCCGCACGCTGTCGGGATCCACGGCAGTACCGAGCGTCTCGATCCGCAACACGAGATCACGCGTGGCGGACTCGGTACCGTAGCCGGTCAGCACGGCGGCGAAACTGGTGGCGGCGGCGAAGCCGTAGATGTTGCCGCCTCCGGTAACGAAGGCACCGCCGGTCAGCTCCTGCACCGATTGCGGTGCGGGGCCGAAACTGCCGAAATCGGGCGTCGTGTCCGCCAGCGAGTCAAACACGTTCCAGGCCGCATACGCTGAACCCGCGGCATCGAGTGCCCAGGACGAGGTGATGCCGCCAAAACCGTTCAACGGATTGACGTCGACGTCCCATATCGCACTCGCGGCGCTTGCCGAGCCCCCTGCCAGCATGCTGCTGGCAATGATCCCTGCACTGATGAAGTTCTTCTTTCTCATGTCTCGCTCTCCTGTATCGAGGCTTTTCTGCCTTCAGCCCCTCCCCGCGAGAGCGCTGCAAGTGATTTATGGTTATAGACGGGCATGGACCCTACGACCGCGCGTCGTCAGGGGCGCCGGGAACGAAGTCCACGACAAAGCGATACTGCCGCCCGCAGTGCAGGATCACCTCTTTCTGTTGGCGCTTGAGGAGCCTCACCTCAATCCGCAGGCCACCGAAGCCATCATGGGCGAGAAGCTCGTCGAGCAGGCGGTCGAGTCGGCTTTTCAGCGCCGCGGTTGTCGTTGCCGCGCTCACTTGACGACTCGCAGCCCATGCGGCCGGTGCGTGGTCGCAGGCAGGGTGAGCCCGCCAAGCGTCAGCTCGGTGGCATAGCAGCGTGCGCGTTCCAGGATGGTGGCAGTGAAGTGTCCGCAGCGATGACGTTCGAGCAGCGCAGCGGCACGCTGGTTCTCTCCGGCCTGGAGCCGACCGAGCAACTCGAGCAGCACGCATTCGTGCACGGTTGGCCAGCGCCAGCCGGGTGGCGCGAAGCGCCAGCCAGGCAGCGGGCGACGCATAACGAACTGGACGAGCAGTGGCAGGCAACGGCCAGACAGCTCGACGTTGTAGGCGTAGTGCGCGGTGCGGACCGAACGTTCGACGGCGACCGGATCGCAGGCGAAGGCGGCCGCCGCAAGCTGGCGTGCCGACCAGAGGGCGAGGTCAGCCGCCTTGCGCGACGCCTGGCCGGCGGCGGCAACCACAGCCGCCGGCTGATCTGGGGACAGCAGGGTGCCGGACATTTCGGACATGCGCATACCTCGCAGTTTTCACGGGCCGTGCCCATGCACGACCGGGGGCTGCCTTGGAGGCTGGGGTCCATTCGGGGGACACCCGGCTCCTGGGTTGCGCTATGACCGGGCCGTTACTTCGTCAGGATCAGCTTGCCGTGACGGGTCACCTGCAGGCGGTACAATTCGCGGCCGTGCCGGATCCACACCGACCGCAAAGACCCGAAAAGCTGCTCGCTGCAGATCATCCTCCCGCCGGTTGGCGTTGCGGGTGAAGCACCTGAGGCGGCGTCCCTGGCCTGGTCTTCGTGATCGGGTGTCGCTCGGCGCATAATTACTTTTTATAGGAATTATTCGCATCTATTAAATGCGAATAATTCCTATTGACAAGCTACGTGAAATACGATCCCGACGCGGAGGATGCCGGACATGGACAAGCAGGACATCAGGGACGCGGGCCTCAAGGTCACCGTGCCGCGCACGCGGATCCTCGAGATCCTGAGCCAGCCGGATGCGCGCCACATGACGGCCGATCTCATCTACCAGCGCCTGCACGAAGAACAGGACACGGTCAGCCTCGCAACGGTGTACCGGGTGCTTCTCGATTTCGAGAATGCGGGACTCGTGGTCCGGCACCAGTTCGAGAACGGGCATGCCGTCTTCGAACTCAATCTCGGCAAGCACCACGACCACCTCGTCTGCATAAACTGTGGACGGATCGTCGAGTTCATGAACGAAGCGATCGAACGCCAGCAGAAGCAGATCGCCGAGGCTTCAGGCTTTGAGATCCGTTACCACTCGCTGATCATCTACGGCGTCTGCGGTGACCCTGGCTGCCGTAGCGCGCGAAACAGCTGAGCACAGTATTACAGGGACAGTTTACTCATCTATCACCGGCCCGATCCGGTCCGGTCTGGAACCGTCGGGAAGTTGAGTAAACTGTCCCCCGATCTGGTTGCGTCTTCTTCCTGGAGAAAGAAATGAACGCGGAACAGAAGAAACCTGGCAAGTCGCCCCCGCCGCCGCACGTACAGCTGATCCTGATGTGCAGGACCTATTGGTTGCCGCGGATGCTCTACGCAGCCGCCAGACTCGGGCTGGCAGACCACCTGGCCGCCGGGCCGAGGACTGCGGCCGAGCTGGCCGAGATCACGCATTCGCAACCGGCGTTTCTGTACCGGCTGATGCGCGCGCTGGCCGGCCTGGGGCTGTTTTCCGAGGACCAGCCGCAGCGGTTCGCGCTTACGCCGCTGGGAGCGGCACTGCAGAAGGATGCGCCCGGCGCGGCCTACTCCACGGTAATGACGCTGGCCAGCCCCTGGTTCCTCAAGGCTTCGGAACAACTGCTGCATACCGTGCAGACCGGCGAGACAGGCTTCGAAGCGGCGTTTGGCGTGCCGTTTTTCGACTACGTTGCCCAGGACCCAGAGCGGGTATTCCGCTTCAGCGAAACGATGGTCGGCGTGCATGGCGCGGAACCCGCCGCGGTAGCCGCCGCTTATGATTTTTCGAAGTTTGAAACGATCATGGATGTCGGCGGTGCCACCGGCAACATGCTGGCCGCGATCCTGACCCGCCATGCGCAGCCGCGTGGGGTGCTCTTCGACATGCCACAGGTGGTTCGCGATGCGCACATCCTGCTGAAGAAGCACGGCATCGAGCAGCGTGTGTCCATCGAGGCTGGCAGCTTTTTTGACGGCGTACCGGCCGGCGCCGACGCCTACCTGCTGTCGCACATCATCCACGACTGGTCCGAGGACCGCTGCCTGACGATCCTGAACCATTGCCGCAAGGCCATGAAGCCGGGCAGCCAGCTGCTGATCATCGAAACGGTGATCCCCCCTGGCGATGCGCCGCACCCGGGCAAGATGCAGGACATCGCCATGATGGTACTCGCCGGCGGCCAGGAGCGCACGGAAGCCGAGTATGCCAGCCTGCTGGCGAAAGCCGGTCTGCGCCTCTCGCGCGTCGTGCCCACGGCGTCGGAAGTCAGCGTCGTCGAGGCAGTGCTTGCTTGAGAAGATGGTGCCGGTGTTACGGTTTCGGTAACTTCCCGCGCGGACGGCGGTTACCGCAGCGTACTCAGCCTGATGCCAGCGATCAGATCAAACCATGGGTTGCGGAAACCGAAACCGTAACACCGGCACCTGATACCAAGGAGCATTGTCATGCGCTTCGTCGCCGTCTGCCTCGTTCTTGCTCTCTTCCACTCGGCACAGGCCGCGGACCCGCCGACCGTGCTGATCACCGGCGCCAACCGCGGCCTGGGTTTCGCTTTCGCTCAGCAGTACGCGACGCGCGGCTGGAACGTCATTGCAACCGCGCGAAATCCCGAAGCGGCCACCGCCCTCCGCGAACTTGCCGAAAAGACTGGCCGGGTACGCATCGAGAAGCTCGACGCCACCGACCCCGCATCGGTCGACAGCCTCGGCAACCGGCTCGGCGGGACGCCCATTGACCTGTTGCTCAACAACGTCGGGATGCTCGGGACGGAACCGGAGCAGCAGCTGGGCTCCATCGACCCGGCGAAGTTCGACACCTACATGCGGGTGAACGCGCTGAGCGCCCTGCTGGTGTCACAGCGACTGCTGGCGAACGTGAAGGCGAGCAAGCAGAAGAAGATCGCCGGGATGAGTGCAGGAGTCGCCTCCTTCGCTGCCTATCCGCGCACCCACCAGGGCCTCTATTACTACAAGGCCAGCAAGGTGGCGCTGAACATGATCATGCGCAACCTCGCACTCGACACGGCACCCGACGGCGTGACCGTGATCGTGCTCTCCCCTGGCGTCGTCAACACCTACGGCGTGCCGATGGATGAGCGCATGCGCGGCATGGTGGATATCGACACCAGCATCGCCGGCATGATCAAGGTCCTCGACGCCGTGCGTCCGGAGGATTCCGGCAAGTGGTTCCGCTACACGGGCGAGGTGATCGGCTGGTAAATCAGATCGGGGTCAGACTGCGATTTTCGTGGAGCGACAACCGCCACTGCGCGCGCTAGCGTACCGGGACAGTGCCACCACGGCATGCGACTAGACCTCCAGGTGCCATGCCACGCCAGCCACGCTATCGCATTCACGGTCTGCCGCAGCATGTGGTGCAGCGCGGGAGATCAGGTGCCGGTGTTACGGTTTCAGTAACTTGACTGCGCCGATGATGACCGCCGGGCCCTCGAGCTGATGCCAGCAACCAGATCAAGCCATGGCCTGCGGTTGTCGTACCCGAAACCGTAACACCGGCACCGTATGCGCTCACCTGAAGTTATCGTAACCGTAACACCGGCACGGTCTGAGGGTGCCGTCCGAGCGCATGCCAGCTCAGGGCACGGGCGCCAGGTCGAAGGCTCCCTCGACGACGATCGGTGTCGCCTGGTCAATGATGCGGACATCCTGGAATGCCATGTGGTCGATCCCGGGAACCGGCGTCGGAAAGCCGCCACCGGTGACATAGGCGGCTATCGACAGCGCATAGGTCCCCGGCAACGGCGTCGCCGTGGATGATTCGAAGACCTTGACCGGCACCGTGTAGGTCTGCCGGGTACCAGCCGTGGCGGCGCCGGGATCGATATCGATGTTCAGGAACCACATGGGGCTGGTGAACACCGGCGGCTGGGTGCCAGCGGGATAGAGCACGGCAGCGAGCCGCCACACCGCGCCGATCGTCCCCGGATAGGCAACGCTGAAAGTCAGCGTCGTCCCCGATGCCGGGTGGGCGCGGTCATTGCCGCCGCCCGGTGGCGGCGCCGCGGTCGGCGCCGCGATCGGCAGTGTCGCGAAGAAGTCCCAGATCGCATCGGCCTTGCTCCACCACTGGTGCCCGCCCCGGCCGGTGTCGTCGGTGTAGCACCACTGGACCGGATAGGGGGACGTACCCCGCGAGTAATCGACGCAGGGGTTGGTCGTGCCGGGCCCGAAGCTGTCCAGGTCGAAGCCGTTGTAGAGCACCCAGAAATCGCGCGTGGACTTGACGATGTCGGGAAAGACGACGGTGTCGTTCCGGCTCTGGATCTGCATGACGGCAATGGATCCCGTGCAGGAAGTCGACACCAGCGCCCCGGAGGCCGGGGCGATGGCCCGCAGGATGTCGCCATGGCGACAACCCAGCTCATGGACGAACCCGGCACCGGAACTGTGGCCGGTAGCGAAGATCCGCCGCTCGTCGAACACGAGGTCGTGCCGCAGGCTCGCCAGCAGGTCCTGGAAGAACGCGAAGTCGTAACCGTAGTTCCACTGGTTGACACCATCCTCGCCCGGCAGCGCGTTGGGGATGACGATGATGGCGTCATTGCCGACCTTCCGGCGCAGGTCGCTGCCGTCGGCCGTGTAGAGGCCACCCGGCAGGAAATTCTGGTAGCTGCCACCGGTGCCGTGAAACATGAACAGTACCGGCTTCGGCTCCGCCGTCACCGAGTAGTCCGCCGGGATGTCGATGTAGTAGCTGCGCTGGACGCCCTGCGAACTGATGTCACGCGGGCCCGCCTGCGGCGGCCCTGCCAGGCCCTTGCGCAGACGGTCGACGATGCCGTCGGCCTGGGCCACCAGCCGCGAGGCATCGGCAGCCGGGATCTTCCAGCCCGACAACCAGCGGATCTCCCAGGTGAACCAGTGGAGCTGGATCGCGGCGGGGAAGATGCGATCGCGCTCGATCATCCGCAGGGCCCGGTGCAGGTCGGCACGCAGGAACGCGGACAGCCGGCGATGCAACCCGAGTATCGAGAGATCCCGGTCGAGTGCGGCGAGCAGGTCAGGCACGGCGCCGCCGGTGACCGGTCCCATGGAGACCACGATATTCACCGTGCTACCCGCCGCTGCGCAGGCGTCGCAGGCCGACGGGTTCTGGCTGATCACCGCCCCAGCCGGCACACTCGGATGCCTGGCCTTGCCGACGGTCCCCACGACCAGGTTCGCACCGACGACCGCGACTGCCGCCGCCGACTCGTCCAGCCCCCGGAGGTCCGGCACGGTTGCCCGCGGCGTGATCGCGGAAACGTGGAATTCGAGCTGGACGCCGGCACCACCTGGGTTGGCGGACCATGCCGGTGAAGCCAGCACCAGGGCCGTGCCATCGAAGGCTGTCACGGCTGCGGCATAGTCGGCGAGCTGCTGCTGCGGGCCGAGGGCAACATCATCCCCGCCGACGCTGCGCATGCCCGGGATGGCGGAGTAGTTCAGTGTGCTGTCGTTGACGAAATCCGCACCATAGCTGGTGTTGCCGCAGAGGCTCGCGCCCACGAGGGGTCCGAATCCACCCTCAATGCAGGCATAGGACGTCGCGGAGATCGTGGTGTCTGCCACATTGAAGACCACGCCGCCGAACTCGTGCGAGAACAGGACGGTGGCCGGGCCGAGCTTGAAGACGGCAGTGGTCGATGCCGAGACCTGGCTGACGGTACCGGCGACATCGTCATAGATGAACTCGGTGCCATCCAGCGACGCAGCTGCTGTCGTGCCATTGCCGCTGCCGACCGAGATTCGCGCCAGTTCAAGACCGTACTGCCCGGCCGGGGTGGACAAGGGCCATGCGGTGAAGATGATGGCCAGGACAATGGCCAACAGACCTGAGGTACGGGTCGTCATCATGGATGCCCCCTGCGGTCCGGCTTGTTGTTTTGATCGGGCCTGCCTCGATTCTAGGTGGACTTCGGCGTTGCGGGAGAAGCTTAGTGCACTGCGTGGCCGCGGGATGGGCAGGCCAGGTGTTCCACGCAGCGTGCCCGGACCAGATCGTGCCCCGGGGGTAGCCGTAGATCCGGTACGCCCGTCGCGGTTGCCGTAACCGTAACCGTAACACCGGCACCAAAAAAAGAGCCCCGCCGAAGCGGGGCTCTCTCGTCTTGTCCCGGGACGGTGGGCACCGTCCCGTCGGGTCTTACATGTCACCCATGTCCGGCATCGGCGGGCCGCCGGCGGCCTTGTCGTCCTTCTTCGGCGCCTCGGTGACCATCGCCTCGGTGGTGAGCAGCAGGCCGGCCACGGAAGCAGCGTTCTGCAGGGCAGAGCGCGTCACCTTGGTCGGGTCGATGATGCCCATCGAGACCATGTCGCCGAACTCGCCGGTCTGGGCGTTGTAGCCGAAGTTGCCCTTGCCCTCGGCGACGCGGTTGAGGATCACCGCGCCGTCTTCGCCGGCGTTGATGACGATCTGGCGCAGGGGCTCCTCGAGCGCGCGCTTGAGGATGTTGACGCCGACGCTCTGGTCGTCGTTGTCACCCTTGACGGCCTCGAGCGCCTTCTTCGCGCGGATCAGCGCGACGCCGCCGCCAGGGACCACGCCCTCTTCGACGGCTGCACGGGTGGCGTGCAGGGCGTCCTCGACGCGGGCCTTCTTTTCCTTCATCTCGACCTCGGTCGCGGCACCGACCTTGATCACGGCGACGCCGCCGGCGAGCTTGGCCACCCGCTCCTGCAGCTTCTCGCGATCGTAGTCGGAAGTCGTGTCCTCGATCTCCTTGTTGATCTGCTCGATGCGGGCCTTGATGTCCTTGGCCTTGCCGCCACCGTCGATGATAGTAGTGTTTTCCTTGGCGACCTGTACCTTCTTGGCCTTGCCGAGATCCTCGAGCTTGGCCTTCTCGAGCGACAGGCCGACCTCGTCGGAGATCACCTGGCCGCCGGTCAGGATCGCGATGTCCTGCAGCATGGCCTTGCGGCGATCACCGAAGCCCGGCGCCTTGACGCCCGCGACCTTGAGAATGCCGCGGATGTTGTTGACCACCAGGGTGGCCAGCGCCTCGCCCTCGATGTCCTCGGCGATGATCAGCAGCGGCTTGCCGGCCTTGGCGACGCCTTCCAGCAGCGGCAGCAGCTCGCGGATGTTGGAGATCTTCTTGTCGTGCAGGAGGATGTAGGGGTTCTCGAGCTCGCAGCTCTGGGTACCGGCGCTGTTGATGAAGTACGGCGACAGGTAGCCGCGGTCGAACTGCATGCCCTCGACCACCTCGAGCTCGTTCTCCAGGCCCGAGCCCTCTTCCACGGTGATCACGCCTTCCTTGCCGACCTTGGCCATGGCATCGGCGATGTTGTTGCCGATGACCGCGTCACCGTTGGCGGAGATCGTGCCCACCTGGGCGATGGCCTTGTTGTCGGAGCAGGGCTTGGACAGCCGCTTCAGCTCCTCGGTGACCGCAATGGCGGCCTTGTCGATGCCGCGCTTGAGGTCCATCGGGTTCATGCCCGCGGCGACAGCCTTCAGGCCTTCCTTGAGGATCGACTGCGCCAGCACGGTGGCGGTGGTGGTGCCGTCGCCGGCGGTGTCGGAGGTGTGCGAGGCCACTTCCTTCACCATCTGCGCGCCCATGTTCTCGAACTTGTCGTCGAGCTCGATTTCCTTGGCCACCGAGACGCCGTCCTTGGTGACGGTCGGGGCGCCGAAGGCCTTGTCGAGCACCACGTTGCGGCCCTTGGGGCCGAGGGTGACCTTCACGGCGTTGGCGAGCACGTTGACGCCGTTGAGCATGCGGCGGCGGGCATCATCGCCAAAGCGGACTTCCTTAGCTGCCATGTTTCTTTACCTCTCGAATTGAATGTCTTGCGATGCGGGGGGCAGGGGCGATCAGCCCTCGATGACGGCCATGATGTCGTCTTCGCGCATCACGACCAGTTCGTCACCGTCCAGCTTGACCTCGGTGCCGCTGTACTTGCCGAACAGCACCGTGTCGCCCTTCTTGATGTCCAAGGGGCGGATTTCGCCCTTTTCGGTGATCCGGCCAGTGCCGACGGCAATGACCTTGCCCCGGATGGGCTTCTCGGTTGCGGTATCCGGAATCACGATGCCGCCGGGGGAGGTGCGCTCTTCTTCGAGCCGCTTGATGACCACGCGATCATGAAGGGGACGCAGCTTCATGTGAAAATCTCCTTTAAATTCAATTATCAAGCCGGATGCCTGGCGACCCCGGCGTTGTTAGCACTCTCGAAAAGTGAGTGCTAATGGTATTCATGAATCGGTTATTTGCAAGCCCCGGCACCAGTCGCCATGCAGGAGCTGCGGGTGGCGGGTATCCTTGCGGCCGGCGTGGGACGCGGGTTTTTGCGGTGCGGCGATGACTGAAGAATTCCTGCTGGTGCTGACCACCTGCCCCGGCCACACGATCGCGGCCGAAATCGCCACGGCGCTGATCGACCAGCGGCTGGCCGCCTGCGTCAACCGCATCACCGGGGTCAAATCCTGGTTCCGCTGGCAGGGGCAGCTGCAACAGGAAGAGGAAGTCCTGCTGCTGATCAAGACGACGCGGGCCCGGTTCACCCAGCTGGAAACCCTGGTCCGCAGCCTGCATCCGAGCGAAGTTCCCGAAGTTGTCGCCCTGCCCATCTCCGCCGGATCGGCGGCCTACCTGGACTGGATCAGCGAGAGCACCGCAACGTGAGCATCTCCGCGCTCCCGCGCCAGCTGCTGCTGGCGACTCTGGCCTGGCTCGCGCTCGCAGGCACCGCCCTCGCTGATGCGCAGCCGCTGCGGCCCGAGCAGGCGTTCCGCTACACGGTGGCCGCCGAAGGCCGCGACATCGTCGTCCACTGGCGCATCGAGCCGGGCTATTACCTGTACCGCGAACGCATGAGCTTCGTGCCCCGGGGCGAGGGCACCACGTTCGGCACGCCAGTCATGCCGGAGGGCCAGCCCTACAAGGACGAGTTCTTCGGCGAGATGCACGTCTACCGCGGCGAGGCGGTGGTGCGCATCCCGGTGACGAGCCCGGCCTCAGGGTCGGTGGAGTTCGGCATCAAGTCCCAGGGCTGTGCCGATATCGGGCTCTGCTATCCGCCGCAGAACTGGAAAGCCTCGGCGACGCTGGCCGCGGCGGCAACCGCGTCCACGCCAGATACCGGCCTCGCGGCGCTGCTCGGCAGTGATCGCCCCGGCGCGCCGCTGCCCGCGGAGCAGGTGTTCCAGCCGGCTGCCGAGCGCGTTGGCGCCAGCGGCCTGCGCCTGACCTGGGACATCCTGCCCGGCTACTACCTGTACCGCGACAGCATCAAGGTGAAGAGCCTGACGGACGGGGTCACCGTGGGCCCGCTGAGCCTGCCGCCCGGCAAGGACAAGGAGGACGAGTACTGGGGCAGGACCCAGGTGTACTACGGCACGGCCGTGGCCGAGGCCGCCCTGAATGGTGCCGGAGCCGGCCCGGTCTCGATCGAGGTCGCCTACCAGGGCTGCAAGGAAGACAGCATCTGCTATCCACCGCAGATCCGGACGCTGGTGGCCGACGTAGCCACCGGAGCCACAACGGCTGCGACCTCCCCGCCAGCGGCCGCTCCCGCCGCGGCACCGATGGTGTCCGAGCAGGATCGCCTCGCCGCCATGGTGGGCAGTGCCAACCTGGCCCTGGTGATGCTGACCTTCGGCGGCCTCGGCCTGCTGCTGTCCTTCACGCCCTGCTGCCTGCCGATGGTGCCGATCCTTTCCGGCATCATCGTCGGCCAGGGCGAGCGCGTGACCACCGGCCGCGCCTTCGCGCTCTCGCTCACCTACGTGCTCGGCATGGCGTTCACCTACACCGCGGCGGGCGCCGCCTTCGCCGCCGCGGGCAGCCAGATCCAGGCCGCGCTCCAGCAGCCCTGGATCATCATCGGCGTGGCGCTGCTGTTCGTCGCCCTGGCGATGTCGATGTTCGGCTTCTACGAGCTGCAGGTTCCCGCCGCGCTGATGAACCGCGTCACCGCGGCCAGTGGCCGCCAGCGCGGCGGCACCTTCATCGGCACGGCGGTCATGGGCGCGCTCTCGGCGCTGGTGGTCACCACCTGCGTCGCACCGCCGCTGGTCGCCGCCCTCACGGTCATCGCCCAGACCGGTGACATGCTGCGCGGCGCGCTGGCGCTGTTCGCGCTGTCGCTGGGGATGGGCCTGCCGCTGCTGGTGGTCGGCACCTCGGCCGGCAAGCTGCTGCCGAAGGCCGGCGCCTGGATGATCACGGTGAAAGGCGCCTTCGGTTTCATGATGCTGGGGCTCGCCGTGTGGATGCTCGGCCGCCTGCTGCCCGATGCCCTGACCATGGCGCTCTGGGCGGTGCTGGTATTCATCGCCGGCATTTTCATCGGCGCCTTCAACAACCTGGAAGCAGATGCCGCGCCGGGCCGCAAGCTCGCCAAGGGCGCCGGACTCCTCGCCGTCCTCTACGGCGCCGCGCTGCTGGTCGGCGCGCTCGCCGGCAGCCGCGATCCGCTGCAGCCCCTTGCCGGCCTGCAGGCCGGCACGGCGCGACCCGCCGAGACGCAGCCCGCCTTCCAGCGCATCAAGACGGTCGCCGATCTCCAGCAGGCTCTTGCCGCCGCCGGGCAGGCCGGCAAGCCGCTGATGGTGGATTTCTACGCCGACTGGTGCACCTCCTGCATCGAGATGGAGCGCTACACCTTCAGCGATCCCGCGGTGCAGGCGGCCCTGTCCGGTGCCGTGCTGCTGCAGGCCGACGTCACCGCTAACGATGACGCGGACCAGGCGCTGCTGCGCCACTTCGGCATCTTCGGTCCGCCGAGCATCATCTTCTTCGGCCCCGACGGACAGGAGCGCGGCGGCTATCGCATCGTCGGCTTCAAGGACGCGGCGGCCTTCGCCAGTCACGTCCGCAGGGCCTTCGGTTCCTGAGGCAGGACGATGGCCCGTGCACCGCGCCTGCTGGCACTGCTGGTCGTCTGCGCGGCCGCGGGCTACCTCGCCGGCCGGGCGTTCTGGCCGGGGCCGCAGCCGGCCCAGCCACCGCCGCCGCCAGCCCCCAGGACCAGCCTCACGCGGCTACCCGACTTCAGCCTCAAGGATCTCGCCACCGGCCAGCAGCGCTCCATTGGCGACTGGGGCGACCAGGCCCTGCTGCTCAACTTCTGGGCCACCTGGTGTGCGCCCTGCCGCAAGGAAATGCCGCTGCTGGAGCAACTCCACCAGGAGCGCGGCGCGCGCGGGCCACAGGTGATCGGCATCGCCATCGACCGCGAGGATCCGGTGCGGACCTTCGTCGGGGAGACCGGCGTCAGCTACCCGATCCTGGTCGGCCAGGAGGATGCCATGGCGGTGGCCGAATCCTTCGGGCCGGACTTCGTCGGCCTGCCGCTGACGGTGGTGGCAGCGCCGGGCGGCGAGATCCTGGCGACGCACATGGGGGAACTGCATCCGCAGGACCTCGCCCGCATCGTGGCTGTCATCGATGGGCTGGCGGCGCGCAGCATGACGCTCGCCCAGGCCCGGGAAGCCCTGAAGCTGCGTTGAGACAAAACGCTTCTATTTGCTCCCAAAGTCATTAAACTTGCAGGCATCTGCGTTACAGGGGGTGCCTGCGGATGGCCCGCATCCTGCTTCTCAATGGGCCTAATCTGAATCTGCTCGGCACCCGCGAGCCGGGTGTCTACGGGCGTACCAGCCTGGCCGATATCGAGCAGGCGACCGGAGCACTGGCCCAGGCGCTGGGCCACCAGCTCGAAACCTTCCAGAGCAACGCCGAAGCGGCGCTCGTCGACCGGGTGCAGGCCGCCGCCGGGCAGGCGGATTTCATCCTCATCAATCCGGGGGCGCTGACGCATACCAGCGTGGCGCTGCGCGACGCCATCCTGGCGGTCGGCATCCCCTGCATCGAGATCCACATCAGCAATGTGCATGCGCGGGAAGCTTTCCGCCAGCACTCGTATTTTTCCGACATCGCGGTCGGGACCATCACCGGGCTCGGGCCCATCGGCTACGAGCTGGCCCTGCGGGCTGCCGACGAGCGCCTGCGCCGCCCCGTGTAGCGATCCCCGCCAGAGGAGCAACCGAACAATGGATATCCGCAAGGTCAAGAAACTGATCGAGCTGCTGGAGGAATCCGGGATCGCCGAGCTCGAGATCTCCGAGGGCGAGGAATCCGTGCGCATCAGCCGCTACCCGCCGGGGGGCGCGGTCCAGCACTACAGCGTGGCGCCAGCGATCCCAGCGCCGGCAGCCGCTGCCGCCGCCGCAGCAGCACCGCCGGCGACCCCGGGACTGGCGGCCAAGGCCGCGGCTGCCGCCCCGGAAACCGAAATCCCCGGGCACAAGGTGGTCTCGCCCATGGTCGGCACCTTCTATGAGGGACCCGCGCCCGGTGCCGATCCCTTCGTCAAGGTCGGCAGCGAAGTGAAGGCCGGCGACACGCTGTGCATCATCGAGGCCATGAAGATGATGAACCAGATCGAGGCCGACAAGGACGGCCGTATCGCCGCCATCCTCGCCACCAACGGCGAGCCGGTGGAATACGGCCAGACGCTGTTCGTGATCCAGTAATGCTCGACAAGGTCCTCATCGCCAATCGCGGCGAGGTGGCGCTGCGCATCCAGCGGGCCTGCCGCGAACTGGGCATCAAGACCGTCGCCGTGCACTCCACGGCCGACACCAGCCTCAAGCACGTGCTGCTGGCCGACGAAACGGTCTGCATTGGCCCGCCGCCCTCCACCGGCAGCTACCTCAACATGCCGGCCATCATCAGCGCCGCCGAGGTCACCGACGCGCAGGCGATCCACCCGGGCTTCGGCTTCCTCTCCGAGAACGCGGACTTCGCCGAGCGGGTGGAGAACTCCGGCTTCGTGTTCATCGGCCCGCCGCCGGAAGTCATCCGCCTGATGGGTGACAAGATCTCGGCCAAGGACGCCATGCGCAAGGCCGGCGTGCCCACGGTACCGGGTTCCGACGGCCCGCTGGGCGACGAGCTGGAGGAAAACCAGCGGCTGGCGAAGGACATCGGCTATCCGGTGATCATCAAGGCGGCGGCCGGCGGCGGTGGCCGCGGCATGCGCGTGGTCTATACCGAGGCATCGCTCGCCAACGCCATCTCGGTCACCAAGGTCGAGGCCAAAGCCGCCTTCGGCAGCGACGTCGTCTACATGGAGAAGTTCCTCGCCCGGCCGCGGCATATCGAGTTCCAGCTGCTGGCCGACGGCCATGGCAACTGCGTCTACCTGTTCGAGCGCGACTGCTCGATGCAGCGGCGGCACCAGAAGGTGCTGGAAGAGGCGCCCGCGCCCGGCATCAGCGAGGACCTGCGCCGCTCCATGGGCGAACGCTGCGTCAGGGCCTGCCTGGAGGTCGGCTACCGCAGCGCCGGCACCTTCGAGTTCCTGTTCCAGGACGGGCAGTTCTACTTCATCGAGATGAATACCCGCCTGCAGGTGGAACACCCGGTGACCGAAATGATCACCGGCGTGGACATCGTCCGGGAACAGCTGCGCATTGCCGCCGGGGAAAAACTCTCCTTCCGCCAGGAAGACCTGCGGATCAACGGCCACGCCGTGGAATGCCGCATCAACGCCGAGGACCCGAAGACCTTCATGCCCTCGCCGGGGCGGGTCGACCTCTGGCATCCGCCGGGCGGCCCCGGGATACGGGTCGACAGTCACCTCTACAGCGGCTACACGGTGCCGCCCTACTACGACTCCATGGTCGCCAAGATCATCGCCCACGGCGATACACGCGCGTCGGCCATCGCCCGCATGCACGTGGCGCTGACCGAGATGGTGGTGGACGGCATCAAGACCAACATCCCGCTGCACCTGGAGATCGTCCAGCACTTCGCGTTCAAGAACGGCGGCACCGACATCCACTACCTCGAAAAGCGCCTCGGCCTCTGAACCGCTGGCTGCAACTGGAGTTCACGGTACCCGCCAGCACCGTCGGCCCGGTCAGCGCCGCGCTGGAGGCGGCTGGTGCGCTCGCCATTTCCCTCGGTGACCCGGGCGGCGAGCCGATCCTCGAGCCGGCGCCTGGCGCGACACCGCTCTGGGGCCGCGTGGTAGTGACGGCATTGATGCCCGCAGGCACTGCCGCGGCCCCGCTGTGGCGGAACATAGAAGCGGCCACGGGCACGCCGCCGGTGGATGCGTCGACCAGCATCGTCGAGGAACGCGACTGGGTCGGCGAGTTTCGCGAGAACCTGCAGCCGATGCGCTACGGATCGCGCCTCTGGGTCTGCCCCGAGGGCGGCAGCTGCCCCGACCCGGCGGCCACGGTGATCCACCTGGATCCCGGCCTGGCCTTCGGCTCGGGTTCGCATCCGACCACGACCCTGTGCCTGGAGTGGCTGGCAGGACTGGACCTCGCAGACCGCCGGCTGCTCGACTTCGGCTGCGGCTCCGGCATCCTCGCCATCGCCGCACTGCTGCTGGGCGCGCAATCCGCCACGGCGCTCGACATCGACCCGCAGGCCCTGCTCGCCACCCGCGACAATGCCCGGCGCAACGGCTGCGATGCGCGCCTGCAGGTCGCCGAACCCGCCGGGCTGGCGGCCGATGCCCGCTTCGGGATCGTGGTGGCGAATATCCTCGCCGATACCATCATCGCGCTGGCGCCGACGCTCGCGCGCCACTGCGAGGCTGGCGCGCGCCTGGCGCTGAGCGGTATTCTCAGCGCGCAGGCGGACCGGGTGCAGGAAGCCTGCGCGCCGTGGCTCGACCTGCACCTCGCCGCCGAACTCGATGGCTGGGCACTGCTCAGCGGTGCCCCGCTGCCGCGCCGTTGAGCCGGGAACAGGCCACCCTTGTCCCAGAACCATGTACACCCGCTGCCCGAGCTGTAGCTCCACCTTCCGCGTTACCGCGGCCATCCTGCAGATGGCCGCCGGCGAAGTTCGCTGTGGTACCTGCGGCGGCGTGTTCAACGCCCTCGAAACCCTGGTCGACGACTGGACCGGTTCCGACCTGCTGCTGCCCGGCGCCACGCGACCGGCGCCGCCTGCCGCCGAAGCGCCCGCTGCAGCACCGGAGCCGACTTCCACCGACAGCGAGCCTGCCGAGCCGGGGCCGGCCGACGCCGCGCTGGAATTCAATGTTCCCGAGAACGAGTGGCAGCGGTTCTTCCTCAATCCGCCGGATCAGCCGCTGTTCATGCCGCCGCGACCCGAGCCACCACTCGGCGATGCCTTCCAGGAACCGCTGGACGGGGAGCCGGAACCGCCCGCGCCTTGCGACGCGGCCGCTGCGGCCGGCGAGGACATGGCGCCGGCATCGGGCGGATCGCTGGACCGGGAGACCGCCGACACCGACACATGGAAGGGCTTCCTGCACGAGGCTGAACAGCAGGCGCCCGGCACCGCGGAGGCGGATGCGGAGCTGGAAGCGGAACCTGAGCCAGGTCCGGAGACGGAACCGGTGGCAGATCCGGATTTCGATCCGGACCTGGACCCCGAGGACGACGGGGCGCCTCTGTTCATCTTTGGTGATGAAGCCGGACCCCCGGAATCCACGGTGGTCATGCTCAAGACCCGCGATGGCGAGGACGCGCCGGCGAACGACGCGCTGGCGGACGAGGCCCCGGCCGCAGGGGACAGCCCGGAGCAACCGGCCACCGCAGCGGCGTTCGCAGCGGAGATCGAACCGGCAGATGACAGCGGCGATCCAGCCGATGTTGCCGCGGTCATGGCGGCCGCGCCACCGGAGACGGTACTGGACTGGGGTCCTCCGCCCTCTTTTGGTGCACCACGGGCAGCCCGCAGGAGTCATGCCGGGCGCTGGTTCGCAGCGAGCCTGGTGGCGGCGCTGGTGCTGGCGGCACAGGTCCTGCACCAGTTCCGCGACGAACTCGCAGCCAGCCCCGGTTACGGTGCCGCGGTGCGTAGCCTCTACGCGCGACTCGGCCTGCCGCTCGATCCCGACTGGCCGCTGGATGTCTACGAGGTCCGCAGCCGCAAGGCACAGGTGAAGAAATCAGAGCAGGGCACGCTCGACATCGCCGCCGAAATCGCCGTGACCGGCAGCTATCCGGTCGGACTGCCAATGCTGCGCGTCGTGCTGCTCGATCGCTGGTCGAACATCATCGCCAGCGGCGTGTTCGGCCCCGCCGAGTACCTGGCCGAGGCGGCGCCGCCCACGTCGGTCTACGCGCCGGGCACGCTGATCCCGGTGCAGATCAGCTTCCAGGATCCAGGCGACAAGGCGACGGGCTGGGACCTCGACATCTGCGTGCCGAACCGCCATACCGGCCTGCGTTGCCAGAAAGCGCGCAATCCATTCCAGCGCTGAGCGCTGATCCAAGACCGAGTCCAGCCTCGCCGGCGCCATGACGCCACGGCAAGCACCGGCGGCTGCTTTCGTGTTCATGCACTTGTGCGCGCCACGCAACCAGCAATCTAGTTTCCCGCGAGCTCGTGGTTGGCATGTTCGCGCTGCGTGTTATGATTCCGCCCCCGCAGAAGAAGGAAGGCGACGACAACGTCGCCGCTGTCGCGACGAGGCACGACAAAGGCGCGCGGGATCGGCGCCAAGAACCACGGCCACGTCCAGGCATACACCCCTGCGGTCATTCATCGCCGTCCGGCATGTCGTGGGGGCCACCGAGTCCCGATGTGACCGCCGGAGAGTCGAAAGTCATTGCGGGAGCAGCCAGACTGTGGTCAACGGAAAAAAACACACCTCCACCCGCAAGACCTCCGTCCGCCACCGTGACAGCGTCGTGCAGCTGCGCAACAAGCCGCTCCGCGACCTGACCGGCGACGCGCTGCGCAGCTATTTCCGCGACCTGAACGGCCACAAGCCCAACGCGCTGTACGACCTGGTGCTGGGCGAGGTGGAGCCACCGCTGTTCGAGGCGGTGCTCGACTACACCGGTGGCAACCAGAGTCGTGCGGCGGAAATCCTCGGGTTGAACCGCGCCACTCTGCGCAAGAAGCTGAAGCAGTACGAGCTGCTCGGCTGAGCCGGCTGACGTGCAGCGGGCCCGTGGGCGGGCAGCAATGACAGGCATACAGCGGGCGCTGATCAGCGTCTCCGACAAGACAGGTGTCACGGAGCTGGCCCGCGCGCTGGCGGCCATGGGCGTGGAGATCCTCTCCACCGGCGGCACGGCCAGCGCCCTGCGCGCCGCCGGCATCGCCGTCACCGACGTCAGCGAGGTCACCGGTTTCCCGGAGATCATGGACGGCCGGGTCAAGACCCTGCATCCGGCCATCCACGGCGGCCTGCTCGCGCGGCGCGACCGTGACGGCCAGGCCATGGCGCAGCATGCCATCCGTCCCATCGACCTCGCGGTGATCAACCTGTACCCGTTCGAGGCCACGGTGGCGAAGCCCGGATGCAGCCGCGAGGAGGCCATCGAGAACATCGACATTGGCGGCCCGGCCATGATCCGCGCCGCCGCCAAGAACCATGCCTTCGTCGCCGTGGTCGTGGACCCGGCCGACTATGCCGGCATCCTCGCCGAACTCGGCAGCAATGCAGGCGCGCTCAACGAGGCCACCCGCCGGCGCCTGGCGCGCAAGGCCTACGCCCACACGGCCAGCTACGACGCGGCCATCTGGCGCTATCTCGAGGACCGCGAGGGCGACGGCAGCCTGCCGGAGCGGCTGCCCATCGGACTGCGTCGCCAGCAGGAGCTGCGCTATGGCGAAAACCCGCACCAGCGGGCGGCGCTCTACCGCCTGCCCACCGCTGCGCCCGGCACCCTGCTCGAGGCCAGGCTGCACCAGGGCAAGCCGCTGTCGTTCAACAACCTGGCCGATGCCGACGCGGCGCTGGAATGCGCCAAGGCGCTGCCGGTGCCGGCCTGCGTCATCGTCAAGCATGCCAACCCCTGCGGCGTGGGCCTCGGCGGCAGCAGCGACCCGGATGTGGCCCCGAGCCTGCTGCGGGCCTACGAAAAGGCCTACGCGACGGATCCGGAATCCGCCTTCGGCGGCGTCATCGCCTGCAACGCGCTGGTGGACGGCGAGTTCGCCGCCACGGTGGTGGGCCGGCAGTTCCTCGAAGTGATCGTCGCACCGGAGTTCAGCGCCGAGGCGCTGGCGGCCTTCGCGGCCAAGCCCAACCTGCGCGTGCTCGCCACCGGCCCGCTGCCGGATGCGGCGACGCCGTCGCTGCGGCTGCAGCAGATCGAAGGCGGCATGCTGGTGCAGGACAAGGACGTGGCCTCGGCCACGCACGAGCAGCTGCGCGTGGTGTCGCGCCGCCAGCCGACGGCACAGGAACTCAACGATGCGCTGTTTGCCTGGCGCGTCATCCGCTTCGTGAAATCCAATGCCATCGTCTTCTGCCACGATGGCGCCACGCTGGGCATCGGCGCTGGCCAGATGAGCCGGGTGATGAGCGCACGCATCGCCGCCTGGAAGGCCGCCGAGGCCAAGCTCGACATCCGTGGTGCGGCGATGGCCTCCGACGCCTTCTTCCCGTTCCGCGATGGCATCGACGCCGCCGCCACCCACGGCATCGCCGTGGTGATCCAGCCTGGCGGTTCCATGCGCGACGAAGAAGTGATCCGCGCCGCCGACGAGCACGGCATGGCGATGCTGTTCACCGGCCTGCGCCATTTCCGGCACTAGGTACCGCAGGGTGAAGGTCCTGGTGGTCGGTGGCGGCGGGCGCGAGCATGCGCTGGCCTGGAAACTCGCCCAGTCGCGGCGCGTCGAGCTGGTCATCGTCGCCCCCGGCAATGCCGGTACCGCGATGGAGCACAAGGTGCGCAACGCGCCGGTGGCGGCCGACGACATCGAGGCGCTGCTGCGGCTCGCCCGCGACGAGCACGTCGGGCTCACCGTGGTCGGCCCCGAGGCACCGCTTGCTGCCGGCATCGTCGACCGCTTCATCGCCAACGGCCTGCGCTGCTTCGGGCCGCGGAAGCTCGCCGCGCAGCTGGAGAGTTCCAAGCGCTTTGCCAAGGAGTTCATGCAGCGCCATGGCATCCCCACGGCGCGCCACGAATCGTTTACCGACTACGCCGAGTTCCAGGCCTACGTGGAATCCCATGGCGCGCCCATCGTCATCAAGGCGGACGGGCTGGCGGCCGGCAAGGGCGTGGTGGTGGCGCAGAGCGTGGAGGAAGCGCTGGCAGCCGGCCAGGCCATGCTCGAGGGCAACGAGTTCGGCGCCGCGGGCAATGTGGTCGTGGCGGAGGACTTCCTGGCCGGCGAGGAGGCGAGCTTCATCGCCATGGTGGGCGTGGACGGCGCCATCCTGCCGCTGGCCACCTCGCAGGACCACAAGGCCCGCGACGACGGCGACCGCGGCCCGAACACGGGCGGCATGGGCGCCTACTCCCCCGCTCCCGTGGTAACCGACGCAGTCGCCGCACGGGTGATGGCCGAGGTCATGCGGCCTGTCGTCGATGGCCTGCGTCAGGAAGGCCTGCGCTACTTCGGCTTCCTCTACGCGGGGCTGATGATCGGGCCGGATGCCGCGGTGAACGTGCTGGAGTTCAACTGCCGCTTCGGCGATCCCGAGACGCAGCCGATCCTCTTCCGCCTGAAGTCGGACCTCGTCGACCTGCTCGATGCCGCCCTCGACGGCAGGCTCGGCCGCAGCCAGGCCGAGTGGGATCCGCGGCCCGCGGTCGGGGTGGTCATGGCCGCTGGCGGCTATCCGGGCAGGTATCGCCAGGGTGACGAGATCAGCGGCCTGCCCGCCGGCGAACTGCCCGATGCCAAGGTGTTCCATGCCGGCACCGGCCGCGACGCCAGCGAGCGCATCGTCACCCGCGGCGGCCGCGTGCTCTGCGTCGTCGGCAGGGGTGCCACCGTGAGTGCAGCACAACACGAGGCCTATCGCGTCGCCGATGCCATCCACTGGGAAGGCGTGCAGTACCGGCGCGACATCGGTTACCGCGCGATCGCCCGCGAGCAGCAGGGTCGCTGAAGCCGCACCAGCGGCCGCCAGCCCTGGCCCGGCTGGCCTGGGCGTTCAGAGCTTCGCGGTCGAACGCTGCTGTTCCTGCAGCACGGCCTCGATGCGCGCCGCCGGCACCTTCGCTCCCTGGCCCACGCCCGGGCAGAACGCGGCGATCGCCGTCCAGGCACGGGCCGGCATGTTCTCGGGCCAGAACGGCCAGGTGCGGCACTGGGTGGGACGGGCCTCGTAGACCGAGCAGCGCCGGTCCACCAGGAACCGGCAATCGGGACCGTCGTCCTTCAGGTGGAAGTAACCGTCGGTCTTCGCGCAGTGCAGCTGCGTGAAGCGCCGGGTCGGCAGGCCGAGCGCGGCGGCCAGCCGCCGTCGGTCCTCGAGCGTCAGGTACACGTAGCCGTAGGCACCCCGGGACACGCAGCAGCGGCCCGATCCCTGGCAGGCAAAGCGCACGCCATCGGCCCACCAGGGCTTCATGCCCCGCCTCAGCGCTTCATCGAGTCGAAGAACTCGGCGTTGGTCTTGGTGTCCTGCATCTTGCCGATGAGGAACTCGATGGCGGCGAGCTCGTCCATGGGGTGCAGCACCTTGCGCAGCACCCACATCTTCTGCAGCTCGTCGGGCTGGGTCAGCAGCTCTTCCTTGCGGGTGCCGGAGCGGTTGATGTTGATCGCCGGGAAGACGCGCTTCTCGGCGATGCGCCGGTCGAGGTGGATTTCGCTGTTGCCGGTGCCCTTGAATTCCTCGTAGATGACGTCGTCCATCTTCGAGCCGGTGTCGATCAGCGCCGTGGCGAGGATGGTCAGGCTGCCGCCCTCCTCGATGTTGCGCGCCGCGCCGAAGAAGCGCTTCGGGCGCTGCAGCGCGTTGGCGTCCACGCCGCCGGTGAGTACCTTGCCCGAGGACGGGGCCACGGTGTTGTAGGCCCGGGCCAGGCGGGTGATGGAATCGAGCAGGATCACCACGTCGCGCTTGTGCTCCACCAGGCGCTTGGCCTTCTCGATGACCATCTCGGCCACCTGCACGTGCCGGCTGGCGGGTTCGTCGAAGGTACTGGACACCACCTCGCCACGCACCGAGCGCTGCATCTCGGTCACCTCCTCCGGCCGCTCGTCGATGAGCAGCACGATGAGGTAGGCATCCGGAAAGTTCGCGGTGATCGACAGCGCGATATTCTGCAGCAGCATGGTCTTGCCGGCCTTCGGCGGCGAGACGATGAGACCGCGCTGGCCGAGGCCAATCGGCGCCACCAGGTCGATGATGCGCGCGGTCATGTCCTCGGTGCTGCCGTTGCCCTGCTCCAGCTTCAGGCGCTTCTTGGGGAACAGCGGCGTCAGGTTCTCGAACAGCACCTTGCTGCGCGAGGAATCCGGCGCGTCGTAGTTGATCTCGCTGACCTTGAGCAGCGCGAAGTAGCGCTCGCTCTCCTTGGGCGGGCGGATCAGGCCGGCGACCGTGTCGCCGGTGCGCAGGTTGAAGCGGCGGATCTGGCTCGGCGAGACGTAGATGTCATCCGGGCCGGCGAGGTAGGAACCGTCGGCAGAGCGCAGGAAACCGAAGCCGTCCTGGAGGATCTCCAGCACGCCGTCGCCGAAGATGTCCTGGCCGCTCTGCGCATGGGCCTTCAGGACCGCGAAGATGATGTCCTGCTTGCGCGAGCGGGCCATGTTCTCGAGTCCCATGGACTCGGCCATGTTCACCAGCGCACTCACCGGCTTGTTCTTCAGCTCGGTGAGCTTCATGACGTTGCGGTGGGCGAGGTCGAGCTCGCTGCGGGAGATGACGTCGTCCTCGCTGAAGGTCGGGGCGTCCTCCTCGTGGCCGCGGCGCATCCCGCGGTGCTGCTGCCGCATCATCGGATCGGCGACGTTGCCGTTGCCGCCACCACCGCCACCGCCCTTGTTGCGGTTCCCCTGCTGCTTGCCGCGGCCGCGGGCCGCGTTGCCGAGATAGCCTCTCACAGTTTTGAATCCAGTAGTTTCTTGAGGGAATCCTTGGAGAGCATGCCGACCTGCTGGGCCTGGACGGCCCCGTCCCTGAAGAGCAGGAGTGTCGGGATGCTGCGTATGCCGTAGCGCATGGCGGTGCCCTGGTTGGAATCCACATCCACCTTGGCGATGCGCAACCGGCCGGCGTACTCGCCGGCGATCTGCTCCAGCACCGGCGCGATCATCTTGCAGGGGCCGCACCATTCGGCCCAGAAGTCCACCAGTACAGGGGTCGTGGATTTCAGTACTTCGGAATCGAAGGTTCCATCGGTGATATGCACGATACTCATGTCTTGTGGTCAGCCTTGCGGATGGTTTGGATTGGCGTTGGCCGTGCCCCCCAGGACAGCGGCAAGCAACATTCGAAATAAGGCGGCTTCAGCCTCTGGCGAAGCGGCCAGCCCGATCAGGCACAGTGCTGGGATGAAGTGCGAAGCTTCCTTCGACCGAGTCAGTCAGCGTGGTGGCGTTGACCTGGGCAGGTGCGGTACTGGACCGCGGCGACTGGGCCCAATTTGAACCTGTCGCTCGTCAATTTGCAAGTACCAGGCCACATTTTCGGCTATCGTTAGCGCCCCATGAACGGACCGAAGAACCTCCTGTTTTCAGAACTCGGGCTGCCCGAGCCCATCCTTGAAGGCATACGCCGTGCCGGCTTCCAGGCCTGCACCCCGATCCAGAGCCAGTCGCTGCCGCTCGCCCTCGAGGGCAAGGACATCGCCGGCCAGGCGCAGACCGGCACCGGCAAGACCGCGGCCTTCCTCATCGCCACCTTCAACCGCCTGCTGCGCCATGCACCGCCCGACGCCGACCGGCTCGACGGCCCGCGGGCCGTGATCCTGGCGCCGACGCGGGAACTCGCGGTGCAGATCCATGCCGACGCCCTGGTGCTGGGCGCCGCCACCGGGCTGCGCATCGCAGTGGTCTTCGGCGGCACGGACTACGACAAGCAGCGCGACCAGCTCGCCGCCGGTGTCGACGTACTGATCGGCACCCCGGGCCGGCTCATCGACTTCTTCAAGCAGCACATCTTCTCGCTGCGCCATGTCCAGGTGATGGTGCTCGACGAGGCGGACCGCATGTTCGACCTCGGCTTCATCAAGGACATCCGCTTCGTGCTGCGCCGGCTGCCGCCCTTCGATCGGCGGCTGAATCTGCTGTTCTCGGCCACCCTGAGCTACCGGGTGCTGGAACTCGCCTACGAGCACATGAACAACCCGCACCTGGTGCAGATCGAGCCCGACAAGAAGACCGTCGACAAGGTCACCCAGGTGGTCTACTTTCCCGCCAACCCCGAGAAGCCCGGCCTGCTGATCGCCATCATGAAGCGCATGCAGGCCTCGCGGACCATGGTGTTCGTCAACACCAAGCGCGAGGCGGACCACGTGGCCGACATCCTCAACGCCAACGGCATCGGCGCCGCGGCGATCTCCGGCGACGTGCCGCAGCCCAAGCGCCTGAAGATGCTGAAGAACTTCCAGGAGGGCTCGCTGCCGGTACTGGTCGCCACCGACGTCGCCTCGCGCGGCCTGCACGTGCCCGACGTCAGCCACGTGGTGAACTACGACCTGCCGCAGGATCCCGAGGACTACGTCCATCGCATCGGCCGCACCGCCCGCGCCGGCGCCAGCGGCGACTCGGTCAGCTTTGCCTGCGAGTCCTATGCCGTGACGCTTCCCGAGATCGAGGCCTACATCGGTCATCGCATCCCGGTCGGGCAGATGGATCCCGGCCTGCTGGTGGAAGTGAAGATCCCGCCCCGCGAGGGTCGGCCGCGCTTCGGCGGCCGACCCGGCGGCCGTGGCCGACCCGGTGGCGGTGGTGGCGGCAGCCGCGGGCGCAGCGGCGGCGGCAATCGCAGCCGGCACCGGCCCGGCCGCGGCTGAAGCTCAGGCCCCCAGCAGGCCCGCAACCCCTTCGACGCTGTGATGCTGCCCGGCCGTGCGCAGCGGCGCACGGCTGTCGGGCCGGCTGACGGCGACCACGCCCGCGATGCCGAAGCGCCGCGCCGCATCCAGCACCGGCATGCTGTCATCGACGAACAGCGTGCGATCCGGGTCGAAGCCGAGCCTGGCCTGGAGCCGCGGCCAGAACTCCGCGGATTCCTTGGGCGAGCCGAAGGCATGGGAGCTCAGGCAGAGCTCGAAGTACCGCCCCAGGCCCGAGACCCCCTTCTTCACTTCGAGGGTTTCCGCGTGGGCATTGGTGACCAGCACCAGCCGCTTGCCCGACCGCTGCGCCTGCTGCAGGAACTCCCGCGCGCCGGGCAGGTAGCGGATGCGGTGGCTGCTGGCTTCCTTGAGGGCGCGCAGGTCGAGGCCGAGTTCGCGGGTCCAGTAGTCGAGGCAGTACCAGTCCAGGCTGCCCTGCTTGCGGGCGAAGTGCTCGAACAGCCGCTCGCGCACTTCCAGCGCCGGCCCGCCCCGGGCGCGCGCCAGGCAGCGCGGCACCGCCTCGCGCCAGAACCAGTTGTCGAAGGAGAGGTCGAGCAGCGTGCCGTCCATGTCCAGCAGGACGGTGTCGCAGTCGCGCCAGAACTGCGCCGCGACCTGGGCCGGATGGGCCGTACTCATGTCCTATACTCTGCTGCCGCAGGCACGATCATGGCTGCATTTTAGTCCGATTCCGCCCGGCCACCCGCATGAACCCCGATCCAGGCCAGTTGATGGAGCCGCTACGGGCCATCGCCCGCGAGGCCGGGCTGCGCATCCTCGACGTCTACCAGGCGGAATTCGCCGTCGAAACCAAGGCAGACCACACGCCGCTCACAGCGGCGGACCGCGCCGCCCACGGCCTCATCGTCCGGGAACTCGGCCTGCTCACGCCCGGCATTCCGGTGTGGTCCGAAGAAGGAACCGCCGTGCCGCTCGACCAGCGCCGCCACTGGCCCTGGTTCTGGCTGGTCGATCCCCTGGATGGCACCCGGGAGTTCGTCAACCGCAACGGTGAATTCACCGTGAACATCGCGCTGCTCAGCGGCCAGCGGCCCGTGCTGGGCGTCATCCACATACCCGTGCTCGACCGTGACTACTGGGGCGGCGCGGGCCTCGGCGCCTGGCGCTGCGACGGCGTCGGCCCGCCGCGCGCCATCCGCGTCCGCTGCCCGGCGGCGCAGCCGCCGCGGGTCGCCGGCAGCCGCTCCCATGGCAGTGACGCCATGGCGGGATTCCTCGATGGACTCGGGCCACATGAGCTGCTGTCCGTGGGCAGCTCACTCAAGTTCTGCCTCGTCGCCGAAGGCAGCGCGGACCTCTATCCCCGCCTCGGCCCGACCTCGGAGTGGGACACCGCCGCCGGTCAGGCCATCGTCGAGGGCGCCGGCGGCCAGGTCCTGGACGCCCGGGGCCGCCCCCTGCGCTACAACAGCAGGCCGCAGGCGCTGAACCCGGATTTCCTGGCCTGCGGGACCCCGGCAGATGCCTGGATGGATCTGCTGGCGCATGCGGCCAGCCGCCGGAATTTGGATTAGAATACGGCCTCAAACGCGGCGCGCACGGAGTAACAACGAGAAGCGTGCCGGGGCAGGTCCAGGGGGCTCGGGCGAAGAGCGTGATGAGCACCACCAACGTCGATACAGGCACCTTCGAAAACCGCGTCCGCCTCAAGGAGTTGCGCGTCCAGCACCGCGATCTCGACGTCGCGATCGCGGAACTCGTCAGGAACCCATACGCGGACCAGCTCCGCGTCAGCCGCCTCAAGAAGCAGAAGCTGCTGCTGAAGGACATGATCAGCAAGCTCGAGAGCCAGCTGATTCCCGACCTCAACGCCTGAGGCTGTTCCGGCCGGGACCGGGTTCTCAAGCGGCCCGCAGCCGGCGGTGTCGAAAATCCTGACAACCGGGCCATTCCTCCAAGCCACTGTTTTCACGGGCTTTTCCAGATAATCCGTGATGTCGGTCGCCGGCCAGCCCCGGGCGGCCTGTCGGCCAGCCTGACAACCGCCCCTCCCGCCGCCCGATGAACGCGTCGCCGGCCCCCGGTCCCAGGCCGTCGCCGGCCCGCATCCGGTGACTTCGCTCACACATTGGCCGTGCAGCGGCGCCTTAGGTAAAGCCGCCGGCCGCCGGCGGGCGCCATGGCACGCGGAGTGCATTGATATCCCCGAGACGCAAGACAGCCATTGCTCTCGCACACAACCCCAACGCAACGCAGACAACACAACGCACACAACCCGAGGCCTGATAAGAACAAGAAGAAACAGGCCGCACGAAGAAGAAGAAAAACGACCGACAAAATTCCGCGCCCATTCCTGCCGCCCCTCATGGGGCGGTTTTTTTTGCCCCGCAGAAACCCTGCTGCGTAGACTGTCGCCATGTCCCTGCTGGTTGCGGATATCGGTGGCACCAACACCCGCGTCGCGCTGGCCTCCGATGGCGGCATCGGCCCGGTCACCGCCTTCCGCAATGCGGCTTTCCCGGATCTGGCTACCCTCCTCGGCCGCTACCTGGAGACCCAGCCGGCCGCGGACCGGCCCCGGGCCGGCGCGCTGTCGGTGGCCGCCCCGATCCGCGGCGACGACGTGCAGATGTCCAACATCGACTGGCACTTTTCCAGGCCAGTCCTCTGCAAGGCGCTGGGGCTGGACCACTTGCTGGTCGCCAACGACTTCGCCGCCCTGGCGCGCTCACTGCCCGAACTCGGTGCCGCGGACCTGGCTGCGGTCGGCGGCGGCACCGCCATCGCCAACGCACCGCGCGTCGCCATCGGCCCGGGCACCGGCCTCGGCGTCGCCAGCCTGCTGCCGGCCGGCGACCGCTGGATCACGCTGCCCGGCGAAGGCGGCCACGCCACGCTCGGCGCCACCGACGACCAGGAAGCCGCCATCGTGCGCGCGGCGCGCCTGCGCTACGGTCATTGCTCGGCGGAGCGCCTGCTCTCCGGCCATGGCTTGGCATTCCTTCATGAAACCCTGCACGGCGGAGCGCCGCTCGCGCCCGAAGCCATCGGTGCGCGATTCGCTGCCGGCGAAGCCGATGCCGCACAGACGCTCGAGGTCTTCTTCGGCTTCCTCGGCAGCATGGCCGCCAATGTCGCGCTCACCCTCGGCGCCTTTGGCGGCGTCTATATCGGTGGCGGCATCGTGCCCCGCTACCTCGAAGCCTTCCAGCGCTCGCGCTTTCGCGAACGCTTCGAAGCCAAGGGCCGCTACAAGGAGTACCTGAGGGCGATACCCGCCTGGGTGATCGTCGATCCCTATCCCGCCCTCAAGGGCCTGGCGGCGCTCGCGCGGGATGCGGGGCATCGCTGAACAGGATCCGGAGCCTGCCCGCACGGGCAGTTGCCGCTGGCGCCTGAGCTGCTGTCGATGCTGCGGCGTGCCGCTGGATGAAACCATGAACGATCGCACGTAAGCTCTGGCTTTGCGATCAGCCAGCGACGCGCCGAGTCGATTCCGACCGGGTACCTGGTGCCAGAGAGAAACAACGATGACCGAACAGAACAAGAAATGGTTGATTCGTTGCGCAGGATTGCTGCTGGTGGGCGCCCTGGCCGCGCTCGCGTGGCAGTTCTACGGGCCGCACGAACGGGACGAGGGACTGGTCGGCAGCAACGGTCGCATCGAGGCTGTCGAAATCGACATCGCCACGCGCATAGCCGGCCGGCTGAAGGAGATCCGGGTCGACGAAGGCGAATTCGTCACGGCCGGACAGGTGGTGGCCCTGATGGACACCGATGTGCTCAATGCCCAGCGCCGCGAGGCCGAAGCACAGCTGGAGCAGTCCCGCAGCGCGGTGGCAGCCGCGCGGAGCCAGATCAAGCAGCGCGAGAGCGACAAGGCGGCCACGCAGGCCACGGTCGTGCAGCGCGAGGTGGACCTGGAAAATGCCAGAAGGCAGTGGACACGCTCGATCAAGCTCGCTGAAGACGGCTACGTTTCCTCCCAGGTGGTGGACGACGCCCAGGCGCGGGTGGACAGCGCCCAGGCGGCCGTCAATGCCGCACGTGCGCAGGTGGCAGCGGCGGAGGCGGGCATCGGCAACGCGCGCTCCCAGGTGGCCAGCGCCGAATCCGCGGCGGCGGCGGCGCAGGCGAATATCGAGCGCATCCAGGCCGACATCGACGACACGGCTCTCAAGGCCCCACGCGACGGCCGGGTGCAGTTCCGCGTCGCGCAACCGGGCGAGGTTCTCGCGGCAGGTGGGCGGGTACTCAACCTGCTCGACCTCAGCGACGTGTACATGACCTTCTTCCTGCCCACTGCGGAAGCAGGTCGCATCGCGCTGGGCGCCGAAGTGCGGCTGGTGCTCGATGCGGCGCCCCAGTACGTGATTCCAGCGCACGTCTCCTTCGTCGCCTCCGAGGCCCAGTTCACGCCCAAGACCGTGGAGACGGCCAGCGAACGCGAGAAGCTCATGTTCCGCGTCAAGGCGCAGATCGCGCCCGATCTGCTCCGCAAGCACATCACGCAAGTCAGGACGGGCCTGCCGGGCATGGCCTATGTGCTACTGGATGCCAGCGCCCAGTGGCCGGATCGCCTCCAGGTGAAATTGCCGCAATGACGGGGCCCGGTCCGGTGGCTGACAGGCCTCGCACCGCGTCAGCGACGGTCGCCCGGCTGCAGGACGTCAGCCTGAGCTATGGCAAGACCCGGGCCCTGGACGCGGTCAGCATCGACATACCAGCCGCGGGCATGGTCGGCTTCATCGGCCCGGATGGGGTGGGCAAGTCGACCCTGCTCGCGCTGGTCGCCGGCGCACGCGCCATCCAGCACGGCAGGATCGAGGTGCTGGGCGGCAACATGGCCAGCGCGCGCCATCGTCGCTCGGTCTGCCCACGCATCGCCTACATGCCGCAGGGCCTGGGCAGGAACCTCTACGCGACGCTCTCAGTGCACGAGAACGTCGATTTCTTTGGCCGGCTCTTCGGGCACGCACAGGCCGAGCGCGAGCGGCGCATCGCCGAACTGCTGCACGCGACCGGCCTCGCCCCGTTCAGGGACCGCCCCGCAGGCAAGCTGTCGGGTGGGATGAAGCAGAAGCTGGGCCTGTGCTGTGCGCTCATTCACGACCCCGACCTGCTGATCCTCGACGAACCCACCACCGGCGTGGATCCGCTGTCGCGGCGTCAGTTCTGGGAACTCATCGAGCGCATCCGCGCCGGACGGCCGGGAATGAGCGTGCTGATCGCCACGGCCTACATGGAAGAAGCGGCGCGGTTCGACTGGCTCGCCGCCATGAATGCCGGGTGCGTGCTCGCCACGGGCACACCCCGTGAGCTGCTGGCGCGCGACGGTGCCCGCACGCTGGAAGAAGCATTCATCGGACTGCTGCCGCAGGCGCAGCGCGCAGGCTATCGTCCCGTGGTCTTCGAGCGGCGCACGGCGGCCGCGGAGGCGGAAACCGCCATCGAGGCACGCGACCTCACCATGCGCTTCGGCGACTTCACGGCGGTCGATCATGTGAGCTTTCGCATCCAGCGTGGCGAGATCTTCGGCTTTCTCGGCTCGAACGGCTGCGGCAAGACGACCACGATGAAGATGCTCACCGGCCTGCTGGCCCCCAGCGAGGGCAAGGCCTGGCTGTTCGGCCAGCCAGTGGATCCGCAGGACATCCATACGCGACGCCGCGTCGGCTACATGACACAGTCGTTCTCGCTCTACGGCGAACTGACCGTGCGCCAGAATCTCGTGCTGCACGCCCGGCTCTTCGGCATCGAGCGGGAACGCATTCCCGCGCGGGTACAGGAGATGGCGCTGCGCTTTGGCCTGCAGGAATTCATCGACAAGCTGCCCGCGTCACTCCCTCTGGGGCAGCGCCAGCGCCTCTCGCTCGCTGTAGCGATGATCCACGCACCGGAAATGCTGATCCTCGACGAGCCGACCTCCGGCGTGGATCCGGTCGCTCGCGACGCGTTCTGGCAGATCATCATCGACCTGGCGCGACGCGACAACGTCACCATCTTCATTTCGACGCATTTCATGAACGAGGCGGAGCGCTGTGACCGTATCTCGCTGATGCACGCCGGCAGGGTCCTGGTGAGCGACACGCCGACGGCCATCATGGACAAGCGCGGTCGACAGACCCTGGAGCAGGCCTTCATCGACTACCTCGGGGAGGCCGCCGGCGACGACGCGGCGGGCACCGCCCGCACCGCCACGGAGGCGCCGGCACTGTCGGCGGCCGCGGGCGCGACAGCACCGGCTCAGGGCAGGACCGGACTTCGCCGGCTCCGCCGGCTGTTCAGCTACAGCAGCCGCGAGGCGCTGGAACTCGCCCGTGATCCGATTCGACTGACGCTTGCCGGCCTCGGCAGCGTCATCCTCATGCTCGTGCTGGGTTACGGCATCAGCATGGACGTGGATGATCTTTCCTTCGCCGTGCTCGACCGCGACCAGACCACCCTGAGCCGGGACTACGCGCTCAATCTCTCGGGATCGCATTACTTCATCGAACACGCGCCGATCAGTGACTACACGGAACTGGATCGTCGCATGCGGACGAGCGAGATCAGCCTGGCGATAGAGATTCCCCCGGGCTTCTCACGCGACATCGCGCGGGGCACGCCGGTGCAGATCGGCGCCTGGGTCGATGGCGCAATGCCGCAGCGCGCCGAAACGGTGCGGGGCTACGTGCAGGGCATGCACAATCACTGGCTGGCGACCAAGGCGCGCGAGGCCTACGGTGCAACGGCGACCGCAGGGCTGGCTACCATCGAAACTCGGTTTCGCTACAACCCTGACGTCAAGAGCCTGCCGGCCATGGTTCCGGCGGTGATACCGATCCTGCTGATGCTCATCCCGTCGATCATGACCGCACTGGCGGTCGTACGGGAGAAGGAGCTCGGCTCCATCGTCAATCTCTATGTGACCCCGGTGACCCGCCTGGAGTTCCTGCTAGGCAAGCAGATTCCCTACGTGGTGCTCGCGATGCTGAGCTTCCTGCTGCTTGCCGCGCTGGCGGTCTTCGTGTTCGACGTGCCGGTGAAAGGCAGCTTCCCGACACTGGCGGTCGCGGCACTGCTCTACGTGATGGCGGCCACCGCCCTCGGGCTGGTGATATCGACCTTCGTGCACAGCCAGATCGCGGCCCTGTTCGGCACAGCCGTGCTGACCATCCTGCCGGCAGTCCAGTTTTCCGGGCTGACCAATCCCGTATCTTCACTGGAGGGGGCGGGGGCGCTGATCGGGCAGTTCTACCCAACCACGCATTTCCTGACGATCGCTCGCGGCACTTTCTCCAAGGCGCTCGGTTTTGGCGACCTCCAGGCGTCCTTCATTCCCCTGCTGATCGCCGTGCCCCTGCTCGTCGGCCTCGGGGCCGTCCTGCTCAGGAAGCAGGAGCGCTGACGTGCGCGCTGCGAATATCCTGCATCTGGGCATCAAGGAGTTTCGCAGCCTGCTGCGCGACCCGATGATGATCATACTGATCCTCTTCGCGTTCACGTTCGCGATCTATTCGGCAGCAACGGCAATGCCGGAGTCCCTCCACAACGCACCCATCGCCGTCGTCGACGAGGACCGCTCGCCGCTTTCCGCCCGAATCGTCGATGCCTTCTACCCGCCGTATTTCCTGCCGCCGGAGATCATCACGCAGTCGCAGACGGATCCCCGGATGGACGCCGGGATCGACACTTTCGTGATCTCGATCCCGCCCGGCTTCCAGCGCGACGTCCTCGCCGGACGCAGCCCGGCGCTCCAGCTCAACGTCGATGCCACCCGGATGAGCCAGGCCTTCACCGGAAGCGGCTACATCCAGTCCATTGTCACCGGCGAGGTGAATGCCTTCGTCCGGCGACACCAGCAGGTCGCCACGCCCCCCGTCGACCTTGCATTGCGCGTGCGGTTCAACCCGGAACTGAACAGATCCTGGTTCGGGGCCGTGATGGAGGTCATCAACAACATCACCATGCTCTCCATCGTGCTAACCGGCGCCGCGCTCATCCGTGAGCGCGAGCACGGGACAGTGGAGCATCTGCTGGTGATGCCCGTTACCCCCTTCGAAATCATGTGCAGCAAGGTGTGGGCCATGGCCCTGGTGGTGCTCGTCGCCGCGGGGCTGTCGTTGTGGCTGGTCGTCCAGGGACTGCTCGCCGTTCCGATCGAGGGGTCGATTGCTCTTTTCCTGATGGGCGCAACGCTGCATCTGTTCGCCACCACATCGATGGGCATCTTCCTGGCAACGATGGCGCGCTCGATGCCGCAGTTCGGCCTGCTGCTGATGCTGGTGCTGATGCCCCTGCAGATACTGTCAGGCGGCATGACGCCGCGAGAAAGCATGCCCGAGGCCGTCCAGTGGATCATGCAGGCCGCACCGACCACCCATTTCGTCATACTCGCCCAGGCCATCCTGTATCGCGGCGCGGGACTCTCGGTGGTCTGGCCGCAGTTCGCCGCACTCGCCGTGATCGGCACGATCCTGTTCACCCTGTCGCTCGCGAGGTTCCGCAAAACTCTCGGAACGATGGCCTGATCGTGGATGCTGCGCGTGGTTCGAGAGCACCTGGTCGCGGTGTCGAACGGTGGTGGCAACGATCCGGAGAATACGGTTGCCTGCTGCCAACAGGAAATTGCGGCGCTGCTCGCCAAACTCCAGGCCCAGGGCATCATCTCCATCGACGGGACCAAGGTCACCTATGCATAGCCACCGGCCCGAACCACGAAACCAGGGCGAGACACGACCCGATCACCCAGCACTCGCGCTGCGGTGATCCGCAACAGCACCCGCTAGCGCCCCTGCTCGTCGATCTGCGCGTCCATCGCGCGCTTCTGCTCCGCTTCAATCTGCTCGACGGACTTTGCGCGGTCGAGCGGCTCCTTGACCGCGTTGAGCAGTTGCTGGTTTTCGGCCGCTTCCCCGCTGGCGGCGGGTGTTGTGCCCTGATCCGGCAGCGGGCCGCCGCAGGCGGCCAGCGCCAGCGCGCTGGCCAGCAGAATCGTCGTTGTCGTCCTCATTGCTGCCTGCCTCCGTCAGCGCGGCCGGCCCCCACAGCAGCGCATCGAGCTGGATGTCGCGATCAAGGAGACGGCGGGGGACGCGGCCGTCACGAACCTCGATGCCCTCGGCGCGCAGCCGGCGCGCCTGCTCCCTGAACCCGGCCGAGCCGGCAGGCAGGGCGATGCGGCCCGCGGCATTGACGACCCGGTGCCAGGGCACCTGCGCCGGGCACTGCGCGAGCGCGCGGCCGACCTGGCGCGCGCCGCGTGGCAGGCCGGCCCGCAGCGCCACCTGCCCGTAGCTGGCGACGGCGCCGGCGGGGATGGCGAGCACGGCGGCATGGATGCGCCGGTAGCGTGCATCGGTTGCGGATTCCTGTGTGCGCCGCCGGTTCGCCATCCCTGGAGTATGAACCATCGGCGACCACGGCCGCGGGTTTCGGCGCGGCCCGCCTTCCCGCGTCCGGGCGCTTGCAGTATGGTCGATGCTTGACCCAGGACATCGCCCTCTGCCTCGCCATCCTCGTCGCCTCGGTGGTCTGTTTCGTCACCGAGGTGCTGCGCATGGACCTGGTCGCGCTGCTGGTCATGTGCGCGCTGGCGATCACCGGCATCGTCACGCCGCCCGAGGCCCTCGCAGGCTTCAGCGACGAGGCGGTGGTCACCGTCTGGGCCATGTTCATCCTCAGCGAAGGCCTGACGCGCAGCGGCAGCGCGCAGATCGTCAGCCGGCGCCTGGTGCAGATTGCCGGGCGCAGCGAGCCGGCAGTGATCGGCGCATTGATGCTCGCGGCGGGTGCGCTCTCCGCCTTCATGCCCAACGTCGGCGTGGCAGCGCTGATGCTGCCGGTGGCGGTGGACCTCGCCCGACGTTCGGAAGTGCCGGCTTCCCGGCTGCTGATGCCGCTGAGCTTCGCCGCCCTGCTGGGTGGCATGACCACGCTGATCGGCACGCCGTCCAATCTGCTGATCAGCAGCGCCATGTCGGCGGCCGGCGTGGTGCCGTTCTCCATGTTCGACTTCGCGCCGGTGGGCGTCGGCGCGCTGCTGGCCGGAACCGCCTTCGTGGCACTCCTCGGCCGCCGCCTGCTGCCGCGCCAGGACCCGGGCCTGGAGGCGCAGCAGCGCAGCCAGCGCAACCTGCGCGCGCAGTACGGGCTGCAGGACCGCACGTTCATGATGCGCGTGCCCGAAGGCTCGGTCCTGGTGGGTAAGACGCTGGCGGACAGCCGGCTGGTGTCAGCAGCCGGCATGATCGTCATCGCCCTGGAACGGCGCAACAGGGTCGAGGCGCTGCCCTCGCGCACCACGGTGCTCCAGGGTGGTGACCGGCTGCTGCTGCAGGGACGCCCGGAGCGCTTCGAGGAACTGCGGCACTGGAGCGAGCTGGTGATCGAGCGCGAGGCGCCGGTGCTGCAGGGGCTGATGTCCGAGCAGGTGCACCTGGCCGAGGCGACCGTGGCCGAGAACTCCGCGCTGGCGAAGGACCTCCTGCACCATGCCGAGTTCCGCCGCCGCTTCAACATCAACGTGCTCGCCATCCGCCGCCGCGACCTGGTACGGCGGGTCAAGCTGGCCTCCGTGCCGCTGCGTGCCGGCGACCAGCTGCTGCTGCAGGGCGATGCCGCGGCGCTGGCGGCGCTGGCCGACACGCGGGAGTTCAGCGACATCCGCGCGGTCACCGAGGAGGAACTGCGCAACGACTACCGGCTGCAGGAGCGGCTGTTCGTGGTGCGCGTGCCGCGCGATTCGCGCCTCGGCGGCGCCACCCTCGGCCGCAGCCGGCTCGGCGACGCCTTCGACTTCCGGCTGCTGGCAACCTTCCGGGAGGGCCTGCTGAACATCATGCCGCCACCCGAGGAAGTGATCCTCGGCGGCGACCTGCTGCTGATCCAGGGACGGCCCGAGGACCTCGACGTGCTGCGCGGGCTGCAGGAACTGGAGATCGGCGAGCGCATCTCGCCGAACCTCAACGTCTTCGAGTCCGACCGGCTCGCCACGCTCGAGGCGACGCTGGCACCGCAGTCACCGCTGGCCGGCAAGACCACGGCCGAGGTGAACTTCCACGACCGCTACGGCCTGGAGCTGGTGGCGGTCTGGCGCTCCGGGAAGGCCAGGCGCAGCGACCTCGACAAGGTCACCCTGCAGTTCGGCGATGCACTGCTGCTGGTCGGCCCGCGGCAAAAGCTCGCGCTCCTCAACGACAACCCCGACTTCCTGGTGCTGACCCCGGTGAGCCTCACGGTGACCGACAGCCGCCGCGCGCCGGCCGCCGCGCTGATCATGCTCGGCGTGGTGGGCAGCGTGATCCTCGGCTGGCTGCCGATCGGCATCGCCGCGGTGCTGGGCGCCGCCCTCATGGTGCTGTCGCGCTGCCTGACCATGGAGCAGGCCTATCGCTCCATCGACTGGCACGCGGTGTTCGTCATCGCCGGTACGCTGCCGCTGGGCGTGGCCATGGTGCACACCGGCACGGCACAGTACCTGGCCATGCAGCTGATGGCACTGCTGGCGGGCCTCGGGCCCTGGCCCATCATCCTCGGCCTCTATGTCATCACTGCGCTCGCCACCCTGGTGATCCCGACCCCGGTGCTGGTGGTGCTGATGGCGCCGATCTGCATCACGGCGTCACGCGAGCTCGGCATCGCACCGCAGACCGCGCTGATGGGCCTGGCCATGGCGGCATCGTCGGCCTTCGCCACGCCCATCGCCCACCCGGCCAACCTGCTGGTGATGGGCCCCGGCGGCTACCGCTTCAGCGACTACCTGCGCCTGGGCCTGCCGCTGACGCTGGTGGTCCTGCTGGCGGTGATGCTGCTGCTCCGGCTGTTCTGGCCGGTCTGGCCCTGAGTCGCGGCTACGGCAGCAGCAGTGTCGAGCCCGAGGTGCGCCGCGCCTCGAGGTCGCGGTGGGCACGGGCCACGTCGGCCAGCGGATAGGTCTGGCCGATGTGCAGCTTCAGCGCACCGCTGGCGATGAGGGCAAACAGCTCCGCGCTGCCCGCCTCGAGGTCGGCGCGCTCGGCGATGAAGTCGAACAGCGAGGGCCGGGTGATATAGAGCGAGCCGCGCCGGGCGAGTTCCAGCGGGGTGAACGGCTCCACCGGCCCGGAGGCGTTGCCGTAGCTCACCATCACGCCATGCCTGCGCAGGCAGTCGAGCGACTGCGTGAAGCTGGCCTTGCCCACTGAATCGTAGACCGCGGCGACACCGGCACCGCCGGTCAGCTCGCGCACCCTGGCGACGAAGTCCGGCGCATCGGCGAGGATCACGTCCGAATAGCCGTGCGCCTTCGCCAGCGCCGCCTTCTCCGGCGTGCCGGCGACACCGATGGCGCGCACGCCGAGGCTGCGCGCCCACTGGCCGAGGATCAGGCCGACGCCGCCGGCTGCGGCATAGGCGAGCACCGTGTCGCCGCGCCGTGCCGGATAACTGCGCCGCAGGAGGTACCAGGCGGTCAGCCCCTTGAGCATGGCGGCGGCTGCAGTACGGTCATCCACGCCAGCGGGCAGCTTCACCAGCCGGTCGGCCGCGATGGCGCGCTTCTCCGCGTAGGCGCCGGGCGGCGGGCTGCAGTAGGCGACGCGATCCCCCGGCACACAGCTGGTCACGCCCGGTCCCACGGCTTCGACGACACCCGCGGCTTCCATGCCGAGGCCGGCCGGGAAGCTCAGCGGATAGAGGCCGGAGCGATGGTAGGTGTCGATGAAGTTGAGGCCGATTGCCGTCTGGCGCAGCACGGCCTGGCCTGGTGCCGCCACCGGCTCCGGGACATCCTTCCACTCGAGCACTTCCGGGCCGCCGCAGCGGTTGATCTGGATCGCCTTCATGTATCGCGGTTCCTGTTCTGATGCCGGGAGCGCCCGCGGCTTGGCCGCCGGCGCCAGCCAGTATAATCAGGCAAACAAGGCGAAAGTTCCCTCATGCGCGACACCGTTGTCATTGCCGGCGCCGGCCAGGCGGCCGCCCAGGCCATCATTTCCCTCCGCCACGGCGGCTACGGCGGTGACATCCTGCTGGTCGGCGACGAACCCTACCCGCCCTACCAGCGCCCGCCGCTGTCCAAGAAGTTCCTGGCCGGGGAGCTGGAGCAGGAGCGACTGCACCTGCGGCCGGAGCAGTACTACCGCGAGCATGGCGTGGAACTGCGGCTCGGCACGCGCGTCGAGGCCATCGACCGCCGGCGACACACGGTGACCATCGACGGCCGCGCCGTCAGCTACGGCAAGCTCATCCTCGCCACCGGCAGCCATGTGCGCCGCGTGCCGATCCCGGGGCAGGACCTGCCGCAGGTGCATTACCTGCGGACCATCGACGACGTGCGCGGTATCCAGGCGGGGTTCAGGCCGGGCCGGCGCCTGGTGGTAATCGGCGGCGGCTACATCGGCCTCGAGGTGGCGGCCGTTGCGGTCACCGCGGGCCTCGATGTCACCGTGGTGGAAGTCGCCGACCGCGTCATGGCGCGCGTGGTCGGACCGCCGGTGTCGCAGTTCTACCTGCAGGCCCACCAGCAGGCGGGCGTGCGTTTCCTGCTCGGCGCCGGCGTTGCCGGCATCCGCAGCGACGGCGCTGGCATGACCGTGGCCTGCACCACGGGCACCGAACTGCCCGCCGACCTGGTGGTGGTGGGTGTCGGCATCCTGCCGGCCACCGCGCTGGCAGAAGCTGCCGGCCTGGAGTGCAGCAACGGCATCGTCGTCGACGAGTTCTGCCGCAGCAGCGACCCGGATATCTACGCCGCCGGCGACTGCACCAGCCACCCCAACCGCCTGCTGGGCCGGCGGCTGCGACTGGAGTCGGTGCACAACGCCACCGAGCAGGGCAAGACCGCGGCGCTCGACATCCTCGGTCAGGCCGAGCCCTATGCGCAGGTGCCCTGGTTCTGGTCCGACCAGTACGACCTCAAGCTGCAGATGACGGGCATTGCCGAGAACTACAGTTCCCTGGTGCTGCGTGGCGATCCGGCCAGCCGTGCCTTCGCGGTGTTCTACTTCGCCGGCGCGCAGCTCATCGCGGTGCACGCCATCAACAGCCCGCGGGAGTTCATGCTGTCGAAGAAGCTGATCGCCGATGGCGCGCGGCTCGACGCCGCGGCAATCGCCGACAACAGCGTGCCGTTCAGGGAACTGGCCGAGGCTGCCCTCGGCCGCTGAGCGCGACTCACTCGGTGGCGAGGCTCAGCTGGCGCGAGCCGGTGAGGTCCCCGGGCCTTGCCGCCAGCGGGGTGAATTCCTCGCGGAAGCTGCCGCGGGCCCCGGCGAAGGTACCGGTACCGGAAACGAGCGCCGGTGCCTCGAGGCGCGGCAGCGGCGGCAGCTGGTAATGCGCATGGCCGGGATGGAAACCGCGGCCGCGGATCGCCGACCACAGGCCATCGCGGAACGGCGCCCAGTAGTTCTCCGAGCCCGCCAGCATCACGCTGCCCTTGCCGGGCCAGGCCAGGCTCCAGGCCACCACGGTACCGAGCCGGGCCTGCAGCAGCGAGTTGCCCGGCGCGATCGCGCTCAGCCGCACGCCCAGCACCGGCGGGCCGCCGGCATCATCGGCGAGCGCGACGATTTCCACGCGCGCGTGTTCGAGTGCCGGGTCCTCGAAGGCGGCAGCTCGACCCGCCGCGCTGCCCAGGCCGAACAGGCCGCCGGGCGTCAGTTCGAACCCGCGGAAGCCGCCACCGGATTCCCAGGCGAGCACGCGCACCGCGCCCGACAGCATGGCCGGGGAGCCCTGCACCAGGCTGATGGGATTGAGCATGAGCAGCGCCGCACCGAGGAAGATGCCGACCAGCAGTCCCGCTGCAGCGACCAGGATGCGCATCAGGGTGCTGCCTGCACGCGGGTGACGAGCCGGATCTGGCCGCTGCTGCTGCCATCCGTGGCCGTCTTGCCGGCCTGCCGGATCTCGTCGTAGCGGCCGGCCAGCCCCGCGAACTCGCCGGTGCCACCAGTGACGCTGCCGCCCGCCGGTGCCCCATCGCCACCCTGCTGCTGGCCCAGGAACAGGGTGCCGCGGCTGGGAATCAGCAGCACCCAGCCGACATCCGGCGCGGCGCCCGCGACGGTGGTAACGCTGCGGCTCGCGAGCCCGATGACATTGCCCGCCGCGTCCCGCACGCGGAAGATCTCGACGCTGGCGCTGGCCCCGTCGGCCGCCGACAGCTGCGCGAGGTCTCCAGCCTGCTGGATGGGACCGGCACGGCCCGCCTGCAGCGGCTGCACGCGGTCCTGCGGCCAGTGCATGCTGAACACCTCCTCGCGGCCACCGTCCGGGACGACGCTGACCATCGAGCGATAACGGGTGTGCTGCGGCAGCGGGTAGACGCCCGCCGCCAGCACCGTGAGCACGACGCCCGCGAGGATGCACAGGTAGAAAAGTCGCGCCAAGCCGCCCACTCCGCGAATAACGGGTCGCAGCATAGCAAAACACGAAGCGGATCTGCTCAGGCGTAGTACGCGGCGAGGTACTCGTCGAAGGGCAGGCTGTCGTGCTCCTCGATCCAGCACTGGCGGTCCAGTGACGCCAGCGCCTCGTTCTCCAGCACCCGGTAGTGCTGGTTCGAATCATTGGGCAGGGACAGGAAGTGGCGCCGGTACCCGGCTGCGAGCTCGAGGCCGAAGTCGGCCAGCTGCCTGCCGCTGGCACGCAGATCGCGCAGCAGGCGCGCCGAGGGCGTAGCCTCCGGTTCGTCGAGCAGCCGGGCGCAGTCGCGCAGCGCCGCCAACCAGGCCCCGCTTCCATCATCGAGCAGTTCGGCCACGCCCTGCATGCCGCGCAGGATCTCCCCGGCCCAGTCCCGCATGGCCAGTTCGCGTCCCTGGCGCCGCAGCTGCAGCCCGGGCTCGCGCCCGCGCCGGGCGACGGCGCGGTGGTTGAAGTCGATGTCGCGCTGCTCGGCTGCATCGATGCCGGGACTGTCCTGGAGCAGGCAGTAGATCAGGAACAGCTCCGCGAACAGCAGCCCGCGCTCGTTGACCCCGGTGGGCGCGAACGGATCCAGGTCCAGCGCCCGCAGCTCCAGGTACTCGATGCCGCCGCGGCGCAGGGCCAGTGTCGGGCGCTCGCCGCTCAGCGCCGAGCGCTTCGGGCGGATGGTGCTGTAGTACTCGTTCTCGATCTGCAGCAGGTTCGGGTTGAGCTGCCGCCATTCGCCGGCGACCTGCACGCCGATGCGTTCGAACGCCGGGCTGGGCGTGCGGATGGCGCGGGTCAGGTCGGCGATGTATTCCTCGAGGCTGTTCGCGGAAATCCACAGGCCGTCCTGGCTGGCGTTCTTGTAGCCGATGTCGCTCATGCGCAGCGAGGTGGCGTGCGGCGCGAACCAGCTGCCCTGGTCGAGTTCCACCAGCCCGGAGGCGCCCTGCGGCAGGAAGCAGCGGCACACCGCCGGCGAGGCGCCGAACAGGTAGAACAGCAGCCAGTCCATGCGGCGCACGTTGCGCACCACGTCGAGGTAGGCGGCCGATTTCAGGTCGTTGCTGCCGGCCTGGCTGCGCTCCAGCTGCGCATAGGCCGGCCAGAAGTCGCCGGGCAGGGAGAAGTTGAAATGCACGCCGGCAATGGCCTGCATGTAGCGCCCGTAGCGGTGCCCCAGCCCCTGCCGGTAGACGCTCTTCATGCGGGCGACGTTGGAGCGGCCGTAACGCGCGATGGGAATGTCCTGCTCGCCGCGCAGGCGGCAGGGCATCGACAGCGGCCAGAACAGCTCCTCGCCGATCGCCGGCCAGGCGAACTGGTGGATGTCGGCGAGGAAGGCCAGTGTATCCGGCGTGGTGCGCTGCGGGGGCGTGATGAACTCGATCAGCGCTTCGGAGTAGTCGGTGGTGATGTGGCGGTTGGTCAGCGCCGAGCCGAGTGCCGTGGGGTGGCCGGTCTGCGCCACCAGGCCATCGGGCGTTACGCGCAGGCACTCCTTCTCCACGCCGCGCAGTCCGCCACGCAGCAGGCCGGGCTGTCCGCTGGCCGCCAGCGCCGCAAGGCGGGCATCGAAGCGGCGCGTCACTGCTGAGTTGTCCCCGGGCTCATCCCGCAAGGGTACACGGCCCGGGCGCGCTGCAGTACCCATGCGCGGCGACGCTGGGCCGCCCGTTCGCTGCGCGGCGCTAGGTGTCGAAGGCCCGGGCGACGAATCCGTCGAGCCAGCCCTGCAGGCGCCAGTCCTGCATGAAGCCGCAGTGACCGCCATGGCGGCTGCGATGCACGGTGAGCGCGGGCCCTCGCGCGAGCCCGGCCAAATCGCCGACGGGAATCACCGGGTCGTCATCGGCCAGCAGGATCTCGGCAGGAACTTCCAGGCCCGCCAGACGGCCGCCGGTGATGGCGTAGCCGCGAAGATAGCTGTCCAGGTCCGGGAACTCCGTGAAGTGGTGGACGAAGTACCCGGTCATCTCGCGCAGGTTGCGGAACCGCCCGAGCGGACCGAAGTCGTAGAGGTCGGGGAACACGCACCGCTTGCGCTCCAGTGAACGGCGCCACTTGCGCAGGAAGTAGTGGCGATAGGGCGCGGCGCCGTCGAGCGCCGCCAGCGTCTGCCGCGGATCGAGCACCGGGCACACCGCCACCACCTTCGCCAGCCGCAGCCCGGCCGCCGGAGCCCGCGCCGCGACACGCAGCGCGAAGTTGCCACCCAGCGAGAAACCCGCGAGATGCAGCGGCTCCTCCGCAAAGCGCGCCTGCAGGGTGGCGAGCGCGCCCAGCACCTCGTCGAGGCGGCAGGAGTGGAAGATGCCCGGATTCAGGTGATGCGAATCGCCGTGGTCGCGCAGGTTGAGGCGCACCACACGGAAGCCGGAGCGCGCCAGCCGCGCGGCCAGCGAAACCATGTAGAGCGAGGCCGCGCTGCCCTCCCAGCCATGGATCAGCACCGCGAACCGCCCCGCTGCAGCTACCGGCGGCGTGTGCTCGACGAGCAGTCGCACACCGGCACCTGCATCGAGCACTTCGCTGCAGGTGGCGGCGAGCGCGGAGCGGGCGCGACGCCAAACCAGCGGGCGCCGCAGCGGCAAGGTCGCCAGCAGCGACTGCAGGTGTGCGTTCCGCAGTCCGGCCGGTGCCTGGTATGCGGCGCCCGGATTCAAGGCCTAGCGCTGCGGAGCACCCGGAAGCAGGGTGATGTTGACGCGGTTGTTCTGCCTCGCCACCGCGTTCCACTCTCCTGCGGTCAGGCCGGCCAGCAGCGCGGGATACGGCACCGCCGGCTGGACACCGCCATGGGGCACGACTTCGATCCGCAGGGCCGGATCGGCGGCGCGGCTGGCCAGGTAGTTGGCGAAGGCAATCGACTGGCGACCGGATGCGGCGCGCGCCTCGTCCTGGCCGAGGCCGATGCGCGCGCAGCGCTCCGCCGGCAGATCATCCGGGGCCAGCTGCGGCGCGCCGTCCGCGCCGGACACATAGCAGAAGTCCCCGACATGCCCGTCGAGGCGCAGCGTGCCGGTGAATCCCAGCGTCGCCAGCCGGTCCACCAGCCCGCGCAGGATTTCCAGCCGCTGCCCGCCGAAGGGCTCGCCGCCCGGCGGAAACAGCGCCGCCTGGTTCACGCTCCACTCCAGGGCAGCGATGAAATCGGCGTAGCGGCCGGCCGCGGCATCGCGCGCCGCGGCAACCTTCAGGGTGCTGTCATCGACCGCTGCGGCACTGGCGCTGCGCCGCTCGTTGAGTGCATCCACCAGGCTCGCGTTCTGCTGCACGGCGCTGCGCCACTTGCGCTGCGTGTCGAGGTTGAGCAGGAAGAACGTGGCCGCCACCGCGGCCAGCGCCAGCAACACCAGCAGCAACGGCCCGGTGCGGCGCCTGGCCAGTGGCAGCGGCCCGGCGATGGCAGCCACGCGCGCCGACTCATGCTCGCGCAGGGCGCGGGCCACCGCCGCCTGCACGTCGGCGCGGATCTCCTGCGACTGGTGCGCCAGCAGCGACTGCACCCAGAGCTCGAGATCGCCGCGGGGATCGGCCGGGCTCGCCGCTGCCGCAGCCGGCGCTTCCGGCGCCTGCACTTCCGCGGCCGCGGCAGGCTCGGTGGCTGCCGCTTCCACCAGGTGCAGCGACTTCAGCAGGTCGGAAACCTCCACGGGCTTGATCTGCTTGGGCAGCACACCGAGGGCTCCCAGCGCGCGCGCCTGCCCGACATAGAGCTCGCCACCCTGGGAGGTGTACATCATGATGGGGATGGTGGCGGTTGCCGGGTTGGTCTTGATGGCCTTGACGGCCTGCAGGCCGTCCATGCCCGGCATCTGGTGATCCATGAAGATCACGTCGGGACGGCTGTGGCTCAGGTACTCGAGCGCCTCCTCGGCGGAGGCCGCCGTCTCCACCCGTAGGCGATTCGCAGCCAGCACGGCACCCAGCGCCTGGCGGGCGGTCCGGCTGTCATCGACGATCAGCGCGCTCTTGGACACAAAGCTCAGGAGCAACCACGCTCGACTTGACCTGGTGCGCGGCCATTGTAGCCCCCGCCCGCGCGGAATTTCTGCGCCAGTTCGCACTGCTGGATACGGCTGACGGTGCAGGGGGTGACCGCTGGGGGACCCGGCGCGCGCCTGGAGGGCGAGCGACGCATGGAAAGCGAAAGCGAGCCCGACAGGTAGTGAGGCCGCACAGGGATGTGTGGCCGAGCGGTAGCACCGGGGCCCCCAGCGGCCACCCCCTGCACCCGCAGGAAGTCGCCAGACCCGGGCGCTGCTAGAATCAATCCCGGGAGGTTTTCCGGCCCGGCCTCAGGCGGCCAGCCGGAGGCGCCCGAATAACAACAAGCGCGAGCCCAAGCATCGCGAGCCAGTCCAATGAAACCGCTGAGCCTGCTGTCCAAGTACCTGCTCATCACCGCGGCCATCTGCGCCGCGGCGATCGCCCTCACCGGACTCAGCCTCTACGTTGCCTTCCGCTCCTCCCTCGACACCGCACTCAGCCAGAGCGCCCTGGTATTCCAGGACCAGATGGTGACGCGCATCGAGGAACACGCGCGCAGCACCACCCGCATCGTCGCCGAACGCATCGGCACCCTGACCAGGGGCGCCACCAGGACCGAGCTGGAGACCACCATGCGGCGCCTCGCCAGCCTCGACGGCGCCAGCCTGCTCGTGCTGTTCGACGCCGCCGGGAATGTCACCGGCCACTCCGGTGACCAAGCGCTGCTGGCCCGCTTTGCCGACGTCGGTGTCGACGAGGTCCGGGTTCTCGACAGCTTCATCGTCGCGCGCATGCCGCTGCCCGGCGGCGACGCTGCCGGCTCGGTGGGCCAGGTGTTCGACACCACCATGACCAATGCCGATGCCAGCGTGCTGCGCAACCTGCTCACCGCGCTGGTGACCAAGTTCGGTCGCGACACCATCGCCTGGGCCTTCGCCCTGACGCTGCTGGTGATGATCGGCATCTTCTCGCTGCTGGTGCTGTTCGCCAGGCGCCAGGTCGGTGACATCCGCCTGCTGACCCGCGGCGCCGAGCGCATGACGGCCGGCGACTACGATGGCGCCATCGCCCTGCCTCGCCAGGACGAGCTCGGCCGCCTCGCCGCCAGTTTCGATGAACTGCGCCGGCGGCTGCAGACCACCACCATCTCCCGGGACTACCTCGACAAGGTGCTCGGCAGCATGAGCGAGGCGCTGTTCATCGTCAGCCAGGAGGGCGTCGTCACCCGGGTGAACGCTGCCGCGAGCCGCTTGCTGGACCTGCCGGAAGCCGAGCTGCTGGGCAAGCCGATCAGCTCGCTGGTGGCCGTGGCGCAGGGCGAGGCGTTCACGCTGCAGGACACCGGTGCGCGCGCCCACGAAGGCGCGCTGGTCAGCCAGGCGGGCCGCGAGGTACCGGTGTCGTTTACCATCTCGGAGATCCACGACGCCGATCCGGCCTTCCGCGGCTTCATCATCGCGGCGCGCAACATCGCCGAACGCAAGATCGCCGAGCAGCGCATCCGCTACCTGGCGCGCATCGATGCCCTCACCAAGGTCCCCAACCGCATGCAGTTCCAGCACCTGCTGCAGCGGTCCATCGCGCGGGCCAGCCGCCAGGGGCGCAGCTTCGCGCTGCTGTACCTGGACGTGGACCGCTTCAAGGACATCAACGACATCTACGGCCACAGCGCCGGCGACCTGTGCCTGGAGACGCTCACCGGGCGGCTGGGCAGGCTGCTGCCCGCCGGCACCATCATCGGCCGCTTCGCCGGCGACGAGTTCGGCATCATCCTCGAGAACCCGCCCGATGCGCTGTCGGCGAGCCTGCACCTCGCCGACACCGCCCGCGCCATCCTCGCCGAACTGGCGCGGGCGCTGCCGTTCCACGGCCAGCAGATCTACATGACGGTCAGCGTCGGCATCGCGACCTACCCGGTCGACGCCCGCAACGTCATCGACCTGGTGCGCAGCGCCGACTCCGCGCTGTACCACGCCAAGCGCAGCGGCGGCGACAGCTTCGAGTTCTTCGACCCGGAGATGAACGCCGCCGCCACCGAGCGGCTGATGCTGAAGAGCAAGCTGCGCCGGGCCTACCAGCGCGAGGAACTGCTGCTGCAGTACCAGCCGAAGGTGGACCTGCGCACCGGACGTGTCGCCGGCGGCGAGGCACTGGTGCGCTGGGAGATGTCCGAACGCGGCATCGTCCTGCCCTCGGAGTTCATTCCACTGGCGGAGGAGAGCAACCTCATCCTCGACATCGGCGAATGGGTGCTGGACCGTGTCTGCCGCGACTTCCACGCCTGGCAGGCGCAGCTGGCGTTCCCGGGCAAGATCGCGGTGAACCTGTCGCTGAAGCAGCTGCGCCAGCCGAATTTCGCGCAGCGCGTGGCCGCCATCTGCAGGCACCATGGCGTACCGCCGGCCAGCCTCGAGCTGGAGATCACCGAGAGCACCCTCATGGAGGATCCGGAGCGCACAGTGAAGATCCTCGACGAGCTCTATGCCATGGGTCTGTCGCTGGCCATCGACGACTTCGGCACCGGCTACTCCTCGCTGAGCGCGCTGCAGAAGTTCCCGATCAACACCCTGAAGATCGACCAGTCCTTCGTCCGCGATGCCGCCACCGACGCCGACGACGCCACCATCGTCGCCACCATCATCCAGATGGGTCACGGCCTGAAGCTCGACGTCATCGCCGAGGGCGTGGAGTCGACCCACCAGCTGGAGTTCCTGCGCTCCACCGGCTGCGACTTCGTCCAGGGGCTGCTGTTCGGCGAGCCGATGAACGCCCCGCAGTTCATGGACCTGCTGATGTCGCAACGCCACGGGCCGGCAGCCTACCAGCGCCTGTTCGGTTGAGGCCGGCCCGGCGGCTGCGGCATAATCGGCCGGCGCCGCCAACCCAAGAGGCACCGCGATGACAAGGTCAACCGCCATCCTGCTCAGCGCCCTGGCCATGATCGCCCTGCAGCCTGCCATGGCTGCCTGCGAGTACCCGGGCGAGATCACCATACCGAGCGGCGCCAGCGCCACCGAGGCCGAGATGAAGGCCGCCAACCAGGCGGTCAAGCAGTACATGGCGGCCGTGGAAAGCTACCTGGCCTGCCTCGATGAAGAGGAAAAGGCGCTCGGGGACACGGTCACCGAGGAGCAGAAGAAGGTGCATACCCAGCGGCACAACGCCGCGGTGGACGCCCTCAATGCCGTGGCCGGCCGCTACAACGAGCAGCTGCAGATCTACAAGAAGAAGAACGCGCCCTAGTCCACCCGGACTGCGGCAACTACGCCTCCCGACCCGCCTTTCTTCGATGGTAGAATCCCCGCCCCGTCGAGGGTCCGAGTTGCTGCGCGCCACCTGCGCGACAGCCAGGAACCAGCGATAACCCCCAGCTTCACGAAGGAAGGCTTCCCATGACCCAAGCCGCCAGAGTCACCATCACGGGCGCCGCCGGCCAGATCGGCTACCAGCTCGCCTTCCGCATCGCATCGGGCCAGCTGCTCGGCACCAGCCAGCCGGTCATCCTGCAGCTGCTGGAGATCACCCCGGCACTCAACGCGCTGCGCGGCGTGGTGATGGAGCTCGAGGACTGCGCATTCCCGGTCCTGCAGGGCGTGGTGGCCACGGACAAGGCCGAGGAAGCCTTCCGCGACGCCGACTATGCGCTGCTGGTGGGCGCCAAGCCCCGCGGCCCGGGCATGGAGCGCGCCGACCTGCTGAAGGAGAACGCCAGGATCTTCTCCGCGCAGGGCAAGGCCATGAACGACCATGCCAGTCGCAACCTGCGCGTGCTGGTGGTCGGCAACCCCGCCAACACCAACGCACTGATCGCCCAGCGCAATGCGCCCGACCTCAACCCGGCGAACTTCACCGCGATGACGCGCCTGGACCACAACCGCGCGCTGGCGCAGCTGGCCGCGAAGACAGGCACGCACGTGAACCAGATCAAGCGCATGACGATCTGGGGCAACCACTCCTCGACGCAGTACCCGGACATCAGCCAGGCGCTGGTCAACGACCGCGCCGCCCAGGACCTGGTGCCGCAGGAGTGGGTGGCCAGTGACTTCATCCCGACCGTGCAGCAGCGCGGCGCGGCGATCATCAAGGCGCGCGGCCTCTCCAGCGCCGCCTCGGCTGCTTCCGCGGCGATCGACCATATCCGCGACTGGGCGCTCGGCACGCCGGGCGACGACTGGGTCAGCATGGCCGTGCCATCGGACGGCAGCTACGGCATCAAGGAAGGGATCATCTACTCCTATCCCTGCCGCTGCGCCAAGGGCAAGTACGAGATCGTCCAGGGCCTGCCCGTCAGCGACTTCAGCCGGGCACGCATGGATGCCACCGAAAAGGAACTGCGCGAGGAGCGCACGGCCATCGCCGACCTGCTGCCGCGCTAGGCAGGGTCGCCGCGTCGCCAGGGGGCCGGACTCAGGTCCGGCCCTTTTTCGTTAATATCCGGCAGGCGCCCGGCCCATCCCCCGGAGGACCCCGCCGTGCTGGACTTCATCACCTGGCTGTTCTGGACCCTGGCGCTGGCCGGGGTTGCCCTGGCGCTGGCCTACCGGCGCGTGGACCTGCGCACATCGACGGTTGCCCTGGGCCTCGCGCTGCTCGTGTACATGGCGCTGGCCGATGCCTGGTGGTGGTGGGACCTGCTGCTGCTGGCACTCTGGGCCGCGCTGGCGGCGCTGAACCTCGGTGAGCTGCGGCGCGAGCACGTCACGGCGCCGCTGCTGCGCTTCTACCGGACCCTGGTGCCCAGCCTCTCGCAGACCGAGCGCGAGGCCCTCGAGGCCGGCACCGTGTGGTGGGATGGCGAGCTGTTCACCGGGCTGCCCGACTGGACGAAGCTGCAGGCCCTGCCCCCGCCGCGGCTGACGGATGCCGAGCGCGCGTTCCTCGAGGGACCCACCAGCGAGCTCTGCCGGCGCATCGACGACTGGCAGGTTACCCACGAGATCGGCGACCTGCCGCGGGAGATCTGGGACTACATCATCGAGCAGCGCTTCTTCGCGATGATCATCCCGCGCCGCTACGGCGGCCTGGAGTTCTCGCCGCTCGCTGTCGCCATGGTGCTGTCGAAGCTGGCGAGCCGCAGCGCGGTCGCCTCCTCCACCATCGGCGTGCCGAACTCGCTGGGCCCGGCCGAGCTGCTGCTCCACTATGGCACCGAGGCGCAGAAGGACTACTACCTGCCGCGCCTGGCCCGTGGCGAGGAGATTCCCTGCTTCGCGCTCACCAGCCCGCGCGTCGGCTCGGATGCCTCCTCCATCCTCGACAGCGGCGTGGTCTGCCGTGGCAGTTTCCGCGGCGAGGAGGTCATCGGCATCCGGCTCAACTGGGACAAGCGCTACATCACGCTGGCCCCGATCGCCACGGTGCTGGGGCTAGCGTTCAAGCTCTACGATCCCGAGCACCTGATCGGCGACCGCGACGAGTACGGCATCACCGCCGCGCTCATTCCGACGGACCTTCCCGGCATCGACATCGGGCGGCGCCATTTCCCGATCAACATCCCCTTCCAGAACGGCCCCACGCAGGGCCGTGACGTCTTCGTGCCGGTGGACTACATCATCGGCGGCCGCGAGCGCGCCGGCCAGGGCTGGCGCATGCTGGTGGAACAGCTCTCCGCCGGCCGTGGCGTGACGCTGCCGGCCAACGCCATGGGCGGCGGCCGCGCCGCGGTGCATGCCACCGGCGCCTATGCCCGCATCCGCCGCCAGTTCAACCTGCCCATCGGCCAGTTCGAGGGCGTCGGCGAGGCGCTGGCCCGCATCGCCGGGCATACCTACATCATCAATGCCGCGGTGACGGTGACCTGCACCGTGCTCGGGCGCGGCGAGAAGCCGGCCGTGCCCTCGGCCATCCTCAAGTACCACTGCACCGAGCTGGCGCGGAAGATCGCCAACGACGCCATGGACGTGCACGGTGGCAAGGGCATCATGCTGGGACCGAAGAACTACCTGGCGCGCAGCTACGAGGTGCTGCCGGTGGCGATCACCGTGGAAGGCGCGAACATCCTCACCCGCAGCCTGATCATCTTCGGCCAGGGCGCGATCCGCTGCCATCCCTTCGTGCTGAAGGAGATGGAGGCGGCAAAGGAACCGGATTTCGAGCGTGCGCTGGTGGACTTCGACCGCCAGCTGTTCGGCCACATCGGCTATGCGGTGAGCAACGCGGCCCGCTCGTTCTGGCTGGCGCTGACCAACGCCCGCTACAGCAACGTGCCGGCCGACGGGCCCACAGCGCGCCACTACCAGCACATCAACCGCTACAGCGCGGCCTTCGCCCTCGCGGCGGACGTGGCGATGCTGACGCTGGGCGGCGGCCTGAAGCGGCGCGAACTGCTCTCGGCACGCCTCGGCGACGTCTTCAGCGCCATGTACCTCGCGAGCATGGTGCTGAAGCACTTCGAGAACCAGGGGCGCCAGGAAGCGGACCTGCCGCTGGTCGAATGGAGCTGCCGTACCCTGCTCTACCACGCACAGGAGCAGCTGCACGGATTCCTGCGCAACCTGCCGAACCGCTGGGTGGCGGCCGGCCTGCGGGCACTCATCTTCCCCCGCGGCCGCATGTTCTCCGCGCCCTCCGACGAACTCGGCCAGGAGATCGTGGCGCTGGTGACCCACCCGACGGAAACCCGCGAGCGCCTGTGCTCCTGCATCTACGCCGCCGACGAACCCGGCAGCCCGCTCGGTGCCCTGCAGCGCGCGCTGGAAGCCGCCGAAGCGCTGGTGCCCCTCGAGCAGCGGCTGCGCGATGCGCTGCGCAACGGCCTGGTGCGCGAAGAACATCCGCTGGAGCAGATCGACTCCGCCGAGCGCCAGGGCATCTTCAACGCCAGCGAAGCCGAGCAGATGCGCCGCCAGGATGCACTGGTCATGGAAATCATCGGCGTCGACGATTTCGCGCCCGATGCGCTCGGGCGCCGGTCCGGACTGGGGTACCCGGTACGCAGCCGCAGCGCGGGCTGAGCCGCAGGCAACCCGGCCCGGTCCATCCCCTGACACGGCAGCCCGTCAGGGGATGGCCGCATCCTGGGCCAGCCGGCGGAACTGGCTGCGCCAGGCCTCGCGCGGCACCGTCGGGTCGGTGATGAGCTCGAAGGTCTTCCCGATCGCATCGGGGTTGCCGAGCGTGGCGATCACGACGCTGGCGACATCGGCACGGCTGACATCGCCGGATTCGCGGTCGCCCTGCAGCAGCAGGAGGCCCGCCTGGCCACCGGGCACGTCACGCAGGCCGCCGGGCCGCACGATGGTGTAGGGCAGGCCGCTGGCGCGCAGTGCGGCCTCGCCCCTGGCCTTCCAGGTCAGGACGTCGCCACCGATCAGGTTCAGCAGCCAGCGGTTGAAGCCGCCTGCGCCACCGGCTCCGGCCGAGGATATGAGCACGAACTGGCGCACGCCCGCGCTGCGGGCGGCATCGACCAGGTTGCGCACGCCGGCAAAGTCGACGAACTCCGGCCCGTCCGGGCCGCTACGCTCCGTCGCGCCGATGGCGCAGATGACGTAGGTCGCCCCGCTGAGGGCGCGCGACAGCGTTTCCGGCCGGGTGACATCGGCCGCCACCCAGGAATACTCCGCGCCGATTTCCCGGGCCGCTGCACGCGGATCGCGCGCCAGCGCGCGCAGGTCGAAGCGGCCAGCGCTGCGAAGCTGCGCGATGATGAGCCGGCCGCTGCGGCCCGTCGCGCCGGCCACCACCACGAGCTCGCGCCTGGCAGCATCCGCCAGCGGCAGTTCGCCAGTCAGTTCGTGCTGCGCGACCGCCGGTCCCGCGGCGGCAAAGGCCAGCAGCCCCGCGAGGACGCGGGTCAGGAGAACCACTGTCGCCAGCCTGGCCGGCATCGTTGCCCTCTCCATGACGCAGGAGCGCATATTCTAGAACGCGACCCGAGTCCTCGCTGCCGCAGCTGCACGCTGCGTGCACTGCCAGCAGCGCGACCAGTGGGCCATGCCAGCGATCCGGTAAGATGTGCCACCCCATCTCCCGGGAGCAGAAGAATGAAGACCCAGTTCCAAGTCGCCACCCTGTCCACGCTGGTACTCGCCCTCGCCGCCTGCGGCGGCAAGCCCGAGTCGGCCACGGCCCCGCCACCGCCTCCGGCTGCACCCGCCGAGGCTGCTCCCGCTGAGTTGCCGCGCACGCCCTCTCCGGCCGGCGCCAGGGTCACCATCATCACTCCGGCCAACGGCGCCACGGTGAAGTCACCGTTCAAGGTCAGCTTCGGCATCGAAGGCATGACGCTGGCCCCGGCCGGCGACGCCACCCCGGACAGCGGGCACCATCACCTGCTGATCGACAGCGACCTGCCGCCGCTCGATCAGCCGATCCCGACCGACGCCAACCACATGCATTTCGGCAAGGCGCAGACCGAGGCGGAGGTCCAGCTGCCCCCTGGCCAGCACACGCTGCAACTGCTGCTGGGCGACTCCCACCACGTGCCGCACGATCCGCCGGTCGCATCCGAGAAGATCACCATCACGGTGGAGTAAGGCACCCGAGGCCCGGCGCGGCGTCTGCGGGCGCCGCGCTCGGCCGCCGCGGCCCTCAGCGAACCGCGACGCCGGCGATGCTGGTCATGTCGGTCACGTCGGCCAGGCCGGCCCCGCCACCGATGGTCATGATCCCCGCAGCAGCCAGGCTGCGCGCGGCGGCAGCGATGGCTGCCGCGTTGTCGGCCAGCACCAGGCCGAAGTCGCCGCCACCCGCGCCCGAAGTCTTGTAGAAGCATCCGGCATCCGCCGCCAGCGCCGCGAGGCGCTGGTGCGCGGGCGTGACGATGCCGATACCGGCGGCGGCGTCGAGCGCCTCCAGCATCTGCCGGAAATCCGCGAGCGCCACGAGCACTGGCGCGGCGGCGCCGCGGCGCCAGGCCTCGAGCGTGGCAACCGCCGCGGCCTGCAGGCGCGCCAGCAGGGCTTCGCCGGCAGGACCGCTGTCCCGGCGGAAATCCATGAAGCGGCTTACGAGCGGCGGCGTCGCCGCGCCGCTGCCCGACCAGGCTGCGAGCCAGTGCAGCCCCCGCGGCCAGGCGAGCGTTTCCACCGTGGCATCGGCCGCCAGCGCAACCACGCCGCCGTGCACCGCTGCTGCCACGTCGATGCCGCTGCCGCTGCCACCCTGCAACCGGCGATGCGCGGCCTGCGCCAGCCGGAACAGGACCTCGCGGTCCGCCACCGGCCGGCCGCTGGCGGCAGTCATGGCAGCGACCAGTGCCACCACCAGGGCCGCGCTGGAACCAAGCCCGAGCTTGTCACCGCTGGCGCTGCGAAAGCGACTGCTGTCGAGTTCGATGGCCAGCGGCTGCCGCGGCCCGTAGCCGGCGGTCGCGAGTGTCGCCGCCACCGCTTCCAGCAAGGCGCCCTGCCCGGCAGCGGGCGGATCACGCCACTGCGGGCAGCCAGCGGCGCCCCAGTCGAAGATCCAGCGGCCCGCGCCGGGTATGTCGAGGCGACAGGTGCCGCCGCTGGCGACCACCCGGGCGCATGCCCGGACATCGACGGCGATGGCGATGGCGGGCGCGCCGGCCAGTACGGCGTATTCGCCACAGATGACCAGCTTGCCGGGCGCGTCGGCTTCAGCCATTGGCGCGATACGCACCCGGCCCGAGGCCGCTGTCGATGACCCGGGTGACGCCGGGCACCGCTGCCAGCGCCGCGCGCACCGCCGGCACCGCAGCCGGCTCGCAGATCGCCTTGACCTGCGGACCGGCATCGATGGTGAAGAACACCGGCGTGCCCGCGCGCCGCAGCACCTGCAGCGCCTGCAGGCAGGCCAGCGTCGCCGGCAGCCAGTACAGCAGCGGCGGCTGCGTCGTCAGCATGACGGCGTGCATCTTCAGGCAGCTGTGTTCGGCGACCGCCGCGAGCGCCGCGAAATCCCGGCCCTGCACATGGCGCACGCCGGCCTCGAGGTCGGCACCGTGGCTGCGCAGCCAGGCCTCGTAATAGGGCGAGGTCGCGCGGCTGGCGGCCATGCCGTCGCGCGAGCCCACGTCCTTGGGCAGTGCCGAGGTGATGGCGATGACCACGCGCAGCGGCCAGGCCTCCGGCGCCAGCAGCGGCCCGACCGCAACCCCGCCATCGGGCTGGTTGCGCAGCAGCGCGAAGCCGCCGAACAGCGAGCGCGCCGCCGAACCCGAACCGATACGCGCCACCTGGGCGAGTTCCTCCCGCGGCAGGCCCAGCCCGAGCGCCGCATCGGCCGCCGTGACCAGCGCGGCGAAGCCCGAGGCCGAGGACGCCAGGCCCGCGCCGGTCGGAAAATCGTTGTCGCTCTCGACCACCGCGCCGTGGGCCAAGCCGGCACGCCGGCGCAGCAGGTCGAGACAGGCGCTGACACGGCGGCTGGTAGCCGCATCCTCCTGGCCGTCGAGCCGCACGCGATCGGCGCCGAGGCCAGGCTCGAAGCACACCCGGGTCCGCGTGCGCATCGCATCCAGCGTCACGGACAGCGAGCCCGTGGCCGGGAGGTTCGCGACATCGTCACGCTTGCCCCAGTACTTCACCAGGGCGATGTTCGGATGCGCGATGGCCGTGGCGGTGAGCGGCGCAGGCATGGTGGCGGGATTATCGTCTATCCTTGTGGGCCTTTGGGCGGTTGCGGCATTCCCGCGCAGGTCTCGTGTCATTCGCCGATCGCATCCCGGCCTATCTCGAGCGCACCGAGCAGGCGCTGGAGCGCGCGCTGCCGGACGCCGCGCGGCCGCCGCAGCGCCTGCACGCCGCCATGCGCTATGCCGTCCTCGGCGGCGGCAAGCGGCTGCGGCCACTGCTGGTCTACGCCACCGGCGAAGCCTTCGCGGTGCCGCCCGAGCGGCTCGACGCCCCGGCGGTCGCCATCGAGCTGATGCACGCCTTCTCGCTGATCCACGATGACCTGCCGGCGATGGACGACGACGACCTGCGCCGCGGCCGGCCCTCCACCCATCGTGCCTTCGACGAGGCCACGGCCATCCTCGCCGCCGATGCCCTGCAACCGCTGGCGTTCGAGGTGCTGGCCACCGCCCTGCCGCTGGCCGCGGAACCGGCGACCCAGCTGCGGCTGGTCGCCCTGCTCAGCGAGTCCTGCGGGCCCAACGGCATCGCCGGTGGCCAGGCCATGGACATGGAGGCCGAGCGCCGCCAGCTGGATCCGGCGGAACTCGAGCACATGTTCCGCCTCAAGACGGGACGGCTGTTGCGTGCCAGTGTCCTGCTCGCGGCACACTGCTCGCCGCAGGTCACCAGCGCGCAGCTGCACCGGCTGGAGGTCTTCGCCGATGCGCTCGGCATCGCCTACCAGATCCGCGACGACATCCTGGATTTCACGCTGCCCGGGCAGGACATGAATTCCGACGCGGTGAAGGCCAAGGCCACCTACCCCGGCCTGTTCGGCCTGGCGCGAGCCCAGGCCAGGACCGACCAGCTGCTCGACATCGCCATCGATGCGATCAGCGACCTGGGCGATGCCGCCGCGGCCCTGCGCTGGATGGCCCGCTACACCATGCTGCGCAGCGAGTAGCCCCGGGCCGCGCGAGACGCCGGTCACAGCCGCCAGCGCCCCGCGGGCCGGCGCAGGGCTAGAATGGGCGCCGATGTACACTAGCTTCTTCGGCCTGCACGAAAAGCCGTTCTCGATCACCCCGGACCCGCGCTACCTCTTCATGAGCGAGCGGCATGCCGAGGCGCTCGCGCACCTGCTCTACGGCGTCCGTGAAGCGGGCGGCTTCATCCAGCTGACCGGCGAGGTCGGCACCGGCAAGACGACGCTGGTACGCAGCCTGCTGCAACAGCTGCCCGACACCGCCGACGTGGCGCTGGTGCTCAACCCGCAGCTGACGCGCATCGAGTTCCTCTGCGCCATCTGCGAGGAACTCGGCGTGCCGCTGCCCGAGGCCCGCGGCAGCATCAAGGCGCTCACCGATGCGCTCAACCGCTTCCTGCTCGAGAACCACAGCCGCGGCCGGCGTACCATCCTGATCGTCGACGAGGCGCAGAACCTCAGGCCCGACGTGCTCGAACAGGTGCGCCTGCTGACCAACCTCGAGACCACCAAGCAGAAGCTGCTGCAGATCATCCTCATCGGTCAGCCGGAACTGCGCGTGCTGCTGGGACGCAACGACATGCGCCAGCTGGCGCAGCGCATCACCGGGCGCTATCACCTCGAGCCGCTGTCACGACCCGAGGCCGAGGCCTACATCGACCACCGGGTGAAGGTCGCCGGCGGTGTCGGGCGCATCTTCGCCGGCGGTGCGCGCCGGGAAATCTACCGCCTGGCCCGCGGCATCCCGCGCATGATCAACGTCATAGCCGACCGTGCCCTGCTGGGCGCGTTCACCGCCGAATCCAGCCAGGTGACACCGGCCATCGTCCGGCGCGCGGCAGCCGAAGTCTACGACCGCCCGGCGGCACTGCTGCCATCCTGGCTGCGCTGGCTCGGCCTGGGCCTGCTGCCGGCAGCCGGCATCGTCGCCCTGCTGGTCAGCGGCTGGTGGCTGCCCGACCGGGGCGACGGCGCCGCGCCCACGGCCGGCCCGCAGGCGGCCGCAGCCAGCCCGGCACCGGGCAGCATCGACCGTAACCCGGGGCTCGACTCGCTTGGTGCGGTGCTCGATGGCCTGCCGGCCACCACCGATGCGGACGCCGCCTACGCGCACCTGTTCCAGCTCTGGAACGCCAGCTACCGGCCCGGGCCCGACGGTGCCTGCCAACAGGCCGAGGGCTTCGGCCTGCGCTGCCTGCTCCAGCACGGCACGCTGGACGACGTGGTCGCGCTCGACACGCCGGTGATCCTCAGCCTGCGCAGCCGGAAGGGCATCGAGCACCAGGCAGTGCTCACCGCGCTCGACGAGCGTACCGGGGACCTCAGCGTGGCAGGCCGTGACTACCAGGTCGCCGCCGGCGAGATCGCCGACTTCTGGCAGGGCGAGTACCTGCTGCTCTGGCGGCCGCAGACCCGGGAGGTAAAGGCATTCGTTCCGGGCATGCGCGACCCTGACATCCGCTGGCTGCGCGCCAGCCTCGCCACCGTCCAGGGCGAGCCGATCGAACCGATGCAGTCCGACCTCTACGATGCCGGCCTCGAGGCGCGCGTGAAGCAGTACCAGCGCGAACGCCGCCTGACCGCCGACGGGCTGGTGAGCCACCAGACGCAGATCGCCATCATCGCCGAGCTGGGCGCCGCCGGTACTCCGCGCCTGGCCCGGGCCAACTGAGGACGCGACCCGATGTCATTCATCCTCGATGCGCTGCGCAAGAGCGAAACAGAAAGGCAGCGCCAGTCCGGCCCGGGCCTCATCGATGCCGGGCACCGGCCGCCGGCCTCGCGCCGCGCCCTGTGGCTGCCGGTCCTGGTCGTCGTGCTGGTCGCCAACCTCGCGGTGATGGCCTTCATCGGGCTGCGACGGCCAACGCCGCCGCCAGTGGAGGCGAGCCCGCCGCAATCCGTGGCACCGGATGCCGCCATGCCGGCAACCGCCGGTGCCGCGGCACCGGCAGCGGTGGTGCCCGGGGCCGCCGCCATCGCGGCAGACAACGAGGCCGCCTACGCCGCCACGGCCGACATGCCGGCGCTGGAAACCGCGGCCGGTGTCACCACCGAGGTGCTGGTGCCGCCGGCAGGCACGATGCCGGATGCGCCGGCAACCGGTAGCGTGATCCAGGAGGGCCTGCCGACCGCCGGCGAACTCATGGCGAGCGGCGCCATCAGCACGCCGCCCCTGCATCTCGACATCCACGTGTTCACTGCGGATCCCGCCGGCCGCTTCGTCTTCATCAACATGCGCAAGTACACCGAGGGCACCCAGCTCAGCGAGGGCCCCAGGCTGGACGAGATCACCCGCGAAGGCGTCGTGCTCAGCCAGAATGGCCGGCGCTTCATCCTCAACCGCGACTGATCTCCGGCCCGAGGGCCCGGCACCATGCCTGGACGCCTGACCCGGATCGATGGCCGACTGCTGCGCCCGGCGTTGCGCGCCGGCAGTGCGCGGGTGCTGGCGGCCACCGGCCTGCTCAACCGCATCAACGTCTACCCGGTCCCGGACGGCGACACCGGTACCAACCTGGCGATGACTCTGTCCGCCGTGGACCAGGCGCTGGCGGGATCGGCGAGCTGCAACGCCGGCGAGGTACTGGCGCTGGCGGCCGACGCCGCCCTGGACGGGGCCCGCGGCAACTCCGGCGCCATCATGGCGGCGTTCCTGCAGGGACTGGCTGACGCCGTCGCCGGCCAGCGCTGCATCGATGCCGCGCAGCTGGCCGCGGCCTTCGCCAACGCCGACCGTTACGCGCGCGGCGCACTCGATGCGCCCGAGGAGGGCACGATCCTCACGGCGATCTCGGCCGCGGCGCGGGCGCTGGCGGAAGCCGGTGGCGAACGGCGGGCAGACCTGCGCGCCATCCTGCCGCTGGCACTGGCGGCGACGCGCGCGGCCGTGGCACAGACGGTCGAGATGCTGCCGGCCCTGCGCCGCGCCGCTGTCGAGGATGCCGGCGCCCGCGGTTTCCTCCTGCTGTTGGAGGGCGCGGTCGAGGCGACGCCCGGCCTGCCGCCGGCGGAGAGCCTGGCCGATGCGGGCAACGCCACCGGTTGCGCTGCGGAAGATGCCCTCCACGCATCCTGGCCGGCGGAGGCAGCGGGCGCCGGGCGCTACTGCACCGAGTGCGTGATCAGCGGCACGGGCATCGACCGGCAACGGCTGCGCGAGGCACTGGCAGCGCTCGGCCACAGCCTCGTCGTCGCCGGCAGCCGCGACAAGCTGCGGATCCACATCCACAGCGACAGCCCGACCGCGGTCTTCGCGCTGGCAGCCGGCTACGGGCTGGTCGCCCAGCAGAAGGCCGACGACATGGACCGGCAGGCCCAGGCCTGCGGAGCTGGCCACCCGCAGGCGGTGGTGCTGACCGATACCGGCGCCGACCTGCCCGGAGAGATCTTCGACGAACTGGGCATCCACACCGTGCCGCTGCGCCTGCACTTCGGCGAGCGCAGCTTCCTCGACAAGCTGGGCATGACGCCGGCGGAGTTCCTGCGCGAAGTCGCCTCCGGCAGCGTGCACCCGAAGACCTCGCAACCGGCGCCGGGGGACCTGCGCCGCAGCTACGACTTCCTCGCCAGCCACTACGGGCACGTCATCTCGCTGACGCTGCTCGGTCGCGCCAGCGGCACGCTGCAGGCCTCGCGCGCGGCCGCGCAGCGCAGCCGCGACCCGCAGCGCATCACGGTGATCGACAGCCACAGCATTTCCGTGGGCCAGGGCCTGATCGCCATGTACGCCGCCGAATGCGCCCGCGCGGAGCTGCCGCTGCCGGTGATCCTCGATGCCGTGCGCCGTGCGGCCGCCAGCACCCGGCTCTGGGCCACGGTCGCCGACCTCGATTACGCCATCCGCGGCGGGCGCCTGCCGCGCCTGGCCGCCTTGCTGGCCGCGATCCTGCCGGTGCTGCCGGTGCTGCGCATCGGCGGCGGCCACATCGGCATCGCCGGCCTCATCCGCCGCGGCAGCGATCCGGTCCCGGCACTCCTGCGCCAGCTGCTGCGCCACGCGGATCGCTCCCGGCGCTATCGCTTCGCCATCGCCCATGCCGGCTGCCCGGAGCCTGCGGCGCGGCTGCGCGACGCGCTGGCGGCAGCATGGCCGCAGGCCGATGCCATCTACCTCACCGAACTCGGCGCCGCCGCCAGCGTTCACGCGGGACCCGGCGCGCTCGGCATCGCCGCCCTGGAGTACCAGCCGCCGGAAGCACTGCGCCCGCCGGCCTGAGCGGGCCAGCGGTGAGCTATCCCGCCTCGAGGGGACGGATGAGTTCGGGTCCTTCGTGGGCGGGGCTGTTCACCGCCCGGCTGACTTCGTGGCTGGCGAGCAGGTCCTCGGGCGCCGGGACCAGCAGCGTCGCCAGCGACTCGGGTGGTTGCGCGGGATCGAGCCACAGGCGCAGCGCATCCGGCGCCAGGATCACCGGCATGCGGTCGTGGATCGCGCGCAGGCTGCGGTTGGCATCCGTGGTGATGATGGTGCAGGTTTCCAGCGGTGCCGCGCCCTTTTCCCAGCGCTCCCAGAGGCCGGCGAAAGCGATGGGCCGGCCGTCGGGCGGCGCGATGTAGCAGGGCGTCTTCGGCCCCTTGCCGGCAGAGCGCCACTCGTAGAAGCCATTCGCCAGGATCACGCAGCGGCGCCTGCGCAATGCGTTGCGGAATGCCGGCTTTGCGGCGAGCGTCTCGGCCCTGGCATTGACCAGGCGGTTGCCGATTCCCGGCTCCCGCGCCCAGAACGGCACCAGGCCCCAGCGCAGGCTGACGCCCTCGGCCGCGCCACTGGCAGCCCGGCGGATGGCCGCCAGCTGCTGGCTGGGCGCGATGTTGTAGCGCGGCTCCAGCTCGAAGGGGAACTGCACGCCGAAGGCAGCGAGCACGGCTTCCCGGGGTGAATGGAAGGCGAAGCGGCCACACATGGCCGCATGATAGCGACCCCGCCGCTAGCTGCGGATGCCGGTGCCGCGGCGGATCAGCAGCAGGCAGACGCCGAACAGCAGTGCGCCGAACGCCAGGATGATCGCGTAGGCGAGGCCGATGTCGATGTCGGAGACGCCCAGCATGCCGTAGCGGAAGGCGTTGACCATGTAGAGGATCGGGTTGAGGCGCGACAGCTGCTGTGCAAACTCCGGCAGCAGCGCGATCGAGTAGAACACGCCACCCAGGTAACTCAGCGGCGCCAGCACGAAGGACGGGATGATGGAGACGTCATCGAAGTTCCTGGCGAGGATGGCGTTGATGAGCCCGCCCAGCGAGAACACGAATGCCGTCAGCACCACCACCGAGAGCGTCACCAGCACATGGGCGACATGCAGGTGGGTGAAGAACAGCGCCACCACGGTGACCGCGGCCGCCACCGCCAGGCCGCGCGCCATGCCGCCGAGGGCGTGACCGAGGACGATGGCCCAGCTGGCCATGGGGGCCACCAGCATCTCCTCCAGGTGGCGCTGCATCTTCGCCGCGAAGAACGACGACACGACATTGCCGTAGGAGGTGGTGATGACCTGCATCATGATGAGGCCGGGGGCGATGTACTGCGCGTAGTCGTAGCCGTCCATCTGGCCGATGCGGCGGCCGATCAGGTTGCCGAAGATGAGGAAATACAGCGCCGTGGTCATCGCCGGCGGCAGGATGGTCTGCAGCCAGATGCGGAACACCCGCGTGCATTCCTTGCGCACCAGGGTGAACAGCGCCACCAGTTGCGTACCTGCGGTCATCGGTGGCGTTCCATCAGCCTGGCCGCGATGAACGCGCCGTGAGCCGGATGAACAGCTCCTCCAGGCGGTTGCTCTTGTTGCGCATGCTGACCACATGCAGCCCGGCGGCCGTCAGCGCGGCGAAAGCCTCGTTGAGGCTCCGGTCCTTGGTCACCTCGACCTCGATCTCGTGGTCGCCGGTGCGCGCCACCGCGTAGCCGTCGAGCTGCGGGGCCGCGGCCACGGCCTCGCGCAGGTTCAGCACGAAGGTCTCGGCGCCCAGCTTGCGCAGCACGCCTGCCATGGCGCCGCGTTCGATGATCTGCCCGTGGTCGATGATGGCGACGTTGCGGCAGAGGTTCTCGGCCTCCTCCAGGTAGTGCGTGGTGAGGATGATGGTGGTCCCGGCCTGGTTGATCTCCCGGAGGAACTCCCACATGGAGCGGCGGATCTCGATGTCCACGCCGGCCGTCGGCTCGTCGAGGATCAGCAGCCGCGGGCGATGCATCAGCGCCCGCGCGATCATCAGCCGGCGCTTCATGCCGCCGGAGAGATTGCGCCCGGTGTCGCGGCGCCGGTCCCAGAGCTGCAGCTGCCGCAGGCAGTCCTCGGCGCGCAGCCGGGCCGCGCGCGGTGTCATGCCGTAGAAGCCGGCCTGGGTGGTCACGATGTTCAGGACCGAATCCCAGTAGTTGATGTTGATTTCCTGCGGGACGACGCCGATGGCCGCCTTGGCCAGCGCCAGTTCGCTGTCGATGTCGTGGCCGAAGACGCGTATCTCCCCCGAGGTCTTGTTGACCAGCGAGGTGATGATGCCGATCAGCGTGGTCTTGCCGGCCCCGTTCGGGCCGAGCAGCGCGAAGAAATCGCCCTCCGGCACCTCGAGGTCGATGCCGCGCAACGCCTGCACGCCATTCGGGTAGGTCTTGACGAGATTGCGGACAGCGAGCGCGAGCATGGCGCGCCATTGTGCACAGGCGCCACCCGCACGCCAGCCCGCCTTGCGGGCTTACCGCGTGGCGGCGTGGATGGTCGGCAGTGCCATGCCGGCCGGCCGGCGGGAAACGCCGGTCTCGGCCACGGCGAGCTGGATGGCCGTCAGGCGCGCCAGCTCCATGCGCTGGGACGGGCCGTCGCGGGCGGCCCGCACCAGGTCCGGCCAGAAGCGCGCATGGCGGCAGAAGCGCGCCTCCAGGTGCAGGAGCGCCCGGCTGGCATAGCCGGGAATGTCACGTAGCCGCAGGCCGCTGGCTGGTTCGTTGCCGGGCGCACCCGCACAGAGGGCTGCCCGCAGCGGATCGCGGCGCGCCATCTGCCAGGCATAGGTCAGCAGGCTCGCGGCGAACACCCGCGCATCCGGACAGCAGTCTGCTTCCTCGCCCTGCCGCGGCTCGGCCACCCGCGCCAGGCCGCGGGGCGGCGCGGTACGGAAACCCGCCAGCAGGCAGGGCGTGGCGGCCATGGCCTCGAGCTGCAGCGCGCCGAGGCGGCCGAGCGGCTCGAGCACGGCGGCATCAAGGCCGAACAGCGGGGCGCCGGGCGGGCGGTGGCGGCACTGGGTCAAGAGGACGAGGAACTCAAGGTTCAAATCGCGCATTTCAGCGTAGAAATGCTTATCCGGTGCTTCCCGCTCCATTTGCGCCCTCCTCACGGCCATGCTGCATGGAGGTAGTATATTTGCCATATATGGGAAAATTTTCCCATATATGGCAAAAACGCCGGGTTCGGGCTCCCGGGACCCTTTCTGGAGATACCGGAGGAATTCGCGATGCGCATTACCGACCACCGCTACTCGGCGGAGCTCGACAAGTTCGATCTCGCCGTCCGGATGATCCAGCACGAAGCCCGCACGGGCACCATCCGCGCCTGCACCGGCTTCAGCGAGGACCGCATCCGCAAGATCTACGGCGCCTACTTCAAGGGCAGCGGCGCCAGCGCGGTGCGCCGCCGGCGCGGCAAGTCACCGAAGCGCATCCACCAGTTCGTCAATTCGACGCCGCGGCAACTGGAGGCCACGGTGCTGGCCGGCCTGTTCCTGCTCTGCGAAGCCGGCGAGCTCGACGATGGCGGCCGGATCAGCCGCGCCCGCGGTACCGACCGCGTCGGCCTGGGCCAGCGGCTCTGCCAGGCGTTCGAGGCCTACCGCGGCCTGCACCCGGACCCGCGGCTGTCGTTCGAGTGGGCCTGGAATCTGTACCATTCGCTGGTGGACAGCCATGAGCTGTACCTGGCCCCCTGCGACGGCTGCGGGGGCCGCTACGTGCAGGATGCGTACGCGCTCGACTACCACCGCTGCCCGTTCTGCGAAATGAAGGACCACCGCGCCCTGCCCAGCGCCTGAACACCCACCCGGAGCCCGATGGCCGAGATCGAGACCCTCTTCGCCGGCGCCGACATCGATCGCGCCAGCGCGCTGCGCCGCGATGCCGCGGCGCTCGCCGCCGCCTGGCAGGACCCGACGACGCGCTTCCTGCCGGTCTGGGAGGCGCAGTGCCTGATCCGCGATGGCGCGGCCGGCCGGCTCAGCGCGGCCGAACTCGGCGCACGCCTGCCGCCACCCGGACAAGGCACGTTCCTCGGGCTGGAGGCGGGAGCAGCGCGGTTCGCGGTGCAGATCGAGTCACGCGAGGCGCCGGCGGAGCTCGGCCACTTCGGCGGGCTGCGTGACCTGATCAGCCTGGTGTCGGCGCGCGATGCGGCCCTGCTCGCCTACGCGCGGGCGATGGTGAACTGGCATCGCCAGTACCGTTACTGCGGCGCCTGCGGTGCGCCGGTCAGCGCCGACGAAGGCGGCTTCGTGCTCCGGTGCACGGCGGCCAGCTGCGGCCACCGCAGTTTCCCGCGCATGGACCCGGCCATCATCGTGCTGGTGCACCACGACCGGCATTGCCTGCTGGGGCGCCAGGCCTCGTGGCCGGCACGGCGGTTCTCCACCATTGCCGGTTTCGTCGAGCCCGGCGAAGCGCTGGAGGATGCGGTGCGGCGCGAGGTCGCCGAGGAAACCAACATCCAGCTCGCGCGCTGCCGCTACCTGGGCTCGCAGCCCTGGCCCTTCCCCGCCTCGCTGATGATCGGCTTCCACGCCGCCGCCGCGACCGCCGACATCGCCCTCAACGATGCCGAACTCGCCGAGGCCCGCTGGTTCAGCCGCGCCGAGCTGGCCGGCGACGGCATCGTGCTGCCGCCACGCGCCTCGATCGCCTGGCGGCTGATCGAGGCCTGGTTCGATGCCATACCCGGCCCGGGCCTCGCCAGCCTGCACCGCGACGGCGCCTTCCTGCGCCCCGCCGGGGCGACGCCGGAGCAGCGCTGAATCATGTGCCTGGTCGCGATCGCCTGGCGGGCGCATCCGCGGTATCCGCTGGTCATCGTCGCCAACCGCGATGAGGACCACGGCCGGCCGGCCGCGCCGGCAGCCTGGTGGCCGGACGCCAGCCAGGTGTTCGGCGGGCGCGACCTGCGTGCCGGCGGCAGCTGGCTCGCGGTGAGCCGCAGCGGGCGGTTTGCGGCGATCACCAACAACCCGCGGCGCCCGCCCGGCCCGCAGCCGGGGCCGAGCCGCGGGCAGCTGGTGCAGGACTACGTCGCCGGTGACCGGCCGAGCGGTCGCTTCCTCGACGGCGTGCAGGCAAGAGCCGACCGCTACCCGGGCTTCTGCCTGCTCGTCGGCACGCGCGTGCAGGTGCGCGGTATCGTCACGCCGCCCGGCAGCCATCCCGGGCGCTGGACGCTGCCGGCCGGCGTGTCCGCCGTCAGCAACTCGCCGCTGGAGCAACCCTGGCCGAAGGTGCACTACCTGGAGTCGGCGCTGGCCGCGGCGCTGGCCGATGACGCAGTGGAGCCGGGGCGCCTGTTCGCACTCCTCGAGCGGCGCGATCCGGTGCCCGTCCAGGGAGCTGGTGGCGACCGGGACGACAGCCCCGCCATCAGTCGCCTGCCATTCATCGTCGGCGAGCACTACGGCACGCGGGCCAGCACTGTCATCACCATGGATGCCGCCGGCAGCTGCGAGGTCAGCGAGCGGCGCTTCGACTCCACCGGCAGGCTGCAGGGCGAGGTCAGCGAACGCTTCGACCTCGAATGACGGCCGCAGGCGCCGCTTGCGCACCTGCGGGGCGACAGGCGACACTGCCGGCCCGCTCGCGACCGCGGCCCGCAGTCCGCGTGAAATGCACTTCCCTTGGACAACCCGTACATGACCGCCGTCGGCCAGAAGGCCGACATGTTCACGCCGGATGAATGTCTCTGGCTCAGTGGCGTGCCGCTGCCGGACGCCGCAGCCGAGGTCTACGACAGCCGCGGACCGGATGCCCGCGTGGACCGGGAACTGCGCCGCACCCGCGAACGCATCCTGCCGCGCAACCGGGAATTTTCCTGGGTGTTCAGCCGGCTCAACCGGTTCGCCCGGGAGACCAACGACCAGAGTTACAACTTCCGGCTCGACGATCGCATCACCGCCCACCTGCTGGAATACGAACTGGACGGTTTCTTCGACTGGCACATGGACCTGGGGGCCGGACCCACGGCCTCACGCAAGCTGACCATGGTGACCTTCCTGACGCCGCCGGAGGAATTCACCGGCGGCGAACTGCTGTTCATGGACGGCGGCCCGCCCATGCGGCCCGCGCAGGGCACGACCGCCATCTTCCCTTCCTACCTGCTGCACAAGGTCAACCCCGTCACCCAGGGCCGCCGGTTCACACTGGTGTCCTGGCTGCACGGCCCCTGCTTCAGCTGAACGCCGCGCGGCCCCCGGGGGCGGGGTGGCCCTGTGGCAGCAAGCGGTCAGTGCCGGTCGCCGTGGCCCCGGCCACCGCGCCGGTCGTCATGCCGGTGATGGCGCGGACGGTCGTAGCGGTGGTGATGGTCGTCATCGTCACGCCAGCCCCGGTCCCAGCCGGAGTGGCGATAGTCCACGTGGCGCGAGCGCCAGTAGCCCGGCGGTGGCCCCCAAGTGTAGTAGCGCGGCACGTAGACCGGTGCCGCGTACACCGGCACCACGGGTACGACCGGGTGGACGTGGTAGGGCGCCCACTGCGGACCCGTCGAGAAGCTGGTGTAGAAACCTGGCGTCGCGACCTGGACGCTGATGGCAGTCGGCGGGCCGGCCAGGGCCGCGGCACTGGGGCCAAGCAGGCCGGCACCGGCAAGCCAGGCAGCGGCGATGCGGGTGACAGATGGCCTCGATGTATCCAAGCGAACTCCCCTTTCCCAGAATGTGGGCTCCTCCGCCGGCGCGATCCTGCGCAGCGGAACCAATGGCTGTGACCGGCGCCTCCAACGCAGGTTCCGCCGGGCACTGAATGCTGCGAAGCGCCGCGGGCAGCTCCGATGATGCGCTGTGCTACGCTTCGGACGCACAGGCTCCCGCCGCCAGGGGACCAACGGCGGGGGCGCTTCGTTGGGGGCTGTGATGCAACGACGAATTCACCAGGCGCCGGGCCGTGGCTCATTGCGGATGCTTGCTGCGAGCCTGCTGCTGGCGGGGCCTCCCGCTGGCCTGGCACAGGATGCCGACGCAACCGCAGCAGGGCAGGCGCCCGCCGACGAGGCTGCAGAGGCTGCGGCGACCAGCGCCGGACCGGCGCCACTCGACGAAATCGTCGTCACCGCCCGCAAGACCACCGAGAGCCTGAACGACGCGCCGCTTTCCGCGGTGGTGCTCGACGGCGGCACACTGGCCGAGCAGGGTGTCAACCGCATCGAGGAACTGGTGGCCTATGTCCCCAACGTCGCCATGTCGGAAACCGGCATCGGCACCAACCTCTACGTGCGCGGCATCGGTTCGGGCATCAACCAGGGCTTCGAGCAGTCGGTGGGCCTCTACATCGACGGCATCTACTACGGCCGGGCCCAGCTCACCCGCGTGCCCTTCATGGACCTGGCACAGGCCGAGTCGCTGCGGGGGCCGCAGGCCATCCTGCTCGGCAACAACAGCATCGCCGGCGCCATCAACCTGGTCACTGCCCGGCCGACCCGGGAGTTCGAATCGGCGCTGAGCCTGCTCTACGAACCGGACCATGGCGAGGAGGAGATCAGCGCCTACCTGTCCGGGCCGCTGACCGAGCGCCTGTCCGCCCGCCTGTCCGGCCGCTACCGCTCCTTCGACGGCTACGTGGACAACGTCACCCTCGGCGGGCGTGATGAACCCGGGCGCGACGAAAAGAGCCTGCGGCTGACGCTGGACTGGGACGCCGACGGCTGGGACGCGAGCCTCAAGCTCGAGCACGACAGTTTCGACGTCAAGGGACGGCAGATCGAGATCATCCGGGCCGACCCGGCCACCACGCGCGGTTCCAGCCAGACCGGCTTCAGCAACAACACCGGCAGCGCCGGGCTCTGGCAGCCGGGCCGCAGCTACCTCGAGTACCTGGACGAGTTCTTCGATGACAGCCCCGGCATCCAGGGCAATCCGTCCCTCGGCGACGGTCATGCCGACTACCGGCGCGGCGCCAACGGCGACAACAGCGACAATGACGTGGATGCAGCCGTCCTCACGCTCAACTGGGACCTCGACGGCTACCAGCTCACTTCGGTGACCGGCTACCTGACCTACGACTACAGCGAGTTCTGCGACTGCGATTTCACCGGCGCACCGCTGTTCAGCCTGCTGTCGGAGGAGAGCTATGACCAGTGGAGCCAGGAGCTGCGGCTGGCCTCGCCGCAGTCCGGACGGCTGCGCTGGCTGGCCGGCCTGTACTACCAGCATGACGAACTCGAGTTCGGCGACCAGATCTTCCTGCCGGCCGACAGCGGCGTGGTGAAACTGGTCGGCTACGCCACCCAGGGTGACCCGGCCGGCGCCATCGACTCGCTGGGCAACACCTCGGCATTCCGCAACTTCGACCAGAACAACACGGTCAGCTCGGTGTTCGGCCAGCTGGCCTACGAACTGACGGAGCGCTGGCGGGCGAGCCTCGGCCTGCGCTACTCGCACATGGAAAAGGAAGCCACGCGCATCCTGCGGGAAGGCGACCTCGGGCGCCGTCCCTTCGTGCTCGGCGTCCAGCCCGACGAAGACCTGCTGACCGCCGGCGCACCGCTGTTCGCCTCGATCTTCAACGTCGCCTTTCACAGCCTGGCGGGCCACCGCACCGAGAACAGTACCGCCTTCGAGCTTGTCACCGACTTCGACCTGACCCCCGATGTCATGATCTACGGCTCGGTGAAAACGGGGTTCAAGTCAGGCGGTTTCGACGCCCGCTCCAACAGCGAGCCGGTACCCGGGAGCAGCGGCGCCGGCTTCCTCTACCCCGCGGATCCGGCGACCCTGAGTGCCGTGCAGAACGTGGACCCGGGCTCCTTCGAGTTCGAGGACGAACGGGCCACCTCCTGGGAAACGGGCTCGAAGATGCAGCTGCTGGGGGATACCGCCGAGATCAGCATCGCGCTGTTCTACACCACCTTCGACAACCTGCAGGTGAGCATCTTCGACGGCACCCTCGGCTTCAACGTGGGCAACGCGGCCAAGGCCACCTCCCAGGGCGTGGAACTCGACGGCCGCTGGGCCATCAGCGACCGCTGGTCGATGAACGGCTCGCTGGGCTACCTGGATTTCGATTTCGACGAGTTCCCGAACGGGCAGTGCAACCAGGGCCAGGCACCGGACAACCCGGCGACCGGCAAGTGCAGCTATGACGGCAAGAGCAACCAGTACGTGGCGCGCTGGTCGGGCAACCTGGCGCTGACCTACCAGCGCCCGGTCGGCGAGCTCGAACTGCGCTCCACGCTGGACATGCAGTTCAGCGACGCCTACAACCCCTCGCAGAACCTCGATCCCCGGGTCGAGCAGGACGCCTACGCGACCTGGAACCTGCGCCTGGCGCTCGGGGACGCCGCCGGCCGCTGGGAACTGGCGCTGCTCGGCCGTAACCTGACCGACGAGAAGATCATCAGCTACGCCAACGACACGCCGCTCGCCTTCAGCCAGTTCGGTGCGCCGACCTTCTACGGCTTCGTCGACCGGCCGCGCAATGTCGCCCTGCAGGCCAGCTACCGGTTCGGGGACTGAGCGGCCCGCGGTTGGCGGGACGGGATACCGGGGGTGCCCGCCAGCTTATGTCTGGTCAGCCTTGCGGTTGGCACCCACAGGACTATAGTTGAGGCCGTCGAAGAAGATCCCAGAACGATAACGAGGGGGGCACTCATGCTCAGGATCAGCTTCTCGCGCATCGCAGCCGGCGCCGTACTGGCGCTCGCCAGCCATGCCGCCGCTGCAGCACCGATGGCCATCGACACGGCCAACCTGCTCAACGGCATCACCGACATCTACAGCGCAACGTTCGACGGCGGCCTGTCGCCCTGCACGGGCAGCTCACCGAGTTACTGTTCGTTCTTCGGCGGTACGCCGGGTACGGTCCGCAACATCACCGTCTCGCCCACGCCCACCGGCGTGGCCAACGGCGTGCCGGGCGGCTTCGCCTCGGCGCCGGCAGCGGGATCCTTCCTCGACATCAGCCTTGGTGGCGGCAACACGCTGGTCACGCTTGCGGGCGGCACCATCAGCTTCCCGACGCTGTCGCTGACCATCAACGGCTCGGCCCTGGGCGCCGGCAGCGCCGTGGTCGTTGCCAGCGGCGCCGGCATGGTATTCGACTCCGGGGTCCAGAACGCCGCCCTCAACGGCGATGGGCAGGCCGAGTTCCTGGTCAACCTGGCACCGGCAACGGCGGTGGACTTCAGCACCCTGTCCCAGGTGGTCACCAGCTGCACGCCATCGCCACCGAGCGCAACCCTCTGCGGGCTGCTGCCGATCCTGTCCCTGGACATGGTCCGTTACCGCCTGTTCCTGGACTTCGACCCGACCTTCACTTCGTTCACTGGCGAGTTCATCGGCCAGACGTCCAACAATTCGATGATCTTCGCGACGCTCGACTCAACGGTCGTGCCGGTGCCAGCCGCCGGCTGGCTGCTCCTGCCCGCCGCCGGTGCCATTGCCGCGCGGGCCCGCCGCCGCCGCAACTGATACGCCAACGACACCCGCGACCCGGGCCAGGCCCCGCGACCTGAAAAGGCCGCGGGGCTTTTTTCATGGCGGGCCGCGACCCGCGCCTCCGCGGTTGCCAACCGCCGGGGCTTATTCCAGACTCGCCCTGAACAGCTGCCAGGGTTGGGAGATTCGATGAAAGCCGGTCGCCTCCGTTCGATCCTCGCCGCCGCCCTGCTGTTCCTGGCTGCCCCGGCGATCATGGCCGCCGCGGTCGAGATCGACACGACCAGCCCCCAGAACGGTATCTTCGATATCTACAGCGCCACCTTCGACCCGGCGCTGTCGCCCTGCAATGCCGGCTCGCCAGGTTACTGCCCGTTCTTCGGCGGCGAGCCGCCGGCCCAGCGGGCCCTGATCATCACGCCAAACCCGACCACCACCAGCACCGGCGTGCCCGGTGGCATCAGCCCGGCGCCGGCGGCGGGCTCCTACCTGGACCTGACACTCGCCGCGGACCGCAGCACGCTGACGCTCGCCGGCGGCACCCTGCGCTTCCCGGTGCTCGTCATCACCATCAGCGGCAGCACGGTGGTCACGGCGACCGGTGCCGGCTTCGTATTCGACGCCGCGCCGCAGGTGGCGGCCGTGAATGCCAGCGGGCAGGCCGAGTTCCTGGTCAACCTGGCGCCGGCCACGGCAGTGGATTTCAGCACCCTGTCTCAGGTGGTCACCAGCTGTACCGGCCCGCTCTGCGGACTGATCCCGATCCTGACGCTGGACATGCTGCGCTATCGCCTGCTCATCGACTATGACGCGAGCTTCGGCTCCTTTACCGGCAGCTTCATCGGCCAGACCGCCAACAACTCGTTGGTCTACGCCAACCTGAACTCCGGCGTTCCCGACATCGCCGTCAGCGACTCCGCTCCACCCGGCAATGACCACGCGATCAGCTTTGGCGATGTCACCGAGCTGACCTCGGCGACGCACACGCTGACGATCGCCAACAACGGCGGCGGCAGCCTGGCGATCGGCACCATCGGCCAGGCCGATGGCCTCGCCGCCCCGTTCTCGATAACCGCCGACGGCTGCTCGGGACAGCGCCTGAGTCTGGGCGCATCCTGCACGCTGGACGTCGTCTTCAGCCCCGGCTTCGTCGGGCCCTACTCCGACAGCCTGGATATTCCCTCCAACGATGCCGATTCCCCGACAGTCAGCATTGCCGTCAGCGGCCAGGGCGTGGCGGCACCGGTGCCGAACATCGTCGTCACCGACTCGGTGGCCCCGCCGGGCGATGGCCAGCTGCCCTTCGGCACCGTTACCGTCGGCGGCGTGGCGCAACAGACAGTGACCGTGGCCAACAACGGCACCGCCGACCTCCTCCTCGGCCAGCTCGGCGCGGCCGGCCTGCTGCTGCCCCCCTTCGACCTCCAGATCGATGGCTGCTCGAACCAGCTGCTGCCGCCGGGCGCAAGCTGCACGGCCACACTGCGCTTCCAGCCGACGGCAACCGGCGCCGCCAGCGCCAGCCTGGACATTCCCTCCAACGATGCCGACACGCCGACGGCCCTGGTGGCCCTCAGCGGCACTGGCGCCGCGGCCGCGCTGCCCGACATCGCCGTCAGCGATCCGACGGCGCCGGCCGACGATCACAGCCTGTCCTTCGGCGACGTGCGCCCGGCCGACACCTATGACCGCGTGGTCACGGTGACCAACGCCGGGCTCGCCGACCTCGTGCTGGGCAGCGTGGGCCTGGCCAACCCGCTGGCGGCACCGTTCAGCTTCGTGGCCGGCGCCGACCTCTGCTCCGGCGCCACGCTGCCGCCGGCGGCCAGCTGCACGATCCGGCTGCGGTTCACACCCGCCACCGCGGCCGGCTACAGCGACAGCTTCGACATCCCCAGCAACGATCCCGACACGCCCAGTGTCATGGTTGCGGTCGCAGGCAACGGTTTCCAGCCGCCGCCCGCGGCCGGCCCGTCGCCGAGTGGCGCCAGTTCCGGCTTCATGGGGCTCGACGCGGGGCTGCTCGGGTTGCTGGCGGGCGCCGCCCTGCTGCCCCGCCGGCGGCGCGCCCCGGCCCGCTAGATCACCACTGCGCATGGCAGCCGCGCGGCCGCACGGCTGCACTTGACTTTTCGCCGCGCTTGCATATTATGCGCATCCATTTTTCGTTATGCGCATGAACTGAGATGCCCCAGGCTACCGAATCCATGCAGAAACGCCAGAAGGCCATCCTGGCGATCCTGCGTGGCCGGCGCGTGGCCCGGCAGTCGGAACTGGTGCGCCTGCTGAAAGAGCGCGGCATCCGCGTGACGCAGTCGAGTGTGAGCCGCGACCTGCAGCAGCTCGGCATCACCAAGCTCGACACCGGCTACCAGCAGCTCGAGCAACCGCAGCCGGAGGCCGACCGCGATGCGGCCATGGTGGCCGAGCTGCTGCGCGAGGTGCGCACCGCCGGCGGCCACCTCACGGTGGTGAAGACCGTGGAGGGCGCGGCACAGCGCGTGGCGCTGTACCTCGACCGCAGCGGCTGGCCGGAGATCGTCGGCACGGTGTCCGGCGATGACACGATTTTCGTCGCCACCCGCGGAGGTGGCGAACAGCGCCGGCTGCTGGTGCGGCTGCGCTCGCTGCTGACCCGCGAAGGGGCCTGAGCCCCAGCGGTTTTTGCCTTACAGATCGAGGATTCGACCCCATGACCACCCAGGCCAACACCTCCCCCATCATCCTCGGCTTCTCCGGGGGGCTGGACACCTCTTTCTGCGTCCCCTGGATGAAGGAGCACTACGGGCGGCCCGTGGTCACGGTGACCATCAACACCGGCGGCATCGACGCCGCCGCCGCCCGCGACCTGGAGCAGCGGGCCAAAGCCCTGGGCTCCCAGGAACACCTGCTGGTCGAGGCCCGCCAGGTGTTCTTCGACCGCGTGCTCAAGTACCTGATCTTCGGCAACGTGCGCCGCGGGCACCTGTACCCGCTCTGCGTCGGCGCCGAGCGCGGCATCCAGGCCACGCTGCTCGCCGAGCTCGCCAGGGAGCGGGGCAGCTCCACCGTCGCGCATGGCTGCACCGCCGCCGGCAACGACCAGGTGCGGTTCGAGGTGGCGCTGCGCACCATCAGCCCAGGGCTCGAGGTCCTGGCACCGGTCCGCGACCAGGCGTTCATCCGCAGCGAACAGCAGAAGTACCTCGAGGAGCGCGGCTTCCCGGTGCCGGTGCGGGGCTCTTCCTATTCCATCAACCGCGGCCTGTGGGGCGTGACCATCGGCGGGCGCGAGACCCTGGACTCGAAGGAATCCATTCCCGAGAGTGCCTGGGTGCTGTCACCCGATGCCTTCGCGAAGAACCTGCCGGCGACCCGGCATACCGTGGAGTTCACCCAGGGTGTGCCGAGCGCACTCGACGGCAAGGCCATGGGCCCGGTGGAGCTGATCGAGGCACTGGAGAAGCTGGCCGGCCCCTACGGCATCGGCCGCGGCATCCACGTGGGCGACACCGTGCTCGGCACCAAGGGCCGCGTGGCTTTCGAGGCCCCGGCGGCCGAGGTGCTGCTGGTGGCCCACCGCGAACTGGAAAAACTGGTGCTCTCCGGCCTGCAGCAGCGCATCAAGGACCAGGTGGCCGCGCAGTACGGCGACTTCGTCCACGAAGGCAAGCAGCTCGACCCGGTGTGCCGTGACATCGAGGCGCTGCTCGGCTCCTCCCAGCAGCGGGTCACCGGCGAGGTGCGCCTGCTGTTCCGGCCCGGCAACCTGTTCGTCGAGGGCGTGGTGTCGCCACACTCGCTGATGGCCGCCACCAAAGGGGTCTACGGCGAGAAGGCCGGCGAGTGGACGCCGGCCGATGCGCTCGGCTACTCGCGCATCCTCTCGCTGCCCGGCATCCTGCAGACCAGGGCCGCGGGTGGCCGCAAGTGAAGACCGTCGTCGCCGACAAGATCAGCTCGGTGGCCCAGCACGCGCACCTGTCGCGCGAGCTGCGGCTCGGCTCGGACATCCCCTGCGAGGAAGGCGTGCTGGTGGCCGCCGAGATCCTCAACAACAAGGGCACCTACAACACCCTGGAGCTGACCAGCGGCCGGCAGGCGCAGGTCAAGCGCGGGGATGTCATCGTCGGCGCGCTGGGCCATCGCAAGGCGCTGTTCGGCTACTCCGGCCACCTGCCGGAGAAAGTAGCCGTGGGTGACGTGCTCAACGTGCTGAACATGGGCGGCGTCATCGGCGTCTGCGATTCGATCAACGCCAGTTTCGGCCAGCCCTTCGAGGCGCGCATCCTCGGTACCGTGCTCGACTTCCCCTACCTCGGCGAGCGCATCGGCGTGCCGGCCCGCGCCGGGGCCGAGCGCCTGGACTACAACGCAGCGCTGGACGCCCAGGGCGTGCCCGTGGTGGCGCTGGCCGGCACCTGCATGAACGCCGGCAAGACGGCGGCCGCCTGCGCCATCGTCAGCCGCCTGCGGCACCTCGGCTACACGGTCGACGCCTTCAAGTCCACCGGCGTCGCCCTGCGCCGCGACATCCTTGCCATGGAGGATGCAGGCGCCCGCAAGACCATGATCTTCTCGGACTTCGGCGTGGTCTGCACCACGGCGAAGAACGGCCCGGCGGTCACCCGCACCATGCTGACGCGGCTGGCCACCGGCCGGCCGGACGTCATCGTCTTCGAACTCGGTGACGGCATACTCGGCGCCTACGGCGTGGAAGCCATCCTGCGCGACGCCGAGATCCGCGCCGCGCTGACCTGCGTGGTGCTCTCGGCCAACGATCCGGTCGCCGCCTGGGGCGGTGTGGAGCTGCTGCGCCGCGAGTTCGGCATCGATCCCAAGGTCGTCACCGGCCCGGCCACCGACAACCAGGTGGGCCGCGACATCATCGCCGAGCGCAGCGGGGTACTGGCGGTCAATGCCGTCACCGATGCCGCCGAACTCGGCAACGTCGTGGCCCGCAGCATCGGCTTCGAGGTGCCGGCATGAGCGCGGCGCAGGCAAGGGCGGTGCCGACGCTGATCCTCGGCGGCAGCGGCTACGTCGCCGGCGAACTGCTGCGCCTGGTGCTCGGCCATCCCGGGCTCGAACTGGCCGGCATCATGTCGGACAGCCAGGCCGGCGGCCCCGTGGCCGCGACGTTTCCCCACCTGCGCGCTGCAGTCGGCGACCTGAAGTTCAGCAGCCGCGAGGAGCTGCTGGAGCGCCTCGGGACCGGGCGCTGGCTGCTGCTTTCCGGCGCGCCCCACGGTGTGAGCGCCGGCCTGCTCGCCGGGTTCATCGACCGCGGCCGCGAGCGCGGCACGGAGCTGACGGTCGTCGACTGTTCGGCGGACTTCCGCTTCACCACGGCGGCGGCCTACGAGGCCGTCTACAGGCATGCGCATGGCGCGCCACAGCTGCTCGGGCAGTTCGCCTGCGCGCTGCCCGAGCACCTGCCGGCCAGCGACCGGCCGCACATCGGCCACCCGGGCTGCTTCGCCACGGCACTGCTGCTCACTGCCGTGCCGCTGCTGAAGCTCGGCATCGCCGAGAGCGACCTGTTCGCGGTCGGCATCACCGGCAGCACCGGTGCCGGGCGCACGCCCATCGCCACCACGCATCATCCCGAGCGGCATGCGAACCTGTTCGCCTACCAGCCGCTGGTGCACCGCCATGCTGCGGAAGTCACGGCACTCTGCGAGCAGGCGAGCGGCCAGCGGCCGAAGCTGCACTTCGTGCCGCAGTCCGGGCCCTTCGCCCGGGGCATCCACCTGACGATGCAGGCCCGGCTGAAGGTTGCCGCCGATGCCGACACGCTGCGCGGACGGCTGCGCGACTTCTACGCCGGCGCGCCCTTCGTCACGGTGGTCGATGGCATGCCGCGGCTCAAGGACATCGTCGGCAGCAACCACGCCCAGCTCGGCCTGACCGTGGATGCCGGCAGCGTCGCCGTGATGGTGGTCGAGGACAACCTGGTCAAGGGTGCCGCCGGCGGCGCCATCCAGTGGGCCAACCGCAAGCTCGGCTTCGCCGAGACCGCCGGCCTCACCGCACCCGGGATGGCCTGGGCATGAGCAGCAGCAGCCACCTGCTCGACGTCTACCCGTACCTGCCGTTCCGGCCCGAGTCGGCCGAGGGCGTGTACCTGATGGCGGGCAACCGCCGCATCATCGACTTCTATGGCGGCCATGCCGTGGCCGGCCTCGGCTACGGCCATCCGGACATCGTGCGCACCATCGAGACCCAGGCACGCCGGCTGTTCTTCCAGAGCAATGCCGTGGCACTCGATGTGCGCGAGGAAGCCGCGCGGCGCCTGGTGAATTTCGCGCCGCAGGGGCTGGAGCTGGTGTTCTTCGTCAACAGCGGCGCGGAAGCCAACGAGAACGCCCTGCGCCTTGCCTGCCGGGTCACCGGGCGCAGCCGGATCCTCGCCATCGAGCAGGGCTTCCACGGGCGCACCGCGGCCGCGGCCGCCGTGACCTGGTCGGCCGTGGGCAAGTGGTATGGCTTTCCGCGCACGCCGTTCGACGTCGGCTTCATCCCGCGCAACGACAGCGCGGCCGTCGCCGCCATGGTGGACGCCAGCGTCGCCGCGGTGATCCTCGAGCCGGTGCAGGGCCAGGCCGGCGCCTTCGACCTCGACGCCGGCTTCCTGCGCGAGATCGCAGCTGCCTGCCAGCGCCATGGCGCGCTGCTCATCGCCGACGAGATCCAGACCGGCATGGGCCGCTGCGGCGCGCCCTTCGCCATCGAACTGGCCGGGGTACGGCCCGACATGCTCACGGTCGCCAAGTCGCTGGGCGCCGGCTTCCCCTGCAGCGCCCTGATGATGACGCGCGAGCTGGCGGCCAGCCTCAAGCATGGCGACCTCGGCACCACCTTCGGCGGCGGCCCGCTGGCGAGCGCGCTGATGTCGACGGTGATCGAGGTCATCGAGCGCGACCGGCTGATCGACAACGTGCAGGTCCTGTCGCGCGAGATCATCGAAGCCATGCCGCTCGGCCCCGTGGAGGCCGTGCAGGGCAAGGGTTTCCTGCTGGGCCTGCGTTGCCGGCGCCCCGCCCGGCAGCTGCTCGAGGAACTGCTCCGCCGCGACATCCTGGTGGGCACCAGCGCCGATCCGGCGGTGATACGGCTGTTGCCACCACTGACCCTGGAACGCGGGCATGTGCACGCGCTCCTCAACGCCCTGGCCGACATCGGCCCGGGCTGACTGCATCCACCACCAAGGGGCCGAAGATGCCATTGAAGGAATTCAACGACCTGGCCGACTTCCGCATTCCGGAAGTCGAGGCGCTGCTGAAGCTGGCCACCCGCCTGCAGCAGCACCCGGAACCGCAGGCGCTGGCCGGCAAGGTGCTGGGACTGCTGTTCCTGTCGCCCTCGCTGCGCACGCTGTCGTCGTTCCAGGCGGCGATGGTCCGCCTCGGCGGTGGCGCCTTCGTGATCTCGCCGGAGATGTCGATCCACGGCCTGGAGACCCGCTCCGGGATCGTCATGGACGGCGCGGCGGCCGAGCACATGCGCGAAGCCATCCCGGTGATCTCCTCCTACAGCGATGCGGTGGGCATCCGCGCCTTCGCCGGCCGCACGCGGCTCGAGGACGACCTCGCGGACAAGGAGTATGCGGCGATGCGTGCGCTGGTCAGCAAGCCACTCATCAACATGGAGTCCGCCATCCAGCATCCCTGCCAGAGCCTGGCGGACTGGAAGACCATGGACGAGCTGGACATTCCCCGCAAGGGGGGCAAATTCGTGCTGTCCTGGGCCTGGCATCCGAAGGCGCTGCCGCTGGCCGTGCCGTCGGCGACGCTGCACATGGCCGCAATGCGCGGCATGGACGTCACCGTGCTGCGGCCCGAGGGCTTCGAGCTGCCGCCGGCCGTGATGGACAAGGCGCGCAAAGCGGCCGCAGTCTCGGGCGGTTCGGTGCGCGAGACCGGTGACCGCGAGGAGGCGCTGGAAGGCGCGCATGTCCTCTACGCCAAGGAATGGTCCTCCACCCGCCACTACGGTGACCGGGTCGCGGACGCAAAGCTGCGCGAGGAACTGCAGGACTGGCGGGTCGACGACCCCTGGTTCGCCACGGCCAGGCCCGACTGCCGCTTCATGCACTGCCTGCCGGTGCGCCGCGGCGTGGCGGTCACCGACCGCGTCCTCGACGGCCCGCGCAGCGTGGTGATCCACGAGGCGCAGAACCGCATGTGGGGCCAGATGGCCGTGCTTTACCAGATGATGGGACCGGGAGCCTGACCATGCCGCAGAACCAGCAGAACCGCGATATCGTCGTGGCCGCGCTGCGCCACGCCGCCCCCTACGTGCGCCTGTACCGGCGCAAGACCTTCGTCATCAAGGCGGGCGGCGAGGTGTTCGCCGATGCGAAGAGTACGCGCGCGCTCATCGAGCAGCTCGCCATCCTCCACCAGGTCGGCATCCGTACCGTGCTGGTCCACGGTGGCGGGCCGCAGAACACGCAGCTCGCCGAATCGCTGGGCATCGAGACCCGCATGGTCGAGGGCCGCCGCGTCACCGACGAGCGCACGCTCGGCGTGGCCACCATGGTGCTCAACGGCCAGATCAATACCCAGATCGTCGCCGCCTGCCGCCAGCTGGAGCTGCCGGCAATCGGCGTCAGCGGCGTGGATGCCGGCCTGATCCGCGCGCGCAAGCGGCCGCCCGCGACCGTGGCCGGGCAGTCGGCGCCGGTAGACTACGGCTTCGTCGGCGACATCGAGGGCGTCGACCCGACCGTGCTGCGCACCCAGCTCGAGAACGGCCTGCTGCCGGTGGTGAGCCCGCTGTCCGCGGACGCCGACGGCACGCTGCTCAACATCAACGCCGACACCGTCGCAGCCGCGCTCGCCTCCTCGCTGGGCGCCGCCAAGCTGGTGCTGGCCACCGGCGCGCCGGGCATCCTCGAGGACCGGAGCAATCCCTCCTCGCTGGTGTCCTACCTCGACCTCGCCGGGCTCGAGCGCCTGGAGAAGGCCGGTTCGCTGGCCGATGGCATGCTGCCCAAGGCGCGGGCGATCGCCGCGGCGATCCGCGGTGGCGTCTCCCGCGTGCACGTGATTTCCTACAAGGTGCCGGACAGCCTGCTGCTGGAGATCTTCACCAACGAGGGCACCGGCACGCTGGTGGTGGAGAACATCAACACGCTGTCCAAGGCGGAGAAAAACGCCTAGCGGCACGCCAGGCCGCGGGCAGAGGAGCGCAGGATGAGCAGGCTATGGGACAAGGGTGAGGCGCTGGACGCCCGGGTGCTGCGCTACACGGCAGGCGAGGACCACCTGCTCGACGAGCGCCTGGTGCCCTACGACGTGCGCGGCTCGATCGCCCACGCCACCATGCTGCACGGCCAGCAGCTGCTGCAGGATGCCGACTACCGCGCCATCTGCGCGGGGCTCGAGGCCCTGGCGGCGGACCATGCCGCCGGCGACTGGCATATCGGCCTCGAGGACGAGGACGTGCACACGGCGCTGGAACGCCGCCTCACCGAGAGGATCGGCGAGGCCGGCAAGCGCGTGCACCTTGGCCGCTCGCGCAACGACCAGCTGCTGACCGCGCTGCGCCTGTACCTGCTCGACGCCGCCACCAGCCTGGAGCGCGGCGCGCTGGAGGTGGCCGAAGCGCTGGCGGCGCTGGCCCGGCGCGAGGCGGAGACCGCGTTGCCCGGCTACACCCACATGCAGCAGGCGATGCCGAGTTCGGTGCCGCTCTGGGCCGAGGGCTTCGCCGCCGAGATCCGCGACGATGCGGCAGGCATCGCCGCCACCCGGCGGCGCCTGGCGAAGAGCCCGCTCGGCAGCGCCGCGGGTTACGGCGTGCCCGGCCTGCCCATCGACCGCGAGGCGACCCGCAGGCACCTCGGCTTCGACAGCGTGCAGGAACCGGTGACGGCGGTGCAGATCTCGCGCGGCAAGGGCGAGGCCATGCTGGTGTTCGAACTCTGCCTGCTGGTGCAGGACCTCGGCCGCCTCGCCACCGACCTGCTGCTGTTCTACACGCAGGAATTCGCCTTCGTCGCGCTTCCGGCCAGCATGACCACCGGCTCCTCGATCATGCCGCAGAAGCGCAACCCCGATGTGCTGGAGCTGGTGCGTGGTGCCACCGCCACGCTGCAGGGTGCGCTGCTGGAACTGCTGGCACTGCCGGCGAAGCTGCCTTCCGGCTACCAGCGCGACCTGCAGCGCATGAAGGCGCCGCTGTTCCGCGCCATCGACGTCAGCGCCGAAAGCTGCGCAGTGATGAAGCCGCTGCTGGATGGCGTCGCGTTCCGGCCGGAGAACATCCACCTGGATGCCAGCATCTACGCGGCCGGCCGCGCCAACCGGCTGGTGCTCGAGGAAGGCCTGAGCTTCCGCGATGCCTACCAGCGCGTGGCGGCGGAGCTGAAGAAATCCGGCGAGGGCTGAACCGTGCCGGCGCCGCCGCTGGCCAGCGCGCCGGCCCTAGCGTCGTATAATCCACCGATGCACAAGCTACTGCCGACCGCCGCGGCACTGGGCCTCTGCGCCAGCCTTGCCGCCTGCGGACTCAAGGGTGACCTCTACCTGCCACCGCCGAAAGAACAGGCGGCGCCGCCTGCCACCCCGGCAGATGCAGGCACTCAGCCCGATCCGGCCACTCCAGCTGATCCGGCCACGCCGACCGCGCAGCCGGAAGACGAAGAGCAGAAGGCACCCACGGGCTAGCCGGCAGGGAAACCGGGCACCGGGCAATGGACATCCAGCTGCGGACCGCTCGTGCCACTGATGCCGAGGCGATCACGGCGCTGGTCAACTCCGCCTATCGCGGCGATTCCGGCCGCCAGGGCTGGACCACCGAATCCGACCTGCTGGACGGCACCCGCATCAGCCTGGAATCGGTGCGCGCGCTGCTCGCCACGCCGGACTGCCGGGTGCTGGTCGCCGAGGCCGCCGGAAGGCTGGTGGCCTGCGCGGAACTGCGCCGGGAGGGCAACCAGCTCTATCTCGGCATGCTGACCGTGAGCCCGGGGCTGCAGGGCCAGGGCATCGGCAGGCGGCTCATGGATGCGGCCGAGGACCATGCCCGCGCGCTCGGCCTGCGCGGCCTGGTGATGACGGTGATCTCGCGGCGCCACGAACTCATCGCCTGGTACGTCCGGCTGGGCTTCCGTCCCACCGGCGAGACCCGCCCCTTCGATTTCGGTGACGAGAGCTTCGGCATCCCGCGCCTGCCACTGGAATTCGCCGTGCTGAAAAAGCCGCTGGGCTGAGCCGCGCTGACCCACGCTGGCCCGCGCCCTGCCGCACCCAGCCCCTATAATCCGCCCATGCCTCCCGCCCCACGCCTCGTCCTCGTGGACGGCTCTTCCTATCTGTACCGCGCCTTCCACGCGCTGCCGCCGCTGACCTCGAGCCGGGGCGAGCCCACCGGCGCGGTGCTCGGCGTGCTCAACATGCTGCACCGGCTGCTGCGCGAGGAGGCCCCGCAGCTCATCGCCGTGGTCATGGATGCCCCCGGCCGGACCTTCCGCGACGAACTCTTCGCCGACTACAAGGCGCACCGGCCACCCATGCCCGACGAGCTGCGCGCCCAGGTGGCGCCGCTGATCGAAGCGGTGCAGGCCAGCGGCCTGCCACTGCTGCGCATCGAGGGCGTGGAGGCCGATGACGTCATCGGTACGCTGGCGCGGCATGCGGCCGGGCAGGGCATCGACACCCTGATCTCCAGCGGCGACAAGGACATGGCACAGCTCGTCGGCCCGCAGGTCACCGTGGTCGACACCATGGCGGGCAAGACCTACGACCGCGATGCCGTCATCGCCAGGTTCGACGTGGCCCCGGAGCAGATCATCGACTACCTGGCGCTGGTGGGCGACAGCTCCGACAACATCCCCGGCGTGCCCAGGGTCGGCCCGAAGACCGCGGCGCGCTGGCTGAAGGAATACGGCTCGCTCGACGAGCTCAGGGCCAACGCCGACAAGGTCCCGGGCAAGGTGGGCGAGAGCCTGCGGGAGCACCTCGCGACCCTGGAGCTGTCGCGCCAGCTGGCCACCATCAACTGCAGCCTGGACCTCGGCCTGCAGCCGCAGGACCTGCGGCCCCGCGAACCCGACACCAGCGCGCTGCGTGCGCTCTACGAGCGCCTGGAGCTGCGCAGCCTGTTGAGGCAGCTCGATGGCCACAAGGCTGCGCCACCGGCCACCGCCGCAGCCCCGGCCACTCCCGCGGCAGCGACCCCGCCCCGGGCGGCGGGCGAGTACGAAACCGTGGTGACGCGCGAGCAGCTCGATCGCTGGCTGCAGCGGATCGAGGCCGCCAGCCTCACCGCCTTCGACACCGAGACCACCAGCCTCGACTACATGCAGGCGGAACTCGTCGGCCTGTCGCTCTGCACCGAGGCCGGCACCGCGGCCTATGTCCCGGTGGCGCACCGCTGCCCGGGCGCGCCACCCCAGCTGTCACGCGAGGAGGTGCTCGGGACGCTCCGCGCCTGGCTGGAATCGCCCCGCCATGCGAAGGTCGGCCATCACCTGAAGTACGACGCCCACGTCCTCGCCAACCACGGCATCCGCTTCGACGGCATGGCCTTCGACACCATGCTCGAGTCCTACGTGCTCAACAGCACGGCCATCCGCCATGACATGGACTCGGCGGCGAAGCACTACCTGGGCCGCGACACCATCCGCTACGAGGATGTCGCCGGCAAGGGCGCCAGCCAGATCGGCTTCGAGGACATCGCTGTCGACGTCGCCACGGCCTACGCGGCCGAAGATGCCGACGTCACCCTGCAGCTGCACCAGGCCCTCTGGCCCCGGCTGCAGGCGGAGCCGGCGCTGGCGGCGGTGTACCGCGACATCGAGCAGCCGCTGGTCCCGGTGCTCCTGCGCATGGAAGCGGCCGGGGTGCTGGTGGATACGCGGCAGCTGCGGGCCATGAGCCAGGAGTTCGCCGTCGGCATGGCGGAGATCGAGAAGCAGGCGCACGCGGTAGCCGGCCGGCCGTTCAACCTCAGCTCGCCGAAGCAGCTGCTGGAGATCCTGTTCGAGCAGCAGCAGCTGCCGGTGCTGCGCAAGACGCCGACGGGACAGCCCTCCACCGCCGAGGACGTGCTCGAGGAACTGGCGGCTGAGTATCCCCTGCCGCGGCTGATCCTCGACTACCGCGCGCTGGCCAAGCTGAAGTCCACCTACACCGACAAGCTGCCGGCGCAGGTATCGCCGCGCACCGGGCGCATCCACACCTCGTACCACCAGGCAGTGGCGGCCACCGGCCGGCTCTCCTCCTCGGACCCGAACCTGCAGAACATCCCGATCCGCACCGACGCCGGCCGGCGCATCCGCCAGGCCTTCATCGCCCCGCCGGGCCACGTACTGGTAGCGGCGGACTACTCGCAGATCGAGCTGCGCATCATGGCGCACCTCTCCGGCGACGAGGGCCTGCTGGCGGCCTTCGCCGCGGACGCCGACATCCACCGCGCCACCGCCGCCGAAGTCTTCGGGGTGGAGAGCGCCGCCGTGAGCAGCGACCAGCGCCGCTCCGCCAAGGCCATCAACTTCGGCCTCATCTACGGCATGTCCGCCTTCGGTCTCGCCCGCCAGCTCGGCATCGGCCGCGACCAGGCGCAGGACTACGTGGACCGCTACTTCGCCCGCTACCCCGGGGTGAAGGCCTACATGGACCGCACGCGCCGCGAAGCGCACGAGCGCGGCTACGTCGAGACGGTCTTCGGCCGGCGGCTGTACTTGCAGGACATCCGGGCGCGCCAGGCCGCGCGCCGCCAGTACGCCGAGCGCAGCGCCATCAATGCGCCCATGCAGGGCAGCGCCGCCGACATCATCAAGAAGGCCATGCTGGCGGTGGACGCCTGGCTGGCCCGCGAGGGCATCGCCGCGCGCCTGACGATGCAGGTCCACGACGAGCTGGTGCTCGAGGTCCAGGAGCAGGCCCGCGCCGGCGTCATGGCCGAGCTGCCCAGGCTCATGTCAGCTGCAGCGCAGCTGCGGGTACCGCTCAAGGTGGACGTCGGCGCAGGGGCGAACTGGGACGAGGCGCACTGACTCCGGGTTGCGATAACCGCGGAACTTTTCGGCGGCTCGGGCCTCCAAGCATCGGGCGTCGAAAGAACGCCCCCGCCTCTACCTCCCTGGGCGGTCAATGTCGGTCGGTCCCCCCAAACCGGCCGTATCGTTTGCCCCGGTCGCTCCCCCTGTACTCCGCGCCCGGGGCAATTTTTTTGTGCCCGATCCGTGCCTTGGCCGGGCTAGACCTGCAGGAACTGGCGCAGCCGCACCCGGGCCGCATCGACGCCATCGCCGGTGGTCGCCGAGAACAGCTGCACCGTGACCTCCGACCCGGCCGCCGCCGTGGCCGCCTTCAGGGTCGCGGCTGCCTCGGCCCGGCCGAGCTTGTCTGCCTTGGTGAGCAGTACGTGCACCGGCCGCCCGAGCGCCGCGCACCAGTCGAGCATCTGCAGGTCCAGCGGCCCCAGCCCGCGGCGGCTGTCCACGGTGAGGAACAGTCCCCGCAGCGAACCCCGCGAACGGAAGTAGGTCTCCAGCAGCTGCCGCCAGTGGGCCTGCATGGCTTCGGTCACGCGCGCGAAGCCGTAGCCAGGCAGGTCGACCACCCGCCTGTCCGCCTCCAGCTGGAAGAAGTTCACCAGCTGGGTACGCCCCGGCGTGCGGCTGGCGCGGGCCAGCTGCCGGCGGTTGGTGATGGCATTGATGGCGCTGGACTTTCCCGAGTTCGACCGGCCGGCGAACGCGACCTCGGCACCCGCGTCGGGCAGGAACTGGGCCGGCTGGTTGGCGCTGCTGAGGAACCGGGCTTCGGGATAACCGGCCATGGATGCTCGCGGCAAGCTGCGGGTTGATCGGCTGCGGAATGCCCGGCGCCGGCACCCACCCACGGCGCCTGCATGCTGGGGGCATTGGTGTAGAATGCGGCGCCGCGCCGAGTCTAGCACGAGCATCGCGGCGCCCCTTTTTTCCGGACCACCAGAGCAGGCGACCCCATGACATCGATGCGCCGTAGCCTTTCCACGCCAGCCGCCACCGGCGCCTGGGCCTTGCTGGCCTGTTTTCTGCTGGGCGCCAACGCAGCCAGCGCCGCGGGCTCGGCCGAGGCGGGACAGACGAAGGCCGTGGTCTGCGCCGCCTGCCACGGCGTCGATGGCAACAGCGTGAACCCGGAATGGCCGAGCCTCGCCGGGCAGAACCCCGCCTACCTCGAGCGCACCCTGCATGACTTCAAGAGCGGGGAGCGCAGCAACGTGCTCATGACCGCCCAGGCTGCCGCCCTCAGCGACCAGGACATCCAGGACCTGGCCGCGTTCTTCGCCGCCAGCAAGCCACGCCCGGGCACGGCCACCGCACAGGACGCCAGCGCCGGCGAGCGCCTGTTCCGCGGCGGCAACAAGGAAACCAGCACCGCCGCCTGCCTGTCCTGCCATGGGCCCGATGGCGCCGGCAATGCACCGGCCGGCTACCCGGCCATCGCCGGCCAGCACGCCCCCTACGTCGCCGCGCAGCTGCGCGCCTATCGCGCCGGCCAGCGCACTTCCGACCTGAACCAGATGATGCGCAACACCGCAGCGCAACTCACCGACGCCGAGATCGATGCCGTGGCGTCCTACGTGCAGGGCCTGCGCTGAAGGCCGCATCGCTGGCCAGGAGAAGCCGAATCATGCTGAACGCCAACCGCCCGGTCCCGTCCCGCTTCCGCCACGCCTTCCTCGCCCTGGTGGTCGGCCTGCTCGCCGCCTGCGGCTCACCCTCCAGCAATGGCACGTCGGCCCCGTCCACTCCGGCGCCGGCGCCGGCGGCCGAGCCCGCCCCGCCGGCCGCAGCGCCTGCTGCCGAAGAGGCAAAGCCCGCCGCCACGCCCGCACCGGCCGGTATCCAGGAATCCGCCGCCAGCGATGCCGGCGGCGAGCAGCTGAAGCTCGCCAGCGCCGCCACCCCGGCCGGCGAGCCGAACTGGCGCTTCAAGGAAGGCGCCGACTTCAAGGTGCTGACCACGGCCCAGGGCACCACCGGCGCGCCCGGCAAGATCGAGGTCACCGAAGCCTTCTGGTACGGCTGCCCGCACTGCTACCAGTTCGATCCGCTGCTGCAGGACTGGGTGAAGAAGCTCCCCGCCGACGTCAGCTTCGTGCGCCTGCCGGTGATGTGGAACCCCACCCACCAGATCCACGCCAGGCTGTACTACACCGCGGTGGCGCTGGGGAAGATCGAGGAGATGCACTCCGCCATCTTCCGCGAGATGCACGTCGAAAAGCACATGTTGACCACCGAGGACGAGATCCGGGCGTTTTTCGCCCGCTTCGGCGTCAGCGCCGACGACTTCCGCAAGACCTTCCGCTCCTTCGCCGTCGAGAGCCAGCTGAAGCGGGCCAAGGAACTGACCGCGCGCTACGACGTGCGCAGCGTGCCGCTGCTGATCGTCGACGGCAAGTACAGCACCGACGCCCCGGGCATCAAGAACCTCGAAGACATGCTGGCCGTCGCCAACGAGCTGGTGGAGCGCGAGCGGCGGCGCTGAGGCGCGCCCATGCCGGAGCTTGACACCCTGCGCGACTCACTCCGTGAGTTCGCTGCCGAACGCGACTGGGAGCAGTTCCATTCGCCCAAGAACCTGGCGATGGCGCTCAGCGTGGAAGCCGCCGAGCTGATGGAGCACTTCCAGTGGAGCTCCGAAGAGCAATCGAGGCATCCGACCGCCGAGGAACTGGCCGGCATCCGCGAGGAACTCGCCGACGTCCTGCTCTACCTGGTGCGGCTCGCGGACCAGCTGGGCATCGATCTGCTCGACTCCGCCCAGGCCAAGATCCTGGCCAACGCGTCGAAGTACCCCGTCGACAAGTCGCGCGGAAACAGCAGGAAGTACACCGATCTCTGAGCGGGCTCCCGCCCGCCTACGCCTGGCGCACTTCGCAGTTGATCCAGCCGGAGTCGCCGTCGGCGTAGAACTCCTTCTTCCAGATCGGCACCCGGTCCTTCACTTCGTCGATGATGTAGCGGCAGGCGGCGAAGGCGTCGCCGCGATGATGGGCGCTGACGCCCACCCACACCGCCACCTCGCCGAGCGCCAGCGGCCCGAGGCGATGCACGCAGCGCGCCTGCACGATGGCGAAGCGCGCGAGCGCCTCGTCGAGCACCCGGCCGCCCTCCTTCACCGCCAGCGCCTCGTAGCCCTCGTATTCCAGGCGCAGCACCCGCCGCCCCTCGTTGTGGTCGCGCACGCGGCCCTCGAAGGTCACCAGCGCGCCGCAGCTGTCATCGGCGAGCAGTCGGCCGAGCGCCTGCGGGTCCAGCGCTGCGCGGGCGAACGAGAAGCTGGCGCCCATGCGGCTAGCCGCCGGCCACCGGCGGGATGAAGACGATGGTGTCGCCGTCCGCCACCGGGCTGTCCCAGTCGCGGAACTCGTCGTTGATCGCCAGCTTGAGGCTCGGCAGGCGCGGAAAGCCGTAGCGCGCATCGAGTTCGCTGAACAGCGCGCGGGCGGTGGCGGCCTGCGTGTGGATCTCCTCGGCACCCCGCCCGGTGTGCTCGCGCAGCAGCGCAAAGTACTCCACACGCACGCGTGCCATGGTTCCCTGTTCCGTCACGGCGGCCTCCTGCCAAGGCGCGAGAAGGTACACCCCGGCCCGCGGGATCGGCAAGGCTGGGCGCGGCTCAGCGGCCGCTCCAGCGCTCGAGGTCGGCGGGCGTGTCGATATCCGACGCGGCTGCTGGCATGGGCACGGTCGTGAGCAGGGGCGCCGCGGCGAGCAGACCGCCGGCACCGCGATCCCCCTGCAGTCGCGCGAGTGCCGGCCAGCTGTGGCGCGGGAAGATAGCCGGCACGCCGGGTGCGCCGGCGTAATGCGCGGCTGCCATCCGCTCCGGCGCGGCGCGCCAGGCCGCCACCAGTCGGGCAAGGTCGGCGGCCTCGATGCCGGGCTGGTCGCAGAGCAGGACCAGGCAGGCGCCGGCAGCGGCCGGCAGCGCTTCGAGTCCAAGGCGCAGCGAGCCGGCGAGTCCTTCGGCCCAGGCCGCGTTGTGCTGCAGCCGGACGGGCTGGCCCGCCAGCGCACGCTCCACGGCCGGGGCGTGGCCCCCGGTGACCACCACGACGCCGGCCTCGCAGCAGCGGAGTGCCAGCGCCACCGCACGCCCGACCAGCGGCTGCCCCGCCACCAGGGCCAGTTGCTTCGGTCCGCCGAAGCGGCTGGCACCGCCCGCGGCGAGCACCAGGCCGGCCAGCGGTGGTGCCGGCAGCTCAGCCGCCATGGCTAACCGTCCCTGCAGCCGCTTGCCTGAAAGCGGTGCTGCCATCAATCCGTATTCGCCGCAGCCGGGTACGCGGTTCAGCGTATGCCGAAGCCTTCGCGGGCGGCGTAGAAGAAAAGAGGGACTGGTGGGCTCCGGACGGGATGCACGGGGAGTTCACGACATGGCCAGGGCACGCAGGATCCTCGTGGTCGTCGACCCGGCGGCAACCGATCAGCCGGCCGTGGCGCGCGGCGCCAGCGTGGCACGCCGCCTCGGCATGGAACTGCGGCTGCTGACCTGCGTGCATGGTGGCCTGCCCGTGCGGCTGCCACGCAGCGCCGATCCGCAGGAGGTGCGCCGTGCGCTGCTGCGCCGGCAGCTGGGCTACCTGCAGCGGCTGGCGCGGGACTACGCCGGTATCGAAGTAACGATGAACGCGGTCTGGGACAGGCCACTGCATGAGGCAATTATCCGCGAAACGCTGCGCAGCGAGCCGCAACTGGTCATGAAGGAATCGACCTATCACCCGACGATCTCCCGCGCGCTGGTCACCCACACGGACTGGCAGCTGATCCGCGACTGCCCGGTGCCGCTGTGGCTGGTACGCGGTGCGGGCTGGGACGGCGCGCCGCGGGTGGTGGCCTTCGTCGATCCGACACACGAACACGACAAGCCGGCGGACCTCGACCACCATATCCTCGATGAGGCCTGCGCGCTCGCCGCCGGGCTCGGCGGCGAAGCCCATGCCGTGCACTGCCACGACGGCTCGGCACTGTTCGCCACCGCCGGCAGGCCGGCCGTCGGCGCCGAGATCGAGGCGCTGGGCGCGGAGCTGCAGGCCGAGCATGCCGCCCGCCTGCGGGACCTGGCTGCGGCCCGCGGCATCGACGCGGCCCGGGCCCAGCTGCGCAGCGGACCGCCGGCCGAAGCCATCCCCGCCGCAGCGCGCCAGCTCGACGCGCAGCTGGCGGTGATGGGTGCCGTGGCACGCTCGCGGCTGCAGGACGCCACCCTCGGCCATACCGCCGAGCAGGTGCTCGACCGGCTGCACTGCGACGTGCTGGTCGTGAAACCGAAGCGCTTCGAAAGCCCGGTGACCTACCGGCCCCAGGCCACGGATTTCATGGAGTTGCACTAGACGACAGGCCACGGAAACACATTCCGGGCTGGCCACCGGTTCAACGGCCCGCGCTGACCGCGCGGGCCGCCGCTTCCGGGGGCAGGCGCCATTGCTCCCCCGTCCATTCATTCAGTGATTGGCGCTTGCCCCCGATTCTCCCCGTCCGCTCCCCGATCGCGCAATAACCCCTCCGGCTGGCCGCAGGCTGACGGGCCGGTGTATCTTCTGCCCGCGCCGCGCCCTGCCAACCGGAGAGCCCCAGACGTGACAGAACCCGGCCCCACCCAGGGTGCCATGCCCAGCCCGGCCAGCCCGGCCGAGGCCAGCGAGTTCGACGCGCTGCTCGATGCCGCGGTGGACGCCATCGTGGTCATCGACGACGAGGGGCGCATGCTGCGCTTCAACCAGGCCGCCGAGACCATGTTCGGCTTCAGCGCCGCCGAGGCGCTGGGCAAGCCACTGGGCATGCTCATGGCGCCCATGGACGCCCGCGCGCACCAGGCCTTCGTGGATCGCTACAAGCGCACCGGCCGGCACAACATCATCGGCCTCGGCCGCGAAGTACTCGCCCGCCGCCGCGACGGCAGCATCTTCCCGGCCTCGCTGTCGGTGGGCGAGGCCCACTCGCCGAAGGGCCGGCGCTTCGTCGGCCTGATGCGCGACCTGACGGCGCAGAAGGAGGCGGAAGAAGAGGCCCTGAAGCATCGCGAGCAGATGCTGCACGCCAGCCGCCTCACCACCATGGGCGAGATGGCGGCGACCATCGCCCACGAGATCAACCAGCCGCTCTCCGCCATCGCCACCTACACCGCCGCCTGCCAGCGCCTGCTCGACCAGGGGCCGGAGGCACGCGCCGACATCGTCGCGGCGCTGCGCGAGATCGGCGGCCAGGCGCATCGCGCCGGGCAGATCATCCAGCGCATGCGCAACTTCACCCGCAGCCGCGAATCGCTGCGGCACGTGGTGGTGTTCGACGACCTGCTGGAGGAGATCCGGCCGCTGGCGGAACTCGACGCGCGCGGCAACCGCGTGGACCTGCGCATCGTCGTCGCCCCGGACCTGCCCATGATCAACGTCGACGGCGTGCAGATCCAGCAGGTGGTACTGAACCTCCTGCGCAACGGCGTGGATGCCATGGGCGACATCCCCGAAGCCGAGCGCGTGCTGACGCTGCAGGCCGCGCCGACCCCCGAAGGGGAGGTCCGGGTGGAGATCAGCGACCGCGGCCACGGCGTCAGCGAGCGCGTCCGCGACCGGCTGTTCACGCCGTTCTTCACCACCAAGCCCACCGGTATGGGCATGGGCCTGGCGATCAGCCGTTCCATCATCGCCGCCCATGGCGGTAAACTCGACTGCAGCAACAACCCGGACGGCGGCGCGACGTTCTTCTTCACGCTGCCGGCAGCACTGGAAAAATAGACCCATGATGGAACCAAAGGTATTCGTCGTCGATGACGACCAGGCGGTGCGCGACTCGCTCGGCCTGCTGCTGCGGTCCATGGGCCAGAAGGCGCGCCTGTTCGACTCCGCCCAGGCCTTCCTCGACGACTACGACCCCAACATGGCCGGCTGCATCGTCCTCGACATCCGCATGCCGGGCATGAGCGGCATGGAGCTGCAGCAGAAGCTCAAGACCATGCACTGCACGGTGCCGATCATCTTCGTCACCGGCCATGGCGACGTGCCCATGGCCGTGGAGGCCATGCATCATGGCGCCTTCGACTTCATCCAGAAGCCGTTCCGCGACCAGGAACTGCTCGACCGCATCAACCAGGCGCTCACCTGGGACCAGGAGCACCGCTCGGACGAGGATTACCGACGCGGCGTCCTCGAGCGCTTCCAGAGCCTGACCCCGCGTGAGCGCGAGGTCATGGACTGCGTGGTCCGCGGCCTGGCCAACAAGGTCATCGCCATGGACCTGAGCCTCAGCCAGCGGACGGTGGAGATCCATCGCGCCCGCGTCATGGAGAAGATGAACGCCCGTTCCCTGGCAGACCTGGTGCGCATGTCGCTGCTGGTCTCGCGGGAGCCCTGAGCAAGCGGCCAGCTGCCGCCCGGGAATCACCATGGAACGATCGCCGAAGGACATCGAGGAAATCCGCACCCGCCTGCTGGCACACAAGGCCGACCTGCAGAAGCGCGTGACCACGATCCACGAGCATGCGCGCGACCCGCTCGAGCAGGACTCGGCCGAGCAGGCCGCCCAGCTGGGCAACGTCGCCGTGGTCTCGGCGCTGGAAAGCGAAGCGGTGCAGCAGATCGCGGAAATCGAGGCGGCTATCCGCCGCCTCGATGCCGGCACCTATGGCGTCTGCGTCAGCTGCGGCGAGCCGATCGGCGACGGCCGCCTCAAGGTCCGGCCGGCCGCCACCCAGTGCCGGGACTGCGCCGAGCTCGACGGCCGGCGCACCTAGCCGCGGGACAGCCGCGCGAGCTGGCGATCGTGCCAGCGGCCGAGCAGCACCAGCGCCAGCAACGCCCCCAGCAGCGCGAAAGCCATGTCCGACTGCGTATCCCAGGCATAGCCCTGGCTGCCGAGGAAGGCATCGGCCGCCTGGGCGCTGACCAGCGCGGCAACCCACTCGAGCAGCTCGTAGGCGGCGCTGATTGCCAGGCAGACGCATACCACCAGGAAGCCGCGCCAGGCCGGCCGCAGCACGATGCGCAGGCGGATCATCAGTTCGCGCGCCAGGATGGCGGGCACGAAGCCCTGGGCGAAGTGGCCTAGCTTGTCGTAGTTGTTGCGGTCCTGGCCGAAGGCCTCGCGCAGCCAGTCCCCGAGGGGCACCTCGGCGTAGGTGTAGTGGCCACCGATCATCAGGATCAGGCAGTGCAGCAGCACCAGCGTGTAGGCCAGCGGGGTCAGCGGAAAGCTGCGCCGCGTCCCGGCCAGCACCAGAAAGCCCGCCAGCGCCGGCGCCACCTCGAGCCACCAGGTCAGGCGGTCCCGGGGAGCGATGGCGGACCAGGCGAGTACCCCCCAGAACAGCGCCAGCCAGGCCCACTGCAGCAGCCACAGCTGCGATTGGTGCCGGGATGGCAGCCGGTCGGTCATGGCCGCGTTATGCGTGAGCGCACAGTGGGCGTCAAGCCGGGACGCTCCGACGCGGCCAGTCGAAGGGGTCCCAGACCGGCGGCTGCGTCGCGAGCTGGCGGCGCAGTTCGCGCAGGATGACGGCAGGCGGCAGCGACGATGGCGCGCCGCCGGCGAGATACAGGCGCGGCGCGATGTCGAGGCTGTCCTCCCAGATCCAGCGGCCATGACGCTCGCGGCAATTCAGCCAGCGGGCCAGCGCGCCGAGATCGACCCGCAGCGCTGGCCGGCGCGAGACGATCTGCAGCCAGGATTCGTAGCGGTACTGCACTTCGACGCGCCGGCCCTGGATGCGGACCAGGCGCCCGGCGCGGGTGCGGTTGTGGATCGCGCAGGGATGCAGCACCGCTTCCTCTCTGCGCAGGTAGCGCCACAGCGGCCGCGCCGGCAGGTCGTCCGGGATGCGCACGATGGCGAGATCCGCCTCCGGCTCCTCTTCGATGGAGACGCGGCCGGATGCGATCAGCGTCTCGCTGGCATCGAGGTGCTGGTCCTGGTCCTGCCAGAGCGGCCGCCAGCCATCGGGCCTGGCCAGCAGCCGTGGCAGCCGCGGCAGCAGCGCGCGGTACAGGGCGGCGATGCGCTCCGTGGCTGTCCCGGCAAAGACTGCCGGCGGCAGCGGCGAGCGCTGCGGATCGGCATGGCCCTCGATGATGAAGCACAGCCGCGCCGCCGCGCGTGCCCGGTACACGCCGAAGTCCCCGGCGCGCGCCGCATCGGCCAGCAGGGCGCGGTGGCGCCAGGCGCGGTCCGGGTCCAGCAGCGTGAACATGCTGAACAGGCCATCCTCGTCGAAGTGGCTGTTGGTGACGACGCCGGCGATGCGGCGCGGATCATGGTCCTCGAGCCAGGCGAGCGTGGTCTCCGTCGAGGTGTCGCGTCGGTAGTGATCCGGCGTGGCGTTGTTCGGCCAGTGCGAGAGGGTGAGCACCGTCGAGGCCTGTGGCGCGCCGTCGACGACGATATGCGGCAGCCGGCGGGCTTCGCGGTACGGCAGGTACCGCAGCTGTGAATGTCGCTGTGCCATGGTCGTGGTTTTGCTGTTGGGTGGGCTGTCTGCGGTTCAGGCGCCGCGGCAGCGGACCGCGCGCAGCAGCCTCCCGGCGGCCCAGGCCAGGATCCAGAGCGCGAAGGCCAGCAGCAACAGGTACTGCGGGCCGGCGAGGTACTCGCGTCCCGGTGCGACTTCCTCCGGGCGCAGCGCGCGCCAGAGGTACCAGGCGCTGCCGGCGAGCGCCGGGATCACCGCGGGCGAGAGCGCGATGCCGGCAGCCAGGCGGTCCGGCGCGTTCACCGCCCGCAGCAGCAAGGCCGCAAACAGGCCGGCGGCCAGCATCACCAGCAGGTTCAGGCCGGCCACGGCTGCGAGTGTGTCGGCCCGCGGGCCGAAGACCCAGAGCGCCGCCAGGCTGGCAGCCGCCGGCAGGCCGGCCATCGCCAGCAGGTTGAGCCTGGCGTAGCGGGTCATGCGGGTGGCGGAGCGCTGATGCGAAAGCCGGCCTCGTCCTCGGGCCACATGCCGTCGAAGCAGAACGCCTCCAGCGCCAGCAGCCGGCCCTCCCGCAGCTGCACCAGGAACTCCGCCGGCTCGCGCAGCGCGGGATGGCTGGCGTACACGGCGCGGACCCGGCTGGCCTGCTCCGCATCCAGCGCCGTTGCATCCGCGGGCAGTTCGAAGCGCGTGACGAAGCCGACGCCGCTGTGGCTGCGGCTGAGCACGCGGGCGCGCCGGCACTGCGCGAGCCAGGCCGCCGCGCCGTCGCCGAGGTTGCGGCCCTGCGCTTCGAGCACGGCGCGCTCCAGCGGCCCGAGGACCAGCTGCGGGCCCGTGTCATTGCCGAGTTTCATGGCCGGCACCATAGCGCAATTCGACGGGCCAGGGGCAGCGCAGCGTCACTCAGCGCCGTGGACGACCCCAGAACCAGGTCGCGACGACCAGTGCCCCGAAGGCCGAATAGGCGGCAGTGAACACCCATGGCGCTGCGTCGAAGAAAATCAGCCGATGCAGCCAGTGCGTGATGAAGGAACCGGAGTAGCCCGCCTCGCCGGCCTGCAGCCGCAGCCTGTTCTCGAGGATGGTCAGCGGACAGAGCACACCGGCCCAGGCCTGCAGCACCACCACACCGATCGCCAGCAGGTGCCACAGGCGAAAACGCCGGTTGCGGACCCAGCGCCAGCCCCAGGCCAGGCCCGCCAGCACCAGCAGCTGGCCGATGACCACGAAGGCCACGAACAGTGCGTGTACCAGCAGCACCGCATCGGCCAGCACGCCGTAGGGATTCACGCGCGTTCAGAGCCAGCGTCGCACACGGCGGCAGTAGTCGACGTAGTCCGCGCCAAAGGCCGCCGCCAGCACCCGCTCCTCGTGGCGGATGAATGACCGGGTGATCGCCAGGCAGAAGACGGGCAGCACCAGCAGCGCGGCCAGGCTGCCGAGCCACACCGCCACCGCGAGCAGGATGCAGGCGAGCGCCAGGTACAGCGGATTGCGCGTGTAGCGGTACGGGCCATCGGTGACGAGCTGGCTCGGTTGGCCGAACGGATGCAGGGTGGTGCCGCGGCGTGCCAGCGCGCGGGCCGCCGGCGCCGCGAGCAGGACCGCCGGCACCAGCAGCAGCCAGCCGAGCCAGCGCCAGGCGGGCTGGAGCAGTTCCGCGCCGGGCAGCAGCAAGTCGAGCGCCAGCTGCAGCAGCAGGGTCAGCAGGAAGTAGGCCGGCGGCACGAGGCGGATGCGGCGCATGGGGCTGGCCAGGCGGGCGGGTCAGGCCGCCGCTCGCGGCTCGCGCCTGCCCCGCACCACCAGCGTGCCCGCCAGCTTGTCATGCCAGCCCTGCTTGCGCGGATCGAAGGCTACCCACAGCAGGCCGAGGCCCAGCGGGATGGTGGAGACGAAGTAGCCGAGATAGCGGCCGACGAGCTGCAACGTCGTCGCTGGCCCGCCGCTGGCGGCATCGACGATGCGCGCACCGATCAGCATCTTTCCCGGGGTCGCGCCACGGGCGATCCAGAACGCGAGGACAGCCAGCGCGGGAAACCCATAGGTCATCAGCGGATCGAGCGGGCCGCGATCGGCAGGCGCTGCGGCCATCAGGTCACCGCCCAGCACCTGCCGATAGTGATCGACGTAGGCATCGAAGAAGCCCCAGCCGTAGGCGGCCCACAGCACCGGCGCGATGACCATGGCCAGCAGCAGGCTATCGATGAGCGCGGCCAGCACCCGGGCCCAGAAGCCGACGCAGGGCAGGTCCGCGGGTGCGCCCATTTCCCTTCAGCCGAGGCGGCCGAGCGCTTCCGAGTACACCGGAACGAGCTCGTCCTGGCTGGCGATGCAGGTGCTGAGGTCACGCAGGCGCCCGTCGGCGAGGCTGTAGATCCAGCCGTGCACGGTCACTGCCTGGCCGCGAGCCCAGGCCTCCTGCACCACGGTGGTCTGGCAGACGTTGACCGCCTGCTCGATGACGTTGAGCTCGCAGAGGCGGTCGGCCTGCTGCGACTGGCTGGCGAGTGACTCGAGCATCGGCTGGTGCTTCAGCCGCACGTCCTGCACGTGACGCAGCCAGTTGTCGATCAGGCCGAGACGCTCGTTGTGCAGGGCAGAGACGACACCACCGCAGCCATAGTGGCCGACCACCATGACGTGCTTGACGCGCAGCACGTCCACCGCGAACTGCAGCACCGACAGGCAGTTGAGGTCGGTGTGCACCACGACGTTGGCGACGTTGCGGTGCACGAAGACCTCGCCGGGCAGCAGGCCGACGATCTGGTTGGCCGGCACGCGGCTGTCCGAACAGCCGATCCACAGGTATTCCGGTGACTGCTGCCGCGACAGCTTGAGGAAGAACTCCGGATCCCTCGCGCTGATGCGTTCGGCCCAGGCCTGGTTGTTCTGGAACAGGTGCTTGAGGAAACGCATGGCGGCATATTACGGCCGCCATGGCCCCGCACCAAGGCTGGGCCAGGCCTGCCGGCGTTCAGGCTTCGCGCGGTGTCAGCTCGCAGCTGCCGCCCGGCGCCTCGAAGCCGATCCGGCGATGGCTGCCATCGCAGAACGGCTTGGCGGCCGATGCCCCGCAGCGGCAGAGCGCGAGCCGGTCCTTCTTGCGGATCGGTGTGCCCTCTCCATCCCAGGTCCACTCGCCCACGGTGTCGATGAGGATCGGGCCATTGGGGACGATCGTGATCTTCATGCCTGCTCCCAGCGCGCCTGGCGCCTGTCGATGAATGCACTGACGCCCTTGCGACAGCGTCGGGCCATGCTAGCACTGCGGGGCGGGCTGCTGCGTTATGTCAGAACGTGACCGACTCTATGGGATTCGCCGGCGCGAAGGGCTATATTTCCAGCGCGTAGAACAAAAAGAACACTCGCCATGCCTCTACATTCACTGCCCAGGGCGGCTGCGCCCGCCGACGACCCGGAACCCGATGTGACCGACGGCGGCTGGGACCCCTACATCACCGCGCTGCTGGCCGGTGCCGCCGGCGCCAGTGCCACCAGCGGCGACGATGCCGAGGATGGCGCGCCGGTGATGAGCTTCAGCCAGCCGCCGCGCCCGCAGCGCTGACAGCCGCCGCTTGCGGCGCGGTGACCCGCGCCACCACCGTGTCCGGCGAGTGCAGCTCGCCGTAGGCCCGCGCGTAGCGGCGCGCCTGCGCCCGATAGTGGCCGTGGTGCGCGACCAGGTCGCGCAACAGGCGCGGTATCTCCGCCACCGAGGCCGCCGCGAGCCCGATGGCAGCCAGCGGCAGGCCATCCCGCCCCGCTTCCAGGAAACAGAGCTCGCTCGCTGCGAGGCGGACCGCCAGCGGTTCGTGGGCATGCGCCAGCCGCAGCCGCAGTCTGCCGGCGCCAGCCTGCAGATGCAGCAGCAGCCGCAGCGGCCCGCCATCCCCGCGCAGGTCCAGCACCTCGGCCTGGCGGGCGAGGACCTGGCCCTGCCCGTCGAGCTGCTCGCAGCCAAACGCGAGGTAATGGCCGGGGCCGGCGGGACTGGCCACCACCAGTGACAGCAGCAGTTCACGCGCACCTGACGCGATGGCGCAGTCGCAGGCCAGCACGGGTGCGGATTCACCCGCCGCCGGCGGCAGCGGCTGCCAGTGGCCGGCCACTGGCGCGGTCACCGGTGCCGCCTGCGCGCGCAGTCCATCGAGGTACTGGAAGTTGGGCGCGGCGATTTCACCGGCCAGCCAGCAGCCTGCGGGCACGATGACCGGCACGCCGGAACAGAGCATCTCGATCAGCACGCCGCTGGCGCGCCCCTGGTAGCGCGCCGGGTCGTAGAGGAACAGGCCGAGGTCGGCCGCGCGGATCATGGCGCAGTAATCGTCGGCGGACATCGGGAATGGCAGCCGCCTGACGCTGCCCGGCGCCGGCGCGGGCCCTGGCAGTGCCGGGACCTCGGTATCCGTGCCGACCTGGACCAGCAGCTCGACCCGACCACTGGCGAAGAACTCGTCCCAGCCCGCCTGCAGCACTTCGGCAAGGCGCGAGGTTCCCTTCTCGGCGCGGGCGCCGCCGGCCGAGAGCATGCGCAGCCGCCGCGACGGCTCCGGTGCATCGAGCGGGCGGAAGGCCGTGCTCACCGGGTAGTCGAGCACCGTGAACTGCGCCAGCCCCATGCGGTTGTACTGCGCGGCGACCTGCGCGGTGGTCGCGTGAAAATGCAGGCGCAGGCCGGGCGCCAGCAGTGCGGCGAAGTGCTCGCGCATGGCAGCGACCCGTCCCGACTGGCGCTCGTGCGCGGGCTCGGCACCCTCGAGGAAATTCAGGTGGAACTGCAGGTGCCAGCGACAGGCCGCCGCCGGTGGCCGACGTGCCAGGTAACGCGCCACGGCCACCAGGTCGAACTCCGACAGCGTCGGCACGAACACCACGTCGTCCGGCCGCGGGGGAAGCGCGGCGAACAGCTCCCGGCAGCCGCGCACGAAGCGCCCGAGGCGGCGGCGCTGCTTCAGCAGCAGCGACCAGCGGCGCCAGAACGCCAGCGGCCCGCGGCCGTCCAGCGGCAGCCGCTGCCATGCGCCCCGGCGGTAGGGATCCTGCGGCAGGCTGGTGGCGCCGGAGGTCACCGTGAAGCGGTTGTAGCTGTCGTTACGGAATGCGGCGATGACCCGCCAGGGTGCCAGCGACGCCGCATGCGGCGCGAAGCGGCGGTTGGTGGCCAGCACCGGCTCCCAGCCAGCCCGCTGGGCGGCAGCGGCGACGTGCAGGTCGTACTCGTAGTGGTGGCCGCCGGGCGAGATCAGCGAGTGATCGATGATGTACAGGCGCGGCATCGCCGCAAGATAGCGTCCGGCAACGGGCTGGACAATGAACAGGGGGCTGCTGGCCCCCTGGCCGCGGGAATGGCGCGCCCGGCGAGATTCGAACTCACGACCCCTGCCTTCGGAGGGCAGTACTCTATCCAGCTGAGCTACGGGCGCTTTCGAAGGGCGGCCATCATACCCCCGGGCCTCGGAAGGCGTCCACGGCCGGCCGGGCGGCCGCTTGCGGCGGCGCCGGTACCCGCGCCATGCTTGGTGGATGCCCGCCCAGCCGTTGCCCGAAGACGTTTTCCTCGAGGCTTTCGCCCGCGCCCCGACACGCGATCTGGCTCCCGGGCAGGTGCTGCTCGCCGCGGGAGCACCCGCCGACGAGGTTTTCAACATCCTCGACGGCATGCTCATGATGAGCCGCACCGGCAGCGACGGCCGCCGCCAGGTACTCAGCTTCCTGTTCCGCGACAACTTCATCGGCCTCACCACCGCGGACCGCTACTACTTCACCATCCAGGCGGTGACCGCGGCGCGCGTGGCCTGTCGCCCACGCGCGGACTTCGAATCACGGCTGCTGCGCGACCCGGAGGCCGACCGCACGTTCAGGAACATGACGCTGCGCGTGCTCGAGGACCTGCTCGACAAGATCTACAGCCTCGGCCAGCGCACGGCGCTGGAACGCCTCGCCGTGTTCCTGCTCTACCTGCGCCATTCCCGGCGCCTGGCCGATGGCCTGGTCGAGGATGGCAACCCGGCCCTCGGCGACGTGAGCCTGCCCATGACCCGCGAGGACATCGCCGACTACCTCGGGCTGCAGAAGGAAACCGTCAGCCGCAGCTTCGGCCAGCTCGAGAAGCGCGGCCTGATCCGCCGCCTGGACAGCCATCGGGTGCAGCTGCTGGACCTCGGCCGCCTGCGCGCGCTCGCCGGCGTGGTCGATTTCGCCTCCCCCCAGCGCCTGCCACGCAGCTGAGCGCCGCGGCGGCCGGCTGCGGCCCGGCTTTCTGTTTGCGGACCCGGCGCTTATACTGCGGCCCCGCCATGCGGACCGGCCCGCACAGCAGCAGAAGGGGGCGCAGCTTGAGCAGCCAGGACCAGAAGTTCTTCGACGTTTTCATCCTCGTGATCGGCGGCCTGGTGGCGATCGCCATCGGCCTGATCGTCACCGCGCGCTCCATCGGTGCTGCTACCCAGAACCAGTGGGTGCGTGAGTACCCGATCTACGCCAAGGCGGTCTCCGAGAGGCTGCAGCCGGCCGGCCAGCTGGCGCAGCCGGGCGAGCCGGGCAGCGAGCCGCCACCGGTCGCCGCCGCCGCGGCTCCGGTTGCCGCGCCGCTTTCCGGCCCGCAGGTCTTCAACCAGGCATGCAACGCCTGCCATGGTGCCGGTATCGCCGGCGCGCCGAAGCTGGGTGACAAGGGCGCGTGGGCGCCACGCATCGCCCAGGGTGCCGACACCCTGCACAAGCACGCGCTGGAAGGCTACCAGGGCAAGACCGGCGTGATGCCCGCCAAGGGTGGCTGGGCCAACCTCTCCGATGCAGAGGTGGCAGCGGCCGTCGACTACATGGTGAGCCAGTCGCGCTGAAGCGCGGCGTCAGCCCGCCGTCGTACCGGTCATCCGCCGCTTCACCTCCGCCAGCAGGCGGCGGCTGATCGGCAGCGGCTGCTCGCGGTGGGCGATCCAGGCCAGCGAGCGGCCGTCCTCGGTCGTCTCGATCCGCTGCAGGTACTTCACCGCCACCAGCGTGTTGCGGTGGATGCGGATGAACTCCGCTGGGAACTCGGCTTCGAGGTCCTTCAGCGTTTCGTCGCTGACCTCCTCGCCGTCAGCCAGCATCAGGGTCACGTACTTCTGGTCTGCCTGGAAGCCGAGGATCTCGCCCAGCGGTACCAGCCGCAGCCCCTTCGCCTTGCGCACGCAGATATGGCTGCGGCGGCTGCCCTGCCCGGTGGCTGCGGCCACCGTGGCCATGCCACTGCGTGACAGGCGCGACGCCTGCTGCAGGGCGCGCTCCAGGCGCTCGCGCCGCACCGGCTTCACCAGGTAACCGATGGCCTGGGCCTCGAAGGCCTGGATGGCATAGTCGCTGTAGGCAGTGGTGAAGATCACGGCTGGCGGCGTCGCCAGCGTGTGCAGGTGGCGCGCCACTTCGATGCCGTCCATCTCCGGCATGCGGATGTCGAGCAGCACCACGTCCGGGTCCAGGCTCTGGCAGAGGTCCAGGGCCTGGCGGCCATGGGCGGCCTCGCCGGCCACCTGCCAGCCGCCAATGTCCACCAGCAGCTGACGCAGGCGGGCGCGCGCCGGCGGTTCGTCATCGACGATCAGCACGCTGCCGGGAATCCCATTCATCGCTGCGACGGCCGGTAGGGAAACCACAGGGTGACGCGGAACTGCCCCGACGGCGTCTCGGTGGCGAGGCCGGCCTCGTCACCGAAGACCAGCCCGAGGCGTTCGCGGATGTTCTCCAGCGCCAGCCGGTGCCCCGGGCGCCCGTCATCGGCCGCCGCCGCGGCCGGTGGCACCGGGTTGGTGACGGTGAGGCGCAGCGTCGCACCCTCGCGGCTGCCGCGGACCTCGACCACGCCAGGCCCCGCGATGCGTTCGATGCCGTGGTAGATGGCGTTCTCCAGCAGCGGCTGCAGGGTCAGGCCCGGCAGCATGGCATCGGCAGGCAGCGCGCCCACGTCCCAGCGCACCTCGAGGCGCTCGCTGAGCCGCTGGTGCTCCATGCGCTCGTACACCCGGGTGATGTCCAGCTCGTCGGCGAGCGTGATGTTCTGGCTGGTGTCGGCCAGCGAGGCGCGGAACAGGTCGGCGAGATCCTCCACCGCCTGCTCGGCCGCGGCGGGGTTGCTGCGCGTCAGGCTGGCGATGGTATTCATGCTGTTGAACAGGAAATGCGGGCGGATGCGCGCCTGCAGGGCATGGATGCGCGCCTGCGCCTCGCGGCGCACATTGCGCTGCCACTGCTCGGACACGTAGAAGTAGCGCAGCAGCCCGCCGGTGATCACGCCGCCCACGGCCAGGTTGCGCGCCGCGAAGAACCAGTGATCCGCCGGCAGCCAGGCGCCGATGGCGACACCCGGCGCGATGGCATAGCCCACCCACCAGAGCGCCTCGGAGACCAGCAGCAGGTTGAGCAGCACGGCAGCGAAGGCCAGTGTCGAACCCTGCCGCAGCGGAAGCCGCGCCAGCCGCGGGCGCAGGCCGCAGAGCACGGCGGCGGAGGTCAGCGCCAGCCACTGCAGCACCACGGAAGTGGAGCCGAGATCCGCGAAGAAATTGACCCAGTGGCTCTGGCGCGCCAGCGCCAGGGTGATGGCCATGAGCTCGGCGAGGAGCACCACGCCCAGCACCGCCATGGGCGCACAGAGATCGGGCAGGTAGCTGCAGGCCTCCGCGCGCGGCGCTGGCGGCGCGGCGGTCACCGCCGGGGCCGGACTGCTACTCCCCGCACCAGTCGGCCACGGACTTGCGAGCCTCAGCGCGGGCAGCATCGATTTCCTCGTCACTCAGGTACTGGCGCTGGCCATCGGCGCCTGGCCGGTACAGGCGGTGCGCCGTTTCGTATTTCTGCAGCTTCTCGCGGGCCTGCTCGCAGCCCTTCTCGCGTTCGCTCTTGACCTGCTCACGGTCGTCGGCAGCGGCCTTCCGGTCCTCGGCCTGCTGCGACTTGCGCAGTTGCGCGGCGTCGCCCAGGTCTGATTTCTTCTTGGCCGCTGCAGCCATGGCCTCGGCGTCGGTCATCCGGTAGCGCAGGTTGAGCTCGGTGGCGGCCTGGCCGGCATTGGCGCCCTCCGGCGGGCGGTCCTGGTAGTGCGGTGTTCCGTCCTTGTCCACCCACTGGTACACGGCGCCCTGGTCGGCAGCGACGGCGCGGGCAGCGAGCCCGGCGAGGAATACGGCCGCGATGGCCGTGGAGCAGGCGGCAACGGCTTTCATGATGAGCGCCCTCTAGGTTCCAACCCGTACGGGACCGGCAGTAACGGCCCGCGACGCATTTCATTATGCCATCGCGGCTGGCCCCGGGAGTTTGAACCGCGTCACGCAAAAATGCCCGGCAGGCGTGGATTGGCGCGATATCCACGCCCGTTGCCCGGAAAGGGACGGGGCCGGCGCTGGCCGGTACTGGCCGGCCGGCCCCGTGGATCGCTCAGGTGTAGGCGCTCTCGCCGTGGGAAACGGTGTCGAGACCCTGGCGCTCCTCGTCTTCCGTGACCCGCAGGCCGATGGTGGCATCGACGAGGGCATAGGCTGCGGCGGCGACAGCTCCGGACCAGAGGATGGTGACCAGCACGCCCCAGAGCTGGCTGCCCAGCTGTGCCAGGGTGGAATACTCCGCCACCGCGTCGATGGCGTAGTCATAGACACCGGTGCCGCCAAGCGCGGGATTGCAGAATACCGCGGTCAGCAGCGCCCCGAGGATGCCGCCCACGCAATGCACGCCAAACACGTCCAGGGAGTCGTCGTAGCCCAGCGCCGCCTTCAGCCGGGTGACCGCCAGCACACAGGCGATGCCGGCCGCCAGGCCGATGACGATGGACCCCATGGGGCCGACCCAGCCGCAGGCCGGCGTGATGGCCACCAGTCCTGCCACCGCACCCGACGCGGCGCCGAGCATGGTGGGCGTGCCGCGCCAGAGCCATTCGGCGGAGGACCAGGCGAGCGCCGCAGCCGCCGTGGCCAGCAGCGTGTTGACGAACACCTGTGCCGCAAGGCCATTGGCCTCCAGGTTGGAACCGACATTGAAGCCGAACCAGCCGACCCACAGCAGCGAGGTACCGATCATCACCATGGGCAGGTTGTGCGGCGGCATGGGCACCCGGCCGTAGCCGACGCGCTTGCCGACGAACAGCGCACCGACGATGCCGGCGATGCCGGCATTGATGTGCACCACCGTTCCGCCGGCAAAATCCAGTGCGCCCTTCTGGAAGATGAACCCGGCGGTGGCACTGGCAGCCGCGGCGGCATCCGCGTCCGTATAGGCATCCGGCCCGGCCCAGAACCAGACCATGTGGGCGATGGGCAGGTAGGCGAAGGTGAACCAGATCACCAGGAACAGCAGCACGGCCCCGAACCTGATGCGCTCGGCGAAGGCGCCAACCACCAGGCAGGGCGTGATCGCCGCGAAGGTCGCCTGGAAGGCGAAGTAGGCCATCTCCGGGACCACCACGCCTTTCGAGAAGGTGCCCGCCAGCGATTCCGGCGTCATGCCCATCATGAACGCCCGGTCCAGGCCACCGAAGAAGGCATTCCCCTGCGTGAAAGCGACGCTGTAGCCGTAGATCGCCCACAGCAGCACCATGACGCAGAAGGTGATGAACACCTGCATCAGCACCGAGAGCACGTTCTTCGAGCGCACCATGCCGCCGTAGAACAGTGCCAGGCCCGGGATGGTCATCAGCACCACCAGCATGGTGGAGGTGAGCAGCCAGGCGGTATCGCCCTTCTCGGGCACCGGGCCGTCACCCGCCAGAGCGGCGAGCGGCCCCAGCAGCAAGGCCGCTACCAGCGCCAGTGCCGGCTTCCATCGGTTCGTCACTATGTCGTAGTTCACTGTCCTGCTCCTGCGAGTTGCAGCGCGCCGCCGGGCACGCTGCGGTTACAGCGCCTCCGCGCCGGTTTCGCCGGTGCGGATGCGGATGACTTCGTTGAGGTCACTGATGAAAATCTTGCCGTCGCCGATCTTGCCGGTGCGGGCGGCCTTGATGATGGCCTCCAGCGCCTGGTCCAGCAGCTCGTCGGCTACCGCGATCTCCAGCCTGACCTTGGGCAGGAAATCGACGACGTACTCGGCGCCGCGATAGAGCTCGGTGTGGCCACGCTGGCGGCCGAAACCCTTGACCTCGGTAACGGTGATGCCCTGCACGCCGACCTCGCCGATGGCCTCGCGGACGTCGTCGAGCTTGAAGGGCTTGATGATTGCGGTAATGAGCTTCACGGCGCGTCCTCCGTGCCTATGGAAACAGCCTGAAAGTCTTGCTGATGCTGAAGGCGAGCTGCGTGTCGTCGTCCTTCCTGCCGTCGCCGTCGACGTCACCGAGCAGGGACCCGGTGCTGTAGATGAGCGAGACCCGGTAATCCAGCCCGATGGGTTCGAAGCTGCTGCCGTAGCCGGCCTCGTAGTACTCGCCGTCGAAGTCGTTGCCGAAGATGCCCACCAGGCCGTAGAAGCCCCTGTAGTCCAGCCGCGGCTGGATGAAGCTGTAGTCGAGCTTCCGGTTGGGCTCGGTATTTCCCGGCTCGATGCTCCCCTTGAAGTTGTCGTACTGCCCGAAGGCGGCCGCGATGCTGAAGACCTTGTAGCCGGCACTCAGGTTGACTTCCTGGTAGGTGTCGTCGAAGTCATCGGTGTAGTAGTAGCCGGTGACGCCGGCGCCGTAGCTGATGTCGCCGATGCTGCCGTTGTAGCCGCCATACAGGTCGACCTCCAGGCCCTGCTCGACGTCCGCCGCCCAGGTGCCGGCATAGAAGCCCTCGTGCTGGACGTCGAAGCCGCCCATTGCGGCGGAATCCGCCTGCTTGATGCCGCGGAAGATGTAGTCGCTCATGAAGCCGGCGTTGGCGGTGGCCTCGACGGCCAGGGCGGGCGCAGCGGAGACGGCGCTGGCAGCGGCCAGCATGCACAGGAGTTTCTTCACGGACGCAATCCTTTCGTTGCCTTGCCGCCGGCCGCGGGTGTTGGCAGGATGCGGCCGGGTCGGGGCTGTCTTTTGCAGGTTTCGTGCCAGCACCCGCAATCGAGCCATTTCGCGGCCTGGCGTGGCCGCGCCCCGCGATGACACCCGGAAAGCGCACCGCAACGGGGCGCCATGGCGGGAGGCTGCCCGGTCATGGGGCGGCAGCAATGGCAAAGTCAGGACAATGGAGCCAGGAAACGATGGACACCAAGCTGATCGAGGAACTCGCCCGCAAGCTCGTCGCCAGCGTGCCGCCCGGCGTGCGCGCCCTGCAGGCCGACATGGAACAGAACTTCCGCGCCCTGCTGGAGGGCGGGCTCGCGCGCATGAACCTGGTGACGCGCGAGGAGTTCGATGTGCAGCAGCGCGTGCTGGAGCGCAGCCGCGAAAAACTGCAGGCGCTGGAGGCTCGCATCGCCGAACTGGAGAGCCGCGCGCCGCGGGGCCACTGACGGGCGACGGCGCGGAGCGCGGCCTTGCGCCTGGCCTGCGCCATCACGCGCGGCGAGCTCGGGCTCGAGGCGCCCGAGGTCAGTGTCGAGGTCTGCCTCAGCGGTGGCCTGCCGGGGCTGGCCATCGTCGGCCTCGCCGAGACCACCGTGAAGGAAAGCCGCGAGCGGGTCCGTGCGGCGATCGGCCAGTGCGGCTTCGAGTTCCCGGCCCGCAAGATCGTCGTCAATCTCGCGCCGGCTGACCTGCCGAAAAGCGGCGGACGCTACGACCTCGCCATCGCCGTGGCCGTGCTGGCGGCCTCGGGCCAGATTCCGGAAGCCCGCCTGGCCGCGCTCGAACTGCTGGGCGAGCTGGCCTTCACCGGCAGCCTGCGCCCGGTGGCCGGCCTGCTGCCCGCGCTGCTCGCGGCGCGACGGGCCGGGCGCAGCGCCGTCGTGCCCGCGGGTTGCGCGGCCGAAGCGGGGCTGCTGCGTGGCGCCGATGTCAGGCTCGCCGACCAGCTGATGGCGGTGCTGCGCTTCATCCAGGGCGAGGACACGCTGCCCCGGCCGGCTGTCCCCGCCGCGGATGCACCGTCAGTGCTGGAAGACCTGGCCGACATCCACGGGCAGCAGCAGGCGAAGCGGGCCCTGGAAATCGCCGCTGCCGGCGGCCACAACGTCCTGTTCGTCGGCCCGCCCGGCACCGGCAAGAGCATGCTGGCGCGCCGCCTGCCCGGCCTGCTGCCGCCGATGACCGAGGAGGAAGCCGTCGAGAGCGCCGCGCTGGGCTCGCTGGCCGGCAGCCCGCTGCCACGCGCCTGGGCGATCCGGCCATTTCGCGCCCCGCACCACACGGCCACCACCGCCGCGCTGGTCGGCGGCGGCAGCTGGCCGCGGCCGGGCGAGATCTCGCTGGCACACCATGGCGTGCTGTTCCTCGATGAACTGCCGGAGTTTTCGCGTGGCACCCTGGAGGCGCTGCGCGAGCCGCTGGAGACCGGGCGCATCGCCGTGGCGCGCGCGGCCCGCACCCTGGAATTCCCGGCGCGGTTCCAGCTGGTGGCGGCCATGAACCCCTGCCCCTGCGGCTACCACGGTGACCTCGCCCGCCCCTGCCGCTGCTCGCCGGAGCAGGTGCGGCGCTACCAGGAGCGGTTGTCCGGGCCGTTCCTCGACCGCCTCGACATCCGGCTGGCGGTGAGCCGCCCGGGTATCCAGCTCGCCAGCGCTGAAGCCACCGAGCCCTCCGCGCTGGTGGCCCGGCGGGTGGCCGCGGCACGGGCGCGGCAGCTCGGCCGTGCCGGCAAGCCCAACGCCGCGCTGACGGCGCCGGAAATCCGCGAAGGCTGCATGCCACATGCCGCGGGGATCCGGCTGCTGGAAGCCGCTGCTGCCCGGCTGCAGCTGTCGCGCCGCGCCTGCGACAGCGTCCTGCGGCTGGCACGCACGGTGGCCGACCTGGCAGCGGAGGCCAGCGTGACCGCCGCGCATGTCGCGGAAGCGCTGAGCCTGCGCAACGGCGGCCTGCGAACGGGAGCCAGCTGAGCGCCGGTGTAACATGCGGACCCCGATCGCAGCGGCCGCGCCGCTCGAGGCTCCGCCGAGGCCCCCGCCGATGCCTGAATCCGCCGCACTGCGCCTGCGCATCGCGCTCGCCTTCCTCTGCATCCTCGTCGTCTGGGGAACCACCTACCTGGCGATTGCCATCGTGCTGCGCGACCTGCCGCCGTTCCTCTCGGCCGCGATGCGCTTCCTGCTGGCAGCGGCGCTGCTCTACGGCCTGCTGCGGCTGCAGGGGCCGAGGCCGATGGCCGGCCTGCCGACCCGCACGGTGATCGTCAGCGGCATCCTGCTGTGCGGGCTCGGCAACGGCTTCACCGTGTTCGCCATGCAGGGCGTACCCTCGGGCATCGCCGCGCTGCTGAACTCCACCATCCCGATCTGTGTGACGCTGCTCGACTGGGGCTTCTTCAGCCGCCGCCGGCCCAGCATCTGGACCGGCATCGGGCTGGTGGTCGGTGTGGGCGGCGTGGGGCTCATCGTCAGCCAGACGGCATCCACGGCCGGGCTGCGCGGGCTCGGCTACATGCTGTCGCTGGCGGTCGCCGTCACGGCCTGGAGTATCGGCACCCTGGTCCAGCGTGGCGCCGTGCCGCGCCAGCGCCTGCTGGCGCTGGGTTGTGGCCAGTTCGCCTCCGGCGGCGCCTTCCTATGCCTGGTGGCGCTGTGGCGTGGCGAGTTCGCCGGCCTGGACCTCGGCGCGGTGGCGCCGGCCGGCTGGCTGGCGCTGGCGTTTCTCGCGGTGTTCGGCAGCATCCTCGCGCAGTCGAGTTACCTCTGGCTGCTGACGCGCTGGCCGGCGGAGAAGGTCACGACCTACGCGGTGGTCAACCCGGTGATCGCCCTGGTGCTCGGCAGCCTGATTCTCGATGAACCGGTCACCTGGTCGAGCACGGCGGGCGCGGTACTGGTGCTCGGCGGCGTGGCGCTGGTGCTGTTCGAGCAGCAGATCGCGGCGGCGCTGCGCCGCAGGTTCAGCCAGGCATGAGGGCCGCTGCGGCGGCATGCCGACGCCGCCGCAGCGCCGTGGCAGAATGACGCCGTCTTCGCAGCCACACGGGCCTCCCGCCATGAGCGGACCGAGCGACAACGCCCCCCGACCGGATCGCGGCCGCCGCATCGCGCGGCTCGTAGCGTTCATCGTGGTCGTCGCCCTGGCGGCAGCCGCCGCCCAGTGGCTCGGCGGCAACCGCGAGGCGGTGCAGGGCCAGCGCGAGGACCTGGTGAAGCTGCAACGGCGCCTGGGCTCGATCGAGGATCGCATCAGCCACGAGCGCGAGGACCTCGCCCGCCTGGCCACGCGCCTCGGTCCGGCCGGCAACGGCCAGGACAGCATCGTCGCCAGGATCGACAGGCTCGAGGAACGGCTGGCGAAGCTGCCCGGCGGCGAGCACACGCGCAGCGCCTGGCTGGTGGACCAGGCAGCCTATTTCCTGCGCATCGCGAACGCCCAGGAGAACCTCGCCGGCAACAGCAGCAGCGCACTGAAGGCGTTGGCCATCGCCGACGAATACCTGCGCGATGCGGGCGACCCGCGCCTGCTGCCGGTGCGCAAGCTCATCGCCAGCGAACAGGCCGCCCTGCGTGCGGTGCCGATGGTGGATGCCGAGGGCCTGGTGCTGAGGCTCGATGCGCTGGCCGCCCAGCTGCGCCAGCTGCCGCAGCGGGAGGCGCCGGTGGCGTTCCGGCCGGAGGCAGCGCCGGCTCCCGCGGAGCTGACCGGCACCGAGCGCGCCCTGGCCACGCTGCGCAATGCCTTCCTCAGCGTCGTCAGCGTGCGCCGTACGGATGCACCTCCGGCGACGGCCATGACCGTCGAGACTGGCGACCTGGTGGTGCGCAACCTCGGCACCCAGCTGCAGATCGCGCAGCTGGCGCTGCTCAGGAGCGAGCCGCGCGCCTTCCATGCCGTGCTGGCGGACGCCCGCCGCCAGCTCGTCCAGTACTACGACACTGAAGCCGGCGCTGGCGCGGCGGCGCTGGCTACGCTCGATGCCATTGCCGCGACGGCCATGCCGGACACGCTGCCGGACATCTCCGCCTCGCTGGCGGCGCTGACCCGCCTGCGGGAGCGTGAGCCGGCGCCATGAAGGGCGGGCTGGCCATTGCGCTGGCGCTGGCCCTCGGGGCCCTGGCCGGGCATTACCTCCTGCAGGACAACGGCTATGTCCTGGTCAGCTTCCAGGGCTATGTGGTCGAGATGTCGGTGCCGATAGCCCTCGCCCTGCTGGTGCTGGCCTACCTGGCGGTACGCCTCGTCGCCTGGATGTGGCGCGTCCCGCGGCAACTGGGTGAGGCCACCGCGCGTGCGCGGGTGCGTTGGGCCGGGCGCCAGGCCACGCGCGGCTACATTGCCATCGCCGCGGGCAAGCTCGACCAGGGCGAAAGGCTGCTCACCCGTGGCGCGCGCCGTAGTGGCGCGCCGCTCATGAACTACCTGGCCGCAGCGCGGCTCGCCCACCAGCGCAACGACCCCGACCGCCGCGACGGCTGGCTGCGCATGGCCTACGAGCAGGAACCTGCCGCCGCCGATGCCGTGCTGCTGGCCCAGGCCGAGATGCAGATGGACGACCAGGCCTTCGACCAGGCACTGGCGACGCTCAACCGCATCCGCGAGCACAACCCGAAGCATGGCCAGGCGCTGCGCCTGCTCGCGGCCCTCTACTGGCGCCGCCAGGACTGGCGTGCCCTGCTCGACCTGCTGCCGGCCCTGCGCGCCATGCCGCCGCTGCTGCCGGCCAAGCTCAACCTCTGGACCACGGATGCCTTCGAAGCACTGCTGGCCGATCCCGCCCTCGACGAGCCCGGCCTCGACCGCCTCTGGAATGAAGTGCCAAAACTGCTGCGCAGCGAGCCGCGCCTGGTGCTGGCCCGGGCGCGAACGCTGGCGCGTTGCGGTGCCGTGACGACGGCGGAAGCCGAAGTCCGCCGGGCGCTGCGGGAGCGCTGGGATGCCAGCCTCATCCGCTTCTACGGCGAGCTGCCGCTGCCCGAGGCCGCGCAGCATCTGAAGAATGCCGAGGCCTTCCTGCGCGAACGGCCCGAGGATCCGGACCTGCTGCTCTGCGTGGGCCGGCTGTCGTTCCGCAACCAGCTCTGGGGCAAGGCGCGCAGCTACCTGGAAACCAGCCTGTCGATCCGGCCGACGCCCGAAGGTTGCGCGGCGCTGGGGCAGCTGCTGGACCGCATCGGCGACCGCGAGGCCGCGGCCCGCGCCTACCAGCGTGGACTGGCGCTCAGCACCGCCAGCCCGAAGGCGCCGGCCATGGCGCCCGTCGCGCGCTAGCTTCGCACCAGGCTCGCGCCAGCTTCAGGCGGCTACCGGGCGGCTGCGGCGGCTGCCGAGCCACTCGATCAGCGGTTCCCACTGCTCCCAGTCCGGCCAGGCCAGGTATTCCGGCAGTTCGAAGATGCCGAGGCCGCGGGTGTAGGCACGGATGTAGTTCTGCGCCTCACGCAGCTTGGTCAGGTAGGGCGTCTTCAGGCTGTCCAGGTACTCGTCGAGCTCGCCGGCGATCAGCGTGTTCTCGCGCACCCGGTTGCCGACCACCGCGATGCGCACCTCGCGCCGCTCGACGCGGCCGACGTCGGCCAGGTCCTCGAGGAACTTGGCGGCGGCGCTGATATCGATGGTCGAGGGCAGCACCGGCACGATGATGGTCTCGGAATGGCGCACCATCTCGGTGAGTTCCGGACCGTGGACGCGGGCCGGGGCGTCGATGATCACCACCTCCGCGTTGCGCGGCACGCCGCGCAGGCCGTGCTTGTAGGCCTCCACGCCCTCGATGGGCGCGCGATCGGCCGGCCGCCGCGCCAGCCAGTCGAGGCTGGAGCGCTGGGGGTCGTAGTCGGCCAGCGCCACGCGCTTGTCCTGCGTGGCGTAGTAGCTGGCCAGATTGGTGGCGATCGTGCTTTTCCCGCAGCCGCCCTTGGCGTTGAGCACCATGATATGCCGCATCGTTTTTATTCCCTGGTTGCCCGGCGTTGGTCCGCCATCCGCAGCGTGGTGGCCGGGCGGCAGCCCCCGGCTCCGCACCGGGGAACTAGAAGGTAATCGGGCATTTGACAAAAGTCCATGCCGATATAATGACGCGCCTGTCGCGGATCGGATCCCATGCAGATTCCCTTCACCAAGATGCACGGCCTCGGCAACGATTTCGTCGTGGTACGCGCCGGCAATGGCCCGCCGCCACCGGCGGAGGCCATCCGTGCGCTCGCCGATCGCAAGACCGGCATCGGCTTCGACCAGCTGCTGTGGCTGGAGAAGCCGCACATCGCCGGTGCGGCGGTCTACTACCGCATCTTCAATACCGACGGCTCGGAAGCCGAGCAGTGTGGCAACGGCGCCCGCTGCATCGCCCGGCTGGTGGGTGGCGAAGGTGCCGGCGCGCTGGTGCTCCAGCACCGCGGCGGCGTTTCCCGCGCGCGGCTGGAGCTCAACGGCCTGGTCAGCGTGGAGATCGCCGTGCCGCGCTTCGATCCCGCGAGCCTGCCGTTCATGGCGGATGCCGAAGCCGCCAGCTACAGGGTGAAGGTGGGCCGGCGCAACGTCGAGCTGCGCGTGGTCTCGCTCGGCAATCCGCATGCGGTGCTGCGCGTGGACGACGTCGACAGCGCGCCCGTCGACACGCTCGGTGCCGCACTGGAGCGTCACGAGCGCTTTCCAAACCGTGCTAACATCGGTTTCATGCAGGTGCTCGATCCGGAACACATCCGGCTTCGCGTCTTCGAGCGCGGCGTGGGCGAAACCCGCGCCTGTGGCACCGGTGCCTGCGCAGCGGCGGTTGTCGGCCAGCGCGCGGGCTGGCTCGCTCCGCGGGTGCATGTCGGCCTCCCGGGTGGCGAGCTGATCGTGCGCTGGGATGGAGCCGACACTTCCGTCTGGCTCACCGGTGAAGCGGTTACCGCATTCGAGGGGACGGTGGACATATGAGTTCAGTCACGCAGCTCGAGTACCCGGAAATCGCCGAGGAGTCCATTGCCGACTACCTCAGGGCCCACCCCGATTTCTTCGAACGCAACCTCGCCCTGCTCTCCGGCCTGCGCCTGCCCCACCGCACCACCGGTGGTGCCATATCCCTGGTGGAGCGCCAGCTCGACGTGCTGCGCCAGCGCAGCCTGGCCATGGAGACGCGGCTTAAGGAGCTGGTGGAGGTGGCGCACGGCAATGATCGCCTCGCCAGCCGAATCCACTCGCTGGCGCTGCTGCTGATGCGCTCGCGCAGCCGCGAGGGCGTCATCGACATCCTCGACGAGCAGCTGCGCGAGGGCTTCAGCGTCGACCAGGCGGCGCTGGTGCTGTTCGACAGCGTTCCCGGCCTGGCGCAGGGCCACTCGAGCTTCGTCCGCGTGGTGCACCGCGAGGACCCGGCCCTCGGGCCCTTCAAGTCCTTCCTGCAGAGCTCGACGCCCCGCTGCTCGCGGCTGCGCGATGCACAGCGCGATTTCCTCTTCGGCCCGGGGTCCGACATGCAGTCCATGGCGCTGGTGCCGCTCGGCCCGCGCTCCGAGTTCGGTTTCCTCGCCATCGGCAACCGCAACCCCGAGCACTTCCATCCCGCCAAGAGCATTGATTTCCTCGCGCGCCTGGGCGAGCTCACGGCCTGCGCACTGAGCCTGCACTAGGGAGCACGCCGCGGCGGCAACCGACGCGGGCCGTCCCGGGCACAGCCGATGCAAGCCGCCGAATGGTCCAGGGTGGAGCGCTTCCTCAGCCACCTGCAGCTGGAACGCCGCCTCTCGCCCCACACCGCCAGCGCCTACCGCCGCGACCTCGGCTGCCTCGCCGAATTCTGCGACCGCGAGGGCATCGGCCACTGGCGCGAACTGCAGGTGCACCACCTGCGCCGCTTCGCCGCCACCAGCCACGGCGCCGGCCTCAACCCGCGCAGCATCCAGCGCCGGCTCTCCGGCGCACGCAGTTTCCTGCGCTACCTGGTCCGCGAGGGTGAAATCAGCGCGAATCCCGGACTCGGCGTGTCCGCCCCGCGGGGCGCGCGCCGCCTGCCGGCAACGCTGGACGTGGACCAGATGGGCCATCTCCTCGGCATCCGCGGCGACGACCCGGTGACCGTGCGCGACCGCGCTATGCTGGAGCTGCTGTATTCCTCCGGGCTGCGCCTCGCCGAACTCGTGGGCCTCGACCTGGGCGACATCGACCTCGCGGACGGCCTGGTGCGCGTCACCGGCAAGGGCCGCAAGACGCGGCTGGTGCCCGTCGGCCGCAACGCCCGCGAGGCAGTGGCCGCCTGGCTGCGGCAGCGCTCCGGCATGGCAGCGGTGGAGGAGCGCGCGCTGTTCACCGGCCTGCGCGGCCGGCGCATCAGCCCGCGCTCGGTGCAGGCCCGGGTCACCCACTGGGCGCGCCGCTCCGGACTCGGCCAGCGCGTGCACCCGCACCTGTTCCGGCACAGCTTCGCCAGCCACCTGCTGGAATCCAGCGGCGACCTGCGCAGCGTGCAGGAGATGCTCGGCCACGCCAACATCAGCACCACGCAGATCTATACCCACCTGGACTTCCAGCACCTCGCCCAGGTCTACGACAAGGCCCATCCGCGGGCACGCCGGCCGCCCAAGGCATGACGCCGCCACCAGGCAGCTCGCGGTCCAGCCCGGTCAACCGCCCGGGGCCTGCAACGTTCCTGTCCTGCATGCGGTCGAAGGTGGCAGCGCCGGGTGCTTCCGCCCGGGCTGCCAAACCCCAAGGAGCAACCATGTCAACAACTATGTCAACCAGGACCCTGATCACGACTGTTTCCATGACCGCCCTGCTGGCACTGGCGCCACTGGCCCTGCGGGCCGATGACGCGGCGCCGCCGAACATGCCGCAGGCGAAGGAGTGGTGCCAGCAGAACCCGGAAAAGTGCGCGGAGATGCGCCAGAACCGCGAGGACTGGTGCAAGAAGAATCCGGCCGACTGCGAAAAGATGAAGGCGAAACGCGCCGAGCGCGAAGAATGGTGCAAGAACAATCCCGCCGAATGCCAGAAGCAGCGCGAGGAGCGCCGGCAGCGCATGCAGCAGATGAAGGCGAAGTGCGACGCCGATCCGGCCGCCTGCGAGCAGCGCAAGCAGCAGATGCGGGACATGAAGGCGAAGTGCGATGCCGATCCGGCGAAGTGCAAGGAGTACAGGCAGCAGATGCGTGACAGCTGGCAGCAGAAGCAGGGCAAGGATGCAGGCAAGCCCCAGACCTGAGCCGCCGTCAATCCGTAACTGGCGCAGCGGGGCCCGTCCGGGCCCCGCTGCATTTTCGCCCCTGGCCGGTTGAAAGACGCCAAAGCGCCCCGACATCAGCAACGGGTCGTGTAGCATCTTCACCCCCGCCGCCAGGCCAGCGAGTACCACCATGCAGCAGTTCGACGGCACCACCATCGTCTCCGTGCGCCGCAATGGCGTGGTCGCCATCGGTGGCGACGGCCAGGTAACGATGGGCAATACGGTGATGAAGGCCAACGCCCGCAAGGTGCGGCAGCTCGCCGAGGGCAGGGTCATCGCCGGCTTCGCCGGCGGCACCGCCGATGCCTTCACACTGTTCGAACTCTTCGAGGCCAAGCTGACCCAGCATGGCAACCTGACCCGCTCGGCCATCGAACTGGCCAAGGACTGGCGCACCGACCGCCGGCTGCGCCGCCTGGAGGCGCTGCTCTGCGTCGCCGACGCGGAGAAGTCGCTGGTGATCTCCGGCAACGGCGATGTCATCGAGCCCGAGGACGACCTCATGGCCATCGGCTCCGGCGGCCCGTTCGCCCAGGCCGCCGCGCGCGCGCTGCTGGACCACACCCAGCTCGCGGCGGCCGAGGTGGTGCGCCGCGCGCTGGAGATCGCCGCCGGTATCTGCATCTACACCAACAGCAACATCGTCATCGAGACCCTGCCCCGCTGATCGCGGGCCGGGCCCCAGGGAGCCAGCATGTCGCAGATGACCCCGCGCGAGATCGTCCAGGAACTGGACAAGCACATCATCGGCCAGGACCAGGCCAAGCGCGCCGTGGCCATCGCGCTGCGCAACCGCTGGCGGCGCATGCAGGTTCCCGAGCCGCTGCGCCAGGAGATCACGCCGAAGAACATCCTGATGATCGGTCCCACCGGTGTCGGCAAGACCGAGATCGCCCGCCGCCTGGCGCGCCTCGCCAACGCGCCCTTCGTCAAGGTCGAGGCGACCAAGTTCACCGAGGTCGGCTACGTCGGCCGCGATGTCGACAGCATCATCCGCGACCTCGCGGACGCGGCGGTGAAACTGACGCGCGAGACCGCCACCGCCAGCGTGCGCCACCGCGCCGAGGATGCTGCCGAGGACCGGGTGCTCGACGCGCTGCTGCCGCCTCCGCCCGCCGGCTTCGGCGCTGCCGCGCCCGCGGCCGAGAGCCGTGAGTCCGAGACCCGGCAGAAGTTCCGCAAGATGCTGCGCGAGGGCCAGCTCGACGACCGCGAGATCGAGATCGAGCTGCGTGCCATGCCGGCGGGCGTGGAGATCATGGCGCCACCCGGCATGGAGGAGATGACCAGCCAGCTGCAGGGCCTGTTCCAGAACCTCGGCGCGCAGCGCCGCAAGCAGCGCAAGCTCAAGGTGCGCGATGCGCTGGACCTGCTGGTGGACGAGGAGGCGGCACGGCTGGTCAACGACGAGGAAGTCAAGGCCGAGGCGCTGCGCAACGTCGAGCAGAACGGCATCGTGTTCATCGACGAGATCGACAAGGTCGCGCGGCGCGGCGAGACCATCGGCGGCGCGGACGTGTCGCGCGAAGGCGTGCAGCGCGACCTGCTGCCGCTGGTGGAAGGCTGCACCGTCAGCACCAAGTACGGCATGGTGCGCACCGACCACGTGCTGTTCATCGCCTCGGGCGCCTTCCATGCCTCCAAGCCCTCGGACCTGGTGCCCGAGCTGCAGGGCCGGTTCCCGATCCGCGTCGAGCTCGCCTCGCTCACCGCCGACGATTTCGTGCGCATCCTCACCGAACCGGACGCCTCGCTCTGCGCCCAGTACACCGCCCTGCTCGCCACCGAGGGCGTGGCCATCAGCTTCACGGCCGACGGCGTCCGGCGCCTCGCCGAGATTGCCCACCATGCCAACCAGCAGATGGAGAACATCGGCGCCCGCCGCCTGCACACCGTGCTCGAGCGCCTGCTCGAGAGCGTCTCCTACGAAGCCGCCGACCGTGGCGGCCAGACCCTGGCCGTGGACGCCGCCTACGTCGACCGGCACCTCGGCGACCTGGCGAAGAACCAGGACCTCAGCCGCTACATCCTCTGAAATCCCGGGGACAGTTTACTCATCTCGCGCCGCTGACCGCTGCCACCAGGGATGCGGCCTGCGGGAATTGAGTAAACTGTCCCCGTGTCCGACACCACGCATTTCGGGTTCCAGACGGTTGCCACCGCGGAGAAGGCCGGCAAGGTCCGCCAGGTCTTCGATTCGGTCGCCGACCGCTATGACCTGATGAATGACCTCATGTCCGGTGGCCTGCACCGGCTCTGGAAGCGCTTCGCCCTGGCGCGCACCGGGCTGCGCCCCGGGCAGACGGCACTCGATGTCGCCGGCGGCACCGGTGACATCGCCGCTGGCCTCTGCCGGCAGGTGGGGCGCGAGGGCCGAGTGGTGCTCACCGACATCAACGCCGCGATGCTCACCAACGGCCGGCGCCGTCTGGTGGATCGCGGCATCGTCGGCAACGTCGCCTATGTCCAAGCCGACGCCGAGCGGCTGCCCTTCGCGCCGGAGAGTTTCCACTGCGTAAGCATCGCCTTCGGCCTGCGCAACGTCACCGACAAGGCCGCGGCACTGCGCAGCATGGCGCGGGTACTGCGCCCGGGCGGCCGGCTGCTGGTGCTGGAATTCTCGAAGCCGGCCCTGCCCCTGCTCGAGCCGGTGTACGACGCCTACTCGTTCAGGGTCCTGCCCTGGCTGGGCAGCGTGGTGGCCAACGACGCGGCCAGCTACCGCTATCTCGCCGAATCGATCCGCATGCATCCCGACCAGGAAACGCTGCGCCAGATGATGGGCGATGCCGGGCTCGAGGACTGCCGCTTCCACAATCTGAGTGGCGGCATCGTCGCGCTGCACCTCGGCTTCCGTTACTGAGGACTGCCGGCCATGCTCGCCGAAATGCTGTTTCGCCCCTTCGAGCTGCTGGTCAATCGCGGCCTGGCGCAGTCCACCAGTGCCCAGGCGCTGGCGCGCGGCCTCGAAGGCCGCATCTTCGGCCTCGCCATCGACGGCACGCCACTGGACCTGCGCCTGAAGGTCAGTGCCGGCCGCATCAGCCTGGCGCTGCCGGATGGCGCCGCCCCGGACGCCACTCTGAGCGGCACGCTGCTCGGCCTCGGCCGCCTGCTGCGGGATGATCCGCAGGCCGCGGTCCGCGAAGGCGCGGTGCGCATGACCGGCGACACCGACATCGCCGGCCGCTTCCGCGACCTGCTGCGCTTCGCCGCCCCGGACCTCGAGGAGGAACTGGCGCGGCTGCTCGGCGACCCGCTGGCACGACAGCTGGGCAATGCCGCGCGCGCGGCGGGCGCCTGGGGCAGCGATGCCGGGCGCAGCGTGGCACGCAGCGTTGCCGACTACCTGCAGGACGAGGCGCGCGTGGTGGCCACGGGCAGCGAACTCAGGACGTTCGCCGAGGCGGTCGACACGCTGGCGAACGACGTGGCGCGCAGCGAGGCGCGGGTGGCGCGGCTGGAGGAGGGGCAGGACGGTTGACGGCGGCGGGAGCCGGGCGGACGACCGTCCCGCGGTGGCTCCCTGTCATTCGCTCTTTCCGTGACTGCTGCGCGCCGCGCCGATGCCGGCGCGCGCGGCAGCCGGATGCAACCGCAACATGACCATGCCCAGGCTGCGCCTCCTCCTGCGTCTCCTCGCTATCCAGCGGGTGCTGTTCCGGCACGGGCTCGACGAGTTCATCGTCCAGATCCACCTGTTCCGGCCGTTCCGCTTCCTGCTCTATCTCTGGCCCTTCTACTGGCTGGGCCGCGACACCGGACGGCCGCGCGCCCAGCGCCTGCGCGAGGCGCTGCAGGAGCTGGGACCGATCTACGTGAAGTTCGGCCAGTCGGTGTCCACGCGCCAGGACCTGCTGCCCGCGGACATCGGCGCGGAGCTCGCCAAGCTGCAGGACCAGGTGCCGCCCTTCCCCTCCGCGCAGGCGCTGGCCGAGGTCGCGCGCGCCTATGGGCGGCCGGCCAGCGACGTCTTCGCGCATTTCGAGGAGCGGGCGCTCGCTGCGGCCTCCATCGCCCAGGTGCATGCCGCGAGACTGCCGGGCGGCGAGGACGTGGTGGTGAAGATCCTGCGGCCAAGGGTGCGCGAGCAGGTCGAGCAGGACCTCGAGGTGCTCTACGCCGTCGCACGACTGGCCGAGCGCTGGTGGCGCGAAAGCCGCCGGCTGCGGCCGGTGGAACTGGTGGCCGAGTACGAGAAGACCATCATCAACGAACTCGACCTGATGCGGGAAACCGCCAATGCCGCGCAGCTGCGGCGCAACTTCGAGGGCGACCCCAAGCTCTACGTGCCACAGGTCTACTGGGACTACTGCCGTCCGAGCGTCATGGTGATGGAACGCATCCACGGCATCCCCATCGACGACATGCCTGCCCTGCTGGCGGCGAAGGTCAACATCGCGCGGCTCGCCGCCAACGGCGTGGCGATCTTCTTCACCCAGGTGTTCCGCGACAACTTCTTCCATGCCGACATGCACCCGGGCAACATCTTCGTCGACGCGCGCGACCCGGAGCATCCGAAATACTGCGCCGTGGATTTCGGCATCGTCGGCACCCTGAGCGAGGGCGACCGCCGCTACCTGGCTGAGAACTTCCTCGCCTTCTTCGACCGCGACTACCAGCGCGTGGCCCAGCTGCACGTGGATTCGCAGTGGGTGCCGCCGGGCACGCGGGTGGACGAGTTCGAATCGGCCATCCGCTCGGTCTGCGAGCCGGTGTTCAACAAGCCGCTCAAGGACATCTCCTTCGGCCAGGTGCTGCTGCGCCTGTTCCAGACCGCGCGGCAGTTCGACATGGAAGTGCAGCCGCAGCTGATGCTGCTGCAGAAGACGCTGGTGCAGATCGAAGGCCTCGGCCGCGCGCTCTACCCCGAACTCGACCTCTGGGAGACCGGCTACCCGGTGCTCAAGGCCTGGGTGCGCGAGCAGGCAGGTCCCCGGGCAACGCTGCGTCGGCTGCGCCGCGAGCTGCCGGACCTGCGCTATGCGCTGGAGAAACTGCCGGGCGCGTTGCAGCGCTTCGTCGAAGCGAATTCCACCGACCGCCCGGCCGCGACCACACCGCCGGAGCAGGCCTCGACCGGCAGCCGAGGCAGTGCCCCATCGCGGTACTGGCTGGGCACCGGGTCCACGCTGCTGCTCGCCGGCGTGCTGTTCCTCGGCCTCGGTGCCAGCCCGCACTGGGTTGGCTGGGCGCTCGGGCTCGCGGGGCTGGCAGCGCTCTGGGCGGGGCGACCGCGGCCGTAACGTTTCATCCAGGCAGCAGCGCCGGATTATGTCTGGTGTGAGTTGCGGGCCTGCGGGCAAGGGTGGTAGAAATACCCTGAAAATGGGCAAGCTAGGCAGCAGCCGCTGCCATTGCCGGTCCCACAACAAGAACCAGAAGCCAGCCAGGGGGATTTATGCGCCAGCGTGCATTCACCAGTTTGTTCGGCGCGGCATGGCTGCTCACCGTGAGTTCGGTAGCCAATGCCGCCATCATCGGTACCCTGACCTTCCGGGATCCGACGGGCACCGTCAATTCGAACCAGACCATCGACATGTGGGTGACGCTGACCCTGGATGCAGCATCCGATCCGCTCACTTATGACGACAGCATCGATGCTTTCGGTGGCATCAACCCGGCCACGTTCCCGGAAACCGGCTATCTGAATAATCCGCCGCCGTATGACCTGGTTTCATTCGACAGTTACGACAACGTAGGCCCTTTCACCACGCGCAATTGCAACGACAGCTTCGCGGCTCCCGGTTGCGGCAACCCGACATCGGCCTACACCTGGACCACTCCACCCCCTCCCAATAACTGGTTCAACTGGGCCGGAACGCTGAACCCGGGAGAGAGTGTCGATATTCTCCTGTACCAGCTCAGCCCGAATGGCGGCAACGCACCAGCGGGTACCTATCAAGCCTTTGATGTCGGTCTGGGCCTGGCTGTCTATGGCTACAACGACACCTATGACGACGGCGTCTGGGCCCATCTGATCGAATTCAACACCGAGTGTTCCAGCGGCGGCTGCTCCTTCACCCGCACCGTGGTGCCTGTGCCGGGTGCACTCTGGCTGCTTGGCAGTGCGATAACCGCGCTTGGACTGATGCGCCGCCGTATGGCGTGACGTACTGGCGTTGCCCGGCTCGAGCGGCCGCAGCGCTTCCGCAGCCCCCGTCGAACTCCATCCAGACGCAGGGCACCGGCTTCACCCCGGTGCCCTGCTTCTTTGATTTCCTGAATTGCCACTGTCAATTAAGTGACAGTTTACATTTCAGTTAAAACAATACCTTAGAACGTAGGCGCCAGCTCGCCCTCTTCGACCTCGACAATCGCCGCCCGCAGCGCCTGCCGCTGCAGGTCAGCCGCCTGCCAGCGCTCGCGGGCCGCGGCGACGCAGCCGTCGGCAGCGGTCAGGGCATCCCTCAGCGACTGGTACTCGGCCCAGGCGGCAGTGGCGTATTCGATGGTGTGGTGCCAGCGGCGCATGAGCTGCTCGAGGTCGGTGTCCGCATCGATCACGTCCATGGCAATCCTTCCGGTGGGCTCCTGCTACTGAGACCACCATCGGATCGCCATGTTCCGGGGCCGGCTCAGTGGCGCCGGCTGCGCAGCGCCTCCAGGAAGGCGACCGGATCGCGCCGGGCCTCGAGTTCCTCCACCAGGGCAGAGCCGACGATGACACCATCGGCGTGGCCGCCGAGGGCGCGCACCTGCTCGGCACTGCGCACGCCGAAGCCGGCGCAGACCGGCAGCTGCGACAGGGCACGCACCCGGTCGAGATAGGCAGGCACCTCGGCCGGCAGGGCGCGGCTGCCACCGGTGACACCCCGCGAGGTGACGGCGTAGACAAATCCCCGACTGGCCTCGCAGAGCCGGTGCACCCGCGCCTCGGGCGTGGCCGGGGTGACGAGATGGATCAGCCCAAGTCCGCGCGCGTCGAGATGCATGCCGAGGTCGCCGGCTTCCTCCAGCGGCAGGTCCGGCACGATGAAGCCGCCCACATGGGCGGCCCGCGCCGCATCGGCCAGCCGCTCGCCGCCGACGGCGAGCAGCGGGTTGAGATAGCTCATCAGCACCACGGGCACCGGCAGTTCCCCCGCCTGCTGCAGCTCGGCCAGGATCCAGCGCAGTGACACGCCGCTGGCGATGGCCGCGCGGCTGGCACGCTGGATGGTGACGCCATCGGCCATCGGGTCGCTGAACGGCACGCCAACCTCGATGACGTCGGCCACCTCGGCCAGCGCGCGCAGGGTGGGAATGAATGCGGAGCGTTCCGGGTAACCGGCGGTGATGAAGGGAACCAGCGCGACGCCGTGATGGTTCGCGGCATTGCGGATGGCGGCAGTCACGCGCTCATGCGGTTGTATCTGTGGCATGGCTGGCCTCAGTGATGACTCGGGGTGGCAGACCCGGGAATGACCTGTGACAGCGTCGGCATGTCCTTGTCGCCGCGGCCGGACAGGCCGATGAGGATGCGACCACCAGGGTGCTCCTGCGCCCAACGGCGCGCGCCTGCCAGCGCATGCGAGGATTCCAGCGCCGGCAGGATGCCCTCGGCCGCACAGCACTCGCGCAGCGCATCGAGCGCCTCGTCATCCGTGGCGCTGACGTAGTCGACGCGGCCAATGGCCTGCAGCAGCGCGTGCTCGGGGCCCACGCCCGGATAGTCGAGGCCGGCGGACACCGAATGCGTCTCCTGCACCTGGCCGTCGTCATCCTGGAGCAGCAGGGAATAGCTGCCGTGGAGCACCCCGGGCCTGCCGCGCCCTACGGTAGCGGAGTGTTCGCCAAGACCGCTGCCGCGGCCGCCAGCCTCCACGCCCATCAATTTCACGGCGGCATCGGCCAGGAAGGGATGGAACAGACCGATGGCGTTGGAGCCGCCACCGACGCAGGCCACGGCGATATCGGGCAGCCCTCCGGTCAGCTCGATGAACTGGGCGCGCGCCTCGCGACCGATCACCGACTGCAGCTCGCGCACCAGCCAGGGATAGGGATGCGGGCCGACCGCGGAGCCAAGCAGGTAGTACGCGCCCTCGGGATCGGCAACCCAGTCGCGGAAGGCTTCGTCGATGGCGGCGCGCAGCGTGCGGTCGCCGCTTTCCACCGGCACCACGCGGGCGCCGAGCTGGTGCATGCGCTCCACGTTCGGCGCCTGGCGCTTCACGTCCACCGCGCCCATGTACACCGTGCAGGGCAGCCCCACGCGGGCACAGGCCGCGGCCGTCGCCACGCCATGCTGGCCGGCCCCGGTTTCGGCGATGACGCGCGCGGCACCCAGGCGGCGCGCCAGCAGTGCCTGGCCGAGCGCGTTGTTGATCTTGTGCGCGCCGGTGTGGGCGAGATCCTCGCGCTTCAGGTAAACCTCCGCGCCCCAGCTGCGGCCGAGGTGGCGCGCGGGCGTCAGCGGCGTGGGCCGGCCCACCCACTCGCGCAGCTCGCGCCCGAGCTCGGCGCGGAACTGCGCATCGCCGAGGCAGCTCCTGACGCCGGCCTCCAGCCGCTCCAGCGCCGGCATCAGCGTCTCCGGCGCATAGCGGCCACCGAAGGGGCCAAAGCGCCCGCGGGCATCGGGGAATTCCCCCTGCAGCAGGCGCTGCAACAGCGTCGCCGCTTGCTGGCTATCCATGTCCTGTTCCTTCCTGTTCGGCGCGGCGCACGGCGGCAACGAAGGCGGCGATTTTCGCCGGATCCTTGATACCGCGTCCGGACTCCACGCCACTGCTCACATCGACACCCCAGGGCCGTACATGCTGGATGGCGGCGCCGACGTTGCCCGGATGCAGGCCGCCAGCCAGCACCAGCGCGGTGCGGCTCGCCAGGCTGCGCGCGCGTTCCCAGTTCGGGCTGCGGCCGCTGCCGCTGTCGGCTGATTCGAACAGCACGCGCTCCTCGCGGCAGACCGCTGCGCTGTCGAGATCCGGCACGTCGCGGAACACCGGCAGCCTCCCGATACCGGCTGGCAGCTCCAGCCGGGCGAAATCGCCAGCATCCGCCTGCAGCCAGTCCGGGCGCAGCAGCCTTGCCACCTCGTTCCACAGCGCCGGCTCCGGGTGGCGCATCACCGCCACCCGCAGGATGCCGGCGGGCACGCTCGCGGCGAGCTGCGCCGCCTCGGCGGGCGTGACCTGCCGGGGCGAAGCGCTGAACACGAAGCCGACTGCATCGGCACCGGCCTCGATGGCCGCGCGCAGCGCCTCGGGCGTGCGCAGGCCGCAGATCTTGACGAACACCCGCATCTCAGCGGGCCCGGGTCGCAGGGCTGTGCAGCGCGGCGCGGCCGGTGGCGAGCAGCGCGGCGGCACTGGCGAGGACGTCGCCCGAGCGCATGAGCGCGGTGCCGACCAGCGCCAGGCGGTAACCCAGCGCCGCGACCTCGCCGGCCTGGGCCGGGGTCTCTATGCCGCTCTCCGCGACCCAGGGCAGCCCCGGCGGCAGCTGCGGGGCGAGCGCCGCGAAACGCCCGACGTCCACCCGCAGCGTGCGCAGGTCGCGGCAGTTCACGCCGAGCAGCACGCGTCCCCTGCCGGCCGGCGTGGCGGCTGCGGCCAGCACGACCGGCTGGCAGCGCGCGAGGTCAGCGGGCCCGAATACCTCCACCAGCACGAACAGGCCGAGTTCCAGCGCGCAGGACAGCATGGCCTCGAGTTGCCGGGGCTCGAGCAGCGCCGCGATCAGCAGCACCCCGGCCGCACCCGCGGCGCGCGCCTCCAGCACCTGGTAAGGGCTGACCAGGAAGTCCTTGCGCATCACGGGCAGCGCCGGCAGCGCGGTCGTGACCGCCTCGATGTCGGCGAGGTCGCCTGCGAACTCCTCGGGCTCGGTCAGTACCGACACCGCCAGCGCGCCGGCCCGGGCATAGAGCCCGGCCTGTTCCACCGGCGAGAGCGATGCGGCCGCCAGCTGGCCGGCCGAAGGCGAACGGCGCTTGACCTCGGCGATCAGGTGGAAGGCCACGGCGTCGAAGCGCGGCGCCGGCGGGGGCGGCAGCGCTGCCACGTGACGGCGCAGCGCAGCTTCGTCGATTCGCGCACGCGCCTGTGCGCAGCGGCGCTGGCTCGCTGCCGCCATGCGCTCGAGGAAGTCGCCCGCAGCACCACTCATGGCGCGCTCCCCCGAAAGCGGCGCAGCCGTTCCAGAAGCGCCGCGCCGGCACCGGCATCGAGCGCACGACGGGCGGCTTCCACGCCGCGCCGCAGGCCGCGGCGGCGGCCGGTCAGCTCCAGCACCAGGCCCGCGCCGAGCACCAGCGCCTCGCGATGCGGGCCCCGGTCGCGGCCGCTGAGCACCGCCTCGAGTGCCGCCGCATTGGCCGCGGCGTCACCGCCCGCCAGCCCTGCAGGCGTGCAGGGCGCGATGCCGTAGCGGGCCGGGTCGCGGCGCTGGCGCCGCACGCGGCCGGGCCGCACGTCGAACAGCGTGAACGGCCCGCAGGGCGTGGCCTCGTCCCAGCCGGGCTCGCCGTGGACCACGAAGCAGCGGCTGATCGGCATGCCGGCGAGCGCCTCGGCCATCAGCCTGGCGGTGGGCAGGTCGAAGGCGCCGATGAGGCCGAACGGCGGCGCGGCGGGATTGGTCAGCGGCCCGAGGACGTTGAACACCGTGCGGATCCCGAGCGCGCGGCGCACCGGGGCCAGGGCCTTCATGGCCGGATGGAAATTCGGCGCGAACAGGAAGGTGAAGCCGCAGCTCTCCAGGCAGGCCAGCGCCTCGTCCGGGTCACGGGCCAGCGGCACGCCGAGCGCCTCCAGCACGTCGGCACTGCCCGAGCGTGACGACACCGAACGGTTGCCATGCTTCACCACCGGCACGCCGCAGGCGGCGGCGAGCAGCGATGCGCCGGTGGAAATGTTGAGGCTGCCGGAGCCGTCGCCGCCGGTGCCCACCACATCGGCCGCGGCCAGGCCGGCGGGCAGCTCCACGCGTCGTGCCAGCTGGCGCATGCCGCCGGCAAAGCCGCGCAGTTCCCCGGCGGTCTCGCCCTTGGCGCGCAGCGCCGCCAGCACCGCACCGGAGAGCGCGGGGGCCAGCGCCTCGTCGGCCAGCGCCTGCAGCAGCCGGGCCGCCTCGTCCTCGTCCAGCGCCTGGCGCCCCAGCAGTTTCTCCAGCGCTGCGTTGACCACCTGGCTCATGCCGACCGCAGCCCGAGGAAATTGGCCATGAGCTGGTTGCCGGCGGGCGTCAGCACGCTCTCGGGGTGGAACTGCACGCCCTCGAGCGGCAGGCTGCGGTGGCGCACGCCCATGATCTCGCCGCGCTCGCTGCGGGCGCTGACTTCCAGCACCGCCGGCATGCTGGCGTCCTCGGCGCTCAGCGAGTGGTAGCGCCCGGCCTCGAAGGGATTGTCGAGGCCGGCGAAAACGCCGCGACCGTCGTGGCTCACCAGCGAGGTCTTGCCATGCATGAGGCGCGGCGCGGCGACGATGCGGCCACCGAAGTGCTGCACCAGGCTCTGGTGCCCGAGGCAGACGCCGAACAGCGGCACGCGCTGCTCGAAGGCCGCGATCATCGCCAGCGACAGGCCCGCGTCCTCCGGCCGGCCCGGCCCGGGCGAAATGCACACGTGGCTGGGCGCCAGGGCCAGCGCCTGCTCCACCGTGATCTCGTCGTTGCGGAACACCTGCACGTCGGCGCCCAGCACCAGGAAGGCCTGCACCAGGTTGTAGGTGAAGGAGTCGTAGTTGTCGATCAGCAGCAGCTTCGGCTTCACAGCCCGCCCTCCGCCATGGCCAGCGCGCGGCGCAGGATCGCGCTCTTGGCCAGCACTTCCTGGTACTCGCTCTCCGGCACGCTGTCGGCCACGATGCCGGCACCGGCCTGGTAGCTGTAGTGGCCGCCGCTGAACACCAGCGTGCGGATGGTGATGGCCTGGTCCATGTCGCCGTTGTTGCCGAAGTAGCCGACGGTACCCGCGTACAGCCCGCGGCGCACCGGCTCGAGTTCATCGATCAGCTCCATGGCCCGCACCTTGGGCGCACCCACCAGCGTGCCGGCCGGGAAGGCCGCGGCGAACAGGTCGAAGGCATCGCGGCCCGGCGCGAGCTGTCCCTGCACGCCACTGACGATGTGCATGACGTGGCTGTAGCGCTCGATGGCCTTGTAGGGATCGACGTGGACCGAGCCCGGCACCGCGACCCGCCCGAGGTCGTTGCGTGCCAGGTCCACCAGCATCACATGCTCGGCGTTCTCCTTGGCATCGGCACGCAGGCTCGCCTCCAGCGCCAGGTCGGCGGCGCTGTCCGCCCCGCGCGGCCGGGTGCCGGCGATCGGGCGCAGCGCCGCCCGCCCGCCACGCAGGCGCACCAGCGCCTCCGGCGAGGAACCGGCCACCTGCACCTCGCCAAGGTCGAGGAAGAACATGTAGGGCGAGGGGTTGATCAGCCGCATGGCACGGTAGGTTTCGAAGGGCGAGAGGCTGTGCTCGCCGGCAAAGCGCACCGAGAGCACCAGCTGGTACACGTCGCCGAGGGAGATGGAGTGCCGGGCGCGCTCCACCGCGGCGCGGAACTCCTCGCCGCTGAAACTCTGCACCGCCGGCCCGTGGCGCTGCTCCGGGACCGGCGCCGGCAGCGGGCCGCGCAGCAGCCGCATCACCTGCTGGCGCAGGCTGGCGCGTTCGCCGTCGCTGCCCGCATGCAGCAGCGCGATGCGGCGCGTGAGGTGGTCGAAGACCAGCAGCGAATCCGTGGCCAGGTAGGCGGCCTCCGGCACCGCGGGTAGCGCCGCGCCGGCAGGCGGGTGCGGCAGCTTTTCGAAGTGGCGCACGATGTCGTAGCCGGCGACCCCCACCAGGCCACCCGCAAAGGGCAGTTCCGGCACTTCCGGCGCCAGGCGCGGCGTGGCGGCCAGCGCCGCGCGCAGGGCATCGAGCAGCGCATCGCGGCCGGGGGCGAGCGGGCGCAGGGCACCGTTGATGCGCAGCCCCTGCGCGTCGAGGCGCAGCTCGCTGGCGCCGCCAAAACCAAGGAAGGAGTAGCGCGCCAGCTGGAAGCCGCCCTCGACGCTCTCGAGCAGGAAGCGCGGCCGCAACGGCGCCAGCTTCAGGAACGTGGACACCGGGGTGTCCAGGTCCGCGGCGATGTCAAATGGTCCTTGCATTCACCTCATCCATGGCGGCTGTCCGCATTTCCTCCGGGCAACAAAAAACCCATCCCCGCTGCCGCGAAGATGGGTCATTGGCCGGACGAACGACAGCTGCTAGCCAGCAACCCCCTCCGCGGAGAGGGTGCGCCACCAGCGACCGGTTTCGTTCACGGAAAACACGCAGGGCAGTATCCATGGCCCCCGTGGGGAGGTCAAGGACGGTTGTGGCCGATGGCCCAGGCCAGGCGCAGCAGCCGGCGGAAGGTCTGCGGCGGCAGGACACGGACGATGCCGTCGCCGTGCATGGCGATGGTGTCGGCGTAGCGCATCACCGGCAGCAGGTGCAGGTAGGCCGGCAGCGGCCGGCGCGGGCAGCCGCGGGGGAACACCCCGTAGGGCGACAGCACCAGCAGGTGGCGGTGGCGCAGCCCCGCCTGGCGCAGCACCCGCCGTGCCCGCTCGGCGCCGAAGCTGCGGCTCAGGCTGGCCTGCAGCTCGCACAGTTCCAGGCCGGGGAACGGCCCACGCTCGCGGGCCAGCGCATTGGATTCCCGCAGCAGCAGCCGGCGCAGCAGCCCGATCCAGCGCAGCGCCAGGCGCACGGTGCCGAACTCCTCCGGGTCCAGGCCCCAGCGGTCCACCAGGTCACCGAAGCCGGTTACATGCAGCGCCAGGCGGCGGTTGACCAGCGCGTCCTGACCCAGTTCGGGCGACGGCCAGTCGGCCTGCTCCACCAGGTTGTCGGCGAGCCGCAGCGTCGCCCGCAGCAGGCGCCGCAGGCCTGCCAGCACCTCGGCCGGTGACTGGCCCGGCAGGGCGTCGAGGCGCAGTTCCACCGCGAGCCAGGCGCTGTCGGCGCGGACCTCGAACAGGCCGAGCGGCAGCACCGTATCGCCGCGCTCGGCACCGGCGAGCGTGCAGGCCGGCCGTGTCGTGTGCTGGAGCACCAGGTGCACGCCCGGTTCGCGGTGGCCGATGCCGGTGAGGCCCTGCCAGAGCGGCAGTGGATCGCCGCGCCAGGCGGCGGCCTCGCCGGTTTCGGCGCCGCGCAGCGCCAGCATCAGAGCATCGGGCAGGCGGATGGCGATGCGCGGCCGGCCGAGCGCCGCGCAGTGGCGCAGCCGCAGCAGGTCACCGATGCCGGGATGATCCGCGCTGGCGGACAGCGTCAGCCGCCCCGGCACGATGCCGTAGCGGCCGAGCGCCCCGGGCAATGCCGCCTCGAGCCCCGAGGCCACCAGGCGCATGTGCTCCGTCCGCGGTGCCTGCGCCTCGGCGCCGCGGGTCACCGTGGACAGGTCCAGCGCCACCTCCGCTCCCGGTGCCAGCAGCGGTGCCAGCCGCCGCGCCACCACCGCCATGCTGCGGCCGGCGAGCCAGTCCTCGTCCGCGGACACGCGCGGGAAGCAGGCCGCGTACTGCCCGGCGATGGCGCCGAGCGACAACGGCGCGTCCGGCTCCGTTGCCGCCAGCGGCGCGATGGCGGCGTGGCCGAGCAGCCAGCGGAACTCGCCGACCCAGGCCCGCGGCCCCGGTTCCGCGGCGCTCGCGGCCTCCAGCAGTTCCGCATCGACGACGCGCCTGGCCGCGGCTGGCAGCGCATCGGTCGGGCGACGCAGCGGTTGCTTCGACAACGGGGACTCCAGCGGCGGGCGATGCTCCGGCACTGGCAATCTGCCAGAGGGCCGGCGCGCCGACGCCGCCGATATGGCCTGCCTTCATGCCGATTTGCGCCGGCCCGGTGCTAAGATCTCCCGCCCCGGGGCCAGCGCCCCGTACGGGCAGCGAATCCGTCCCCGGCCCCGATGTCCGCCTGGAATCCAGACAACCTCACGGGCCTGCACCCGACCGCAAGGCCGACCGAGCGGCGGGAGGACATCGAGTTCGCCGAGAAGGACGCGCAGCTGCGCCGCGACGTCCACGAACTCGGCAGCCTGGTCGGCGAACTGCTGCGCGAGCAGTGCGGCGAGGAGCTGTTCCAGGCCGTGGAAGCCGCGCGGCGCGCGGCCATCGACCGCCGCGAGGGCGATCCGACGGCCGGGCCACGTATCGACGCGGTCCTGAAGCAGTTCAGCACCGACAGCATCCGCGATTTCGTCCGCGCCTTCTCCACCTTCTTCCAGGTGGTGAACACCGCCGAGCAGGTACATCGCATCCGGCGCCGGCGCGACTACCTGAAGGCTGCCTCCGTACGGCAGCCGGGCAGCATCCGCGAGACCATCTTCCGCCTGCGCGACAGCGGCCTGGACCCGGCCGCGACGGGCCGGCTGCTGGCCTCGCTGCGCATCGTGCCGGTGTTCAGCGCGCACCCCAACGCACCGACGCGGCGCACCATCCTGCGCAAGCACCAGGCGATCGCCCGCCGGCTGGTAGCCATGCAGAACCCGGAACTGACGCCGACGGAGGTTGCCGCCTTCGTCGATGCCATCCGCAGCGAGATCACCACCATCTGGCAGACCGAGGAGTATCCGGCGGAAGCGCGCACGGTGTTCGACGAGCTGGAACACGCTCTGTTCTTCCTCACCGACGTGATCTATCGCGTGATTCCGGCGTTCTACGAGGCCATCGAACTGGCGCTCGCCGAGACCTACGGCGCCGGCGTGCCGGCCCCGCCCTCCATCGTGCGCTTCGCGTCCTGGATCGGCGGCGACATGGAAGGCAACCCCGACATCACGGCACGCACCATCCGCGAAGTGCTGGCACGGCAGCGCTCGCTGGTCCTCGACCTCTACCACCGCGAGTGCCGCGACCTCGCCAACAAGCTCTCGCAGGGCACCAGCAGGGTGGCCGCCGATGGCGCGGTCCACGAGCGTGTCCGCCAGTACGCCGCTCATTTCGGCCGTGCCATGGGGGCGATCCCGCTGCGCCACCGCGACATGCCCTACCGCGTGTTGCTGCGGCTGATGATGGCGCGCCTGCAGGCGACCCACGACGACGGCAGCTACCCCTACGAGTCCCCCGAGGAGTTCCTCGAGGACATAGGCCTCATCGCCGCCAGCCTGCGCGCCAACCGCGGCACCAACGCCGGGCTGTTCGCCGTGCGGCGGCTGCAGCGCCGGGTCGAGACCTTCGGTTTCCACCTCATGGCGCTCGACCTCAAGCAGAGCGCCATTGCCATCCGCGAGGTCGTCGGCCGCTGCCTGGACGACCCGCAGTGGCTGCAACGCACGCCGGAGGAGCGCGCCGAACGCATCCGCGAGGCCATCCGCCGCAACGAGTCGCCGCGGGAGAACCTCGACAACGATGCGAAACGCGTGCTCGCGGCATTCCAGGCGGTATCGTTCTGCCGGCGCAAGTACGGCCGGCGCGCCATCGGGCCGTTCATCGTCAGCATGAGCCACGGCACCGATGACCTGCTCTCGGTATTGCTGCTCGGCCGCTGGGGAGACCTGCACGGGCCGGGCGGCTCCGTGCCGCTGGACGTGGCGCCGCTGTTCGAGACCACCGAGGACCTCGCCAACGCCCACGCCACCATGCGCCAGCTGCTGCAGGATCCCATCTACTGGGAACACCTGGCGCGGCGCGAGCGCCGGCAGATCATCATGCTCGGCTACTCTGACAGCAACAAGGATGGCGGCCTGGCAGCTGCCCGCTGGCTGCTGAAGCAGACACAGTCCGCGCTGGTGCAGGTGCTCGACGACGCCGGCGTGGAGTTCACCTTCTTCCATGGCCGTGGCGGGGCCATCAGCCGTGGCGGCGGCAAGACGCACGCGGCGGTGCTGGCCTCGCCGCCCGGCGCGGTCCGCGGCCGCCTGCGCGCCATCGACCAGGGCGAGATGGTCAGCGCCAAGTACGGCTTCCGCGGCGTGGCGCTGCGCACCCTGGAGCAGGCCATGGGCTCGGTGGCGCTGGCCACCGCGCTGTCTGGCCAGGGCAGCGACGAGGACGGCGCCGCCAGGCGCGGCATGATGGACGACCTCGCGCGCAGCAGCCGCGAGCACTACAAGACCCTGGTCTACGACACGCCGGGCTTCTTCGAGTACTTCAAGCTGGCCACGCCGGTCGATGTCATCGAGCGCATGCAGTCACGCCCGGGGCAGGATCCGGCGCCGGGCGACGACATCGGCAACCTGAAGGGCGTGCCCTGGGTGGCGGCCTGGACGCAGACGCGGATGATCATGCCGGGCTGGTTCGGCTTCGGTACCGGCCTCGACGCGATCATGAACCAGCATGGAGAAGCGGCGGTGCGCGACATGGCGCAGAACTGGTACTTCTTCCAGGCGCTGCTCGGCGACGTCGAGCTGGTACTCGCCAAGGCCGACCTGGGGATCGCCGAACACTACTCCGCGCTGGCGGGCGAGCTGCACACGCGCTTCTTCGCGCGGTTGCGCACCGAGTTCGACCTGTGTGTGGCGCGCGTGCTGGCCCTGCGCGGCCAGGCGGTCCTGCTGGAGGGCAACCCGGCGCTGCGCCGGGCCATCCGCCTGCGCAACCCCTACGTCGATCCGATGAGCCTGCTGCAGGTCGAGCTGCTGCGCCGCTGGCGCGGCGGCAACCGCCAGGACCCGCAACTCTACGAGGCGCTGCAGGCGACCATCAACGGCATCACCCGCGGCCTGCAGGACTCCGGCTAGAAGCGGAACGCGAGGTTGTAGTTCGCGTTGATGTTGTAGCTCGTCTGCGTGCCGCTGCCCTGGATGGAACCACTGGACGGATTGCCGTTGTCGCCGCGCGCTTCGAGGATCTGGCCGATGTTGCCCGGCAGGGCGCCGAACACCAGCACGTGGCCGCTCAGGTTGTAGATGCCCTGCTCGAAGCCGATGAGCCCGCCGAACGCATGCGAGGGCTGCAGGTAGCTGGCTGCGGTGTTGTCGACCGGGCCCTTGATGAAGCCGGCGGCGCGCAGGTGCTTCCAGATCTTGCGTGACTCGTCGTTGTTTCTGGTGCTGTTCCAGGCCCCGGAAATCACGCCGTTGCCATTGCCGTTGTCGGCACCATTCCAGGTGCCGGCAAAGCGCGTCGTGGCCGCCGGGTCATCGCCAGGCAGCACGCCGTAGCGGTCCTGGTAGGCGAGGATGGCGGCGCTGACGCCCTTGTAGTCGTTCTCCACCCGGCTGACCTTGGCGTTGGTAATCATCTCCTGGCCCTTGAGGACGCCGCCGATCATGAGGCCGATGATGACCAGAACGATGGCGATTTCGACCAGCGTGAAACCCTGCTGCTTGCGCGGAAAGTTCATGTCCATCTCCACTTTCTGTGCCTGGCCGCCGCTGGCCGGTGCTCGAAGACGTGGCAGCCATTGTTCGGCAGGCTGCCCCGGGCCTTCTGTAAAACGCCTCACATTTTTGCCACGTGCCCGCCGCGGTCAGGGCAGCCGCCCGGCGGCCACCATCTGCCCGTAAAGGCTGCTCGGTGAGACCCAGTTCACGATGTCGTCGAATTCCGCACCGGTGGCGGTCGCCTGCGCATGGCTGACGAAGACCAGGTCACTGGCAACGCGATAGGCCTGGCCCGAGGGCCCGCCACCGAGGGTGGCGCCCACATTCTCGACCTGGTCGGGCGAGGTGAAGGCGGCCCAGTCCTTGCCCATCGACAGCAGGACGGCCGGAGCATTGGCCACCACCGTGGTCGCGTTGCTGGCGCAGGCCGTCGCCGTGGAGCCGGCGGCGGTGGTGCAGACCTGGAGGTCGGGCGCCAGCGCGGCCAGGGTCACCGTGCGCATCTGGCCGGGCCGGGTGAAGTCCCAGTTGCCGTCGCCATTGGCATCGCTGCGGCTCACGGAGTAACGCAGCGGATTGCCCCAGGCATCGAGCAGCAGCTGGTCGGCGTTGCGCGGGCCGGGCAGGCCCAGCGTCGCCGCCGGCACGAAGCCGTGCTGCACCAGGCAGCCGCCTGCCGTTGGCGCCGCACGGCCGTTGCTGGACGGCGTTGCCGGGCAGGGCAGCGCATCGTTCGCCAACGCGTAGCCCTGCAGCGCCGCGCGGATGTCCACCAGCTGCTGGCTCGTGCCTTCGTAGCGCTGCTGGTCGATGCGGGCCGTGAGTGGCATCGCCAGGCCGGCTAGCATCAGGCCGATGATGGTCAGCACGACGGCCAGCTCGATGAGGCTGAAGCCCTGTTCGCGGCGTGGTTTGCTCAGCATGCGGCCACCCCCAGGTTCGCGTCGATGCAGTACAGGACGTCATTGAAATCCGCGGCGGGCGCACCGGACTGGTAGTCGCCATCGCCGGTGGCGTCGGGGAAACTGGCGGCATTGCGCCCTTCGAGGTTGTTGCCCGCCACCGCTCGCGTGTCGGCGTCCATGGGCGGCTGGTCGCGGACCTGGCCGAGCGCCGCCAGGCGCTGGCCGGCGAAGATCACCAGCGCCGCGTGGCTGCCCGCACCGTTGACGCTGAGGCAGCTGCCGCAGCTGGAATGGGGCGCCGCGTCGGGCTGGAAGCTGCCAGCCACCACATAGAACAGGTGGTCCTTCCAGTTGCGCCAGAGCGCCAGCATGGCGGGCGTCCATTCCGGCACCGCCGCGGCATCGCAGTTGCCGAGCACCCGCACCAGGGCATTGCCGGTGCGGGCACTGGAATCGTTGACGCGATCGGGAACCCGGCCGGAAAGCCAGCCGAGGGACGCATCGTCGTAGGCGGCGTCTGACCGGTACTGCGTGAGCGCCATGGGCGCCGGCCAGGGCAGGCGCCGGTCGGCCGCGCCACCGGGATTGGTCCGGCCGTAGTTGGCGATGCATTTCGCCACCGCTTCGGTCAGGGCGTCGAGGCGGGCCTGAACGTCTGCCCGGCGCATCAGGCGTTCCTCGACTTCCGCGCGGGTCACGAACACGAGCCGATCGTTGAAATCGTCGCGGCCAGGCTCGGCAGTGATGAAGTCGTCGATTGCATCCGGCGCTGCCGCGAGGTTGGCGTTGTCGGTGCCGGTCACGACATCGCGATCCAGGTAGCGGGCCGCGACGTAGTTGCCGCCGCATTGCTCGACGCCGGAGCCGGCGCCGGCGCGCGCCTGCCCGGCCAGCGGCGCCCCGGGCGCGATGATCACCGCGACCGCCCGCCCGGCCGGCGTCTCGCCGGCAATCAGTCGGCCATCGCTGGCGAGGATGCGGAACTGGCCGTTGGTATCGGGATTGAGCAGTTCCGGCTGGGCCAGCGTCGCCGCCTTCCAGTTGCCGGACACCGCATACCACAGGCACTCGCCGATGCTGCCGCGCGCCGGTGCCAGGCCAACGGTCTTCCAGGGGAAGCGGCCGATGGCACTGCGATAGCGCGCGAGGCAGGCGCTGTCGTGGGCCTGGCCTTCGGCGAAGCCGCCCGAGCCATCGATATCCGGGCAGGGCAGCAGGCCATGGCTGCCGGGGAACGCCGCCTCGGTGGTCACCATGTAGCCCAGCAGCGCTTCCTTGGCAGCCGCCAGTGCCGCGGTGGCCTGTTGCTGTTTCGCGGTAGCCGTGGCCCGCGCACCCAGGCTGCGGACCAGCCAGGCGGAGACGCCAAGGACGAGGATCAGCATCATGATCAGCAGTGCCGCGCCCTGCTGGGCACGGGCGTTCACGGCGCCGCCTGGCCGGGGTCCGGCAGCGGCGCAGCGCACTGGCTGCATTCGCGCACGCGACCGGTGGCCGGATCCCAGGACTGCCCGGGCTTCAGGCGCAGCGGGCTGCCCGCACCCGGCGCTGACAGGCTGACGCGATTCTGCGCATCGGGCGGCTTGGCCAGCGGCCGCTGCCGGCCATTGACCCAGGCCAGCGCGGTGCCATGGCGGGGCCGCAGGACACCGTTGAGCACCAGCCGCTGGTCCGCGGCCGCGGGCTTCGCATCGCCGATACCACGTACCCGCTGCTGGTCCAGCGCCAGGCGTTCGGCCGGGGTCAGGAACAGGCGGCCGATGGCGGGAGTCCCGGCAACGGCGGTTGCAGCCGGGACCAGGAGGCCCAGCGCGAGCACCAGCGTGCCCGCCAGGCGACCGGCGCGGAGGACAGGATGGCTCACGGCGCCACCTCGGCCAGCATCGCGGCCGGCGCATCCAGCGGAATCGAGTACCAGCGCAATGTGCAGGTGCTGGCGATGTTGGCCTTGCCCGCCTGTGGCGCTGCGTCGCTGCCGACCTGTTCCAGCGAACAGCCGGCCACGCTGAAGTAACCGGGCACCTGCTGCTGCAGCTGCGCCACCAGGCGCAGCAGGTCGAGTTCGTGCACCAGCCCGGCCTGCAGCTCCACCACGGTCGCCATCACCGGCGCCATTGCCTCGCCCGCCTCCAGGTAGGAAGGCTGGAATGCCTGGCGCGGCCCCAGGGCATAGCGCAGGTAGGGCACGCCGAGCGCCGCGGCGGCATCACGCAGCCCCTGGGCGATCAGCAGCCGATGCTCATCACCCACGACGCCGGATTCACGCAGGACCTCGAAGCGCGACTCGAAGGCCTGTCGGGCCCGCAGGCGCTCGGCGAGTTCGACCCGCTGCTGCTCGAGCGCGGCGAGTTCCTGCTGCTCGCGCTCCGATGCAACCGAGATACCGCCACGCTCCCAATAGGACAGGCCGAAGACCAGCAACGCAGCCGTCAACGCCACCAGGCGCCAGGCCAGGCCATCGAGGACAAAGCCCAGGTCGATATCAGCCCGTCGCATCGGGAAGCCTCATGAGCAGTTCCAGCGCGAAGCCCGCCTTGGCCTGGCCCGCTTGCTCGCCGCTGACTTCATCGGTGAGTGTCGAGCCGGGGTTGATGTCGAGCGGCTGGGCCTTGAGCGTCACCTGGCCGGCGGCCGGATGCGCCCGCAGTTCGTCCGCGAAAGCCTCGACCTCGGCGAATGCCTGCACGTAGTCACCGCGGAACGGCGCGACATGACCCCGCAGCCTGACCGTGATGCTGTCGTCAGCTGGCAGCACTGCCGGCGCTGGCGCCGGATCGGTCGACGAATCCGCCGCCGGATCTCCCGGCGTCGCATCCTGCGCAGCTGCTGGCGGGCCAACCGACCACTCGATGCCATCGAGCCGGATCCGCGGGCTCGCAGTCATGGCCTCGCCCACCGCAGCGAGTATCCAGGCGGGCTCGGCCTGGTGCGCAGCAACGGCGTCATAGGCCATCACCGCCGCTCGCATGCGCAACGGGTCCACCTCTGCGTGCGCACTGCCCGGATCCGGCAGCGCGGCCTCGAGCTGGTCCACCGCGGCTGCCGAGCCTGCCGCCTGCTGGCCGGCTTCGAGGATCGCCAGGCCGTTGCCCAGCGCGCCGGCCAGTGCCAGCCCGATCAGGCCGAGGCAGGCGGTCGCGGCGACCCGGCGCGCGCGAAACAGCTGGAAGTAGCGGCGCTCCCCGGCGGCGGCAAAGTTGCCGCCGGCAGGCGCAGTTCGCAGCATGTCGATGAAGCAGCGCCCGGACCTGTCCGGATCGAAGGCCACCGGTAGCCGCAGGCGGCGGCTGATCTCGGCTGGCGCCAGCGCGCGCGGCTGCCAGTACTCGCCGATGGACCCCGCCGCGACGAGCGCGTCGAGGTCGGCGGCCGGCAACAGCAGCTGCAGCGGCCGCTCCGCGCTGGCCTGCCAGGTGGCGTCGAAGTAGCGCAGGCTCTCCTCGATCTGGCGCTGCAGGAGCAGCCCGTCGCCCGGATGCGCACCGGAGGCCGCGCGCAGGCCGCGGCTGCCGGCGAGCCTGCCGCGGCGAAAGAAGCAGTGCTGCAGGCGCCCGCCGGCCCGGCGCAGCACCAGCAGCGTGGCATCGGCGCTGCGTGCCGCTTCGTCGAGCAGGCGGCCGGCGAGCAGTGCCGGGACATGCACGCCGGCCACCGGGATGCGCGCAGCTGCCAGGGCATCGAGCAGCTCACGTACCGGCTCCGGCCGGGTAAGCGCCGACAGCAGCACGTCGCTCTCACCGGGACTGCGCAGGCTGGGTCCCTGCAGCGCCGCGGTACGGAACATCGAGCGTGGAAACGCACGCGCCAGCTTGCGGCCGAGCAGCGCCTGCTGATCGCGCCGGCCGACCTGCGGAACGCAGTCGCGTACATGCTCTTCGTCGACACGGTCGACCAGCACCGCGACTGGCGCCGCCGGCAGCGCCCGCAGGGCAGTGATCAGCTGGCCACTGTCCATGGCAGCGCCACCCCGGGCCGATGCGAAGCCAGCACGGCCCTGCCAGGACCAGAGCGTGGCGCCGGAGCTGCCGAGGCAGATGACGTATTCGTTGCGCATGGCGGTCACATGGCAATCCGGCCGATGGTGTCGTAGATCGGACCCAGCACCGCGAGCATCACCCAGCCGAGGACCAGCCCGAGGACCACCGTCATCGCCGGCTCGATCATCGACTGCAGGCGCTCCACTGACTCCTTCACCTCGCGGTTGTAGAAGTAGGTGACGTTGAGCAGCGACTGCTCGAGCTGGCCGACATCCTCGCCCATCTTCACCATGCGCAGCACCAGCGGCGGAAACAGCTCCGCCCGGGCCAGCGCCGAGCTCAGGCTGTTGCCCTGCTCCACGAAGCCGTGGGCCCTGGCGAGTGCGTCGGCCACCACGGCATTGCCGGCCAGCTCACGCGAGGTCTTCAGGGCCTCGACCACGGTGATGCCGGAGGCATACATGATCTGGAAGTAGGTGATGAAGCGGCTCATCACGATCTTCTCGAGGATCGGCCCGACGAACCAGGCGCGCAGCTTGAAGCGGTCGAATGCCAGGCGTGCCCGCGCGTTGCGCCGCACCAGCAGTCGCAGGCCGATGACGAGCACCACCGGCAGGACGACCAGCAGCGGCCAGTACCCGGTCACGAAGGCGGAGGTCGCCACCAGGGCGCGGGTATGCAGCGGCATGTCCTGGCCCATGTTCTTCAGGAACTCGCTCATCTGCGGCACGACATAGGCCATCAGGAAGGCCACCACTGCCAGCACCACCGTGGCGACGAAGGCCGGGTACAGGGTGAGCCGACGGGTCTGCGCCACCAGCTCGTCCTGCCACTTCAGCGAGCTGGTCATCTGCTCGAGCACCGCGGAGAGTTCGCCGGACTGCTCGCCCGCCCTGACCAGGCTGACGAAGACGCGATCGAAAGTGGCAGGGAATCCCGCCATTGCCTCCGACAGCCCGCGCCCTCCCTCGACCGCCAGCGCCAGCGAGGCCAGCACGTCGCGAAAGGCCGGGTTCCCGGTGCTGTCGCGCAGGTCACGCAGGGCTTCGAGGATCGGCAGGCCCGCCTTGTGGGCCTGCCCGAGGTGGAAGCAGAAGTTGATGAGTTCGCGGCAGCTCACCCGGGCGCCAGCTGCGCGGGCGCGCCCGCGGCGCAGCGCCCGGCAATCGATGAGCTGCAGCCCGGTCTGCAGCAGCAGGGCATCGAGTTCGCTCTCGCTCGCGGCGGCGAGCTGGCCACGCACCAGCTGGCCACTGGCCGCCACGGCGCGGTAGGCAAAGGCGCTCACCGGCCGATCCCCATGGCGTGCTCGGTCAGGTCGACGACCCGCGAGATTTCCTCCAGGCTGGTGTCACCGGCGAGCACGCGGCGCATGCCGTCGTCGGCCAGCGGCCGGAAGCCCCTGGCGAGCGCCAGCGTGCGCAGTTCGCCGAGCGACCTGCCCTCGGCCAGCGCGTAGTCCATCTCGCGGTCGAAGCGCACGATCTCCATGATCGCGAGGCGGCCGCGGTAGCCGGTGCCGTGGCAGCGCTCGCAGCCGGCCGGCTGGAACAGCTGCGGCGTCTCGTCGGCGCCGATGCCCAGCAGGCGCCGTTCAATGTCGGAGGGTGCGTGCGGCTGGCGGCACTCCAGGCAGAGGCGGCGCACCAGGCGCTGCGCGAGGATGCCGATGATGTTGCCGGCGAGGATGCCGGGGCGCAGGCCGATGTCGAGCAGGCGCGGAATGGCGCCGAGCGCGGAGTTGGTGTGCAGCGTCGAGTACACCTGGTGGCCGGTCATCGCCGCGCGGAAGGCCATCTCCGCGGTGGCCTCGTCGCGGATCTCTCCGACCAGAATGATGTCCGGGTCCTGGCGCATCATCGAGCGGATGCCGCCGGCGAAGTCGAGCTTCACCGCGTCGCCGAGCGAGGTCTGGCGGATCATCGGGAACGGGTATTCCACCGGATCCTCCAGCGTCATGATGTTCACCGACTCGTCGTTGCGGTAGTTGAGGATCGAGTAGAGCGTGGTGGTCTTGCCGCTGCCGGTCGGGCCGGTGACGAGGATCACGCCCTCGGGCCGCGCCATCAGCATCTTCAGCAGCGTGAGCTGGTCCTCGGGCAGGCCGAGGTCATCGAGGGGCACGACCCCGGAACGCCGGTCGAGGATGCGCAGCACCAGGTTCTCGCCATGGATGGTGGGCTGGCTGGCGACACGGAAGTCCACGGTGCGCCCGCCGAGGCCGAGCGAAATGCGGCCATCCTGGGGTGCGCGGGTCTCGGTGATGTCCATGCCCGACATCACCTTCACGCGCACCACCATCGCCGGCCAGAACTTCTTGTGCACCGTGGATACCTGGCGCAGCACGCCGTCGATGCGGTAGCGCACGCGGATGAAGCCGTCCTCCGGCTCGAGGTGGATGTCGGAGGCACCGCGCCGGACCGCATCGCCCAGCAGCGCGTCGACCAGGCGGACCAGCGGCTGGCTCATTTCGTCGTCGACCTGCGCCTGGACGGCGGCGCTGCCGTCGCGGGGAGAATCGATCTCCTGCAGGATCGCCGCCAGCGAGAAGCCATGATCGTAGAAGGTCTCGATGGCGCCCTGGATCTCGGCATCGCTGGCCAGCAGCGTGCGGATCTCGATGTTGCCGCCGAGCAGTGCCGCCACCTGGTCCAGGGCGACGACATCGAAGGTGTCCGACATCGCCACCGTAAGCACGCGCCGGTTCGGGTCGTAGGCCACCGGCAGCAGGTGGAAGCGCCGTGCCAGTTCCTCGGGCAGCAGAGCCACGGCGTCGCTGTCCGGCACCACCCTGGAGAGGTCGATGCTCTCCACGCGCAGCATTTCGGCCAGCGCATCGCGCAGCACCGATTCGCTCGCCAGGCCGAGGCGCACCAGGATCTTGCCGAGGCGCTCGTTCTTCTGCTTCTGTTCGGTCAGGGCAACCCGCAACTGGTCGCGATTGATCAGCCCCTTCTCGACCAGGAACTCGCCGAGTTGCTTGCGCGGCGCGCGCCGCTCCCGTGCCGGCGCGGCGGCGGCCGGCCGGGATGGCTGCGGCTGCTGGCTGGCGCCGGCCATGGCTTCAACCACCCGGCCCGCGCAGGCTCGCGAGGCGGGCCTTCGCGACCTCGACGTCGAACTGCTGGCTGCCGCTGGCGAGATCGATGGCGCGCTGGTAGTAGCTGGCGGCCGGCTGCGCCTGGCCCAGCCGGTCGAGGCTTACCGCCAGGTTGTACGCGAAGTCGGGATTGCGCGGCGCATGGCGCACCGCCTCGAAGAACTCCAGCTGGGCATCCGGCCAGCGGTCCTCGGCGACAAAGCGCAGCGCCAGCGCGAAATGCAGCCCGGCCGAGCCGGGCTGCTCGGCCAGCATGCCCTTGAGCTGGCTTTCGCCGGCACCGATGGCGGCCGCGCCCGGCAGCGCGGCGAGCGCAGCCGCCGCCGCGGCGTTCTTCGGGTCGAGCTGCCGGACGCGTCGGAACTGCTCCTGTGCCTCCGCCATGCGCCCGGCTCGCGCGGCCAGTGTGCCGAGCCCGAGCAGCGCATCGATGTTGTCGGCGCTGGCGGCCAGCACTTCGCGGTAGGCGAGCTCGGCAGCGGCGGCGTCACCGGCCACCATGGCCTGGTAGGCGGCATCGAGGCGCGCGTAGACGGGGTCAGGCCTGCTGCCGCGCGTGATGCGGATTTCCGCTTCCGGCGCGGCGGCTGGCGGCTGGGCTTCAGCGGCGGCGTCGGCGGGCAGCGCGGGCTGGTCGTACCAGGCCAGCGTCCCCTCGGGCTGCGCGGGCCCGGAAACCCCTGCCCTGGCGGCACGACTTTGCGTGGTGTTGCGCGCGGGCGCGGCTGGCGCCGCAGCCTGGATGGCCGCCGGAGTTTCGGGGGCTGCGACCGCGGTCTCCTCCACCACCACCGGCGCGGCTGCACCGGGGCTGCGGTAGTACTGCCAGGCGAGCCATCCGGCGCAGGCCAGCGCCGCGATGGCAACCACCGCCACCGGGCCGACGTGCAGGCCCGTGGCGAACGGCAGTGCCGGGATCGGTGCCGCCGATGATGTGAATGTCGGTGCCGGCTGGGCCGCGGATGGTGCGGCGGCTGGCGCCGCGGGTTGATCAGTCCAGCGGCGCGAGAAGCCCTGCGTGTCGCCGGCGGCATCGTCTTCCAGCGCGAGGTCGAGCGTGGCCTCCGGCGGCGGCGCTGCCAGCGGCTCGTCTGCTGCAGGCGTCTCCGCCGCGGCGGCAAGCTGGGCGCGCGACGGCCGCTTGTGCAGGACGTCGAGCAGCGTACTCACGGCTGGCGCACCAGCGAAGGCAGGCCCGGAGCATCCAGCGAGGTCGGCAGTGCAGCCCTGGCAACCGCCGGGGCGGCGACCCCCGCGCTGCGGATCACGGTCGGGCGCAGGAACAGCACCAGCTCGCTCTTGCGCACCGCGTCGTCGCGGTAGGAGAACAGGTGGCCGATGCCCGGCAGGCGGCCGAGCAGCGGGATCTCGTCGCGGTTCTTCTGCAGCTCGTCGGTCATCAGGCCGCCGAGCACCACGGTCTGGCCATCGGCCACCTCGAGCAGCGATTCGATCTCGTTGACGTGGATCTCCGGCACCAGATTCTCGAAGTTCGCGCCCATCATCCGCGGCGCCGGATCGCTCGCGAAGCCGAGGATGCGCGTCAGCGTCGGGCGCACGTTGAGGCTGACGTTGCCGTTGGGGTTGATCTGCGGTGTTACGCTCATCACGAAGCCCACCGGTACGGTGTGGATCTCGCTGGTGATGATGGTGCGCGGGTTGTTGTTGTTGGTGCCCTCGATCGTGTCCTGCTTCAGGCTGAAGTAGACCCGCTCGTCGACCACCTTGAGCAGCGCGGTCTGGTTGTTCAGCGCCATGATGCGCGGGCTGGACAGCACCTTGGTGTCGCCGAACTGCGCCAGCAGCTTGACTGCCGCGGAGAAGCCGCTGCCGTCCGCGTCGAAGTTGTTGTAGGTCAGGGTGAACACCGGCGGCGCCGCCAGGTTGTTGCCGGTCAGGGTCGACAGCATCGAGATGCCGTCCTTGCCGGCGCCACCCGCCGAGGACACCTTGGACCAGTCGACGCCCGCCTGGTAGGCATCGCTGAGGTTCACCTCCACGACAGTGACCTCGATCAGCACCTGGCGCTTGGCATTCGCAGTGACCTGGTCGAGGTAGGCCTGGACCTGGGCGTGCCCGGCCTGGGTGGTGAGGACGCTGACGATGCCGGCGATCGGGTTGGCCACCACCGGGTCGGTAGCAGCGCCCGCGGTGCCTTCTGCACCAGCACCGTCAGCCGTCGCCCGGCCGGTGACGAGCTGGCGGATGTTTACCGCCAGCGTGTTCCAGAAACTGTTGTCCGAGACGCTCTTGACCTTGGTGCGGGAGGTGTTGCCCTCGCCATCGTCACTGCCGCCACCACTGGCGGAACTGGAGCCCGAATCCGCGGAGTCCACCCCGGACTCGCCGGTGGTGGACACCTGGGTGGCGACGCTGACCTCCCCCTCGCTGGTGCGCGCCAGGTTGACGTAGTCCACGGCATAGTTGCGCCAGAACGGCGCATCGGGCATCACCACCATGCTGCCGGACTCGAGCTGGTAGCGCAGGCTCACCTGCCGGGATATCCGCTCGAGCAGCTGCGGCAACGTCTGGTCGATGGCGTTCATGGTAATCCGGCCCTGGATGTCGCCATGAACGTCGACGTTGATGCCGGCATCGCGGGCCAGCGCGAACAGCACGTCGCGCACCGGCATGTCGGTGACGACGACGCTGAAGGTCTCCGGACGCTGCGCCGGCTTCGGCGGCGGCGGCAGCGGCACCTGGCTGACAGTCGCCGGTATCCCCTGCCTGGCGCCCTCGGACTCCAGGTGCCCGGGCGCGGGATCGTATTTCATCAACGGCCCGCAACCGGCGAGCAGGGTGATGCCCGCAGCCAGCACCATCAGCAGCAACCGCCGCGGCAGGGATACCGCGGGGGCAGTCAAGTCTCGCGTATGCACCATGGCCATGCGCCCCTCTGGGAATCGACACCGGCCCGCACCATGCGCGGGCAGGAACGACCGGCTGCCGCAGCTTCCCCGACGGCGTGAAATGGCGACGTGTCATATGTCACATTCCCGCCTGCCGGGCGGGTCCTGGCAACGGGTTATGCAAAGTGGTTCTCGGGTAGAGTGGCTCCATGATGGGGTCGTTCGGCAGGTTCCTCGAGGTCAGCGTGCCAGCGACGGACGTGCTGCGCTCGCTGAATTTCTACCGCGCCCTCGGCTTCGGCGAGCTGCCGGCCGGTGATATTCGGCCCTGGCACTACGCCGTGGTGACCGACGGCGCCATTGTCGTCGGCCTGCATGGCGGCGGCCTGGCCGAGCCGGCGCTGTGCTTCGTACGCCCCAACCTGGCCCGCCAGGTGCGCGCCCTGGAAGCGGCGGGCATCGAGTTCGAGTCCTGCCACCTGGGTGAGGACGAGTTCCACGAGGCGGCGCTGCGCAGCCCGGACGGTCTGCTGCTGATGATGATCGAGGCCAGGACCTTTTCGCCCGGCAGTGCCGCGACGACGGGCACCAGCCTCATTGGCCGCTGCGTGGAGATAACACTGGATTGCGCGGACCCGTCCCTGACACGTGCCTTCTTCGAAGCCGCCGGCTTCCTCGAGGCGGATAGCGACGATGCCGTCACCCGCCTCGACTACCCCGGCCTCAGGCTCGCGCTGCGTGAAGCGCCGCGGGCGCGGGGGATGGCATTGCGCTACCCGGAAGCCGACGCTGCCAGGCTGGCCCGCAGCCTGGAAGCGCAGGATTTCCCCGTCAGCCGCGAGCCTGGCGGCGGCCCGCTGCTGCGAGCGCCCGAGGGCACGCGGCTGCTGCTGGGCTGAACGCGAAACTGGCGCGCGCTGGCGCGCGGCCGGGTCAGAGTTCGCCCAGCGGCCGCGTGAAGGTGAAGCGCGCCGGATCAGCCACCAGCTTTTCGGTGGCCTCGCCGACGTTGCCGCCGAGCGCGCTGAAGGGCAACGTCACCACCCAGGTGGCGGCGCCCAGCACCGTGGCGCCCAGGCCCAGCGGACGCACGATCAGTCCGTCAAAGAACATGGCTTCGAAGCCCGGCCGCTCGTCTACGTAACCGCCGGCCAGCACTGCCTGCGGAGCCACCAGCGCGGCGGTGACAGCCAGGGCAACAATCGTCTTCCGGATGGACTGGATTCGCATGTGACGGGTCTCCGTCGATGACCTGCGGGGGACGCTAGGCGCGGCCGGCCAGGATGTCAATGCAGGCGGTCACAGCACGGCGAACCGGCCACTCAGGCCTGACCGCGCAGCTGGTCGAGGATCGCCGGGTTCTCGAGGGTCGAGACATCCTGGGTGATCTCCTCGCCACGGGCCACGGCGCGCAGCAGCCGGCGCATGATCTTGCCCGAGCGGGTCTTCGGCAGGTTGTCGGCGAAGCGGATGTCGTCCGGCTTGGCGATGGCGCCGATTTCCCTGCCGACCCACTCACGCAGTTCATGCGCCATGGCCTCGGCAGCGGCACCGGTGGGGCGCTCGCCCTTCATGACCACGTAGGCGCAGATCGCCTCGCCCTTGATGTCGTGGGGACGGCCAACCACCGCGGCCTCGGCCACCCGCGGGTGAGCCACGAAGGCGGACTCCACCTCGGCGGTGCCGAGCCGGTGGCCGGATACCTTGAGCACGTCATCGGCGCGGCCCATCACCCAGAAGTAGCCGTCCCTGTCGCGGTGCGCGGTATCGCCCGCGAGGTAGTAGCGGTTGCCGAAGCGCGCCCAGTAGGTGGCGAGGTAGCGTTCGTTGTCTCCCCAGATGGTGCGCAGCATGAACGGCCAGGGCTTGCGGATCACGAGGTGCCCGCCGCGGTTCGGGTCGTTGATCTCGTTGCCGTCATCGTCCACCACGGCGGCATCGATGCCGGGAAGCGGCAGTGTGCAGGAACCGGGCTTCGCGGCCACCGCGCCCGGCAGCGGCGCGATCAGCGTCGCCCCGGTCTCGGTCTGCCACCAGGTGTCCACCACCGGGCAGCGCTCCCTGCCGATGTTGCGCTGGTACCAGACCCAGGCTTCCGGGTTGATCGGCTCGCCCACCGAGCCGAGCAGGCGGATCTTCGACAGGTCGTACTTTGCGGGGATGGCTTCGCCGTACTTCATCAGCGCGCGGATCGCGGTGGGCGCGGTGTAGAAGATGGTCACGCCATGGCGCTCGCAGATGCTCCAGAAGCGGCCCGGGTCGGGATGCACCGGCGCGCCCTCGTAGATCACCACGGTGGCGCCCGCCGCCAGCGGCCCGTAGGCGACATAGGTGTGGCCGGTGACCCAGCCGATATCCGCCGTGCACCAGAAGACGTCGTCCTCGCGCAGGTCGAAGGCCCAGAGCGTGGTCAGCTTCGCGCCGAGCAGGAAGCCGGCGGTGGCGTGCTGGATGCCCTTGGGCCTGCCGGTGGAGCCCGAGGTGTAGAGCAGGAACAGCGGATGCTCGCTCGGCACGAATACCGGCGCGCAGCTCGCGGCCTGCCCCGCCACCGCGTCGGACCACCAGACGTCGCGGCCCGGTTTCATGTCCACGGCGCAGCCGGTGTGGCGCAGCACGATGAGCTTCTCGACGCTCGGGCAGGCGCCGGCCAGCGCCTCGTCGGCGGTCGCCTTCAGTTCCACCAGCCTGCCGGCGCGGTGCCCGCCGTCGGCGGTAATCACCAGGCGCGCGCCCGCATCCTCGATGCGGTCGCGCAGCGAGCGGGTCGAGAAGCCGCCGAACACCACCGAATGCACCGCGCCGATGCGCGCGCAGGCCAGCATGGCGATGATCGCCTCCGGCACCATGGGCATGTAGATGACGATGCGGTCACCGGCGGCGATGCCGCTCGCCTTCAGCGCATTGGCCAGCCGGCAGACCTCTGCCGTCAGTTCGCGGTAGCTCAGGCGGCGCGTCGCGCCCGGCTCGGATTCGAAGATGATCGCAGTCTTGTCGCCGCGCTCGCGCAGGTTGGCATCCAGGCAGTTCCAGGAGGCGTTGATCTCGCCGTCGGTGAACCAGCGGTAGTTGGGTGCACCCGCCTGGTCGAGGGTAATGGTGAAGGGCTTGTGCCAGGCGAGCGTCTCGCGGGCGATGCGGCCCCAGAAAGCTTCGTGCCCGGCACGGGCCTCGGCCACCAAGCGCTCGCGGTCGGCCGGCTTGATGCGCGCACGCGCGGTGAACTCCGGGCCGGGCGGGAACACACGACGTTCCTGGAGGATGGAATCGAGGCTCTTCTGGTCGGTCATGGGCTGCGCTTTCAGCTGTGTTCCCCGGCGGCCGCCAGTATGCGGTCCATCAGGCCGGCGGCCTGCGCCAGGTAGGCGCCGCCGAAGAGGTTCAGATGATTCAGGACATGGTAGAGATTGTAAATGTCGCGGCGCACGGCGTAGCCCGGCGGCAGCGGCCAGACGCGCTGGTAGGCGACATAAAACTCCCGCGGAAAGCCGCCGAAGAGTTCGCTCATCGCCAGGTCGGCCTCGCGATCGCCGTAATAGACCGCCGGATCGAAGAGCACCGGCTCGCCGGCCGGGGTCATCGCCCAGTTGCCGCCCCAGAGGTCGCCGTGCAGCAGTGCCGGCGCCGGCCGGTGGCCCGCGAACAGCCCCGGCAATGCCGCCAGCAGGCGCTCGCCGCGGTCGGCGAGTTCAGGCCCGTGGCCCTGCCGCAGCGCCAGTTGCAGCTGGAAACCGAGCCGCTCGCTGCGCCAGAAACCCAGCCAGTCATCGTGCCAGCCGTTGCGCTGGGGCGTGGTGCCGATGCTGTTGTCACGCTGCCAGCCGTAGTGGTCGGCGCCCTGCCGGTGCTGCAGCGCCAGCCGCTCACCGAGGCGCACGGCTGCGATGGCATGGCCCTGCTCGAGATCGAGGTGCTCGAGCAGCAGCCAGGCGACGTCATCGGCGACGCCATGCCCGATCACCGCGGGTACGCGTACCGCCTGCGCGGCGGCCAGCTCCGCGAGCCCCGCGGCCTCGGCGGCGAACAGCGGCGCGCAGTCGGCTTCGTTGAGCTTGAGGAAGAATGCCTTGCCGCTGCGTTCGGCCACCCGGTAGCAGGCATTGATGCTACCACCGGCCACGCTGCTGACACTGGCCGGGGACAGCGTCACGCCAGTGGCGGCGCGCAGCGCGAAGAGCAGCGGCTCGCTGAGGCTGGCCATCGCTGCCGCCGCGGCGCCTGTCCCTCAGGCCTGGACGAGGCGCCGCGCCTGGCGCCGCAGTGCCTCGCCGAAGCCTGCGACATCGTAGAGGCCGCCGAGCCCCGCGAGATCGGGCGGGCGGCGCAACAGCGCGTCGGGGTCGTCGAAAACCGGCGCGTCGTAGCGGACCCGCGTCAGTTGCAGCGCGACGTCGACGTCCCGGCGATGGTGGCGCAGCTTCTCCGGCAGTGCCGGTGCCGCGCGGATCTTCAGGCGCGCGACGGCATCGAGGTTGGCGTAGAGCGCATCGATGCTGGCGAAATGGCCGAGCAGCGCCGCCGCGGTCTTCGGGCCGATGCCGCGCACGCCGCGGATGTTGTCCACCGCATCGCCAGTGAGGGCCAGGAAATCGGCGATCTGCTCGGCGCGCACGCCGTAGACCGCCGGCACGTCCTCGTAGCCGATGCGCCGGCCGGAGGGATAGTCCCAGAGCACGTCGCCCGGTTGCAGTACCTGGGCGAGGTCCTTGTCGCGGCTGAGGATGGTGACACGATGGCCGGCGGCACGCGCGCGGGCCGCCAGCGTCGCGATCAGGTCATCGGCCTCGAAGGCGCTGTCGGCGCAGTCGGCCAGTCCCAGCGCGCGGGCCACCGCCCGGCAGCGGGCGAACTGCAGTTTCAGCTCCGGCGGCGCGGGCTCGCGGTTGGCCTTGTAGGCGGGATAGATGGCCGTGCGCACGCAGCTGGCCGAACGGTTCTCGTCGAAGGCCACCGCCACGCGCTCGGGACGCAGTTCCTCGAGAAAGTCGCCGAGGAAGCGGCTGAAGCCGTAGAGCGCGTTGACCGGGTTGTGCTCCGGGTCGGTCATGTCGGCCGGGATCGAGTACCAGGCCCGGAAGACGAACACGCTGGCGTCGATGAGGTAGACCATGCGCGGCTGGGACTCCTGCGGCCGGCTGCGCGCGCTCCCCCAGGGGGCCGCGCCGGCCGCCCGGCTCAGTCGTGGAAGACGCGCAACGCGTGGCCGCCAGACTTCAGGCTGGTGCTCAGGCGCGCATGCAGCGGGCTCGAACGCGGGATATGCGCCAGCAGGAACTCCATCTGGTCCGCCATCACGCGCCGGCCCTTGAGGTAGATGTACTCGGCGTAGGTGGGCGTGAAGGGCACCGCGATCAGCTGCAGGCCAGCGCCCTCGGGCGTGCGCCCGCCCTTGTGGTTGTTGCAGCGCCGGCAGGCGGTGACGACATTGGTCCAGCTGTCACGGCCACCCTTGCTGAGCGGGGTGACGTGGTCGCGGGTCAGGTCGCGCGACATGAAGCGCTCGCCGCAGTACAGGCACAGGTTGGCATCGCGCCGGAACAGCGTCTTGTTGTTGAGCGGCGGCACGTAGCTGTCGCGCATGCCGGCGATGCCGGGCGTGCGGCCAACGGTGGCGACGATGGAGTTGACGTCGACGATGCTGCGATCCCCGCTGCGGGCGCTCCAGCCGCCATGCACCCGGTAGAGCAGCGAGCCGCAGCTGTAGGCGACCTGTTCCATGCAGTACAGGCGCACCGCTTCGCGGTAGTCGATCCACTCCAGCGGCATGCCGGCGACGTCGGTACGCAGCACCTGCTGGGCGAAATCCGCGGCAGCGGCCTCCCCGTCACGGGCCGGCATGCCGGCCCTGACAGGGAGATCCCATTCCTGGTTCGCGGGAGCCAGGGTGCTCGCGCAGCTGGCGGTCATGCCGCCGAATATTTCAAGACTCCCGAAAAAAAATCAATTGCCTGGCTACCGGAAACAGCGTGCTCCGGCCCGGCATCCGGCACCTAGTTGCGGCTCTTGTCCACGATCCGGTTGGCGGCGATCCAGGGCATCATCGCCCGCAGGGTCGCGCCCACCGTCTCGATGGGATGCTTCGCGTTGGCCTCGCGGGCCCGGGTCATCTCCGGGTAGCCGCCGGCGCCTTCGGCGAGGAAGCGCTTCGCGTAGGAGCCGTTCTGGATGTTGGCCAGGGCCTCCTTCATGGCCCTGCGGGATTCCTGGTTGATGACCTTCGGCCCGGTCACATACTCGCCAAACTCGGCATTGTTCGAAATCGAGTAGTTCATGTCCGCGATGCCGCCCTGATACATCAGGTCGACGATCAGCTTCAGTTCGTGCAGGCACTCGAAGTAGGCCATCTCGGCCGGGTAGCCGGCCTCCACCAGCGTTTCGAAGCCGGCCTTCACCAGTTCGACGCAGCCGCCGCAGAGCACGGCCTGCTCGCCGAAGAGGTCGGTCTCGCATTCGTCCTTGAAGGTGGTACCGATGATTCCGGTACGGCCACCACCGATCGCCGAGGCGTAGGACAGCGCGGTCGCCAGCGCCTTGCCCGAGGGATCGCGGGCGACGGCCACCAGGTCCGGGATGCCGCGGCCCGCCTGGTACTCGGTGCGCACCGTATGCCCGGGGGCCTTCGGCGCGATCATGATGACGTCGAGGTCGGCGCGCGGCCTGATGCTCTCGAAATGGATGGCAAAGCCGTGGGCGAAGGCCAGCGTGGCGCCCTTGCGGATGTTGGGTTCGATCTCGTTGGTGTAGAGCTGCGCCTGGAACTCGTCGGGCGTCAGGATCATGACCAGGTCCGCCGCCTTCACCGCGGCCGGCACGTCGGCGACCTTGACGCCATGGGCCTCGGCTTTGCTGCGCGATGCCGAGCCGGGCTTCAGCCCCACGGTGACGTCGACACCGGAATCCTTCAGGTTGCAGGCATGGGCATGGCCCTGGGAACCGTAGCCGATGACGGCGACCTTCTTGCCGCGGATGATGGAAAGATCGCAGTCCCTGTCGTAGTAGACCTTCATGTCGTTCGCCTCCGGCGGATGCCCCGCCCTGGTTGCCTGCACCATGCAGCCCGGCAGGCACTTTAGCGCCGCCCCGGCGTTGCGTAAAACGATATGTTTGCAATAGCGTGTGCCGTTTTATGCAACACTTGGCCATGGATTTCAGGCAACTGCGGCAGTTCGTGCGGCTGGCCGAGACCCTGCACTTCGGCAGGGCCAGCGCCGCCAGCCACGTCAGCGCCTCCGCGCTGAGCCGCAGCATCCGCCAGCTGGAATCCGCCGCGGGCGCCACGCTCTTCCAGCGCGACAACCGCACGGTGGCCCTCACCCGCCAGGGCGAGACCTTCCTGCGCTGGGCCCGCGAGGTGCTGGCGGGCTGGGACGAGGTCCGCCACCGGCTGCTGGAGCAGTCGGGCATCCTGCAGGGCGAAGTCAGCCTCTACTGCTCGGTGACCGCCAGCTACAGCTTCCTGTTCGAACTGCTGAGCCGGCTGCGGCGCGATCACCCGCAGATCGAGATCAAGCTGCATACCGGCGACCCGGAGGACGCCATCGCGCGGATCCTTGGCGGCCACGAGGACATCGCCATCGGCGCCCGGCCCGATGCGCTGCCGGCCGGCCTCGCCTTCAAGCCCATCACCCGTTCGCGCCTGGTGTTCATCGCCCCGGCCGGAAAGGCGCTGCAGCCCGGGCTGCAACAGCGCCGGCCCGATCCCGCCGCCTGGGCAGCGACGCCGATGATCCTCGCCGAGAGCGGGCTCTCGCGGCAGCGGGTCGAGCGCTGGTTCCGCGAGCTCGGCGTGGCGCCGCGCATCTACGCCCAGGTAGCCGGCAATGAAGCCATCGTCAGCATGGTCAGCCTCGGCTTCGGCATCGGCGTGGTACCGCAGATCGTGCTCGACAACAGCCCGCTCGCGGCGCAGGTGGCGGTGCTCGGGGTGCGACCGGCCCTGCTGCCTTTTGAAGTCGGCCTGTTCACGCTGGAGAAGCAGCTGCGCAATCCGCTGGTCGCCGCGTTCTGGAAGGTCCAGGTGGCCGGCGCGCGGCCAGCCCCGGGCTGAATCGGCCTAAGCCGTCCTGAATCAGCCTGGCAGCGGTTCCGGTAGACTGCCGGCCTCCATGAAGCGCCACGATTCCCTGCTGCTGGTTGCCCGCGAACACCACGAGAGCCTGGTGATTGCGCGGCGCCTGGTGACCGGCAGGGCCAGTGCCGGCAGCGACTGGCCGGACAGTCCGGCCGCGCAGGCACAGGCGCTGGCGCAGTTCCACGAGCGCCATCTGCGCCGTCATTTCGCTGCCGAGGAACAGGCGGTATTCCCCGCGGCGCGGGAATGCGGCGCCGAAGCCGCGGCACTCGCGGAGCGCCTGGCGGCGGAGCACCGGCAGATGAGCGCATGGATCGGCGAACTGGCGGCAGATGCAGCCGTCGATGCCGCCGCGCTCGCCGCCTTCGGCGAACTGCTCAATGCCCATGTGCGCCTCGAGGATCGCGAGTTCTTCCCGATACTGGAGACCGGCCTGGCGCCGGCCCGGCTGCTGCGCCTGCAGGCGGAGCTCGAAGCCCTGTACCGCTGACCCGGGCACCGGCTGCCTAGTGCAACGCGCGCCTCCTGTAAAGATGTAATTCACGCATTGGTTCATAAGGGACCCTTCGTACAATAAGCAGCATTTCGCATACATCTACAGAAACCGCTGCCGCTTTCGCCAACACCACCATCCTCGGGGATTTCCTCATGCAACCGACGCGCAGACTCTGGCAATGCCTGGGCATTGTCTTCGTGCTCTCCTTCGCCGTGCTGGGCTGGACCGGCCGGCAGATCTACCTGCAGGCACCGCCGATCCCCGACCGGGTGCTGGATGCCGACGGTGGCATCGTCTTCACCAGTGAGCAGGTCCAGAGGGGCCAGCGCATCTGGCTGGCCACCGGTGGCCAGCAGCTGGGCAGCGTCTGGGGCCATGGCAGCTACGTGGCCCCGGACTGGTCAGCGGACTGGCTGCACCGCGAGGCACTGGCGCTGCGTGATCGCCTGGCCGAGCGGCGCTTCCACGCGCCCTACGCCGGGCTGGACCTCGAGCAGCAGGGCGCCATCGATGCAGCCCTCAAGCAGGAGATGCGCCATAACGGCTACAGCAGTCACAGCGCTGCCCTGACCGTCTCGGTCGAGCGCGCAGCGGCCATCCGCGAGGTGGCCGGGCACTATGCCGACCTGTTCGGCGATGCCGCCGGCCTCGATGTGCTGCGCGAGCAGTACGCGATGACGGCGGACGCGGTGGCGGATCCCGCCGACCGCACCGCGCTCAGCGCCTTCTTCTTCTGGTCAGCCTGGGCCGCGGTGACCGACCGGCCCGGCGAGACCGGACTCTCCTACACCAGCAACTGGCCGCACGACCCGCTGGTCGGCAACACGCTGACCGCCGACAGCGTGATCTGGACCATCGCCAGCATCGTGCTGCTGATCGCCGGCATCGCCGCCATGCTCTGGTTCCATGGTGCCCGCGGCCACGCCAGGGACCCGGCGCCGCCGGCCGCCGATCCGCTGCTGGGTGCGGTGCCCACGGCATCGATGCGCGCCACGCGCAAGTACTTCTTCGTGGTCGTCGGCCTGCTGCTGGCGCAGATCGGCATGGGGGCGATCACCGCACACTACGCCGTCGAGGGCCAGGCCTTCTTCGGCTTCGCGCTCGCCGACGTGCTGCCCTATGTCGTCAGCCGCACGGTGCACACCCAGTACGGCATCTTCTGGATCGCCACCGCCTGGCTGGCCACCGGCCTGTACATCGCCCCTCTGCTCTCCGGCCGCGAACCGAAGTGGCAGAAGGCCGGCGTCGACCTGCTGTTCTGGGCGCTCATCGTCATCGTCGTCGGTTCCACCGCCACCGGCTGGCTTGGCACCCTGCAGGCCCGCGGCGCGGACTACGCCTTCTGGATCGGCAACCAGGGGCTGGAGTTCACCAGCATGGGCCGCATCTGGCAGCTGCTGCTGTTCGTCGGCCTCGCCTTCTGGCTGCTGCTGATGGGCCGGGCGCTGTGGCCGGCGCTGCGCCAGCCGGGTGAAACCCGCGGCCTGATCGCCATGGTGTTCCTGTCCGCGATCTGCATCGGCGGCTTCTACACGACCTCCCTGGTGTGGGGCCCGACCACGCACTACTCGATGATCGAGTACTGGCGCTGGTGGCTGGTGCACCTGTGGGTCGAGGGCTTCTTCGAGGTGTTCGCCACCGCGGTCATCGCCCTGATCTTCACCCGCCTCGGCCTGGTCCGCGCCGCCACCGCCAACTCGGCCATCGTGCTGGAAACGGTGGTGTTCCTGTTCGGCGGCATCCTCGGCACGCTGCACCACCTGTACTTCACCGGCACGCCGACCTCGGTGATCGCGCTCGGCGCGGTGTTCTCCGCTCTCGAGGTGGTGCCGCTGGCGCTGGTCGGGCTGGAGGGCTACCAGACCTACCGGCGCAGCCGTGCGGCCCCCTGGATGGCGGCCTACCGCTGGCCGATCCTGTGCTTCGTCGCCGTGGGCTTCTGGAACATCGTCGGCGCCGGCCTGCTCGGCTTCGCGGTGAACCCGCCGGCCTCGCTGTACTACGTGCAGGGGCTGAACCTGACTGCGGCCCATGGTCATGCCGCCCTGTTCGGCGTCTACGGCATGCTCGGCATCGGCCTGCTGCTGTTTTGCCTGCGCGGCCTGTATCCGCGCGGCGTGCACCCGGATGGCCTGCTCGGGCCGGCCTGGTGGGGACTGAACATCGGCCTGGCGATGATGGTGTTCCTGTCGCTGCTGCCGGCGGGCATCTACCAGGCCGCGGCCAGCATTACCGAGGGCCTCTGGTACGCCCGCTCCCCGGAAGTCATCCACTCGCCGTTCATGGAAGCGATGGTCTGGCTGCGGGTGCCCGGCGACGTGGTATTTGCCGCAGGGGGCTTGTTCCTCGGGGCCTACACCGTGAAACTGCTGTGGAAGCGCAGGCGCGCGCGTGCCGCCCTGCGCGCCGGGCTGGCCGAGCCGGCCTGACGTTCCCGCCACGGCTGCGGGCAGGCAATGGCCTGTCCGCAGCCGTTGCCGTCCCGGCCCAGGAAACGACGGACAGCAAGACGATGCGCCTGACGACCTTCACCGACTACAGCCTGCGGGTGCTGATCTACCTGGCGCTCGAACCAGGCCGGCGCGCCACGATCGCCGAGATCGCCACGGCATTCGACGTGTCGGAGAACCACCTCATGAAGATCGTGCACTTCCTGGGCAAGAACGGGCTGCTGGCCAACGTGCGCGGCCGGGGCGGCGGCCTGCAGCTGGCGCGGGCACCGGCGAAGATCAACGTCGGGGAAGTGGTGCGGCTCACCGAGGCCGGTTCGATACCGGCGGAATGCTTCGATCACGACAACAACAGCTGCGTCATTACCCCGGTCTGCCAGCTGCGCAAGGCGCTGGCCGAGGCGGTAGAGGCATTCGAGGCCGTGCTGGACCGCTACAGCCTCGCGGACCTGGTGCAGAAGCGCCGTCCGCTGGCGCAGATCCTCTCGGTGCCGCTGCCGGACCCGCGGCGCCCGCGTCGCGCCCGCTGAGGACGCAAACGCGGCCGCCACCAGGCTGGCCTCAGCCGCAGGAACCGCCGGAGCAGCAGCTGCCACCGGCCGCGGGCGCAACCGCAGCGGCACCTGCCAGCTTGCCGATGCGCACCCGCCACAGGGCCGGTCCGGACTCGAGGTAGTCCCAGGTGAACTGCCCGGCATTCAGCGTCTGGAACTGGTAGTGCAGCGGGCGTGGATCGTGGTCGTTGACCAGCTGCAGGGCCTCCCCGGGGCGCAGTTCGTTGAACCGCCCGAAGATCAGCGGGTGGCGCTGGAAGGGCGGGATCTCCCGCACGTCGATGGTCACGGCAAAGGTCTCGGCCATGGTTTCTCCTGGTCTGCCCGCTACGGCGCGCAGCCGCACCGGTTTCACTGTTGAGGGGTGTGCGACGCTAGCAACCGCGCCGCCTGCTGACAACGGCGCGGGATTGCGGAATATAGCTATAGGCACCCGCCGGACGGCAGGTTTCAGCCCTTGCGCTGCTGGCCGGTATCCTGGCCGGTATCCTGGCCGGATCCCTGGTCTGGTCCCTGATCGGGCTTCTGTCCGTCACCGCCGCGGGCCGCCATCTTGTTGCGGAAGACGATGGTGCAGACGTGCACGCCAGCCAGCTGGCCCGCGCCACCGACCACCAGCACCTGGTTGTTGGCGGTGATGGCATTGGGGCCGAACAGGCCGCCGGCGATGCCGCCCAGCCCGGCTGCCAGCAGCAGGAACCCGGTGAAATGGAAGAACTGCAGTGGTTCGCGCAGCTGCAACGGGTTCAGCGACCAGTCCGGGTACTGCCAGATCGCGGCCGACCAGGGATTCGCGCGCTGCAGGCCGACGACCAGCAGCATCACCGGGATGCAGGCCACGAACATCCCCAGCAGCATGATCCAGGGAATCCGCTCGCTGACCAGCGCCGCCTGGGCACCCATCACGCCACCGATGAACGCAATGGCCACCAGCGACACCCGGAAGAAGGTCCAGTTGGTCGCGGATCCCTTGTTCTCAGCCACCTATCCCCATCCTCGCCCGGTCACCGGCTGCTGATTCTAGCAGCCGCCGGCAGCGGCTTCGGCGCGCCGGCTTATGTGATTCCCCGGACTGGCAGCCGCAGGCGCTTGTTCTACAATCCCGAGTTGCGTCCGGACCAGCCCGGGCGCCCACCCACGCGAGGCAGAATCAATGAACAGGATCGAGCAGCAGACCCGCAAGATGGCCAGCCAGCAGGGCTTCATCGCTGCACTGGACCAGAGCGGCGGCAGCACCCCCAAGGCCCTGAACCTCTACGGCATCAAGAGTGATGCCTGGTCGAACGACGAGCAGATGTTCGCGCTGGTCCACCAGATGCGCACGCGGATCATCACCACGCCGGCCTTCAACGGTGACCGCATCCTCGCGGCGATCCTGTTCGAGAACACCATGGACCGCGACATCCAGGGCCAGCCGACCGCCGACTACCTGTGGAATACCAAGCGCGTGGTACCGATCCTCAAGGTCGACAAGGGCCTGGCCGAGGAGGCCGATGGCGTGCAGCTGATGAAGCCCATGCCCGCGCTGGGCGCGCTGCTGGAGAAGGCCGTGTCCAAGCGCATCTTCGGCACCAAGATGCGCTCGGTCATCAAGCAGGCCAATGCCGCCGGCATCGGCAGGATCGTCGCCCAGCAGTTCGAGGTCGGCCGGCAGATCCTCGCCGCGGGCCTGGTGCCCATCATCGAACCCGAGGTCGACATCAAGTGCCCGGACAAGGCCGGGGCCGAGGGCCTGCTGAAGGCGGCAATCCTCAAGGAACTCGATGCCCTGCCCGCAGGCAAGCGTGTGATGCTCAAGCTCACGCTGCCCGAGCAGGACAACCTCTACGCCGGCTGCATTGCCCACGGGAACGTGCTGCGGGTGGTGGCGCTGTCGGGCGGTTACAGCCGCGAGGAATCCAACCGGCGGCTGGCCAGGCAGCAGGGCATGATCGCGAGCTTCTCGCGCGCCCTGGTCGAGGGACTCACGGCCCAGCAAAGCGACGCGCAGTTCGACGAGGCGATGGACGCCTCGATCCAGAGCACCTTCGAAGCCTCGCGTACCTGAACCAGGGTCACCGCCGCGCCCGGCGCGACCGGGCGCGGCAGTGACCGGGTGTTCAGCCCTTGTCGGCCTTCGGCGTATCCGGGCCGCTCGGCGGCAGTTCCGGCATGGCGACATACTGTGCGGGTATCTCGCCCTTGAGGCTGCCGAGGAAACTCCTGATCTCGCCGACCTGCGCGTCGGTCAGGCTCCTGCCGAGCTGGTGCTCGCCCATGAGGCGGATGGCCTGGTCGAGCGTGACCACCTTGCCGTCGTGGAAGTACGGGGCCGTCTCGGTGATGTTGCGCAGCGACGGCACCTTGAACATGAACTTGTCGGCAGGGCTCCCGGTGACCTCCTCGCGCCCGGTGTCGGCGGTCTCGAAGGGCTTCACCAGGCCGAGCTTCTGGTACATGCCGCCACCGATGCCCACGCCGTTGTGGCAGGTGGTGCAACCGACGTCCATGAAGGTCGCCAGCCCGGTGCGCTGCTCGGTGGTCAGGGCCGTGGCGTCACCGGCCAGGAAGCGGTCGAACGGCGATGGCGTCAGCAGCCGGCGCTCGAAGGCGCCGATGGCGGCGGCAGCGTTGTCGTAGGTGATTGGATCCGCCTCGCCGGGAAATGCGGCGGCGAAGGCCGGCGCGTAGCCCGGGATGGACTTCAGCACCTTGACCACGGCGGAGGCATCCGGCATCGCCATCTCGATCGGGTTCAGTACCGGGCCCTTGGCCTGCTCCTCGACATCCGCTGCCCGGCCATCCCAGAACTGCGCGATGTGCAGCGCCGCGTTGTAGGTCGTCGGCGAATTGCGGCCACCGCGCTGGGCCTTGTGGCCCGGGCTGGTCGGCTCGCTGTCCACACCATACCGGGTGAGGTCATGGCAGGAATTGCAGGACAGCTCCTGATTCTTCGACAGCCGCGTGTCGAAGTACAGCATGCGGCCAAGGCTGACCTTCGCCTCGGTGATGGGGCGCTGCTCGCTGGTCATTTCGGCGGGCAGCGGCTTGAAGAGCGCGGCGGCGCGGGTCTGCAGCTCGTCGGCCGCTGCCGGCGCAGGCACACCCGCCTGGCTGTCCGGCTGCGCGGCAGGCGGCGTGGTGGCCGGCTTGCCGCAACCGGCGAGGAGGAGGGCGGCGAACATGGCGGTGAACAATGGCTTCGACATCACATGCTCCACGGATGAAGGTGCGGCGGCCAGGTGGCCCGCCCGGGATTCTCCAGCACCGGCAGGCAAAAGCAAGCGGCGGGCCGGCCTGCCGGGCGGCTGCCTGGCAGGCACCTCCGGTCAGATCAGGCCCAGTGCCAGCATCGCCCTGGCGACACGCATGAAGCCGGTGATGTTCGCACCCACCACGTAGTTGCCAGGGGCCCCGAACTCCTCGGCGGTCTCCCAGGTGGCCTGGTGGATGCCGGTCATGATGCTGTCCAGCTTGCGTTCGGTGAACTCGAAGCTCCAGGAATCGCGGCTGGCGTTCTGCTGCATTTCCAGCGCGGACGTAGCCACGCCGCCGGCATTGGCCGCCTTGCCCGGGCCGTAGGCGATGCCGGCATCGAGGAACACGCGGATGCCATCCGGCGTGGTGGGCATGTTGGCGCCCTCGCCGACGGCGATGCAGCCGTTGCGCACCAGCTTGCGGGCATCCTTGCCGTTGATCTCGTTCTGGGTCGCCGACGGCATGGCCACCTGGCAGGGCACGTCCCAGATGTTGCCGCCCTCCAGGTAGCGTGCATCCTTGTGGTGGCTGGCATAGTCGGAGATGCGCCGGCGCTCCACTTCCTTGAGCTGCTTGACGAGCTCGAGGTCGATGCCCTTCTTGTGCACGATCACGCCCTGCGAATCCGAACAGGCGATGACCTTCGCGCCCATCTCCGCCAGCTTCTCCATGGTGTAGATCGCCACGTTGCCGGAACCCGAGACCACGCAGATCTTCCCCTGCAGCGAATCCCTGCGCACGCGCAGCATCTCGCGGACGAAGTACACCGCGCCGTAGCCGGTGGCCTCCTTGCGCACCAGCGAGCCGCCCCAGCCGATACCCTTGCCGGTCAGCACACCGGACTCGTAGCGGTTGGTCAGCCGCTTGTACTGGCCGAACAGGAAACCGATCTCGCGCCCGCCGACGCCGATGTCACCCGCCGGCACGTCGGTGTACTCGCCGAGGTGCCGGTGCAGCTCGGTCATGAAGCTCTGGCAGAAGCGCATGATCTCGGCTTCCGAGCGCCCCTTGGGGTCGAAGTCGGCGCCGCCCTTGCCGCCGCCGATCGGCATGCCGGTCAGTGCGTTCTTGAACAGCTGCTCGAAGCCGAGGAACTTGATGATGCCCAGGTACACCGAGGGGTGGAACCGCAGCCCGCCCTTGTAGGGGCCGAGCGCGCTGTTGAACTCGACGCGAAAGCCACGGTTGATCTGCACCTCGCCGCGGTCGTCCTGCCAGGGCACGCGGAAGATGATCTGCCGCTCCGGCTCGCAGATGCGCTCGATGATCTTGTGGTCGGAGAACTCCGGATACTTGACCAGCACCGGCCCCAGCGACTCGAGGACTTCCTTCACGGCCTGGTGGAACTCGCCCTCGCCGGGGTTGCGCACCTTGACCTGCTGGAAGATGGTTTCGATCGCCTCGGGTAACACACTCATCGTCGGTATCCTTGTCCAGTTCGGTTACAAGCCACGGCCGCTGCCTCCCGGCAGCGCCATCAGGAAAAGCGGCTGCTGTTGCCGCGCGGGGCTAACCCTTCAGCGCCACCAGCACCTCGTCGAGCATCTTCTTCGCATCGCCGAAGAGCATGCGGTTGTTCTCCTTGTAGAACAGCGGGTTGTCCACGCCCGCATAGCCGGAGGCCATGGAGCGTTTCATGACGATGGACGTCCTGGCCTTCCAGACCTGCAGCACGGGCATGCCGGCAATGGGGCTCGCGGGATCATCCTCGGCGCCGGGGTTCACGATGTCGTTGGCGCCGATGACCATGGCGACGTCGGTGTCCGGGAAGTCCTCGTTGATCTCGTCCATGTCGAGCACGATGTCGTAGGGCACCTTGGCCTCGGCCAGCAGCACGTTCATGTGGCCGGGCATGCGGCCGGCCACCGGATGGATGGCGAAGCGCACGTCCACCCCCTGCTCGCGCAGCAGGCGGGTGATCTCGTAGACCGTGTGCTGGGCCTGGGCCACCGCCATGCCGTAGCCCGGCACGATGATGACGTGCTTGGCCGTGCGCAGCAGCTCGGCAGTCTCCACCGCCGAGATGGCGATCACCTCGCCGGCCGGCTGGCTGCCGGCCGCCGCGGGGGCCGCACCCTCGCCGGCACCGAAGCCGCCGGCGATGACGCTGATGAAGTTGCGATTCATCGCCCGGCACATGATGTAGGACAGGATCGCGCCCGAGGATCCCACCAGCGCGCCGGTGACGATCAGCAGGTCGTTGGCGAGCATGAAGCCGGTGGCTGCCGCCGCCCAGCCCGAGTAGCTGTTGAGCATGGAGACCACCACCGGCATGTCGGCGCCGCCGATGGCCATCACCATGTGCACGCCGAACAGCAACGCCAGCAGCGTCATGACGGTGAGCGGCAGCATGCCCGCGGCGACATCCGCCGCCTGCAGGAAGGCGTAGCCGAACCAGATCACCACCAGCAATGCCGCGAGGTTCAGCCAGTGGCGCGCCGGCAGCAGCAGCGGCCGGCCGCCGATCTTGCCCGACAGCTTGCCGAAGGCGATCACCGAGCCGGAGAAGGTGACGGCACCGATGAGGATGCCGATGTAGATCTCCATCTCGTGGATGGCCTTCTCGGCGCCGCTGAGTTCCATGCCGGGATCGATGTAGCTCGCGAAACCCACCAGGCAGGCGGCGAGGCCGACCAGGCTGTGCATCAGCGCCACCAGCTCCGGCATCTGCGTCATCTGCACCACGCGCGCCGCGTACAGGCCGATGCTGCCGCCGACCAGCATGGCGGCGACGATCCAGGGGAAGCCGGCGGCGGTGACACGCGGCCCGAGCACGGTGGCCAGCACCGCCAGCACCATGCCGATGGTGCCGAGCAGGTTGCCGCGCCGGGCGGTCTCCGGGTTGGCGAGGCCGCCGAGGCTGAGGATGAAGAGGATGGCAGCGCCGATGTAGACGACGGCGACGAGGCTGGATGACATGCGCGCGACCCCCTACTTGCGGAACATCGCCAGCATGCGCCGCGTGACCGCGAAGCCGCCGAACATGTTGATGGCCGTGAGCGTGAGCGCCGCCACCGCCAGGCCGAGGATCAGGCCCGACGGCCGCCCCTGCGGTGGTGCCACCTGGATCAGCGCACCCACGGCGATGATGCTGGAGATGGCGTTGGTCACACTCATCAGCGGCGTATGCAGCGCCGGCGTGACGTTCCAGATCACCATGTAGCCGATGAAGCAGGCCAGCACGAAGACCGTGAAGTGGGCGAGGAAGGAGGCCGGCGCATGCAGGCCGATGAGCGCGAACAGCAGGGCGCCGATGCCGAAGACCATCGCGAGGGCGGCGGCCGACATCGGCTCGCCCGGGCCATGTGCGGACTTCTTCGCCGCTACCGGCGCCGCCGCGGCTTTCACTGGCGGCGCGGCCACCGGCTTCGGCGCGGGTGGCGGCCAGGTCACCGTGCCGTCGCGGATGACGGTGGTACCACGCAGCACCTCGTCCTCGAAGTTGACGTTGATGTTGCCGTCCTTCGCCTTGCACAGCTCCTCGGCGAGCCGCAGCAGGTTGTTGGCGTAGAGCGTGGAGGACTGACGGGCGAGACGGCTCGGCAGGTCGGTGTAGCCGATGATGGTGACGCCGTGGCGCACCACCACGGTCCCGGGTTCGGTGAGTTCGCAGTTGCCGCCCTGCTCGGCGGCCAGGTCGACGATGACGCTGCCCGGGTGCATGGACCGGACCATCTCGGCGGTGACCAGCTTCGGCGCGGGTTTGCCCGGGATCAGCGCGGTGGTGATGATGATGTCCACCTCCGCGGCCTGCTTCGCGAACACCGCGAGCTGCGCCTTCTGGTAGCCCTCGCTCATCACCTTCGCATAGCCGCCGACGCCGGTGCCCTCTTCCGCGTAGTCCACGGGCACGAACTCGGCGCCCATGGACTTCACCTGGTCGGCGACTTCCGGGCGCGTGTCGTTGGCGCGGACCACGGCCCCGAGGCCGACCGCGGTGCCGAGCGCGGCGAGCCCGGCGACACCGGCACCGATCACGAACACCTTGGCCGGCGGCACCTTGCCGGCGGCGGTGATCTGCCCGGTAAAGAAGCGGCCGAAGTGCTGGGCTGCCTCGATCACCGCGCGATAGCCGGCGATGTTCGCCATCGACGACAGGGCATCGAGCTTCTGCGCGCGCGAGATGCGCGGCACGCTGTCCATCGCCAGCACGGTCAGCCCGCGCGCGGCGAGCTGCTGCATCAGGTCCGGGTTCTGCGCCGGCCAGATGAAGCTCACCAGCGTGGTGCCCGGCTGCATCAGGGCGATTTCCCCGCTGTCCGGTGCGCGCACCTTGAAGACGAGCCCGGACCTGGACCAGACCTCGGCGGCCGTCGCGGCGATGGTCGCGCCCGCCGCGCGATAGGCCTCGTCGCTGAACGAGGCCGATTCGCCGGCACCGCTCTCGACGGTAACCGTGAAGCCGAGCTTGATGAGCTTGCCGACGACCTCGGGAACCGTGGCGACACGCTTCTCGCCCGCGAACTTCTCGCGGGGTACCCCGATCATCAGTGGCATGGCAACCTCCGCAAGGGCATGGAACCGGCGAACGGCAGCCGGGCGGGGCTGGCCGCCGGGCGCCGGGCGGCAATGATACTCAGCTTGGGCGGCGTCTGCCCTGCCCCGTACCGGGCGAGGCCATGCGGGACGCTGCGGGCGGCAGCCAGGCGGCGGCCATTATGCTGGCCTGGCTGGCGGCCGGGATATCCGGGGTGACCGCAATCACTAGGGCGGGCTGGATTTCTTCGGTGGCTGCCCGGCCTTCGGGGCGGCCTGGCGGTCAGTACGGCGCGCGCCCTGCTGCTCGCGGAAGGCCTGGCGCTGCTCCGGGGTCAGTTTTTCCCAGCGCTCGCGCAGGGCCTGGCGATCCTCGGGCGAGAGCTTGCGGAAGCGCTCGAAGTTCTGCCGCAGCCTTGCCTGCTCCTGCGGCGGGAGCTGTTCGAAGCGGCGCATCTGCTGGCGCATGTCGGAGCGCTGCTCCGGTGTCATGTCCTGCCAGCGCTGCAGCCGTTCCCGGGCTCGGACCCGCTGCTCGGGAGTCATCGCCGACCAACGCCTGGCCCCGGCCACGAGCCTCGCCTGGCGTTCGGGCGGCAACTGGTCCCAGCCCCGAGCCAGTGGCGCCAGCAGTTGCTGTTGTTCGGGCGTCAGCGCCTGCCAGGCTACCCCGGGATCAGCGGCAGCTGCGGCCAGAGGGACACCGAGCAGCAGGGAGGCGAGCAGGGCGGCTATGGCGGTGGTCCGATCCACGATCATGGACTCAGCTGGTCAGGTCCGTGTCCGTCGTGGCGCCGTTGACGGATCCCAGCCACTCGTAGAACTCGAGGTTCTCGATCAGTTCGAGGTTGTCGCTGGTGAATACGGCTTCCAGATCCGCCGCCTGCTCCGGATGCGGGACATCGGCCGGCACCTGGACCACGGCAGTCGGCTCGGGAATGGCCGGCGTCGGGAAGCGGCTGGTCCACAGCGCCACGGCCACCACGGCGACCGCCGCTGCCGCCGCCGCAGCCTGCCAGCCACCGCCGAAGCCCAGCGGCCGGTGTCGTGCGCGGTCGTACTCCCCGAGCGCCCGCTGGCGCGCCCGGTTCAGCCGCGACAGCGTGGCGGCGTCCAGTTCCTCGCCGGCCTGACGCAGCAACCGGCCGGCGGCCTGCTCGAAGCGCTGCTGCCGGCGCTCTTCCTGTTCACTGTTCATGGCCAGTGCTCCCCCAGTTCGGCCCGCAGGCTGTGCACGGCCCGCGAGTAGTGTGTCTTGACGCTGCCCTCGGAACAGCCCATTGCAAGTGCCGTGGCCGCCACATCGAGGCCCTCCAGCGTCCGCAACAGGAACGCCTGCTGCTGGCGGCCCGGGAGGCGGCTCACCGCGGCCTCGAGTGCCTGCATGGCATCGGCCAGGGCGAGGCGCTCGTCCGGAGCGTTCCCGGCCGGGCCGGGCGCCGCGGCGATCGGGTCGAACTCGTCGTCCTCGCCGTCAGCGGAAAACCAGGCGAGCACGCGCCGACGCACGCTGCCACGCCGCTGGTGGTCCAGAATACGATTCCTGAGGATGCGGAAGAACAGCGGCTGCCATTCGGCTTCCGGTGCACGGGCATAACCGCGCACCAGCCGCAGCATGGCGTCCTGGACGATGTCGAGTGCATCATCGCTGTCGCGCACCGCAAAGCGCGCGATCTGGAACGCCCGCCTTTCCACTCCCGCAAGGAACCGCTCCATCGCGGCCCGCTCTGTCAGAACGTCCTCCTTCGCTGGAAGATCCGGCCCTGCCCCAAGCAAGGCCCCGGCCGGCATGGTGCTGGAATTGCGCATAGCATAGGAAGAACGCCCGTTCCGCCAATGGGTTGACGATGCCTGGACGCTCAAATGACGGCTGTTGTCCACACCGAGCCAGGGAAATGCAGCGTTACGCGGTGAACGCGCGGCGCGCGGCAGAATACTCGGCCAATTGATTGATAACGAAAGATAAAGTTGCAAAGGATAAAAAATAACCAGCTTGTCATAAGTGACCTGTGCTGCGGCCTGCGGGCGCATAGCCGCCGACCGTCCACAGACTTATCCACCGGAATTGTGGATAAATGACGCAGCGCGCCGAAGCCCTGCCTCGGAGGCCGGCTTGAGCGGCGACGCCATCCTCAAGGTCGCCATCGACGCACCCGTCATGGGCACCTTCGATTACCTGGCCCCGGCCGGTACCTCGCCGCAGCCCGGGCAGCGGCTGCGGGTACCGTTCCGCAGCGGCAAACGCGTGGGCGTGGTGCTGGCTACGGCAAAGCAGTCCGCGCTGCCAGCCAGCCGCCTGCGCCGCGCCCTCGAAGTACTCGATCCCGAACCGCTGCTCGATGCACCGCTGCTGGCGCTGCTCGACTGGGCATCCGGTTACTACCAGCATCCTCCCGGCGAAGTCTGTGCCACGGCAATGCCGCGCCTGCTGCGCCATGGACGCGATGCCGACACCGGCAGGCTGGTCTGGCAACTCACGCCAGCGGGCCGCAGCGCGCAGGAGACGGGCGCGGCAGCACGGGCACCGGTCCAGTCACGCCTGCTCGCCGCCCTCGCCGCCGCTGCGGATGGCCTCGACGCCGACGCCCTGGCTACGGTCGCAGCCCGCTGGCGGCCTGCTGCCCGCGAACTCGAGCGCCGCGGCTGGGTGCGGCGCCGGCGCCATGACGCCTGGGAACGCGATGCCGGTCCAGTCGCCGAGCCAGCCCCCACGCCCACGCCGGCCCAGGCCGAGGCGGTAGCGTCCATCACCGCAGCCGACGGCTTCCAGCCCTTCCTGCTGCAGGGCGTAACCGGCAGCGGCAAGACCGAGGTCTACCTGCGCTGCATTGCCGGGCAGCTGGCCGCCGGCCGGCAAAGCCTGGTACTGGTGCCGGAGATCGGCCTGACGCCGCAGCTCGTGGCGCGGTTCCGCCGCCGTTTCCCGGACGCCGGCAGCGTGGTGCTGCACTCGGGGCTGACCGACCTGCAGCGGCTGCAGGCCTGGCAGCGCGCAAGGGCCGGCCAGGCGGGCATCATCATCGGCACCCGCTCGGCCGTGTTCACGCCCCTGGCGCGGCCCGGCCTGATCGTCGTCGACGAGGAGCACGACGGCTCCTTCAAGCAGCAGGACGGCTTCCGCTACTCGGCGCGCGATATCGCGGTGTGGCGCGCTCGCCAGCTCGGCGTGCCCGTGGTGCTCGGCTCGGCCACGCCCTCGCTGGAAAGCCTGGCCAACGCCGTGGCCGGCCGCTACCGGCGGCTGCGGCTGCCGGAACGCACCGGCACGGCCGGCCACCCCAGCGTGCATTTCGTGGACCTGCGCCGGCATGTGGCCACCGACGGGCTGGCGCAACCGCTGGTCGCCGCCATCGGGCGCCATCTCGACGCCGGCGGCCAGGTGCTGCTCTACCTCAACCGTCGCGGCTACGCGCCGACGCTCATGTGCCCCGGCTGCGGCCAGTGCGTCGAATGCGGGCGCTGCGATGCCCGCATGGTCCTGCACCGGCGCGAGCGGCGCATCAGCTGCCACCACTGCGGTGCCAGCCGCCCGGTACCGGAACGCTGCGCGGCCTGCGGCGGCGAACTGTTCGCGGTGGGCCAGGGCACCGAGAGGCTCGAAGCGGCACTCGGCGAACTGTTCAGCGGCCAGCCACTGGTGCGGCTGGACCGCGACAGCACCCGCGGCCGCGATGGCATCGCGCAGCGGCTCGACGAGGTCGCCAGCGGGCGCGCGCGCATCCTGCTCGGCACCCAGATGCTGACCAAGGGCCACGACTTCCCGGGCGTCACGCTGGTCGGCATCATCGACGCCGACCAGGGGCTGTTCGGCACCGACTTCCGCGCCGCGGAAAAGCTCGCGCAGACCTTCGTGCAGGTTTCCGGCCGCGCCGGCCGGGCCGACCGTCCCGGCGAGGTCTACATCCAGACGCTGTTCCCCGACCACCCGCTGCTGCAGGTCCTGGTGCGCGAGGGCTACGAACGCTTCGCGGAAGAAGCACTGGCGGAACGCCGCGCCGCCGGCTGGCCGCCGTTCAGTTTTCTCGCCATGCTGCGCGCCGAAGCCGTGGCACGCGAACCGGCGCTCGCCTTCCTTGCCCGCGCGCGGGCCGCCGGAGAGGACTGCGACACCACGGACCTGCGCCTGCTCGGCCCGGCGCCGGCACCCATGGAGCGACGCGCCGGCCGCTACCGTGCCCAGGTCCTGGTGGAAGCGGCCAGCCGCAGCCGGCTGCAGCAGTTCCTCGCCACCTGGCGCGAACGGGTCGCCGCGCTGCCCGAGGCAGGCCACACGCGCTGGTCGCTGGACGTGGACCCGGTGGATCTCTTCTGACGCCTGAATTCCGCGGCGTGCATCGCTAGAATCCGCCCCATGCCCATCGCCACCCACATCGCGCAGGCGCTCTGCGCCGCGCTGGAGTACGCCCCGGAACGCGCCGAGGAGGTCGCCCGCATGCTGACGGCACCGCCGGGCCTGGCCATGGGCGACTTCGCGTTCCCCTGCTTCGCGCTCGCCAAGGCGCTACGTGCGCCGCCGCCGAAGATCGCCGCGGACCTCGCCGCCCGACTGCAACCCGATGCGCTGGTGGCGAAGGCGGTGGCACAGGGTCCCTACGTCAACTTCTTCCTGCAGCGGCCCGAGGCGGCGCGGCGCGTGCTCGGCGCGGTGCTCACCGATCCGCAGGGCCCCGGCCGTCGCGACCTCGGCGGCGGCCAGGTGGTGGTGCTGGACTTCTCGGCGCCGAATATCGCCAAGCCGTTCCACTTCGGCCACCTGCGCTCCACGAACCTCGGTGCCGACCTGGCGCGGATCTTCGCCTTCCTCGGGTACCGCGTGGTTCGCAGGAACTACATCGGCGACTGGGGCACCCAGTTCGGCTTCGTCATCTACGCCTGGCAAAAGTGGGGCGAGATCGCGCTGCTGCGCGAACGCGCCATCGACTACCTGGTGGAACTCTACGTGCGCGCCTACCGCGAGAGCGAGACCGATCCCGGGGTGCGCGAGCAGGCGCGACTGCTGTTCCTGCGCCTGGAGCAGGGCGACCCGGAGATCACCAGCCTCTGGCAGCAGTTCCGCGAGCTGTCGCTGGCCGGATTCATGAAGACCTACCAGCGGCTCGGCATCAGCTTCGACAGCTACGCCGGCGAGGCGGCGGTGAACCCGCTGGTGGAGGCGACGATCGAGCGCTTCCTGCGCGCCGGTGTCGCCGAACAGTCCCAGGGCGCGCTGGTGGTGCAGGTGAGCGCGGTGATCGGCCGCGAGATCGCACCGCTGATGCTGCGCAAGTCCGATGGCGCTTCCACGTACGCGGCCCGCGACTGCGCCGAGGCGCTGGACCGCTGGCAGCGTTACGGCTTCGCCGCCAACATCTATGTGGTCTCGCGCCAGGAGGACCACTTCGCCCAGGTGTTCGCCGCCCTGACGCGGCTCGCCGAGGCCGAGGGCTGGGAGCACCGCTGGCCGGCCCGCTGCGAGAACGTCAGCTTCGGCTACGTGCGCGGCATGTCCACCCGCAAGGGCGAGGCCGTCTGGCTGGAGGCCGTCCTCGACGAGGCGCGCGACCGGGCGCGGCGCATCCGCGAGGAGAAGTCCGCCGCCAACCCGCGCGCCTTTCCGGCGCTCGCGAATGGCGAACTCGACGCGGTCAGCGAGGCGGTCGGCCAGGCAGCGCTGCTGTACTTCGACGTCTCCGCCCGGCGCCTCTCCGACGTGACCTTCGACTGGGACACGGTGCTGCAGTTCGAGGGCAACACCGGGCCCTACCTGCAGTATTCCCACGCGCGAATGTGCGGCATCTTCCGCCGCGCCGCCGCCCAGGGCCTGGCAGCACCGGACGCCACGGCGCCGGAGATGCCCGCCAGCCTGGCCGACGAGGAGTGGTCGCTGCTGCTCGTCCTGCGCGGCTTCGGCCCGGCCGTGGAGCGGGCCGCGACGCTGCGCGAACCGCATGAGGTGGCGCGCTACCTGCACGAACTCGCCAGCGCCTACAACGTCTTCTACAACAACTGCACCGTCATCGATCCGGCGGATCCGCTGACCACGCGCGCGCGCCTGGCGCTGGTGGCCGCCTGCCGGGCCGTGCTCGCCACCGGCCTGGGGCTGCTCGGCATCCAGCCGCTGGAGACGATGTGAGCGGCCGGGAGTCGTACTGACCGTGGCCGCGCGCCGGAACCGGCGTCGTGCCGGTGGCAGCCGAGGTCGCAGCGGCACCCCCGCCTGGGTGCTGGTGCTCTCCGGCCTCGCGCTGGGCGCAGCCGCAGTGGCAGCGCTGTACTACGTGCGCGAGCGCCTGGCCACGCAGGCAGCCGCCCGGACTCAGGCTGCCCAGGCCACCGCGGAGCGGCCCCGGCCGGCGCCGAAGCCCAGGGTGCCAACGGCGCCACCGGAGAAGCGTTTCGAGTTCTACGAGATGCTGCCGAACTTCGAGGTCGTCGTCCCGGAGCAGGATCGCGAGGTGCGCCGCGACACCACCCCAGCGCCGGTGGACGTGCCAGGCGCCTACGTGCTGCAGGCGGGCTCCTATGGCAGCTTCGCCGAGGCCGACAAGGTGAAGGCGCGGCTGGCACTGCTCGGCGTCCGCTCGCAGATCCAGAAGATCACGGTGGACGAGAAGCCCTACCACCGCGTGCGCATCGGGCCCATCGACGACCTCGGCGAACTCAACCGCACGCGCCAGCGACTGCGCGAGGCGAAGATCGACGTACTGGTCATCCGGGTGGGTGAATGATGGGCAGGCGCCCGGGACTCATCGTGCTGGCCGTGGCGGTGCTGCTCGCGGCCTGTGCGCCCGCGACCCGGCCACCGCCGGCGGCCCCGCAGCCGGTGGCAACGGCACCGGCGGCCGAGCCGGTGCCGGCACCCATGCCGGTACCTGGCCCGCCGGCCTGCACCACGCTCGACATCGCGGCGGTGGGCGACATCATGCTCGGCAGCGATTTCCCCGAGGACAGGCTGCCACCCGATGACGGCCGCGGCCTGCTGGCCGCCGTGGCGCCGGAACTGCGCGCCGCCGACATCGCCTTCGGCAATCTCGAGGGCGTCCTCATGGACGGCGGCGAACCAGTGAAGAAGTGCCAGGACCCGAAGGTCTGCTTCCTGTTCCGCTCGCCGGCACGCTATGCCCACACCATGGCCGACGCCGGCTTCGACGTCATGAGCCTCGCCAACAACCACGCGCGGGATTTCGGCGAGGCCGGCCGCAGCTCCAGCATGGCGGCGCTGGATGCCGCCGGTATCCGCCACTCCGGGCGCATCGGCGACATCGCCAGCTGGGAACAGGCCGGGCGGCGCATCGCGCTGGTGGCCTTCTCCTTCACCAGCGGCTCCCATCCGCTCAACGACCTGGCAGGCGCCCGCGCGCTGGTCGGGGAACTCAGGGCGGGCCACGACCTGGTGATCGTCTCCTTCCACGGCGGCGCCGAGGGCGGCGATGCCACCCACCTGCCCTTCGGCACCGAGCACTTCTTCGGCGAGGACCGCGGCGACGTCGTGGCATTCGGCCGGGCGATGGTCGATGCCGGCGCGGCGCTGGTCATCGGCCATGGCCCGCATGTGCCGCGCGCCATCGAGGTCTGGAACGGCCACCTGGTCGCCTACAGCCTCGGCAATTTCGCCACCTGGTTCGGCATCAGCATCGCCGGCCCCAAGGGCTACGCGCCGCTCCTGCGAGTCACGCTCGACGACGGCGGGCGCCTGGTTTCCGGGCGCATCGTCTCGGCGCTGCAGGAACGACCGGGCGGACTGCGGCTCGATCCCGGCCAGCAGGCCGCGCGCCTGATCCGCAGCATGACCGAGACCGACCTGCGCGGCGGCGGCCTGCTGTTCGACGCCGACGGCGGCTTCCGCCCGGCAACGGCGGCGCCGGCCTGCGGGACGCCGCCATGAGCAGCAACCGCCTCGAACGCCACTATCCGCAGCTCGCGGCGGCGCTACCGTACCTGGTGCTCGGCGAGTGGCCGACCCCGCTGCAGGACCTGCCCGGCCTCGCCTCGAGGCTGCACCTGGGATCGCTGGCCGTGAAGCGTGATGACCTGACCTCGCCCCTGTACGGCGGCAACAAGGTCCGCAAGCTGGAGTACCTGCTGCCCGATGCGCTGGCAAGCGGCTGCGATGCCGTCGTCACCTACGGCTCGGTGGGCTCGAACCATGCGCTCGCCACCAGCGTGTTCGCCACGCGCCTCGGCCTGCTGCCGCATGCCGTACTGGTGGACCAGCCGCCCTCGCCTGTGGTGGCACAGAAGCTGCGCTACCTGCTGAAGACGGGTGCGATCATCCATGCTGCCGGCAGCTTCAACCAGACGCGGCAGATCTTCGAGCGCATCCGCGACGGCCATCCCGGCGGAGCCGCGCGCGTCTGCGACATCCCCTGGGGCGGGTCCAGCTGGCGCGGTGCCGTGGGCTTCGTCGCCGGCGCCTTCGAACTCGCGCAGCAGGTCCGCGACGCCGGCGAGCCGCCGCCGGACTTCCTCTATGTCTCGGGCGGCACGCTCGGCACGGTGGTCGGCCTGGCGCTCGGCCTGCGCGCGGCCGGACTGCCGACGCGCATCGTCGCGCCGCGCGCCGTGCCCTCGGGAGCGGGATCTGCCACGCATGCCGCCGAGCAGTTGCAGGAAGCCAATCGGGAAATCCACGCCCGCGATCCCGCCTTCCCGCTGCTCGACGAACCGCTGGCCAATATCGAGCTGCGGCCCGAGTTCTATGGTTCAGGTTATGCCGAGGCCACGCCTGGCGCACTGGAAGCCATCGAGCTGATGCGCGAGCAGGGCGTGAAGCTGGAGAGCACCTACACCGGCAAGGCCTTCGCCGGGCTCATGGCCGATGCCCGCAGCGGCCGGCTCGAAGGCAAGCGGGTGCTGTTCTGGAACACCTACAGCTCCGCGCCCTATCCCGCCGACCTCGATACAGTGGACTTGGCCGGCCTGCCAGCCGCTTTCCGGCACTACATCGAATGACAGGGAGATAGGGGGGAGATAGGGGGACAGTTTACTTAATTGTTATCACAATTAAGTAAACTGTCCCCCTATCTCCCCTTATCTCCCCCTCAGTCCTCGCCCAGCGTGCCGCGGAAGTCGATCCCGAGCGAGCGCAGCTTGCGGTACAGGTGGGTGCGCTCCATGCCGACGCGCTTGGCGAGCAGGCCGACCTTGCCGCCGCAGAGGGCGAGTTGCTCGGTGAGGTAGGCGCGCTCGAACTGCTCCCGGGCCTCGCGCAGCGGCAGCGCCAGCAGGTCCTGCTTCACCAGCGGTTCCTGCGCACCCGGCGCCGGGCGCAGCTCGCGCTCCACTTCGGCCAGCGGCACCTCCTCCGGCCCACCGGCCACCAGCACCCGGCGCACCAGCCCATTGAGCTCGCGCAGGTTGCCGGGCCAGGGATAGTTGCGCAGCCGGTTCTGCGCCGCGAAGCCGAAGCGCCGAAAGACGAGGTGCTCGCGGTCGGCCAGGTCCTCGGCCGTGTAGCGCAGCAGGTCCGAGATGTCCTCCGAGTACTCGCGCAGCGGCGGCACCTCGATGCGCAGTGCACCCAGCTGGTCCACCAGGTCGGCTCGCACCCCGGCCGCAGCCGGATCGCCTAGCGTGGCGGGACGCAGCGAGGCGACCAGGCGCGCCGCCAGCGGCACGCGGGCCGCCTGCCCGAGCCGCGTGTAGCGGCTGGACTCCAGCACGCCGGCCAGCAGTGCCTGGGCGGCCGCGCTCGCATCCTCGATGTTGCTGATGAACAGCGTGCCGGCGCCCGCCTGGTCGAGGAGCCCCCGCTCGGCACCGGCGGCCGTTTCCGCACCGAGCAATGCCTGTGCGGCGGTCTCCGCCAGCAGGCTGGCTCCCGGCACCGTGATGAAAGGCGCTTCCCGACGCGGACTCGCGTGGTGGATGAAGCCGGCCAGGGCGCTGCGGCCGGTGCCGCTCTCGCCGACAATGAGCAGCGGCGAAGCCTGCGGTGCCAGCTGCTCGGCCTGCTGGCGCAGTTCACGGATGCGCCGGCTGCGCTCCAGTGCCGCGAACAGCGGCGGCATCAGCCCGCCCCGCAGGCCGCTGCGATCGGCCGGGCGCACGCCGCGCATGGACTTCTCCACCGTGCGCAGCAGCTTGTTGAGCGACAGCGGCTTCTCGACGAAATCGGCAGCACCGAGGCGCGTGGCCTCCACCGCGGTCTCCACCGTGCCATGCCCGGACAGGATCACCACCGGGCAGGCGACGCGGTTCTCCTGCTGCCACTCGCGCAGCAGGCTGATGCCATCGGTATCGGGCATCCAGATGTCGAGCAGCACCAGGTCGGGCGTACGTTCGGCCACGGCCTCGCGCGCCTGCGCGGCATTGCCGGCAGTGGCCACGTCATAGCCCTCGTCGGAGAGGATCTCCTGAATCGTGTTGCGGATGTCGGCCTCGTCATCCACCACCAGAATATGCGGCGTGCGCATCAGGCCTGCCTCCGTTCCCCGCCCCGCCGCGGCCGGCTGTCCGGATGGGCGTCGCGGTCGCGCTGACTCACGGGTAGGGTAACCCGGATGCAGGCCCCGCCGCCCGGCTGATTCCAGGCGCTGACGGTACCGCCATGCTCCTCCACCAGCCGCCGCACGATGGCGAGCCCCAGGCCGGTGCCGCGCGTCTTGCCAGTGACGTAGGGATCGAAGATGCGCCCGAGCAACCCAGCATTGATGCCCGGCCCATTGTCCCGGACCAGGATCTCGGCCATCGCGGACGCGCCCTCGCCGAGCCTGTGGGTACTGATGCCGATGCGCCCGCTCGCCTGGCCCTCGAGGGCCTCGGCGGCGTTGCGGATCAGGTTGTGCAGCAGCTGGCGCAGGCGTACGGCGTCCGCCTCGATGCTGGCGAGGCCGGGATCGAGGTCCAGGCCCAGTTCCGGCTGCTGCGGGCCATGGTAGAGGTCGGCCAGCTCGCGAATCAGGCCGTTGAGGTCCAGGGCGGCGAAGCTCACCTCCGGCGCGCGCGCATACTCGCTGAAGGCATTGACCATGTCGCGCATGGCCTCGACCTGCTGGACGATGGTGTGCGTGGCGCGGTCCAGCAGCTCGGTGTCGGGCTCTGGCTGGCCGGCCAGGTAGCGACGCCGGATACGCTCCGCCGACAGCTGGATCGGCGTCAGCGGATTCTTGATCTCGTGCGCGAGGCGGCGCGCCACCTCGCCCCAGGCCGCCTCGCGCTGGGCCTGCAGCGTAGCGGTGATGTCCTCGAACACCAGCACGAAGCCCGGGCTGGCCCCCTGCTCACCGGGCAGCGGGGCGGCCGAGCACATCAGCACGCGGCGCGCGGAGTTTTCCGCGCCGATGGCGACCTGCTCCCGCCAGCCGGCGGGCGACTCGCGGCTGCGCTGCAAGCAGGCGCCGAAGAACTGGTCGAGCACCGGGTTCCCGGCACCGATCTCCTCCAGGGTTGTGCCGGCCAGCGTCGCCAGCTGCGTCTGCAGGATGGCGTCGGCGGCTTCGTTGGCAATCTGCAGGCGCCCGCGGCCATCGACGGCGACGACGCCGCTGGTGAGCCGCGCCAGCACCGTGGCGAGCTGGCTGCGGGAGCGCTCGATCTCCGCGGCGCTGCGCCGCGCCTGCTCGCCGGCCGCGGCCAGCTGCGCAGTCATCTCGTTGAAGGATTCGACCAGCGCACCGATATCGTCGTGGCTGGTCACCGGCAGGCGCGTATCCAGGCGGCCGGCGGCCACCGCACGGGTGCCGGCCACCAGGGCACGCACCGGCGCCACCAGGCGACGCGAGAACACGAAGGCGCCATAGAACGCAGTAAACAACGCGAGCAGCAGCGCCACCGTCAGCGCCAGCGTGAAGCTCGATTCCAGTGGGTCGCGCAGGAACACCAGCTCACCGTAGCGGCTGTAGATCTTCTGCACCGACTCCGCCAGTGCGCCGAGCTGCTCGCTGACCGGGAACAGCGCCTGCAGGATGAGGACGTCGCCGGCCGCATCACCGCCCGGACGCAGCAGCACCGCGGCGCGCACGCGCAACCGATCCTCGCCGGCGGGCTCCACCGCGACGTAGCGGCCATCACGTGGCAGCTGCAGCAGCACGTCCTCGCCCGGCAGCTCCGGCATGGCACCGGGCCTGGCATCGCTGCTGGTAGCGACAATGCGGTAATTGCGGGCGAACACCGTCATCTCGCTGGCGCCGGCCTCGCGGCGCAGCTGCGGCAGCGCCTCCACCATGGCCCCGGGCGCGAGGCTGGCGAGCGCCAGCGCCGTCCGCTGGGTGTGCTCCATCGCGCTGCGCAGTTCGGCATCGAGCGCGCCGCGCGAGAGTTCCAGGGAACGCTCCAGGCCCTGGGCGATGCGTTCGTCGGCCCAGGTCTCGATGCCCCGGTGCAGGAACTGCACCGACAGCAGGAACACCACCAGCACCGGGGCCGCCGCCACCGCGGCGAACGCCGCCAGCAGGCGCAGTTTCAGCGCCGAGCCCGGCACGCCGGCGCGGCGGTCGCGGGCCAGACGCAGCAGGTTGAACGCCAGCAGGCCGAGCAGCAACAGCGCAGCCGCCGTGTTGACCAGCAGGACGGTGTCGTGCCAGCGGCCGAACTCGTCCGAGTTCTGTACGGTCTGGGTGAGGAGCGCGAGGCCGGCCAGTCCGACGGCCAGCGCGACCGCCAGCGCCCAGCCGGGTGGCCGCAGCCTTACGGGCTCATCGTCCATTCGTACCAGTCACTCTCCAGGCTGAAGCCGCTGTCCCAGAATGCCAGCACCTGCAGCGGGCCGGGCAGCCGCTGCTGGTCGAGCACGGCGCGCACGGAAACGACATAGGTCTCGCCGGCGACCAGCGCGTCGGGCTCCGCCACCGCCAGCCCCTGCACGCGGCCCAGAGCGTTGAGCGCGCCGAACAGCGTGCCATGGGAGGTCGCCGCGCTGCCGTCGGGATAGGCAACGATGTAGCGCTTGGTCAGCGGCTCGTAGCTCAGCTGCCAGTCGCGGTGCACGGCGAGCACCTCGGTGTTCGGCAGCCAGCGGCGCACGCGATCCGCCTCGAGTTCCACGCGGATGGTCAGTACGACCCCATTGTCGAGGGCGGCGAGCGCCTTGTCCGTCAGGCGATAGTCGATGCGCGCCGTGAGCCGCCAGGCGCCGTCGGTGAAGCCCATGCTGGCAGTGCGCACGTCGAAATCTTCGCCCAGCGCGCCGGCGGCGGGCAACGCGAGCAGGAGGGCGGCGAACAGCACTGCAACGCATCCGGCCAGGGCCTGGAATTTCGGGGGCGATGACTGCATGGGGCTACGATCTGGCTGGAGGACTGGGGCCCGGTACGCTCAGCCGGGTCTACGGGTCATTAAAGCATAGTAGAGACCGTCGGTACCGGCGTCGCCCGGCAGGGCCTGCCAGCCCGCGGGGTCCGTGCGCCGCAGCCAGCCGGGCAGCGCGCCGGCCGGCGGCTCGGCCGGTTGCGCATCCGGATGGGCCGCGAGAAACCCGGCCACCACGGCCTCGTTCTCCTCGCGCAGGATCGAGCAGGTGGCGTAGAGCAGGCATCCGCCGGGCCGGAGCAGGGGCCAGAGCGCCTCCAGCAGTTCGAGCTGGCGCCGCGCCATCGGCCCGATGTCCGCCTCCCGGCGCAGCAGCTTGATGTCCGGATGCCGGCGGATGACCCCAGTGCCCGAGCAGGGTGCATCGACGAGGATGCGATCAAAGGGCCGGCCGTCCCACCAGGTTGCGGTGGCGGCCGCATCGGCCACGCGGCTCGCCGCCGCCAGGGCGAGTCGCGCCAGGTTCTCCCGCACGCGTTCCATGCGGCCGGCATCGGCATCGAGTGCCAGCAGGTCCAGCCGGCCAGCGGCCTGCTCCAGCAAGTGCCCGGTCTTGCCGCCCGGCGCCGCGCAGGCATCGAGCACCCGCATGCCGGGGCTGGCGCCGAGCAGTGCCGCGGCGAGCTGCGAGGCCGCGTCCTGCACGCTGAGTTCACCGGCTGCGAAACCCGGGATGTCGGCGACGGGCCGTGCATGCTCCAGGCGCAACGCGCCCGGCACCGGCCCCGGCACGGCGGCGATGCCTGCTGCCTGCAGCCTTGCCAGGCAGTCCTGCGGCGCCAGCCGCGCCTGGTTCACGCGCAGCCAGAGCGGTGGCGGCTCCTGCGCCGCCTCGAGGATGCGCTGCCAGTCGCCGGGCCAGTCCTGGCGCAGGCGCGCGATCAGCCAGGCGGGATGCGAGTAGCGCGCTTGCTCGTTGGCCAGCGCCTCGGCCAGCAGCGACTCCCGTTCGCGAAGCAGCCGACGCAGGCAGGCATTGACCAGGCCGGCGAGCCGCGGCCGCCCGAGCAGGCGCGTCGCGGCCACGGTGGACGACACGGCCGCATACTCCGGCTGCCGGGCATCGAGCAGCTGGAACAGGCCCACCGAGAGCAGCGCCTCCAGCAACCGGTCCCTGCCGGGCAGCGGCCGGTCGAGCAGCAGCCCGAGCAGGCGACGGTGGCGGTGGTGCCAGCGCAGCGCGCCGAAGGCGAGTGCCCTGACCTGGCTGCGATCCGCGGCCGCGAGATGCTGCAGCTCGAGGGCAGCGAACGCGGCGTCCAGCGTGACACCGGCACCGAGCACTGCCGCCACGGCGCGCGCCGCCAGTGCCCGGCTGGCGGCGCCGGGCTCCGGTCGGGCGCCGCCACGGCTCATGCGCCGAGTACCTTGCCGCCGAGCGCGACGCCGTTGGCGAACCGGCCGGCGGCGATCCGCTGGCGGCCGGCGAGCTGCACGCTCAGCAGCCGCAGCAGGCCATCTCCGGTCTGCACGTCGATGCCCTCGGGCCCCGCGGCGAGGACCGTACCCGGCGGCGCCGCACGCTCGCCGCCCGCCAGCGGCCGCGCCAGCCAGCAGCGCAGCTGCGCACCGTCGAGCCGCGTCTCCGCCACCGGCCAGGGGTTGAAGGCACGGATGCGCCGGTCGAGCACCACGGCGCTTTCCCGCCAGTCGATGAGTGCATCGGCCTTGCTGATCTTCCCCGCATGGGTCGCGCCCGCGGCGGGCTGCGCAACGAACCGCGCACTGCCATCGAGGATGGAGGCCAGGTGGGTCATCAGCAGCTCGGCGCCGAGCAGGGCGAGCCGGTCGTGGAGGTCGCCCGCCGTGTCGGCAGGACCAATGTCGATCGCGCTCGTTGCAGCCACGGGCCCGGTGTCCAGCCCCTCGTCGAGGCGCATCAGCGCCACGCCAGTCTGGGCATCACCGGCCAGCACCGCGGCCTGGATCGGCGCCGCACCACGCCAGCGCGGCAACAGCGAGGCATGGATGTTGAGGCAGCCCCGCGGCGGGATCTCCAGCACCTCGCGCGGCAACAGCAGCCCGTAGGCGACCACCACGATGAGGTCGGGGGCGAGCCCACGCAGCGCCTCCCTTGCGGCGGCATCGCGGCGCAGACTTACCGGCTGCAGCACCGGCAGGCCCAGCGACAGCGCGCAGGCCTTCACCGGGCTCGCCTGCAGCTGCCGGCCGCGGCCGGCCGGACGGTCGGGCTGGGTCAGCACGGCAACGACCTCGTGCGTCGATGCTGCCAGCCGCTGCAGCGCCGGCACGGCGAATTCCGGGGAGCCGGCGAAGACGATGCGGGCAGCGGGCGGACTCACCGGTGGCGTGACCTGGCAGCGGCAGCCGGCGCCCGGGCCGGGCTCAGATGGCGGGCGCGCGCTCGCCGTCGCGCCGCGCGGACTTCACCAGCTTCTTGCGGATGCGCTGGCGCTTGAGCTCGGAGAGGTAGTCGACGAAGAGCTTGCCTTCGAGGTGGTCCATCTCGTGCTGGATGCACACCGCCAGCAGGCCGTCGGCATCGAACTCCAGCGGCTTGCCCCGGGCGTCCAGGGCACGCACCCGGATGCGGCGGGCCCGCGTCACGGTCTCGGTGACACCGGGCACCGACAGGCAGCCTTCCTCGCCGCTGCCCACGTCCTCGCGCCCGATGATCTCCGGGTTGATCAATGCCATGGGCTGACTGCGGTCCTCGGAGACGTCCATGACGATCACCCGCAGGTGCACGTCCACCTGGGTGGCCGCCAGGCCCACGCCCGGCGCCGCGTACATGGTCTCCAGCAGGTCGGCCACGAGGCGCCGGATTCTGTCGTCCACCACCGGCACCGCCGCGGCCCGGGTGCGCAGCCGTGGATCCGGATATTCCAGAATCTTCAATAGCGCCATGGGCATTCCTTCACAGTTTCGTGTCCATCACTATGAAGGCCCGATAATTTTATGATATACCGCATCCAATTCGTCCCGGGCCGGCGGGGTTGGGTTTGCCGGCTGGGGATCCCAGAGTTGTTGTCGCAAACATGTGTCGTACCGCGATCCCTGCCGACCGGGCCGGGATTCTAGCACCGGTGGATCGGCTCCCCGGCGTAGCGGTCAGCATAGGGATGGAGCTTCCATGAAGATCTCTCGCCCCTCCTTGGTTCCGGCCTTGCTGGCCGCCTGTACTGCATCGCTGGTCATCGGCAGCGCCACGGGCGCGACCGGTCCCGGCATCAGCCTCATGGCGGCGGAAGCCACCGCCAGCTCTCCGGCGCTGAATCCGGCCCATCCGGACAGCTATACCGTGAAGCGCGGGGATACCCTCTGGGACATCTCCTCGATGTTCCTCAAGGATCCCTGGCACTGGCCCGAGATCTGGTACGCCAACCCGCAGGTGGAAAACCCACACCTTATCTATCCGGGCGACGTGCTGACGCTGGTCTACGTCGACGGCAAACCCAGGGTCCAGGTGCAGCGCGGCGCCGCCAGCCAGGCAGGCGGTACCGAGAAGCTCTCGCCACAGATCCGTGAGTCGGCGCTGGAGAGCGCCATTCCGGCCATTCCACTCGAAGTCATCGGCGCCTTCCTCAGCCGCGGCTCCGTGCTGCAGAAGGACGAGGTCAAGAAGTCCCCTTACGTGGTCTCCATCCGCGGCCAGCACCTCATCGGCGCCGCGGGCAACGAGCTCTACGTGCGCGGCAAGGTCGCCGGCGTCGATCACGGCTACAGTGTCGTCGAAGTCGGCCAGCCGCTGGTCGATCCGGATGACGGCGACGTCGTCGGCTACGAGGGCATCTATGTCGGCGCCGGCACGATCCGCCGCGTCGGTGATCCCTCGACGCTGTTCCTCACCGACACCACCCGCGAGGCCTCCGAAGGCGACCGCCTGATCTCGCAGCAGATCGCATTCCCGACCCGGTTCGTGCCGACAGTGCCACCGCGGCCAGTCGAGGGCACCATCATCGCGGTCACGGATGGCGTCTCCCAGTTCGGCCAGTATCAGGTGATCGTCGTCAACCGCGGTGCCCGCAATGGCCTCGAACCCGGCAGCGTGCTGCGTATCTGGCAGGCCGGCGAGAAGGTGGCCGACACCGCCAAACCCGGGCGAATCTCCGCGAATGTCCGCTTGCCGGATGAACCGGCAGGGCTTGCAATGGTGTTCCGCGCCTACGACCGCGTGAGCTACGCGCTGGTCATGCGCGCCACCAGTGAAATGCATGTCCAGGACATCGTCAGGAATCCATAGCCAGGGCGCCGCGCCTGCAGCGCGGCTCACATCCGCTGCTCGTCCGCACAGCCCGCCCCCTGGCGGGCTGTGCCGTTTCCGGTACCGCTGATGCAGCGCGCCTGGCTCATCCTCGCCGACGCGCCCGGGTTGAGCGGGGCGGAACTGCCACCACTGCTGGCCGCCGTCGGCGGCAGTGAAGGGCTCGCCCGCGCCAGTGACGCGACGCTGCGTGCCGCCGGTGCCAGCGAGGCGCTGCTGGCCCACCTGCGCGCACCACACGAAGCGCGCATCGCCGCCGCCGACGCCTGGCTGGCCGGTGCCGCGGATCGTCATCTGCTGGGCTGGGAGGATCCACGCTATCCCCCGCTGCTGCGCCAGATTCCCGATCCACCGGTGGCGCTGTTCGTGCGCGGCGATCCGCAGTGCCTCGCCGAACCCCAGCTCGCCATCGTCGGCAGCCGCAACGCCAGCCCTGGAGGTGCGGCCACGGCACGCGACTTCGCGGCCTACCTCGCGGGCTGCGGACTCGGCATCACCAGCGGGCTCGCTCTCGGCATCGACGCAGCCGCACATGCGGGCGCCCTCGCGCGTACCGGGGATGGCATCGGGCGCACCGTGGCGGTACTCGGCACCGGGCCCGACCAGGTCTACCCGCGCGGCCACACGCAGCTTGCGGATGCCATCGCTGCGCACGGCGCGCTGTGCAGCGAGTTCCTGCCCGGCATGGGCCCGATGCGTGGCAACTTCCCGCGCCGCAACCGCATCATCAGCGGCCTCGCACTCGGCACCCTGGTGGTGGAGGCGCGCCTGCAGAGCGGGGCGCTGATCACCGCGCGGCGCGCCGCCGAGCAGGGCCGCGAGGTGTTCGCGATCCCCGGCTCGATCCACAACCCGCTCGCCAGGGGCTGCCACCGACTGATTCGCGATGGCGCCAGGCTGGTGGAGTCGGCTGCCGACATCCTCGAGGAACTCGCGCCGCTGCTGGCAACACCAGCCGCGGCAGCCACGGCAGCGCCCGCGATCCCGGTGCAAGGCCCGGAACGCGACGCGGACTACCGGCGACTGCTCGATGCACTCGGCTGGGACACGCTGGATGCGGATACGCTGGCGCTGCGCAGCGGATTGACGCCAGCGGAGGTTTCCTCCATGCTCCTGATCCTCGAGCTCGAAGGCTCGGTGCGGCCGTTGCCCGGCGGCCGCTACCAGCGACAGGGGTGAGAGCCGCTCCCAAGGATCGCCGACGATAATGAATCACAGCGTACTCGACGTGCTCATGTACCTGTTTGAGACGTTTTCCGAACAGGAGCACGAAGAGGCCACCGACCAGGACATCCTGCGCCAGGAGCTGCTCCGCGCCGGATTCGGCGAACCCGAGGTGGATCGCGCCCTGGGCTGGCTCGAAGACCTCAACCGCGACCCTGACCACCCCTTCCCGTCGGCGCCCACCGAGCGTTCCCTGCGCCTGTTCAGTTCCCTGGAGATGTCGCGCCTCGATACCGCCTGCCGGGGCTACCTGATTTATCTCGGCCACATCGGTATCCTGTCGCCGCTCAACCGGGAGATCGTCATCGACCGGCTCATGGCGCTCGGCGCGGGCGAGATCGATGTCGAGCAGGTGAAATGGGTTACGCTGATGGTGCTGTTCAGCCAGGCCGGCCAGGAAGGCGCCTTCGCCCGCATGGAAGACCTGGTCTTCGAGGAGAACACCGGCCTGGTCAACTGAGGGCACAGCGCAGGCAGAAGTTCCCCCGACCGCGGCCCTGCCGCGGTTTGTCGTCTATGGATACCGCAAGCAATGGCTAGCAAGGTCGTAGTCGTCGAGTCACCGGCCAAGGCCAAGACCATCGGCAAGTACCTCGGCAAGGATTACGAGATCCTCGCCTCCTACGGCCATGTCCGCGACCTGGTGCCCAAGGAAGGCGCGGTGGACACCGGCAACGGCTACCGCATGCGCTACGAGGTCATCGAGCGCAACACCAGGCACGTCGATGCCATCGCCCGCGCCGTGAAGAAGGCCGACGCGGTCTACCTCGCCACCGACCCGGACCGCGAGGGCGAGGCCATTTCCTGGCACCTGGCGGAGATCCTCCGTGAGCGCGGCGTCCTCGACGGCCGCGAGCTGCACCGCGTGGTGTTCTACGAGATCACCGAGCGCGAGGTGCGCGAGGCCATGCAGGGTCCGCGCCAGCTCTCCGCTGACCTGGTGAACGCGCAGCAGGCGCGGCGCGCGCTCGACTACCTGGTGGGATTCAACCTCTCGCCGCTGCTGTGGAAGAAGGTGCAGCCGAAGCTCTCCGCGGGCCGCGTGCAGAGCCCGGCGCTGCGGCTGATCTGCGAGCGCGAGGACGAGATCGAGGCCTTCCGGCCCCGCGAGTACTGGTCCATCGAGGCGGATCTGCGTGCGGCCTCCGCGCCCTTCGCCGCGCGGCTCGCCGAGTTCCGTGGCGAGAAGGTCGAGCAGTTCAGCTTCGGCGACGAGGCGGCCGCCAGTGCGGCCCGCCAGGCGCTGCTCGATGCTGCGGGCGGCAGGGCGCGGGTCTCCGCCATCGAGAAGAAGCAGCGCCGGCGCAACCCGGCACCGCCCTTCACCACCTCGACGCTGCAGCAGGAAGCCTCGCGCAAGCTGGGCTACAACGCGCGGCGCACCATGATGATTGCCCAGCGCCTCTACGAGGGCGTCGAGACGGGCGAGGGCACGGTCGGCCTCATCACCTACATGCGTACCGACTCGGTCAACCTCGCCAGCGTGGCCATCGACGAGATCCGCGGCTTCATCGCCAGCCGCTACGGCAGCGACAACCTGCCGGCACAGCCGCGCAGCTACAAGACCTCGGCGAAGAACGCCCAGGAAGCCCACGAGGGCGTGCGGCCCACCAGCGTGACCCGCACGCCGGAGAGCCTGCGCCAGTTCCTGAGCGAGGAGCAGTTCCGCCTCTATGACCTGATCTGGAAGCGCACCGTCGCCTGCCAGATGGTGCCGGCGGTCTACGACATGGTGACCGTGGACCTCGCTCCCACCCGGGACCCGGCCGTCGCCCGCCTGCGCGCCAGCGGCTCGACGCTGGTGGTGCCCGGCTTCATCGCGGTCTACCAGGAAGGCCGCGACGATGCCGCCGAGGAGGAGGGCGACCGCATCCTGCCGCCACTGCGCGAAGGTGATGACATCGACCTCGTCGAAGTGCGGGCCGACCAGCATTTCACCGAGCCGCCACCGCGCTACAACGACGCCACGCTGGTGAAGGCGCTGGAGGAGTTCGGCATCGGCCGGCCCTCGACCTACGCCTCGATCATCTCGACGCTGCAGGATCGCGGCTATATCGAGGTGGATGGCAAGCGCTTCATCCCCAGGGACATCGGCCGCATCGTCAACCGCTTCCTCACCGACCACTTCACGCGCTACGTCGACTACGGCTTCACGGCCCACATGGAAGACGAGCTCGACGAGGTCTCGCGCGGCGAGCGCGACTGGGTGCAGGTACTCGACGAGTTCTGGCAACCGTTCGCGGCGCTGGTGAAGGACAAGGAGACCAGCGTTACCCGCGAGATGGTGGCGCAGGCGCGTGACCTCGGCATCGACCCGGCGTCGGGCAAGCCGGTGTCGGTGCGCATGGGCCGCTTCGGGCCCTTCGCCCAGATCGGCACCAAGGACGATGCGGAGAAGCCGCGCTTCGCCGGGCTGCGGCCCGGGCAGAAGATGGCATCGATCACGCTGGACGAGGCGCTGGCGCTGTTCCAGCTGCCGCGCAAGCTCGGCGCCACCGCCGACGGCGAGCCGGTACAGGCCAGCGTCGGCCGCTTCGGGCCCTACGTGCAGTACGGCAAGAAGTACGTCTCGCTGAAGCCACCCGATGATCCCTACACGGTGACCCTGGAGCGCGCGCTGCAGGTCATCGAGGAGAAGAAGGTCGCCGATGCCAACCGGCTGATCCTCGACTTCCCCGAAGCCGGCATCCAGGTGCTCAACGGCCGCTACGGGCCCTACATCACCGACCGGGAACGCAATGCGCGCATCCCCAAGGGCGAGGACCCGAAGAGCCTGACGCTGGACCAGTGCCGCGAGCTGCTCGCCGCCGCCCCGCCCCGCGGCAAACGCGGCTTCCGCGGCCGCAAGGCAGCCCCGGCCAAGGCCCCTGCCGAGGCGCCGAAGCCGAAAAAGGCAGCAAGACCCGCGAAGCGGAAAGCCAGCAAGACCAGCAAGGCGGGCAAGGCCACGGACGCTGCCGCTCCCCGCAAGCCCCGCGCCAGGCGCGCGAAGGGTAGCCCGGACCAGGCACCGGGCGATTCCTCGGGCTAGCAGCCGGGCCGGCGGTGACTGCGAGCTTGCCGCTGCAGCAGGCCGCCCGCCTGGTCCGGGCCGGGGGCGTCATCGCCTATCCCACCGAGGCGGTCTATGGCCTGGGCTGCGACCCGGGGGCCGTCGAGGCCGTCCTGCGCATCCTCGCCATCAAGGGGCGGCCGGCCGCGGCCGGGTTCATCGTCATCGCGGCTGGCTGGGAACAGCTCGAGGGCTGGATCGCGCCCACGCCGGCCGAACGCCGCCGCCTCAGGCAGTCCGTCGCCCGGCCGGTCAGCTGGGTGGTCAGCGCGGGTCCCCTGGCCTATCCGCTGCTGACCGGTGACCGGCCCAGCCTGGCCGTGCGGGTCACCCGGCACCCGGTGGCCGCCATGCTCTGCGAACTGGTGGGCGGGCCGCTGCTCTCCACCAGTGCCAACCGCCACGGCCGACCGCCGGCCCGCAGCGCCCTGGCCGCAAGGCGCCAGCTGGGCGCCGCGGTCGATCAGGTGGTCGGCGGCGAGGTCGGCGGCTCGCGCCGACCCAGCGAGATCCGGGATGCCGCCACCGGTGCCGTACTGCGCCCCGGCTGAGCCGGAGGGAGCGGGGCTGACGCCGGTCGCCCGGATTCTGTAATATCACCCTTGGTCCGCTCGAAAAATCGCGGCCAAGCCGTTGCGAAGAATAAGGAAACTATCGGCAGGCCCGGCTCCCGGCCGGTACCGCCGCCCACCCCATGCGACGCTACCCTCGCCCCCTTTCGCTGTTGGCGACCCTGCTCCTCGCAGGCCCGCTCGCCAATGGGCTGGCGATCGGGCTGGCCAGGGCCGATGACGCAGCCGCTGCGCCCGCGGATTCCCGGGAGGCCACACGGGTCTACATCGTGCAGCTGCGCCAGGCCCCCGCCATCGAGGCCGCGAACGACAGCCGCCGGGTCGGCGAGGAACGCTTCGACGCGCGCTCAGCCCTGGTCTCGAGCTATGGCGCCGCCCTCGTGGACAGCCATGACCGACTGCTGGCCGCGATCGGCGCGCCCGGTGCCAAGCTCTACAGCTACAAGCTCGCCTTCAACGGTTTCGCCGCGCGCCTGACCGCCGCGCAGGCCGCGCAGCTGCGCGCCGATCCCGCCGTGCAGCGGGTGACGCCGGACCGGGTCAAGCTGCTGCGATCCAACGCCAGCGCCCAGTTCCTCGGGCTGCTCGACCCGGGCAACGGCCTGCGCAACGCCCGCGGCCTCACCGGGGAAGGCGTGGTCATCGGCATCATCGACAGTGGCATCGACCCCAGCCATCCAGCCTTCACCCACCTCGAGGCAAAGCCGAAGCCACGCCTGTGTCGCGGCAGCTGGGCCAGGGAGTCTCTGCTCGGTGCCTGGCTCTGCCACCGCTTCAGGAAGCCGCGTTACCGCCCGCTCTACGCCCCGCTCCCCGGCTGGCACGGCCGCTGCCAGGCCGGGCCCGGATTCCCGGCCACGGCCTGCAACGACAAGCTCATCGGTGCGCGCTTCTACGCCAGCGGCTTCCGCGACAGCTTTGCCATGGATCCGGCGGAATCCCTGTCGCCACTGGACGCCGACGGCCATGGCACCCACATCGCTTCGGTCGCCGCCGGCGGCCGGGTCACGGCGGAGATCGGCGGCACGACACTGGCGCCCATCAGCGGCATCGCGCCGCGGGCGCGCATTGCGGTGTACAAGGCCTGCTGGCTGGAACCCGGCGCCACGCGCGCCAGCTGCGCCATGTCCGACCTGCAGCGTGCCATCGACGATGCGGTCGCCGATGGCGTCGACATCATCAACTACTCGGTCGGCACCGCCGATGGCGGGCCGGGTGATTCCGACGCGCTGGCCCTGCTCACGGCCAGCGATGCCGGCGTACTGACCGTTGCCGCCGCCGGCAATGGTGGTCCTGCAGACGCCAGCGTCGATTCCCCGGGCACATCCCCCTGGGTGCTGGCCGTGGCCGCCTCCACCCGCAGCGGCATCCGCTACGACGAGGTGCTGCGCGTCACCCCGGCAGCCAGCGGCACTGGTGACATCACCATGAAGGAAGCGGCCTTCACACCGGAGTTGCGCAGCACCGGGGCCAGGAGCGGCTCGCTGGTGCTGGTCGCCGACGGACAGGGCGGCACCAATGGCTGTACCTTTCCGGCCAACGCCGCCGACCTGAAGGGGCGTATCGCCCTGGTGCGCCGTGGCGCCTGCGAGTTCCTCACCAAGGTGGCCAACGCCGGCGACGCCGGCGCCATTGCCGTGGTGGTCTTCGGCAACGCGGAAGATGACGGCCTGCCGATCACCATGACCGGCGAGCGTGGCGTGGTCGGCATCCCCGCGGTGATGATCAGCCAGGCCGATGGCGAGACACTGGCCGCGAGGCTGCGCTCCGGCGAAGCCCTGCAGCTGACGCTGCAGAAAGGCGTGATCGCCAACCGCAACGCCCAGGGCAATGTCATGTACGACCGCTCGGCACGCGGGCCGAACCCGAATGTGTTCGACATCCTCAAGCCGGACCTGGCCGCACCGGGCGTGGACCTCCTCGGTGCGCAGACCTCTGAGGTCGCCAACGGCCTGCGCGGCGAACGCTACCAGTACCTCTCCGGCACCTCGATGGCGGTTCCCGAGGTGGCCGGAGTCGCCGCGTTGCTGCGGCAGGCGCATCCGCAGTGGAGCCCGGCGGCGCTGCGTTCCGCATTGATGACCACGGCAAGGCAGGACCTCGTCCGGTCCGATGACAGCAGCGCGGATCCCTTCGATTTCGGCGCCGGGCATATCGTGCCGGATCTGGCGGCCGATCCCGGCCTGGTCTACGAGACCAGCCGCGACGACTACGATGCCTTCGGCTGCGGCATCGGCCTGGCCACCATCGACGCGGATCGCTGCGCGGCGCTTGTCGATGCAGGCTACTCGCTGGCGGCCACCGATCTCAACCTGCCCTCGATCGCCAGCCATGGCCTGGTGCATTCGCGCAGCATCCGCCGCCGCGTGACCAACGTCGGCCCGGCTGCGGTCTACCAGGCGACGGTGGAAGCACCCCCCGGCACCACGGTGGCGGTGGCCCCGACGAGTCTGGCACTGGCCAGCGGCGAGAGCGCCGAGTACACCCTGACCATCACCAGCACCGGCGCTGCGCGGCGTGCCGACTACTTCAGCGACGAAGCCGCGCTGCCCGACTTCCGCTTTGGTGCCATCACCTGGCGCGATGCGCGCCACGTGGTGCGCAGCCCGCTGGCGGTGGCACCGGCCGCGATCGGCGTCGAGGATCCGGTCGCCGGCCACGAGGCCTCGGGCAACACCACGATCCACGTCGACTTCGGCTACGACGGCCCCTACCAGGCGCTGGCCTCGGGACTGGCGGCACCGGCCATCTACAGCGGCAACATCATCGACGACCCGCTCGACTACTACGGCTTCCTGGCCGACGACAACGCCCTGCCGGACTTCATCCGCCGCCAGCGTATCGACGTGCCGCCGGGCACCCGCTACCTGCGGCTGGCCCTGGCCGGCACCACCGCAGGCGACGGCGACAACCTCGATCTCTACCTGATCTGCCCGGAAGGCGCCTGCCCGCAGGGCTATCGTGACAGCACCACCGACGGCACCACCGAAGTCATCGACATCCTGGATCCGGTACCCGGGGAGTACATCGTCGACGTCCACGGCCTGCAGGTCGCAGCGCTGGAGACGAGCTACGAGCTCGGCGTATGGATGGTGAACGACGCGCCCGGGCCCGGTGGCTTCTCGGTGGCATCGGCCCCGGCGGCCGCAACGACCGGGGCGAGCGGCGAGGTGACGCTCGCCTGGAGCGGGCTTGCGCCCGGCGAGCTCTACCTGGGCCTGGTGACCCACGGCGATGGCGAGCACGAGCTCGCGCAGACGCTGGTGGAGATCGCCACGCCCTGACCGCGGACCAGGTCCATGACCGGCGCGGGTTCAGCGGCCGCTGGTGGCAGGCGCCCGCAGCGGCCGGTGGCGGAAGCAGCCGACGAGATGGTCGTTGACCAGCCCGGTAGCCTGAAGGTGGGCGTACATGATGGTGCTGCCGACGAAGCGGAAGCCGCGGGCCTTGAGGTCGCGGCTCAGCGCATCGGAGACGGCGCTGGTGGCGGGCACCTCGCGCGGATGGCGCCAGCGGTTCTGCACCGGACGGCCGTCGACGAAACGCCAGATGTAGTCGCTGAAGCTGCCGAACTCCTCCTGCACGGCGAGGAAGGCACGGGCATTGCCGACCGCGGCCTCGATCTTCAGCCGGTTGCGGATGATGCCGGGATCGAGCAGCAGCCTTGCCCGGCGGGCCGCGGTGAAGCGCGCGACCCGGGCGGGATCGAAGCCGGCGAAGGCGCGACGGTAGCCCTCGCGCCGGTGCAGGATGGTGGCCCAGCTGAGGCCCGCCTGCGCGCCCTCGAGTACCAGGAACTCGAACTGGCGGCGGTCATCGCGCACCGGCACACCCCACTCGCTGTCGTGGTACTCGAGGTAGGCCGGGCTGACGCCTTCGGACCAGGGACAGCGCTGGAGACTCTTCGCCATGGCTGCCAGTGTAGACCGCGCGGCGGTTGGACACCCCGTTTCCGGTAAGGTAAAAACCGGGCGGAGCACAGGCACAGGGCCATTTCATGACGGACCGCTACGGAGTCATCGGCCATCCCATCGGCCACAGCAAGTCGCCGGTGATCCATCGCCTGTTTGCCGCACAGACCGGGGAGGACCTGTCCTACGAAGCCTTCGACATCCGGCCCGAGGACCTCGCCACCCGGCTGCCGGCCCTGGCGAAGGAAGGCCTGCGCGGATTCAACGTCACCGTGCCGCACAAGGAGGCGGTGGCCAGGCTGGCGGACCAGCTCACCGACCGTGCCCATCTCGCCGGCGCGGTCAACACGGTGATCATCGCCGCCGACGGCCGCTTCGATGGCGACAACACCGATGGCGTCGGCCTGCTGACCGACCTCAAGGACAACCTCGGCCTGCAGCTCAAGGGTGCCCGCCTGCTGGTGCTCGGCGCCGGTGGCGCGACCCGCGGCATCGTCCCCGCCCTGCTCGGCAGCGGGCCGGCGGAATTCTGCATCGCCAACCGCAGCATCGAGCGCGCGCGGGAGGTCGCCGGGCATTTCGAGCGCCTCGGCGCCATCCGCGCCTGCCGCTTCGATGAACTGCCCGCTGCGCCCTGGGACCTGGTGATCAACGCCACCGCGGCCGGGCTGCAGGGCGGCGTGCCGCCCGTGCCCGAGGCGGTGATCGGCCCGGATACCGCCTGCTACGACCTCTCCTACGCCATGACCGACACGCCCTTCGTCGGCTGGGCCCGCCGCCTCGGCGCGAAGCGCGCCTGGCAGGGCTGGGGCATGCTGGTGGAGCAGGCGGCGGAAGCGTTTTTCATCTGGCGCGGCGTGCGCCCCGACACGAAGCCCGTGCGGGAGAAACTGCCGGCGTAGGATGCTGGCGCCGCGACCTGCTATGGCCGCGAGCCCGCCTACCTGACCGTGAAGTCCTGTACCAGCACCGCGCCTTCCGGTACCGGTGTCTGCGCGATCCCCCTGTAGTTCTCCGGCCCGAGCTTCAGCGACGACAGGTCCATGACGTGCGAGTACAGCGCGGGTGGCGTGCCCGCGAGGCGCACGAAGACCATCTTGCTGCTGTCCCTGGAGAAGGACTTCATGCCGTCGAAGCCGGCGTGATAGGTCAGCCGCAGCGGCGGGTCGCCGCCGAGGTCGCCGAGGAACAGCTCGTGGTTGTCGCCGTCGATGATGCGGGTGAAGACATAGTGGCGCCCGTCGGCGGCTGGCCCCGGCCCCCAGTACATGTCGCGGTCGAAGGTACGCTGCACCAGGCCGCTGCCATCGGCCCTGATGGTGAACACCACCATCGGCGTCGGGTTGATCCTGCCGTATTCGCTCTTGCGCCAGGCCTGGAAGATGATGGTGTCGTTGTCGGCCAGGTAGAACGGCGCTCCCGGCTCCCAGTCGCCGGTGAAGGTGACCTGCTGCTCCTTGCCACCGTCCACCTGCATGCGCCAGAGGTTGGCCTTGCCGTTGATCTGCCGCGTCCAGACGATCCACTTGCCGTTGGGTGAGACAGTGACCTCGGCGTCGTACCAGCGGTTGTTGGTCAGGCGGCGGACATCCTTGCCGTAGAGGTCCGAGGTGTAGAGCTCGGCACCCTGCGGGTAGTCATCCGGTTCGGCCCAGTTGCCGAGCGGCATGTCCATGTGGTCGCGGGTCGAGGTCCAGATGACGCGCTTCTGGTCGGGGAAGAAATAGGAGCAGGCATCCTGGCCGCGGTCGTTGATCCGCCGCAGCGTCTTGCCATCCTCGGTGAATATGTAGGTCAGCGCGCTGCCCACCCGCTTGTCCGCCGACTGCTGCGCGTCCTTGTCGCGCACCTGCGCGATCAGGTGATAGCCGTCGGGCGCGTAATAGGCCTCCGCAGCCGGCGGAATATTCGGGATCATGAAAACCGGCAGCTCTTTGCTGCTGTCGATGGCGGGTTTCGCGGGACTCGCCCCGGATACGGCATCGGTCTGCGCCCCTGCGGCGCTCATCAGCACCAGCGCCATGCAGGCGGCGGTGGCGTATCCTGGCAGGCGGATGGCAGTCATGTTGCGGTACTCCCCGATGTCTTGCGGCCCTGCCGTGGATCATGGCACCGATGGCGGGGCCCGATCCAGACGCCAGCGGCATGGCAGGACATCCTGACACCCTGGCCGCTAGCGCATCGTCACCAGTTCTTCGGCCAGCGTCGGGTGGATGGCGACGGTGTCGTCGAGGTCACGCTTGGTGGCGCCCATGCGGATGGCGACCGCGAATCCCTGCAGGGCTTCGTCCACGCCGGGGCCGGCGATGTGGCAACCCACGACGCGCTCGTCCGCACCGACGGTTACCAGCTTCATGCGCGCCCTGGGCTTTGCGGCGGTGAGCGCGTGGTACATGGGCACGAACTCTGCCTGGTAGACCTTGACCGCGGCCGCGCCGTGCACCTGGCGCGCCTGCTCCTCGCTGAGCCCGATGGTGCCGAGCGGCGGGTGGCTGAAAACCACGGTCGGGATGTTGTGGTAATCGAGATGCCGGCCCTCCATGCCACCGAAGAGCCGGTCCGCGAGGCGCCGGCCTGCGGCGATGGCGACCGGCGTCAGCTGCTCACGGCCGGTGACGTCACCGATGGCGAAGATGCCGGGCACGCGTGTTTCCTGGAAGCGGTCGGTGGGCACGAAGCCGCCGGCATCGGTCTCCACGCCGGCGGCCTCGAGGCCGAGCCCGCGGGTGGCCGGTGCGCGACCCACCGCCCAGATCAGCGTCTCGAACGGGCCGTGTTCGACGCCGTCACGGCAGCGCAGGTACAGCCCGTCGGCGCGCTTCTCCAGTGCCTCGGGAACGCTGCGCCAGCGCAGTGCCACGCCAGCCGCCTGCAGCGAGTCCGCCACCGCTTCCTGCAGCAGGCCATCGAAGCGGCGCAGCAGGCGGTCGTGGCGGGCGAACAGCGTCACCGCAGAGCCCAGCGCCTGCAGCATGCCAGCGAGTTCCACGGCGATGTAGCCGCTGCCGACCACGGCGGTGCGTGCCGGGCAGCGATCGAGTTCGAAGAAACCATCCGAGCTGATGCCGAGTTCCGCGCCCGGCAGCTCCGGCAGCAGCGGGTAACCGCCGGTGGCGATGATGATCTGTCGTCCCTCGAGCACCTCGCCGCCGACCGCCACCGTGCGCGGGCCGGTCAGGCGGGCGCTGCCGCGCACCAGCTGCACCTGCCGACGCTCGAGGTTCGCGGCATAGATGTCGTTGAGGCGGCGCAGGTAGGCATCGCGCCTGGCGCGCAGCTGCGCCCAGTCGTGGGGTCCGGTCACCGCCAGGTGGAACCCGTAGTCGGCGGCATCGTGGAGCGTGTGGGCGATGCTCGCCGCGTTCCACATGACCTTCTTCGGCACGCAGCCGACGTTGACGCAGGTGCCGCCGAGGCGGCCGGACTCCACCAGCACCACGCGCGCGCCGTACTCCGCCGCGCGCTGGGCCGCCGCCAGCCCGCCGCTGCCGCCACCGATCACCACCAGGTCCCAGTGTCCAGCCATTTCATGCTCCCGCCGCGGGTCCGATGCCAAAAACCCGCCGACGCCACCATAATAGCGGTATGGACAATCCCCTTCTCGATACCAGGGCTGGCGCACTGCCGGCCTTCGCCGCGATCCGCCCCGAGCACGTCGAGCCAGCGCTGCAGGACACGCTGGCCGCCAACCGCGCTACGCTGGAACGCCTCCTTGCCACCAGCCGCGAGGCTGCGCCGAGCTTCGAGGACCTGATCCTGCCCCTCGAGGAGCTGGGCGATCGCCTGCAGCATGTCTGGTCGCCGGTAAGCCACCTGCATGCAGTGGCCAATACGCCCGGGCTGCGCGAGGTCTACAACCGCTGCCTGCCGCTGCTCGCGCGCTACCAGACCGAGATCGCGCAGAACGCCGAGCTGTACCGGCTGTTCGCCGCCGTCGCGCAGACCGTGCCCGAGGGTCGCGCCGATGGTGCCCGCGCGCTGCTTGACCACGCGCTGCGGGACTTCCGCCTCGCGGGCGTCACGCTGCCCCCGGAGAAGAAGCAGCGCTTCATGGAGATCATGGAGGCGCTGGCCGGCAAGCAGGCCCTGTTCGAGCAGAACCTGCTCGATGCCATGGCGGCCTGGAGCCACCATGAAACCGACGCCGCGAAGCTGGATGGCATCCCGGCGAACACCCTTGAGCGTGCCGCCGAGGCGGCCCGTGCCGCCGGCAGGGAGGGCTGGCTGTTCCACCTGGACCAGCCCAGCTACGTCGCGGTACTGACCCATGCCCGCAACCGCGAGCTGCGGGCGCTGTTCCATCGCGCCTGGAGCACCCGCGCCTCGGACCAGGCACCCTCGCCGCCCGGACTCGACAACGGTCCGCTCATGGACGAGATCCTGGCGTTGCGCCACGAGGCCGCGGAACTGGTGGGCTACACCGACTTCGCCGAGTACTCGCTGGCCACCAAGATGGCGGCCTCGGTGCCGGAGGTCCGCACCTTCCTCGAGCGCCTCGTGGTGGCGTCACGGTTCGCGGGCCGCAGCGAGTTCGCCGAACTCGAGGCCCACGCCGGCCATGCGCTCGAGCCCTGGGACGTCGCCTTCCATGCCGAGGAACTCCGACTGCGGAAGTTCGCCATCTCCGACGAGGAACTGCGGCTGTATTTCCCGTTGCCACGCGTGCTCGAGGGGCTGTTCGCGCTGGTGGGCAGGCTCTACGGGCTGCGCCTGGAAGCCGACGGCCAGGTCGCGGTCTGGCACCCGACGGCGCGCTACTTCCGCGTCCTCGACAGCGACGGCACGCCCATCGGTGGCCTGTACATGGACCTGTACGCCCGCCCGGAGAAGCGCAGCGGCGCCTGGATGGACGACTGCATCAGCCGCAAGCGCCTCGATGGCCGGCTGCAGCTGCCGGTGGCGCACCTGGTCTGCAACTTCGCCCCGCCGACCGCGACGGCACCGAGCCTGCTGTCGCATGACGAGGTGCTGACGCTGTTCCACGAAATGGGCCATGCGCTGCATCACCTGCTCACCCGCATCGACTACCCGAGCATTTCCGGCATCCACGGCGTGCCCTGGGACGCGGTGGAACTGCCCAGCCAGTTCATGGAGGGCTTCGCCTGGGAGCCGGAGATACTCGCCATGATCTCCGGCCACCACGAGAGCGGACTGCCGCTGCCGCCCGAACTGGTGGAGCGGCTGCGCCAGTCGCGGGTGTTCCATGGCGCCCTGCACATGCTGCGCCAGCTGGAGTTCTCGCTGTTCGACCTGCGCATCCATGCCGAGTACAGCCCCGGGCAGGGCGGCCGCATCATGAAGCTGCTGGGCGAGGTACGCGATGCGGTTGCCGTGGTTCCAGCCGCGCGCTACGACCGCTTTCCGAATGGCTTCGCCCACATCTTCGGCGGTGGCTACGCCGCCGGCTACTACAGCTACAAGTGGGCCGAGGTACTGTCCTCGGATGCCTATGCCGCCTTCGAGGAGGAAGGCGTGCTCAACCCTGCGCCGGCGGCGCGCTTCCGCCGCGAGATCCTCGAGGTCGGCGGCAGCCGCGACATCGCCGCGGCGTTTCACGCCTTCCGCGGCCGGCCGCCGGACATCGCCGCACTGCTGCGCCATTCGGGCATCACCGCGGCGGCGGCCAGCGAGACGGGGACGGGTCCCGCCGCCGCCTGAAAGCCGCGGATGAAGATCGCCAGCTGGAACGTCAATTCCATCCGCCAGCGCCTCGGCCACGTGAAGGACTGGCTGGCGGCCGAGCAGCCGGACGTGCTGGCGCTGCAGGAGATCAAGGTGGTGACCGAGGGTTTCCCGGCCGCCGAGTTCGAGGCGCTGGGCTACCACTGCGCGGTGGACGGCCAGAAGGCCTACAACGGAGTGGCGCTGCTGTCGCGGCTGCCGCCCGCAGAGGTGACCTGTGGCCTGCCCAACTTCGAGGACGAACAGAAGCGGGTGCTGGCCGCCAGCTATGCGGACCTGCGGCTGTTCAACCTCTACGTGCCCAACGGCCAGAGCGTCGGCTCGGACAAGTTCGAGTACAAGCTGCGCTGGCTGACGGCACTGCGCGACCACCTGCGGGAAGAACTCGGCCGCCACGGGAAGATCGCGCTGCTGGGCGACTTCAACATCGCGCCGGAGGACCGTGACGTGCACGATCCCGCGGAGTGGCGCGACCAGGTGCTCTGCAGTGTCCCGGAGCGCGAGAGGCTGCAGGCGCTGTTCGACCTCGGCTTCGTCGACGTCTTCCGCTGCTTCGAGCAGCCGCAGCAGGCGTTCAGCTGGTGGGACTATCGTGCGGCGGCATTCCGCCGCAACCGCGGCCTGCGCATCGACCTGATCCTCGCCTCCCCGGCACTTGCCGCCACCAGCACCGGCAGCGGCATCGATGCCGGCCCGCGGGGCCGCGAGCAGCCCTCGGACCACACCCCGGTCTGGGCGAGTTTTTCCTGACCGACAGGCCGAATCCGAGCGTTCCGACACTATTTCGGCGTTGTGCGGGTACCCGCAGCGGTGCCAGAATCCCCGCCTGAGCATGTCCGACCAGGCCTACATCGAGCAGACGGCGAGCCGACCCTTCCGTGCCCGGCCCAACGAATTTGACGTAACCGGGCGGATCTGCGTGAGTTCGGCCAACGATGTCCGCGACGCCGTGCAGGGCATCTTCCAGCAGGCCTTCCCGGGTGGCGCATTCGACATCCTGTGGATGGCCTTCCACGACTTCGAGCGGCTGTTCCGCGGCCACTACGAGGATTACCTCGGCTGCGACACCGTCTACCACGACATCCAGCACACGCTGGACATGACGCTGGCGATGGCGCGGCTGCTCGCCGGGCATGAGAAGACCTGCGCCCCCGCGGATCGCCTCGGGCAGGACCGCGCGATGCTGGGCCTGATCACCGCGCTCTTCCACGATTCGGGATACATCCGCCGACGTTCGGAAACCGCCATCCTCAATGGTGCCGAGTTCACGGGCTCGCATGTATCGCGCAGCGCCGAGTTCCTGCGCAGCTACCTGCCACGGATCGGACTGGCGGCCCAGGCAGCGGTCGCCGCCCAGGTCGTGCACTTCACCGGCTACGAGATGAGTCTCGACGATATCGAGCTCGATGATCCCAGGGACAGCCTGATGGGCCACCTGCTCGGCACCGCGGACCTCATGGCCCAGATGGCCGATCGCTGCTACCTGGAAAAATGCCGCGACCGGCTCTATGCCGAGTTCGTGCTGGCGGGCGTAGCCACGCGCGCCATCCCGGCAGCGGACCGCATCCAGTACGAGTCGGGCATCGACCTGCTACGCCAGACCCCCGGCTTCTTCCGCGAGTCGGTCCGCGAGCGGCTGGACCATAAGTTCAACCGCGCCTACCGCTACATCGAGGCCGCCTGCGAAGGACGCAATCCCTACTTCGAGGCCATCGAGCAGAACATGGCCCACCTGGAGCGCGTCATCGACAGCGGGAACTGGGACCAGCTGCGACGCCAGCCGCCCTGCTTCACGGTCCTGGAGCAGCCGCTGCAGCACGTCAGCGGGCTGGTCAGCCGCTACCTCGCCCGCTTCGAGATGCCAGCCGCCATTCCCGCCTGAGGGGCTGAATCCCGGGATAATTCCGGGGACAGTTTACTCATTTCGCGTGAACCGCCGAACCTGCGAGCGAACGGCTAAACACGCGAAATGAGTAAACTGTCCCCGGAATTATCCATGGCCCGCAAACCCAAAACCCCGCCACGCATCGGCTTCGTCAGCCTCGGCTGCCCGAAGGCGCTGGTGGATTCCGAGCGCATCCTCACCCGGCTGCGCGCCGAGGGCTACGAGGTGTCTCCGAGCTACGAGGGTGCGGACCTGGTGGTGGTCAACACCTGCGGCTTCATCGATGCGGCGGTGCATGAGTCGCTGGACGCCATCGGCGAGGCGCTGGACCGCAACGGCAAGGTCGTGGTCACCGGCTGCCTCGGCGCGCGCCGCGAGACCATCCTCGAGCGCCATCCTGCGGTGCTCGGCGTCACCGGTCCGCAGGCCTATGCCGAGGTCATGGAGACCGTGCATGCCCATGCACCCAAGCCCCACGATCCGTACCTGGACCTGGTGCCCGCACAGGGCATCCGCCTCACGCCGCGCCACTACGCCTACCTGAAGATCAGCGAGGGCTGCAACCACCGCTGCAGCTTCTGCATCATCCCCAGCCTGCGGGGCGACCTGGCCAGCCGCGGCATCGAAGAGGTCATGCAGGAAGCCGAAAAGCTGGTAAAGGCGGGCGTCCGCGAGCTGCTGGTGATCTCGCAGGACACCAGCGCCTACGGTGCGGACCTGCGCTACCGCACGGAGTTCTGGCAGGGCCAGCCACTGCAGACGCGGTTCCTCGACCTGGCCCGCGCCCTGGGCAGCCTCGGCGCCTGGGTGCGCCTGCACTACGTCTATCCATACCCTCACGTCGACGATGTCATTCCGCTGATGGCCGCGGGCCAGGTGCTGCCCTACCTCGACATCCCGTTCCAGCACGCCAGCCCGCGCATCCTGCGGCTGATGCGCCGCCCGGCGCATGCCGAGGACACGCTGGCGCGCATCCGCCGCTGGCGCGAAGCCTGCCCGGACCTCACGCTGCGCAGTACCTTCATCACCGGCTTTCCGGGCGAGACCGAGGCGGACTTCCAGATGCTGCTCGACTGGCTCGAGGAGGCCCAGCTCGACCGCGTCGGCTGCTTCACCTACTCGCCGGTGGCCGGTGCCGCCGCCAATGAGCTGCCCGACCCCGTCGAGCCGGCAGTCGCCGAGGAACGCCAGGCCCGCTTCATGGAAGCCGCGGCGCGCATCAGCACCGCGAAGCTCACCGCGAAGGTCGGCAGGCGCATGCGGGTACTGGTGGATGAGGTCGGGCCCGGCGGCGCCGTGGCGCGCGGGCCCGGTGATGCGCCGGAGATCGATGGCGTGGTGCGCATTGCACAGCCGGGCGCCTGCAAGCCCGGTGATTTCCTCAACGTGGTCGTCACCGGATCGGATGCCTACGACCTGGAGGCGATGCGCAGCTGATCCGGCGCTCCAGTCGCCTTTTTGCAAACAATCGCCTGATTGCCCGCTGGATGGACCAGCCCGACGATTTCAACATTCTCGTCCATGCCAGCCCTGGATCGGGATCGCGTTCAGCCGTCCATTGAGACGAGAATCATTCGGCTTCGCGGCGCGGCTGTCCTGCTGGACGTCAATGGCGAATGACTCGCCCTGCAACCTGACGGCAGCCCAGCCGCGTCCGCTGCGCCTGCGCGGGGCCATACACCATGTCTCGCTGCGCTCGGCCGATGGTAGGGACTTGTTCAAGGACGCGGCCGACCGCAGGCAGCTGGACCGCGACATGGGCGATCTCCTGCGCCGGCATGCCGCCCGCGCCCACGCCTACTGCTGGATGAGCAACCACGTGCACCTGGCCGTGGAGATGGAACCGCAGCGCGCGGGGCTGTTCCAGCGGGATGTCGCCACGGCCTGCGGCCTGCCGGCACCGGGCTCACCGCCGCTGGTGGTGGACGCGCAGACCTACCTGCTGCGGCTGGTGAGGTACATCCACCTCAATCCCGTGGAAGCAGGGCTGGTGGCCGATGCGCGGGACTACCCCTGGTCGGGGCACCGCGTCTACCTGGGCTACGCCGGCGTGCCGTGGCTCTCGACGGACCATGCCTTCCGCCTGCTGGGTGGCGACCTGCTGTGGGCCACCGCGGCGTACCGGGCCTTCGTGCAACCCGATTTCGACTTCAGCGCAAGGCCGGCACCACGTGCCGGCCAATGATCTCGAGGGCTTCCATCGGGTTGTCGTGGAGGCGCAGCGAGATCGTCGTCTGGCCGGCCTCGCCGAACCTGCGGAAGCGCTCGATCTCGCGATCGAGATCCTCGAGGCCGCCGGTGGAGGTGAAGCCCTCGCAGAGCGCGTTGGTGATGCGGTCGGGTACGCCCCGGATGTTGCCGGAGCGGTCGAACCAGGCAGCGACGAAATCGTCCCAGTGCTCGCGCACGAACTGCACGTCCTCGGGGCCGAGGAACAGGCTGATCAGCTGCGGGTCGAGCTTGCGCGCGCGCCAGGCCAGCTCGCGGCGCGACTCGCGGTAGCCCTCGGCCCGGTCCTTCTTCAAGTGCCAGGCCCAGAAGCTGTTGATCCTGAAGCCTTCCTGCGGTGCCTCGCGGCGCGCCAGGCCCTCGCGGATGGCGGCGATCGCGGGCGGGAGGATTTCCAGCGGCGTGCAGCCGATGAACACGCCGCCGGCCACGCGGGCACCGGCGCGCATCATCTGGTGCCGGTAGGCGCCGAGGTACACCAGCGGCGGCGGCGCGCGCAGCCAGTCGTAGGCGCAGGGGAAGCGCACCTGGAAGTGCTCGCCCGCGTAGCCGTCCCTGCGCAGCTGCCCGCTGCCAGCGCCGATGACGATCTCCACCGCCTCGCGGACCGCGCCGACGATCTTCGGGGGCTTGGCCAGCGCCATGGCGTCGAGGTTGCCCTCGCCCGCGCCGATCGACAGCTGCGCGCGTCCGCCCGCCAGTTCGTTCAGCGACAGCAGCGCGTTGGCGATTTTCAACGGGTGCATCTCGAAGGGCGACAGGGCCAGCGCGCCGAGCTGCAGCCTGTCCGTCGCCAGCGCCACCGGGGCCAGCGAGACGAACGGATCCCAGTGGGCAAAGTAGTTCGACGCCCAGAGCGTCCGTACACCGTAGCGCTCGGCTGCCTGCGCCAGCTCCACCAGCTGCGCCGGGCCCAGGTCCGGCTCGACGATGATGTCGACTTCCATACGCGGGACTCCCGTCCTCAGCCCAGGCCCAGCCGGCCCCACTCGATGACCGGGCAGCGGTCCATGATCACCGTCAGCCCCACCCGGCGGCCGCGTTCCGCAGCCTCCTCGTTGACGACGCCGAGCTGCATCCACACCACCCGTGCACCGGCGGCGATCGCCTCGTCGACGACCGCCCCAGCCGCGGCGGAGTTGCGGAACACGTCCACGAAATCCACGGGCTGCGGGATCGAGGCCAGGTCCGGGTACACCGTCTCCCCGAGCAGCGTCTCGCCCGCATGGCCCGGATTCACCGGGATGCAGTGATAGCCCTTGCCCTGGAGGAAGCGCATGACCTCGTGCGAGGCGCGGTGCGCCTTGGGCGAGGCGCCGACCACGGCGATGCGCCGGGCGCCGCGCAGGGTGGCGCGGATGACGTCGTCCGGCGTCGCGTCGGCCACGGGACTAGCGCTTTTTCCGTGCCGCGGCCCGCCCGGGTGCCTTGCGCGGCGCCCGGCCCGCCGCCCGCTCCCAGCGCTGCTTGGCGCTGAAACCGAGCTTCCACAGCCAGGTCTCGGTATACAGGATCCTGTCGGGCACGATGCGGCAGACCTGGCGCTCGAAGGGCTTGCTGGTGTCCAGGGCCAGGTCGCTCATCCACTCGTGCCAGCGGAATACCTTCATGCCGTGGTCCCAGCCGCGCGCATGCGGCTCGATGATCTCGGCGCGGCCGAATATCTGTACGCCACGGGCGCTGTGCCAACCGTGGTAGGCGCCATGCACCGCCACCGAGACCCGTGGGTCCTCCTGCATCGCCTTGAGCTTCGGCGTGCCCGGATCCGGCAGCATGTACAGGTCCAGCCCGTCGGCGTAGTACTCGATCGGGCTCGCGATCGGCTGGCCGCGCCTGCCCACCGTCGCCAGCACGCACATGTTGGTGGAACCGAGCAGCTGCGCGATGCGGTCCTCCAGCTGCGCGCGGGGCAGGACCTTGCTGGGCCAGGGCGGCTCCACCCACTTGTAGGCAGTGCTCATGGCAGGGCTCTCCGGATAATGGTGCCAGACATATTTTCGACTTGATTGTCGACTGGCCCGATATGTTGCCAGAGCCCGCGGCCCCGCGCCCACCACGCCATGGACGGCGCGGGATTATTCCACCGTTACCGACTTCGCGAGGTTGCGCGGCTGGTCGACATCGGTGCCACGCAGGATGGCGGCGTGGTAGGCGAGCAGCTGCAGCGGCACCGTATACACCGCCGGCGCCTGCAGGTAGGTGACATGCCGCGGCATCTGGATGACCGTCACCCCGTCGCTGGATTCGAAGCCCGAGTCCGGGTCGGCGAACACGAAGAGCTCGCCGCCGCGGGCGCGCACCTCCATGAGGTTGGACTTCAGCTTCTCCAGCAGATCGTTGTTCGGCGCCACGGTGATCACCGGCATCTCGGCGTCCACCAGCGCCAGCGGCCCGTGCTTGAGCTCGCCCGCGGGGTAGGCTTCGGCGTGGATGTAGGAGATTTCCTTCAGCTTCAGCGCGCCTTCCATGGCGATCGGGTGCAGGACGCCCCGGCCGAGGAACAGCGCATGGCGCTTGTCGGCGAAGCGCTCCGCGAGCTTCTTCATCTCGGGATCGAGGACCAGCGTCTTCTCGATCAGCCCGGGAATCTCGATCAGCCGCGTCACCAGGCCGCGCTCGCGCTCGGCGTCGGCGCTGCGGTGCTTGGCGAGCGCGATCACCAGCATGGTCAGCGCGGCGATCTGCGTGGTGAAGGCCTTGGTAGAGGCGACCCCGATTTCCGGCCCGGCCCGCGTCAGCATCACCAGGTCCGACTCGCGCACCAGTGAGCTTTCCGGCACGTTGCAGATGGCGAGCGAGGACAGGAAACCCTCCTGCTTCGCCAGCCGCAGCGCCGCCAGCGTGTCCGCGGTCTCGCCCGACTGGGAGATGGTCACGAACAGGGTATTCGGCGTCACCACGGGATTGCGGTAGCGGAACTCGCTGGCGATCTCCACGTAGCAGGGGATGCGGCAGACCTGCTCGATCAGGTAGCGGGCGACCGAGCCCGCGTGGAAGCTGGTCCCACAGGCGACGATATGCACCGCCTGGGTGCGACGGAAGATCTCCGTAGCGTCCGGGCCGAAGGCGGCTTCCAGCAGCTTGCCGTTGGCGACCCGCTCCTCCAGCGTCTGCGCCACCGCGCGCGGCTGCTCGTGGATCTCCTTGAGCATGTAATGCGGGTAGGGGCCCTTCTCGGCGGCATCCGCGGAGAGTTCGCTCTCCTTCACGGGGCGATGCACGACCTGGCCATCGCGATCGATGACGCGGATGGCGTCCTTGCGGATCTCGGCGACATCGCCCTCCTCGAGGAACATGAAACGGCGAGTCACGGGCAGCAGGGCCGAGACATCCGAGGCCACGAAATTCTCGCCCTCGCCAACGCCGACCACCACCGGGCAGCCGCAGCGGGCCAGTACGATCAGGTCCGGATTCGCCTGGTTCATGACCGCCAGTGCATAGGCGCCCTGCAGTTCCGCCACCGTGGCGCGCACCGCCTCGAACAGGTCGCGCCTGCCCTTCTTCAGGTGGTAGTGGATGCGGTGGGCGATGCACTCGGTGTCGGTATCGGAAGTGAACACGTAGCCGAGCTTCTTCAGTTCGTCGCGCAGGTCCTCATGGTTCTCGATGATGCCGTTGTGGACGATGGCCAGGCCGTCCTGGGAGATATGCGGGTGCGCGTTGCGCTCGGCCGGCGCACCATGGGTGGCCCAGCGGGTGTGGGCAATGCCGACCGGCGCGTCGAACGGATCAGCAGCGAGCGCCGACTGCAGCTCCGCCACCTTGCCGAGCCGGCGCTGGCGGCGCAGCGCGCCGTTCTTCAGGACCGCAAGGCCCGCCGAGTCATAGCCGCGGTATTCCAGGCGGCGCAGGCCCTCCATCAGGATGGGGACCACGTCACGCCCGGCAATGGCTCCTACGATTCCGCACATGTTCTGATTATGTCTTGCTGGCAGTCCGGGAATGAAGGGCATTATCCGGGGAAGCGCCCGGCCATGCCCGAGACCAGGTCGCAGTTCGGCGACGAAACCCGCGCCGGATCCGCTATTTGGGCGTCTTGACCGGGCGCTTCCAGCCCGGAATGCTGATCTGCTTGCTGCGCGCCACGGTGAGCTCGCCTGGCGGCGCATCCTTGCTGATGGTGGAGCCCGCACCGATGGTCGCCCCGGCGCCGATGCTGACCGGTGCCACCAGTTCGACACCGGAACCGATGAAGGCCCGGTCACCGATGACGGTCTGGTGCTTGTTGGCACCGTCGTAGTTGCAGGTGATGGTGCCGGCGCCGACGTTGACCCGCTCGCCGATGGTGGCATCGCCGATGTAGGTCAGGTGGTTCACCTTGCTGTGCAGGCCGATCGCGCTCTTCTTCACCTCGACGAAGTTGCCGAGCTTGACGTCGCCGGCCAGCACCACGCCCGGGCGCACTCGGGCATAGGGGCCGATCTCGCAGTCGCGGCCGATGTCACCAGCCTCGATGACGCAGTGGCTGTGGACCACGGTTCCGGCGCCGAGTTTCGCATTGCGGATGCGACTGAAGGGCTCCACCACCACACCATCGCCGAGGCTGACCTCGCCCTCGAAAAGCACGTCGGGATAGATCGTGACATCGCGGCCGCAGCGCAGGCTGCCGTGGACGTCGATGCGCTCCGGATCGATGAGCGTCACGCCCGCCTGCAGCAACTCGCCGGCGATGCGCCGGCGCAGGAGGCGCCCGGCCTCGGCGAGCTGTGCCTTGTCGTTGACGCCCATGACCTCGGCGGCCGATCCGGCCGCCACGGCGGCGACGCCCATGCCGTCGCGCACGGCCAGCGCGATGATGTCGGTAAGGTAATACTCCTTCTGCGCATTGTCGGCGCGCAGGCGGCGGACCATGCGGCTGAGCGCCGCTGCGGGACAGGCCAGCAGCCCGGTGTTGATCTCGTGGATGGCGCGCTGCTCCGGCGTGGCGTCCCGGTCCTCGACGATGGCGACGATGCCGCCGCGTTTGCCACCGCTGCGGATGATGCGCCCGTAGCCGGCCGGGTCGGCGAATTCGGCGGTCAGCACCGCCAGCTGGCCAGCACGCGCCCCGGCCACCAGCCGTCGCAGGGTTTCCGGCCGGATCAGCGGCACGTCGCCGTAGAGGACCAGCACCACATCCCTTGCCGGGACCCGCGCCAGTGCCTGCCGGACGGCATGCCCGGTGCCACGCTGCTCGGCCTGGTGCACCCAGGTGAGCGCCCGGGAGCCAAAGGCTTCCTTGACGCGCTCGCCGCCGTGGCCATGAACCACGCGGATCTCCCGCGGCTTGAGGGCGCCGGCGGCGGCCAGCACGTGCTCGAGCAATGGCCGGCCGGCGAGCGGATGGAGCACCTTGGGCAGGCTGGAGCGCATGCGCTTGCCCTGCCCGGCAGCGAGAATCACGACGGTGGTTGCCATGGAACTCGGGGGAAGGAAAACGGGGACAGTTTACTCATTTCACCGGATGGGAAAGCGGGGACAGTTTACTCATTTCACGGTGGACGCTTTACCGGTCCGACCCGCCACCCGGTGAAATGAGTAAACTGTCCCCGCTTTCCCCCCGCTTTCCCGCTTCCTAGAGCTGTTTGCGCTTGCCCTTGAGCTTCTGCGCGGCGCGATAGCGGGCGGCAGCCTCGACCAGCTGCTGCTGGGCGTGGGCCAGGTCCTCGCGACCGGTCGCGCCCTTGAGCGCTTCCTCGGCCTTGCGGCGGGCGTCGTCGGCCGCCGCCTCGTCCAGCTCCTGCTCCCGCAACGCCGTATCGGCCAGGATGGTCACCTGCATCGGCTGCACCTCGAGGATGCCGCCGGTGACATAGAGGAACACCTCGTCCTTGCCCGCCGCCTGCACCCGCACCTCGCCCGGGCGCAGCGTCGTCATCAGCGGCGCATGGCGTGGCGCGATGCCGACGTCGCCCATCTTCGCCGGGCAGATCACCAGGTCCGCATCGCCCGAGTAGATGTGGCCTTCGGCGCTGACGATCTCGACGTGGATGGTCATTGCAGTGTCTTGGCCTTGGCGACGGCTTCCTCGATGGTGCCGACCATGTAAAAGGCCTGCTCCGGCAGGCTGTCGTACTCGCCACCGACAATGCCCTTGAAGGCGCGGATGGTGTCCTTCAGCGACACGTATTTGCCATCCTGGCCGGTGAACTGCGAGGCCACGAAGAACGGCTGCGACAGGAAGCGCTGGATCTTGCGGGCGCGCTGCACGGTGAGCTTGTCGTCCTCGGAGAGTTCGTCCATGCCGAGGATGGCGATGATGTCCTGCAGCTCCTTGTAGCGCTGGAGCACGGCCTGCACCGCACGGGCGGTGTCGTAGTGGTCCTGGCCGATGACGTTGGGGTCGAGCAGCCGGCTGGTGGAGTCGAGCGGATCCACCGCGGGGTAGATGCCCAGCTCGGCGATGTTGCGCGAGAGCACCAGCGTCGCATCCAGGTGCGCGAAGGTGGTGGCCGGCGATGGGTCGGTGAGGTCGTCCGCCGGCACGTAAATGGCCTGGAAGGAGGTGATGGAGCCGGTGCGCGTGGAGGTGATGCGCTCCTGGAGCACGCCCATTTCCTCGGCCAGCGTCGGCTGGTAGCCCACCGCGGAGGGCATGCGGCCGAGCAGTGCGGACACCTCGGTGCCGGCCAGCGTGTAGCGGTAGATGTTGTCGATGAACATCAGCACGTCGCGGCCTTCATCGCGGAAGTTCTCGGCGATGGTCAGCCCGGTGAGCGCCACGCGCAGGCGGTTGCCCGGCGGCTCGTTCATCTGGCCGTAGACCAGCGCCACCTTGTCGATGACGCCGCCGTCCTTCATCTCGTGGAAGAAGTCGTTGCCTTCGCGGGTACGCTCGCCGACGCCGGCGAACACCGAGTAGCCGGAGTGCTCCACGGCGATGTTGCGGATCAGTTCCATCAGCGTCACGGTCTTGCCCACGCCTGCACCGCCGAACAGGCCGATCTTGCCGCCCTTGGCGATCGGCATGATCAGGTCGATGACCTTGATGCCGGTCTCCAGCAGCTCGGTGGTCTTGGCCTGGTCCTCGTAGGAGGGCGCGGCGCGATGGATCGGCATGTGCTGGCTGGCGCCGATGGGGCCGGCCTCGTCCACCGGGTTGCCTAGCACGTCCATGATGCGGCCGAGGGTCTTGGTGCCCACCGGAACGGAAATCGGCTTGCCCGTGTTGGCGACCGGCAGGCCGCGCTTGAGGCCTTCCGAAGCGCCCATGGCGATGGTGCGCACGATGCCGTCACCGAGCTGCTGCTGGACTTCGAGCGTCAGCTGCGCCTCGTCGATCTTCAGTGCATCGTAGACCTTGGGGATGGCATCACGCGGGAACTCCACGTCCACCACCGCGCCGATGACCTGTACGACCTTTCCAGTGCTCATGGGATGTCTCTCCGATCCTCTAGACCGCCGCGGCACCGCCGACGATCTCGGCGATTTCACGGGTGATGCCCGCCTGACGGGCCTTGTTGTAGTCGAGCTGCAGCCTCTCGATGAGCTTGCCCGCGTTGTCGGTGGCCGCCTTCATGGCGACCATCTTCGCGGCCATCTCGCAGGCCACGTTCTCCACCGCCGCGCGGTAGACCTGGGTCTCGATGTAGCGTGTCAGCACGTCATCCAGCAGGTCCGCGGCACCGGGCTCGTAGAGGTAGTCCCAGTTACTCGGCAGCGATTCGGTGCAGGGCGCCTCGGCAGGCAGCAGGGTGCGCACGTCGGGCTTCTGGCTCATGGTGTTGAGGAAGCTGTTGTGCACGAGGAAGAGCCGGTCGATGCGCCCCTCCCGGTAGGCGTCGAGCATGACCGTCATGGCACCCACCAGTGCGGCGACATGCGGGTTCTCGCCGAGGTGGGTGGTGGCTGCGACGACGTTGACCTTCAGGCGCCGGAAGAACTGCACGCCCTTGGCGCCGATCAGGCAGAGGTCGGCCTCGATGCCCTTCTCCTGCCACTGGCGCAGTTCCGGCAGCAGACGCCGGAAGGTGTTGACGTTGAGGCCGCCGCAGAGGCCACGATCGGTGGTGATGACGATGTAGCCGACGCGCTTCACCTCCCGCGAGACCAGGTAGGGATGCCGGTACTCGGGGTGGGCCTTGAAGAGGTTGGCGATGACGTCGCGGATCTTGTCGGCGTAGGGGCGCGCGGCGGCCATGCGGCTCTGGGTGCGGCGCAGCTTGGAGGCCGCCACCTTTTCCATGGCCTTGGTGATCTTCTGCGTGCTCTTCACGCTCTTGATCTTGGTGCGGATTTCTTTTGCGCCTGCCATCTATCCAGTCCGGTCGGTGCGTTCACGCCCCCCCCTTGCGGCGGGGTCTCCAAAGTCGCTCCCCGATACTCGCTTGGTTTGGAGACCCCGCCTCCGGGAGGTCTGCCTCACCGTGCGTTTCCTCAGTAAGCCCCGCTGGTCTTGAAGTCCTCGCAGATTTTCTTCAGGCCGGCGGCGATGTCGTCGTTGTAGTCGCCCCCGGCGTTGATCTGCTCGATCAGTGCGCCGTGCTTTTCCTTCGCGAAGGCGTGCAGCGCGGTTTCGTAGGCGACCACTGACTTGGCCGGGACGGCGTCGATGTAGCCTTCGTTGACAGCGTAGAGCGACAGCGCCATGAGGCCGACCGGCAGCGGCGAGTACTGCTTCTGCTTCATGAGCTCGGTGACGCGCTGGCCGCGCTCGAGCTGCCTGCGGGTGGCTTCGTCGAGGTCGGAGGCGAACTGTGCGAAGGCCGCCAGCTCGCGGTACTGCGCGAGCGCGAGGCGCACGCCGCCGCCGAGCTTCTTGATGATCTTGGTCTGGGCCGAGCCGCCGACGCGCGACACCGAGAGGCCGGCGTTGATGGCGGGCCGGATGCCGGCATTGAACAGGTCGGTCTCGAGGTAGATCTGCCCGTCGGTGATGGAAATCACGTTGGTGGGCACGAAGGCCGAGACGTCGCCGGCCTGGGTCTCGATGATCGGCAGCGCGGTGAGCGAGCCGGTCTTGCCCTTGACCTTGCCGCCGGTCACCTTCTCGACGTACTCGGCATTGACGCGGGCGGCGCGCTCGAGCAGGCGCGAATGCAGGTAGAACACGTCGCCGGGGTACGCCTCGCGGCCCGGCGGGCGACGCAGCAGCAGCGACACCTGGCGGTAGGCCCAGGCCTGCTTGGTCAGGTCGTCGTAGATGATGAGCGCATCTTCGCCCTTGTCACGGAAGTACTCGCCCATGCTGCAGCCGGAGTACGGGGCGATGTACCACATGGCGGGCGAGACCGAGGCGGAGGCGGCCACCACGATGGTGTGCTCCATGGCGCCGTGCTCCTCGAGCTTGCGCACCACGTTGGCGATCGAGGAGGCCTTCTGGCCGATGGCGACGTAGATGCACTTAACGCCGGTGCCCTTCTGGTTGATGATGGCGTCGATGGCCACCGCGGTCTTGCCGGTCTGGCGGTCGCCGATGATCAGCTCGCGCTGACCGCGGCCGACGGGCACCATGGCGTCGATGGCCTTCAGGCCGGTCTGGACCGGCTGGTTCACCGACTGGCGGGTGATGACGCCCGGCGCCACCTTCTCGATGGGCGAAGTGCCGGCGGCCTTGATCGGGCCCTTGCCGTCGATCGGGTTGCCGAGCGAGTCGACCACGCGGCCGAGCAGGCCTTCTCCCACGGGGACCTCGAGGATGCGACCGGTGGTCTTCACCGTGTCGCCCTCGGAGATGTGCTTGTAGTCGCCGAGCACCACCGCGCCCACCGAGTCCTGCTCGAGGTTGAGCGCGAGACCGAAGGTGTTGCCCGGGAACTCGAGCATCTCGCCGTACTTGGCGTCAGCCAGGCCGTGGATGCGGCAGATGCCGTCGGTCACCGCGATGACGCTGCCGACGTCGCGCGCCTCGGCGGCGCTCTGGAAGTTCTGGATGCGCTGCTTCAGCAGCTCGCTGATTTCTGAGGCCTTGAGTGCCATCGTTTCGTTCCTCTGCCGTCTGTCGTTTGCCGTCGGCTAAACGCGAAGGGCCGTTGCCAGTTTGTCGAGTCCGGTGCGCACCGTGCCGTCGATGACCCGGTCACCGACCTGCAGCCGCGCGCCGCCGATGAGTCCCGCATCGACCTGCACGGTGAGGCGGATGCTGCGGTTGAAGCGCTTGTTGAGGGTTTCCTCGAGGCGGGCGCGCTGCTCGTCGCCGACCGGGGTGGCCGAAGTAAGCGTGACGTCGAGGCTCTTCTCCGCCTCGGCCTTCAGCACCGCGAACCGCGCCGCGATGTCCGGCAGCAGCGCCAGGCGCCGGTTCTCCACCAGCAGCCTCAGGAAGTTCTCGCCCCGGGAGCCGGTGCCCGCGAGCACGGTGCCGCCGACCTGCCCGCGGCAGACCTCGACCATGCTGCTGGCGAGGCGCGCCAGGTCGGCCGCCGGCGTGAGGATCAGCCGGCTGACGCCGGGCTCGACCACCAGCTGCGCGGCGAGTTCCAGGAAATCCTGCCAGCCCTGCAGCTGGCCTTCCGCCTGGGCCAGCTCGAAGACTGCCTGGGCGTAGGGCCGCGCGACGGTGCTGTCTTGCTCCGCCATGGTGGATCCTCAGATCTGCGCAGCCAGCTTGGTGAGCAGGTCCTGGTGGGTGCGCGCGTCGATCTCCCGCGCCAGGATCTTCTCCGCACCCGCCACGGCGATTGCCGCCACCTGGCCCCGCAGCTCGTCGCGTGCCCGGTTGATCTGCTGGTCGACCTCGGCCCTGCCGGACTGGATGATGCGGTCACGTTCCTGGTCGGCAGCCACGCGCGCTTCCTCGACGATGCCGTTGGCGCGGCTCTGCGCCTGGTCGAGGATGCCGCGCGCCTGGGCGCGGGCCTCGTCCACCATCGCCTGGATGCGCAGCTGGGCGTCCTCCAAGGCCTTGTTGCCCTTGTCGGCGGCCGCCAGTCCGTCGGCGATCTTCTGCTGGCGTTCCTCGATCATCGCCAGCAGCAGCGGCCAGACATACTTCATGCAGAACCAGACAAAGACCGCCATGGCGATCGCCTGTCCGATGAGGGTGAGATTGATATCCACCGCTATGCTCCTGACTTGGCCTGCCCTTGACCCTGTGCCGCGATCAGCCGCCGGCGGCGGTCTGCAGCTGGCCGATGAAGGGATTGGCGAACGCGAAGAACAGCGCGATACCCACGCCGATCATGGCCACCGCGTCGAGCAGCGCCACCACCAGGAACATCTTGGTCTGCAGCATGTTGGCCAGCTCCGGCTGGCGTGCGCAGCCCTCGAGGAAGCGGCCACCGAGCAGGCCCATGCCGATGCCGACACCGAGCGCGCCCAGACCGATCAGGATGGCCACGGCGATCGCGGTGAATCCAATTACAGTTTCCATCGTTTTCTCCTACCTCGAAATGCGCAAGTTGCGGACTAAGGATCTAGTGGTGCTCGCAGGCCTGGCTCATGTACACGATCGTCAGCATCATGAAGATGTATGCCTGCAACGTGATGATCAGGATGTGGAACACGGCCCAGGGGAAATGCAGCGGCAGCTGGTAGACACCGAGCAGCGCGATCAGGATGAACATCAGCTCGCCGGCGTACATGTTGCCGAACAGCCGCAGCGACAGTGACAGCGGCTTGGCCAGCAGGCCCACCGTCTCGAGCACGAAGTTGAAGATGATCACCAGCGGCCAGAACAGCAGCGGAACGCCCAGGTCCTTCGGGTTCAGCGGATGCATGGTCAGCTCGGCGAGGAAGCCGCCGGCGCCCTTCATGCGGAAGCTGTAGAACAGCACCAGGGCGAACACCGACAGCGACATGCCGAAGGTGATGTTGACGTCGGCCGTGGGCACGACGCGCAGGTAGTCGGCCACGCCCGGTGCCTGGACCGCGGCCGGCAGGAAGTCCACCGGGATCAGGTCCATGAAGTTCATCATGAACACCCAGGTGAAGATGGTCAGCGCCAGCGGTGCGATGAGCCGGCTCTTGCCGCTGAAGGTGCTGCGCACGCTGTCGTCGACGAAATCGACGATGAGCTCGACCAGCGCCTGCATCCGGCCCGGGCGGTCGCGGCTGGCGGTGACGGCAATGCGCCGGAAGAGATAGCCGAGGAACAGGGCGAGCAGCAGCGAGAACACCATGGAATCGACGTTGACGGCCCAGAAGTTGCCGTGGCATTCGTTCCACACCCACTGGTCGTCCGCACGGCACAGCTGCAGGTGGGTCAGGTGGTGCTGGATGTACCCGCCCGCGGTGTTGTGTGCTGCTTCAGACATGGCCTGGCTTTCGTCCTGTCCTAGTTCTTCTCGCCGCCGGTGTCCCGGCCCGCCGAACCTGCCTCCGGCCGGGCCTTGAACCATGGATAACCCGTTGCCAAGGCCACCCAGTACACCAGGAACGTCGCCGCGTACGCCGCCATCAGCGGCAGGAACTGCGGCTTCATGATCCGGATCGCCACCACGAACAACGCCGCCGTGATGGCAATCTTCATGAACTCACCTACATACACCGCCCGCATGAACCGCCCCGGTTCCTCGGCGGCGCTCACGCTGAACATGCGCAAGGCCTGGTACAGGCCCGGCACCGTCCCGATGCAGCCACCCGCAAGCGCCGAGCGGGCACTCGCCGCGCCGCCCAGCCAGCCGGCCATCGCCGTCACCAGCAGGGTCAGCGCCAGCTGGCCCGCGGCCAGGCGCCAGGCGGTCCGCCGCAGCAGTCGTCGCGCCTGCGGATCACTCATAGCGTTGGCCCGATCCAGCGCGCTCGGCGCGGGCAACAAAAAGGCCACCTCGCGCCCCTTCCGGGCGGTGCAGTGGCCGCACACGGTGCCTCAGGCACCGCAAAGCCGCAAAATTTTAAGGATTGGCGCCTGAGGATTCAAGCAGAAATGAACCCGGGCCGGACGCGGCGGGCGCGCACTACTGGATGTGCGCGATGATGCCGTCGAGTTCGTCGAGGCTGGTGTAGTTGACCACCAGCTTGCCGCGCCCCTTGCTGCCGTGCTGGATCTGCACCCGCGCGCCGAGGCGGTCGGACAGCTCGTGTTCCAGGCGCTGGACATCGGGATCCACCGCGCGGGGCCGGTCGCCCCCCTGGGTGGCGCCACCCGCCTGCACCCGGCGCACCAGCGCCTCGGTTTCGCGCACCGAAAGGCCCTTTTTGGCAACCAGGCTGGCCACCTCGGCCTGCATCCGCGGGTCGGTGAGCCCGAGCAGCGCGCGGGCATGCCCCATTTCCAGCGCCCCGGAGCGCAGCAGCGTCCGCGCCTGCTCCCCGAGTTCCAGCAGCCGCAGCAGGTTGCTGACCGCCGCCCGGGAACGGCCGATGGCATCGGCGGCTTCCTGGTGGGTGAGCTGGAATTCACCGATCAGCCGCTGCACGGCCTGGGCTTCCTCCAGGGGGTTGAGGTCTTCCCGCTGGATGTTCTCGATCAGGGCCTGGGCGATGACGGCGGAATCCGGGATCTGGCGTACCACGGCCGGCACGGTCGCGAGGCCAGCCATCTGCGCGGCCCGCCAGCGGCGTTCGCCGGCGATGATCTCGTAGCGAACCTCCCCTGCCGCGGTGCTGGCCGGCAGCGGGCGCACCACGATGGGCTGCACCAGGCCCTGGGCCTTGATGGACCGGGCGAGGTCTTCGAGCGCCGCAGGGTCCATGTCCTGGCGCGGCTGGTATTCACCGCGCTGCAGGAGTTCGACGGGGATCTGCCTGAGGCCCTCGCGCGGCTCGGTCTGCACCGGCCTGGCAGGCGGGCTGGCATCGCCGAGCAGGGCGTCGAGGCCGCGTCCGAGTCCTGTTCTTCTGGCGCTCATGGGCTGTCCGGGGGTGGCCGGCGGATGCGGGGCATTCTAGCTTGAGTGTGGTGGGTCATGCGGCGGTGCTGGCGTCGCGCCGGATGACTTCCTCGGCAAGCTGAACGTAGGCCTGCGCGCCGCGCGAGCTCCGGTCGTGATGAATGGCGGAGAGGCCGAAGCTCGGCGCTTCGGCCAGGCGGACGTTGCGCGGGATGATGGCGTCGTAGACCTTGTCGCGGAAGTGCTTCAGCAGCTGGTTGGAAACCTCTGCGGCGAGCCGGTTGCGCGGGTCGTACATGGTGCGCAGCAGGCCCTCGATGCGCAGCTGCGGGTTCACGGTGTTGCGCACCTGCTTGATGGTCTCCAGCAGCGAGGACAGCCCCTCCAGGGCGTAGTACTCGCACTGGATGGGAATCAGCACGCCGTCGGCTGCGGTCAGGGCATTGAGCGTGAGCATGTTGATCGACGGCGGGCAGTCGATCAGCACGTGGTCGTAGAGGCCGCGTACCGGTTCCAGCGCCTTTTTCAGCCGCAGTTCGCGGCCGATCTCCTGCAGCAGGCGCACCTCCGCGGCGGTGAGGTCGGCGTTGGCGGGCAGCAGGTCGAACTGGCCGTCCTGCACCGGCACGATGCTGTCCTGGGCAGCGGAGTCGCCGAGCAGCACGTCGCAGGCGGTGCTGGCGAGCGCCGCCTTGTCGACACCGCAGCCGGTGGTGGCGTTGCCCTGGGGGTCGAGGTCGACCAGCAGCACGCGCTTCTCGGCGGCGGCGAGCGCCGCAGCCAGATTCACCGCGGTGGTGGTCTTGCCCACGCCGCCCTTCTGGTTGGTGATCGCGACGATGCGTCCCACGGCGACCTCAGCGTTCCAGCACGATGATGTGGCGCTCGGCGTCGAGCCCGGGTACCTGAACGCGGTCCACAGAGCTGGCCCGCCAGGGGGCCGGCAGCGCAGCCAGTTCGTCGTCGGGCCGGCGACCCTTCATCGCCAGCAGCCGCCCGCCGGGGGCGGCCAGCCGGCCACAGGCGGCGATGAAATCCGCGAGGCTCGCCAGGGCGCGACATACCACGGTGTCGAACTGCCCAGCGGCGGAATAGGCCTCGAGTCGCGCCTGCACCAGGCTGACGTTGGTGAGCCGCAGGTCGCTCACCACCTGGTGCAGGAAGCGCAGCTTCTTGCCCACCGAGTCCACCAGTGTGAAGTGGCGGGCCGGCTCCAGCAGCGCCAGCGGAATGCCGGGCAGGCCGGCGCCGGTACCGGCGTCGAGGATGGCACCGCCCTGCAGGTAGGGCCGGGCGGTCACGGAGTCGAGGATGTGCCGCAGGGCCATGTCGTCCATCGCGGTGATGCGGGTGAGGTTATAGGCCCGGTTCCACTGCTGGATCAGCTCCAGGTAGCGGACCAGCGCCCCGGTGAGGTTCTCGTCGGCCGGCACGCCGAGCTGCGCCAGGCCTTCCGTCAGGCGCTGTTCGACGTCCATGGTCCGGGTCCGTGGCAGGCGGCCGCAGTTCGCGCAGAGTATAGCCAAATCGGCCGGACCGACCCGCGGCCAGGCTCAGGATTCCCTCTCCTGCTGCCCGGTGATGAGCCTTGCGCCGCGCTGGAACATCAAATACGACCACAGCCACTGGACGATCACCATGATGCGGTTGCGCACGCCGATGAGGAAGAACACGTGGGCGCCGCCCCAGAGCCACCAGGCCAGGTAGCCGCGCAGGCGCAGCCGGCCGAAGTCGATGACGGCGCTGTGGCGCCCGATGGTCGCGAGGTTGCCCTGGTGGTGGTAGCGGAACGGGCCTGGATCGCGCTGACCGGCGCTGCGCGCGGCGATCACGGCGGCCACATGGCGCCCGGCCTGCTTCGCCGCCGGCGCGATCCCGGGCACGAAGCCGAGCACCGCATCGGCGATGCGCGCGGCATCGCCGACCACGAACACCTCCGGCAGGCCCGGCACGGACAGGTCTGGCGCGACGGTCACCCGCCCCTGCGGGTCGGCCGGCACGCCGAGCCAGCTGGCCAGGGGCCCGGCCTGCACGCCCGCGGCCCAGAGCGTCGTGGCCGCTGGCTGCAGCTCGCCATCGATGCGTACCCCGCCGGCCTCGCAGGCGGTGATCCTGCGGCCGGTCTGCACCTCGACGCCAAGGCGCGCCAGGGCACGTGCCGCGTAGTCTGCCAGCGAGGGAGCGAAAGCAGGCAGCAGGCGCGGCCCGGCCTCGACCAGGATCACACGCGTGGTGCGCGTGTTGATGCGGCGGAAATCCGCGGCGAGGACCTTGCGGGCGAGTTCGCTGATGGCCCCTGCCAGTTCCACGCCGGTCGGGCCGCCGCCGACCACTACGAACGTCAGCAGGCGCTGCCTATCCGCCGCATCCTCTGCCATCTCGGCTCGCTCGAAGGCCAGCAGGATGCGGCGGCGGATCGCCGTGGCGTCCTCCACCGACTTGAGCCCCGGCGCATGCGCTTCCCACTCGGGATGACCGTAGTAGTTGTGGCGCGCGCCGGTGGCGAGGATGAGGTAGTCGTAGGGCACGCGCCTGTCGCCCAGCAGGACCGCCCGCTGCGCGGTGTCCACCCCGGTCACCTCGGCGAGCTGCACCAGCACGGCGGGCTGGTTGCGGAACACGCCGCGCACCGGCCAGGCGATGTCGCCGGGCGACAGGCCGGCGGTCGCCACCTGGTAGAGCAGGGGCTGGAAGAGGTGGTAGTTCTGCCGGTCGATCAGCGTAATGGCCACCGGCGCCCGGGCACGGGCGAGTGCCTTGGCGGCGGCGAGGCCGCCGAAGCCGGCGCCGACGATCACCACCGAAGCTGCCGGCTGCGATGCCGCCATGGGTACGCCGCGCCCGGCCATGTCGCGGCGGCTCAAGCCAGGCGCACGAGTGTCCGGCCGGTGATGCGCCCGTCGATGTAGGCGTCGAAGCAGGCCGGCAGGCCATCGAGGTCCACTTCGCGGGCGACGATGCGCTCGAGCTGCGCCGGCTTCAGGTCCGCACCGAGGCGCCGCCAGATGGCGATCCGCAGCTCCCGGGGCACATCGCCGGAGCTGATGCCGAGCAGGCTCACGCCGCGCAGGATGAAGGGCATGACCGTGGTCTCCAGCTGCGGGCCGGCCGCCAGGCCGATGCTGGCGATGTTGCCGAGCGGAACCACGCTGCGTGTCAGCCAGGCGAGCACGCTGCCACCGAGGTTGTCCACGGCACCGCCCCAGACCGCCTTCTCGAGCGGCCGCGTGCCCAGTGCCGTGCCGTCCAGGATCTGCACGGCGCTGGCGCCCAGGCTGCGCAGGTACTGCTCCGCCCCGGGCTTGTGGGTCAGCGCCGTCACGCGATAGCCCTGGCGGCTGAAGATGTCGATGGCCACGCTGCCGACACCGCCGGTCGCGCCCGTCACGGCGATCGGGCCGAGCCCCGGGTGCTGGCCGTTCTGCTCCATGCGGTGCAGGGCATAGGCGGCGGTGAAGCCCGCGGTGCCGATCGCCATCGCCTCGCGCAGGCTGAGCCCCGGCGGCAGGGGATTGAGGAAATCGGCGGGGAGGCGCGCGTACTCGCTGAAGCCGCCGTCATGGGTCTCGCTGAGGCCGCAGCCGCAGGCGACCACTGCGTCGCCCGGCCTGAAGCGCGGGTCTGCGGAGCTCACCACGGTGCCGGCGACGTCCACGCCGGCCACCAGCGGGTAGCGGCGCAGGATGCGGCCCTTGCCGGTGGCGGCCAGCGCGTCCTTGTAGTTGATGCCCGACCAGGCGGCACGGATGACGACGTCACCGGCCGACAGCTCCTCGAGGCGCAGCCGTTCGAGGCGCGCCACGCTGCGCTCGCCCTCGAGGTGAACCCGGAAAGCCCGGAAGTCCTTCATTGCGCTCTCCCGGAGACGACTCCGGGGCGCAAGCGCCCCGGAAGCAGCGACGAACCGGCGCGGCCCCTGGGGCCGCCGCGCCCGCCTACTTGTTGTAGTGAACCGTGAACAGGCCGGACTGGGCCGCGAAAAAGGCGGCGAGGTCCCTGACGTCGGCATCCTCCAGCGTGCCTACCTGACCCTGCATGACCGGATCCTGGCGCGCCTTTTCCCGGTAACTGGTGATGGCCTGCACCAGGTAGTCCTCGTGCTGGCCGGCGAGGTTCGGCCAGATGGGCGAGGCGCTGATGCCGGTCTCGCCGTGGCAGGCGGCACAGACCGTCGCCTTCTCCTTGCCGCGGCTGGCGGCCGCGGAGCCGCCGGCGGCAGTCGCCGGCTTGGCGTCACCCTCGCTGGCGAGGAAGGCGGCAATGTCCTGCATGTCCTGGTCGGAGAGCGTCGCTGCCTGGGCCTGCATGGTCGTATGCGGCCGGGACTTCGCCTTGTACTCCTGCAGCGCGATCACGAGGTAATCGGCCTTCTGGCCACCGAGCTTCGGCACGCGGTAGGACGGGTAGGCATTGCGGTAGCCGGGAATGCCGTGGCAGCCCATGCAGGTCGAGGCCAGCTCGGCACCGCGGGCCGGATCCCCGGCGGCCTGGGCACCCATGGAAACTGCGGCCATGGCCGTGAGGGCGGCGATCAGCGCAAAACGTCGACTCATGCAAAGGACCTCGGGTGGGGAAAGGGGACAGGCCAGCAGCCGCCCCGCAGCGGCGGTATGTTAGTGTGACTTCCCCGTCTTTTCTAGAGAGATTGCCATGCCCCGCAGCATTGCCACCCTTCTCTGCATCACCGTCCTGGCGGGCACCACGACTGCGCTGGCGCAGCCTGGAAGCATGCCGATGCCGCCGCGGACCATCACGGTATCGGGCAGCGGCTCGGTCACCGGCACGCCCGACAAGGCGCAGGTACGGCTGACCGTACAGAAGACCAACGCCTCGATGGACAAGGCCCGGACCGAGGTCCTGGCCGTGGTCCAGCGCTTCCTGGCGCTGACGAAGAAGCTTGGCATACCCGAGGGCAAGGTTCGCAGCAGCAGTGCCACGGTGAACCCGCAGTACCGCTGGGACCAGCCGACATCCCGCCAGGTGCTCGAAGGTTATTCCGTGCAGCGCGAGTTCGAGGTCGAGCTGACCGACCTGGACAAGCTCGGCGCCCTGGTGGAAGGCGCGGTGGACGCCGGGGTCAACCACGTCGCCCCGCCGGTGCTCGACAGCAGCAAGCGACGCGACCTGAACCGCCAGGCCCTCGCGGCGGCGGCCAGGGATGCCGAGGCCAATGCGCGGACGATCGCCGACACCCTCGGCGTGAAGCTGGGTAGCCTGCGTGAACTGACGGCTGGCGGGGCCGAGCCACCGCGCCCGCCGATGCCCATGCCGATGGTGAAGATGGCGATGGCGGAGATCGCCAGCGTCGACGGGGCGGCCACGTACTCCCCAGGCAGCCTGGACTTCGAGGCCACGGTAACCGCCAGTTTCGAGCTCAGTGGCCCATAATTGTCACTGTCAACTAAGTGTATTTCTAACTGACTGATTTCAGGATACTTTCCTGAATCTCCGCAACCCGGTGGCAAGCCACCTCCGCGGCTCCGTGGCGCGCCAGGACCGGCACCTGGGCGGCACAGATTTCCCGGGCATGCGGGCAGCGGGTACGGAATACGCAGCCGTCCGGCGGCGCCAGCGGTGAGGGCACCTCTCCCGCCAGCCCGACCCGCGGCCGCGAGCGCTCGAGCCGCGGATCGGGCAGCGGCGCGGCGGCGAGCAGAGCGCGCGTATACGGGTGCCGCGGGTGGCCGAACAGCTCGCCGGCCGGCGCCATTTCCATCACCCGCCCGAGGTACATCACCATCACCCGCTGGCTCACCTGGCGGATCACCGCCAGGTCGTGGCCGATGAAGATCAGCGACAGATCCAGCAGCCGGCGCAGCTCCAGCAGCAGGCGCAGGATCTGGGCGCGCACCGAGACATCGAGCGCGCTGACGGCCTCGTCGCAGACGATCAGCTTCGGCCGGGTGATCAACGCCCGGGCGATGGCCACGCGCTGGCACTGCCCGCCGGAGAACTGGTGGGGGTAGCGGTTCATGTGTGACGGGTCGAGACCGACCCGGCTCAGCATCTCGGCCACCTGATTGCTGCGCTCGGCGTCAGTCAGGCCGGGCTCGAAGGTTTCCAGCGGCTCGGCGACGATGTCGCGCACCGTCATGCGCGGGTCCAGCGAGGCCAGCGGATCCTGGAACACCACCTGCAGGTCGCGGCGCATCGCATCCAGCGCGGCACGCTCCAGCTGCCCCAGGTCCCGGCCGAGGAAGCTCACGCTCCCGGCGCTGGCCGGCACCAGCTGCAGCACCGCCCGCCCCAGCGTGGACTTGCCGCAGCCGGACTCGCCGACCACGCCCAGCACCTCGCCGGGCGCCAGTTCGAAGCTCAGGTCCTCGACGGCCCGCAACAGCCGCTTGCGGCCAAGCAGCCCGTCGGCCAGCACCGGATAGCCGACCCGCAGCCCGCGAACCTGCAGCAACGGCGCCGCCCCCGCATGGCGCAGCGGCGGCGCGGGTGGCCCGGCGCGATCCAGCCGCGGCACTGCGGCCAGCAGGGCGCGGGTGTAGCGCTCGCGAGGCGCGTAGAAGATCTCCTCCGGACTGCCCGCCTCGCGGCACTCGCCCTGCTGCATCACCAGCAGCCGGTCGGCCAGGCCGGCCACCACCGCGAGATCGTGGGTGATGAGGACGATGGCGGTGCCGAAGCGCGCGCGCAGCGTATGCATGAGCTCGAGGATCTGCGCCTGCACCGTCACGTCGAGCGCCGTGGTCGGCTCATCGGCCACCAGCAACGCCGGGCGGCAGAGCAGCGCGGTGGCGATCATCACCCGCTGGCGCATGCCGCCGGAGAGTTCGTGCGGGTACTGGCGCAGGCGCCGGCCGGCGTCCTGGATGCCGACCGATTCGAGCATCGCGCCGGCCTCCCGTGCCGCATCGCGGCCACGCAGCCCGCGATGCGCGCGCAGCACCAGCGCCATCTGCGCGCCAATGGCCAGGTACGGGTTCAGCGAGGTCATCGGGTCCTGGAAGATCATGGCGATGCGCGAGCCGCGCACGCGGTTGAGGCCCGCCTCGTCGAGCGCCAGCAGGTCACGGCCCTCGAACAGCGCCCGGCCGCTGGCCCGCCCGTTGGCCGCCAGCAGGCCGAGCAGGGCCAGCATCGCCTGGCTCTTGCCGGAGCCGGATTCGCCGACGATGCCGAGCACCTCGCCGGGAGCGACCGCGAAATCCAGCGAGCGCACCGCCTGCAACGGCCCGGCCGGCGTGTCGAAGCGCACGCCGAGGCCGGTGACATCGAGCAGCGGGGCGCTCACGAGCGGCTCCGGTCGCGCGGATCCAGGGCATCGCGCAGCCCGTCACCGAGGAAGTTGAAGCAGAACAGCGTCAGCGCCAGGAACAGCGAGGGGAACACGATCATCCACCAGGCCGTCTCCAGCTCCTGCGCGCCCTCGCTGACCAGCGCGCCCCAGGACGTCATCGGCTCCTGCACGCCGAGGCCGAGGAAGCTCAGCACGGATTCCACCAGGATCACGTGCGGGATGGTGAGCGTGACGTAGACCACCACGACGCCCAGCAGGTTGGGCACGATGTGACGGCGGATGATGCGGCCGGCGGGCACGCCGCCGGCCCGGGCAGCCTCGACGAACTCGCGGTTGCGCAGCGACAGCGTCTGGCCGCGGACGATGCGCGCCATGTCCAGCCAGTTGATGGCGCCGATGGCGATGAAGATCAGCACGATGTTGCGGCCGAACAGCACCATCAGCAGGATCACCAGGAACATGAAGGGCAGCGCGTAGAGCACGTCCACCACACGCATCATCAGCTGGTCCAGGCGACCGCCGACATAGCCGGCCACGGCACCGTAGAGCACGCCGATGGCCAGGCTCACCGCGGTGGAGACCAGGGCTACCAGCAGCGAAATGCGCCCGCCCCACAGGGTGCGCACCAGCAGGTCGCGCCCCAGCGCATCGGTGCCGAACAGGTGCCCGCTGGCCAGCGACGGCCCGACGGCGATGTTGTCCCAGTCGGTCTGCTCGTAGCTGTACGGGAGGAAGAAGGGCGCCACGACCACCACCAGCGCCATCACCACCAGCAGCCAGAGCGCAGTGATCGCCGCGCGGTTGCCGCGCAGGGTGGCCCAGGCGTCCGACCACAGGCTGCGGGCCTCGTCGCCTCCGGCATCCCGGCTCATGGCAGATGGCGGATGCGCGGGTCGAGCAGCCCGTACACCAGGTCCACGAGGAAGTTGCAGAGCAGGATCAGCGTGCCGTAGAACACCACCACGCCCATCACCAGCGTGTAGTCGCGATTGAGCGCGCCGGTGACGAAGAAGCGGCCGATGCCCGGCAGCCCGAAGATCTGCTCGATGACCACCGAGCCGGTGATCAGCGCAGCCGTTGCCGGTCCCAGGTAGGAGACCACCGGCAGCAGCGCGGGCCGCAGCGCATGTCGCAGCAGGATCTGGCCCGATGACAGGCCCTGGGCGCGGGCGGTGCGGATGTAGGGGCTCGACAGCACCTCGATCATGCTGGCGCGGGTCAGCCGCGCCAGGTAGGCGACCTGCGGCAGCGCCAGCGTGATCACCGGCAGCACCAGGTGGCGCCAGGCACCGCCGCCATAACCACCTGCCGGCAGCCAGCCGAGCCCCACCGCCACCACCAGCACCAGCAGCGGCGCCATGACGAAGTTCGGGATGGAGATCCCGGTCATCGCCGCCGCCATCACCAGGTGATCGCTCGCGGCATTCTGGCGCAGCGCCGCCCAGGCGCCGGCCGACACACCCGCCAGCAGCGCCAGCAGCATGGCCAGCGCACCGATGCGCAGCGAGACCGGGAATCCGGCCCGGATCAGCTCGGTCACGCTGAAGTCGCGGTACTGCAGTGACGGGCCGAAATCACCGCGTGCGAGGTTGCCGAGGTAGCGACCAAACTGCCGGACCAGCGGCTCGTCCAGGTGATAGGCCTGGCGCAGGTTGGCCTCGATCTCCGGCGGCAGGTCGCGCTCGCGGTCGAAGGGACCACCGGGCGCGGCACGGATCAGGAAGAACGCGGCGGCGATCAGCACCAGCAGCGTGGGAATGCCCGTCAGCAGGCGCTGGATCGTGAACCGCAGCATGGGTGCATGGTGCCTCGCTGGCGCGCGGACGGGAAGCGCCGCCGGCTGCCACGCTCAATGGCGGAGGATGTAGAGGTCCTTGCTGTGGTGGTGGTCCATGAGGTTTGGCCGGTAGCCGCCGACCCAGGGCTTCACCAGCCGCTTGGACGCGTAGAAATACAGCGGGATCAGCGGCTGGTCGGCGAGCAGCTGCCGCTCGGCCGCCTCCAGCAGCGCACGCCGCTCGGCGGGATCAGCCGTGGCAGCCGCCTGGTCGAGCAGCGCGTCGTAGGCCGGATTGCCGTAGCCGGGGTCGTTCTGGCCGTTCGCGGAGTGCAGCAGCTGCAGGAAGGTGTAGGCATCGTTGTAGTCGCCGATCCAGCCGGAGCGGAACACCTGGGTGATGACCCGGCGCTTGCGGTTCTCGATGAAGACCTTCCACTCCTGGTTCAGCAGCTTCGTGCGCACGCCCAGCGTCTGCTTCCACATGGCCGCCAGCGCGCCGGCGATGCGCTTGTGGTTCTGGTCCGTGTTGTAGAGCAGCTCGACCTCCAGCGGGTGTTGGTCGGAGTAACCGGCCTCTTGGTACAGGCGGCGCGCCTCGGCGTTGCGCTGCTCCTGGGTCCAGTCCGCCCAGGCCGGACGCTGGCCGCTGTAGTTCACCACCGGCGGCACGAAGCCCCAGGCCGGCTGCTCGCCGGTGCCCATCACCCGCTGCGTGAGGATGTCGCGGTCTACCGCCATCGACAGCGCGAGGCGCAGCGGCAGGTTGTCCCTGAACGGCGGGCGGGTGTTGTTGAAGCCGAAGTAGTAGGTGCCAAGGTAGGGAGCGATGCGCAGCTCGCCCGGCAGCTGGTCGCCCAGCCAGCGCACCTGGCGGAAGGGCACGCCCTCGGTCATGTCGAGCTCGCCGGCGCGGTAGCGGTTGACCTCGGCGTCGTCGTTCTCGATGGGGTAGTACCAGACTTCGTCGATGCTGGTGCGGGCGTCATCCCGGTAGTACCGGTTGCGCAGCAGCCGGATATGGGACTGGATCACCCACTCTTCCAGCCGGTAGGCGCCGTTGCCGACCAGGTTGCCGGGGCGGGCGAACTTCTCGCCGTAGCGCTCGACCGACGGCCGGTGCACGGGGTAGGCGCTGCTGTGGGTGAGCAGGCCGAGGAAGTAGGGCGTCGGCCCCGACAGACGGATCTCCAGCGTCGCCGCGTCGAGCGCGTGCACGCCGAGCGCCGTGGGCGGCAGGCGCCCATTGACCACCGCCTCGGCGTTCAGGATCGGGTACAGGATGCTCGAGTAGCCGTTGAGCGTCGCCGGATCGCAGCTGCGGCGCAGGCTGTACTCGAAATCCTGCGCCGTGAGCCGGTCGCCGTTGCTCCAGCGCGCGTCGGGACGCATGTGGAAGCGATAGCCGAGGCCATCGGCGCTGACCTCCCAGCTGGCCGCGGCACCGGGCACCAGCTCGCCATCCTCGGTTTCCAGCACCAGTCCCTCGAACAGGTCGCGCGCGATGTTGGCGGCCGCGACGCTCTCCATTCGGTGCGGATCGAGGCTTTCCGGCTCCGCGCCATTGCCCTTGCGCAGCAGCTGCTGCTGCGCGCGTTCCTGGCCGCCGGGGCCACCGGCCGGGCCGGCACTGGCCGACGGCGCAGCGGCGCGCTCGCCACAGCCGGCGAGCAGGCAGCAGAGCAGCGCCGGCAGCAGGAAGCCGCGCCCGGTGGCGTCCTCAGGCACTGCGGGCCCGCTGCTTCTTCAGGTGTACCAGCAGCAGCGAGATGGCTGCCGGGGTGACGCCGGAGAGGCGCGCGGCCTGGGCCAGGGTCAGTGGCCGCGCCGCGCTCAGCGCCTGGCGCGTTTCGTTGGACAGCCCACGCACGGTGGCGTAGTCGATGTCCTGCGGCAGGACCGCGTCGGCGTGGCGCCGGCTGCGCTCGATCTCCAGCTGCTGGCGCTGCACGTAGCCGTCGTAGCGCGCCTGCACCTCGACCTGCGCCACCACCTGCTCACCGCACTCCGGTGCCTCATGGGCCGGGACCGGCCGCGGGCCGACCACGGGCAGCGCCGTGACCAGTGCATGGCTCGCGCCGGGCCGCCGCAGCAGCTCGAAGGCGCGCTGTTCGCGGCGCAGCGGCCCGCCCATGGCAGCCGCGGTGGCCGCATCCACGGCGTCGGGCTGCACGACGATGCCCTGCAGCCGGGTGGTCTCCGCGGCGATGGCCTCGCGCCTGGCACAGAACCGCTCCCAGCGCGCGTCGTCGACCAGTCCCAGCTCACGGCCGACCGGTGTCAGGCGCAGGTCCGCGTTGTCCTCGCGCAGCAGCAGGCGGTACTCGGCACGGCTGGTGAACATGCGGTAGGGCTCGACCGTGCCGCGGGTGATGAGGTCATCCACCAGCACGCCGATGTAGGCCTGCTCGCGGCCAGGCGACCAGGGCTCGCGCCCGAGTGCGGCGCGGCCGGCATTGAGGCCGGCCAGCAGGCCCTGCGCGGCGGCTTCCTCGTAGCCGGTGGTGCCGTTGACCTGGCCGGCGAAGTACAGCCCGGCCACCGCGCGGGTCTCCAGTGTCGGCTTCAGGTCCCGCGGATCGAAGAAGTCGTACTCGATCGCGTAGCCGGGCCGCGTCAGGCGGGCGTTGCCGAATCCCGGAATGCTCCGTACCAGTGCCTGCTGGACGTCGAAGGGCAGGCTGGTGGAAATGCCGTTGGGGTAGAGCTCCGTGCTGTCGAGCCCCTCGGGCTCGACGAAGATCTGGTGGGAGCTGCGCCCGGCGAAGCGCACCACCTTGTCCTCGATCGAGGGGCAGTAGCGCGGCCCGGACCCCTCGATGGCGCCGGTGAACAGCGGCGAGCGGTCGAGGGCGCCGCGGATGATGTCGTGCGTCGCCTCGGTGGTACGCGTGATGTGGCAGTTCACCTGGCGCGGATGCTCCGCCCTGCGCCCGAGGAAGGAGAACACCGGCACCGGCACATCGCCCGGTTGCGGCTGCATCACGCTGAAATCGACGCTGCGGGCATCGATGCGCGGTGGCGTGCCGGTCTTCAGTCGGCCCACCCGGAACGGCAGCTCGCGCAGCCGGTCGGCGAGTTCGATGGAGGGCGGATCCCCGGCACGGCCGCCGGCATGCTGCTCGAGGCCGACGTGGATGCGGCCGCGGAGGAAAGTGCCGGCCGTGAGGACCACGGTGGCTGCATGCAGGCACTGGCCGATCTGGGTGCGTACGCCGGTCACGCGCCCGCCCTCGACCAGCAGGTCGGCGACGCTGGCCTGGAACAGCTCGAGGCCGGGCTGCGCATCCAGCAGGGCGCGCACCGCGGCCTTGTAGAGCACGCGATCGGCCTGGGCGCGCGTGGCGCGCACCGCCGGTCCCTTGCTGGCGTTGAGGATGCGGAAGTGGATGCCGGCACGGTCCGCGGCGCGGGCCATCAACCCGCCCAGCGCGTCGATCTCGCGCACCAGGTGGCCCTTGCCGATCCCGCCGATCGCGGGATTGCAGCTCATCTGGCCGATGGTCTCGAGGTTCTGCGTCAGCAGCAGTGTGCGCGCGCCGAGGCGCGCGGCGGCCGCAGCCGCCTCGCTGCCGGCATGGCCACCGCCGACCACGATCACATCGAAGCGCGATTCCTGCTGCATGGCTCCGGCACCCTTGCCGGCGGCAGGCTCCCGGCTGCCGCGGCGGCGCGCATTGTAGCGCGGCCACCGCCCAGCCACGGCGTTCACCATAAGCGGGACCGTCCGGCAGGCTGCGACGGGCGTCACAGTCGAGGCCAGCTGCTTTCTGCGACGCTAGTCTCACTTGCTGCGCCCGCGATCGTCGCCGGTGCAGCCACGCCAGCAACAAGAACAAGAACAGGCAGCCATGGCAGACGGCGAATTCGCACCGGAAATGTCCCCTGAAGTCCAGCCCGCGCAGCGGGCCTCCTGGCAGGCCTCCCTGCCGGCCACCGGGTTCTACCTCGCCTGGGCGGGACTCGCATTCCTCAGCCATCTCGCCGGACGCACCACGCTGGACCCCGCCGCCGCAGGGCTGCTGGCCGGTGCCGTGCTGGTGACCAATGCGCTGCTCGCGCTGCTGAGCCTGCCCACGGTGCGCGAGGACAGCGACGCAGCCGTCGCCACCGCACAGGCCGGCCTCGCCATCGCCTGGACCACCGTCTACGCCGTGCTCGCCGATGGACCCGGCGAACTGGTGCCCGGCATGTACCTGACCGCGGTGCTGGTCGCCTTCACGCGCACCGATGCGCTCCGGCTGCGCCAGCTCTGCTTCGCCGCGGGTGGTGGCTACGCCCTCTCGATGGTGATCCGCCTGCTCGCCAACGGTGCCGGCGACGGCCTCTGGGGCGAGGTGCTGCAGTGTGCCGGTGTCATCGGCATGCTGGCGCTGCTGGGTCGCCGCGCGCGCCAGACCGAAACCGACCAGGACGGCCTGCGCGACGAGGTCGGGCGCCTGCAGCAGGAAGTCGAGCGCATGGCGCGCAGCGCCGAGCGCGACCACCTGACCAAGACATTCAACCGCCAGTACATCATGGATGCCCTGCTGCGGGAAAAGGCCCGTGCCGACCGCACCGGGCGCACGTTCAGCGTCTGCATCTTCGACCTCGACCGCTTCAAGTCGCTCAACGACTCGCACGGCCATCTCGCCGGCGATCGCGTGCTGGCGGTGTTCGCCAACCGTGCCCGCCGCGCGTTGCGGGCCATGGACGCCATCAACCCCACGCGCTTCCGCCGTGCGCTGGGCCGCCTTGGCGGCGAGGAATTCCTCGCGATCCTGCCCGGCACGGAAGTCGATGGCGCCCTGCGTTGTGCGGAGCGCGTGCGCGAGGCCGTCGCCCGCCACCCGGTGGACCGGGAACTGGAAATCACGGTCTCCGCGGGCGTGGCCGAATACCGCCGCGGCGAGACCATTCCCGAACTCCTCACGCGGGCCGACCAGGCCATGTATGCCGCCAAGCGCAGCGGCCGCAATCGCGTGCGCGTCAGTGCGGCGCGCCAGCCGCGGCCGAAGGCCACCGAGCCATCGCGGCCCAGCCTGCGCGTGGTGCGCTGAACGCGGCCACCAGCGCCGCCGGTGTATGCTCGCTCGCGGTGCGGCTGTCCGCGAGCGTGGTTCTGCGATGTTCAACAAGGTCTTCTGCATCGGCTTCAACAAGACCGGCACCTCGTCGATGCATCGCCTGTTCCTGGACCTCGGGCTGCGTTCCTTCCATGGTTACTACAGCCACATCCCGGTCAGCGACCCGCTCTATGCCGGGTACCAGTGCTTCAGCGACGGCAATGAGCACGACTTCGCCCTGCTCGACCGGACCTTCCCGGGCAGCCGCTTCATCCTGACCACGCGCCGGCTCGACGACTGGCTCGCCAGCCGCATCCGCCACGTCGAGCATCGCCGCAGCATTGGCGCCACCGGGCCGATGCGCGAGGAATACGATGCCGGGCCACGCCAGGCACTGCAGGCCTGGATTGGCCGCCGCCACCACTACCACGAGCGCGTGCGCCAGTATTTCGGTGGACGCGAGGCGGACCTGCTGGTGATCGACATCTGCGGCGGCGAGGAGCAGGACAGCCTGGCGCGCATCCTCGAGTTCCTCGGCCTTCCGGCACGGCCGGGGCTTGCGCTACCCCACGAGAACCCGCGCGAGGGTCGCGGCGCGGTTGCGTCGGGGCCGGTGCGCAGCCGCGAAGCAGTGCGCGCCGATGTCGACCAGGCGCTCCGCGACAGCGGCCTGCCCGCCGCTGCCGGCGCCACGGTCTTTCCCTGAGGGCAGCGCGGCCGTGGCAACTGGTCTGCGAAGCACCGTTTCCGGCCTTGGCGTCAACCCCGCGGTCCCCACAGCGTTCCCTGCAGGCAGTGCCATGGAAATCCAGCCTGGAGGCGTCATGCCGAAGCGATTCGCCGCCATCATCCATCTGGCCGGCCAACGCCGTGCCCTGCTCGGGCCAATCCTGCTGATGCTCGGCGCCTGCGGAGGAGGCGGCGGCGGTGGCCCGGTCCTTGGTCCGCCCGCCGGCGGCGGCAACGGCCCACCCACGCCCGGCAGCGTGGCGGCGGTGACGCAGACCGCCGGAAGCAATGCCCAGTGCACGGCCATCCAGCCCTTCTACTGGGAGCTCGGGAATGCCGATGCAGCGCTGGCCAGTGGCAGCTCGACGCAGGCCGGGGGCACGCCGGTGACCGCAGCCACGCGCTGGCCGATCGCCTCGGCGTCGAAATGGATCTACGGCATGTACGTGGTGCAGAAGCGCGGCGGTGCCGCAAACCTGACGCTCGACGACATCCGCTTCCTGCACTTCACCAGCGGCTACACCTACATGGATACCTCGACCAGCAGCGCTACCTGCACCGCGCCGCCGGTGGGAGCCAACAGCATCAACCACTGCCTGACGCTGCCGTCCTCGACACCCGGGAAAACTTTCAGCAGTTACGACCCGTCCACCGATGGCCTGTTCGACTACAACTCCGGCCACGAGGAGAACCATGCCGGCATCTACCAGCCGGAAATCAGCGACCTCGACACCGCCGACCTCGGTCCCGCCATCGTCGCCGGGCTGGGGGTCGCCGGCGTGAGCCTGCAGTACACCCAGCCGCTGCTCGCCGGCGGCATCGCCGCGCGGGCCAGCGACTACGCGCTGCTGCTGCGCGCCATCCTCGGCGGCCAGCTCGGCATGCGCGATGCGCTGGGCGCGCAGCCGGTCTGTGCCTGGGTCATCGGTACCGGCTGCAATGCCGTGCACAGCCCCGCGGTCACCGTGCAATGGCATTACTCCATCGCCCACTGGGTCGAGGATGACCCCCAGGACGGCGATGGCGCCTTCAGCAGCCCAGGCGCCTTCGGTTTCTATCCCTGGATCGATGCCGACCGGAAGTACTATGGCGTCATCTCGCGGTTCGCCCTGGCCAACGGCGAGATGCAGCAGGGGCTCGCCTCCGCGAAATGCGGGCGCGCACTGCGTGCGGCCTGGGAGACCGGGGTGGCACAGTAGGACGGCCGGACGCCAGCAGGGCGCATCCGGCCCTGGACCGGGAAGTGCAGGTATGCAGCGACGTGCGGTGCTTGGAGGACTGGTTGCCGGATCAGCGGCCCTGCTGGCGGGCGCAACGATCCGCAGCGCATTGAACCGGAACATGACGGCCTGGATGCCGCGGCCTGCGGCCGGGGCCAGCGCGCAGAGGGTACAGGGCGGCATGAATTACCGTGCATTGGGTGCGAGCGGCGTGCGCGTCTCCGAGGTCGGTTTCGGCGGCTGGGGCATCGGTGGCGCCTACGGCAGCGTCGATCGTGCCGAATCTCTGCGGACACTGGCCCGCGCCGAGGAACTCGGCTGTAACTTCGTCGATACCGCCATGGTGTATGGCGACTCCGAGCTGGTGCTGGGCGAGTTCCTGGCAGGCCGCCGCTCGAAGTGGCTGGTTGCCACGAAATTTTCCGGCCAGCCGGAAGGCCTCGAGGCGACGCTCGAGAAACAGCTGGTCCGCCTGGGAACCGATGCCGTCGACCTCTACCAGGTTCATTGGGCGCCATCCCGCGCGGAACAGGCGCTGTATGAAGCGCTGTACCGCATCCGGAAATCAGGCAAGGCCCGGCTGGTCGGCATATCGCTGTACTCGATCGGCGACATCAACAGTGTCCTGAAGCAGGGCCAGATCGATGTCATCCAGCTGCCCTTCAGCCTGCTCGATCCGGATCCCTTCCTCGCCAAGCTCGATGCCATACGCCGCGCCGGAGTCGGCGTGATCATCCGCTCCTCGCTGAAGGAGGGATTCCTGACCGGCAAGTACCGCCGGGATGCCGTGTTCCCCGACCCGAACGACCAGCGGCACGGCTGGACCGCGGAACAGATCGCATCGACAGTCGATGCAGCGGAGCAGTTCCGCTTCATCGAGGCGGAAGCCGCTTCAATGGCCGTGGGCGCGGCCTGCTATCCGCTGTCCTTTGCCGAGACCTCGACCGTCATCCTGGGCACCAAGTCGGTTGCGCAGGCGGAAAGCAATTTCGGCCTGGTACCGGGCACGCGCCTGTCCGACGCCACGTTGCACCGGATCGAGGCCCGGCAGCGGGCGATGCGCCTGTATGACCGGAAAGGCAGGATCCGCGACACCCTCGGCTTTTTCTGAGGCGCCGGCGACGGTCTGCTGGCGACGCCCCTGCTGCGGCAGCACGATCTAAATGAGTGCGGGTGCCTCCGGCAGCCAGCGCGCAGTTGTCATAATCGGGAGCCGCGCTCGCCAGGCATCCGTATCGCACGCTCGACCCCGCTTGATCTGGCTCGACATTCTCATCTTGAAATCAACTGCTTCAGCAGTGAATGCAACATGACACTGCAGGATCCGGCAACGGACATAGCACGACGGTTTCATTGTCTGAAAATTGCGATGGCGTGAGCTATGGTCGATGGCCGCGGAACCGTATAATCCTAGGCGTCGAACGCCAACATCCGGCAAGGCCGAGCCGGATCACGAGACGGGGAACAAGAACGATGAAGCGGCTGCTGCTGGGGATCTCCCTGTTCATGCTGACCATCGGCAGCGCCAATGCAGCGCTGTACAGCCGCCTGGGCGGCCAGGCCTACTACGACAGCGCGCTCGACATCACCTGGCTGGCGAATGCGAACCTGGCCCACAGCAACGACTTCGGTGTCACCGGCGTCAACTTCAACGGCACCATGGCCTGGGACAAGGCGAACGAGTGGATCGCGGCGATGAATTCTGCCGCGTACCTCGGCGCAAGCGACTGGCGCCTGCCCTTCATGCTGGACACCGGGGCGGCCGGCTGCGACCTGGCCTACAGCGGCACGGACTGCGGCTACAACGTGCAGACCAAGAGCGGTGATACCGTGTACAGCGAGATGGCGCACCTGTTCTACGTCACGCTGGGCAACACCGGTGCCTTCGATACCGGCGGCAACCCCGGCAGCTGCCCGGGATTTCCCAACTTCTGCCTGACCAACAGCGGGCCTTTCTCCAACTTCGAGGCTGGCTACTACTGGACCGGCAACGAGTACGCACCGGACACCGCCAACGCCTGGTATTTCCACTTCGGTGCCGGTTCGCAGTACCTGGAGCTCAAGAGCAACAGCCTCTATGCCTGGGCCGTCCGACCGGGCGATATCGCCGCGGTGATTCCAGTCCCCGGCGCCGTCTGGCTTTTCGGTGGTGCACTCGCACTGCTCGGGGCCGTGCGCCGCCGCAGCCGCTAGCCCGGACGCGGCGCGGCCCGCCACCGCCACCCTTTCCTGCAAAGGGTGAGGCGCTCCCTCCAGAAGCACCTCCCACCAGCGAGGAGCGATCCGGCCGTTGACGGCCGCGATCTCCATTGCACCCGCTCCTCATGACGGCGGGCAATGGCAAAATCTGGGGGTCCGGACACGGTGAACCGGGTTGCCGGCCGCTTAAGCTGGCCGATACTGGCTGGAATTCCGGCCCGGTCCCCAGGAGAATTCGCGCCGATGTGCGGCCTCGCAGGCATCCTCTGTTTCGATCCGGACGCAACCGTCACGGAACGGGAACTCGAGCCGATGGTCGCGGCACTGGCGCCGCGCGGTCCCGATGGCACCGGATTCCACACCGAACCGGGCATCGGCCTCGGGCACGCGCGGCTCAGCATCATCGACCTCGAGGGCGGTGACCAGCCCATCCACAACGAAACCAGGACCATCTGGACGGTCTTCAACGGCGAGATCTTCAACTACGTGGAGTTGCGCCGCGATCTCGAACAGCGGGGGCACCGCTTCTACACGCACACGGATACGGAAGTCATCGTGCACCTCTACGAGGAGTACGGTGACGGCTTCGCGACGCACATGAACGGACAGTTCGCGATCGCCCTGTGGGACCGGCCGCGCCGGCGCCTGCTGCTGGTACGCGACCGGCCGGGAATCCTGCCCCTGTACTTCAGTCGCCAGGGCCAGCGCCTGCTGTTCGCCTCGGAGGTCAAGGCGCTGCTGCCGGCGATGGCTTCGCGGCCGGAACTCAATGCGGCAGCACTCGACCAGCTCATGACTTTCTGGGCGCCGGTCAGCCCGGCTTCACTGTTCAGGGGAGTCGAGGAGGTTTCACCGGGAGAGATGGTGATCGTCGAAGCTGGACAGCTGCGCCGCCAGCGCTACTGGGAATGGAGCTTCCCGGCCGACGGGCAGTACCTGCACGGCAGCGTCGACGAGCTGGCCGAGGAACTGCACTCGCTGCTGCTCGATGCGACCAGGCTGCGGCTGCGCGCCGACGTCCCGGTCGGCGCCTACCTGTCGGGTGGCCTCGACTCCTCGGGCATCAGCGCGCTGGTCAGGCATCTCGGCCACCCCGACCTGCATACCTTTTCGATCCGCTTCGATGACCCCGGAGTCGACGAAGGCGAGCATCAGTTGCGCGTCAGCCAGTTCCTGGGAACGAAGCACGCATCGGTCATGTGCCGCAAGGCGGATATCGCCGCCAGCTTCCCCGCGGTGATCTATCGTACCGAGGCGCCGGTGCTGCGCAGTGCCCCGGCGCCGATGTCGATCCTCTCCGGCCTGGTGCGCCAGCAGGGATACAAGGTGGTGCTGACCGGGGAGGGCGCCGACGAGGTGCTTGGCGGCTACGACCTGTTCAAGGAGGCGAAGATCCGCCAGTTCTGGGCACGCCAGCCGGATTCCGCCTGGAGACCGGCACTGCTCGGGCGGCTCTACCCCTATCTCGACCTCAACCAGCGGACCGGCAGCGCCTACCTGAAGATGTTCTTCGGCCAGGCGCTCGACCAGCCCGACCTGCCGGGCTTCTCGCACCTGCCGCGCTGGACGACCACCGGCAAGACCAGGGAATTCTTCAGTGCCGGGTTCCGCGCGCAGCTGGCACAGGATCCGGTGGCGGTGCTGGTCGATACCCTGCCCGCGGATTTCCCGAAGTGGCATGCCTTCAACCGCGCGCAGTTCCTGGAAGCAAAGACCCTGATGGCCGGCTACCTGCTCAACAGCCAGGGCGACCGCATGCTGATGGCCAACTCGGTCGAGGGCCGCTTCCCGTTCCTCGACCACCGGGTCATCGAGTTCGCCAATCGCCTGCATCCCAGGCTGAAGATGCGCGGCCTGAACGAGAAGTACCTGCTGAAGCGCGCCCTGGCACGACACCTGCCGCCGGCAACCGTGGCCCGCTACAAGCAGCCGTACCGGGCACCGGACATCGCCGCATTCTTCGGTGCCGGCGGTCCTCCCGATTACGTCAAGGAACGGCTGAGCCCGGCCGCGCTCCAGGCAAGCGGCTACTTCGATCCGCAGCGGGTCCAGCTCCTGTTGCGGAAAATCGAACAGGGTCGTGTGATTGGCTTCAAGGACAACATGGCGCTGCTTGGTATATTGTCCACGCAGTTGTGGCACCAGGCCTTTGTCGACGGCAAGGGATCGCCTGGCAGCCACCTACAATAACGACCCGAATCACCCGCCAGACGAGCACTCAGACAGGGCACCCGGAATGTCGGTCATAGAAAAGCTGCGCGCTTACGTCCTCGATACCTATCTGTTCACCAGCGACCAGAATGCGCTGGGCAACGATGATTCATTCCTGGACAAGGGCATCATCGATTCCACCGGCATCCTCGAGCTGGTGATGTTCCTCGAGGAACAGTTCGGCGTGAAGGTGGACGACGCCGAACTGCTGCCGGAGAATTTCGACTCGATCAACCGGCTGGCGCAGTTCGTCGCCCGCAAGACCGGCAAGGCAGCGGTCTGAGCCGGGACCAGCGCATGATGGCTCCTCCACGCATGTATCGTGCCCTGCTGCATGATGGACTCACCGCTGCCGCGCAGGCCTGGCCGGACAAGACTGCCGTGGATACCGGCAAGGAAGCCTGCAGCTTCCGCCAGCTGGATGATGCGGCGACGCGGCTCGCCGCGGCACTCCAGGCGCGCGGCCTGCGCCGGGGCGACCGTGCCGCGATCTTCATGGACAATACCGTCGCCTGCTCGATCAGCATCTTTGCCGTGCTGAAGGCTGGTGGCGTTTTCCTCGTCATCAACCCGCAGACCAAGCACGACAAGCTCTGCTTCATCGCCAACGACTGCACCATCCGCCACCTGCTCACCGACATCCACCTCGCCGAAGTAGCCCGGGCGGTGGTCGGCAACGTGCCGAGCCTCACCCACATCGTCGTTTCCGGGCAGGGAGGCGACCTGCAGCCGCTGGCCGGCCCCGGCATCGAGGCCGAGCGGCTCGATGACCTGCTGGCGGCACCCGCCGGTGAACTGCGGGCGCCGGGCACCATACCGAGCGACCTGGCCGCGCTGATCTATACCTCGGGGAGCACCGGCAACCCCAAGGGTGTCATGCACACCCACCAGTCCATGGTGTTCGCCGTCGGCAGCCTGTCCGAGTACCAGCGGCTGTCCAGCGACGACGTGCAGCTCAACCTGTTGCCGATGGCCTTCGACTACGGGCTGTACCAGCTGCTGCTGTCCGTCTGGGCAGGCGCCACGCTGATCCTCGAGCGCTCCTTCACCTTCCCCGCCGAAGTGTTCGCGCGCATGAACGCGCACGGCGTCACCACCTTTCCCGGGGTGCCGACGGTGTTTGCCATGATCATCGCGGCACACCGGCGCAGCCCGCTGCATTTCCCGCAGGTGCGGCGGGTGACCAACACGGCTGCCGCACTGCCGCCGGCCCATATCGCGATCCTCAGGGAAATTTTTCCCAACGCGATGATCTTCGCCATGTACGGCCTGACGGAGTGCAAGCGTGTCAGTTACCTGCCTCCCGAGCTGATCGATGCCAAGCCCGGCTCGGTAGGCATTGCCATCCCGGGCACGGAGGTCTACCTGCGCACGCCTGAAGGCGAGCCGGTCGGTCCCGGCGGTTCCGGCATCCTCTATGTGCGTGGCCCGCACATGATGCGCGGCTACTGGAACAACCCGCAGCGGACCGACGAGATGCTGTTCCCCGGCGACATCCCCGGCGAGCGCGTGCTGCGCACTGGCGACTGGTTCCGCATGGACGAGGACGGCTGCCTGTATTTCCTCAGCCGCACCGACGACATCATCAAGACCCGGGGCGAGAAGGTCAGCCCGGCGGAAGTCGAAGCCGCCCTGTGTTCCATCCCCGGCGTTGGCGAAGCCGTCGTGGTCGGCGTGCCCGACGACGTCCTCGGGCAGGCGATCCGCGCCTTCGTGGTACCGGCACCTGGTGCAGCGCTGAACGATCGCCAGCTCCGGCACGAGCTCACGCGGCGGCTGGAGAACTTCATGGTGCCGCGCGACATCCTGCTGCGCGATACCCTGCCGAAGAGTCCCAACGGCAAGATCGACCGCAAAGCGCTGGCATAATGCCGCCGGTAGCAGCGGTCCAGCAGTCGCGGAAGGCGCCCGTACGCTAATGGGCACGAACGACACCGCCAGCACTTTTGCGTCCCTGTTGCAGCGCCTGCAGGGCGAACTGCAGCTGCTGCCGGACAAGCCTGACGAGAGTCCGGAGATCACCCTGCGCTGCCTCTGGGCGCTGGCGGAGAACCGGCCGCTGGCAGTCAGCCAGGCTGCGACTTTCACGCCCGGGGCCCTGGATGACGCCGGGCGCGCCCGGCTCCATGCCCTTGTCGGGCAACGCCTCGCAGGCACGCCGCTGGCGCACCTCACCGGCCGGCAGGACTTCATGGGGCAGATCCTGCTGGCTTCACCGGCGGCACTGGTCCCGCGGCGGGAGACCGAGCAGCTCGGCTTCACTGCCGTGCGCCGCCTGCAGTCGCTGGCGATCGCGCGGCCTCTGGTGATCGATGTCTGCACCGGCGCCGGCAACGTCGCGCTCGGCATTGCCAGCCATCTGCCGCAGGCGCGGGTCCTGGGCGCCGACCTCAGCCCGGAGGCCGTCGGCCTCGCCAGGCAGAATGCCGGTTTCCTCGGCCGCGGGGACGTCGAGTTCCGCTGCGGCGACCTGCTCGAGCCCTTCAGCGAGCAACTGTTTCAGTCTGCAGTGGACATGATCACCTGCAACCCGCCCTACATTTCCAGCGCGCGCGTGGACGGCATGCCCGCCGAAATCTGCCAGCACGAACCACGCCTCGCCTTCGACGGCGGGCCGTTTGGCGTGAAGATCATCCGCAAGCTGGTCGCCACGGCACCGCCGCTGCTCAGGCCGGGCGGCTGGCTGCTGATGGAGATCGGCCTCGGCCAGGGTGCCGGCGTCGCCAGAACGCTGGCTGCCGATCCGCAGTTCGACGAGATCCACACCCACAACGATGCGGCGGGCCAGATCCGTGTCATCGAGGCCCGCCGCACTCCTGCTGCACAGGCATAGCACCATGACGAAGCTCAACAGGAACGTCCTTGACCTCGACGTGAAGGCCGAGATCGAACGCATCACCGCGAGCATGCGGGAGATGCTCGCCAGGCGGCTGCGGCGCCGCGGCCTGGTCGTCGGCATCTCCGGCGGCATCGACAGTGCGGTATGTGCCGCCCTGAGCGTGCGCGCCGTGGGCGCCGCCAAGGTGTTCGGGCTGCTGATGCCGGAAACCGACTCGGCCAGCACCACCACGCCACGTGGACAGCAGGTCGCCGAGCAGCTGGGCATCGACTTCCGCACCGAGGACATTTCGGCGACCCTGCGTGCCATCGGCTGCTACCGCTGGCGCGATGACGCCATCCGGGAGGTGTTTGCCGACTATGACGGCAGCTGGCCGCACAAGCTGGCCATCCGCGGTGGCCAGCAGGGACTTGCCAACCACTTCGCGCTGGTGGTGCAACGCCCGAACGGCAGGCAGGAAGAAGCCCGCCTGGGCCTGAACCAGTACCTGCAGATCGTGGCGGCCACCAACTACAAGCAGCGCATCCGCAAGACCATCGAGTACTTCCACGCGGACCGGCTCAACTATGCCGTCATCGGCACGCCGAACCGGCTCGAGTACGACCAGGGATTCTTCGTGAAGAATGGCGATGGCGCCGCGGACATCAAGCCGATCGCACACCTCTACAAGACACAGGTCTACGCGCTCGCGGCCGAGCTCGGCATACCGGAGGAAGTGCGGCGGGCGGCGCCCACCACCGACACCTACAGCCTGGTGCAGGGACAGGACGAATTCTACTTCGCCCTGCCCTACCAGCAGATGGATATCGCCCTGTGGGCAGTCAACCATGGCGTCGCCGAGCAGGAGTTGGCCGCGGTCCTCGGCATCAGCACCGAGCAGGCGCATCACGTCTACGCGGACATCGCGGCCAAGCGCCGCACCACCAGCTACCAGCACCTGCCGCCACTGCTGGTGGATCCGGTCAGGGAACTGCACGTTCCCTGATCCGGCGACCACGGATGCCGGCACCCCATGCCCGGACCGACAGCGGTTGAGGACTCCGCCATGACCAATCGCCACGCCGTACGGGTCTTCTTCCGCTATGACGACTACTCGGCGACCAGCGACCCGACGGTCGACAACGGGCTCATCGGGCTGTTCCGCAAGCATGGCCTGTGCTGCACCTTTGCCGTCATCCCCCGTGTGACCGAGGGCAACTACCGCGATCCGCGGCCGCGGCCCAGCCTCGAGCTCGATGCCAGCCGCCGGCAGGCGCTGGCGGCGGCCGTGCGGGACGGCAGCGTGGACGTCGCCCAGCATGGATTCGAGCACCGCAGCAACGGCCGCGGCATGCCGCACTCGGAGTTCCGCGGTGACAGCTTTGCCGTGCAGGCGGAGAAGATCGGGCGCGGCAAGGCCCTGCTCGAGGAGATCATAGGCCGACCGGTGCTCAGCTTCGTTCCTCCCTGGAACACCTACGACGAGGACACCCTGAAGGCCCTGCACGAGAGCGGCATCCAGTGCCTGTCGGCCAACCGCTACGGACCACTGGTCAGCGCGATCGAGACCATGCGTTTCCTGCCGATCACCGTGGAACTGCCGGACCTCGAGTCAGCCGTGGCTGCGGCACGTGCCCGCCCGCAGGATGACCCGGTCATCGGCGTCCTGATGCACCCGTACGATTTTCGGGAATCGGGGGACCAGCGCGCCCAGGTGGACCTCGACGTTCTGGACGGCAAGCTGGCCTGGCTGAAGCAGCAGCCGGACGTCGTGGTGGCATCGGTCACCGCGCTGGCCACCAGCAGTGGCGCCTTCGACATCCGTCGTTACGCCGGCAACCAGCCATTCGCCCAGGAACAGCTCGTGCCACCGTTCATTCGCGGCGTGGCCGATACGCCGTACTACGCCAGCACCAGTGGCACCCAGGCCGCACGCCAGCGCCGTCTCGCCGGCAGCATCGGCACCTATGTCCTGGCCGCCATCGCCGGCATCGCCGCAGGTGACCTGTTGCAGGAAATCGCGCTGTCAATCCATTCGGCAGCCGAGGAGCTGGCCCTGGTCCTGGTGCTGGCAGCGCTCGGTGCCCTGGCCTGGCGCAGCGCCAGGCAACCCCGCGTCTATTTTCGCCCCATGCTGCTGATGACCTTCCTCGCTGGCTGCGGGCTCGGCGCGGCCATCGGCATCTTCCTGTGACGACAGCAACCAGCCAGGCAGGCGGCAGCCCGATGGAGACCAGGCCACTCGTCAGCATCGTCATGGCCGCCTACAACTCGGCACCGTACACGGCCGAGGCGATCCGCTCCGTGACCGGCCAGACCTATCCCCACTGGGAACTGCACATCATCAACGACGGCTCGAAGGACAATACCGCCGAGGTCGTCCGGCCGTTCCTGGACGATCCGCGCATCATCTATCACGAGCAGGAGAACCGGGGCCAGGCCAGCGCCAAGAATCGCGGCCTGCGTGCCGCGCGTGGCGAGTTCATCGCCTTCCTGGACGCCGATGACAAGTGGTCCCTCGACAAGCTGGAGAAGCAGCTGCCGGTGTTCGTCGCGCATCCGGAAGCGGGCCTGGTGCACACCAACGTGATGCTGATCACCGAGTCCGGGGAGCCGCTGGGCAGCCCGCAGCGCAGCTATCCGCAGGGCTGGATCAGCGGCGACCTGCTGGTCGACAACCGCGTCAACGGCATGGCCTCCATCCTGCGCCGGGAGTGCCTGGACCAGGTCGGCATATTCGATGAATCGCTGTCGATGGGCATCGACTACGACCTCTGGCTGCGCATTTCCGCCCGGTACCAGATCCTGTACCTGGATGAGGTCACCTATTTCTACCGGCAATGGGCCGGCCAGATGTCCCACCGCTACGAGGAGCGCATGGACAACGCCATCCGCATCATGGAGAAGTTCCTGCGCGAGAACCCGGGCGTCGTGGAGCCAGCGGTCGTGGATGCCGCCTGGGCACATACCTATGTCGCGCGCGGTTACTCGCGATTCCGTGCCGATCGGCGCTGGTCGGCGGCCATGAGCGATTTCCTCCGTGCCCTGGGTCATCGGCCGACCTACCTGCCGGCCTGGAAATCCATCATCAAGCTGCTGTTGTGGCGCAGTTGAATTGCGACCTGGCATGAAAGTCGAAAGAGGCCGCCTCCCCGCGCTGGACTGGCTGCGATTCGCGGCAGCGCTGAGCGTGCTCGCCTATCACTATGTGTCCAGCTATCTGCCGGATGACCCGGGCAGCCGGTGGCTGGAGCACGCGGCCCATGTCACCCGCTACGGGTACCTGGGCGTCGAGCTGTTCTTCATCATCAGCGGCTTCGTCATCCTCTGGTCGGCGCAGGGCAAGTCAGCCACTTCCTTTGCGGTTTCCAGGTTCGCACGGCTCTACCCCGCCTTCTGGGCGGCGATGCTGCTGACCAGTGCCTGCTATCTCCTGCTGGGGCCCTTCGCACCTGGGGTTTCCGGGAAGGAGATCAGCCTGCACAGGCTGCTGGCCAACGCCACCATGATGCCGCAGCTGTTCGATGCCGAGCGCATCGATGGCGTGTACTGGACGCTCGAACTGGAGATCCGCTTCTACTTCCTGGTCTTCGTGCTGTTGCTGCTGCGCCAGATGGGCAACACGGAGCGCTGGCTGTACCTCTGGCTTGCGGTATCCGCATGGATCTCGCTGCAGGGTGCGCCGCGCTGGGTGGAGTACTTTGCCGTTGCGCCCTATGGATCGTTCTTCATCGGTGGCTGCCTGCTCTACCTGATCCGCTCCTCGGGCTGGAGCTGGCCGCGCGCCGTTGCCCTGGCCGTCGCTGTCGTGCTCGCGGCGGCCGACTCGATCCGCATCCGCTCCGGCTTCATTTCCGCGGATGCGGAGTCGGCGTGGGTCGTTCCCCTGCTGGTGGTCCTGCTGTTCGGGGTGCTGCTGGTGCTGCTCGCGACCCCGCGCCGGTCCGGTGGACCGGTCCCGGAGTCCGGCCTCAGCTACCAGCTGGGCGCACTGACCTATCCGCTGTACCTGACCCACGCAGCCATCGGCCGCATGCTGATCGAGATCCTGCTGCCCCATGTCGGCGCGGTGGCCGCCGTCCTGCTGACCAGCGCCTGCGCCATCGCCATCGCCTGGATCCTCGTCGTGCTGGTCGATGAGCCGGCCAGGAAACCGGTTTCCAGGCTGTTGTACCGGGGCCTGGATTCCGCCGGCTCGACGCTGGCCGCCATACTCCGGCCCGGGAAGCCCTGATGCCCTATTCCACGAGCTGGCCTTCCGGCGAGGAAGCGTGCGCCGCAGTCGCAGCGCTCTGGGAACGGGTGTACGGGAACTTTCCCGCGCCCCGCTACGACTGGCTCTACGTCAGCAACCCCGCAGGCCCGGCGCGCGTTTGCCTGCTGCGGGACGATGATTCCGCCACCGTCGTCGGCTCGACCGCGCTGCTGCCCCGCAGGCTCTGCAGCAACGGCACGATCCTCAGTGCCGGCATTGCTGCCGACCTCATGGTCGACCAGCGGCACCGCTCGCTCGGACCCTCCATCATCCTGCAGAAGGGCATCCTCGGGCGCTTGGCGGAAGCCGGGATCAGCGTCGTCTATGCCTTCCCGAATCCCAAGTCCATCCCGATGACCAGGCGCATCGGCTACCGGCAGGTGGCGGAGCGGGTGGCGCTGGTGCTGCCGCTGCGCTCGGAGCCGTTCCTGCGCGGACGGATTCCCCAGGCAGGGGCGCGGAGGCTCGCAGCGCTGCTGCTCGACCTGGCGCTATACCTGCGGCCACGCCTGTTCCGGCCCATTCCGACAACCGGCTTCGTGCCGTTCACCGCCACGGCCTTCGATGCGGCCTTCGACGACCTCTGGTCACGCATCAGTACCGCGTTCTCCCTGGTCGGCGAGAAGACCGCGGCTTTCCTGAACTGGCGCTACCGGGACAGCCCGCAGGAGCAGTACGCGGTGTTCGGCCTGCGCAACCAGCAGGGCATTGCGGGATACGTGGTGCATTTCCAGCGCGACCGGCGCCTGTATATCGCCGACTTCGCCTGGGACCCCGCGCGCATCAGCCTGGAGGAACTGCTGATCCGCTTCGCGCGCTGGGGCCGCTCCACCGGCGCCGAGGCGGTCTCCATCGCGCTCGCCGCCAGCCCCGACCTGCTGCGCCGCTGGCAGCGTGCCGGGTTCCACCTGCGCGAGGTCGTGGACCCGCTGATCGTGTTCACGCCGGACGGCCAGGCGATCTGCATCGAGAGCGGTCCGGATCGCGGCAGCTGGTACCTGGTGCCCGGTGACAACGATGCCTGAACGACAACCTTGGCAGGCGGTGACGCCAGCCACGGAATCCGGGGCCCGGATTCCATTAATGTCACGCGCTGGAAGTTCAGCGTAAGCTACCGCAGGAGACTGGTTCAGTCAGCGCCCTATGCCCCGCGTCCTTCGCCAGCTGCTCGACCTGCTGAATGCCGATGAACGGCGCCAGGGCCTGCTCCTGTTGATGAGCATGGTGCTGGTTGCGGCCGTCGAGACTGCCGGCATCGCCTCGATCATGCCGTTCATGGCCGTCGTCAGCAGCCCCGAACTGATCCAGACCAATCGCTGGCTGAAGATGTTCTACGACGGCCTGGGCTTCGACAACCAGATCGCCTTTCTCAGGTTCCTGGGCATCGTCGTCGTCGCCTTCCTGCTGTTCAGCACCCTGCTCAAGGCCGCCAACAACTGGCTGGTGCTGCGCTTCGACAACAAGATCAACTACGTGCTGGCACGCCGACTGCTGGCGCAGTACATGAGCCGCCCCTACGAGTTCTTCCTGAACCGCAATACGGCCGAACTCGGCAAGAACATCCTCACCGAAGCCCGCAACGTGGTGATCGGCGTGGTGAGCCCGGTCGGCGAACTGGTCTCTCGCGGCCTGATCGCTCTGGCCATCATGGCGCTGCTGATCGCGGTCGATCCCTTCGTCGCCGTGCTGATCGCCAGCGTGCTCGGCGGCGCGTACGCACTCGTCTACCTGATCGCCCGCAGCCGGCTGCACCGCATTGGCCTGGAACAGGTCGATGCCAACGCGGAAAAGTACAAGGCGGCGGACGAGGCATTGAGCGGCATCAAGGAGCTGAAGGTCCTTGGCCGGGAGTACACGTTCCTGGATCGGTTTTCGTGGCATGCCGAGCGGCATGCCCGCAACAACGTGGCCGCGGGGCTGATCAGCGACATGCCCCGGCATGCGCTCGAGGTCATCGCCTTTGGCGGCATCCTGCTGGTCGTCCTGTACCTGCTGGGCCGCGACGGGCAGCATGAAACGATGGTGCCGCTGCTCGCGCTGTATGCCTTCGCCGGTTATCGCCTGCTGCCGGCGCTGCAGCAGATATTCGCGGCCTTTGCCCTGCTGCGCCGGAGTGTCGCGGCGCTCGAGGTCCTGCACCAGGACCTGATGCCGGAGCCCGGGGAAACGCTGTCGGCCGAGCAGCGCCTGGCAGGCCGCGCCAGGCTGCCGGCCCTGCCCCTGAACCATCAGCTCGAACTGAAGAAGCTATCGTTCCGCTATGCCGGTGCACCGGAGCCTGCCGTCCGGGACCTGGACCTGACCATCCGCGCCAACAGCTCCGTCGGCCTCGTCGGCCCGAGCGGCTGTGGCAAGACCACCACGGTGGACATGATCCTCGGCCTGCTGGCGCCCGCCTCGGGCGCGATGCATGCGGACGGCGTGCCGATCACCGCGGACAACATGGGAGCCTGGCAGCGCAGCCTCGGCTACATTCCCCAGCAGATCTACATCTCCGACGATACCGTCACGCGCAACATCGCCTTCGGCATTCCCGACGACGAGATCGACATGGAGGCCGTGCGCAACGCCGCCCGGATCGCCAAGCTGGCGGATTTCGTCGAGAACGAACTGCCAGGCGGCTATGACACGGTGATCGGCGAACGTGGCGCGCGGCTCAGCGGCGGCCAGCGGCAGCGCATCGGCATTGCGCGCGCGCTCTACCGCGACCCGGCGGTCCTCATCATGGATGAAGCCACCAGTGCCCTCGACGGCATCACCGAGGAGGGCGTCATGGACGCGGTGCACGAACTGTCCAGGAAGAAGACCATCATCATCATCGCGCACCGGCTGACAACGGTACGGGACTGCGACGACATCTGCCTGCTCGACCACGGCAGGATCGTCATGCGCGGCAGCTACGACGACCTGCGGCGCGAGTCGACCTGGTTCAGGGCTGCCGTGGGCGACTGATGTTGCAGACCGAGAACCGGTACTTGCCGCGTTCGGTCTGCTCCAGCCGCGCCACGCGGCTGACTACCGCCTGGACATCGGCGCCGAACTCGCCGGCAACGACCTTCTGGATCGCCTGCTCGGTCTGCGGCCCGAATTCCGCGGTCGGCACGACGCGGACCTCGATGCGGTACGGGTCGTTCTGCACCATCTGCGCCTGGTGAATACCCGGGATGTGGATGATGTAGGTGTCGAGGAGCGAGATCCCGAACACCGGCGTACCGTCCGGGCGGTAGAGGAAGTCGGCCGTGCGCCCCGAAACCCGCGCCAGCCGCTCGAGCCCCCTGCCGCTCGGGCAGGCGCCACCTGCCTTGCGCGCCACGTCGCCGATGGCATAACGGATCATCGGCATGGCCCGGTTCAGCAGGTCGGTGATCACCAGCTCGTACTCGCCCTCCACTTCGGTGGGCAGGTACTCGATGACGAGGCCTTCCGAGAACACATGCAGCCCGCTGTGCGCTTCTGATTCCGAGGCGATGATCGACAGCTCCTCGCAGCCGTAGCGGTTGAAAACCCGCGCACCGGTGGCTTCCTCGATGCAGCGTCGCTCGAGTTCGGACAGAGTCATCGCCGTGGTGATGACGCCGTTGAGCGGCGGCAGCCGCAGGCCATGCTCCTGGCAGTACAGGGCGAACTGGTAGACCGAGTGCGCATGCCCCATCAGCACCGCGGGCCGGAAGTCGCGGATCCGGGCATGAAACTGCCGCAGTCGCTCGGTCGAGAACTTCAGCGTGTCGAGGTAGATCGCGCGATCCTGCAGGCGGGAACGCAGCCAGGTCTTCCAGTGGAAGCCCTTGTCGGTATCGCCCCAGACCGCGGCCACCTTGTCGCCCGGGCGCCAGCCGGCCCAGGCGTTGTGGCGCCGGGTTGCCGCATACTTCCAGTTCATGGCCTCGGTGTCCACGTACACGTGCAGCGGGACACCGGTGGAGCCGCCGGTGCGGGTATGCAGGGTGTTGTCGGCCGAATAGCCGGCGGAGAACAGCCGCGGGCCGGCGTTGCGGATGTCGTCCTTGGTCAGCAGTGGCAACCGCGCCAGGTCCGCAGGGCCGCGGATGTCGGAAGGAACGACTCCTGCTGCGTCCATGCGCGCCCGATGAAAGGCATTGTGCCGGTAGCAGTGCTCCAGCATTTCGTGGAGACGCCGCGCCTGGAGCGCGGCGAGCGCTTCGGCACTGAACCACTGGGAGGCATCCAGTTCGCGGGAATGGCGGCGGAAGACGTAGCCGTCACGCCTCAGGTACAGCGGATCGGTGACGTAGCGCACGATCGGCTTCAGCAGGTCCATCAGCGGCGGTTCCTCGGCCTGGTGCACCGGAAATGCGACCGGCGTTCCGTTCTTCCAAGGCCCGCAAGACTACTATACTGGCCCGGTATATGGCCCTGTCGCGTTCCACAAATGAAGGACAAGGCATGCACCACGCCAGCGCGGTCGGCCAGGCATGCTGAAGCGGGCACTGTATGCCGGTGCCGGGATGCTCGGGCTCTGGCGGCTGAGCCGGCGGCTCACGCACGACGTACCACGCATCTTCATGTTGCACCGCTTTGCCTCGATGGGGGATGCACAGCACACCGGTGCCGACGAGCTGCGCCGGTTCATCCAGCTGCTCGGCCGGGAGTGCGAGTTCGTTACCCTGTGCGAGTTCATTGCCCGGCAGCGGGACGGCAGGCGGCCGGAGCGGCCGCTGGCGGTGATCACCGTCGACGATGGCTATGCGGATTTCCACAGTGTGGCGCTGCCCATCCTGCGGGAACAGGGCGTTCCCGCCACGGTGTACGCCACCGCGGGTTTCATCGACGGCCAGTGCTGGCTCTGGTGGGATGCCCTGCGTTATCTGATCAACGCGCATCCACAGGGCGAATTGCGGCTGCAGCTGGCGGCCGAGTCGCTGGCGTTCAGGCTCGATGACGCCGGCTCCAGGCAGCGTGCCTGGAACGATATCGCCGACCGGCTGGTTGCCGCCAATGAGCTGCGGCGGACAACCCTTGCCCGGCTGGAAACACTGGCCGGCACCCGGCTGCCCGCGACGCCGCCGCCGGAGTACGCGGCCATGAACTGGTCGCAGCTCGCCGAGGCCGAGGCCGCGGGCATCGAGATCGGCGGACATACCATGACCCACGCCTTCCTGCCGTCGCTGGCGGCAGAAGAACTCAGGCACGAGATCCATGACGCCAAGGCGCTGCTGGAGCGGCAGCTGCGGGCTCCGCTGCAGACGTTTGCCTACCCCAACGGCATGGCCACCGACTATTCACCTGCCGTCGAGGCGGCGCTGGCCGATGCGGGATTCAGCGCCGCAGTGCTGGCCTACCCGCGGCCCTACCAGGCACGGCAGCCCTTCCAGATCGGCCGCTGGAGCGTGCACCCCGACAGCGCGACGGTGGGACACATCCTCAGCGGTGCCAGCGAGCTGAAACTGCGGTTCACCTCCTGATGGTCGATGCCGGCAGCAAGGGACCGGAGGGCGGGCTGGCCGGACACCGCCGCCTGAAGGTGTATTACGTCATCGATCGCTACGACGACCCGCATGCGGGAACGGAGAAGCAGCTGCTCCTGCTGGCCAGGGACATGGTCGCCCGCGGCCATGAAGTGCGCCTGTTCGTGTTCCGCCACACGCCCTATACGCGACAGCCGGGCGGCTTTCCCTGCCCGGTGGAACTCTGCGACATCGGCCGGATGCTTTCCCTGAATGCCTTCCTGCGGATGCGGGAGCTGCGCCAGCGGATCCGCCGCGACCGGCCGGACATCGTCCATGCGTTCTTCAACGACGCCGCCATCCTGGTGCCCATGTGGTGCAGGACGGCGGATACCGCCGTGATCACCTCGAGGCGGGACCTCGGCTTCTGGTACAGCAGGATGACCCTGTGGGCACTGCGCCTGGCCAATGCCTTCGTCTCACGCATCGTCTGCAATTCGGAAGCCGTGGCGCGGGTGGTTGCCGAACGCGAGCGTGTCGACCGGGGCAAGCTGGCCGTCATCCTCAATGCGCTCCCGCCCGAGGACCCTGCGCCGGCCGTCGCTGCGGCGACCACCGGGCCGGTCCCGCCACCAGCGTCCGCTCCGGATCCGGCGGACCTCAACATCTGCCTGGTCGCGAATATCCGGCCACTCAAACGCATCGGCGACCTGGTACTGGCTGCCGCCGAGGTCCTGCGGGCCTGTCCGCAGGCCCGCTTCTGGATCGTCGGCGCGATTCCGGACACGGCCTACGCCCGCGACCTGGTCGGTCTTCCGCAGCGACTGGGCATCCAGCAGCGCGTGACATTCACGGGAAAGTCCAGCGACCCGCTGCGGCTGGTCAGGCATTGCCAGGTCGGCGTACTCACTTCCGAATCCGAGGGCCTCTCCAACTCGATCATGGAGTACATGGCCTGCGGACTGCCGGTGGTGTGCTCCGACGTCGGGGGCAACCCGGAACTGGTGCGGCACGAAGAGAACGGCTACCTGTTTCCTGCCGGGGATGTTGCAGCACTCGCCAGCGCCCTGGTCGGCCTCTGCCAGGATCCGGGCCGGCGTGCCGCGATGGGACAGTCCAGCCTGCGCCTCGCGAAGGCCTTCAGCGTGGAGGCCGTGGTCGACCAGCACGAGCGGCTATACGCGAGCCTCTGACCGGCTTGCCGGAAAGCCGCGCACCGCATCGAGGAGCACGGCCTCGTCCCGCGACCAGTTCAGCTGCTCCTGCACGTGCCGGCGCCCGGACGCCCCCATGCCCTCGCGCGTTTCCCTGGCCTGCAGCTGCCGCAGGCAGGACAGCAGGCTTTCCGGATCGCCGTCCTGGAACACCAGGCCGCAGCCGGCCTCCGTGACCACGTCCTCGAGCGCCCGGGCATTGGACACGATGACAGGTTTTGCCAGCGCCATGTAGTCGAAGATCTTGTTCGGCAGCGTGGTGCTGGTATGGGCCGTCACGCGATGCGGTACCACGCCGATGCTGCAGGCCGCGATCACCGAGCGGAGCTGCGCCTGCGTACACCAGCCGTGGAAGGTCACGAACTCGTCGAGGTCCAGCTCCGCGACCAGCTTCTCGATGTCTTCGAGCGCGGCACCGGTCCCCACGACGTCCAGCGTCGCCGGCAGGCCCTCGCGTCGCGCCAGTGACAGGGCCCGCACTACCGTGTCGAGCCCGCGCGTGGCGTCGATGAAGCCGGTATAGACCAGCGCCAGCGAACCCTGGTCCGGCTGCGGCTTCATGTCGAGAATATCGATGGTTGGCGTATTGCCGATGACCCGCACCCTTGGTCCCGGCCCGGACTTCGCCATGACGCGGTCGCGGCTCGCGGCCGATACCACCCAGGTTTCATCCACCCTGGGCAATACCAGGTTCTCCATCGTGCGCAGCAAGCGCGGATTCCTGATCAGGTAATCGGCGAGGGCCGGGCCCCGGTAGCGCCAGGTATCCTCGATCATGGCCGGGTAGTCTTCCGCCATGTCGAAGATGACCGGCACCCCCGTGAGCTTCTTCAGGACCAGCGCCAGCGGGCAGAGCGGCAGGTCCCTGACGATCAGCAGGTCAATCCCCTGGCGGCGAATGACCGATAGTCCCGCACTGATCCACCACGGCGAAAAGAACGCCGGGAATCCACTGATGGCGGCCAGGCCGCTGCCGCCGACCCGGTGCACCGACATCTGGCCCAGCTGTTCCTCGGCCGGGAGGCTGCCGCGGTTGCGACACAACAGGTGTACGACATGAGCGGAGCCGAGGCTGGTGGTGATTTTCTCGACGCGGACATCCCAGGGATACTCATCCTGGAAAATGTACAGAATCCTCATGTCCCGACATGCTCCGGTTCAGGCAACGCGACGCACCACATCCGCCAGGGAACTATGCCGCGGCCGGCGCCTGTATTCGCTGCACTGCTTCGCAGCCTCAACACCCTGAATACAATGGCATTTATCGATCCGGTGGATGCGGCGGCGGATGGTATACAAAATATCGTGGCTGCTTCACAAATATTGCAAGCAGCTCATTGGCCCCGGATTCGATCCCATATACTAAAAAAAGGGTTGTGGATTGTTCTTTCCCGATGACTCTGGCGATCCTGTCCAGGCGGGGTTTCGTTGAGCCTGGATGCGCGCTCGCCGTTGCCAGACCATCTGCGCCGGGCACTCAAGCCGAGGAGATACAAATGATTACGTCAGTTGTAAAGCATGCAACCCGGGCGACCGGCATTGTGTTGCTGTTTTCGGCTGCGGCCACCGGTACTGCGGCCTGGGCAGCGCCCACCATCAGCTCGGTATCGGGCGTGGTGGAAGCCAATGCAAAGGTGACGATCAGCGGCAACGGCTTCGGCAGCAAGAGCACGGCCGGCCCGCTGGTCTTCGACAACTTCGAGAGTGGCCAGAGCGGCCAGGGCGTGGCCGGTAATGCGCCGACCGTGCGTAACATCTCCTCGGGCTGGACCTGGGGGCGCTATGGCAGCGGCCCCAATGTTCCCCAGTACAGCAGCCAGATCGTCCGGCCGCATTCCACGAGGAGCTCGAAGCACTCGTTCGGCGGCTCCAGCTACAACGTCTCGCTGGAAATCATCCGTGAGACCCCGAATACCGGCGACGAGATCTATTTTTCATTCTGGCGCTACTACAACCGTACCTCCGCGGTCTGGAGCCGCAACGTCAAGCCATGGATGGTATGGGGAACCGCCGACGGTACCCGTCCCACCGCCTATACCGGATGGGGCAACCCCAGCAATGGTGATGGCGAGTTCCGCAACGCGGTGATCGACTCGGGCAGCACCAGCAATACCCTGTGGGGCGGACCGTCGATGGATACGGTCGCGGGACAGTGGGTGCGAATCGAGGGCTACCTGAAGCAGTCGTCGCCGTCGGCGGCCGATGGCGCCTTCCAGACCTGGGTCCACCTGTCCTCCACGCCGGGCATTTCGCTGGCGCAGAGCAGCCTGGCGTACCGCACCCGCTCGTCGAGCAATTACTGGCGCCAGTGGCATTTCGGCAGCTACAACGCCACCGATGATCCTTCGACCGCGACGGCCGACGTGTACCTGGACGACATTTATTTCGACAATACTCGCGCCCGCGTCGAGATCGGCAACGCCTCGACCTGGAACAGCTGCACCCGCAGGGAACTGCAGGTCGCCACGGCCTGGTCCAATACCGGCGTGACCTTCACCGTGAGCCCCGGCGTGTTCAATTCCGGTGCGCAGGCCTACCTGTACGTGGTCGATGCGCAGGGCGTCGCCAACAGCCAGGGCTTCCCGATCACCCTGGGCGAGGGCGCAGCGGCACCGGAGCCGCCGCAGAACGTGACCGTGCAGTAGGACTGCAACAGGACCGTACGACAGCTGAAGTCCCCGGCAAGGATCGGGTAGCATCGTCCTTTTCGGGGCCTTGCGGCTTGCGCGCCGACCGTTTCTTCTTCAAGTACTGCGTCTACCTGCCAGCCACCTGGATCCGCGGCCAGAACGTGGCCGGCCATCTGGCGCGGCTGCGCCGCTACGAGCGCATTGCCCCGGCCGAGAGGCGCAAACTCCAGGAAGCCCGCCTGTCCCGCCTGCTGCAGGCGGCAAGAGCCGGCGTCCCGGAGTATTCACGGCGCCTTGCCCGGCTGCATGCCGGCAGCCTGTCGATCCAGGATCTCGCCACGATCCCGACCCTGACCAAGCAGGACGTGCGGGACCGGCACGAGGATCTCCAGTACCGGCCCCAGCCGAGATTCATCGTGGCCAAGACCACCGGCGGCTCCACCGGTGAACCGGTAACCATCCACAAGACACACACCGCCATGGCCTGGGAGCTCGCCGCGACCTGGCGCGGCTATGCATGGGCCGGCGTCCATATCGGGGACCTGCAGGCCCGCTTCTGGGGGGTTCCGCTGTCGGCCGCCGGACGGCGCACCGCCCGCCTCACCGATTTCGTCTGCCACCGGCGCCGCTTTTCCGCCTTCGATTTCGATCGCGACAGCTTCCTGCAGTACGACCAGCAGCTCCGCGAGAAGCCGCCCGACTATTTCTACGGCTACGTCTCGATGATCGCGGAACTCGCGCGCTGGTACACCGACACCGGGCGCCGCCTGGACCAGCCACCCGGCGCCGTCATCACCACCTCCGAGGTCCTGTCGCCGGATGACCGCAAGGCCATCGAGGCCGCGTTTGGCTGCCGGGTGTTCAACGAGTACGGTTGCGGCGAACTCGGCACCATCGCCCATGAGTGCGAGCACGGCCGGCTGCACACCAGCGACGAGAACATGATCATCGAGATCCTCGACGGCGAGCGTCCCTGCAGGCCTGGCGAGAAGGGCGAGATCGTCGTTACCGAACTCAACAACATCGCCATGCCGCTGATCCGCTACCGGACCGGGGACTTCGGCGCGCTCAGCGACGAGCCCTGCCCCTGCGGGCGCACCCTCGGGGTGCTGTCGGATGTCTTTGGCCGCGCCTATGACTTCATCGTCGCGCCGGACGGCCGCCGGTTCCACGCGGAGTTCCTCGTCTACATGTTCGAGGAAGCCCAGCGGCAGAACTGCGGAATCGCGCAGTTTCGTGTCGAGCAGACAGCCCCCGACCACCTGCGGCTGCTGGTCGTGCCGTCGGCTTCCGGGTTCCCGGAACATGAAGAAATGCGACTGGTAGCAAGGATCAGGGAACTGCTTGGCGCTAACATGCGCGTTACAACCAGCCGCGTGCAGCGCATACAACGAGAAGCGTCAGGCAAGATGCGGGTCATCGTCGGATTACAGTCAGCCTCGTCACGGCAGGCGCCGGCCGCACCGGGCAGCACAGAACCCCGCGGTTAGGCCCATGTGCGGCATAGCCGGGATCTACTACTTCGACCGTTCGCGGCCGGTGGATCGCCGGCTGATCGAGTCCATGAACAACCGTCTGGCGCACCGGGGCCCGAACGGTTCCGGGGTGTTCATCGACGGCAACATGGGCCTGGGCCACCGCCGGCTGTCGGTCATCGACCTCGAAGGCGGTGCGCAGCCGATGACCGACGGGGAGTCCCGGCGCACCATTGCCTACAACGGCGAGTTCTTCAATTTCGCCGCAGTCCGTGACCGCCTGGCCGCCAACGGCCACGTCTTTCGCACCCACAGCGATACCGAAGTGCTGCTGAAGCTCGCCAGGGGTGCCCCGACCGGCTGGATCCGCCAGGTCAACGGCATGTTCGCCTTCGCGCTCTGGGATCCGGCCGACCGCAGCCTGACGCTGGTCCGCGACCGCTTCGGGGTCAAGCCGCTGTACTACCTGCAGACCAGCGACGGCCTGGCCTTCGCCTCGGAGATCAAGGCGCTGATCGGCAGCGGACTCTGCCCGGAACCCGAGGTGGCCACCGATACGCTGGCGGAGTACCTGGCGTTCCGGCAGGTGCTCGAACCCAACACCATGTTCAGGGGCATCCGCCAGTTGCCCGCCGGGCATTTCCTGCGCATCAGCGCTGACCGGACGACGCCGGAGATTGCCCGTTACTGGAACGAGGCAGAGGCACTGCGGGAAGTGTTTCCGGCCGGCGCGGACCGCGGCAGCTTCGGCGAGGAGTTCCACAAGGCCGTACGGCGGCGGCTGGTCAGCGACGTGCCACTGGGCAGCTTCAACAGCGGCGGCGTCGACAGCTCGCTGGTCACCAGGGAGGTTCGCAACCAGGTTCCCGGTGAATTGCACACGTTCTCGATCGGCTTCGCCGAGGCCGCCTACGACGAAACTCCTTTTGCCGCCGAGGTCGCCGCCAGGCTGGGCACCACGCATCATGCGGAGCGGCTGCCGGCGGCGGCCTACGCCGCGCTGTTGCCGTCGGCGATCTGGCACCACGACGAGCCGCTGTGCCACCCGCATTCCGTGCAGTTGATGCACCTGAGCAGCATCGCCAGGCAGCACGTGACCGTGGTCCTGACCGGCGAAGGCGCGGACGAACTGTTCTTCGGCTATCCGCGACTGCATATCCCCAGGCTCACCGCCATGGCCGGCCCGGCGCGCCGGCCGCTCGGCATCCTGCTGCGGGAGCTGGCTGCGCTGGCCGGCCTGCGTCGCGTCCGGAAACTGGCCGATGTGCTGGCCAGCGAGGCGGCGCCGGCCATCGATGCGCACCGCTTCCTGCCGATGGAGACGCTGCGCAGCCTCTGCCCGGAAGCCGACTACCTGGGCGCCCGTCGCGAGACCTGGCAGCGCATCGACCGCAATCAGGACGGTATCGAGGTCCTGCTCGAGTACGAGCGGCGCGCCTACATGCAGTCGCTGCTGGTCCGGCTCGACAAGATGACCATGGCCCATGGGCTGGAGGCACGGACACCCTTCCTGGATTTCGAACTGGTGCTCTGGTCCAAGCTGGCCGGGCGGGATGCAAAGACCGGCAACGGTTTTGGCAACAAGCTGCTGCTCAAGGCAGAAGCGGAAAAGCACTTTTCGACCGGCCTGGTCCAGCGCCGGAAGGTAGGCTTCGGCGTGCCATTGCGCGAATGGTTCCGTACCCAGGTGGAGTTCGGCGATATGCTTGACGCCATGGTGTCGCCCAACTCGTATGTGGCATCACTCTGGCCATTGCAGGCGCTGCGCACGCTGGTTGCGGAGCATCGCGCTGCGCGCGCAGACCACAGCGAAGCACTCTGGGCCCTGCTGAACATCGAACTGTGGTCGACACAGGTCCTGAAGAGGCCGGCCGGCACATGACCAGGCCGCTGCACTTCGCCTGCGTCTTCGGCACACGCCCGGAAGCCATCAAGATGGCGCCGCTGGTCCGGCGCCTGCGCGACACCGCGGGCATCCGCACCTCCGTCATTACCACCGGCCAGCACCGGGAGATGCTCGACCAGGTCCTGCAGTTCTTCCGCATCACGCCCGACATCAGGCTGGATGCCATGCAGGCCGGGCAGTCGATCTCGAAGCTGATGTCGCGCCTGCTCGCCGACCTGGACGTCGCCCTCGGGTCGCTCGAGCCCTCGGTCGTGCTGGTGCACGGGGACACGATGACCACCCTGGCAGCCGCCATGTCATCGTTCTACGGCGGTTTCCCCGTGGCGCACGTCGAGGCCGGCCTGCGCACCAGCAACCTGCTCTCGCCCTGGCCGGAGGAGAGCAACCGGCGGCTGACCTCGGTCCTGACACGGTTTCACTTCGCACCTACCGAGCAGGCGAAGGCTGCCCTGCTGGCCGAAGGGCATGCTGCGGGGCAGATCTGGGTGACCGGCAACACCGTGATCGATGCGTTGCTGGATGCAATAGCCCTGATCGACGGTGATCCCGCAAGGCGCAGGCAGCTGCAGGATGCCCTGCCGGTTCCGGATGGGCAGCGGCGGCTGATACTGGTGACCGGCCACCGGCGGGAGAACTTCGACGGCGGCCTGGCCGCATTGTGCGAGGCGCTGGCGCGGATCGCGCGCCGCGGCGATGTGGAGATCGTCTTCCCGATACACCTGAATCCCGTCGTCCAGGACGTGGTGCGCGGGCGTCTTTCCGGTGATCCGGCCATACACCTGTTGCCGCCGCTGGATTACCCGACCTTCGTGACCGCCATGCGCAGCGCCCACCTGATCCTCACCGACTCGGGCGGCATCCAGGAAGAAGCGCCGTCGCTGGGCAAGCCGGTGCTGGTGCTGCGCGATACCACGGAACGGCCGGAGGGCATCCGGGCCGGGACGGTCCGGCTGATCGGCACCAATACCGACACCGTCGTGGCCGAAACAACCCGGCTGCTGGACGACCAGCGGCACTACGAGGCCATGGCGACCGCGCACAATCCCTACGGCGACGGCAAAGCCTCCATGCGCATCGTCGAGGCACTACAGGCCCAGTTGGCCGCGGCCAACTGACCGGCTGCCCCTCAGGCCCGGCGCTCCGGCAACGCTTGATCGCTGGCCGCCGCCGGCGGCGATTCCGCCTCGGCCAGCAGCAGCCTGCGCAGCACCACGGAAAGTCCCGCGATCAGGTACCAGTAGAACTCGGACAACCCGTACGAGGCGATGCTGAATACCAGGCACATCACCACCAGCACCAGGGTTGCCCCGGTACAGCGCTCATAGAACAGGCGTTTTTCGTCGTCCTCCGCCAGCCGGCTGCCAAGCGACGCCAGCGACCCACGGACCTGGCGAAGGTTGCCGAAGATTGACCCCAGGAACCTCAGGTAGATCACCGTGCCGATCAGGCCGAGTTCGATGATCGCTTCCAGGTACAGGTTGTGGGAGGGCTGGTAGCGACCCACCTCGTTGGACAGCGCCTCCTGTGACGTCCCAAGCCCATGCCCGACCAGTGGGTGCCGGGTCGCCACGCGCACCTCGTCCATCATGTGCTTCAGGCGGCCATGGGTCGTCGCGGCATTGCGCGTGCCATCGTCGATGAGCGACAGGTACCTGTCCTTCATGTCGGGCGTCATGACGCCAACCAGGAGAACGGCGGACACGGCTGCCATGAGCAGGATCGCGGTGCGGTGCTTCGAGCGGAAAATGATCGCGGCAGCGATCACCAGCAACCCGACCATGCCGCTCCTGGATCCGGTCAGGACCAGGGCATACAGCAGTGCCACCAGCAGCCCGACACTGGCCAGCCTGACGAGCTTCCGTTTCGATCCACCGATCAGGTAGTAGAGAAAAGGCACGGCCGTCAGGATCACGAATGCGAGGCCATTCGGGTTGACGATGTCATTGGGGGCCCCGGCCAGCCGCTCGAGCACGTAGCCGTCGCCCATGTCGGCATAGGAGCCCCAGTATCCGGTGGTGAGGTGCAGGAACAGCGGCTCCAGCACCCGCAGTACCTGGCAGCCGAAGACCACGATCACGAAGGTCCGCAGGCGCGGCAGTGTATCGACCAGCTGCACGGTGAAGTAGAAGAACACCACCGCCTTGATGAACACATCCAGCCCGTGCTTGACGACGCTGCCAGGCCATTCCACGAACGGCACGGACAGCACGATATAGGCGATGAGCGTATTGAGGATCCGCGTGCTGCTGGATGGATCCTTCGGTTCTGGTCCCGGCCTGGCAGTCAGGATCAGCATCGTGATCAGGCCCACCAGAACGAGCGTCGGCCTGATCATGCCGATGACCGCTATCCGGCTCGGTATGTTGAGCAGGGTCATCAGGATCAGGAGCATGTACAGCCGGAACGGCAGGGCCGGGCTGATTGCCGGCGCGGCGTCGCCAACCGCCCTTCCGGCGGAGGGCGCCATGCGCTGGCGCAGCGGTCGCGGCAGGGAGGTATTGCTCATCGGCCCGGTCCATCCACCGCGCCCATGCAATCCTCGTAGACGCGGCTATAGCGCAGGGCCATTCGCTCGGCCGAGTACTCCGCGCGTACATGCGCGCTGGCGCGGGAGGCCTGTTCGCCAGGATTGCTGGAGCCGGTGACGCGCCGGATGCCGTCAGCCAGGGCCTGCGGACTGTCATCCTCGAGCAGGCAGCCGTAGCGGCCATGGCCGAGCACGACGGGGATCTCTCCCACCGATGTTGCTACCACCGGGAGGCCATGCGCCATGGCTTCCAGCAAGACGAGTGGCAGCCCTTCCGTCCTGGAACAGATGACGAACAGATCAGACTCCCGATACAGCTTGTCCACATCCGCCACGTAGCCCACCAGCCGCAGCTGCGCCTGAAGCCCGGCCGCGGCGATCTGCTGCTCCAGCGCCGCACGGCAGTCACCGTCACCTGCGATCGTGACGAGCGGCTGCATGCCACCGGCAACCAGGCTGGCTGTCGCTGCAACCAGCCGGTCAAATCCCTTCTCGTGGCTCAGGCGGCCGATCGCCAGTATACGCACGGTGCCTGGGGCCGATGCTTGCCTCGTCGAGGCACGCGGCTCACCACCCGACTCCGCCAGCTCGATGCCATTCGGGATGACGACGAGCCGATCGCCGGCAACATGCCGCGACGCCACCCGGCGCATGGGCTCGCTGACCACTACGACGCGGTCGAAGCGCCGCAGCAGGAATCGGTCCAGCGCCTCGTAGAACCACAGCCGGCTGCGATGGCTGACAGCCGTCCAGCCATGCAGCGTACAGACCAGCCGCGGACCACTCCGCCCGTGCACCAGGGAGAGCAGGATATTGGCCTTGTAGCCATGCGTATGGATGATCCCGAACCCCTGCTGCTCCGCGTAGCGCAGGATTTCGCCCGCGCCGCGCAGGTTCAGGCCGTCGCTCATCCGGAACCGGTGGTGGTCCAGGCCACGGCTCCGGGCCGCCTCTCCCAGTGGATCCGACTCGTCCTGTGGCGCCACGATGGTGCCTATCGTGACCTCGTGCCCCAGCCTGCGGCATTCCACCGCCAGGCTGAGCAGCATCTTTTCGGCACCGTACAGGCCGCCGCTGTCGATGACGTGCAGAATCTTCACGGGCCTGCCTGCCGTGCCATCAACCGGTGCGCGGGGCCCAGATCGCCTGACGGTGGCCACCGATGAACTTGATGACTGCCTGCGCGCAGGCGATGTTCAGCAATACGAAATAGTAGGGAAAGCCGACCAGGAACGAACGGCTCCGGCCATGGCTGGCCCAGCCGATACCGGCCAGCACATAGACGCCGGTCTGGACCAGCGCCGCAAGCAGCATCAGCCGGTCCTGGGCCGCCAGCAACCAGCTCGTGGCGAAGGCGGCCAGCAGTGGCAGGAATGCCAGGTAGCGCAGCAGCTTGTGCGAAATGATCTGGAACGCCAGCAACCCGTGGCGCAGTGGATTCATCAGCCGCCGCATGTCCCAGAGCGCCCAGAGCGCCCGCAGCGTCACGCGCACGCGCATGCGGTATTCGGCGTCATGCTCGCTGAGCGCGGACTCGTGCAGCCGCGCCTCCGGCTCGTAGACCACGCGATAGCCCTGCGCGGCGACATTCAGCGGCAGCACGAAATCCGGCTGCTGGTCGGCACGCATCGGCCGGTAGGCCGACCGCCGCACGGCGTCCACGCCACCATCGACGCCGATCACCGCCGCAAGCCGTGATTCCGAGGCGCGCAGCCAGTTCTCGTATTTCATGTAGGCGGAGCAGCCGTCGCCGACCAGCGAACCGTCCTCGTTGACGTAGAGCATCTTGCCGGTGACGTAACCGACCGCCGGATCGGCAAAATTGCTCACCAGGCGGCGGATGGAGTCCGGTGCGTACATCGAGTTGGCATCCGAGAAGACGATGATCTCGCCGGCAGCCCTGGGGATCGCCAGGTTGAGGGCTGCCGTCTTGCCGGCGCGAGGCGACTGCCGGATCAGCTGCACGCGCGGGCCCAGCGCAGCGACGATCTCGTCGGTGCCATCGGTCGACTCGTCGGAAACCACGATGACGTCGAGGAGCCCGGGCGGATAGTCCTGATCGAGCTTGTTCTGTACTGTCCGGCCGATGCAGGCCGCCTCATTGTAGGCGGCGGTGAGCACGGTGACCCGCGGCGCGATATCGGCCTTGCGCACCGGCCGGCCAACGAGCGCCGCCAGCAGCGATGCCAGCAGCGGATAGCCCGCGTAGACATAGATGACCCAGGCCGCCGAAATCCAGAACGTTGTTTCCATTTCTTCTCTAACGGGCGATTGGTTCGCAGCGCCGGTCGAAGGCCTGCCCCGGCCTTGCAGGCCAGGAGTTGCAGCGTGGCATGCCCGTCGTACCCTGGCCGGACTGCAGGTTCGGACACACACAGGCCAGCCGGCATTTTTAGCAGATGTCCCCGTGCCATGTCGGTGACGGCTGTCGGAGGTCCAGCGGACCATTGAAGGCAGCGGCTGGGGCCAGGCTTGCGCCGGGCAGGCGGCATGCAATCAACTTCATCGGTGTTCGAAGCCGTTGATTTCACGCCATAATCGGTCCACGTTTCGCAGCTGTAGCCGACCGGGGGTTGCACGGGCTGTGGCGCTCGACCCCGATTGCCGGAACCTGGCCATCACGCTGTGACGCCGGTCACAGAAACGCCAAAGAAACTGGGGATTGAGTCAAATATAGGGTATGAAATCCACGCTTGGCCTGATATTTTTGCAGGCAAGCAACGGACAACCGGGTGGCGTGAGTGCCGCCGGCAGGCATGGCAGCCGGTTGACCAGAAAACATGCCCGTCGCCACGCTGAGCTGAACAGAGGGATTCAGAACAATGAAAAGATCGATCTTGGGTGTTGCAGCAGCGCTTTCCCTGTTGGCAATTGCCGGTCCCGCCAGCGCACAGTCCAGTAATGACTGGCAGGATTCCTGGCAGAACATCAGTATCGACATTGACCGCGACGAGCTGATTGCGCGGTTCTGCGAACACTTCCCGCAGGCGCGCCGCTGCAACCGGCCGCCGGTTCATGCGGTACCTGAAATTGACGCAACCTCGGGTACGCAGGCACTGGCCCTGGTCCTCGGTGGCGCCCTCCTCGGTGCGGAAGCCCTGCGCCGGCGCCGTTCGGCAGCACGCAACCGCTGATTGACCCCGAAGGCTTCGGGTGGTTCGGGCCACCTGGGGCAATCCAGGGTCTCACCCGTCAGGCTGAACGAGGCCCGCTGTCCCACCATGGTGGCCAGCGGGCCTTTCATTTCCATGCCCCATTCACGCTGGCTTGCCCTCTCGGTGCTGCTGGCCGCCGAGCTGCTCGTCGGCGTCAACCTCCTCACGGTACCTGACCTGTCCGGGCAGACCGGGCTGGTGGCGATGGCTATCGCCTCGGCGGCCCAGTCGTTCAAGGTCGCGGTGGCTTTCGCGGCCACCTGCCTGCTGGTTTTCAGCAGGCGCCTGGGCGCGATCACGCAAACGCTGGGCGACCAGGCGGGCTATCGCTGGTGGCCCTGGCTCGCGGCGCATGCGCTGGCCTGCGGGGTGTTCCTGCTGGTCGCCTGGCCAGTGCTCGGTCCGGCACCCGACGCCGCCCTGGCCACGGGGCCATGGCTGCTGGCGACCCTCGGGCTGGGCGCCGGGACGCTGGTTTTCCTGTTGCTGGCCGCCTCGCCGGCCGGGCGCTGGCTGCAGATTGCCCGCCAGGAAAAGCTGGGCCTCGCGGTCGCGGTGGCTGCCGGCGTCCTCGCCTGGCTGGGCGGGCTTCTCGCGCAGCAGGTCTGGCTGCCACTGGCGAAGATGACGCTCTGGTGTACCCGGCAGCTGCTCGGCCTGTTCTTCGCCGACATCTATGTCGACAACGAGCTCACCATCATCGGGTTCGGCGACTTCGCGGTGCAGATTGCCCCCGAGTGCTCGGGCTACGAGGGCATGACGCTGATCACGGCCTTCGCGGCCGTCTATCTCTGGCTGTTCCGGGCGGACCTGCGGTTCCCGCGGGCGCTGTTGCTAATCCCGGTCGGGATTGTCGTCATCTGGCTGGCCAACGTCCTGCGCGTGACGGTGCTGATCGCCATCGGCGCCCTGTATTCACCGGACATCGCCGTCACCGGCTTCCACTCGCAGGCGGGCTGGATCAGCTTCAGCATCGTGGCGCTGGGCATGATCGCCCTGTCGCACCGGCACCTGCTCGCGGTCGAGGGCCACCATGGAACGGCCGCGAGCACCGGTTCCGGCCTGGCGCTGCCCCTGCTGGCGCCCATGCTGGCACTGCTGGGGTCGTCCATCCTCATCGCCGCTCTCTCCAGCGGTTTTGCCGCCCTGTATCCCCTGGGTGTGGTCGTCACCGCGGCGGTCCTCTGGCATTTCCGCGCCCAGTACCGCGGCTTCGCCCGCGGGCTGAGCTGGCAGGCCATCGGCATCGGCGTCCTGGTCTTCGTGCTCTGGATCGCCCTGGCGCCCCCCGACGACGGCGGCGGCGCGATGCTCGAGATGACGCTTACCGGGCTGCCCGCCTGGCAGGCCGCACTCTGGCTCGGCTTTCGCGTGGTCGGCTCGGTGCTGACCGTGCCGATTGCCGAGGAGCTGGCATTCCGCGGATACCTGATCCGCAAACTCGTAGCCAGCGACTTCGAGAACGTGCCGCCCGGCACCTTCACCTGGCTGTCATTCCTCGCCTCCTCGCTGCTGTTCGGGGTCCTGCACAACAGCTGGGTGGCCGGCACGCTGGCAGGCGCCGGCTTCGCCCTGGCGCTGTACCACCGCGGGCGGATCGTCGACGCCATCGTCGCCCACATGACCAGCAACGCACTGGTCGCCGCGGCGGTGCTGGCCTTCGGGCAGTGGCGGCTGTGGGCCTGAGGGCGGCGTCGGGGGCTGGCCGCAACATTGTTCCTGCCTACTTCCCGATGCAGAACCGAGTTAAGCGTGTGCGGCGGCCTTCCTCGCGCCGTTGGATGCTGCAGCCACGGCCGGCCCTTCGTGCAAGAAGCTCTTGCAGTAACCCTTCGGTATCACCACGGGCTTGCCTATTCATGGCGTGAATGAATTTCATCCGCGCAGTGACGACGCTGCTGCGGCGACCCTGCATTTCTGGAGGCGCATTTCGTAATTGCACGGATGGTCCCCCGCCGACTCATCTTCGCGTTCACGTCGGCTTTGGCCGACGCTCCGGCGGTGGCGCTGCCTGGGCCACGCCAGGTCGGCAGGACCATTCTGGCGCTCGAGTTGGTCAATACGCAGCCGGCGGTCTACCTGCACCTCGAACCCTCCGGAAACTAAAACAAGGCGCCCGTCTTCCGTTCTTGTTAAACACTGCCTATCATATGGAGCGATTCTGGCCCCATACGAAAGGCAGCCATCTGGATGGCGACTGTCGGTGAAGCCCCGACCCGAGCGGGACGCTACATCACCCAGCCCACGGGCTATCGGGCGTTCATGCCGGCACCTCTGCCGCCACAGCCCGGACTGGCACTGGGCGGAGAGCTGCAGGGCCTGCTTTCCGCCGCCGACCGCGCGCTGGGTCGGCTCGACGGCTCGGTGCTCACCCTGCCGAACCCGGACCTCTTCGTCTTCATGTACGTGCGCAAGGAGGCAGTGCTCTCCAGCCAGATCGAGGGCACGCAGAGCTCCCTGCAGGACCTGCTCGCCGCCGAGGCGCAGCTCTTCGAACAGAGCCTGCCGCGCGACGTGGACGAAGTGATCAACTATGTGCGCGCCATGAATCACGGCCTGGCGCGACTCGCCGAGCTGCCGGTTTCGGTGCGCCTGATCCGCGAGATTCATGCCGAGCTGATGCAGGGCGTGCGCGGCGGCAGGCTGCAGCCCGGTGAACTGCGCACCAGCCAGAACTGGATCGGCCCGGCTGGCTGCACGCTGAACACCGCGACCTTCGTGCCGCCGCCGCACCACGCGGTGCCCGCGGCGCTGGGAGACCTGGAGAATTTCCTGCGCGCGCACGATGAGCTGCCGCCGCTGGTGAAGATCGCCCTCGCGCACGTGCAGTTCGAGACGATTCACCCGTTCCTCGACGGCAACGGCCGCGTCGGGCGGCTGCTGATCACGTTCCTGCTGACCGAGCGCGGCGTCCTGCACAAGCCGGTGCTGTATCTGTCGCACTACTTCAAGCAGCACCGGCAGACGTACTACGAGCACTTGCAGGCGGTACGCGACCAGGGGGTCTGGGAAGCCTGGCTCGCGTTCTTCCTGCGCGGCGTGATCGAGGTGGCCGGTGAGGCCGCGGAGACCGCACGGCGCATCCTGCAACTGCGAGAGCAGCACCGCGCCGCGATCACGGCGCAACTCGGCCGCGCGGCCGGCAACGGTCACAAAGTGCTCGAATCGCTGTTCGACCGGCCGATCGTCGCGGTGAATGACGTGCAGAAGATGACCGGCACCACGTACGCCGCGGCCAACAGCCTGGTGTCCCGGCTGGTGAAGCTGGGCGTGCTCAGCGAGATGACCGGCTACGCGCGGAACCGGCGCTTCCGCTATGCGCCCTATATCGCTCTGTTCAACGATGCGGGGCCTTCGGGCGGGGCGCTGGAGGCATCCACGCAAGCGCAAGAGGAGGCGTCATGACCAGAACAACCCGCAGGCCTCCCTGCGACAGCGTCGATCCCAGGGACCCGGACGCGAACCAAGCGATGTCCACCGCGCGGTTGTCGAACGCCAAGAGCTCACTACGGGGAGGCTGCCTTGCTGGACGTCTTTGACCTGCGCGATCGCGTCATCGATGAGTACGCCGCGTTCTCGCGCAGCTTCACGCGTATCGCCGCACCTGACATCGCCGCCGTCGTCGAAGCTGAGTACGCGCGCGAACGGTATTGGCCCGAGCCCCTCATCCAGATCAACCCGAACTACCGCCGCAACGGCACCGTTGCCGATCTAGTGCGGGATGGAATGCTCCACCGCGAGTGCGAGCGCCTGTTCCAGGCCAACAAGGCTGAGGGCACTCCGCGCCCTATCGAGCTGTATACCCACCAGCTCGAGGCCTTGGCGAAGGCCAAGGCGGACAAGAGCTTCGTCGTCACCACGGGAACAGGCTCCGGAAAGTCCCTCTCGTTCTTCTTGCCCATCATTGACCGGATCCTGCGAGCGCGCGCCGACGACCCGCGGCCGCGCACGCGGGCCATCGTCATCTACCCCATGAACGCGCTGGCCAACAGCCAGCTCGAGGAACTGGACAAGTTCCTGTGCGACTACCCGGAGGGCGATCGACCCTTCAGCGTGGCGCGCTATACCGGCCAGGAGGAGCGTGCAGAGCGCGAGCGAATCGCCGATTCTCCGCCTGACATCCTGCTCACCAATTTCATGATGCTGGAGCTGATCCTCACGCGCTTTGAGCCGATCGATCGCCGCGTTGTGGAAAACTGTCGCGGCCTCGAGTTTCTCGTGCTCGACGAGCTGCACACCTATCGTGGCCGGCAGGGCGCCGACGTGGCAATGCTCGCGCGCCGCCTCAGGCAGCGGCTGTCGGCCGAGAGCCTGCTATGCATCGGCACGTCGGCGACGATGTCCACCACGGGCACGATCGAAGACCAGAACAAGACAGTTGCCGAAGTCGCCAGCAAGCTCTTCGGCGCGCCGATCACCGCGCACGACGTGATCGGCGAGACGCTCGAGCGGGTCACCGACGACACCCTGGATCTGACCGCCATCCGTCCCCTGCTGGCCGCGCGGATCACGGCCGGCAAGCTCGAGTGGCAAGAATTTGACGATTTCCGCCGCGATCCGCTTGCGGTCTGGCTGGAGCTCACGCTGGGCATCGACCTCTCGGCCCTGGAGAAGCCGCGTCGAGCGACGCCGCGTACGTTGACCGATGCCGCCGCAAGGCTTAGCGCCGATGCCGGCGTCGATTTATTCGCCGCAAAGGAAACACTGCGGAGCTTTCTGGTCGCCGCCAGTGCGCTGCGCACGCCGCAAGGACGTGCGCCATTTGCCTTCAAGCTGCACCAGTTCATCAGCGGTCCCGGCAAGGTGATGACCACGCTGGAGCCCGAGGGCACGCGGCACATCACACTCGACGCGCAACGTTTCGCGCCAGGGCGCCATCAGGAAGGGGCGCTCCTCTTTGCTGCCCACTTCTGCCGTGAGTGCGGGCAGGAGTATCACCCCGTCTGGCGCGGCAAGGACGGCCACTTCGATTCGCGCGAGATCGATGACCTGGCAGCTGATGACGCAGACGGCGGCACCAAGCCGACCTGGGGCTTCCTCGCGCCGCGAAGAACGACGCAGAGCTATGGCGGGCGGCTCGAAGACCTGCCCGAGAACTGGCTCGACCTCACGAGATCAGAGCCCAAGGTCAAGCCCGCATACCGCGAAGCCGTCCCGCAGGAGCAATTCGCCGATGCAACCGGCCGACCAGGGGGCGGACAACCCTACTGGTTCATCCCCGGCAAGTTCCGCTTCTGCCTGAACTGTGGCTTCGTGCACGAGGCCTACGGCAGGGACGTCAACCGACTCTCGAGCCTCTCCGGTGAAGGTCGCTCCTCCGCGACCACCATCCTGACGTTGAGCCTGCTCCGGCAGCTCTTCGCCGAAGCCGATCTTCCTCCCGGCTTGCCCGATCCGCGCAAGCTCCTCGGCTTCTCCGACAACCGGCAGGACGCCGCGCTGCAGGCCGGTCACTTCAACGACTTCGTCTACCTGCTCACATTGCGTTCCGCCCTCGTGGCCGCATTGAAGTCCTCGGGCGGCGCCCTGACCGAAGAGCACCTGACCGACGCAGTGTTCAAGGCGCTGGGCTTCGAGCGGACCGACGAAGCAACGCTCGTCGAGTACCTCAAGAGCCCCAAGCTCGTCGGGCTCGCGCGCCAGGAGGGCCAGCGGGCCGTTCGTTTCGTCCTCGGCTACCGCCTCGTGCGTGACTTGCGCAAGGGGTGGCGGTTCAACAACCCGAATCTCGATCAGCTGCGTCTGCTGTCGATCGACTACCAAGGGTTGAGCGACTTCGCGGCTGACGATTCGCAGTTCGCGAAACTGCACAGCGCCCTGCAGCGGCTCGGCCCGGCCGGTCGCGAAGCGCTCGCACGGCTCGTGTTTGAGGAGATGCGGCGCAGCTTGTGCCTCGAGACGCGCTACCTCGACAGTGCCGAACAGGACAAGGCACGCACCAGCGCGTTCAGCTACCTCAACGAGCGCTGGGCCTTCGCGCCCGATGAGCAGTTGTCGGCATCGAAGCACCTCATCTTCGGCAAGCGGCCGGAGTTTCGGGGCAAGCCGCGCGATGACGTGGTTTCCGGCGGTCCGCGGTCGCGACTGGTGCGCCTCCTGAAGGCGGCCGACTTCTGGGCCGAGGCCGGCCTGGCTGACGCCACCCGGTCGTGGAAGGAGCAGGAGTACGCCGACGTCCTCGAGCAGTTCCTCGGCGCTGCCAGCCACTACGGCTACGTGCAGAAGCAGAAGCTCGACGACCGCCTAGTTGGCTGGCGGCTCAAGGCCGCATCGATGATCTGGCGCCTCGTCGACACGGCCACAGAAGAACCGGAGTCATCGGCCAACGCGTTTTTCAGGCAGCTCTACCTCACTGCAGCAGAACTGCTCACCCTGCCGAGCCACCCACTGTTCGAATTCGAGGCGCACGAGCACACCGCGCAGGTCGATGCGGCCAAGCGCAAGCTGCTCGAAGCCCGGTTCCGGTTCTCGAAGAAGGACCGGGACGAATGGGCGAATGAGCCCGCGCACGAGGCGCCCCTGGAGCGCCTGCCGGTCATGTTCTGTTCGCCGACGATGGAACTCGGCGTCGATATCTCGGCGCTCAACACGGTCTACCTGCGCAACGTACCGCCGACGCCGGCCAACTACGCGCAGCGCAGCGGTCGCGCCGGCCGCTCCGGCCAGGCTGCGCTGGTGCTGACCTACTGTGCGGCGCAGAGCCCGCATGACCAGTGGTTCTTCCACCACACCCGGGAAATGGTGCACGGCGTGGTGCGCGCGCCGACCCTGGATCTCGCCAACCGCGATCTGATCGACAGTCACATCCAGGCCGTGTGGCTCTCCAACGTCGAACATGAACTCGACACCAGCATCGCGCCGCTGCTCGTGCTCGATCAGCCCGACAAGCCACTCAAGCCCGAGCTGTTCGCTGCGTTCACGGCGCCCACGACGCTGGAGCGCGCGCGCGAGCAGGCGCGGCGGGTCATCGACAGCGTGCGGCCGCTGCTGCAGCCCGAAGCCGCGCCGTGGTTCAACGAAGGCTACGTCGATGCCGTTGTGACCCGCGCTCCCACGGCGTTCGACCGCGCGCTCGACCGGTGGCGCAAGCTCTTCGAGGCCACGCGCAGGCAGATGGACCTGGCTGATCAGGTCGTGAAGAGCCACGCGGTCAGCAATCGCGAGCGTGACAACGCCCGCCGTCGCTACGGCGATGCGGCCCGCCAGTACGCCGTGCTGCTCAAGTCCGGAAACACGCAAAACTCGGACTTCTACACCTACCGATACCTGGCCAGCCAGGGCTTCCTGCCCGGCTACAACTTCCCGCGCCTGCCGCTGATGGCCTGGATTCCCGGTCGCGGTACGACGGCGGACGGCAAGGAAGACGAGGGCACGATGGTGAGCCGGCCGCGCTTCATCGCGCTCTCCGAGTTCGGCCCGCGCAGCCTCATCTATCACGAAGGGCGCATGTTCCGCGTCATCCGTGCCAAGCTCAACGTCGGCGCCGCGGAGCACGTGTCGGCCAACAGCGAACTGGCCACGGTCTCGGCACGCATCTGTTCGCGCTGCGGCTACGGACACCTGGGCGAAGTCGATTCCGCGGAACCGCTGGCGAACGTTTGCGAGCACTGCGGGACGGCACTGACCGACGACGACCGCGTCGCGCAGCTCTACCGCATCGAAGCGGTTGAGACGATGCCGGTGGAGCGCATCTCCATCAACGACGAGGAACGGCAGCGCCAGGGCTTCGAGCTGCAGACCACCTATCGCTTCCTGCCAGGGCCCGACGGCCTGGTTCAGCGTACCGATGCCGACGTCAGACAGGGCGAGGAGGTTCTGGCGCGGCTCACCTACGCGCCGGCCGCGCGTATCTGGCGCATCAACCGGGGCTGGCGCCGACGCAAGGACAAGAAGCAACTCGGCTTCTACATCAACCCCGTCAGCGGGGTCTGGAGCAAGCAGGACAGCCCCAACGAGGCGGCGGCCGAAGACAAGCCCGAGGGAGCCTTGCTCGACAAGGTGCCCAGTCAGCGCATCGTGCCCTTCGTCGAGGACCATCGGAACATCCTGATCCTCACCCCCGGCCGCGAACTCAGTGCCGCGACGGTGGCCACGCTGCTGGCCGCGCTGCGGCGTGGCATCGAACAGACCTTCCAGATCGAAGAAGCCGAACTCATCGCCGAACCCCTGCCGAACCAGGACGATCGCCGCGCGCTGCTGTTCTACGAGGCCGCCGAAGGCGGTGCCGGCGTGCTCTCGCGCCTCGCCACCGAGCGGCGCAGCCTCGCCGAGGTGGCTGCGACGGCGCTGCGCCTCATGCACTTCCGCGCACCGGACGATGGCGTCTGGCGCTTTGACGGACTGGCCACCCTGGAGGAGAAACGCATCGTCAAAGGCCAGGCGCTGCGCATCTGCGAGGCCGGCTGCTATCAGTGCCTGCTGTCCTACTTCAACCAGCCGGATCACGATCTGATCAATCGGCTCGACGCGGATGCGCTGCAGGTACTCACCGCGCTGGCCGGTGCCAACGTCGCTGAAGTCGACGCGAGCGTCGCGGCACCAGCGGCTGATGGCGCACTCGGGCGCTGGCTCGACACGTTGAGCCGGCTCGAGCTGCGCCGCCCCGACGCGATTTCCGTGTCACTCAACGGTGGCGCGGGCACCGCCGATGCGCAATACAAGGCGGCTCGCGTGCTCGTCTTCCTGACGCCACCCGCACCTGATCTCACGCAATACGCGACCGACCGCGGCCACCGAGTTCTCGTGTTCGGAGACGAGTCCACCTGGTTGCAGCAGTTCGCGCAGAACGTCGATGTGTTCGGCAACGCGAAGACCGGGGCGTCGGCGTGAGCGCCGTCGCCGAGTACCTCCCCGGCGTGCTGGTGCGCGCCCGCGGCCGCGAGTGGGTCGTCCAGCCCGCCTCGGGCCCGGACTGCCTGCACCTGCGGCCGCTCGGCGGCTCGGATGAGGACATCGTCACCCTGATTCCGGCGCTGGAGCCCGAGCCGCCGACACCCGCCACCTTCCCCTGGCCCGACCCTCAGCAACCCGGCACGCATGACGCGGCCCGCCTGCTGCGTGACGCATTGCGCCTGAAGCTGCGCGCCGGAGCCGGCCCGTTCCGCTCGTTCGGCAACATCGCCGTGGAGCCGCGCGCCTATCAGCTCGTACCGCTGCTGATGGCGTTGCGGCTGCCCACGGTCCGCCTGCTGATCGCCGACGACGTCGGCGTCGGCAAGACCATCGAGGCCGGTCTCATCGCCCGCGAGCTGATGGACCGCGGCGAGGTCGCGCGCGTCGCCGTGCTGTGCCCGCCGCATCTCGTCGAGCAATGGCAGCAGGAGCTGACCGATCGCTTCCACCTGCGCGCCGTAGCGCTGACCTCGGCCACCGTGAACCGGCTGGAACGCGAACTGCCGCACGGTGCGAGCCTGTTCGACGAGCACCCGATCGTCGTCGTCAGCCTTGACTACATCAAGAGCGAGCGCCATCGCGAACACTTTCTCGCCATCGCACCCGAGTGCATCGTTGTCGACGAGGCGCACACCTGCGCCGCCACCGGCCAGGGCCGCCAGTTGCGCTTCGAGCTGCTGCAGCGGCTCTCGGCGGACGATGCCCGGCACCTGATCCTGCTCACCGCCACGCCGCACTCGGGTGACGAAGTCGCCTTCTACAACCTGCTCTCGCTGCTGCGCCCGGAATTCGGGGGCCTGCAGAGCATTGCGGCCGCCGCCGATCATCCGCTGCGGCAACAGCTTGCGCGCCACTTCGTGCAACGCCGCCGCAAGGACATCGAGGAGTGGCAGCAGGACGGCGAGGACCGGCGCATCTTCCCGCGCCGCATGACCGCCGAGCTCACCTACAAGCTCACCGGCCGCTGGGGCGCGTTCTTCGATGCCGTGCAGAACTACTGCGTCGAGCTCGCCGCACGCACCGAGCGCCAGGAGACCGGTGCCGCCCGCCTGATCTGGTACGCCACGCTGGCGCTCCTGCGCTGCGTGGCCTCGTCCCCCGCCGCAGCCGAGAAGGCGCTGACCACGCGACTGGCCGGCACACGCGAAGAGCTCGAAGCCCTCGCTGACGACGATCGCGTGCTCGACGGCACGCCCGACGAGCTTGCCCCCACCGACATCGAGCCCGCCGCGCAGCTGGAGGACGCGGAACGGCTCAGCGCGCTGATCACGGAGGCCCGCGCGCTGGCTGGCGACAGCGACGACCCCAAGCTCGCTACCCTCATCCAGCATCTGCGCGGGCTGATCGACGCGGGCTTCCGCCCGGTGGTGTTCTGCCGCTACGTGGCCACCGCGCACTACGTGGCCGAGCACCTTCGCAAGCACCTGCCCGACGCCACGGTCGATGCCGTCACCGGCGAAGTCACGCCCGAGGAGCGCGAGCTGCGCGTGGCCGAACTGGGCGCCGAGTCCAACCCCCGGCCCGTGCTCGTGGCCACCGATTGCCTCTCCGAAGGCGTCAACCTGCAGCACTACTTCACAGCGGTCGTGCACTATGACCTCGCGTGGAACCCCACGCGCCACGAGCAGCGCGAAGGCCGCGTGGACCGCTTCGGCCAGAAGGCACCCGAAGTCCGCTGCACGATGCTCTACGGCGAGGACAACCCGGTCGACGGTTTCATCCTCAACGTCATCCTGCGCAAGGCCGACGCGATCCGACGCGAGCTGGGCGTGCTGGTGCCGATGCCCGAGGACGAGGGCCGCATCAACCAGGCGCTTATCAAGGCTGCGTTGCTGAAACGCGAGCGCGTGCGTAGTGCGTACCAACAGGGCCGGTTCGACTTCGGCGAGGAGCCCATCGACCTTCAGCCGCTGGAGCTGCGCTGGCAGGACGCGCTGGAGAAGGCACGCGCCAACCGCACCGTCTTCGCGCAGCGCCGACTGCGCCCGGACGAGGTGCTGCCCGAGTGGCAGCGTCAGCGTTCGGTGCTGGGTGACGCCGACGACGTGCAGCGCTTCGTGGCCGGGGCCTGCGCGCGCCTGAACGCACCGCTCGAACCGCGTGCCCGCCACGGCTGGCGACTGTTGCCCCAGCACCTGCCACAGACCCTGCGTGAGCGCCTGGCCGACGAAGGCATCGGCAAGCCGCTGGCGATCGACTTTCACTACCCGCCGGCCGTCGGCACGCGCTTCGTCCATCGCAGCCACCCGCTGGTGGGTCTGCTCGCCGACCATCTGCTGGAAGGCGCGTTGAGCGGCGACACCCCGCTCGCGGCGCGCGCCGCCGCCACCGTCACGGCGGACGTCGACACGGTGACCACGCTGTACCTGCTGCGCCTGCGCCACCACCTGGAGCTCACGCGCCGCGGCCAGACGCGGCAGCTCATGGCCGAGGAGGCCGTGGCCATCGGCGTGCGCGGGCGGGCGCGTCCGCAGTGGCTGTCGGAGGAAGACGTCGCGCCGCTGCTCGACGCGCGGCCCACAGCCAACCTCGACCCCGGCGCCGCGACACATGAACTCCGGCAGGCGCTGGCGTTCCTCGACGCCCAGCGCGCCGTGCTCGAACGCCTGGCCACCGACCGCGCCAACGCGCTGCTGGCCGACCACCGGCGCGTGCGCGAGGCCGCGCGCGACATCGGCCAGTACGCGGTGCGTGCCAGCCTGCCGGTGGACGTGCTCGGCGTGTACGTGCTGCTGCCGGACGCGCTGTGAGAACCAGAAGAACCAGAACGTGAGACGCCCGCACCACAACTCGCTCGGCTTCGACACGCTGTGCCTCGAAGGCGCGCTGCTGCTGCCCGACCTGCTGGAGAAGGCCGCCCAGGGTCAGGCCAGCGGCCAGGCGGCCGAGGACTACCACGTCCCACGCGGCTTCACGCTGCAGGAAGAGATCGGTCGCGCCTTCCGCATCGCGCAGGCGCAGTGGAAGGCGTACAGCGCGACTCTCGAGCGCACCGACCTCGACGCCGCCGCCAGCGCCCGCGCCTTCGTCGAGGAATTCCTGCGTGACGCGCTGGGCTACGCCGACGTGCGCGCGACCGCAGCGCGCAACGTGGGCGAACGCAGCTTCCCCCTCTCCCTGCAGGCCGCCCCTCACATCCCGGTGGTGGTGGCCCCCGCCACCCTCGACCTCGACGAACCCGACCCGGCGTTCGCGCCGCAGGGTGGCGGCGCACGCAAGAAGAGCCCCTTCCAGCTTCTGCAGGAGTACCTGAACGCCGAGCCCGAAGCCCGCTGGGGGCTGGCCAGCAACGGCCGCAAGCTGCGCCTGGCGCGCGACGCCGCCACGCTCACGCGCCCGAGCTTCATCGAGTTCGACCTCGAGACGATGCTCGGGCAGGCGCGCTACCCCGACTTCGCCGCGCTGTGGCGTCTGCTGCATGCCAGCCGCGCCACGCGCACGCCCGAACCGGTGTGGGAACTCTGGCGCGCCGACGGCCAGCGCGAAGGCGCGCGCGTGCGTGAGGGGTTGCGCATCGGCGTCGAGGCTGCGCTCGTCACCCTCGGCGAGGGGTTTCTCAAGCACCCGGCCAACGAGCCGCTGCGCCGCGCGCTGATCGCCGGCGACTTGAAGCGGCAGGCCTATTTCGAGGAACTGCTGCGCCTCGTCTACCGCTTCATCTTCCTGTTCGCGGTGGAGGAACGCGGCTTGCTGCACCCGGCGGACGACTCGCCCGCGGCCGCCGCAGCGCGCCGCATCTACCACCAGGGCTATAGCGCCCGCCGCTTGCGCGAGCGCTGCCTGCGCCGTGTGGCGCGCGACGCCCACGACGATCTGTGGCAGGCCCAGGTCATTGTCTTTCGTGCGCTGGCCGCCGGCGAGCCGCGCCTCGCGTTGCCGGCGCTGGGCGGCCTGTTCGCGCCCGCCCAGTGCCCGTACCTGGATGCGGCGAGCCTCTCCAATCGCGCACTGCTGGAAGCGATGCGCAGCCTGCGCTGGTCGCAGGCCAGTGGCACCGTGGCGCCGGTGGACTACCGCAACATGGGCCCCGAGGAACTGGGCTCGGTGTACGAGAGCCTGCTGGAGCTCGTGCCCGACCCCGATCCGCACGCGCGCACCTTCGCCTTCGTGAACGCCAGCGCCGACGGCGACACCAAGGGCAACGCGCGCAAGACCACCGGCAGCTACTACACCCCTGACAGCCTGGTGCAGGAGCTGATCAAGAGCGCGCTCGACCCGGTGATCGACGCGCGTGTCGCCGGCCAGCCCGACCGCCCCACCGAGGCACTGCTCGGCATCACGGTGGTGGACCCGGCCTGCGGCAGCGGCCACTTCCTGCTTGCCGCCGCGCGCCGGCTGGCGGAGCGGCTGGCTGCGCTGCGCGCGCCCGAGGGTGCCGTGCGCGCGCAGGACTACCGCCACGCGCTGCGCGAGGTAATCACGCATTGCATCTATGGTGTGGACCGCAACCCGATGGCGCTGGAACTCGCGCGCTTCGCGCTGTGGCTCGAAGGCTTCGAGGAAGGCCGGCCGCTCGGCTTCCTCGATCATCACCTCGTCTGCGGCGACGCGCTGATCGGCATCACCGACGTGGGCCAGCTTGCGCACGGCATCCCGGACGCCGCGTTCAAGCCGCTTTCGGGCGACGACAAGGCGGTGTGCAGGACGCTTGCGAAGGAGAACCGAGAGGGCTTGAAGGCCTTCGCCAAACGCAAGCTCGACGCCAATCTCCCGCTGGCGCTGGAGCGCGACAGCCTGCTCGCCGAGCGTGCCGCGCTGGAAGCGATGCCCGACGACACGCTGGCGCAGCAGGCGGCCAAAGACGCCGCCTGGAAACGCTACGCCGACCAAGCGCGCGCGAGTCGCCTGCGGGAGGCGGCCGATCTCTTCGTTGGCGCCTTTCTCTCACCCAAGGCCGCGCCACAGGACGCCGAGCACACCCCGACCAGCCAGAACCTGTACCTCGCGCTCTTCACCGATAAAACCCCCGAGGAACTGGCGCAGGCGCAGCAGGCCGAACGTTTGGCGCAGGCCACGCAGCGCGCGCGTGATGCGCGCGTGCTGCACTGGCCGCTCGCCTTCGTGCAGGTGTTCCAGAAAGGCGGCTTCGACTGCGTGCTCGGCAATCCGCCGTGGGAGCGCATCAAGCTGCAGGAGGAGGAGTTCTTCGCCACCGAGAGTCGCCTCGTCGCGCAGGCGAAGAACAAGGCCGAGCGCGCGCAGCGCATCGAGTGGCTGGCGCAGGGCATGCTGGCGCGCCATCTGTACCCGGAGCTGGAACACGCGCCGGACGAAGCGGCCAAGGAGCAGGAGACCTACGCGCGCTTCATCGCCGCGCGCCGCATCGCCGAGGCGGCGAGCGTGTTCGCGCACCTGAAGGCCGAGGAAGGCGGCCGCTACCCGCTTGCAGGCGTCGGCGACATCAATACGTATGCCCTCTTTGCGGAAACCATTAAGCAAGTCCTGGGGCCCAAGGGAAGGGCTGGGTTCATCGTGCCGTCTGGTCTTGCAACAGACAACACGACGAAAGACCTGTTTGGTGCACTGATCTCGACTCAAACGCTGGAGAGCTTCTTTGAGTTCGAGAACGAGGGCTTCTTCCCAGGCGCCGGGCAAGGCCACATGCTGCGGTTTGCGCTGACCACGATTGTGGGCGCTGCTCAGCAGGTCACGGAGACGCGCTTCCTTTTCCAAGCCAAGCGCCTCGCTGAACTTGTTGATGCGGATCGGGTGTTCACCTTGTCACCGGCGGACATTTTCCACGTCAACCCGAATACCCGAACCTGTCCGATCTTCCGCTCTAGGCGGGATGCCGAAATCACCAGGGCGATCTACGCGCGCGTCCCCGTCTTGATTCGGGACCCGGACGAAGAAAGGCCTGGCCACAACCCTTGGGGCATTCGTTTCATGGCCATGTACCACATGGCCAACGACTCCCATCTGTTCAAGACCAAAGCTGAGCTTGAGCAAGATGGATTCGAACTAGACGGAAACCAGTTCGTGCGAGGCACCAAGCGATATGTGCCTTTGTACGAAGCCAAGATGATCTACCAGTACAACCACCGGCACGGCGACTTCCGCGACGCGCGGGAGGGTGAGCGCGCCCACGTGCTTCCAAGGATCCCGCTGGATCGGTTACGTGATCCTTTCTTTCTCACGTTGCCGTTTTACTGGGTGCCTGAGGACGACGTTACGAACGTGCTTGATGACAAGAGCTGGGAATCGGACTGGCTGATTGGCTGGCGTGACGTAACTGATGCGCGTGCGAGTGCCCGTACGCTCATTGCGAGCGTCATCCCGCGAGCAGGCGTTAACGACAAGTTTCTACTCATGCTGCCGAACCGCACCGCGCGTCAGTCCGCGGCCTTGCTTGGCAATTTGTGTTCGCTCACGTGTGACTACGTTGCTCGGCAAAAGGTGGGAGGTCTGGCGCTCAAGTACTTCACGATCAAGCAGTTCCCCGTGCTCGCGCCAGATGATTATTCCAAGTCTGATCTCGACTTCATAGTGCCACGCGTACTCGAGCTCACATATACGTCGACAGATATGGAACGTTGGGCAAGGGATTTGGGCCACGAGGGGCAACCATTCGAATTCGACCCAGAGCGACGAACGAGGCTGCGTGCCGAACTAGACGCCTACTACGCTCGCCTTTATGGGCTCGATCGAGAGGCGATACGGTTCATCCTCGACCCTCAATCGGTGAAGCCGGGCTATCCATCCGAGACCTTTTCAGTTCTGAAGCGGAGTGAGGAAAGAGAGCTTGGCGAGTACCGCACGCAGCGACTCGTACTGGAAGCATGGGACGCCCTCGAACGCGGTGAACTGGCCTGAGCAAATGCGATGCTGACCCACCTGAAGCTCGACAACTTCAAGATCTGGAAGAGCACCGGGCCGATGCGCCTGGCTCCGGTGACGCTGCTGCTCGGCACCAACTCGTCGGGCAAGTCGAGCCTGATCCAGAGCCTGCTGCTGATCCGCCAGACGGTGAAGGGCGACGATCCGAACCTCGACCTGAACCTCGGCAACCCGGACGCGGGCGATTCGGTGACGCTTGGCCAGTTTCGCGACGTGCTGTGCCGTCACGGAGACGGCCCTCGCATCGGCATCGAGTTCCGCTGGTCCGAGAGCGGCGTGGCAAGCGACTCGACGCTGTTCAACGCCCGTTACCGCGCCGGGCCAGCCGGATCGGCGGAACTGGACAGCCTGCGCCTGGGCCGCGACGGCCAGGGCTTCAGCGTGCTGCGACGCAAGCCCGGCATCTATCGGCTGCAACTCGCCGACGAGCGAACGTCGCGGGGGCAAAGCGCGGACTTCCGGCCGCAGCGCTCCTTCGCGCTCGCGCCGGCGGCGCTGGCACGGCTCGGTGCGGACGGCGAGCGCATACGGGATGTGGGTCCTGCGCTGCTCGATGAACTGGGCCGCATCATCTACCTCGGCCCGGCGCGGCGGCTCGCGCAGCGCGACTACGTCTGGAGCGGTCGCATGCCGGCCACCATCGGCGACGACGGGGCCAAGGCGGTGGATGCCCTGATCGCGAGCGGCGTCGCGGCGCTGGCGGCAAAGCACCGGGGTAAGACGCCTCCCGCCGAGGCGGCGCTGATTGCCGACACTGGCGCTTGGCTCAAGCGCATGGATCTGGCCGACGCGCTGTCCGTCCGCCCTTTGGGTGGTTCGACGCGCTACGAACTCATCGTCGAGCGGCAGGGTGAGCGCACGAACCTGAAGGACGTTGGTGTAGGTGTTTCCCAGGTGCTGCCAGTGATCGTGGCCGCATTGCACGCGGCGCCGGGTCACATCGTCGTCGTCGAGGAACCGGAAAGCCACCTGCACCCGCTGGCGGAATCGCTGCTGGCCGAGCTGTTTGCCGACATCAGCGGCAGGCGACGCGTGCAGTTCATCATCGAGACCCACTCCGAGCATCTGTTCCGCCGCATGCAGACGCTCCTCGCCCGGCAGCAGATCGATCGCGACCGGGTGGCCATGTACTTCGTCGAGCGTGATGGCCCCGCCGCGAAGCTGCGCGAACTCGTGCCGAACGAGTTCGGGGCGATCACCAACTGGCCCGAGAAGTTTTTCGGCGACGCCATGGGCGAGACGCGGGAGCAGGCCAAGGCGCGCGCCGAGCGTGAGTTGGCAGCGGCGAGATCCGGCGATGCCGATCGATAAGCACGTCATCGACACCAACGTGCTGCTCGTGGCGAGCGCGGCGAACGACGTCTCGCCCTTCCCGGAGGATGCCACGCCCGTCGAAACGGCCGAGTTGCGCAAGCAGGTCCTCGACTGGGTTATTGCCTTCGAGCAGAGCGACCGGCGGGTCGTCCTCGACTACGGGTGGGAGATCCTCGGCGAGTATCAGAACAAGCTCTCCGATCAGGACTACGCCTTGCAGATCGTGCTGCAGATGACGAGCACCGATCGCGTCTCCTGGTGTCGGCTCGAGCGCGAGGCTGACGGACGCACGCGCATCGCTCACGCCGGCCTGGACCCTGCGATTGCCGACCTCGCGGATCGAAAGATGGTCGCGGCGGTCCTGGCTGGCGGCTGCAACGCCGGCGGGTGCAACCTGGTGAATGCCTGCGACACCGACTGGTACGACTGGCAGGTCGCGATGGAAGCTGCCGACGTGCGGGTCGAGCAGCTCATCCACGATTGGTGCCATGCCAAATGGCTGGCCAAGCAGGCGCGATGAGCACGTTCTTCCGCTTCCCGCACACGCCGCACCTGGCCTGGCTCGGCCCGGGTACGCCGCGCGACGACAAGGTGCTTGCGGCCAGCGAGGCGGCGGCGCTGCTCGCCGGCGAGGTGGTGGTCGAGGAAAAGCTGGACGGCGCCAACCTCGGCATCTCGCTCGCCGATGACGGTGCGCTGCGGTTCCAGAACCGGGGCCAGTATCTCCACCCGCCATTCGCAGGGCAGTTCCAGCGGCTGGGTGGATGGATCACTGCGCATGAAGAGGCGCTACGCCGCGACCTCTCACCCGGCCTCATCCTGTTCGGCGAATGGTGCGCCGCCCGGCACTCGGTGGCGTACGACCGCCTTCCTGACTGGCTGATCGTGTTCGACGTCTACGACCGCAGCGAACACAAGTTCTTCAGCACCGCACGCCGCGATGCCTTGGCCCTGCGTCTGGGTCTCGCCGTGGTGCGCACGGTGTCGCGCGGTCGTACGACGCTGGCGGACCTGACCAAACGCCTGAGCGCCGAGCCGAGTCGCTACCGCACGGGGCCGATCGAGGGCTTCGTCATACGCAAGGAGACCTCGGACTGGCTGCTCGCGCGCGGAAAGCTCGTCCACCCGGAGTTCGTGCAAGGGATCGATGAACACTGGCGGCGCCGGCGCATCGAATGGAATCGCGTCGAGCACGGCGCGACCAACGAGCCTGCGGGAGCGACCCGGGGATGAACGTCCTCGAACGCGCCTTGGTCGAAAAGGCCGGCCGCGAGTATGGCTGGGAGAACGTGGTCGAGAGTATCGAGGCCCGCATCGTGCTCGGCTCGGCGCGTCACCGCGGGCGCGCAAGCGTCACGGCCGCGAGCGGCGGCAGTGGGTGGAAGGTCGCCTTTCCGGACGGACGGCTCGTTCGTGAACTCGCACGCAGCGTGCCGGGGCTCGCCGACAGCGGCGGCCGGTTCGATGCGCCGGACATCGATACGCTGGCCGCGCTGCTGCGCCGCGCGGCCGAGCTGTCGCTGGCGCTCCCCGACCAGGCGGCGCGGACGTTCCGCGAGCGGGCCGGGAACGAGCTGGATCGACTGGCAGACAAGGGCACGGAGGTCGAGCGGCTGGTGCGCCAGCGCGTGGGGCAGGACGTATTCCGCGGGGCACTGCTCGACTACTGGGGCGGCGCCTGTGCTGTGACGGGGCTGGCCTTGCCCGACGTGTTGCGCGCCAGCCATGCAAAGCCCTGGGCCGACTGCACCAGCGACGAGGAGCGGCTGGATGTGTTCAACGGCTTTCTCCTCGTCGCGCACCTCGACGCGCTGTTCGATCGGGGCCTGATCACCTTCGATGCCGGCGGCGACATGGTCATTGCTCCTTGTCTGACCGCCGAACACCGTGCATCGCTGCATGTGAGCGAGGGTCTGCGGCTGCGCTGGGTGGTGCCGGAGCATCTGCCGTTCCTGCAGTGGCACCGGGAACACGTCTTTCGCGGGTGAGGCTTCGCGCCGCACATGCGCGGCGTGCTGACCAGACCGCGAGGGCGACGTGCGCCCACGATCGCGCCCCTGCCTGCACCGGGTTGCTCATGAGCTGACGGGAGCAGTCGTTCGTCGGTCCTCTCGGTTCGTTCGATCTGCAGGGCGTTGCCGTCGTCGTGCGGTGTCGTCGTTTCAGGTCAGTGTTTCTGTCCGTCCCGATCGCCGAGGCGAGCCGGGAGCTGCGAGGGACGCGGGACATCCTTTCAGCGCTGCGGGCCGTGCTATCGCTGCTACTCCTGCTATGCAAGGGCACGGCACTCGGCGCGGTTGTACACACCGCGCACGCCGCCGATCGTGTGGTTCAGCGCCTTCTCCACCACGTCCGACGGCCACCCGTTCTCGTGCAGCAGCGTGGAGGCCGTGCGCCGCAGGTCGTGGATCGTGAAGGCGGGGATGTCCTGCCCCTGAAGCGCGGTCTTCAGCGCGTTGTTGATCGCGTTGTGCGCGAAGGGCTTGGTCAGGCTGCCGCGCTCGTCGCTCCTGCCGTAGCGGACGGACTTTGGCTTGAGCGCGCGGATGGCGGTGTCGGTGATCGGCATGGGCGGGCCTCTGCTGTGTACACACGAGGAATGTCACCCATCGTACCCGCCATGTGTACTCATATGTGTACTCAAAAGAGATCGGCTGCTGTCGGTCACTTTCGGCCGCCCAAGGAACGTAAATCGTTGTGTGAAAGGCACTTACAGCAGAACGTTGGATCGCACTGGATCTCTCCGGAAGCACACCTACTTCCCGATACAAAACGAACTGAAGATCCTTCCCAGCAATTCATCGCTGGTGAACTCGCCAGTGATTTCCGCCAGCGCGTTCTGGACCTGCAGCAGTTCTTCGGCCATCAACTCGCCGGCCTGCTGCTCGCGCAGCTGCCGGCAGGCGGCCTCGAAATGCTCGCGGGCGCTGCGCAGGCTGTCGAGGTGGCGGCGGCGGGCGGTGAAGGCGCCCTCCCCGGCGGGCTGGTAGCCCGCCACGGCGCGCAGGCGCTGGCGCAGCTCGGGCAGGCCGGCGCCGGTGAGCGCGCTGACCTGCACCAGGTCGGTTGTACCGGGCACGAGGCCGGAGGGTTCACCGGTCAGGTCGATCTTGTTGCGCACCAGGGTGCGGGACAGCCCGGCCGGCAGTTCGCCGAGCAGGGCTTCGCGGCCGGCGGCATCGTCGACCGTGGCATCGAGCACCACCAGCGCGTGGTCGGCCCGGGCGAGCTCGGCCTGCGCACGGCTCACCCCCTGCGCTTCGACGACATCCGTGGTGGCGCGCAGGCCGGCGGTGTCGACGACGTGGATGGGCAGCCCGTCGATGTCGAGCTGTTCGCGGATGACGTCGCGGGTGGTGCCGGGCACCGGCGTGACGATAGCGGCGTCATACCCGGCGAGCGCATTGAGCAGGCTCGACTTGCCGGCGTTCGGCCGGCCGGCGATCACCACGTTCAGGCCTTCGCGCAGCAGGCAGCCCTGGCGGGTCGCCTCCTCCAGGCGCCGGAAAGATGCGGCCACGCCCTCCACGCGCCGGGCGAGGTCTGCGTCGCTGAGGAAGTCGATGTCCTCGTCGGGGAAATCGATGGCCGCTTCGACCCAGGTGCGCAGCTCGGTGACCTCCTCGTTCAGCGCCAGCACGGCGGCGGAGAAGTCCCCGCGCAGCGAGCGCTGGGCGGCGCGCGCGGCGGCCTGGGAATCGGCATCGATGAGATCGGCAATGGCCTCGGCCTGCGTGAGGTCGAGCTTGTCGTTGAGGAAGGCGCGCTCGGTGAACTCGCCGGGCCGCGCGAGCCGGGCGCCGAGGGCCAGCACCCGCGCCACCAGCATGTCGGCCAGCACCACGCCGCCATGGGCGTGGAGCTCGAGTACGTCTTCGCCGGTGAAGGAATGCGGGGCGGGGAAATACAGGGCGAGGCCGAGGTCGAGCGCCTCGCCGTCGGCGCCCCGGAAACCGCAGAGCGTCGCGTAGCGCGGGCGCGGCAGGGCACCGAGCAGCGGGCCGGCCAGGTCGCGCACCGCGGGACCGGAGATGCGCACCACCGCGATGCCGCCCCGGCCAGGCGGCGTCGCGCGGGCGACGATGGTGTCGGCCGGGTTCATGCGCCGGCACCGGCGGGGCGACCGGCTCCCGCGGCCTGCGGGCCCGGGCTCAGCCGCCGGCGATGACCTTGTTGATGCGCCACTGCTGCAGGATCGACAGTACCGAGTTGGTCAACCAGTACAGCACCAGGCCTGCCGGGAAGAAGGCGAACATGCCGGCGAACATCACCGGCATCCACTTCATGACCCTGGCCTGCATCGGATCCGGCGGCGCCGGGTTGAGCTGCCCCTGCAGGTACATCGCACCGGCCATCAGCAGCGGCAGGATGAAGTACGGGTCACGGGTGGACAGGTCCGTGATCCAGAGCATGAACGGCGCCTGACGCATCTCCACGCTCTCCAGCAGCACCCAGTAATAGGCGATGAAGAACGGGATCTGGATCAGCATCGGCAGGCAGCCCGCGGCGGGATTCACCTTCTCGCGCTTGTACAGGTCCATCAGCGCTTCGCTGAGTTTCTGCCGGTCGTCCTTGTAACGTTCCTGCAAGGCCTGCATCCGCGGCTGCATCTGGCGCATGCGCGCCATGGACCGGCCGCTGGCCTCGGTGAGCTTGTAGAACGCCAGCTTGATCAGCAGCGTGGCCAGGATGATCGCCCAGCCCCAGTTGCCGACCAGCTTGTGCATCTGCTCCAGCAGCCAGAACAGCGGCTGCGCCAGCAGCGTCAGCCGGCCATAGTCCACCGTCAGTTTCAGGCCGTCGGCGACCTGCGCGAGCTGCGCCTGCAGCTTCGGGCCGACGAACAGCTGCGCGTGAAGCTCGGCCTCCCCGCCCGGGGCCACCACGGTGGCCGGACCCACGGCGCTGAGGGTGTAGATGTTGTTGGCGACGCTGCCTTCATAGGCGTACTGCTGGTCCGCCGGCGGCACGGCTGCCGCGAGGAAATGATGCTGGATGGAGGCAATCCAGCCTTTCGCGAGCTGCTGGTGGAACGGCTCGGCGGCCATCTCCTTGACGTCCAGCTTGGTGTATTTCTTGCCGTCGTAGGCCACCGGGCCGGTGAAGGAGTAGGAGTCGACGTTGAAATAAGAGCGTTCCGGCGGATTATTGAGCCGCTGGATCTGCAGATAGCTCGCCACGCTGTAGGGGTCGGTGCCGATGTTGTGCACCACGTATTCCAGGCTGATGGCGTAGCTGCCGCGCCGGAAGCGGTAGGTCTTCGTGACACTGGCCCGGCCCGGAGCCTCCCATGTCAGGGTCACGGCCAGCTCGTCGCTGCCATCGGCCAGCCGATACTCCGTCTTGTCGGCATGCATCAGCGCGAGATGGTTCGCTTCCGCCTGCCCCGCCGCGGCGCGCAGCCCGGTGTGGAAGGCGTACAGGTTGTCCGGCGCCGGATTCAGCAGTTGCACCGGCACGTTCGGCTGGTCCTTGTGCACGGGGTAACCCGGCAGCCGGACGCTGCGGATGTCGCCGCCACGACTGTCGATCTCGATATCCAGCACGTCCGTGCGCACATGGATGATCTGACCGGGCTGGTCAGCTGCCGGCTGGGCCGCGGCAGCGGGCGTACCGGCTGCGGCCGTGGCCGCTCCCGGCATGGCTGGCAGTGCCGGGGTCGCGGGTGTGGACTGCGCCGGCGCCGCCGTTGACGGCGGCGTGGTTGCCTGCGGCGCGTAATCGAGCTGCCAGGCCTGGAAACAGCTCCAGATCAGCAGCACGACACCAACCCAGAGGGCGAGGCGCATGTTTTCCATCAGGGAATCACTCATGGTTCAGGCGCCCGGGACGGCATGGCGTCGCAAGCGATCCCAGTGGGCCGCGAGGCTCGAACTGATGTCGGCGTTGGTCGCGGTGGCTGCCTGGTCCCTGACGAGGACGACGATGTCCAGGCCCTGGTGCCGTATCGCATCCAGGCGAAAACTCTCGCGAATCAGGCGGCGGATGCGGTTGCGCGCCACGGCGGTACGCACGCGTTTCGCGGACGCCGTCATGCCCAGGCGGGAATGCTCGAGACCGGAGGGGCGGTACAACACCGTGAACAGTCGATCGGCTGAACGCCGTCCTTGCTTGAAAACCGCCTCGAAGTCCGCCGCGCGAGTCAGCCGGAGGCGGATCGGAAAACCCTGTGGCCGACGTTGCGTCTGCGCGCCTGCCTCTGGCCCGGGCAATCAGGGGATCAGGCGGGCACGGCCCTTGGCACGCCGCCGCTTGAGTACCAGACGACCGCCACGCGTGGCCATGCGTGCACGAAATCCATGAGTGCGGCTGCGTTTCAGCTTGCTGGGTTGGTATGTGCGCTTCATGGCGGGGAAAAGCCTTCTGGAAACAAAGCGATGGGCCGTTCTTGAGAGGGCGAAAGGTTACGCAGCTGACCGGGCGCTGTCAATCCTGAAATGCCTTGTGGATAACATTGAATCGCGGCGATAGACTTCCCGTCCCCCGCCATCCCGAACCACAACCAGAGACATACCAGGGGTCAACGCGTGGCGACATCCCTCTGGAACGGCTGCCTCCGGCAACTGCAGGCAGATCTTTCCGAAACGGAATTCAATACCTGGATCCGGCCCCTGCAGGCGGTCGAGGACGAGGCCAGCCTGCGCCTGCTGGCTCCGAACCGCTTCGTCATCGATTGGGTGACGAACCGCTGCCTCGCCCGGATCCAGGAGGTGGTGGCCCGCGACGCGCGTTCCGGGTCACCGGAAGTCATCCTGCAGGTCGGCAGCCGCGGCCTGGCAGCAGAGTCCGGCGTGAAGGCCCAGGTACCGACGCCGCCAGCCGTCAAGCCGATGCCCTTCGGCGGCAAGCTCAACCCGACCTATACCTTCCAGCGGTTCGTGGAGGGCAAGAGCAACCAGCTCGCCCGGGCGGCGGCGATGCAGGTCGCGCGCAATCCGGGCAGCGCCTACAACCCGCTGTTCATCTACGGGGGTGTCGGCCTGGGCAAGACACACCTGATGCAGAGCATCGGTAACGCCATCGTTGCCGAGCGGCCCGGGGCGAACGTGGCTTATGTCCACTCCGAGCAGTTCGTGCAGGACATGGTTTCGGCGCTGCGGCACAACACCATCAGCGAATTCAAGAAAGCCTACCGGTCGCTCGATGCGCTGCTCATCGACGACATCCAGTTCTTCGCCGGCAAGGACCATTCACAGGAAGAATTCTTTCATACTTTCAATGCGTTACTGGAAGGCCAGCGGCAGATGATCCTGACCTGCGACCGCTACCCCAAGGAGGTCTCGGGACTGGAAGAACGGCTGAAGTCGCGTTTCGGCTGGGGCCTCACCGTGGCGATCGAACCGCCTGAAATGGAGACCAGCGCGGCCATCCTCATCGCGAAGGCGGCAGCGGAGAACGTCGAGCTTCCCGAGGAAGTCGCCTTCTTCATGGCGCAGCGCATCCGTTCCAACGTCCGTGAGCTCGAGGGCGCCCTGCGCCGCGTGATCGCCAACTCGAGCTTCACTGGCCGGCCAATCGACCTGGATTTCGCCCGCGAGGCCCTGCGCGACCTGCTCGCCCTGCAGGAGCGGCTGGTGACGATCGAGAACATCCAGAAGACCGTGGCGGAGTATTTCAAGATGCGGGTGGCCGACGTGCTGTCCCAGCGCCGCAGCCGCTCAGTCGCCCGGCCCCGGCAGATTGCGATGTCGCTGGCGAAGGAGCTGACGCGGCACAGCCTGCCGGAGATCGGCGATGCCTTTGGTGGGCGCGATCACACCACGGTGCTGCACGCCTGCCGGAGGATCCAGGAGCTGCGTGAGTCCGACACGAGGGTTCGCGAGGACTACCAGAACCTGCTGCGTACGCTGACAAACTGAGTCCGCAACAACCCTGTCGATGACGCCGGGCTGAAGCTGTGGACGGGCAGTGGAGATTTTCTGCTGGTGAATCGATGTACAGCTTACGCACAATACTCCAGCAGCAAGGCGACGTTCTTTTACAGGCGAACCGGCATCGCAAACCAATGTTGGGGCCGCGATTTCCGACATTGTGCACACGGCGCTCGGGCATAATTGTCGTAATCGATGTATTCAGATATCCAGGAATCTAATTTCTATCGGGGTCCCCCATGAAGTTGTCGATCTCGCGGGATGCGCTCCTCAAGCCCTTGCAGTCGATCATCGGTGTCGTCGAGCGCAAGCAGACGATGCCGATTCTCGCCAACGTGCTGCTGGTGGCGCGGAACAATGGGCTGACAGTCACCGCCACTGACCTGGAAGTCGAACTGGTTGCGGAAGCCGCAGCTGAAAAAATCGATGTGCCGGGGGAAATCACCGTACCCGGGCGCAAGCTCCTGGACATCGCGCGGGCCTTGCCGGAGGGAGTCAAGGTCGGCCTGCAACTGGAAGGCGACCGCCTCGTCATCAAGGCGGGCAGGAGCCGGTTCGTGCTGTCGACACTCCCGGCAGCCGAGTTCCCGGTGGTTGACGGCATCGAGGCCAGCAATCGGCTGAAGCTGCCGCAGAAAGAAGTGGCACGGCTTTTCGACAAGACCCAGTTTTCGATGGCGCAGCAGGACGTGCGCTACTACCTCAATGGCTTACTGCTGGAGACCTCGAAAAAGCGGCTACGAGCGGTTGCAACCGATGGACACCGCCTGGCGCTTTGCGAGATTTCTATTGAAAATCAAGAAGTTGCATCTGGTCAGGTGATCGTGCCGCGCAAGGGTGTGATCGAACTGCACCGTCTGCTTGGCGGATCGGAAACCGTTGAATTGACAATCGGCAGCAATCACGTTCGAGCGGTCCTCGATGGCATCCGCTTCACGTCCAAGCTGATCGATGGGCGGTTCCCGGACTATGAGCGCGTCATCCCGAGTACCGGCGCTGCGACGCTGAAGGCCGACCGCGAAACGCTCCGTGGGGCCCTGCAGCGGGCCGCAATCCTTTCCAACGAGAAGTATCGCGGCGTGCGTCTGGAGATTGGCAAGGACCTGCTGAAGATCCAGGCGAACAATCCGGACCAGGAAGAAGCGCAGGACGAAATCGAGGTCGAGTACTCCGGTGCTGCGATCGAGATCGGCTTCAATGTCACCTATCTGCTTGACGCACTGGCAGTGGTCGACGGCGATGAAGTCGAGATCGACTTCGTTGATGCGAGCAGCAGCTGCCTGATCCGCAGCAGCAAAGGCAGTCACGCGAAGTTTGTCGTGATGCCGATGCGCCTGTAGCCCGGCGGCAGTTCCCCTGTCCTTCCTGGCCGACGTCCGGATCCGGAATTTTCGCTGTATTGGCGAGTCGGACCTCGGCCTTGACCGAAAGCTGAATGTGTTCACCGGTGCCAACGGCGCCGGCAAGACTTCCATCCTCGAGGCCATCTATTTCCTTGGCCGAGGGCGCTCGTTCCGGGTGCCAGACAACCGTATCCTTGTCCGTGAGGGTCAATCGGCCGCGGAAATCGGCGGCCGTGTCACCGGCCAGGACGCGAGTTCCTTTCTTGGAGTTCGCATCGCAGCCGGGGGCCTGGATATCCACGTCGGCGGGCAGGCCGGTTGCGGACCGGCGGATCTGGCGGCCCGCTTCGGTGTGCAGGCGATCGATGCAGAGATCAGCGGCCTCGGCCAGGGTCCGCCGGAGTTCCGCCGCCGCCTTCTGGACTGGGGTGTGTTCCACGTGGAACACGAGTTCCTCACAACCTGGCGCCACTTCCGGCGGGCGCTGGCACAAAGGAATGCAGCGCTCCGGGACCAGGCGACGGATGCGGTGCTGGTTGCCTGGGAAGCGGAGCTCGCCGCCGCGGGGGAGGTCGTGGATGCCGCGAGGCGAGCGTATCTGGCTGCGTTGCTGCCGCATTTCCAGAAAATCGGCCAGCATCTGGTCGGTACGGCCGTTTCACTGACCTACAGCTCCGGCTGGAGCGATAGCCAGCCACTCGCTGAGGCCCTCGAAAGCAGCCGGGAGTCAGACCGCCTGGCCGGATTTACGCGAATTGGGCCTCAGCGAGCCGATCTGCGTTTCGAGATCGATGCCATGCGCTCCCGGTGGCGGGCTTCCAAGGGCCAGCACAAGCTGCTGGGGGCCTCGCTGGTCCTTGCGCAGGCACACCTGGCCGCCGAAAAAGAAGATTGCAAGGTGGCCCTAGTCGTGGATGAACCGGCGGCCGACCTCGACGGAGAGCGCGTGGCCGCATTCATGGAGGCTGTGGAAGCGGCACCCGCACAGGTATTTCTGGCCTGTATCAGCGCTCGTGAACTGCCGCTGGCCACAGCAGGAAAGATGTTCCACGTGGAACACGGTAGCGCTAAAGCTTTGTTATAATTCACGAAATTCTGTACGGCGAGTACTGTCGATGACCGGAAGCGGCGAATACGATTCCAGCACAATCAAGGTCTTACGCGGACTTGACGCAGTGCGAAAGCGGCCCGGCATGTACATCGGTGATACCGATGACGGCACCGGTCTGCACCACATGGTTTTCGAGGTCGTCGACAACTCGATCGACGAGGCCCTGGCCGGGTTCTGTACCGAGGTGACTATCGCCATTCACCAGGACGGTTCGCTGACCGTGGGCGACAACGGCCGCGGTATTCCGGTGGACATTCATCCGGAGGAGGGCGTTTCGGCAGCCGAGGTGATCCTCACCGTGCTGCATTCAGGCGGCAAGTTCGACCAGAACTCCTACAAGGTCTCTGGCGGCCTGCATGGTGTCGGTGTTTCGGTGGTGAATGCACTGTCAGAGACGCTGGATCTCACCATTTTCCGCAACGGCCAGATTCACGAGCAGCGCTACCGGATGGGTGATCCCGAAGCACCGCTTCGGGTCACCGGCACCACGCGGAAGACCGGCACTATCATCCGGTTCAAGCCCAGCCCGCAGATTTTCAGCAATGTCGAGTTCCACTACGACATCCTGGCCAAGCGCCTGCGGGAACTCTCTTTCCTGAACCCGGGCATCCGCATCCAGCTGAGCGATGACCGGGATGGCCGCCAGGAGACATTCCAGTTCGAGGGCGGCATTCGTGCCTTCGTCGAGCACCTGAATCGTAACAAGACCCCGATTCAGCCGACAGTTATCTTCATCTCCCGAGAACAGGACGGCATCCTCGTCGAAACTGCTTTGCAGTGGAACGACGGCTACCAGGAGAACATGTTCTGTTTCACAAACAACATTCCGCAAAAGGATGGCGGCACCCACCTGGTGGGCTTTCGCAGCGCACTGACGCGGACCCTCAATGGCTACATCGACCGTGAACTCAACGGCAAGCGGGACAAGCTGCCGACCACGGGCGACGACGCCCGGGAGGGCCTGACCGCCGTACTGTCGGTCAAGCTGCCTGACCCGAAGTTTTCCTCGCAGACCAAGGACAAGCTGGTGTCCTCCGAGGTCAAGGGTATCGTGGAATCCGTGGTGGCCGAGCGGCTCGAGGCTTTCCTGCTGGAGCACCCGACAGAAGCCAAGATCATCGTTGCCAAGATCGTCGAGGCGGCCCGGGCGCGTGAGGCCGCCCGCAAGGCGCGTGAACTGACACGCCGCAAGGGCGCGCTGGATATCGCCGGGCTGCCCGGGAAGCTCGCCGACTGCCAGGAGAAGGATCCGGCGCTTTCGGAGATCTTCCTCGTCGAGGGCGATTCCGCCGGCGGCTCCGCCAAGCAGGGCCGCGACCGGCGCACCCAGGCCGTGCTGCCGCTCAAGGGCAAGATCCTCAATGTCGAAAAGGCGCGCTTCGACCGCATGCTCGCCAGCGACGAGATCGGCACGCTGATCACCGCGCTCGGCTGCGGCATCGGGCGCGAGGACTTCGACATCGAGAAGCTGCGCTATCACCGCATCATCATCATGACGGACGCCGATGTCGACGGCTCGCACATCCGGACCCTGCTGCTGACGTTCTTCTACCGGCAGATGCCCGAGCTGATCGCCCGTGGCCACGTCTACATCGCCCAGCCGCCGCTCTACAAGGTGAAGCGTGGCAAGCAGGAGCAGTACGTCAAGGACGACGCCGAGCTCAACGCGTACCTGGTCAACGTCGCCCTCGAGGGGGCCGAATTGCATGTCAGTGCCGATGCGCCGCCCATCCAGGGCACCGCACTGGCGGCGCTGGCCGGGAAGTTCGTCCGGGTCATGGCAGTCATCGACCGGCTGGGCCGGCGCTATGACCGCCACGTACTCGAGCAGATGATCTATGCGCCCGTGGTCGATCGCGAGCATGCGGCCGATGCGGCCTGGATGGCGCGCTGGATTGCCGACCTCGAGGCGGCACTGCGCGCTTCGCTGAATGGCGAAGGTGCCAGCTACCGACTGGCTGCCCTCGAGGCGGAAGGCAGCCTGGCCGGCATCCGCATCCAGCGTGAGCGCCACAGCATCGCCGAGGTGAACGAACTGTCCATCCGCTTCTTCGAGTCGCCCGAGTACGCCCAGTTTGTCGACCTTGGCCAGAGCCTGGTGGGACTCATCGGAGAAGGCGCGTATGTCAGCCGCGGGCAGGACCGCCAGGCAGTCAGCAGTTTCCATCAGGCGATGGACTGGCTGCTCGCGGAGGCGCGCCGTGGCCAGACGATCCAGCGCTACAAGGGTCTGGGCGAAATGAATCCCGAGCAGCTCTGGGAAACGACCGTCAACCCGGCGACACGACGCCTCATGCAGGTACGCATCGAAGATGCCGTCTCGGCCGACGAGATCTTCACCACGCTGATGGGCGACCAGGTTGAGCCGCGCCGCGACTTCATCGAGCGCAACGCCCTGACGGTCTCGAACCTCGACGTCTGAGCCTGACGGTCAGCCGCGCTGGGGGCGCAGTGCCGCGACCTGGGCTTCGATCCAGCGCTGCACGTCGTCGTTGAACTCGCGTGGGTCCCGGCCGGCGGGATCCATCGGTGGGCCGATGCGGAATACCACCGTGCCCGGCCGCTTGCGCAATCCGCGCCGTGGCCAGAAGTCTCCGGCATTGTGTGCCACCGGAACCACCATGACGCCTGCCTGCTGCGCCAGCAAGGCGCCACTGACGCCATAGCGGCGCGTCTCTCCCGCCGGCATGCGGGTTCCCTCGGGAAACACCATCACCCATCGACCCCGCGCCAGCTGTCGGCGGCCCTGTTCGATGACCTGGCTCACGGCGCTGCCGCCCGCCTTCCTGTCGATGGCGATCGGGTCGAGTGCTGCCAGGGCCCAGCCAAAGAATGGCGCCCACATCAGCTCACGCTTCAGCACCCAGCACTGGGCCGGAAACAGCAACATCTGCACGATGGTTTCATAGGCCGACGAGTGCTTCATCAGCACCACGCCGGGCACGGTCGGCACGTTTTCCTGGCCGTCAATGCGGTAGTCGAGACCGCAGATCAGGCGGCAGAGACCGGTGGTGAGGCGGGCCCAGGCGACCGCCACCCTGTAGGATGCGGCGACACCTGCCGGCCGCACGAGGATCGCGGCCAGCGCGTAGGGTGGAACAGTCAGGAACATGAGCGAGGTGAAGACCAGCGAGCCGATCATGGCACTTCCCCGCAGAGGATGTCGGCCACGGCCGCAAGGTCGTCATAGACCTCCAGCGTTTCGTCCCTGGCCAGGCGCGCCTCGGTCTCCAGCCCGTTGCCGGTTCGCACGAGGATGGCGCGGGCACCGACGGCCTGGGCCGCGCGCAGGTCGCGTTCGGAGTCGCCGATCACAGGTCGTCCTGCCAGCGAGCAGCCGAACGCCGCTTCGATCTGGCGCATCAGCCCGGGTCGCGGCTTGCGGCAGTCGCAACCCGCATCCGGGGCATGTGGGCAGATGAATATGCCCGCGAGCCTGCCGCCGGCCGCCTCTATGGCATCCGTCATCCGGCGGTGGATCGCCGCCAGTGTGTCAAGGGTGAACAGCCCACGGCCGATCCCGGACTGGTTGCTGGCGACCACCACGGCAAAACCGCTGCTTGTCAGCCTGGCGATGGCCTCGATGGCGCCCGGCAGTGGCATCCATGCAGCCGGTGAACGGATGAAGTCCGCCGAATCCCGGTTGATCACGCCGTCGCGGTCCAGCACCACCAGCCTGCAAGCCTCCACCATCATGACCTGGTCGTATGGTTCAGGAGACGTTGAGGCAGGAGAGATCCGCCACGTCCAGGAACAGCTGGCGCAGGTCCTGCAGCAGCGCCAGGCGGTTCTGGCGCAGCGCCGCGTTGTCGCTCATCACCATGACCGCGGAAAAAAATGCGTCCACGGGATCGCGCAGCTTCGCCAGGCGCTGCAGCACCTCGCCGTACTGCCGGGCCGCGAGCCCGGCCTGGTGCAGGGGCAGCAGCGCGAGGAGGGCCGCGTGCAGGCCGCGCTCCTCGGCGGTCTCGAACAAGGCCGCATCTACCTTCGCGGATCTCGGACCATTGGCGGACTTGAGGATGTTGGCGATGCGCTTGTTGGCAATCGCGAGGCTGGGTGCCTCGTCCATGCCCATGAAGGATCGCAGGGCCTGGAGCCTTGCGTGGAAATCCAGTGGCGAGGCGGGGGCGCGTACCCGCACGGCCTCGAACAGCTCCGCGGTCACCTGGCCGGCACCCATGCCGGGCGCCTGGCCATCGAGGTACCAGGCGCGCAGGCGGTCGAAGATGAAGGCGTACAGGTCGCGGCCGAGGGCCTCCGGATCAGCGGCTTTCACCGGCTGCAGCGCCAGAGCGCTGGCGATGAACTCCGGCAACGGCAACTCGATGTCGCCCTCGATCAGGGTGCGGACCAGGCCGAGCGCGGCACGCCGCAGCCCGAAGGGATCCTTGTTGCCACTCGGCTTCTTGCCGAGGGCGAAAGCACCGGCAAGGGTGTCGAGCCGCTCGGCGAGTGCCAGGCAGCGCCCGGCGCTGCTGCCTGCCAGGCGATCGCCGGCCTGCCGCGGCAGGTACTGCTCCTCGATCGCGACGGCCACGGCATCGGGCTCACCGTTGCGCAGCGCGTAGTAGTAGCCCATCCGGCCCTGCAGCTCGGGAAATTCCTTCACCATGTCGGTGAGCAGGTCGGTCTTGGCGAGCAAGGCGGCTCGCTGCACCACTTCGGGTGCCGCGCCGAGCCGCGGCGCCATCAGCGTGCCGAGTGCCGCCATGCGCCGGGACTTGTCCTGCAGGCTGCCAAGGCCGCGCTGGAAAACGATATCGGCGAGGGCCGGCTCGCGGTCTGCCAGCGGCCTGCGCAGGTCCTGCGCCCAGAAAAACGACGCATCTGCCAGGCGGGGCTTCACCACCCGCTCGTTGCCCAGCTGTACCTGCACGGGGTCGATGCTGCGCAGGTTGCTGATGGTGATGAAATTCGGAAGCAGCCGGCCATCGGCACCGCGTACCGGAAAATAGCGCTGGTGGCCCTGCAGCGTGGCCATCAGTACTTCCTCGGGCAGGTCCAGGAAGCCGGGGTCGAAGCGGCCCGTGACCGGGACCGGCCACTCGACCAGTGAAGCGACCTCGTCGAGCACTGCCTCTTCGGTCACCGCCTCACCACCCAGCTGGCGGCCTGCCTGCAGGGCGAGCTCGCGCACGAGGTTGCGTCGTTCCATGAAGTCCGCAATGACGCAACCGGCGTCCCGCAAAGTCGACGGATAGTCCGCCGGCTGGCGCAGCTCGATCGCACCTTTCGACATGAAGCGATGGCCGCGGCTGTGCCTGCCCGCCTGCAGGCCGAGAATCTCGGCCGGCACCACGGCCTCGCCGAGCAGCATCACCAGCCAGTGGGCGGGGCGGACGAACTCGAAGTCATGGCTGGCCCAGCGCATGCGACGCGGTACCGGCAAGCCCGCCAACGCTTCGGCGACGATGCCCGGCAGGATGGCGGCCGCCGGCTTGCCGGCTGCTTCCTCGCGGAACACCAGCCAGGAGCCGGCCGCGGTCTCCAGCTTCTCCAGCGCATCGACGGCCACGTCGCAGGTCTGCGCGAAGGCCAGGGCGGCACGGGTCGGCTGGCCGGCGGCATCGAAGGCAACCTTCAGCGGCGGACCCCGCTTTTCGATCCGCTGTGCCGGCTGCTCCACCAGCAGCCCGGGAACCAGCACCGCCAAGCGGCGTGGGGTCGCAAACGAGCGTGCCGCACCACCGCCGAGGCCCGCAGCCTCGAGCCCGCTGACGATGCCGTCACGGAAGGCCAGCTCGAGGGCGCGCAGCGCCTTGGGTGGCAGCTCTTCGGTGCCAATCTCGACGAGGAAGTCGGCATGCGCCGGCATCGGGAAATACTCCAGTCGGAGGGCGTCAGGCGGTCGGCCGGGCCGCGTTGCCCATCGGAAAACCGAGCGCTGCCCGGCTGTCGTAGTAGGCCTGGGCGACCAGCCTGGCCAGCTCGCGCACGCGCAGGATATAGCGCTGACGCTCGCTGACGGAAATGGCCTGGCGGGCATCGAGCAGGTTGAAGCTGTGGGAGGCCTCCAGCACCTGCTCGTAGGCCGGCAGGGTGAGCTGCCTGTCGATCAGCGCCTTGCAGTTGCGCTCGGCATCATCGAAGCGCGTGAACAGCACCGCGGTGTCGGCGCACTCGAAGTTGTAGCGGGACATCTCCACCTCGTTCTGGTGGAAGACATCGCCGTAGGACACGCGCCCGAACGGACCGTTGGTCCAGGTCAGGTCGTAGACACTCTCGACATCCTGCAGGTACATGGCGATGCGTTCCAGGCCATAGGTGATCTCGCCGCTCACCGGGCGACAGTCCAGGCCGCCGACCTGCTGGAAGTAGGTGAACTGGGTGACTTCCATGCCGTTCAGCCACACCTCCCAGCCAAGTCCCCAGGCGCCCAGCGTCGGTGACTCCCAGTTGTCCTCGACGAAACGGATGTCGTGCACCAGTGGATCGATGCCGAGCGCGCGCAGCGAATCCAGATACAGGTCCTGGATGCGCTCCGGTGACGGCTTGAGGATCACCTGGAACTGGTAGTAGTGCTGCAGGCGGTTGGGGTTCTCGCCATAGCGGCCGTCCGTGGGCCGGCGGCTCGGCTGCACGTAGGCCGCACTCCAGGGTTCGGGACCGATGGCCCGCAGGAAGGTGGCCGAGTGGAAGGTGCCGGCGCCCATGGGCATGTCGTAAGGCTGCAGGACGACGCAGCCCTGGCTGGCCCAGAAATGCTGCAATGCCAAAACAAGGTCCTGGAAGGTTGCTGGCGGGCGGCTGGCAGTCACGCGTGAAACCCATGAAAAATCAGGCGCGGAAGTATAGCGTTGTTTGCCGTGGCCACCTTCGGCCCGCCGCGGTTGCCTGGAAGCTGCCAAATGCACTACTTTTGTGCACCTGCAATCCAGATTGCCCAAAAATAGTGCATACAAGACCAACAAGAAACAAATAATTTCCGATAAATCAACAAGCTATACCTGCACCGTCTTTGGCATGGCTCATGCATCGGCCCTGCGGCTGATCTACCGCTGGTCAACGAATCGAATTCTGAATTTCCGAACATTCTGGAGGATGTGTAATGAAGCCCGCTGACGTACTGAATCTCATCAAGGAAAAGGACGCCAAGTTCGTCGACCTGCGGTTCACCGACACCCGCGGCAAGGAACAGCACGTGACCATTCCGGCCCGGCTGGCCGACGAGTCGCTGTTCGAGGACGGCAAGATGTTCGATGGCTCGTCAATCGCCGGCTGGAAGGGCATCAACGAGTCCGACATGGTCCTGATGCCGGACCCGGCCACCGCGAGGCTCGACGTCTTCAGCGAAGACGCCACCATCAACATCAGCTGCGACGTCCTCGAGCCGTCCACCATGCAGGGCTATTCGCGCTGCCCGCGCACGCTGGCCCAGCGCGCGGAGGCCTACCTCAAGTCCACCGGCATTGCCGACCAGGCGTTCTTCGGCCCGGAGAATGAATTCTTCATCTTCGACGATGTCCGCTATGGCTCGACCATCAACAGCGGCTTCTACTCGGTGGACTCCGCCGAAGCTTCGTGGAACTCCAACCGCGCGGAAAAGGACGGCGGCAATATCGGCCACCGCCCGGGCGTGAAGGGCGGCTACTTTCCCGTGCCGCCGGTCGATTCGCTGCACGACATCCGGTCCGCCATGTGTCTGTCGCTGGAACAGATGGGGATCAACGTCGAGGTCCACCATCACGAAGTGGCGACCGCCGGCCAGTGCGAGATCGGCGTGCAGTTCGGCCACCTCGTCCAGAAGGGCGACGAGGTGCAGGTCCTCAAGTATGTCCTGCAGAACGTTGCGCACAGCTACGGCAAGACCGTCACGTTCATGCCGAAGCCGCTGGTCGGGGACAATGGCAGCGGCATGCATGTCCACCAGTCGCTGGCTAAGGGTGGCAAGAACCTGTTCACCGGTGACCGCTATGGTGGTCTGTCGGAACTGGCGCTGTACTACATCGGCGGCATCCTCAGGCACGCCAAGGCCCTCAATGCCTTCACCAACCCGAGCACCAACAGCTACAAGCGCCTGGTGCCACATTTCGAGGCGCCGGTGATGCTGGCCTACTCGGCACGCAACCGGTCCGCCTCGATCCGCATCCCGATCTCCAGCCCGAAGGGCCGGCGCATCGAGGTGCGCTTCCCGGACAGCACGGCGAACCCGTACCTGGCCTTCTCGGCGATGATGATGGCGGGTCTCGACGGCATCAAGAACAAGATCAACCCGGGCGAAGCCATGGACAAGGACCTGTACGACCTGCCGCCGGAGGAGGAGAAGAAGATCCCGCAGGTGGCGTTCTCCCTGGAGCAGGCCCTCAATGAACTCGACAAGGATCGTGAATTCCTGATGGCTGGCGACGTGTTCTCGGCCGACATGATCGATGCCTACATCGACCTGAAGATGCAGGACGTCACCCGGGTGCGCATGACCACCCATCCGGTGGAGTTCGAGCTGTACTACAGCTTGTAGGCACCAAGGCGGCGTGCCGCGGGTCTTGACTTAAGGTCCGCGGCGCGCTGGTCCGGCCGGGCGCCGGGAGGGTATGCTTGGGGCATGAGAAACCTGCTCCTTTTCGTACTGTTCCTGGCGCTGCCGGCCGGTGCCACCGATGTCTATCGCTGGGTCGATTCGGCGGGCCAGGCGCACTATTCCGACCAGTGGCAGCCTGGCGCCGAAAGGATCCGCATCAAGGAGTCGCCGGGTTTCGCTGCGCCGAAGCCGGCTACGGCAGCCACAGCAGCACCAGCTGCAGGCAGGCAGCCGGCACCGGCAGCGAAATCGGGCTATGAGTCGCTGGAGATCGTCAGCCCGGCGCAGCAGGAGGTACTTTGGAACATCGCAGGCCAGGTCCGGGTGTCGATGCGGGTGAGTCCGGCGCTCCAGCCGGGCAACCACCTGCGGCTGTACCTGGACGGCGTGGCGCAGGATCTCCCGGAGGCGAGCACGGAGGTGCAGCTCCAGGACGTCTACCGTGGGGTGCACACGCTGAAGGCCGAGGTGATGGACCGGAACCAGGCAGTGCTCGCCGAGAGCGAGCCGACGACATTCGTCGTCCGCCAGACTTCCAGCATCCAACCCTGACCGGGGCTGTCGACACGGCGCCGTCCGGCAGCCTGCCCGCTTCGCTCATCCTCGACGGCCTCACCACGGCCGTGGCCGTCGTGCGGCCGGACGGCTCTGTGTGCCAGCTAAACGCCGCCGCCGAATCACTGCTTGGCATCAGTGCCAACCAGGCCCACAGGCGCCACCTGCCGTCGCTGCAACCCGAGCTGGCGCCGCTGGCGCCGCTGATCGGACGTGCCGCGGCTTCAGGCCAGAGCTTCGGCCACGAATTCAGGCTGCATCCCGTCTACCGGCAGGGTGAGGTCATGCAGGTCACCGCCCGCGCCACGCCGCTTCGCACCGACGCCGGCCTGGTCATCGTCATCGAACTCATCGACGCCACCCAGTGGCGGCATATCGACCGCGAAAAGGCGCTGATCAGCCAGCACGACGCCAGCCGCCGGGTCATCCACCAGCTGGCGCACGAGATCAGGAATCCGCTGGGCGGCCTGCGTGGCGCCGCGCAGCTGCTGGAACGCGAGTTGCCCACCGCCGAGTTGCGCGAGTACACGCGGGTCATCATCGGGGAGGCCGATCGCCTCGCCGCGCTGACCGACAGCCTCCTCGGCCCGGCCCGCAGCCTCCGGCGCGAACCGGTGAACATCCACGAAGTCCTCGAGCGGGTGCGCACCCTGGTAGCCGGCGAGGTGCCGCCGGGGGTGAAGCTGCTGCGCGACTACGATCCCAGCCTGCCACCCATCCCCGTCGACCGGGACCAGATGGTGCAGGCCGTGCTCAACATCGTCCGCAATGCGGCCCAGGCGGTCGGTCAGTCCGGGCGGATCACGCTGCGCAGCCGTGCGCTGACCAACTGGATCATCGGCGACCAGCGGCACAAGGTGGTGGCGAACATCGAGATCGAGGACGATGGTCCCGGGGTCGCCCCGGAACTCGGGGACTCGATCTTCTATCCGCTCGTGTCCGGCCGCAGCGACGGCACCGGGCTGGGCCTGCCGCTGGCGCAGGAGATCCTCAGCCGCCATGGCGGCCTCATCGAGTACCGCTCGCGGCCTGGCGAGACGGTGTTCATGCTGCGGCTGCCGGTGGAACCCGTGGAAGCCCAGCCGCATTCTGGTGGTGCCGCATGAGTGGCATGCCGCTCACTGTCTGGGTCGTCGACGACGACGATGCTGTCCGTTGGGTGCTGGACAAGGCACTGCAGGCAGCCGGCATCAGCACCCGCAGTTTCGACGGAGCCGAGAAGTTCTTCGCTGCCCTCGGCGAGGAGCGACCGGACGTGGTCGTGACGGATGTCCGCATGCCCGGCGTCGATGGCATGGGCCTGATGCGTCGTCTGGAGGCCAGCGGCCTCAGGCTGCCGGTCATCGTCATCACCGCCCATACTGACCTGGACAGCGCCGTGGCAGCCTACCGTGGCGGCGCCTTCGAGTATCTGCCCAAGCCCTTCGACGTGGACGAGGCCGTTGCCCTCGTATGGCGTGCCGCCAGGTCGGTGAACCATGCGGCGTCGGTGCAGCCGGCCGAGGGTGCGGTGATGCCGCAGATGATCGGGCAGGCACCGGCCATGCAGGAGGTGTTCCGCACCATCGGGCGCCTGTCGCGTTCCAGCATGAACGTGCTCATCACCGGCGAGTCCGGTACCGGCAAGGAGCTGGTGGCCCGGGCCCTGCACCAGCACAGCCCGCGTTCGGCCAAGCCCTTCGTGGCGCTGAATACCACGGCGATCGCCTCGGAGCTGCTGGAGTCCGAGCTCTTCGGGCACGAGCGCGGTGCCTTTACCGGCGCCGACGCACGCCGCATCGGCCGTTTCGAGCAGGCGCACACCGGCACGCTGTTCCTCGACGAGATCGGCGACATGTCACCGGCGCTGCAGACGCGCCTGCTGCGTGTGCTTGCGGAGGGCGAGTTCTACCGTGTCGGCGGGCAGCAGCCGATCCGCGTGGACGTACGGGTCATCGCCGCGACCAACCAGGACCTGGCCGTGGCGGTGCGCGAGGGCCGATTCCGCGAAGACCTGTTCCATCGCCTCAACGTGATCCACATTGCGACCCCGCCGCTGCGGGAGCGTCGGGATGACATCCCGCTGCTGGTCGGGCACTACCTGCGGGAAGCGGCCCGCGAGCTGGGCGTGGAGCCCAAGGCCTTGGCTGCGGATGCACTCGCGCTGCTCAGGGGCTTCGACTGGCCAGGCAATGTGCGCCAGCTGGTGAATGCCTGCCGGCGCCTGACCGTGACGGCAGCCGGCCCGGAGATCCAGGCGGCCGACATCCCGGCCGACCTCGGCGGCAAGGGCCAGCGGCTGTCCGGAACGCCGGAGTGGTCGGCCGCCCTGATGCGCTGGGCCGAACGCCAGCTCGACAGCGGCGCTACCGAGCCACTGTTGAACGTGGCCCTGCCGGAGTTCGAGAAGGCGCTGATCCGCACCGCCCTGGCCCGTGCCCAGGGGCACCGGCAGGAAGCGGCACGCCTGCTGGGCTGGGGCCGCAATACGCTGACACGGAAAATCCAGGAACTGCAGCTCGACCGCTAGGCGCATTGCGCTGGCCCCGCCACCCGGTCGGGCTTTGAAAATGGCAGCCGTCCGGCGATCATGAAACATTCTTGGCGTCTGCAGAGGGACTCATGAGCCGTCGGACTACCACCACAGGCCGGAAACAGGCCCGCCCGTCATCGATCAAGGGACGCAGTTCAGCAGGGCCTGGCCGCAACCGGACACGAACACCGGACAGCACCAGGCGGGAGCCACTTGGCACAGGTTCGAGCAGGATGACGAAGCTGGCGGGGCGCCAGGAATCGCCGTCGGCAATTCCGGCGCATATCCGTGCCGCGGGAACCGCGGCCGACCAGGCGGACAAGGACTACCTGCGGCGCAAGCTCGGGCGCAAGCTCGGCAAATTTGCGCGGTCGATCCAGCGGGTGAGCGTGCGCATCGAGGACGTCAATGGCCCGCGTGGGGGCATCGACCAGCGCTGCACGATCAAGGTGACGCTCGCCGACCTTCCCAGCGTCATCATCGAAGCCAACAGCGACTCGTTGCAGGCGGCGATGGATGATGCACTGGCCCGGCTGGAGCGTGCCGTGAAGCAGGCGCTGCAGCGGCGCCGTGCCAGGCCGCTCAGGGCGCGCAAGCCTGCCAGGGAATAGAAGTCCCCAGGAGCCGCGCGCTAGCCGCAGGCTCCGGCTGCAACCGTGGCCGTAGCGAGGCTGCCGACCAGATCGGACAGCCGTCCAATCCGGTTCCGGTCGAGGTGCTCGGCGAGGCCGGCATTGATCTTCCGGCAGGCCAGCGGATCGTAGAACAGCGCGGTTCCGACGCCGATGGCCGTCGCGCCGGCGATGATGAACTCCAGCGCGTCCCTTGCGCTGACGATTCCGCCCTGGCCGATGATCGGTATGCCGTGCTTGCGGGCTTCCTGGTACACCTGCCAGGTCTTGAGCACCGCGATGGGGCGGATTGCCGGGCCCGACAGGCCGCCCTGGATGTTGCCGAGCACCGGCCTCCGGCTGTCGACGTCGATCGCCATGCCCATGAGGGTATTGATCACGGCGAGCGCATCTGCGCCAGCCTCGATGCAGCGGCGGGCGTTCTCCTGGATGTCCGTCTGGTTCGGTGACAGCTTGGCGATGAGCGGCTTCTGCGTCGCTTTCCGGCAGGCCGCCACGACCTGCGCCGAGGCGTCCGGGAAATTGCCGAAGGAGGCGCCGCCTTCCTTGACGTTCGGGCAGGAGATGTTGATCTCGATGGCGTCGATGGGAGAGTCATCGAAGCGCCGGCAGACTTCCACGTACTCCTCGATGGTCGAGCCGCAGGCGTTGGCGAAGAAGCGGGTCTCGCTCCGGTCCAGCGTCGGCAGGATCCGGTTCACCACCGCATCCACTCCGGGATTCTGCAGCCCGATGGAATTCAGCATGCCGGAGGGCGTCTCCCACACCCGGTGCGGTGCATTGCCGAGCCGCGGATGCTGCGTGGTTCCTTTCAGGACGATGGCGCCGACGTCACGGTTCGAGAACCCCGCGACGCGCGTGTATTCTTCGCCGAAGCCCACGCAGCCGGAGAGCAGCACGATGGGCGAGGCGAGTGTCATGCCGCAGAAGCGGGTTTCGAGCCGCGGGTCGGCGGCGGTGTTGCCTGGTGCAGTCAATGTTCGACCTGGTGCTCTATCAGCCGGAAATACCGCCAAATACCGGCAACATCATACGCCTGTGCGCCAACACGGGAACGCGCCTGCACCTGGTCGAGCCGCTGGGATTCACGCTGGAAGACCGCTACCTGCGCCGTGCCGGCCTCGACTATCACGAGATGGCCAGCGTGACCGTGCACCGCGACCTCGCCAGCTGCATGGCGGACCTCGCGGGCCGGCGGCTGTTCGCCGTCTCGACGCGCGGCAGGACGCTGCATGCCGCGGTGGGCTTCGCGGCGGGAGATGTGTTCCTGCTGGGGCCCGAGACGGCGGGCCTGCCGCCCGAAGTGCTTGCGGCAGTGCCGCCCCAACGGGTGCTGCGCATCCCGATGCAGCCGGGCAACCGCAGCCTGAACCTGTCGAATGCCGCTGCCGTGGTGGTCTACGAGGCCTGGCGCCAGCTGGGCTTTCCCGGCGGCACCTGAACGCGGCCGTTCAGCCCGCGGATTCGGGCTTCAGCGCACGGCTCATCAATGCTGCCACGGCTTCCGCCGGCGCGACGCCCTCGTAGAGGATGCGGTAGACCTGTTCGCAGATGGGCATGTCGACGCCGCTGCGGCGGGCGACGTCCCGGACTGCCCTGGCGGCGAAGATGCCTTCGCAGACGAAGCCGATCTCGCGCGCCGCGTCGGTGCCGCTCCTGCCGGCAGCGATCAGCAGGCCGGCACGGCGGTTGCGTGACTGGTCGTCGGTGCAGGTCAGCACCAGGTCGCCCATTCCGGACAGGCCCATGAAGGTCTCGGCCCGCGCCCCCAGCGCCACGCCGAGACGGGTCATCTCGGCCAGGCCGCGGTTGATCAGCGCCATGCGGGCGTTGGCCCCGAAGCCGAGGCCATCGGAAATGCCGGCGCCGATTGCAAGTACGTTCTTCACGGCACCGCCGACCTCGACGCCGATCATGTCGGATGAGGTGTAGGCACGAAAACGCTGGTCGGAAATGCGCAGGGCGAGCTCGTCGGCGAAAGTCGCATCCGTGGCGGCCACCGTCAGTGCGGTGGGCAGGCCGGCAGCCACCTCGCGTGCGAACGTCGGGCCGGACAGCACGGCCAGCGCCAGGTCCGGGCCGAGCAGTTCGCGCGCGACCTCATGTGGCAGCTTGCCGGTCGCCTGCTCGAAGCCCTTGCTGGCCCAGGCGACCCGGCTGGTTGGCCCGAGGTGCGGCGCGATGGCTGCGACGAGGCTGCGGAAGGCCTGGCTCGGAACGCAGACCAGCAGGTCGCGGTGGCGGCGCACCGCACGCCCGAGGTCGGGTTCGATGGCAAGGTTGCGGGGCAGCTGCGCGGTGGGCAGGTAGCGCCGATTGACGCGACCGGTCGCCATGTCCTGCAGCGCCGCCGGATCGCGGCCCCAGAGGCTGGTGCCGCCGTTCACCTTCGCCAGCTGCACGGCGAGCGCCGTACCCCAGGAGCCGGCACCCAGTACGGCGATGGAATCTGCTGCCGGGGCCTGGTCCACGGGGCTGCGCCGCTCGCCCCGGCGCTTCAGGCCGAAGCGCCGCTGGCGCGCTGCGCCTCGGCGTACTGTGCTTCGAAGTTGATCGGGCGCAGTTGCAGGCGGGGGAAACCGCCGCGGCTCACCAGCGAGGAAACCAGTTCGCGCGCATAGGGATAGAGTGCCTCCGGTGCCCTGGTGCGCAGCAGGGCCACGGTCTCCTCCGTCGGATAGCCGCGCACCTCGAACAGGCCGCCCTGCTTCACTTCGATGATGAACAGGGACTTCTCGGCTGCCGTGGCGTGCACGGTCACGTCCAGTGACACCTCGAACAGGTCCTTGTCGCGCAGCCGATGGCTGCTCTCGACGCTGAATTTCAGTTCCGGCTGATCGTGCCCGAACAGCACTCCGGGAACATGCGGGGATTCGAAGGACAGGTCCCGGAGGAAGACCAGCCGCAGCTCGAAGGTTGGGCCTGGGGGGCGGGTGTCTGCGGCGCCGTTGCCGCCATTGTTCTCGGTACTCATGTCGGGCCTGTTCCCCGTTCAGCGCCGGATGCCCAGCAGCGGATCGAGTCCACCCTGCTGGTCGAGCGCGGCGAGATCGTCGAAACCGCCGATGTGGCGGTCGCCGATGAAGATCTGCGGCACGGTGCGCCGGCCGCTGCGCGCGATCATCTCCTCGCGACGGGCGTCGTCGCCGGCGATGTCGATCTCCTCGTAGCTGGTGCCCTTGTCCCGGAGCAGTGCCTTGGCGGCCGCGCAGTAGGGGCAGGTGGGCTTGGTGTAGATCAGCACTTGCGGCGCCTTGCTCACAGGGTTCCCTCAGGCGCGCGCGCGTGCGCTGACGACGGGCAGGTTGTCGCGGCGCCAGGCGGCCAGGCCGCCATCCAGCGCCCAGGTACTCTCGAATCCCGCCTTGCGCAGGTCGCCGACCAGGCGGACGCTCTGCGCGCCGCTGTCGCAGACGAGGATCACCGGCCGCTTCTTCTTCAGGCGCGATTCCGCGGCTGCAGCCAGGTCGCCCGGCCCGAGGTTGATGGCATCGACGATGTGCCCGCCCGCGAAGCTCTCCTGTTCGCGCACGTCCACCACCGTGGCACCCTGGTTGATCAGCGCCACCGCCCGCGCCGGGGGCACCGACAGCCCGGCGCGGCCGCGCAGCCGGATCTCGTTCGCGATCGCAGCGATGAGTGCCATGACCGTACCGCCGACGAGCAGCGGGTGGCGCAGGCAGAACTCGATGAATCGGGCCATGGACTCGCGATGCCTCTTGCAGTGGCGGCGGATTATACCCGCTCGCCGCGCGCGGCTGCCCGATCGTGGCCGGCCTGTGACAGAATCCGGAATCCGCCGGTCATTTCTCCAGCTCGCGGCTCCATGACAGCATCCGCCATGCATCGGTCCCGCCCCGGCGCGGGCCTGGCTCCCGGGCTGGTCGGCCTGGTCTTGATGGTGCTGCTCGCCGGCCTGTCCTGGGCAGCCGGTACCTCCGGGCGAAAGGCAGAAACCGCCCGCGAGCTCGACGCCATCCAGGAGCGGATCCGCAGCCTGGAGACCGAGATTTCCCGGGCAGCGGCCGAGAAGCCCACGGCCGGCAAGGCCCTGAAGGAGGCCGAACTCATCGAGGCGGACGCCCGCAGCTCGCTGCAGGGCATTCGCCGCAGGCTGGCCCAGGGACGCGAGCGCGAGCGTGCCATCCGCGCCGACATGGCAACCGCCGAGGCCGAGCTCGCGCGGCATCGCGCGGCGCTGGGTTCGCAGCTGCGGCTGGCCTACGCCACCGGCCGCGAAGAGTGGCTGCGGGTAGCACTCTCGCAGCAGGACCCGGTCGCGCTTTCGCGTCGTGTCGTCTATTACGGCTACATCACCCGCCAGCGCGGCAGCCTGCTGCAGGACGTGGAGCAGGAGCTGGCGCGGCTGTCGGCCGCCGCCACCCAGCTCGACGCCCAGTTGGCGGAACTGGCCGAGCTCGGTGAGCGCCAGTCGGCCCGGGTGCGCGAGCTGGCCACCGCGCGGCAGGTGCGCGCGAAATCCCTGCAGACGCTGGAGCGCAGCCTGGGCAGCCGGCAGGCGAAGCTCAACCGCCTGCGTCAGGAAGCCAGGGAACTCACCACGCTCATGGCGCGGCTGGAGCGTGAAAGCAGGGCGAGTGCCGCGCGCCGTACCACGCCGGTACCCGACGCTGGCCCGGCGGTGCAATTGCAGGGCCTGCCGCTGCGCGGCCGCGCTCTGTCGCGATACGGCCAGCCGCGTGCCGATGGCATGCTGCGCTGGGACGGCATGATGCTCGAGGCACCCGCCGGTGCCGAAGTCCGTGCGGTACGCAGCGGTCGCGTTGCCTACGCCGACTGGCTGCCGGGCATGGGGCTGCTGCTGGTGCTGGACCACGGCAAGGGCTACATGAGCCTCTATGGCCACAACCAGGACCTGCTCAAGTCCGTGGGCGACACCGTGGCGCAGGGCGAGGTGATCTCGCGCGTCGGTGACAGCGGCGGGGAGAGTCGCTCCGGGCTCTATTTCGAGGTGCGCCGCAACGGCAAGCCCGTGGACCCGAAGGACTGGGTACGCTAGCCGCGGCGGCGGCGCCACCGGTCCGCGGCGATGCCCTGTGATATCGTGGCCAGCATGCCGCCAGTCCCGGTTCGCGCCCTCTGATGTCCGGCAGGATCCGCGGCTTCCTGCTCTTCTGCCTCGGCCTCGCCGCCGGCCTCGCGGTTGCCGCGGCCGGCAGTGTCTTCGCCGGGCGCGACAGCCAGGACGGCGTACTGCCCTGGGACGACGTGCGGCTGCTCACCGAGGTCCTGGAGCGGGTCAAGCTCGACTACGTCGAGCCGGTCGATGACCACCGCCTGCTCGAGAGCGCGGTGCGCGGCATGGTTGGCAGCCTGGACCCCTACTCGCAGTTCCTCGATGCCGAGGAGTACGAGGACCTGCGCATCAGCACCACCGGCAACTACTCGGGCGTGGGACTCGAGGTGAACATGCGCGACGGCAAGGTGCTGGTGGTTTCGCCCATCGAGGGCACGCCCGCTGACCAGGCCGGCATCCGCAGCGGCGACGTCATCCTCAGCATCGATGGCCTGGTGGTCGGCAACGACAACATCACCGATGCCATCACCCGGCTGCGCGGCCCGGCGGGCACGAAGGTCAGCCTGACCGTGTCACGGCCGGGGGAGGCGCAGCCGCTGGCCTTCGAGCTGGTGCGGGGTAACGTCGAACTGCACAGCGTCCGTTCGCGGACACTGGAGCCGGGGTTCGCCTACGTGCGCATCAGCCAGTTCAGCGGCACCACCGGCGCCGACCTGCGCAGGACACTGGCCAGCATCACTGGCCGGCGCGGCGGCGGCACACTCAGGGGCCTGGTGCTCGACCTGCGCAACAACCCGGGCGGGGTGCTGGATGCAGCCGTCGAGGTGAGCGACGATTTCCTCGACAGCGGCGTGATCGTGACCGCCAGCGGCCGTGCCGGCGACGCGAGCTTCCGCCACGAGGCGCATGCCGGCGACCTGCTGGCCGGCGTGCCACTGGTGGTGCTGGTCAACGGCGGATCGGCTTCCGCCTCGGAAATCGTCGCCGGTGCGCTGCGCGACAACCAGCGTGCCACCATCATGGGCGCGCGCACCTTCGGCAAGGGTTCGGTGCAGACCGTGATGCCGCTCTCGGGCGGCCGGGCGCTGAAGCTGACCACCTCGCACTATTTCACGCCTTCCGGCGAGTCGATCACCGGGCACGGCATCACGCCCGACGTCGTGCTGGAAGACGCGGGCGCCCCCGCGCAGGCGCCGGCGGCTGATCCGGCCGTCGAGCAGGCGCTGGCATTCCTCAAGAAAGGCGGCACCGGCGCCACCAATCTGCCAAGCGGGTCGCGGACAGGACCGCCGGACACTGGCAGCATCGCCGATCGCTGAGGCCTCCGCGTCCTGCAGGGCAGGGCGTTGCCGCCAGGCCATCGCGAGTCACGGAACATGGCAGTATCATTCCCAGCCGGCATGTCCGGTGGCTTCGAGCCCGAGCAGATCCTGCGCAGCATTGCCGGGATCGATGCGCTGCTGCTGGCGCTGGCCCTGCTGCATTTCGCGGTTTCACCGGTGGCTGTTGCCCGCCCCAGCCTGTACCTGGCTGCCTGCCTTGGCTACGCGGTGCTGGTGGCGGCAATGCAGTTCGCTGCGCCGCTGAGGGATCGGCCGCGGGCCAGGCTGCTGGTGGAGGCCATCGCCATGGTGGTGTTCATCAGTTGCGCCCTCACCCTCTCCGGCGGTGGCCACGGCAGCCTCGCCGGCTTCTATCTGCTGCCGCTCGTCACGGTGGCCCTCACGCTCGGTCCAGGCCTGACCGCCGGCATGGCGGGGCTGGTGCTGGCCGCGCAGCTGGCAGTGGCCGGCTTCGCCGCGGGCCAGGCGGCACCGGGCTTTGCCGCACTGCTGACGCTGCTGATCGAGGCAACACCGCTGCTGCTGGTCGCCATGCTGACGAGCAGGCTGGCAGCGGGCGTGGCCGCCGCGCGTGAGCAGCTGCAGGTGATGGCGGATCGCGACCAGCTTACCGGGCTGCTGAAGCTGCAGGCTTTCACGCAGCTGGTCGAGGAGGAGCGCGAGCGCGCCATTGCCCGCGGCAGTGGCTTCGCGCTGCTGCTGGTGGACATCGACAACCTGAAGCTGCTCAACGCCCGACACGGGCACGAGGCCGGCGACCGCGTCCTCGCGGCGGTGGCCGAGGCCCTGCGACGCAGTAGTCGCTCCGTGGACCTGGTGGCCCGCTACGGCGGTGACGAGTTCGTCCTGTTCATCTCCGGTGCCGGGCCAGCGGTGGCCAGGGCGGTTGCCAACCGCATTCGCCACAACGTCGGGACCACCACCGTGGAGATCGGCGGCGCGCTCCAGCACGTGACGGTCGGCATCGGCGCCGGCGTGTTCCCGGCCGACGGCCGCAGCCTGCTCGACCTCAGCAACGCGGCAGGGCGCGCGCTGGCGAAGGACAAGGAAAGCCGCCGGCCGCCCGACAGGGGCGTCGCTGCCCTGCGTGCTGGCGCCGCTGGCGCCTAGGTCAGTCGGTCATCCGGCCTGGAGCGCGGCGCGGATGCGTTGTGCATGCTCCTCCAGCACCCTGGCGTCAGCCATGCTGCGGCCGTGGCTGCGCAGGGGCTGGTCGGCATAGCGCGGCACGACATGCAGATGGAAGTGAAACACCGTCTGGCCGGCTGCCGGGCCGTTGTACTGCACCAGCATGACGCCATCGGCGTTGAAGGCATGCTTCACCGCGCGCGCCAGCTTCTGGCCGGACTGGATGACTGCGGCAGCCATGACGGGGTCGAGGTCGAAGATGTTCTCGGCCGGGCTCTTCGGCACCACCAGCGTGTGCCCATCCGACTGTGGCATGACGTCCATGAACGCCAGGGTGCGCTCATCCTCGTAGACCCGGTAGGCCGGAACCTCGCCCCTGAGGATCTTCGCGAAGATGTTGCTGGGATCGTAGGTCATGGGCAGCTAGCATAGGTTTGGCCGGCGGGCCGGACAAGCGCCGGGGAGTGCTCTGCCATGAACGATCCACGCGGGCGTCCCGACGCCAACCAGTGCTTCGTCTGCGGGCCTGACAACCCGCTGGGCCTGCGGCTGCCCTTCCGCATGGACGGCGACGCCTGCCGCAGCGAGTTCACCCCGGGCCCCTTCCATTGCGGCTATGACCGGCTGGTGCACGGCGGCATCATCTACAGCGCGCTCGACGACGTCATGGCGAACTGGCTGTTCCTCCAGGGTGTGCGTGGGCACACGGCACGCTGCGAGGTGCGCTATCGCGAGCCGGTGGAACTCGGCGACCGGCTGCTGCTGGAGGGCCGGCTGCTGCGCCGCAAGGGTCGCATCGCCGTCCTCAGGGGCACGGCCACCCGCGCCAGCGACAACACGCTGGTCGCGGAAGCCGAGGGCACGTTCATGGTCGTGGACGGCGGCTGAGCGCCGGGTCGCCTACTGCATCGCTGGCGGCGGCGCCTCGAAGATGCCGATGTCGTAGATGCCGGTGCCGGCACGCAAGGGCTTGACCGTCTTCTGGTATTCGTCGCCCTTTACGAAGGCCTTGAGCTGCTCCATGGTCGGAAACTCGAGGATCACCACGGATTTGCCGTCCAGGCCGCTGCCCTCCAGCAATTCCACGGTCTTGCCGCGCACGACATAGCGGCCGCCGTGGCTCTTGGCCAGGGCCGCCGACTTCTGCGCGTACTCCTTGAGCTGCGGGGTCATGTTGGTGAACTGGACGACCGAAATGATGTAGGCGGGCATTGTTCTTCTCCGGTTTGGCGCCAGGCGCGAGGGGCGCCATTGTAGGTGCTCCGCGCGGCGGCGGCAGCGTCGCCGCCGGCCCCCTCAGGTGCTGGAGCGCAGGCCGGCACGGTAGAGCAGCACAGCCACCAGCGCCACCGCCGCCAGTCCGGCCAGGGCGCCGGGCTGCCACGCCGCCGGCACGGCCAGCAGGCCGGTACTGCCGGTGATGACGATCGGGATGGCGAGCAGGATGCCCACCAGCGCCTCGCCGGTGATGAGGCCGGCGGCGAACAGGGTGCCGGCACCTGCGCCGCTGTCGGCGCGGCGCAGCCGGCGCTGCACCAGCCAGGCGATGAGGCCACCGACGAAGATCGGCGTGTCCACCTCCAGCGGCAGGTAGATGCCGACCGCCACCGCCAGCACCGGTGTGCGCACGGACGCACCCCGCCGTCGCAGCCACTCGTCCAGCAGGATGACGGCCAGGCCAATGCCCGCACCCGCGGCGACCATGCCCCAGGGCAGGCCACCACGGAACACGCCCTGGGCTACCGACGCCATCAGCGTGGCCTGCGGTGCCACCAGCGGCTTTGGATGCGCGGCGCTCGGTTCGCCGATGCCATAGGCCTGCAGCAGGAGGTTGAGGATCGGTGCCATCACGAAGACCGAGACCAGCACACCCGCGGCCAGCGCCAGCTGCTGCTTCCACGGTGTCGCACCGACGAGCTGGCCGGTCTTCAGGTCCTGCAGCAGGTCGCCACCCAGCGAAGCCGCGCAGCACACCACGGCGCCGATCATGATGGCCGCCGCCGGGCCCTGCGTGCTGTCCGGGCCCAGCAGCACCAGCAGCAACAGCGATGCCAGCAGCATGGTTGCCATGGTGACGCCGGAGATCGGGTTGTTCGAGGAGCCCACCAGGCCGGCCATGTAGGCGGCGACCGAGGAGAACAGGAACCCCGCGACCAGCATGGTGACGGCCATGGCTGCCGCTACGCCGTAGTGCCCGACGATCTCGCCGTAGAGCACGAAGATCGGCAGTACGCAGGCCGCGATCCCGGCCAGCACCCAGGGCATGGGAAGGTCGCGATCGCGCGGGTCCACGGCCTGCCCGCGCGAGCGCCGGAACTGCGCGAGGCCACTGCGCACACCGGAGAGCAGCGAATGGCGGATGGCCACCAGGGCCCAGAGACCGCCCACCAGCATGGCCCCGACACCCAGGTAACGGATCTTCTTCGTCCAGATGAGGTAGGCGAGGTCCGCCGGCGGCAGTCCGGCGGTACCGGCGAAGGCGGGATCGGCGGGCAGGAACCAGGCGGCGTACACCGGGATCGCCAGGTTCCAGGAGATCATGCTGCCGGCAAACACCAGCGCGGCGATGTTCAGGCCGACGATGTAACCGATGCCGAGCAGCGCGGGCGACAGGTTGGTGCCGAAGTAGGCAATGCCGCGCCCGACGAAGCCGGCGGCCTGCGCGGTGCCCGGCCAGAGCTGCAGCCCGGTCTCGGCGAACTTGATGAACGCACCGAGCAGGCCCGCCCCCGCCAGTGCCCGCAGCCCCTGCCCCGCCCGCTCACCCACGCGCAGCACTTCGGCGACCGCGGTGCCCTCCGGAAACTTCAGGTCCTGCTCGACGATCAGCGCCCGGCGCAGCGGGATGGTGAGCAGCACCCCGAGCACGCCGCCGATGCCAGCGATGGCCGTGACCCAGAGGTAGGGGAAGTGATCCCAGACGCCCAGCAGCACCAGCGCCGGCAGCGTGAAGATCGCCGCTGCCGCCAGCGCCTCGCCGGCCGAACCCTGGGTCATCACCAGCGTGTTCTCGCCGATGCCGGCGTGACCCAGCAGGCGCAGGACGCCCATGGAGATCACCGCCGAGGGAATGCAGGCGGAAACCGTCATGCCCGCGAAGAGCCCGAGGTAGGCATTCGCCGCGCCGAGCAGCACGGCGAGGATGCCGCCGAGGACCAGGGCACGGAATGTCAGCTCGCGTTGCGCCTGCATGGGTGGCTCCGCCTATCCGGCATCGCCCATCAGGCGGCGGATCGGCCGCGTGAACACCAGGAACAGCATGGCTGCACCGGCCGTCATCAGCACGATCTGCAGGTAGAGCCCCGGCATGTCGGCGAGCACGTCGTCGCGGAACTGGCCGGCGAACAGCCCAGCGAGGATGTTGCCCACCGAAGACGCGAGGAACCATATGCCCATCATCTGGCCGACGTAGCGCTGTGGCGCGAGGCGGGTGGTCGCCGACAGCCCCACCGGGCTCAATGCCAGCTCGCCCAGCGTATGGAACAGGTAGGTGAAGATCAGCCAGGTCGGCAGCGCCTGCCGGCCCGTGGCCACCAGCGTCGCCGCGCCCAGCATCACGCCGAAGCCGGCCGCCAGGAGCAACAGGCCGATGCCGAACTTCGCCGGCGTCGGCAGGTTGAGGCCGCGCCTTGCGAGGGCGACCCAGAGCGCGGCGAACACCGGCGCGAAACTGATGACGAACACCGGGTTCAGTGACTGGAACCAGCCGGCGGGAATCTCGAAACCGCCGAGCATCCGGTCCGTGTAGCGCTCGGCGAACAGGTTGAGGGAGGAGCCCGACTGCTCGAATCCCGACCAGAAGATCGCCGCGCCCAGGAACAGTACGATGATGACCAGCACCCGCTGCTTTTCCTGCCGGTCGAGTCCGCCCAACAGCAGCAGCCAGGCGAAATAGGCGGTGGCCAGGATGGCGATCGCCCAGGCGCTGCCACGGGCCAGCGCCACCGGCGTCACCTCGATGACACCGCTGCCGATCAGTACGGCCACCGCGATCACCATGGCGAGGGCGAGCGCCACCCGGCGCCAGCCTGAGCGGATCTGCGCCGCCTGTTCCGGCACCGTCGGGTCCAGTGTCGGCTGCAGGCCGGCACTACCGAGCCGCGACCGGCTGGAACGGAAATAGACCAGGCCGACCAGCATGCCGACGCCAGCCGCGGCGAAGCCATAGTGCCAGCCGAAGCGCTCGCTCTCGCCGAGTGCGCTGCAGACCAGTGGCCCGAGGCCGGCACCGAGGTTGATGCCCATGTAGAACAGCGTGAATCCCGCGTCGCGTCGCGCATCATCGCGGGCGTAGAGTGCGCCGACGATGGCGCTGATGTTCGGCTTCAGCAGGCCGGTGCCGGCAATGATGAACAGCAGGCCCGCGAAGAATGTCGGCGTCGCCGGCAGCGCCAGCGTGAAGTGCCCGATGGCGATGATGATGCCGCCGATCCACACTGCGCGCTGTGCGCCGAGCAGCCGGTCGGCAATCCAGCCGCCGGGCAGCGCGACGATGTAGACCGCCGCGGAGTACAGGCCGTAGATCGCGGTGGCTGCCTGGTCGTCCAGGCCCATGCCGCTGCCGGCATCCACCAGGAACAGCACCAGCAGCGCGCGCATGCCGTAGTAGCTGAAGCGCTCCCAGAGTTCGGTGAAGAACAGTGTCCTCAGGCCGGCCGGGTGTCCCGGCGGCGTCGGCGCCTGGGCGCCGGTCATGCAGCGCTCTTGTCCGTGGCCGTGGTCGCGCTCGACGGGTACATGAGCCTGGCCATCAGCAGTCCACCCTCGAACAGGCCGTACATCGGCAGCGCCAGCATGAACTGGGAAATGACGTCGGGGGGCGTCAGCACGGCGCCGACGACGAATGAGCCCAGGAAGATGTACGGGCGCTGCCTGGCCAGCGTCTCGGCCCTGACCAGCCCGGTGGCGATCAGCAGCACCGTGGCCACGGGAACCTCGAAGGCCAGGCCGAAGGAGAAGCAGGTCAGCAGCGTGAAATCGAGGTAGCTATTGATGTCCGTCATCATGGTGACGCCGTCGGGGGTCGTCGCCGCAAAGTAGTGGAACACTGTCGGGAACACCAGGAAGTAGGCAAAGGCCACCCCGATGTAGAACAGGATGACGCTGGACACCAGCAGCGGCACGGCAAAGCGCTTCTCGCGCCGGTACAGCCCGGGGGCCACGAATGCCCATACCTGGTAGAGCACCACGGGCATGGCGAGGAACAGCGCCACGAAGAAGGTCGTCTTGATGGGCGTGAGGAACGGCGCGGTGACCTGGGTGGCGATCATCTTCGCGCCATCCGGCAACTGCTTCATCAGCGGCTGGGCCACCAGGGTGAAGATGCGCCTCGCGAAGGGCAGCAGGCCGATGCAGATCAACGCCACGGCCAGCACCGCCCGCAGCAGCCGGCTGCGCAGCTCGATGAGGTGGGACATGAGCGTCCCCTCTTCGAGCACCTCGTCGTCAGGATTGTCGCGCTTTTCCCCTGCCATGCCTGCCTGCCGCGGTCAGGGTCGGGCGTCGCCGGCAGGCGGCTGCCCGTCCGGCTCGGAGGTTGCGCCCTCTTCGGCCGGGTCGGCCGCTGCTTGCGCCGGGGCTGGATCGTGGGTGGCTGCGTCTTTCGCCTTCAGGTCATCGACGCCGGGACGGCTGTAATCAGGGGTCGCTGCCGGCGGTGGGTCCATGATGCGGCGCGGATCCATGGCGTTCATCTCTTCCTGGAACTGGGTGCTGAGCATGCGAGCCATGCGGCGCGCCTTGCCCGCCCACTGGCCGACTTGGGACGCAACCCTGGGCAGGCGCTCGGGACCCAGCACGAGCAGTGCCAGGACGAAGATGACCACCAGTTCGGAGAAGCCGACGTCGAACATGCAGGATCAGCCCGTGCCGTGCCTGGACGGGGTTGTCCTGGCAGGAATCATCGCGGCACCAGGTCCGGTTGCGGTCAGCCGTGCTTCTTGCCGGCGGCTTCGTTCTGGCGGCTCTCGGTGAAATCCGCGTCTGCCTGCTTGTTGATCTGCTTCGGTGGCTCGTCCTGGTCGGCCTCCGACATCGCCTTGCGGAACCCTTTCACCGCGCTGCCGAGATCGGTGCCGATGGAGCCCAGGCGCTTGGTGCCGAAGATGAGCACGGCAATCGCCAGGACGATCAGCCAGTGCCAGATGCTCAGAGATCCCATGACAACGCTCCAGGGGGCACTCCGTGCCCTCGCCAACAGGCCTCAATCATACGGCAAAACACCGCTGCGACCTTGATACCTGGCCCTCGTTTTGGCTGCAGTCCGGCTACTGCCGGCGCTGTCACGCATCAGGAGGCGGTGGCGTGCGCAGCATGAAGGTCACCGGGCCCTGGTTCACGAGGCTCACCGCCATGTCCGCGCCGAAGCGCCCGGTTGCCACTCTCGCGCCTTGCGCGGCGACCTCGCGCACCAGGGCATCGAAGAGCTCCTGGCCGATGGCCGGATCGGCGGCGCCGGAGAAGCTCGGCCGGTTGCCGCGGTTGGTATCCGCGGCCAGCGTGAACTGCGGCACGAGCAGCAGGGCGCCGCCCGCTTCGCGCACGTCGAGGTTCATCTTGCCGGCCGCATCGGGGAAGACGCGATAGGCCACCAGGCGCTCTGCCAGGCGGCGGACCTGGCCGGGGCCATCGCCGCGCTCGACCGCCACCAGCACCAGCAGCCCAGTCCCGATCTGCCCCACCAGCTCCCCGGCGACACGGATGCTGGCCTCTGATACGCGCTGCAACAAGCCGATCATCGGCTGGGAAGAATACGGGGCCACCTGGAAAAAAGCAGTAGCCGGCGCCTGGGAAGGCAGTGTCAGCCCGGATGCCAGACGCTCCACTAGTACCCCACAAATCATCCAAAATCCGGTTGCGACAGATGTCAGATGGCCATAGGACTTCTTGTCAATAACGTTTGAATTGAAAAACTAATAAAGTGGGATTGATGATCTTATTTACAGCTTGAAACTTACAAAAGTGTATTTATTAATGCGCAGTGTACAAATTAAATATGTCAGGCACAATTTAATATTGACAGTGTTAATAAACTCATAATATTCACAATTGTGGCTGAGCGGTCCGGAGAGCGCAGTTACGCGGGTGGAGCCTGCGCTGGCAGAATGGCGCCGATGTTTTCGGCGCTGCGCTCGAGACCTGTACCCTACCGTGGCGCCCGCTTCGTGGTCGTGGTTCGTACCGCCGTGCTGGCGCTGCTCTTGGTCCTGGCGGGCTGCCGGGACCCGACCGGACCGGCGCCGCCCGAAGCCGCCGGCCTCGACACCAATGCCGGCATCAAAACCTTCCGCTACTCGCTGGACCAGGCGCCCTCGTCACTCGATCCGGTCCAGGCCGCCAATGTCTACGCGAACCACGTGGTGCTGAACGCCTACGACACCCTGTTCGCGTACAAGTACCTCGCGCGGCCCTACCAGCTGAAACCCAACCTGGCCGATGGCTGGCCGGAGATTTCCCCGGACCTGCTGGTCTACCGGATCCGCATCAAGCAGGGCGTACGGTTCCAGGACGATCCCGCCTTTGCCGGTGGCAGGGGCCGGGAGCTGGTCGCCGCGGATTTCGTCTACTCACTCAAGCGCCAGTTCGACCCGAAGAACCGGCCACAGGGCGCGTGGCTCTGGCAGGGGCGCATCGTCGGACTCGACGACTGGAAGGCGGCCGGCCCGGACTATGACCGCGAAGTGCCCGGGCTGCGGGCGCTGGATCGCTACACCATCGAGATCCGGCTGCTGCGTCCCTTCCCGCAGCTGCTCGATACGCTTGCACTGGGCTTCTCTGCAGTGGTGCCGCGGGAAGCAGTCGAACACTACGGGCGCGAGCTCGGAACCCATCCGGTCGGCTCCGGGCCCTTCAGGGTCGTCTCCTACGACAGCTCACGCGTGGTCTTCGCCCGCAACGCGGCGTTCCGCCAGGAGCCGGTGGACCTGCAGGCCGAGGGCTATGATCCGGCCACCCAGCGCTACACCGGCGTCGAGCGCATCCAAGGTCGTTCGCCGCCATTCGTGGACCGCCTGGTGATCGACTTCGCCAGCGACGACGCCTCGCGCTGGAACTCCTTCATCAAGGGCAACGAGATCCAGGTGACCGGCGTGCCGGCGGAAAAGGTGGACGAGTTCCTGGAGTCGTATGACCCGGTGCGGCTCAAGCCCGATTACGCACACCGGTACCAGGTGGCTTCGGGCCTCGAGGCAGGCTTCGTCTTCGAGACCTTCAACATGAATTTCCCCGAGTTCGGCTACAACCCGGATCCGGACCGGGAGCGGCGCAACAAGGCCCTGCGTTGCGCCATCATCAAGACCTTCGACTGGGAAGCGCGCAACCAGAGCTGGTACTTCGGCCTGGGTACGGTGTTTCCCGGCATCATCGTGCCCGTGGTGCCGGAGTTCGACCCGCAGCTGTCGCGGGCCAGCGTGACCCGCGACGTCGCCGGTGCCCGGCGCCTGCTGCGGGAGAACGGCTGGACCGCCGGGAACCTGCCGGTGCTGGTGTACGGGCAGAGCGCCGGGGTGAAGCCGCGCATGTTCTTCGAGCAGTTTCGCGCCCAGCTGATGGACATCGGCTGGCCGCAGGAGAAGGTGGTGCTGAAGCAGTACGCGACCTTCGGTGACCTGGGCCGGGCCTGGAAGGAAAGCCGCCTGCCCATCGTGTCCAAGGGCTGGGGCCTCGATTACCCCGATGCGGAGAACACGCTGCAGCTTTTCTATGGTCCGAATGGCTCTCCTGGCTCGAACGACGCCAACTATCGCAATCCCGAGTATGACCGGCTCTACGAGCAGGCCGCGGTGATGCTGCCCTCGCCGGAGCGCACGGCGCTCTACCGGCGCATGAACCAGATGATCATCGATGACTGCGTGGCCATCACCGGCCTGTCCCGCAAGCGTATCTACCTCTGGCACAAGAACGTCGTCGCGCTGCCGGACCGCGAGATCGTCGGCGGCTTCTTCCTCAGGTACGTGGACGTGCTGCCGGCGGGCGAGAGCGCCCGGCCAGCGGACCTGGAGCCCGCGGGCTGATGGACATCCTGCAGTACGCGCTGCGCCGGCTGCTGGCGGGCCTGCCGCTGCTGCTCGGCGTGACGCTGTTCAGCTTCACGCTGATGGTTTATTTCGGGCCGGACAAGACCTTCGAGCTGCTGGGCAAGAACCCGACGGCGCAGGAGATTGCCGAGGTCCGCCACCAGCTGGGCTACGACCGCCCCTTCGTCCTGCGCTACGGCGAGTACCTGCGGGAACTCGCCACCGTGGATTTCGGCAACTCCGATTCCACGGGCGAGAAGGTGTCGAGCCTGCTGGCGCGGACGATCCCCGTGTCGCTGGCCCTGGAGCTGCCGGGGTTCATCCTCGGCAACCTGCTGGGCATCGCCCTGGCGCTGCTGGCCGCCTACCACCGCGGCCGCTGGCCCGACAAGCTGATCATGGGTCTTTCGGTGATCGGCATGAGCATCAGCTTCCTGGTGGTGATCTTCGTGTTCCAGATTTGGTTCTGCACCAGCCACGGCCTGGACCTGTTCCCGGTGCGCGGCTGGCGCACCGCCAACCTGGCTGACTACCTGCGCCATGTCACCGTGCCGACCCTGGCCATGGTTTTCGTGGCCCTGGGCTACAACACGCGCTTCTACCGGGCGGTGATCGTCGAGGAGATGGGCCGTGACCATGTGCGTACCGCACGGGCCTTCGGCGCGGCACCGGCACGGCTGTTCTGGCGCGACATCCTCAAGAACTGCGCCATCCCGGTCATCACCCGCATCGTGTTCACCATCCCGGCCATCGTCATCGGCGGGGCGCTGCTCCTCGAGACCAGCTTCGGCATCCCGGGCGTCGGCAAGGCCGCCTACGAGGCCATCATCAGCGGCGACCAGCCGGTGCTGAAGGCCGTGGTCGGGCTGACCACGGCGTTGTTCGTGATCGCGCTGCTGGTGGCCGATATCCTCTACCGCGCGGTGGATCCGCGGGTGTCGCTGGAATGAACGCCGCCCGGCCCGGCCTGCCGGCCGTCGAGGCGCCGCGCGCCTCCCTGTGGCGCACGGCCCTGTACAAGCTGCGGCACGATCGCGCGGGCCTGCTCGGACTCGCGGTGGTGGTGCTCTACCTGATTGCGGCCGTTGGCGCCTGGTGTGGCTGGTGGGCCGGCGACTGGGCGCTGATCACCGGCACCAAGTGGGGCCCGGTGTCGGCGCAGCACTGGTTCGGCACCAACATCATCGGCCAGGACATCTTCCAGCGCGCCATCTACAGTACCGGGACCGCCTTCCAGGTGGGTCTCGTGGTGGCGGTGCTGGCGGTGGGCATGGGCGCGGTGATCGGCGCCGTCGGGGGCTTCTTCGCCACCACCTGGGTCGACGAGATCGTGTTGTGGCTGATGGGCGTGCTCGATGCCATCCCGTTCTACCTCATGGTGGCGGCGATTGCCTTCGCGCTCGCCGACAATCCCTACGCAATGCATGTCGCCATGGTGTCGACCTTCTGGACCACCACCGGGCGGCTGGTGCGGGGCGAGGTCATCAAGCTGCGCGGGCTGGAGTTCGTCGAGGCGGCACGCGCCATCGGCGTGCCGCCGGTGGCCATCATCTTCCGGCATATCCTGCCGAACACCTTCCATATCCTGCTGGTGCAGCTGACGCTGTGTTTCGTCGATGCCATCAAGGCGGAAGTGGTGCTGAGCTTCCTCGGGCTGGGGGTGAAGGACGGCATGAGCTGGGGCCTGATGATCAGCGAGAGCACGCTGGAGTTCCTCGCCGGGCATTTCAACAACCTGATCGTCGCCTCGGCGATGCTGTTCGGGCTGGTGTTCGCCTTCAACATGCTGGCCGATGCACTGCAGGACGCCCTGGACCCGAAGCAGGTGGCCTGAACCGATGGACCATCCGACGCCGTTGCTGGCCCTGCGCGACCTGGTGGTGGAGTTCGACACCATGGCGGGCCGCGTTCGGGCCGTGGACGGCGTGAGCCTCGACGTCTTCCCGGAGGAGAGCCTGGCGCTGGTGGGCGAGAGCGGCTGCGGCAAGACCGTCACCGCGCTGTCGATCCTGCGGCTGGTGCCCCAGCCGCCGGGCCGCATCGCCGGCGGCAGCATCCACTTCGACGGCCGGGACCTGCTGGCCCTGCCGGAGAGCGGCATGCGCGCCGTACGCGGGCGCGACATCGCCATGATCTTCCAGGAACCGATGACCGCGTTGAACCCGGTGTTCACCGTGGGCGCGCAGCTCGGCGACGTGATCCGCCGCCACCAGCGGCTGTCGCGGCGCGCGGCCCGGACGGCGTCCCTCGCCCTGCTGGAACAGGTCGGGATCCCGGAGCCCGGGCGGCGCATCGACGAGTACCCGCACCAGCTCTCCGGCGGCCAGCGCCAGCGGGTGATGATCGCCATGGCCCTGTCCTGCGGTCCGCAGCTGCTGGTGGCCGACGAGCCGACCACGGCGCTGGACGTGACCACGCAGGCGCAGGTGCTCGAGGAAATCCGCCGCCTGCAGGCCGCGCACCGCATGGCAATGATCCTGGTGACGCATGACCTCGGTATCGTGGCCGAGACCTGCGTCCGCGCGGTGGTGATGTACTGTGGCCAGGTGGTGGAGGCGGCTGCCACTGCCACGCTGTTCTCGCACCCGCACCACCCCTATACCGTGGGCCTGCTCGATTCCATCCCGCGCCTGCGCGAGGCGCGCCTGGCCGAGCTGCCGGTGATCCCCGGGCGGGTTCCCGATCCCCTGCAGCTGCCGGCCGGTTGCCGCTTCGCCGATCGTTGCCCGCGCGTCACCGCCGAGTGCCGCGCGATGGCGCCGCCGCTGGCCCCGACTGCCGATGGCGGGCTCGTTGCCTGTTATCACCCCCACGCATGACCAGTCCCCTGCTCGAAGTCCGCGAGCTGCGCAAGTACTTCCCGATCCGGGGCGGCCTGTTGCGTCGTGTCGTCGGCCAGGTGAAGGCGGTGGATGGCGTGAGCCTGCAGCTCGGGGTCGGGCGTACGCTGGGGCTGGTGGGCGAGAGCGGTTGCGGGAAGTCAACGCTGGGCCGCGCGATCCTGCGCCTGCAGGAGCCGACCTCGGGGCAGGTCATCCTCCGCGGCGAGGACATCAGCGCCCTGCCGCGGCAGGCGCTGCTGGCGCAGCGCCGACAGATGCAGATCATCTTCCAGGATCCCTATGCCTCGCTGAATCCGCGGCGCACCGTGGGCCAGGCCATCCGTGAACCGCTTGACGTGCACCGTGTCGGCACTCCGGCCGAGCGGCAGCGACGGGTCACGGAGCTGCTCGACATCGTCGGCCTGCGCGACTCGGCCCGCGACCGCTACCCGCACGAGTTCTCCGGTGGCCAGCGCCAGCGGGTCGGCATCGCCCGGGCGCTGGCGCTGAATCCGGCGCTGATCGTCGCCGACGAGCCGGTCTCGGCGCTCGACGTCTCGGTGCAGAGCCAGGTACTGAACCTGGTGGCGCGCCTCCAGCGCGAGCATGGCATCGCGTTCCTGTTCATCAGCCACGACCTGGCCGTGATCCAGCATGTCAGCGACGAGGTGGCGGTCATGTACCTGGGGCGCATCGTCGAGCAGGCCCCGGCTGCCAGCCTGTACCGCGAACCACAGCATCCCTATACCCAGGCACTGCTGTCGGCCGTGCCGGTGCCCGATCCCGCACGCCGGCGCCAGCGCATCGTGCTCGCCGGCGATGTGCCGTCGCCGGCGAGGCCGCCACCAGGCTGCGCCTTTCATCCGCGCTGCCCACGCGCCCGTGACCGCTGTCGCCAGGAACGGCCGGAACTGGCCAGCACAGCCGGCGCGCCCGCCGGCACACGCGTCGCCTGCCACTTCCCGGGAACCGAGGATAGGGAGACAGATTGAGATAGGGGGACAGTTTACTTATCTCCGCTTTTGACAAAGCGGAGATAAGTAAACTGTCCCCCTATCTCAATCTGTCTCCCTATCCTCCCGCTATCATGCCTCCTGTCCTGGGATACGAGCTGCGGCTGTCGGCTCGCCGGCGCACGCTGTCGCTGGAGGTGCATCGTGACCTGCGGATCGTTGTCCGGGCGCCAGCGAGGGTAGATCGCAGCTTCATCGACGCCTGGGTCGCGGAGCGCGGGCAGTGGATCGACCGCCAGGTCGAGCGCTTCCGTCGCCTGGGCCAGGAGCAGCCAGCTCCTTTCCGTTACGCCACTGGTGACAGTCTGCGATTTCTCGGCAGGGACTACCGGCTCGAGGTGACCGCGGGCCCACGCACGTTCGTCCGGCTGGAGGCTGATGCGCTGCAGGTGGCGCTGCGCGCCGGCCGCCGTGACATGAGTGGCGAACCCGTGAGGCGTGCCCTGGAGCGCTGGTACCGCGCGTGCGCGGCGGTCATATTCGCCGAGCTTCTCGACCGGCACCTGCCATGGTTTGCCGGCCGCGGCTATCAGCGGCCCGTCCTGGCCATCCGGCGCATGAGGAGTCGCTGGGGCAGCCTGTCGGGACCGGGCCGCGGCGCGGCTTGGCTGGATCCGCAGGCCGGCGCGGCACGGCGCATGACTCTGAACCTGGCGCTGGTGCATGCGGCACCCGAGTGCATCGAGTACGTCGTGGTCCACGAGCTCTGTCACCTGGAGCACCATGGCCATGGCCGCGACTTCCACCGGCTCATGGACCAGCGGCTCCCGGACTGGCGCGAGCGCCGGCGGCGGCTGGAACAGCCACAACCGCCCTGACCCCTGACGTTGCCGGGTTCGCCCGCACGGCGCGCTATTCTAAAAAACAGAATATCTCATATTATTTATTGCATTTGTCAGATTAATTGCCGTCGTCCAGAATGGCCTGGCGCTGGCGGAACGAACCGCCCCGCGCGCAGGGTTGGATCCGCATCGCGGCCCCCCGCCGCGACCACGACAAGGAGCAGGACGATGGGCAAGAAGCTGACCACCAACGCCGGTTGCCCGGTGACCGACAACCAGAACGTGCTGACCGCCGGACCGCGCGGGCCACAGCTGCTGCAGGACGTGTGGTTCCTGGAGAAGCTGGCGCATTTCGACCGGGAGGTGATCCCGGAGCGGCGCATGCATGCCAAGGGCTCCGGCGCCTACGGCACGTTTACCGTGACCCACGACATCAGCCGCTACACCAGGGCGAAGATCTTCTCCAAGGTCGGCAAGAAGACCGAACTGTTCGCCCGCTTCACCACGGTGGCGGGCGAGCGCGGAGCGGCCGATGCCGAGCGCGACATCCGCGGCTTCGCGGTGAAGTTCTACACCGAGGAGGGCAACTGGGACCTCGTCGGCAACAACACGCCGGTGTTCTTCCTGCGTGATCCGCTGAAGTTCCCCGACCTGAACCACGCGGTAAAGCGCGATCCGCGCACCAACATGCGCAGCGCGAAGAACAACTGGGACTTCTGGACCTCGCTGCCCGAGGCCCTGCACCAGGTCACCATCGTCATGAGCGACCGGGGCATCCCGGCGACCTACCGGCACATGCATGGCTTCGGCAGCCATACCTTCAGCCTGATCAACGCCAGGGGCGAGCGCCACTGGGTCAAGTTCCACCTCAGGAGCCAGCAGGGCATCCGCAACCTGACCGATGCCGAGGCGGAGGCGCTGGTCGGCAAGGACCGCGAGAGCCACCAGCGCGATCTCTACGAGAGCCTGGAAAAGGGTGACTTCCCCAAGTGGACCATGCAGGTACAGGTCATGCCCGAGGCCGACGCGGCGCAGCTGCCGTACAACCCCTTCGACCTGACCAAGGTATGGCCGCACAAGGACTATCCGCTGATCGACGTCGGTGTCATGGAGCTGAACCGCAACCCGGAGAATTTCTTCGCGGAGGTGGAGCAGTCGGCGTTCAACCCGGCGAACATCGTGCCGGGCATCGGCTTCTCGCCCGACCGCATGCTCCAGGGGCGGCTGTTCTCCTACGGGGATGCGCAGCGCTACCGGCTCGGCGTGAATCATCACCTGATCCCGGTCAATGCACCGCGCTGCCCGGTGCACAGCTACCACCGCGATGGCGCGATGCGGGTGGACGGCAACCACGGCGGCACCCTGGGCTACGAGCCGAACAGCTACGGCGAGTGGCAGCAGCAGCCGGACTACCGTGAGCCGCCGCTGGCGCTCGACGGCGCGGCGGATCACTGGAACCACCGCGAGGACAGCGACTACTACTCGCAGCCGGGCGCGCTGTTCCGCCTCATGACCGCCGCCCAGAAGCAGGCGCTGTTCGACAACACCGCCCGCTCCATCGGCCCGGCGCCACGGGAAATCCAGCTGCGCCACATCGGCAACTGTCTGAAGGCCGACAGGGCCTATGGCGAAGGCGTGGCACGGGCGCTCGGCATTCCCGTGGACAGCCTGAAGTAGCCGGTACCTGCCTGCGACAACCAGGCCAGAAGCCCCGCCCCGGCGGGGCTTCTGCTTTTTCCCGGTCGCGCTACACTGCCGCCCATGCGCGGGCGGCGCCGGTGGCTACCGGCAACCCGATGTCCAGTCACGAGGGTCATCATGACCAGTTGCCGTCCGCTCCTGCTTGCCATCGCTGCCGTCGTCCTCGGCGCCTGCGGTGGTGGCGGTTCGTCGCCGGCAGCTGGTGACGGCTTGGATGCCAGGCCCGCCGCGCCAGCGAGCGTGGCGGGCATCAGCGCCCGTGCCCTGCTCGAGCAGGCGCTGGCCGAAGCGCGGGCCTGGCAGCCGGATGCCGAGCTGGTGGCTGTGTCGACCAGTTTCGCGACGGGGCCGCGGCACACGTTCTGGTTCTACGACGTGCAGTCACCCTCTCGGAAGAGCTGCACGCGCATCCGCGCGCTGGAGAACGGCACCATCGAGAACGTCGGCACCGGTGGTGCCTGTGTACTCATGAAGCCCCTGTCCGGGGAGTTCATCGACAGTCCGGAAGCGTGGCGGGCTGCGCGCGCGGCCGGGCTCATCCCGGGAGGCTCAATGCAGTTCGCGCTGCGGTATCAGCGCGATGCGGCACTGCCTGCGCCCCAGGCCTGCTGGTTGTTGTGGTCCGACGCTGACCGTGATGCGGCAACCGGCGTGACCCGCAGCTGGTGCGTGGATCCAGCCAGTGGACAGTTCGTTGCCCGGCTTTCGGGCAAGGGACGCAGCGCCGCTGCACCGTGACGCTGGCCCGCAGCACGTCGGCAGGTCGGGCGTGTTCCTGACAAGCGCATTGTGGTAATGATGGCCGCAGATTCCACACCACAGGACGCCAACACGATGCCCGCAGCTACTCGTCGTCGCCCGACTCTCGCCCTGGTCCTCGCATCCAGCCTCGCCGCCGCGGTGGCAGCGCTGCCAGCCGGCGCCGAGGACCACGCTGACCACCAGGCTCACGAGGCCCACGCGGCCCACGCGATGAGCGCCCAGGACCTGGCTACGCTGCGCAGCAAGGTGCCGCTCTACCGCAGCTTCACCGACCAGCAGATAAACGAAAGCATGGGCCGCATGCACGACACCGAGGACTACCTGAGCCCGGCCGGACTGCGCGGCGAGGTCGGCGTGCTTGCTCTTGGCCACGGCTACGGCGACCAGGGCAACGCGCAGTTCGAGGCCGGCTTCGCCGAGATCGCGCAGTCCAGGCCGACGGCCGCGGCGCTTGGCATGGCGATGATGGGTTCGGCCCATATCCAGCGCGCTGCGGATGCGCTCGAGGCCGCCGGCGCGAAGACCATCGTCGTGGTGCCGACCGAGATCGGCCAGCGCACGGACCTGACGCGGCAGTGACTCTACATTCTCGGCCTCGAGGAGCATTCGGCCTACCTCGATGTCCCGCGCCTGAAGACGCAGGCCCGGCTGGTCATGGCGACCGGACCCACCGCCAGCAGCGTGGTCAGCGACATCCTCGCCGCCAACCTGCGCACGATCAGCCGCGATCCCGCGCATGAGGTCGCCGTGATCATCGCCCATGGCCCGGCCGACGAGGAGGAGAACGCGGCCGAACTGGCGGACCTCGAGCGCCATGCCGCCGCTGTCAGGAAATCCCTCGGGCTGGCTGGTGCCTGGGCCGCCACGCTGCAGGACGATGCACCGGCGGCCATGCGCGAGGCCAACGTCAGGCGCGTGCGCGACCACATCACCGCGGAAACCGCCGCTGGCCGGCGCGTGCTGGTGTCACCGCTGCTCATCACCGGCCGCGGCTATGTCTCGAAGAAGATCCACAAGGATCTCGAGGGGCTGAAGGTCGAGATCGTGGATGTCGGGTTGGCCGAGAGCCCGCTGTTCAGCAAATGGGTGGCCTCGACGGTGGAGGCAGCCGCAGCTTCGGGCAAATAACCAGCGGCGGGAGTGACCGGAGCCGGTGCAGCAGCGCAGCAACGCTGGATCACTAACCGCTGCGGGCACGCCACTCCAGCCATTCGAAAACCGCCATCCCGGCCAGCATCGCGACGACGAACAGCGCGGCCGCGCCGGGAGCCAGCCCGATGGCGACGACGGCGGGCCCCGGGCAGAAGCCGGCCAGTCCCCAGCCGATGCCGAACACGAGGCTGCCCAGCACCAGCCGCCGGTCGATGGCACGGGCCGTGGGCAGCGCCAGCGCAACGCCGGTGAGCGCCTGCGTCCGCTGGCGCGCCCAGGCGAAGGCCGGCAGCGCTGCGGCGACGGCGCCTGCCATGACGAAGGCCAGCGACGGATCCCAGGCTCCGGTGACATCCAGAAAGGCCAGCACCTTCGCCGGGTTCGCCATGCCCGACAGCAGCAGGCCCAATCCGAACAGCAGGCCCGCCAGCAGCGCAGCAAGCAGCCGGATCACGAGCCAGCCCCCAGCTGCCTGGCAATGAACACGGTGGCAACGCCGGCCGAGATGAACAGCAGGGTCGCAGCCAGTGAGCGCGGTGACAGCCGCGCCAGGCCACAGACACCGTGGCCGCTGGTGCAGCCTCCACCATAGCGGGTACCGAGCCCGACCAGCAGGCCGGCCGCCACCAGCGTGATGGGCCCGGCATTGATCCGCGGCAGCGGCAGCGGGGCGAACGCGGCCCAGGCGAGCGGAGCGGCGAGCAGCCCGGCGAGGAAGGCCAGCCGCCAGCCGGTGTCGCCCGGCCGGGGACGGAACAGGCCGCCGAGGATGCCACTGATGCCGGCGATGCGCCCGTCGAAGACGATGAGGATTGCGGCGGCCAGGCCGATCAGCAGGCCGCCGAAGAGCGAGGCCCAGGGCGTGAAGACTTGCCAGTCGATGCTCATGATCCGGGACTATACGCGGGTGCCGGCTGGTGCCGATCGTGGTAGGTACCGGCCCGGATCCGGAGACTCAGTGATCCCAGCACAGCAGGTTTCCAGGAACTGACAATATAATTAATCATATGTTTGTTAAGTGATTATCCGACTGTCTATTTAACTGTCAAATACTGCTAATTATGGATCTGCCGCCTCAGGATGAACTCCAGGTCGCGATGCTCGCCGACCGGAAACAGGTACTCCCCGACGCGGTAGAAACCATGGCGGGCATACAGGCGCTGGGCGCCAAAGTTCTCCGACCACACGCCGATGTAGAGCGGCTCGTGGCCCGCGGCTTCCAGCCAGGTGAGGGCGTTTTCGAGCAGCCTGGTCCCCAGGCCCCGGCGCTGGTAGCCGCCGCGCAGGTAGAGCTGGCGCAGCTCGCCCGCGCGCGGTTCGCGCCCGGCGACCGGCAGCTTGCAGGGTCCGGCGACCGCGTAGCCAGCCACCTCGCCATCCGCGGCCAGGGCGACCCAGGTGGCCAGCTCCGGATCGGACAACGTTCGTTGCCAGGACTCCGCGGTGTGCGCCGAGGCGAGGAACGCGGCAAGATCCCCGGGCCGGTACAGGTGCCCGAAGGTCTCGATGAAGCATTCGCGGCCGGCCCGTACCAGCAGGCTGCCGTCAGCGGTCGTTGCGCGCCGCGGTTCCAGGATCGCAGGCCCATCCATGCTCAGGCATTCTAGGCGGCGGGGGTGGCTGTTTGCCGCAGGACCGCTCAATTGTCATATCAACATGACGTTTGTATGATCCGGCGACCGCCACCCGCCAACTGGCACCGAGGTCAGCAGCCACCATGACGGATCCCACCCGCTCCGCCCGCCTCGGTCCCATCGAACTGGTACCCGGCATCACGCGCGGCAACGTGCTGGTCAAGCTCTGGGCCGCGTTTGTCGGCATCGGCGCGCTCTCCGGCATTTCCATCCTGCAGAGCTACATCCTCAACGTGCATATGCACGTGCCCCGGGCCGAGCAGGGCACCCTGTCCGGCGACCTGGCTTTCTGGACCGAAATCATCGGCCTGCTGCTGTTCGTGCCCTTCGGCGTCGCCGCCGACCGCCTTGGCCGCCGCGCCGTGCTGGTCTTCGGCTTCGTGATGGTCGGCCTCGGCTGGGGCCTGTACCCCTTCGCCGAGAATCCCGGCGAACTGCTCGCCTTCCGCATGGTCTATGCCGTCGGCGCGCCGGCGGTGGCCGGGGCGCTGGCGACGCTGGTCAACGACTACCCGGCAGACCGCTCCCGCGGCATGCTCATCGGCATCACCAGCATCTGCAATACCCTGGGCACCATATTCGCCAGCAAGTTCATCGGCAGTATCCCGGATTACCTCCACCAGCACGGCATCGATGCAATCACCGGCGGCAAGGTGATGTTCCTGACTGGCTCGGTGGTCTGCCTGCTGACGGCGGTGCTCGCCGCGCGCGGACTGGCTCCCGGTCTGCCGGCGGGGCGCCAGCGCCGGCCCCCCGTCGGCGAACTGGTCCGCTCGGTGCTCCGGGCGACGCGCAACCCGCGCATTTCGCTGGCCTATGCCGGTGCCCTGGTGGCCCGCTCGGACGTGGTCATCAAGGGCCTGTTCCTCGGCCTATGGGCGATCCAGGCCGGGCGGCACGAGGGACTGTCGCCGGCACGGGCCATGGCGCAGTTCGGCACCATGATCCTGATCATGTATGGGGTGTCGCTGGTGTCGGCACCGGTGTTCGGCTGGGTCATCGACCGCGTGAATCGTGTCACGGCGCTGATCATCGCCCTGGTCACCGCATCGGTCGGCTACCTGTCCATGCCGCTGGTGACGTCACCCCTGCACCTGGAGATGGCTCCGTTGCTGATTCTCCTGACCCTCGGCACCAGCTTCATGGTGAAGGCGACGCTGTCGCTCCTGGGCCAGGAAGCGCCGGTGGCCGAGCGCGGCAGCATCATCGCCGGCAGCAGTTTCTGCGGGGCGCTGGGCATCCTGGTGTTCACCGCCGTGGGTGGGCGCGTTTTCGACAGCTGGGGGCCCTGGGCACCATTCGTGCTGGCCGGCGCCTACCAGGCGGTGCTGCTGGTAATCGCCATCGTCGTGCGCATGGTCGCTCCTGGCCCGGCGTCACCCTATGCGCGGCGCCTGCAGGCGGCAAAGGCTCGCGCCTAGCGCTGCGGACCCAGAACCAGCCAGCCCGCCTGCAACCAGTCGTGGAGCAGGGCGAGGCAGGCGGCCGGCGCGGCATCGAGCTGCCGCGCCGCCAGGCCGCGGGCATCAGCCAGCTGCTTCAGGATGGCAGGCACGCCATGCGCTGCTGCCGCGACGAATTCCCCATTGATGCCGATGCCGCCGCGACCGGTGAGCAGGCGGCTGCGCGGGTCGAGCACCAGGCCGCGGCGACGCGCCGCGCGGATGAAAGCGGCCAGCGCCGGCACTCGCGCCGGGCGCGCAAAAACGATGTGGCCCTTGGGTTCTGAGAGATGCTCGAGCAGGAAGCGCTCGGTATCCGCCAGGCGCGGCCGCTGGCTTGACAGCGCCTTGTGCACGCGCGCAACCATGGCGGGCGGCAGTGCGCCCGGGTTTCTCGTGGGCCGCAGGTCGGGATCCGCATAGCGACCCGGAAGCGTGCTGCGGCTGGCGAAGTCGGCGAACCAGGGGTCGAGCAGTTCCTGGAAGCTGGGTGTGCGGTAGCCCACCGACAGCGTGATGCATTCACCTGTAGCGATGCCGTCGTGGGCGATGCCCGGCGGCAGGTACAGCAGGTCGCCCGGTCCCAGCAGCCATTCCTGCTGCGGCTGGAAATGTGCCAGCAGGCGCAGCGGGCGCCCCGGCTGCAGGGTCGCATCGCGCACCTTGCCGATGCGCCAGCGGCGAAAGCCCACCGCCTGCACCAGGAACACGTCGTAGTTGTCCACATGCGGCCCGACGCCACCCCCATCGGTGGCGTAGCTCGCCATCAGGTCGTCAAGCCTTGCGTCGGGCACGAAACGGAAGCGCCGGAGGAACTCCTGTGCGGCGGCATCGAGCCCGTCGAGCCCCTGCACCAGCAGCGTCCAGCGCTTCTGGCGCAGCGGCGGCAGTGCGCGCCGCGGTATCGGGCCATGGCGCAGGGTCCAGTCCTGGCCATGGCGGACGACGAGGCGTGACTCGACATCCTCGCGACCCGCCAGGGTGAACAGCTGCCTGCGATCCACTGCCGGTGGCACCACGGCATTGCGAACCAGCAGCGGCCGGCGCTGCCAGTACTCGCGCATGAAGCGGCCGACGCCGAGCGCGCCGAGGTGGGTGAGCGGGGAAGCCATGCGGCGATTATAGGGAAGCGGGTAGGATGCGATCCCAGGACAGGACATGCCGGGACAGCGTGGATGCAGGAGCAGCAGCGGAAAGACAAGGCACAGCCCCAGGCCGGGCCGGGCAGCGGCATCCTCTACGCACCCTGGGAGCGGGCTTTCGAGCGTGTCCTCACGCCCTTCGAAGAGTTCATCCGCAGCCAGACGAGTGGCAGCCTGCTCCTCATGATCTGCACCGTAGTGGCCCTGCTTCTCGCCAACAGCGCCCTGGCGCCGCTGTACCTCGCGTTGCTGCAGCTGCCGGTCGGCATCGGCATCGGCAGCTGGCGCCTGGAGATGTCCCTGCACCACTGGATCAACGAGGGACTGATGGCGTTCTTCTTTTTCGTGGTCGGCCTGGAGCTCAAGCGCGAGATGCTGGTCGGCGAGCTGGCCGAGCTGAGACAGGCTGCCTTGCCGGTCGCGGCAGCGCTGGGTGGCATGGCCGTGCCGGCGCTGATCTTCCTCGGCTTCAATGCCGGTGGCGATGCGGTGCACGGCTGGGGCATTCCCATGGCCACCGACATTGCCTTTGCCGCCGGGGCGCTGGTGCTGCTCGCCGCGCGGGTGCCCAAGGGGCTGGTCGTATTCCTGGTGGCGCTGGCGATTGTCGATGACCTGGGTGCGGTGCTGGTCATCGCCCTGTTCTACACCCGGGACCTGGCTGTCCCCTGGCTGGCCGGGGCGGCCGCGGTCGTTGCCGGGCTGATGGTACTGAACCTGGCAGGTGCGCGCCGCATCCTGCCTTACTTCCTGCTCGCCGTAGTCCTGTGGTTCACCCTCCTGCAGTCTGGTGTCCATGCGACGCTGGCCGGCGTGATCGGCGCCTTCACCGTGCCGGCACGGCCGAAGTACGATCCGGCGCTGTTCAGCACGCAGCTGCGCCGCATGACCGAGCGTTTCGACGCCAGCCGCGCACCGGGCGGCGGCATCATGGTCAACGAGGAAATGCGCGCGACGGTACAGGCGCTGGAAAGCGGCGTGGTGGCGGTGCAGACGCCGCTGCAGCGGCTGGAGCGCATCTGGCACCTGCCGGTGGCCTTTGGCGTGGTTCCGGTATTCGCCCTGTTCAATGCCGGCATACCGCTGGAGTCGGGTGCCCTCGGCGCCGCCTTCCGCCATCCGGTGGCCCTCGGGGTCACCGTGGGCCTGGTGCTCGGCAAGTTCGTAGGCGTGACCGCGGCGAGCTGGCTGGTGCTGCGGCTCGGCCTGGCGCAACTCCCGGCGCAGACGCGACTCGTGCAGATCGCCGCCGTGGGCCTGCTGGCGGGCATCGGCTTCACCATGTCGATCTTCATCGCCGAACTCGCCTACGCCAGGCAGCCGCAATACCTGTTGCTGGCGAAGACCGGCATCATCGCCGCCTCGCTGATCTCCGGAATTGCCGGCATGGCCTGGTTGTGGGTGCTCGGGTCAGTCCGCCGGGGCGGGCAGCGCTGACAGCGCCAGGCCGAGCCGGGCGACCGCCTGCCCGGCCAGGGCCAGGTTCGAGCTGAGCACCGGGACGCCAGCGATCGCCTGGGTCGCCGCCAGTGCCGTCAGCGTCGGCATGCCGGTGCCCGACAGCAGCAACGCATCCACGCGCAGGTCGCCCGCAGCGCGCACCGCAGCCAGCGCATCGGCGCTCGTCAGTTCGTAGATGCTGCTCGTGTCTCCCGGGCGGGCAATGGCGACCTGGCTTTGGCTGACGACCTCGAATCCCCGGCCCTGCCACCAGGCGACGGCAGCGCTGGCCAGCCACTGTGGATAGGGCGCGATGAGCGCGATGCGGCGGGCCTGCAGCTGCTGCAGCCGCTCCTCGATGGCCTGCGTGGCGGTGATGACCGGGTAGCCGAAGCGTTGCGCGGCACGGTCCACCCGCTCGCGTTCGGCCGCGTGACCGAGCAGATAGGAGGAGCCGGTGCAGGCGAAGCAGTACAGGTCCAGGCCCATGCCGCCGAAGCTCGCCAGGCTGTCGTCCAGCCGCTCCAGGTATTCGACCAGGCGCGCGCGGGCGTCGGCCTGGTGGCTCACCAGGCGCGTGCTGACGAACTCTACGTCGACCGGCAGCAGGCGCCGGAACTCGGCCTCCACGGTGGGGTTGGCCTGCGGCGTGCCGACGCCGATGCGCCCGGCCTTGCCGTAGTCGCGCCTGCTGTCTGCCGGTGGCGTCATCACTGCCTCACTGGACGGCGGCTGCACGGCGCAGCCCGGTGATCATGGACGAGGCCAGCAGGTGTTCGCGGGCAGCGGCCCGGTCCGCGGCGATGGCCTGCAGGCGCGCGAGTTCGGCGCGACGCCAGGCCGGGTCGGTATTGCGCATGCGGTTGCGGTTGCGATCGGCCTGGCGAAGGATCTCGTCGGCCGCCACCGAGCGGCGCTGGCGGTCGTAGAGCGCGAGCAGGTCCTCGCTGCCACCGGCGAGTACGCCGGCGAGCTTTTCCGCCAGGCTGAAGGCGTCGTGGATGCCGCAGTTCATGCCCATGCCGCCGGAGGGACTGTTGACGTGCGCGGCATCGCCCGCCAGCAGCACCCGGCCGGAATGGTAGGTCGGCACGATGCGCTGGTGCACGCGGTAGGGGCGGTGCTCGATCACCGCGTAGCGCCCGGTCTGCGGCAGGATCCGCTGCAGCTTGGCCTCGATGCGCTCCGGGTCGTCCATGCGCCAGGGCTCGGCCTGCGGATCCTCGTCAGGGTCCGGATAGAGGCTGACACGCCAGCAGTCCGGAAGCCGCAGCAGCGCGTAGTTGCTGTTACCGATCCAGACGTAGTTGACCGGTGACAGCCCCGGCAGATGGTTCTCGAAGGCAAAGGTGGTGGTGGCCAGCACCGTCGTCTCGGGGTAGGTCAGCCCCTCGAAGGGCAGTGCGAGCAGGCGGCGCAGCGTGCTGCTGGCGCCATCGGCGGCGACCACATAGCGGGTCCGCAGCGAGTCGCGGCCACCGGGATGGGTGACGTTGAGGTTCACGGCATCGTCCAGCCGGACCATGCCCTTCACTTCGGCGCCGAAGCTCAGGCGGATGCGCGGTTCCGCGCGGACCGCATCCAGCGCCAGCTGGCAGAAGGCCGCCTGTTCGAACTGCAGGCGATAGGGATGGCGCGTGTCCGCGGCCAGCACGCCGAGGTCGAAGACCGCGCGCTCATGGGTCTCGTGCTGACGCAGCTGCCAGGTGGGTGCGCGCAGGCCGCCCTGGAGCATGGCGCCGGTGAGCCCGAGATCCTCCAGCATCTCCAGCGTCGGCGGATGGAAGGTCGATGCGCGCAGGTCGGCCGGCAGCTGGCGCTCGCGCTCCAGCAGCACCGTGGTCACGCCGCGACGGGCGAGGCACAGCGCGGTGCACAGGCCCACCGGGCCCGCGCCCACCACCACCACGGGAACCGCTGCCTGCGTGCTCATGCCGCCGTCAGGCTAGCGCAGCAGCAGCCGTGGCAGCCAGAGGGCGATGGCCGGGAAGGCCAGCAGCAGCATCGCCAGCAGCAGGTTGCAGCCGAGGTAGGGCAGGGCCGCGCGTGCCACGTCGGCAAACCGCGTGCCGGGCGGAGAGACACCGAGCATGACGAACAGCAGCAGGCCGAAGGGTGGCGTCGTCAGGCTCATTTCCAGGGCCAGCAGCACCAGCAGGCCGAACCAGACCGGGTCGATGCCGAGCGCCTTCACCAGCGGGAAGAAGATCGGGATCGTCAGCAGCATGATCGAGATCTGGTCGAGGAAGCAGCCGAGCACCAGCACCGCGGTGAACATCAGGCCGAGCTTCAGCAGCGCGCCGCCATCCAGGGACAGCGCCCAGTCCACGGCGACGTGGCTCAGCCCCGAGAAGGCCATGAGCTGGCTGAACACAGAGGCGGCGATGATCAGCACGAACACCATGCCGGTCACGGTCACGGTATCCCTGAGCGCCCTGGCGATGGCGGCGAAGCTCAGGCAACCCTGTCCGGCGGCGATCAGCACCACCGCCAGCACGCCGAAGGCCGCCGCCTCCGACGGCGTGGCGACGCCGATGACGATGAGGCCGACGACGGCGAACAGCACCAGCCCCAGCGGCAGCACGTTGGTAACCAGCAGGCGCAACCGGCGCCCGGGCGGCACGGCGGCGACGTCGTAGACCGGCGCCAGCGCGGGATTGGCCCGCAGCTGCAGCCAGATGCTCGCGCAGTACATGGCGGCCAGCATCAGCCCCGGCAGCAGCCCGGCGATCAGCAGGGCGCCGATATTGATGCCGGCGAGGCTGCCGAGCAGCACCGCCAGCGACGAGGGTGGTATCAGCATCGCGAGCCCGCCGGTCCCCACCACCGGGCCGATCGCCATGCGTGGCGCGTAGCCGCGGCGGATCATCTCCGGGACCATCAGCGAGCCGAGCATCGCCGTGTTGGCCAGCGTCGAGCCGGTGAGCGTTGAGAATGCCGTGCTGCCGGCGACGGTCAGGTAGCAGAGCCGCCCGGGCACCCGCCCGAAGAAGGCGTCCAGGGCGTCGAACACCCGCACCGCCAGGCCGCTGTGGAACAGCAGGCTGCCCATCATCACGAACAGCGGCACCGCCACCAGCGTGAACGAGGTGATCAGGCTGACCGAGTTGTCCACGGCCTGCAGCAGGCCGGCGAAGCCGTGCATGAGCAGCCAGGCGCCGAGCAGGTTGGCGCCGAGGAAGGCGAACAGCACCGGCACGCCGAGTGCCATCAGCGCCAGTACGGCCGCGAATACCAGCGCCCCGGACTCGACCGGGCTCACAGGCTGCCCTGCCCGGAGACCGGGCGCGCCAGTGCCTCGCCGCGCCAGAGCAGGCGCAGCAGCTCCAGGGCGGTGAGCAGGAAGCCAGCGGCCAGCGGCGCGAACAGCCAGGCCCGCGGCAGGTCCAGCGAACGCACGTCGATCTCGCCACGGCGCGTGGCTTCCACGGCCAGCAGCGTCGCCAGCACCGACACCAGCAGGGAGATGGCCGCCGCGAACAGCAGGATGCAGCGGTCCAGCCAGCGGCGCAGCCGTGGCGGGAAGCGTTCGTGGAGCAGCTCGATGACGATGTGGCTGCGCTCGCGTACCAGGGCCGGCGCCACCGCCATCGTTGTGTAGAGCAGGGCGTACTCGGTCAGGGCCACGGTGGATCGCGGCGGATGCAGGCCGAGGTTGCGTGCGATGACATCCCAGGCGATGAGCAGGCAGACCGCGCCCATGATCAGGCCCGCTGCCCACACCAGCGCGTCCACCAGCGTGTCGTAGGCGCGGACGATGCGGTTCACCGCGGCGGCATTCCCGGGCTTTCCGGCCAGAACAGCGGCCGCAGGCGCGCGGCCGAGGCGGGCTCCCGCGCCGCCAGCCGCTGCCAGACCGTTTCGAAGGCCAGGTCGCGGAAAGCCGCCGCCCGCTCCGGCGCGACGCTCACCCCCCGCAGGCCGTCGGCGGCGAGCTGCTTCAGCTCGCTGGCCTGCAGTGCGCGGAAGCGCTCGCGGTTACCGTGCTCGTAGCGGATGGCCTCGGCCTCGAGCAGCGCGCGGGCCTCTGGCGCCAGCCGGTTCCAGCGGTCGAGGTTCACCTGCAGGCAGACCGAGAGCTGCAGCACGGGTGGATCGACGCGGTAGTGGATGAACCTGCCGACACCCAGGTCCGGCACGCCGATGGTGGTGAAGGCGATGCCGTCCACCATGCCGCGCTCCAGGGCGGTGTAGATCTCGCTCACCGGGATCTGCACGGCACGGGCGCCCAGCGCGTCGAGCAGCTCGCGATTGGATGGCGAGGTGCGGATGGCGAGGCCGGTGAAGTCCGGCAGGCCATCGGCGCGGAAACGCGGCGCTTCACGCAGGTAGACCTGGGCACCCATGCCGGCCTGCACCCAGCCGATCAGGTGGGCGTTGATCCGTTTGTGCCAGTAGGGCTGCAGGGCATCGAGCGCGCCGCTGGCGCGGGCGCGGTCCGGGTCCAGGGTGGACGCGAACAGCGCATCGCCTTCCGGCAGCACGCCACGGTAGTAGGTCATGCCGCCGAAGGCCATGTCGATGACGCCGCGGCGGAGCGCGTAGAGCAGCTGCTGCTCGGGCACCGCCTCGGGTCCGCCGAGGAAGCGGATCTGCACCAGGCCGCGACCGGCGCGGTTCACGGCCTCGACGTAGTGCATGAAATCCGCGGTGAAGTTCTGCCGCTCGCTCCAGGCGCTGGCGAGCGTCAGGGTGGTTTCACCGGCCCGGGCCGCGAGGCTCCACAGGCCGAGGGCCAGCAGCAGGAATGCGGCGCGGGCGTTGACCATGGCGGGCCATGATACGCTGCACCGGACCGGCTGCCGCGGCAGACCCTGGAGTTCCTCGGCCTGCGTGACGACATGCGGGTCGCGCAACGGGTGCCCTCCGGCGGCTGGTTCACGAAGATCGTGGCGCCGGTGCTGGCCATCAAGGAGATAGAGGCGGCGGGATTCGAGTTCGTCGACTACTCCGCCATCCACTATCGCCCTGATGACGAGCTGCGCCACGAGGTCGGCCGCAAGACGGTCACCGGCAACACCGATCGTTTCGTGCTGCTGTTCTGCAAGCCCCTGTAGCGCGTCGCCGGCCCTACTGCTTGCCCTTGATCCCCAGCAGCTCGACCTCGAAATTGAGGGTGGAGCCGGGCGGGATGGGGCCGCCGGTGTTGCGGTCGCCGTAGGCCAGCGTCGCCGGGCAGACCAGCTGCGCCTTCTCGCCCACGGTCATGCGCTGCACGCCCTCGGTCCAGCAGGGGATGACCTGGTTCAGCGCGAACTCGGCGGGCTGCCCGCGCTGCACCGAACTGTCGAAGACGGTCCCGTCGGGCAGAGTGCCCTGGTAGTGCACCGTGACCACGTCCGTGGCCTTCGGGTGATCGCCACCCTTGCCCGGGGTGATGGTGCGGAACACCAGCCCCGATTCGGTCTTCACGGCACCTTCCTTGCTGGCGGCGCTGGCGAGGAATTCCTCACCGGACTTTTTTGCGTCCGCGGCATTGGCGGCGATGCGCGCCTGGGCGAGCTCGCGGAACTTCGTTTCGTACTCCTCGATCTTCACCACCGGCTCCTTGCCGGAGACGGTATCGCCGAAAGCCGTGCGAAAGACTTCCAGTTCCTCGGGTGACAGGCGCAGCTGCTGGTTCTGCTCCGCCAGCTGCTGGCCGATGGCGGCGCCGTAGGCGTAGATCGCCTTCTGGTCCTCGGTCATGGTGGCAGCCGTCTTCGGCGCTTCCGCCGGCTTCGGCTGGCAGGCCGCGGTGAGCGACACCAGGCCGAGGAGGATGACACTGGCAGGTTTGATGTGCTTCATGGAATTTGCCCTGGAAAAAAGGCCCGGAGCGGCTGTGCCACCCCGGGCCGAACTCAACGGACCACGCGCGCGGCGTGGCCCGACATTCGTCACGTGAAAGCCGCCTGGCCTAGTTGACCATGCCCTTGAGGGCCTTCAGCGGCAGCGCGCGGACCTTCTTCGAGGCCGGCTTCGCCTTGAAAACCATCTTTTCGCCCGTGAACGGGTTCGTGCCCTCGCGTTCCTTGGTCGCCGGCTTCTTGATGACCTTCAGCTTGAGCAGGCCCGGCATGGTGAACAGTCCGTTGCTGCGCAGGCTCTTCTTGATCACGCCGTTGAGCGAATCGAACACCGAGGACACCTGCTTGCGGGAAAGCTTCGTGTCCTTCGCGATCGCGTTCAGGATATCCGACTTGGTCGGTGCGCCACCCTTTTTCGCCATTTTTTCAATACTCCGTGAGAGTGTAGAGATGTAGTCCCGGGAGCGAAGTATAAACGCGGATGTGCAACATCCAAGAGAATATTTTCCTGTCGGCAGGGCGTTTGAGCCTGCATTTCCAGCCTTTTCGTGATTGCTGACCATTGGCATGTACGCGCCTGAAAGGCCACGGCTTCTCGCCGGTGCATCCTGCGGTATGATCCGGCCATGTTCTCGGTCTTGATCCTGATCATGGCAGCGGCCGGTTTCCTCGCCTGCCTCTGGGCCTTCGGGGAGTGGCGGCGGACACGGTCGGTCATCCTGTTGTTCAACGTCCTGGTGCTGGCAGCGGCGGTGCTTCATGCGCTGGTCGCCGGCAGCGGCCGCTGGGCCGGCCCGGGCACCGAGTTGCGGGGGCTCTACGTCCTGCCCCTGCTGGTGGCGACGGTGGCACTGCCGGCCGCGCTGTTCACCTTCGCCACCATCAGCCGCGGCAGCGGCTTTGCCTGGGCGCGGATCGACTGGGGGCATGGCGGGGTCTGCCTGTTCGCCGTCGCCCTGCTGATCTACAGCCTGCCGGGCATCTTCGTCATACCGACCCTGGCCCCGGCCTGCTGGCGCGACGTGGTCTGGTACCTGCCCTCGGTGCCGCCGCCGCTGTTCTGCCCGGGTGCGGCGCCGGAGCTGGTGCTGCCGCCGCGCCTGCCGGTGGTGCCGGCGGTCGTGGTCGCGGCCTATCTCGGCCTGGGTGCCGGGCTGTGGTACCGCCAGGGCTGGCCCTGGCTGCTCGCGGGCATGGCGGCGGGCACGGCGCTGCTGCTCCTGCCGCTGACCTGGGGTCCGGTACCGCGGTTTGCCGGTGAACTGCTCTGCGCGGGCGCGATGGCGCTGGCCGCCGTGCGCTATGTGCGCAGCCTGCCACCGCCGGCTGCGCCAGCTGCCGACGGGTCCGCCACCTAGGCGCGCCAGCGCGGGCAAGATCACCGATGCCATGGCCGACTGGCAGGTCTACATGCTCGAATGTGCCGACGGCAGCCTCTACACCGGCATTGCCCGGGATGTCGGCGCCCGCCTCGCCGCGCACAATGACGGGCGTGGCGCCCGCTACACGCGCAGCCGCCTGCCGGTGCGCCTGGTCCATGTCGAGCCGGCCGCGGACCGTGGTGCGGCGCTGCGCCGCGAATACGCCATCAAGCGACTGGCCACCACCGAGAAGCGCGCCCTGGCCGGGCGCACGTTGAAAGGGGAATCGTGATGCCGTCCATCCTGCCTGGAATCCTTGCCGCATGCGTCATGGGCCTGCTGCCCGTCCTGGCGTCGGCCGCCGACAAACCCGGCAAGGCCGACGCAGGGCCGTACACCGTGATCCAGGCCGGCGAGCTGCTGGCGGTCCCGGGCACGCCGGCCAAGCGCAACCAGACGCTGGTGATCCGCGGCGGCAAGCTGCTCGCGGTGCGCGACGGGCTCCTCGGGGCCGAGGCTGTTGAAAACCCCGGCGATACCGCGGTGGAAGTCATCGACCTGCGCGACCGCTTCGTCATGCCGGGCCTGATGGACGCCCATGCACACCTGATGTGGTCAGGCGGCGACCACCCGCCGAAGAAGGCCGACAAGATGCTGGAGGCCGACCTGACCCTCTGGACCCTGCGCAACGCCCGCGTGACCCTGATGTCCGGGTTCACCACCGTGCGCGAACAGGCCTCCGGTCCGCACCCGGTGTTCGCGGTGCGCGACTGGATCAATGCCGGCAAGTTCCTCGGGCCGCGCATCCTCGCGGCCGGCAACCCCATCACCGCCCCGGGTGGCCATGGCGATATGACGCGCGAGGATCTCAGCCCGCTGGACATCAATGCCTCCAACCTCTGCAGCGGCGTGGAGAGCTGCCGCTACGCTGTCCGCAAGCAGCACAAGCTGGGCTCCAACGTCATCAAGATGATGGCGACCGGGGGCTTCGCCGACAACACCGGCATCGACCAGAGGTTTTTCTTCGACGAGATGCAGGCCATCGTCGAGACCGCCCACCAGCTCGGCATGATCGTCGGTACCCATGCCTACGCCACCGACGCCGTGGCCGATGCGGTGCGCGCTGGCGTGGATTCCGTCGAGCACGGCTTCGGCGCTGACGACGCCACGCTGAAGCTGATGAAGCAGAAGGGCATTTACCTGGTGCCGACGCTCTCGGTGGCGCAGTCCGGTCCAATCCGCGAGTATCGCGAGCAGGGCCGTGCCTTCGAGCGCGCGCTGAAGTTCGGCACGCCCATCGCCTTCGGCACCGACGACGGCGGCATTCCGCACCGCTATGCGGCCAGGGAGTTCGGCTATATGGTCAAGGCTGGCATGACGCCGGCGGCAGCGCTGCAGTCCGCCACCGTGAACACCGCGCGCCTGTTCCGCATCGACAGCGAGGTCGGCACCCTGGAGCCCGGGAAACTGGCGGACGTGATCGCCGTGCAGGGCAACCCGCTGGAAGACGTGGCGGTGCTGGAGCGGGTGGACTTCGTCATGAAGGCCGGCCGGGTCGCCAAGCGGGACGGCAGGCCACTCGATATCGTCATCGATTGAAGCGCGTGCGGGGCCGGGCTGTGGGTGCCGGGTGCGGCATCGGGTCGCAGCGGGCAGCCACCGGCAGCAGGGAGCCGTAGTATCCCGCTGCATCACGGGTCTGCAGCAGGGAGACACCCCATGTTTTCACGCATTCTGGTTGTGCTGGCCGGCGCCATGTTCACGGCCGCCGCCTTTGCCGATCACGCGGAACCCGCCGCGGCCCATGTGCCGACGGTGCTGGTGACCGGGGCCAACCGCGGTATCGGCCTGGAGCTCACGCGCCAGTACGCGGCGCGCGGTGCGCAGGTCATCGCCACGGCCCGCGACCCGGCCCACGCCGACGCGCTGAAGGCCCTCGCGGCGGACAACCCGCGGGTCAGCATCGAGCAGCTGGATGTCGGAGATCTGGGGCAGATTCGCGCGCTGGCGACGAAGTATGCGAAGACGCCGATCGACATCCTGATCAACAACGCTGGCGTCAGCGGCGGCATGCAGAACCAGATGTTCGGCAAGATGGACTACGCGGTTTTCGAGGACGTGCTGTGCGTCAACACCATCGCGCCGCTGGCGATCAGCGAGGCCTTCATGCCCAGCATCCTCGCCGGCCAGGACAAGCGCATCATCGCCATTTCAAGCAGCGAGGGTTCGGTCGGTCTGGTCAGCGGCGCGCGCCTGTATTTCATGCGCGCCAGCAAGGCGGCCCTGAACATGGAAATGCGCACCCTCGCTTTCCAGCTCAAGCCCAAGGGCGTCAGCATCGCCATCCTCAACCCGGGCATGGTCGATACCGACTTCATGAAGGGGCTGCCGAAGAACATGCTGCGCCCGGTTGGTGACGCGGCGCGCGACCTGATCCGTAACATCGATGGCATGAGCATCGAGAACACCGGCTCCTTCATCAACTACGACGGTACGACGCTGCCCTGGTGAGCTGCGGCCGCCAGCTGCGGGAACACTGCGCTACGGATGGTCCTTGCCGAGCCGGCGCAGGAAAACCGTCATCTCCTTTTCCGCCTGCTTGTCGCCCTTGCGGGTCGCCGCGGCGATGCCCTGCTCCCAGGCCTGGCGTGCGCCGGCGTCGTCGCCGCGCGCGGCATGCGCCTTGCCGAGCAATTTCCAGGCGGCGGAGTAGTCGGGATCCTGGGCGACTGCCCGCTCCAGGTGCGTGATGGCTGCCCCGGAGTCGCCGGCATTGAGGTACTCACTGCCCAGTGAAAAGCGCAGCAGGGCATTGTCCTGGCCCTTCGCCAGCAACGCTTCCAGCGCAGTCGCGCGGCCCATGGCGGTCAGCGGCGCCAGAAGGCCGGGGAAATCAGCACGAAGAGCGTGAAGATCTCCAGCCGGCCGAGCAGCATCGCCAGCACGCAGACCCATTTGTCCGGGTCGTTCATGCCGGCGAAATTCGAGCTGATGGCGCCCAGGCCCGGACCGACGTTGTTGAGACAGCTGGCGATGGCCGAGAACGCAGTCACCTGGTCGACGCCGGTGGCAAGCAGCATCAACATCATGGCGCCGAACAGCACCACGTAGATGGCGAAGAAGCCCCACACGGCATCGACCACCCGCTGCGGCACCACGGTCTCGCCCAGCCGTACCGGGATCTCCGCGGCCGGGTGCACCAGCCGCACCACCTCGCGCGCGCCCTGGCGGTAGAGGAGCAGCCAGCGCATGACCTTCATGCCACCCGACGTCGAGCCACCGCAGCCGCCGATGAACATCGAAAACACCAGCAACACGGGCAGCGCTCCCGGCCATGCGGAGAAGTCATCGCGCCCGAAGCCGGTGCTGGTCATGATCGAGACCACGTGGAACACGCCCTGGAGTCCCGCCTCCTGCAGGCTGACATAGTGCCCGCTGAGGTACAGGTAGGCACTGATGAAGGCGGAGATCGCCGCCAGGATCACCAGGTAGGCCTTGAATTCCGGGTCGTGCAGGTAGTTGCGCAGGCTGCGTGACTGCCAGACCAGGAAATGCAGCGCGAAGTTGGCGCCGGCGAGCACCATGAAAACCACGGCAATGATGTCGATCAGCGGACTCTGGAAGTAGGCGAGGCTGGCATCATGGGTGGAGAAGCCGCCAGTGGCCAGGGTGGCGAAACCGTGACAGACCGCATCGAAGAGCGGCATGCCGGCCACCCAATAGGCCAGCGTGCAGGCGATCGTCAGGCCGAGGTACACGTACCACAGCGCCTTGGCGGTCTCGGTAATGCGTGGCGTGAGTTTGGTGTCCTTCACCGCGCCGGGTGTCTCGGCGCGATACAGCTGGAAGCCGCCAACACCCAGCATGGGCAGTACAGCGACCGCCAGCACCACCACGCCCATGCCGCCCAGCCATTGCAGCTGCGCGCGGTAGTAGAGGATCGCCGGTGGCAGCTGGTCGACGCTGGCCAGCACGGAGGCGCCGGTGGTGGTCAGGCCCGAAACCGCCTCGAACACGGCATCGGTGACCGACATCGCCGGCTGGTCGGCAAACAGCAGCGGCGCCCCGCCGAACACGCCGAGCAGCGTCCAGAAGCCGGCGACCACGAGAAAGCCATCGCGTGAGCGCAGGTCGCGGCTCTCGCGGCGTACCGGAGCCCAGACCGCGAGGCCGGTCAGCAGCGTCACCAGGAAGCCCGAGACGAAGGCCGCGGCCGAACCGTCGTGGTACCAGGCGGAGATGAACACGGGCGGCAGCATGGTGGTGCTGAAGAGCATCAGCAGCAGCCCGAGGATCTGCTGGACGATTCGCAGCTGCATGGCGCGAGGCGCTTACCGGAAGCGGCCGGGCAGCTGGAACAGCCGGGCCACCTGGTCCACCTGGCGCCGGTCGGTCAGGAACATGATGATGTGGTCATCGGTGCGGATGAGCGTGTCGTGGTGCGCCTCCATGACCTTGTCCTCGCGGACGATGACGTTCATTGTCGTTCCGGGTGGCAGTACCACCTGCTCCACGGTCCGGCCGACAACGCGGGAGTTCTCCGCGTTGCCGTGGGCAATCGCCTCGATGGCCTCGGCCCGGCCACGACGCAGCGAGTGCACCTTCACCATGTCGCCCCTGCGGGCCAGGGCGAGCAGCGAACCGATGGTGATCTGCTGCGGCGAGATCGCCACGTCGATGCGGCCGGTTTCCACCATTTCGGCGTAGACCGGTCGGTTGATCAGCGCCATCACCTTCTTGCAGCCGAGCTGCTTGGCGAGCATTGCGGAGAGGATGTTGGCCTCGTCTGCATTGGTCACGGCGACGAAGACATCGGCGGTGTCGATGTTCTCCTCGAGCAGCAGTTCCTCGTCGGCGGCATCGCCATGCAGGACGATGGCCTTGGCCAGACGCTCCGAGATGCGCTGCGCCCGTTCGCGGTCACGCTCGATGACCTTGACGTTGTTGGTCTGCTCCAGCGCCGAGGCCAGCCGCAGGCCGATGTTGCCACCACCGGCGATCACCACGCGGCGCACCGGCGGCTCGAGCTTGCGCATCTCGGCCATGACGGTGCGGATGTCGTTGCGGCCGGCAATGAAGAACACCTCGTCGTTCTCGCGGATCAGCGTCTCGCCGTCGGTGGGCACGCTCTGGCCGGCGCGGTAGACCGCGGCGATGCGCACCTCGACGTTGGGAATGTGTGTCTTGAGGTTGCGGATGCGCTGGTTCACCAGCAGGCCATCGCGGCGCGCGCGCACGCCCACCAGGCGCACGCGGCCGTCGGCGAAGTCCAGTACCTGGAAGGATCCGGGGTAATGGATCAGCTGCTGGATGTGCTGGGCGACCAGCTGCTCCGGGCTGATGCGCATGTCGACCGGGATCGCCTCGGGGCTGAACAGGTTCGGCGTGGCGATGTACTCCGCCGAGCGCACCCGGGCGATCTTGGTGCCGATGTGGAACAGCGTGTGGGCGACGCTGCAGGCCACCATGTTGACTTCATCGCTGCTGGTCAGCGCGATGATCATGTCGGCGTCGGCGGCACCGGCCCGCTCGAGGGTGGCCGGGTAGGCGGCGTGGCCGACGACGGTGCGCACGTCGAGACGGTCCTGCAGGTCGCGCAGCACCGTGGCGTTGTGGTCGACGATGGTGACCTCGTTGGCTTCCTGCCGGGCGAGCTGAAAGGCAGCTGTCGAGCCGACCTGGCCGGCGCCGAGGATGATGATCTTCATGAGGTGCCGGGGGTTGGGGTGCCGTAACCTGCCCCCGCAAGCTTACATCAGCTCGAGGTTGGCATAGGACATGACCAGCCACTTGGCGCCGCCGTTCTCGAAGTTGACCTGCACCCGGGCATGGGCGCCGGATCCCTCGCAGTTGAGCACGATGCCTTCGCCGAACCGGCCATGGCGCACCCGCTGGCCGAGGCGCACCGGCTGTTCCGGGTCCTGCAGCGACCCGCCGGACTCCATCGGACGGCGGTAGACCGGGCGCGATACACGGATCCGCGGGCGCACCTCCTCCAGCAGCTCCGCCGGAATCTCGCTGATGAACCGCGATGGCTGGCCGATGCTGTCCACCCCGTGCAGGCGGCGCTGCTCGGCGTAGCTTAGGTAGAGCTCGCTCATGGCGCGGGTGGCGCCGACGTAACACAGGCGACGCTCCTCCTCGAGGCCCTCGGGGTCCTCGATGGTGCGCCGGTGCGGGAACAACCCGTCTTCCATGCCGGTGATGAACACCAGCGGGAACTCCAGACCCTTGGCCGAGTGCAGCGTCATGAGCTGCAGGCAGTCGTCCCAGTCCTTGCCGGCGGCCTCGCCGGCCTCCAGCGCGGCGTGGGCCAGGAAGGCGTCCAGCGGCGCCATGTCGGCCGTGTCCTCGCCGCCGCTGGCTTCCGCGGGGTCGAAGCTGCGCGCGGCGCTGACCAGTTCCTCGAGGTTCTCCAGGCGTGCCTCGGCACGGTCGCGTACTTCCTTGCGGAAATGTTCCACCAGGCCACTGCGCTGCACGACGTGGTCCACCTGCTCGTGCAACGGCAGGCCAGCGGTGTCGCGGGCCATGGCATCCACCAGGGCCAGGAACTCGTGCACGGCATTGGCGGCGCGCGCCGGCAGGGCGCCACCGGCCGCGGTCTGCGCCGCGCGCCACATCGATATGGCGTTGGCACGGGCATAGTTGCGGATCTCGTCCACGGTGCGCGTACCGATGCCGCGCGTGGGCAGGTTGACCACGCGCTCGAAGGAGGGGTCGTCGTCGCGGTTGGCGAGCAGGCGCAGGTAGGCGAGCGCATCCTTGATCTCGGCGCGCTCGAAGAACCTCAGGCCGCCGTATACCCGGTAGGGCATGCCGGCGTGCATCAGCGCCTCCTCGAAGGCCCGCGACTGCGCGTTGGAGCGGTAGAGGACGGCGGCTTCCGCGCGCCGGTGGCCGCGGGCGACCCAGTCGCGGATGCGTTCGACGATGAACTGCGCCTCCTCGCGCTCGTTGAAGGCGCTGAAGAGGCGGATCGGCGCGCCCTCGCCGCTCTCGGTCCACAGCTGCTTGCCGATGCGCCCGCTGTTGTTGGCGATCAGCGCATTGGCGGCCTTGAGGATGGTGCCGGTGGAGCGGTAGTTCTGCTCCAGCTTGACGACCCGCGCCCCGGGGAAGTCCTGCCGGAAGCGCGCCAGGTGCTCGGTGCGCGCGCCGCGCCAGCGGTAGATGGACTGGTCGTCATCGCCGACGGCGAAGGGCATGCCCGTGTCGCCTGCCAGCAGTCGCAGCCAGGCGTACTGGATGGCATTGGTGTCCTGGAACTCGTCCACCAGCACGTGGCGGAAGCGGCGCCGGTAGGTGTCGAGCAGCTCCGGGTTGCGGGCCCAGAGTTCCTGGGCGCGCAACAGCAGTTCGGCGAAGTCCACCAGGCCCGAGCGCTCGCAGGTCTCCTGGTAGAGGCGGTAGAGGTGGATCAGCTGGCGACGGCTGACGTCGCCTTCGTCGCGCAGGTCGTCGGGGCGCCGGCCCTCGTCCTTCTGGTTGTTGATGAACCACTGGATCTCGCGCGGCACCCAGGTGCTCTCGTCCAGTTCCAGGCCCTTGAGCAGGCGGCGGATCAGCCGCTGCTGGTCCTCGGCATCGAGGATCTGGAAGCCCTGTACCAGCTCGGCCTCGCGCCAGTGCCGCCGCAGCAGCCGGTGTGCCAGGCCGTGGAAGGTGCCGACCCAGAGGCTGTCCACCGGGATGCCGAGCAGCGCCTCGATGCGCGTGCGCATCTCGGCGGCAGCCTTGTTGGTGAAGGTCACCGCGAGGATGCCGTAGGGGGAGACGTTCTCCACCTGGATCAGCCAGGCGATGCGGTGCACCAGCACCCGGGTCTTGCCGCTGCCGGCACCGGCAACCACCAGCATCGGACCCGGGGGCGCGGTCACGGCCTCGCGCTGCGCGTCGTTGAGCGGCGCAAGAATGCGGGTGACGTCCATCCCGCCATTCTAATTAAGGGGACAGTTTACTCAACTCAATGCTTGTCCCTTGGAGTACGTCAACAGTGAGCGTGGAGTTGAGTAAACTGTCCCCTTAATTCCCGCATTCAGTCGCGCAGGCTGCTGAAAACGTACTCCCTGTCCTTCTGCGGCTGGTGGCAGCCGAAGCAGGCGCTGGCGGCGTTGGGTCCGACGGCGCGGTCGGTGGTCGAGTCGCCGCGGAAGCCCTCGAAGCCCCAGCCACCGGTGGCGGCATGGCGCTTGCTGTCACGGACCATGACGCCGACGATCTTGCGCGGCCCCTCGGTGATGGCGTTGTCGGCCGTGCGGGCCTCCAGCAGGTCGAAGACAATCACGGCGCCGTCAGGGAAGTGTCCGCTGCGGTAGCCCTGGACGGCCTTGGCGTTGGCATAGAGGTGGTGGATGCCGCCAAAGGCGGCGTGCAGCGGGTGGCCGGGCTCGATCACCATGCTTTTCACATGGCGCCAGTCACGATAGCCTTCCGGGTAGGCGACGCTGCTATCGTCGCTGGCAACTGCCGCTTGCGCGGCAAGGGCAAACAGCACTGCAATCATGGTCTCTTTCATGCGGGTCTCCCTGGTGGTGCCGGTCGTCCGGCGAAGTCTCAGGGCCAACGCTAGCGCAGGCGCCCGGCCGCCGAAAGCGGGCACCGCGCGGTGGGGTGGGTACCAAACGGTGTGCATTGATGAGTTCGCCTGAACCGGTCTCGCGCATGGTCGAGGACATCGTCGGCTGCAAGTGGTCGCTGGCCGTCATCGACCTCGTGCGCCGCGGCGTGTGCCGGCCGGGCGCCATGGAACACGCCATCGACGGCCTGAGCGCGAAGGTGCTGAACGAACGCCTGCGCAAACTGCAGCGCTACGGCATCCTGGCCAAGGCCAGCTATCCCGAGATCCCGCCGCGGGTGGAGTACTCGCTGACGCCCTTCGGCATGAAGTTCACCGGGCTGCTGGACCAGGTCCGGCGGCTGGATGCGGAGTTGCGTGCTATCCCTGCGGAGGCGACGGCGATGCCCGGGTCGCCTGCTGCGCCTGGCTCCCGCGCGTCAGCACCGAGTCGAGGGCCTCGGCGAAGGCGGCAATGATCGGCCCGTTGTAGCGGCCCACCGGCACGCCGTTGTAGATCAGGTGCGTGCCCTCGACCACGAACTCGCGCGTGTAGGGCACCGTCCAGTCCGGATAGTCCACCTGCTGGTAGCGGTCGTAGCCCGGGATGTGCTCGAAGTTGAACATCGCGTGTGAGAACAGCGTGTCGGTGTTCTCGGCGAAGAACTCGATGGGCACGTTGATGACATAGTCGTAGTGGTCGCGGATGCCGTCGAGGAATGCCTTGTTCGTCGACAGGTAACGGCCCTTCGGGTTGTTGACCGGGTCGGCGAAATGGTCCTGGGCCTGGACGATCTCGGTGCGCGGGAAGCCGTATGACTCCAGCAGCGCCTTGAGATCGGCGAGCGTGGTGTCGCGATAGGCCGGTGCCAGCTCGATCCAGGCCTCGTTGGGCGTGAGGTCCCAGGCCATGCCGTGGATCGACATGACGACCTTCACCGCGGCCGTCCGCGGCAGGCTGTCCAGCCGGTCGCGCAGCATCGCCACCCAGGCCTGGCGCAGCACCGCGAAGTCGCCGATCTGCGGCTGGATGATCACCTTGATGGGCTTCTCGCCATGCGCCTGCTGCCACTCGTGGATGTAGTGCATGGCATGGCGGATGCTGCCGTTGAATTCCTCGTGGTGCGAATAGATGGCCGCCGGTGCGGCGAGGATCACTGTGTCCACGCCGGAATCGAGCAGCGAGTACATCGCCGGCCGTGCGAGGCTGAAGTTGTCCGCCGTCACCCAGCGCCAGGGCAGTTCGCCGTACTTCGCCTGGACCTGCGCCATGGCGCCCTCGACGATGGCGCGCATGCCGGCTTCGTGCGGCATCTTGTGGCCCTTGATGCCGATGCCGTAGTAGTAGGTGAGTGCCTTGGTGGCGAGCTTGGCGGCCACGGTGGGCATGCCACCGGGGTGGGTCGGCAGCAGGAAGTAGCCATGGTCGAGGTGCACGCTGGCGCGCGGCGGCACCCATTCGACTTCGCCGCGGCGGAACTTCTCGACATAGGCGACGCCGTCACCGTCGGTGTCGCTGCCATTGGCATCCACCAGCCGGGTCGGCGTGAAGGCCTCGAACTCATAGGGGCGCTGCGGGTCGAGCAGCAGCACGCCACGGTCGGCATCGAACTGCAGGCGGAACGGCCAGGGCACGTACTGCATGGCCTTCAGCGCCAGCAGGCGGAAATCCTCCTGGCGGTAGTCCTCGGGCATCACCAGGCTGGAGATGAAGATGCCGACCTTCCCCACCGGCACCGGATCCTGGTGCTTGTAGTACTCGAAGTAGTTGGGTGCCACCAGCTGTGGCGGCGTGCGGTTCTGGTAGCGGTAGGCGCCGTAGCCGGCCACCGCCAGCACGACGACGCCAACGAACAGCCCGAGAAGGATGCGCTTGAGGATCTTCACGACGGCGGCACTCCATGGAAGACCCGCTGACGATAGCGTCAGCGCCGGCCTGGCACCAGCCCCGGCCGAAGATTGCGGCGTCAGCCTGCCCCGTGCGCGCGCAGGATCTCCAGGAAGGCCGCGCCATAGCGCTCGAGCTTCACCTGGCCGACGCCGGTGATGCGCAGCAGTCCCGCCGCGTCCTGCGGCCGCTCCTGGGCCATCTCCACCAGCGTCACGTCGCCGAACACCACGTAGGGCGGCACGCCCTGCTGCGCAGCCAGTTCGCGGCGCAGGCTGCGCAGTGCCTCGAACAGCGGGAGGTCCGCGGCGGACAGGGAGAGCGCGCCGTGTGCGGCAGCGCCCCTGGACGCGGCAGGTTTCTCGCGCTGCGGTGGGCGCGCCAGTTCCAGCCGCATCTCGCCCCGCAGCAGCGGTCGGGCGGCCTCGGTGAGCTTGAGTACCGAATAGTTCGCGATGTCCTGCACCAGGAAGCCGCGATGGATGAGCTGGCGGAGGATCGACATCCACTCCGCCTCGCCGAGGTCCTTGCCGATGCCCCAGGTGGACAGGCGCTGGTGGCCGAGCTGGCGGATGCGCTCGCTGTCGGCCCCGCGCAGCACATCCACCACATATTTCATGCCGAAGCGCTGGCCGACGCGATAGATGCAGGACAGCGCCTTGCGCGCCGCTTCGGTGGCATCCATGCGCTCCGGCGGATCCAGGCAGACATCGCAGTTGCCGCAGGGCTCGGCCAGCGCCTCGCCGAAGTAGCCGAGCAGCACCTGGCGGCGGCAGGTCAGGCTCTCGGCGAAGCCCACCATGGCCTGCAGCTTGTGCGCCTCGATGCGCCGCTGCTCGGGGTTCGCGTTCTCTTCCAGCAGCTGGCGGGCGATCACCACATCCTGGGTGCCGAACAGCAGCAGCGCCTCGGCCGGCAGGCCGTCGCGGCCCGCGCGGCCGGTTTCCTGGTAGTAGCCCTCGATGTGGCGCGGCATGTCGTGGTGGACCACGAAGCGCACGTTGGGCTTGTCGATGCCCATGCCGAAGGCGACGGTGGCGACGACGATCTGCAGCTCGTCGCGCAGGAACTGCTCCTGCACCGCGTCGCGCTCTGCCGCGGGCAGCCCCGCATGATAGGCCGCCGCCCGCAGGCCACGGCCGGCCAGGGCCGTGGCGATTTCCTCGACCCGCTTGCGCGACAGTGCATAGACGATGCCGGACTCCCGGCCCTGGGTGGCGAGGAAGCGCAGCAGCTGTTCCAGCGGCCGCTGCTTCGGGCGCACGCCGTAGCGGATGTTCGGGCGGTCGAAGCTGGTGACGTGCACGCTGGCATCGGCCAGCTTCAGCACGCGCATGATGTCCTGCCGGGTCTGCGGGTCGGCCGTGGCGGTGAGCGCGATCAGCGGCACGCCGGGCAGCTGCTGGCGCAGCCCCCCGAGGGCCGCGTACTCGGGCCGGAAGTCATGCCCCCACTGCGAGACGCAGTGCGCCTCGTCCACGGCGATGAGCGCCACCTCGATTCCCGCGAGGCGCTCGAGGAACTCCGGGCTCATCAGCCGCTCCGGCGCCACGTACAGCAGGTCGAGGTCCCCGGTATGCAGCCGCGCCAGCACGCGGCGCGCGGTGGCCCCATCCAGCGAGGAGTTGTAGCAGGCCGCGCGCACGCCCGTCGCGGCCAGGCTATCCACCTGGTCCTTCATCAATGAAATCAGCGGCGAGACCACGATGCCGACCCCGGGCCGGTGCAGCGCCGGGAGCTGGTAGCACAGCGACTTGCCGCCGCCGGTGGGCATCAGCACGAAGACATCCCGGCCGGCGATGAGGTCCTCGATGACCTCGCGCTGGTGGGGCCGGAACTCGTGCAGGCCGAAAACCGAGTGCAGGGACTCGTAGAGGGGATCGGTGTGGGGGAGCGCGGCGTGCATGGGGACGGCCAGTCTACCCGTAGCGGACCGGAAAGGATGGCGCCAACATACGCGCAACCCGGGCCGGACCAGGCCGGACCATGCCAGGAAGATCCCGCACCGATGAGCACGCTGAGAAAATTCGTCGCTCCGCTCCTCGTCATCGCCGCCCTGTATGCCGGCTGGGGCCAGTTCGGCGGCGATCGGGGCATTCCGGCCGGCGCGGATACCGGCAGCGACCTGCTCGAATCCGCCTACCAGGAGCAGCGCAGCGGGGTCCAGCTATCGGGCGAAGGCGTCGTGGTGCGGATCCTGCCCGACGACAACGATGGCAGCCGCCACCAGCGCTTCATCCTGCGGCTTGATTCCGGGCAGACGCTGCTGGTCGCGCACAACATCGACCTGGCGCCGCGCATCCCGGCGCTGCAGAAGGGCGATACGGTCGCGTTCAATGGCGTCTACGAATGGAACGAGAACGGCGGGGTCATCCACTGGACGCATCACGATCCCGCCGGCCAGCACCAGCCGGGCTGGCTCCGGCACGATGGCAGGACGTTTCAGTAAGCGACTACTGCAGGGGCTCGATACGGCCCTTGCCTGGTGATCGGGCCCGAAGCCAGCGTCGCGCGTGATGTCACAGGCTCATCTCCGGTAATCGATCCGCATAGGCCGGATGTAGAGGTGACCCTGATCCGAGGGGAGAAGCACATCTGTCCACGTTGCGTGGATATGTTGCTGCGATGGGCGCCCGACTGGCGCTGGTCGTGGGCTCTCCGGGCCGCCAGCCGGGCCGTGGATCCTGGAGCCACTGCCCGGGAACCAGGTCGCCAGCAGTCGTGCAAAGCGCGACAATGACGGACGACCCATGAGCCACCGCAACTACACGCTGACGCTTCTCGCGCTGCTGGTCGCGTTGTGGGTGCCATTGGCTTTCGATCCCTTCGACCGCAAGGACTGGCTGCTGGAGAACCTGCTGCTGGTGCTGGCGATCGCCCTGCTGGCGGCGACCTACCGGCGCTTTCCGCTGTCACGCATCTCGTACACGCAGATCTTCATCTTCCTGTGCCTGCATACCATCGGCGCGCACTACACCTATGCGGAAGTGCCCTACGACGCCGCCTGGCGCGCGTTGACCGGCAGCAGCTTCAACGAGTGGGTGGGCTGGGAACGCAACAACTTCGATCGTGTGGTGCATTTCAGTTACGGGCTGCTGCTGGCGTACCCGGTGCGCGAGGTGTTCATACGCGTGGCGGGCATGCGGGGCTTCTGGGGCTACTTCCTGCCGCTCGACCTGACCATGTCCACTTCCATGCTCTACGAGCTCGCCGAGTGGGGGGTAGCCGAAGTCTTCGGTGGTGATCTCGGCATGGCCTATCTCGGCACGCAGGGCGATATCTGGGATGCGCACAAGGACATGGCGCTGGCCAGCCTTGGCGCCCTCATCGCCATGAGCATCGTTGCGTTCATCAACTCGCGCATCAAGCGCGACTTCGCGCTCGAGTGGGCCGAAAGCCTGCGAGTCAAGCGCCTGCGGCCGCTCGGCGACACCGAGCTGTGAGGCCGGCGGCCGGCACCGCCAGTAGCGTCAGCCCATCCGCAGCCGGTCGCCATTCGGGAATGACGCGGCGTGGTTCAGGTTGATGACCGCCAGCAGCAGCAGCGCGGCGCCGCCGTTGTGGGCTGTCGCCACCCACAGCGGCAGGCCGAACCACACGGTGCTGATGCCGAGGATCACCTGCAGCGTGACGGCACCGAGCACCAGCCAGCCGGCCTGCGCCACCGGCGGCGGAAATCGCCGCTCGCGGATGACGCGGCCACCGACGACGAGCATCACGATCAGGGTCAACAGTGCACCGAGGCGGTGAGCGAAGTGAATGGCGACTCGCGCCTCGGCGTCGAGTACGCCACCCTCGTAGTTGATGCCGAGCCCGCGCCACAGCACGAAGGCCTCGCTCCAGTCGGTCTGGCTGGGCCACCACTGGCCGAGGCATCCGGGCAGGTCCGGGCAGGCGAGCGCGGCATAGTTGGAGCTGGTCCAGCCACCGAGCGCGATCTGCAGCGTCAGCACCACCAGGGCGATGACGGCGGGGGCGAAGGCGCGGCGTGACACGCGCGGTGCGGATATCGCCCGCTGGCGCCGCGCCTCGAGGATCAGCCAGAAGGTCAGGCCGAGCGTCGAGAGCCCGCCGAGCAGGTGGGCGACGACGATCAGCGGCTTGACCAGCAGGGTCACGGTCCACATGCCGAGCAGCCCCTGGAAGATGACCAGCGCCAGCAGGGTGATCGGCAGGCCCACCGGCTGCCTGGGGTCGCGGCGGTTGGCCAGCGCCAGGCCGGCGATGCCGACGATGGTCAGGCCGAGTGTCGTCGCCACGTAGCGGTGGATCATCTCGTTCCAGGCCTTGTGGGTCTCCAGCGGCCTGTCCGGGAATGCTGCCGCTGCCGCCGCATGCTCGTGTTCCTCGTTCGGCACCGTGAGCTGGCCGTAGCAGCCGGGCCAGTCCGGGCAGCCGAGGCCCGCATCGGTGAGCCGCACCCAGGCGCCAAGGACCACCACGGTGAGGGCGAGGACGGCAGCGAGGTACAGCAGGCGTTGGTAAGCGGAGTACATGGAGTGTCCTTGGATCAGCCGATGGTGGATATCTTCAGCAGGCGCTGCAGGTCGGTATGGATGGCCTTCATGGTGGTACCGGCGGGGTAGCGCATCACCAGGTTGCCGAGCGGGTCGCTGAGGAACAGGTCACCCGCCTGGATCGGGCCAAGGATGTCCAGTAGTTCCCGCACCTCGACCGGATCCTCCAGCAAGCCGAGGCCCGGATGCTCGGCGCCGAGGAAGTCGCGGGCCGCCGTGCCCGAGGTCACCAGGTACAGGCGCTGTACCCGGTCCATGTCCCGGCCGAGCGCCCGGCGGATCTGGCGGATGTCGACCAGCGCTTGCTGGCAGCTGTCGTCGCAGGTTCCCGGCCCGGCGTAGATCAGCGTCCACTTCCCGTACAGCTGCCCGGTTCCGGCGGGGTCGCCGAGCAGGGTCATGCTCGCGTCCGGCATCGGCCGCGGCGGCAGGTACAGCTCGCCATGCTGCGTCGAGCCGCTGGGCCGCAGCTCGAAGCCGGTGAAGTAAAGCGCCATTGCCACCGCTATCGGCCCGAGAAACACCACGGCCAGCAGCAGCAGGGTGCGGCGGCCCTTGCGATCCAGCGGCGGGTTGGGGGTGGTGTCGGTCATGGCGGGTCCGGGCTGCGCCTGCGCAGGTTCAGGGCCGCATAGATTACGACGAGCGCCACTGCCAGCGCGAACCATTGCACCGCGTAGCCCAGGTGCTGCTGCGGCGCCATCAGCGCCGGGCGCCAGTCGCGCAGGTAGCCGTCGGGCTCGTCCGCGGCGAGCAGCACCTGGAAATCCCGCACCGGGTAGCCTGCCGCCGCGCCGATCTCCGCCGCGGTCGGGAACAGCAGGCGTCGCGGCCAGGGGTCCAGCGGCGAGGCCGCAGCGGCGGGACCCGCGCGCAGCGCCGGGCGGGGCAGGGTGTCGAGGTAGCCGCTGATGTACCGCGGCGCCGTATCCACCGCGATCGGTGGCAGCCGGTCGCGATCGGGCCCCGCGGGAATCCAGCCGCGATTGACCAGCACGGCCTCGCCGTCGCCAAGCAGTGGCGTGAGGACCTCGTAACCGGCCTGGCCATCGTGGCTGCGGGCATCGAGCAGCACCTGGTGCGCGGCATCGAAATGGCCCTGCAGGATCACCCGCCGGTAGCGCAGCGGGCCCAGCGGGCTGCCGCCCGCCGGCAGCGCCACGGCGGCGGTGGCAATGCCGGTGTCGAAGGCTTCGAACAGGGCGCGCTTCTGCGCGCCGCGGTCAAGCTGCCAGAAGCCGAGAGTGACGAACAGGCCGGACAGCACCAGGGTGCCCAGCGTCGCCCACCAGGGCGGTCGGAACCTTGCTCTTGGACCACTCACGGTTTAGCGTGCCCTGGGCGCCGTCATGCCGGCGGCTTGCGGTGGCGCAGATGAAACTGGTGGTCATTGTCCTTCTTTTGGGCATCCTCGCTAGCCTCGGCTCGGGGCTTTTTTTCCTGATGAAGGACCGCGACGGTTCACGGCGCCTGCTCAATGCGCTGACTATCCGCATTGCGCTTTCGGTGGCGCTGTTCCTGTTCCTGTTCCTCGCCTGGTACGCGGGCTGGATCGAGCCGCACGGCGTCACCAGCCGCTGACCGGGCGTCAGGCGGCCCCGGCATCGGGACCGGGCGCGGAGGATCGGCCCCGCCAGCGCTGCGCCGGGGTCCCGGGCAGCGGGGCGGGGCAGGCTGTCTAGAGCCAGTAGACGAAGATGAACAGGCCCAGCCAGACCACGTCGACGAAGTGCCAGTACCAGGCCACGCCCTCGAAGGCGAAGTGGCGGTCCGGCGTGAAGTGGCCACGCAGGCAGCGCAGCCAGATCACCGTCAGCATGATGGCGCCGATGGTCACGTGCAGGCCGTGGAAGCCGGTCAGCATGAAGAACGTCGTGCCGTAGATGCCGCTCTTCAGGGTCAGGTTCAGCTCGGTGAAGGCATGGTTGTACTCGTATGCCTGGAAGCCGAGGAAGATGAAGCCGAGGATGAAGGTGCAGGCCAGCCAGAAGGCCAACTGGCCACGCCGGTTCGCCTTCAGCGCGTGGTGGGCGATGGTCAGCGTCACGCCGCTGGTGAGCAGGATCGCGGTGTTCAGCGCCGGGATGCCCCAGGCGCCCATGGTCTGGAAATGGCCGCCGATCTGGCCCGGGCCGTTGGACGGCCACTCGTTCTCGAAGCCCCTCCACAGGAACAGGTTGGTCCAGGGGTCGGTGCCCTCGCCACCCAGCCAGGGCAGCGACAGCTGCCGGGCATAGAACAGGGCGCCGAACAGCACGGCGAAGAACATGACCTCGGAGAAGATGAACCAGCCCATGCCCATGCGGAACGAGCGGTCGACCTGCAGGTTGTAGAGCCCACCCTCGCTCTCGCCGATGACCTCGCCGAACCAGCGGAACATCATGAAGACCAGCATCAGGAAGCCGGCCACCATGAGCCACTCCCCGCCGCTGGTGCCGTTCAGCATCACCGAAAAGCCGATGAGCAGCGTGAACAGCGCGACGGACCCGATGATGGGCCAGTGGGTGCCATGGGGAACGTAGTACTTCTGGGCGGTGGCGTGAGCCATTGCGATCCTTCCTTCAGCTGCGGGACGCGGCCGTGGCGGCGGCCTGGGGTTTCACGTAGAGCGTATACGAGAGGGTGATGCGGTCGACGTACTTCGGCAGGGTCGGGTCGAGGTAGAACTGGACCCGGAGGTCGCGCTGCTCCGCAGGCGCGAACGCCTGCTCCTGGAAGCAGAAGCACTCGGTCTTCTTGAAGTACTTCGCGCCTTCGCCCGGGGCGATGCTCGGCACGGCCTGGCCCACCAGGTGATGATCGGTCAGGTTGCGGGCCAGGAATGCCACGTCGTAGAGCTTGCCCGGCTCCACCTCGATGGAGCTGGTCTCCGGGCGGAACTCCCAGGGTGCGTATTCGTTGACCGTGGCGACGAACTCCACCGCCACCCGGCGCTGCGCGTCCACCGCGGAGGGGGCCGGGGCAGCCACTACCGCCGGCCGGCCGCCGATGCCGGTGATGTCGCAGATCAGGTAGTAGAACGGCACCAGCAGGAAACCGAAGCCGAACATTGCCACGGCCATCAGGGCCAGCCTGAAGGTGAGGCGGCGATGGCTGCGCTTTTCCGGCTCGGCGATCATACCCGCATCAGCCCGCCGCCTGGCGGGCCGCCTCGATGAGGAAATAGCTGGCGTAGACCGCCAGCGCCAGCAGCGCCAGCAGCCAGGCGTTGCGCCGCACGCGCCGCTGCAGTTGCTGCTGCTCCCGGTTCACTTGACGTCCGGGGCCTGCTGGAAGGTGTGGTACGGCGCCGGCGAAGGCACGGTCCACTCCAGGCCCTTGGCCTCGTCCCAGACCTGCGAGGTTGCCCTGGCGCCGCCGCGGACGCACTTGATCACCACCCAGACGAACAGCAGCTGGCTGAAGCCGAAGCCGAAGGCGCCGATGCTCGACCACATGTTCCAGTCGGCGAACTGCGTGGCGTAGTCCGGGATGCGGCGCGGCATGCCCGCCAGGCCGAGGAAGTGTTGTGGGAAGAACAGCAGGTTGACGAAGATGGTCGACAGCCAGAAGTGCACGCGGCCGAGCGTTTCGTCGTACATGTGGCCGGTCCACTTCGGCAGCCAGTAGTACGCGCCGCCGATTGCGGCGAACAGCGCACCCGGCACCAGCACGTAGTGGAAATGCGCGACGATGAAATAGGTGTCGTGGTACTGGAAGTCCACCGGCACCAGCGCCATCATCAGGCCGGAGAAGCCGCCGATGCTGAACATGAACAGGAAGCCGACCGCGAACAGCATCGGGGTCTCGAAGCTGATCGAGCCCTTCCACATGGTGGCGGTCCAGTTGAAGATCTTCACGCCGGTCGGGATCGCGATCAGCATGGTCGACAGCATGAAGAACATCTCGCCCGCCAGCGGCATGCCCACCGTGAACATGTGGTGGGCCCAGACGATGTAGGAGAGGAAGCCGATCGCGGCGGTGGCGTAGACCATCGAGTCATAGCCGAACAGCGGCTTGCGCGAGAACGTCGGGATGATCTGCGAGACGATGCCGAAGGCCGGCAGGATGATGATGTAGACCTCCGGGTGGCCGAAGAACCAGAAGATGTGCTGGAACAGCACCGGATCGCCACCGCCGGCAGCCTGGAAGAAGCTGGTGCCGAAGAACTGGTCGGTGAGCAGCATGGTGACGCCGCCGGCCAGCACAGGCATGGCGCCGATCAGCAGGTAGGCGGTGATCAGCCAGGTCCAGGCGAACAGCGGCATCTTCATCAGCGTCATGCCGGGCGCGCGCATGTTCATGATGGTGACGATGATGTTGATCGACGCCATGATCGAGGAAATGCCCAGCAGGTGCACCGAGAAGATCAGGAACGGGAAGGCATCGCCGGTCTGCAGTACCAGTGGCGGGTACATCGTCCAGCCGGAGGCCGGGCCACCGCCCGGCATGAGCAGCGTCGACAGCAGCATGACCGCGGCGAACGGCAGCAGCCAGAACGACCAGTTATTCAGCCGTGGCAGCGCCATGTCGGGGGCGCCGATCATCATCGGGATCATCCAGTTGGCGAAGCCGGCGAACGCCGGCATGATCATGCCGAACAGCATGATCAGCGCGTGGATGGTGGTCATCTGGTTGAAGAAGTCCGGGTGGACGAACTGCAGGCCAGGCTCGAACAGTTCGGCGCGGATCACCAGGGCCATGGCGCCGCCGACGAACAGCATCACCAGGGCGAAGACCAGGTACAGGGTGCCGATGTCCTTGTGGTTGGTCGTGGTGACCCAGCGCATGAAGCCCTGCGGCGGGCCATGGTCGTGGTCGTCATGGCCGTGGCTGTGGTCGTGCTCGTGCTCGGCGTGTTGCGTGGCGCTCATGCTTCCTGCTCCCTTGCTGCGGCCTGGCGCGGCGTGGCCTGCCAGGCAGCCGTTGAATGCGTTCGGTGGTGGGCGGTTCCCGGGGGTCCCGCTCAGGTGCCGCTGGCGATGGCCGGCGGCGCGGCAGCCGTTGCGGTGGCGACCTGCGTGCCTGCCTTCTGCTCGGCCAGCCAGGCGTCGAACTGCTCCCTGGTCAGCACCTCGACCACGATGGGCATGAAGCCGTGGTCCTTGCCGCAGAGCTCGGCGCACTGGCCGCGATAGGTACCGGGCTCGTCCACCTTGAACCAGCCCTCGTTGATGTAGCCCGGGATGGCATCGCGCTTGATGCCGAAGGGCTGCATCCACCAGGCGTGGTTGACGTCGTTGGAGGTCAGCAGGTAGCGGATCTTCACTCCGGCCGGGATCACCAGCGGCCGGTCGACCTCCAGCAGGTAGTGCTCGACGGAGTTGGGATCGATGCCGGAGTTGCGCTGGCGGGCCACGTTGCTGGTCTGCGCGAGGCTGCTGTAGAAGTTCACGCCCTGGTCGACGTACTCGTAGTTCCACTTCCACTGGAAGCCGGTGATCTTGATGGTCATCTCCGAATCGCGGGTGTCCTCGATGAACACCAGGTCGCGTGCCGCCGGCACCGCGAGGAATACCAGGACCATTACCGGCAGGGCCGTCCAGATGATTTCCGCGGTCGTGCTGTGATCCCAGGTGGCTGCCTTGGCGCCCTTGGACTTGCGGAAGGCCACCAGCGCATAAATCATCACGGCGAAGACCGCGCCGCCAACCACCACGCAGACCCACAGCACCAGCATGTGCAGGTCATAGGCACGGCGGCTGATCTCGGTGACGCCAGGCGGCAGGTTGAGCTGCCAGGCGGCATTGGCGGCGGGCAGGGCCAGCAGGCCGCAGATGGCGGCCAGGACTCGGGCACGGGTGGACAGCGGTGACGACATCGTGTGTTCCTACAAACTGGTCAACCAGGACAATGCAAAACCTTCACTCGGTGGCCTGCGGCAGCGGAATCAGCTCCGCCAGCCGCTTGCGGAGACTCCGGCGTTCCGTCTCCGTCAGGAAGGAGCCAACCTCCACCGTCCGGCCCATGGAGCCCAGCAGCAGCCGGCTTGGCCAGCTGGCATGGACTGCGGGCCGCAGCTGCACCCGGGTCCAGGCCCGGATGAAGCGGACTTCGACCTGGTGGGGTCCGTTGCTGCGGGCGACCACCACGTCGCGCTCGTCGATGCTGATCCGCTCGCGGACCCGGCCGCGGCGCAGGCTCAGCGCCAGCGCCGTGCCCAGCCCGAGCAGTTCCAGGCCGGCGAACGGCAGCACCGGCCACAGGCCCACGGCCGCGCAGGCCGCGGCAGTCGCCAGGGCCAGTGCCGCGGCCGAGCAGAAAAAAAGGGTGGCGGTGCGAGGCGTGAGAGAGCAGTTGGGACTGAGCTCGAGCAGGTGCACAGACGGTCCTTCCGGCTTCTTGTCGCGCCTCCCTGAAACCGGAACCCCGCCCGGCAAGCCGGGGCTATGGTAAGGGATGCCCTGAATACGCGCAATTCAGGCTTTCCGAGGCCTGCCCGCTGTTCTCAGGATGGTCGCCGGCGCAGGCGCTCCAGGGGAATCTCGAACTCGCCATGGTTGCCCCGCGCGCGGGTGCCGTCGCTGGTCCACGCCTGGCCGTAGATGACCTCCAGCGTGGCCGGCAGGCTGCCGTCTTCGCCGCGCGCGCCTTCGAGGGCCTGCAGCATGGCGCGCCAGCGGCCCGGTCCGGTGAGGCTGCGCCGGCGCTGGGGGCCGAGATCGCCGGCGCCGACGCCACGCAGGTCGGCGAACATGCGCCGCGCATCCCGGTAGGTCACGGTCAGGGTCTCGGCATCCACCACCGGCTCGGCGAAGCCGGCGCGGATCAGCGCATCGCCGAGGTTGTGCATGTCGGTGAATGCCAGCGTGTGGGTATGCGGGTCCACCTGGCTCCATGCCCTGCGCAGCTCGTGCAGGGTCTGCGGGCCCAGCGTCGACAGCAGCAGCAGCCCGGGTGCGCGCAGGACGCGGCGCAGTTCGGCGAGGACCGCATCGGGATCCTGGCACCAGTGCAGCAGCATGCCGGCGACCACCAGGTCGACGGACCGGTCGGCGAGCGGCAGCCGCGCGGCATCCGCGCAGAGGCGGGCCCAGGGCCGGGCGGCGGCGCCGAGCATGGCCGGCACCAGGTCGAGCGCCAGCAGCCGGGCCTGCGGGTAGCGCGCGGCGAGCGCTGCGGTCGCCGCGGGCGGCCCGGCACCCAGGTCGAGGACGACGCGGGGTTCCAGCCTGACCAGTTCCAGGCGCTCGAGCAGCCGCTCGCGGATCTCGGCGTGGATGAAATCGGCCGCCGCATAGCCCGCGGCGGCCTTGCCGAAGGCCCGGGCGACGGCCTTGCGCTCGGGGCCGGACGCCTGCCCGCCCATGGCGCTGCGCTGCCCGGCGCCGGGCCTAGTGGCCGCCGGCGGCCAGTGGCTCGGGGCGCAGCCCCAGGCGGTCCAGCAGCAGCCGGTCCCGGTCGGCCGCCGGGTTCGGTGTGGTCAGCAGGCGCTCGCCGAAGAACAGCGAGTTCGCGCCCGCGAAGAAACACAGCGCCTGCATCTCGTCGCTCATGTCGGTGCGCCCGGCCGAGAGCCGCACATGCGATGCCGGCATCAGGATGCGCGCCAGCGCGATGACCCGCACGAAATCCAGCGGATCCACGGCCGCGGCGCCGGACAGCGGCGTGCCCTCGACCTGCACCAGCTGGTTGATCGGCACGCTGTCCGGGTGCGTCGGCAGCGTCGCCAGTGTGTGCAACAGCTCCACGCGGTCGCGCAGTTCCTCGCCCAGGCCGATGATGCCGCCGCAGCAGACCTTGAGGCCGGCAGCGCGCACGTGCTGCAGGGTTTCCAGCCGGTCGCGGTAGCTGCGGGTGCTGATGACCTGCGGGTAGTGGCGCTCGGAGGTGTCGAGGTTGTGGTTGTAGTAGTCGAGCCCGGCGTCCTTCAGCTGGCGGGCCTGGGGCTCGCTCAGCATGCCGAGCGTGGCGCAGGTTTCCAGCCCGAGCGCGCTCACTTCGCGGATCAGCCCGGCGAACTGCTCCACCTGCCGCGGCTTGGGGGAGCGCCAGGCCGCGCCCATGCAGAAGCGGGTGGCGCCGCTGTCCCTTGCCGCCCGGGCGCGCTCGAGGACCTCGGCGCTGTCCATCATGTGCCCGGCGTCGACGCCGGTATCGTAGTGCACGCTCTGCGGGCAGTAGGCGCAGTCTTCCGGGCAGCCGCCGGTCTTCACGCTGACCAGGGTGCTGACCTGTACGGCGTTGGGGTCGAAGTGCTGGCGATGGATCGTGTGGGCGCGGAACAGCAGGTCGTTGAACGGCAGGCGCGCGAGGGTCCAGACCTCATCGAGGGTCCAGTCGTTGCGGATGGCGGAAGTTTCGGACACCGGGGTGACCTCTCGAATCTCTCTGGAATGGGGCCATTGGGCGCTGGCGCTACCAGGCCACGGCGGCAAGGCTGGCAGTATCGAAACCACCCAAGTGGCTGTCAACCTGGCACCATGAGCAAAGTCGACGAGTGGCTCGCCTGGCTGCTGCCCCGCCGTTGCGTGCTCTGCAATGCGCCGAGCGGTGCCGGCCTGGTCTGTGCGGCCTGTTTGGCCGACCTGCCCTGGCTGCCGCCCCCGGCGGTGCCCGGGGGCGTGTTCGCGGCGCTCTCTTATGAATATCCCGTGGACCGGCTGGTGCTGGGTGCCAAGTTTCACCGGCGGCTGCCCTATGCCCGGGCGCTGGGTGAACTGCTGGCTGCCGCCCTGGCGGCCCGCTTCGCCGCCGCGTCACCGGCAGCAGCCGGCCGGCCGCAGCTGCTGTTGCCCGTGCCGCTGCACCCGGCCCGGCTCGCCGAGCGCGGCTACAACCAGGCGCTGGAGCTGGCCCGGCCCGTGGCGGAGCGCCTGGGCCTGCAGCTGATGCCGTGGCTGGCCGTGCGCCGCCGGGCCACGGCCGGGCAGTCGGGTCTCAGCCGCGCCGCGCGCCGGCGCAACGTCCGCGATGCCTTCGTGGCCAGCGACTGCACCGGCCTGCGCATTGCCGTGCTGGATGACGTCGTCACCACCGGCAGCACGGCTGCGGCGCTGCTGCGTGCCCTGCGGGCGGCGGGTGCCGCGGAGGTCGAGGTCTGGGCCGCGGCGCGCACGCTGTAGCGTCAGGCCGGCCGGAAGGTGTAGTCGAGCAGGATGCCGGCAAACACCGCGGCGCCGACCCAGTGGCTGTGCAGGAAGGCCTGGAAGCAGCGCGCCGGATCGCGGTCGCCGATCAACCGGCGCTCGTGCAGCATCAGAACCGCGGCCACCAGCAACGAACCGAAGTACCAGGGCCCCAGCGCTGCCATCTGCCCGGCGAGCGCCAGGGCCAGCACCAGCAGGATCATCAGCAGGCTGACGATGAAGACATCGGCACTGCCAAACAGTATGGCGGTGGACTTCACCCCTGCCTTGAGGTCATCGGCGCGGTCCGCCATCGCATACATGGTGTCGTAGATCAGCGCCCAGACCACCACCGCAAGCCACAGCAGCCAGGCGAGCTGTGGCACCGCATCCGTCTGCGCGGCAAAGGTCATCGGCACGCTCCAGCCGAAGGCTGCGCCGAGCACCAGCTGGGGGGCGGCGATGACGCGCTTCATGAACGGGTAGACCACTGTCAGCAGGCCGCCGGCCACCGCGAGCAGCTGGGCGAGGCGGTTGAGCTGCAGGGCGAGTGCGACCGCCACCAGCGACAGCGCCACGAACAGCCCGAGCGCTTCCTGGGGCGAGACCAGCCCCGCGGCCAGTGGCCGGTCGCGGGTGCGCTCGACCTGCGGGTCGAGGTCGCGGTCGGCCCAGTCGTTGATGACGCAGCCCGCCGAGCGCATAACCACCACGCCGAGCACCATCACGCTGAAGATCGCTGCCTGCGGGCGCCCGTCGCCGGAGATCCACAGCGCCCACAGCGTGGGCCACAGCAGCAGCCAGATGCCCACCGGGCGGTCCAGGCGCATCAGCCGCGCGTACTGGCGCAGTGCGGCGCCGCTGCTGGCAGATTGCCTCGCGGGCTGGTTCACCGGGGTTGGTTGCGGTCGGGGCTGGGCCATGGGTCGGGTTTTCGGCAGCGGCGCCGTTTCCAAGGGCGGATCATACGTTCCCGTAGCGGTCGGCGTCGCCGATCCAGCGGCGGATCAGCGGCTCGGCCAGGCCAGGGTCGGCGTCGAGCAGCTCGCGGCCCAGGCGCTGCACCTGCGGCACGAGGTCGGCGTCGCGCAGCAGGTCGGCGACGCGCAACTGCGCCAGGCCGGTCTGCCGCGTGCCGAGGACTTCGCCGGGGCCGCGCAGTTCCAGGTCCTTCTGTGCCACCACGAAGCCATCGCTGGTCCCGCGCATCACCTCCAGGCGCTGGCGCGCCAGCTCCGCGAGCGGCGCCTGGTAGAGCAGCACGCAGTGGCTGGCAGCCGCGCCGCGGCCAACGCGACCGCGCAGCTGGTGCAGCTGGGCGAGGCCCATGCGTTCGGCGTTCTCGATGATCATCAGCGTCGCTTCCGGCACGTCGACGCCGACTTCGATGACCGTGGTCGCCACCAGCAGCTGCAGTTTGCCGGCGGCGAAGGCGCGCATCACCGCGTCCTTGTCCTCGGGCCGCATGCGGCCGTGCACCAGGCCCACCGCCAGCTCGGGCAGCGCCTCGGCGAGCATGGCATGCGTGGACTCGGCGGCCTGGTAGTCGAGTTCCCCGGAGTCTTCGATCAACGGGCAGACCCAGTAGGCGCGGTTCCCGGCACGGGCGGCCTCGCGCACCCGCGTCACCACCTCGGCGCGGCGCCGGTCGGGCAGCGCGATGGTCTGCACCGGCTGGCGGCCCGGCGGCAGGTCGCGGATCACGGAGTTGTCCAGGTCGGCGTACAGGGTCATGGCCAGGGTGCGCGGGATCGGCGTGGCGGTCATCACCAGCTGGTGCGGGTGCTGGCCGCCGGCGGCGCCCTTCTGCATCAGCGCCAGGCGCTGGTGGACGCCGAAGCGGTGTTGTTCGTCGACGATCATCAGCGCCAGGCTGCGGTAGTCCACGCCCTCCTGGAACAGGGCATGGGTGCCGATCACCACCTGGCCGCGCCCGCTGCCGATGGCCTCGAGCGCGCGCTGGCGTTCGCGGCGCCCGAGGCTGCCGCTCAACCAGACCATCTCGATGCCCAGCGGCTCCAGCCAGCGGCTGAAGCTGCGCCGGTGCTGCTCGGAGAGCAGCTCCGTGGGCGCCATGACCGCGACCTGGTGGCCGTTCTCGACCGCGCGCAGCGCCGCTGCCGCCGCAACCACGGTCTTGCCGCAACCGACATCGCCCTGCACCAGCCGCAGCATCGGCCGCGGCTGCGCGAGGTCGGCGTCGATCGCCGCGAGCGCCTCTTGCTGGCCAGCGGTCAGCCGGAAACCGAGGGCGGCCAGGAAGCGCTCGCGCAGGCCATCGACCGCCGGGAGCGGCGTGGCGGCTTCCTTGCGGGCGCGCTCGCGCAGCCGCCGCAGGCTGAGGTGCTGCGCCAGCATCTCCTCCAGCGCCAGCCGCCGCTGCGCCGGGTGACGGCCGGCGGCGAGGCGGGCGAGGTCGACCCCCGGCGGCGGCCGGTGCAGGACCTGCAGCGCCTCGCGCAGGCCCGGCAGCGCGGTGCCTTCCGGCAGCCGGCCCTCCAGCCAGTCGGGCAGCAGCGGCAGGTAGCGCTCCAGCGCCTGGGTCGCGAGGCTGCGCAGCCGGAACTGCTGCAGGCCCTCGGTGGTCGGGTAGACCGGTGTCAGCGCCTGCTCGAGGCTGACCTGCTCGTCCGCGCCGAGGAACTGGTATTCCGGGTGCACCATCTCCAGGCCACCCGGTCCGCTGCGCGCCTCGCCGAAGCACAGCAGGCGCCGGCCGCGCGCCAGCTGCTCCTGCTGTGTCTTGCTGAAGTAGAAGAAGCGCAGTGTGAGCATGCCGGTGCCGTCGCTGATGCGGCAGAGCAGGCTGCGGCGGCGGCGGAACACGATCTCGGCCAGCGCCACCTCGCCCGCCACCACCGCACGACTGCCCGGGACCAGCGCACCGATGGGCACCAGCCGCGTGCGGTCCTCGTAGCGCTGCGGCAGCAGGAACAGCAGGTCCTCCGGCCGCGTGACACCGAGGCGCGCGAGCTTCTCCGCCAGCGCCGGGCCGACACCGCGCAGCTCGGTGAGCTCCGGGGGGATCGCGGCAGGTATCGCCACGGCGGGCCGGTCAGCCGGCGAGGATGGCGTCGGCCTCCACCGCCGCGCCCTTCGGCAGGGCCGATACGCCGATGGCGGCGCGGGCCGGGAACGGCTGCGGGAAGTATTCCGCCATGATCTCGTTCACCGCCGCGAAGTGGCCGAGGTCGGTGAGGTACACGGTGACCTTCACGGCACTGTCGAGCCCGAGCCCCGCGGCGGCGGCCACCGCCGCCAGGTTGCGGAACACCTGGTGGATCTGCGCGCGGATGTCGCCGCCGACCAGCTGGCCGCTGGCCGGGTCCAGCGGAATCTGGCCGGAAATATAGACCATGCCGCCAGCGCGGATGGCCTGGGAATAGGCGCCGATGGCGGCGGGCGCCTGCGCCGTGCTGATGACCTGCTTTGCCATGAAGACCTCGATGCGGCCGGCGGGATCCGGGACCGGCGCCCATGATCCGTCATTCAGCCGCCGGGCACCATCGTCAGGCGCAGCTGCGGGTGACCTTCTTCACCGCCGCCATGTGGCGGATGCTGCGGATGACCTGCGCGAGCTGCTTGCGGTCACGCACCAGGATGGAGAACACCAGCACCGCGGCGTCCTCGAGCCGCTCGTCCACCGAGACCTGCTCGATGTTGGAGCCCGCATCGCCTATGCGTGCGGCGACCTCGGCCAGCACGCCGGGCTTGTTGTCGACGTCGACGCGGATCTCGCTGGAGAAGTCGCGGTCGATGTCCTTCTCCCAGGTCACCGGAATCCACTTGTGCGGCTGCTTGCGGTATTCGCTGAGGTTGCCGCAGGTATTGCGGTGGATGACCACGCCGCGCCCGGCGCTGAGGTAGCCCATGATCGGGTCGCCCGGCAGCGGGTGGCAGCAGCGCGCGTAGCTCACCACCAGGCCCTCGGTGCCGGCGATCGTGATGGGCGACGGCTTGCCCGTCGCACCCACGGGCTCGCCGGCCGGTATCGCATCGGTCTCGGCGCCCTCCTGCAGCAGCACCTTGGCGACCACCGGCGCCAGGCGCTCGCCGAGGCCGATCTGCTCGAAGAGTTCGTTGGTGCTGCCGAGCCCGAGCTCGTCGAGCAGCTTCTGCATGTGCTCGCGGCTGACCTTGCGCAGCGCGGAACGGAAGTCGCGCAGCGACTGGTCGAGCAGGCGCCGGCCGAGCTCGCGGGCCTCGCTCTGCTGCAGGTTCTTCAGGAACTGGCGGATGGCCGCCCGCGCCTTGGCCGAGACCACGAAGTTGACCCAGGCCGGATTGGGGCGCGCGGTCTTGGCGGTGATGATCTCCACCGTCTCGCCGTTGTTGAGCGCGGTGCGCAGCGGCACCAGGCGCCGGTCGATCTTGGCGGCCACGCAGCGGTTGCCGACGTCGGTGTGCACCGCATAGGCGAAATCCACGCAGGTGGCGCCGCGGGGCAGGCGCAGGATGTCGCCCTTGGGCGTGAACACGTAGACCTTGTCGGGGTAGAGGTCGACCTTGACGTGCTCGAGGAATTCCTCGGAGTCCGCCGCCTGCTGCATCTCGCTGATGCTGGCGAGCCATTCCCGCGCGCGCGCCTGCGGTGGTACGGCCTCGCGCTCGTTGCCCGGCTCCTTGTACTGCCAGTGCGCGGCGATGCCGCTCTCGGCGATGCGATCCATCTGCTCGGTGCGGATCTGCACCTCGATGGGGATGCCGTTGGGCCCGAGCAGCACGGTGTGCAGCGACTGATAGCCGTTGACCCGCGGGATGGCGATGTAGTCCTTGAACCGCCCCGGCATCGGCTTGTAGAGCTGGTGCACGATACCGAGGCCGCGGTAGCAGCTATCGACGTCGGGCATGATGAGCCGGAAGGCGAACACGTCGGCGATTTCCGAGAGCGACTGCTTCTTGCGCAGCATCTTGCGGTAGATGCTGTACAGGTGCTTCTTGCGCCCCACCACCTTGCCGGCGATGCCCGCATCCTTCAGCGCCTTCTGCAGCCGGTCCTCGATCTTGCCGACGAACTGGCGCTGGTTGCCTTCGGCACGGCGCACCGCGCGGTCCAGCACCCGGTAGCGGTACGGGTAGGCATGGCGGAAGCCGAGGTCCTCGAGCTCGGTCTTCACGGTGTTGATGCCGAGCCGGTTGGCGATCGGCGCGTAGACCTCGAGCGTCTCGCGGGCGATGCGGCCCTGTTTCTCCGGTGGCATGGCCTCCAGCGTCTGCATGTTGTGCAGCCGGTCGGCCAGCTTGACGAGGATGACGCGGATGTCCTCCACCATCGCCAGCATCATCTTGCGGAAGCTCTCCGCCTGCGCCTCGGCGCGGCTGGTGAAGGAGAGCTGGTCGAGCTTGCTGACGCCGTCCACCAGGGCTGCGACCTCTGGGCCGAAGCACTTCTGGATGTCGTTCTTCGCGGCGGGCGTGTCCTCGATGACGTCGTGCAGCAGTGCCGCCTCGATGGTCTGGTGGTCGAGGCGCAGCTGCGCGAGGATGCTGGCGACCGCCACCGGATGCGTGATGTAGGGCTCTCCGGAGCGGCGCTTCTGGCCGGCGTGGGCGGCGGCGGCGAACTCGTAGGCGGTTTCGATGCGCTTGAGCTGGTCGGCCGGCAGATATTCGAGGCGTGCGAGCAGCTGGCGCAACCCGAAGTTGCGCCGGCCCACCAGCGGCAGCCTTTCGAGCAGCATTGCCCCGTAGTCCATGAATGGATTCTAGCGGGGCGGGGTGGCCCTTTCCGGGCTTATTTCAAGGAGTCGCGGGGCGCTGGCGGCCCTGCGGCCGCGATGCCGGCGCGTTGCGGCACGACCTCAGATGAGGTCGGAATCGTCGTTCATGTTGATCGGCTGGTTGGCCAGCAGGTCGTTGGCCTGTTCGGTGGCGAACAGGTCGGCCGGCGTCGGATCGGCCTCGGTGAGGATCTCGGGCCCGACCAGGCCTTCGGCGATTTCGCGCAGCGCCAGCACGGTGGGCTTGTCGTTTTCCCAGTCGAGCTGGGCCGGGGCGCCGTTGGCGAGCCGGCGGGCGCGCTTGGCCGCGACCATGACGAGCTCGAAGATGTTTTCGACGTTGCCGAGGCAGTCTTCGACGGTGATTCTGGCCATGGGGAAAGTCCGGGCGGGTCGTTTTGGGGCTGCAAAGGCTAACCGGGCGGGCGGCGGGGCGCAACCGGCGGGGGTGACCTGGGGCTGCCGGGCACGGGTGGGCGCTCTTGCGGCTCCTTTAATGAGCGCTCAGGTGGCGAGGACCGCGGCGGCGCGGCGCTGGGTGGCGGGGTCCGTGGTCCGGCTGGCGGCGCCGCGGCCGGCGAGGATGGCCTGCAGCGCGGCGAGGGCGACGTCACGGTCGTCGTTGATCACCACGTAATCGAATTCCGGCCAGTGGGTCATTTCCGACTGCGCCTCGGCGAGCCGGCGGCGGATGACCTCGTCGCTGTCGGTGGCCCGGCCCCGCAGGCGGCGCTCCAGTTCGGCCAGCGACGGCGGCATGATGAAGATCAGCACGCTCTGCGGCATGCGCTGGCGCACCTGCCGCGCACCCTGCCAGTCGATGTCGAGCAGCACGTGATGACCGGCGCCGGTGTGCGCTTCGATCGGCGCCCGGCCGGTGCCGTAGTAGTTGCCGAACACCTCGGCGTACTCCAGCAGATCGCCGGCGGCGATCATTGCCTCGAAGCGGCTGCGGTCGACAAAGCGGTAGTCGCGCCCCTCCTGCTCGCCGGCCCTTGGTGCCCGGGTGGTGAAGGAGACCGAGAAGCGCAGCCCCGGATCGGCCGCAAGCAGGCCACGGGTCAACGTGGTCTTGCCGGCGCCCGAGGGCGCGGAGAGGACGAAGAGGCTGCCCGGCGAAGCGGTCATGAAGATCGCGCGTCACTCCGGCGGCGGCAGCATCATCCACAGCACCAGGTAGATGACCACGCCTGGCACGACAGCGCTGGCCGCCGACGTAAGCAGATAAAACAGGCGGACGAAGTTGACCTCGACGCCGAAGTATTCCGCGATCCCGGCACAGACGCCCGCGACCAAGCGGTTGTGCGACAGGCGCAAGGGTCGTTTCCTGCTCATGGCGGGCAGTGTAGCGGAGAATGGCTGTGGTCGAGTTGCCGCGGATGGCTACTCGACGTTCTGCACCTGCTCCCGCATCTGCTCGATCAGCACCTTGAGATCGACGGCGTGACGGGTGGTCTCGGCATCCGCTGATTTCGACGCCAGCGTATTGGCCTCGCGGTTGAATTCCTGCAACAGGAAATCGAGGCGCCGGCCGGCGGCTTCGTCGGGCTTCTTCATGGTGCTGCGGAACTCGGCGACATGGCCTTCGAGGCGGTCGAGTTCCTCGCTGACATCGAGCTTCTGCGCGATGAGCACCAGCTCCTGCTCGAGGCGCTCGGGGTCGATGCTGGCGGCGAGGTTGCGCACGCGCTCGGCGAGCTTCTCGCGGATGGCCTGCAGCACCAGCGGCAGGCGCGCGCGGACGGCGCTGACGTGGACGAGGATATCGGCGCAGCGGCCCTCGAGCAGTTCGTGGATGCGCGCGCCTTCGCGGGCACGGCTCGCGGCCAGCGCGGCCACCGTGGTCTCGAGGCTCGACAGGGCGAGCGGGAAGGCGCTGTCGGCGGTGGTTTCCTGCTCTTCGATGACGCCGGGCCAGCGCAGGATGTCGATGGGATCGATGGGCGCGGGGCCGGTGATCTGGCTGGCCACGGTTGCCGCATGGGCGACGATCTCGCGGGCGCGCGGCAGGTTCAGCCGGGTCTGCAGCTGTTCCCGGCCCGACGCACGCAGGGTCAGTGACGCATCGAGCTTGCCACGGCGCAGGCTGCGAGCGATGACCTGCCTGGCCTCGGCCTCCAGCGCCCGGAATCCCTCGGGCAGCTTGAACTGCGTTTCTAGGTAGCGATGGTTGACGGAACGGATCTCCCACAGCAGCGGACCCAGTGGCGAGTCGATTTCGCCGCGGGCGAAACCGGTCATGCTGTTGATCATGGCAGTCATCCTTCGGACGGGTGCGCTCGGCGAGCAGCAGGCGTGCCGGGCGTCGCAATATGGAGATATTTCAGGTGCGGTGCCGGTGGCCGCGGCTTAATATCCAGCAGGGTGCCACGCTGGCGGAAACAGGCCGGCGGGTCAAGCGGGGGGATGCCCGCACTTGGGAGCGGATGGCGTTGCAGGTCGAGTGTTCAGAGCTGAGCCTGATCGGTGATCGGGAGGAGAACCAGGATCGCGTGGCCATCGCCCGGTCACCCGCCGCGGTGCTGCTGATCGCCATCGACGGCATGGGTGGTCACGCGGATGGCGCGAAGGCCGCCGCGGTCGCGACCGAGACCATCGTCGAGGCGTTCCGCCGCGCGCCGCAGCCGCTGTTCGATCCCCAGGGCTTCCTGCACCTGACCATCGGCAAGGCCCACGCCAACCTGGTGCAGCTCGGCAACGGGCAGCGCATGGAGGCACGCCCGCGTGCCACCTGCGCGCTCTGCCTGGTGCAGGATGGCATGGCCTGGTTCGCCCATGTCGGCGACAGCCGCATCTACCAGCTGCGCCAGCGCCAGGTTTCCCGGCGCACCCGCGACCACAGCCATGTCGAGCTGCTGCTGCAGGAAGGGCTGATCACCGAGGAGGAGATCAGCAACCACCCGATGCGCAACTACGTCGAATGCTGCCTGGGCGGGAACCTGGCCCTGCCGGGCATGAGTGTCGGCTCCGCGCGCCGCCTGCAGCCGGGCGACCTGCTGCTGGTGTGCACGGATGGCTTCTGGTCCGGTCTCGAGGACAGCGATGTCGCCAGCTGCGCGGCGGGCAACGAGACGGTCGAGCAGGGCCTGCGCCGCCTCGCCACCCAGGCGGTGCGCGCCAACGGCCCCCACAGCGACAACACTTCCGTAGCCGCGCTGCGCTGGCTCGGCTGAAAGCAGGATCATGCAGAGACCCAGCGGCCGGCGCCCGGACGAGCTGCGCCCCATCGCCTTCCAGCCCGGATTCACCCGCCATGCGGAGGGTTCGGTGCTTGCTGAGTTCGGCGCGACGCGCGTGCTCTGCACTGCCAGCGTCGAGGCCGGCGTGCCGCCGTTCCTGCGCGGGCAGGGCCAGGGCTGGATCACGGCGGAGTACGGCATGCTGCCGCGTGCCACCCACAGCCGCACGGCGCGCGAGGCGGCCCGTGGCCGGCAGACCGGGCGCACCCAGGAGATCCAGCGGCTGATCGGCCGCTCGCTGCGCGCGCAGGCGGACCTCAAGGCGCTCGGCGAGCGCACGGTGACGCTCGACTGCGACGTCCTGCAGGCCGATGGCGGCACGCGCACCGCGGCGATCTGCGGCGCCTGGGTCGCGCTGTCGCTGGCCGCCGAATCGCTGGTCCGTGCCGGTGACATCAAGCGCCACCCGCTGCATGGCCAGGTCGCCGCGGTCTCCGTCGGTATCTACCAGGGCGTGCCGGTGCTCGACCTCGACTATGCCGAGGACGGTCAGGCGGAGACGGACATGAACGTGGTCATGAACGACTCCGGGGCCTTCATCGAAGTGCAGGGCACGGCGGAGGGCCATGCCTTCCGTCGCGAGGAGCTGGACCAGATGCTGGCACTGGCGGCAGCCGGCAGCGCGCGGATCATGGAGATCCAGCGCCAGGCGCTGGCGGGCTGGTACCAGGGCCGGTCCTGAGCCTGCCGTGGCACGGCGCATCGTGCTCGCCACCGGCAACCGGGGCAAGGCCCGCGAGTTCGCCGCAATGCTCGGGCCGGACTGGGAAATCTGCCTGCAGTCCGAACTCGGCGTGAAGCCGGTCGCGGAGACTGGCGACAGCTTCGCGGCGAACGCGCTCATCAAGGCGCGCCATGCCGCCGCTGCCACGGGCCTCCCGGCGCTGGCGGACGATTCCGGCCTCGAGGTCGATGCGCTCGATGGCGCGCCGGGCGTGCTCTCGGCGCGTTACGCAGGCGAGGCGGCAGGCGATGCCGACAACCTGCGCCTGCTGCTCGAGCGCATGGCAGCGGTGCCGGCCGGCCGGCGGACCGCGCGCTTCCGCTGCGTGCTCGCCTATGTCCGGGGCGCGGAAGATCCCGCGCCGCTGCTGGTCGAGGGCAGCTGGGAGGGGCGCATCGCCACGGCAGCCAGGGGCGCGGCCGGCTTCGGCTATGACCCGGTTTTCGAGGACGGGGCCAGCGGGCTCACGGCCGCCGAGCTGCCTGCGGAGCGCAAGAATGCGCTGAGCCACCGCGGTCAGGCGCTGCGGGCCCTGCGCGAACTGCTGCAGGAGCGGGGACAAGGCAGCCCGACTCCGGCCTGATGCAGCACCGCGGACATTTATGCACAGCCCGGCGCGATTCCATAGCCTCGGATGAGATTTGAACGGAACTGATACCAGTCTAGCTACGGTATAGGTTCCAAGAACATGATTTCTAAAGAAATAACGAAATTGCTCATTTCTTGACCAAATCCGCAGCTTTGCCGCCCCGCCGGGCGGCCTGCAGCAGCAGCGACAGCCCTTGCCCACAGAGTTATCCACATATTTTGTGGATAACGGCTCCCGGCCCGGGCAAGGCTTGCCACGACGGTCCCGGGCCCGCTATCCTCTGCGCCCTTTTTCGGCTCCCAGCCGCTCCACCGGGATTAGCAGCCATGAAGCCCGACATCCACCCGCAGTACCAGGACATCAAGGTCATCTGCAGCTGCGGCAACGAGTTCACGACCCGCTCGACCCTCAAGGACGAGCTGCACGTCGAAGTCTGCTCGTCCTGCCACCCGTTCTACACCGGCAAGCAGAAGCTGCTGGATTCCGGTGGCCGGGTCGACAAGTTCCGCAAGAAGTACAAGATCGCCTGAGGCGGCGGACGCCGCCTGCCACTACCAGCCGGCAGGCGGACCAGAAGCACGAATCCCTGTCGTCGCGCATGGCCAGTCGTGCGCGGCTTTCCTATAATGAGCCGCCCATTGTGTCGGGCAGGCCAGTAATGGCCCGGTCCGGCATGTATCCCGGAATCTCGATCCAGGGCGTTGCACCCGACGCCAGCGGCAACGGCCGCAGCGGGGCGCCAGCGGGGTGGTTTGTTTCCTGAACGACGATGGCCAGCCGGGTACGCAGATGAGCGCAAAGAAATACATCTTCATGGATCCCTCGACGGGCAAGCAGGTCGAGCTGCAGGCGCGTGCCGGCACGATCGGCCCCGACGTGGTCGATGTCCGCGCGCTGTACAGCGAGAACGGCCTGTTCACCTACGACCCCGGCTTCGGTTCCACCGCGTCCTGCGAGAGCAAGATCACCTACATCGACGGCGACCAGGGCATCCTCATGTACCGGGGTTACCCGGTGGAGCAGCTGGCCGAAAAGAGCTCGTTCATGGAGGTCTGCTACCTGCTGCTGCACGGCGAGCTGCCGACCGCGGCGCAGCTCGAGGAATTCACCCACACCGTGACCACGCACACGATGATCAACGAGACCATCCTGCGCCTGTTCAACGGCTTCCATTACGACGCCCACCCGATGGCCATGGTGGCGGGCGTGGTCGGCTCGATGTCGGCGTTCTACCACGACACGACCGACATCCTGAATCCGCGCCACCGCGACATCTTCGCTCACCGCATCATCGCCAAGCTGCCGACCATCGCCGCGGCCGCCTACAAGCACACCGTGGGCCAGCCCTTCACCTACCCGCGCAACGACCTCGATTACTCCTCGAACCTGCTGCACATGTTCTTTGCCGTGCCGGCGGAGAAGTACGCGGTGGATCCGGTGGCGGCGCAGGCGCTCGACCTGCTGTTCATCCTGCACGCGGACCACGAGCAGAACTGCAGCACCTCGACGGTGCGGCTGGCGGGCAGCTCGCATGCCAACCCGTACTCCGCCATCGCCGCCGGAATTTCCGCCCTCTGGGGCCCGGCGCATGGTGGCGCCAACGAGGCCGTCCTGCAGATGCTGCGCGAGATCGGCACGCCGGATCGCATCCCGCAGTTCATTGCCCGCGCCAAGGACAAGAACGACAACTTCCGCCTGATGGGCTTCGGCCACCGGGTCTACAAGAACTACGACCCGCGCGCCAAGATCATCCGCGCCATGACGCACAAGGTGCTCAAGCAGCTGGGCAAGTCCGATCCGCTGCTCGATGTCGCCATGCGGCTCGAGGAAATCGCCCTCAAGGACGACTACTTCGTCGAGAAGAAGCTCTACCCGAACGTCGATTTCTACTCGGGCATCATCTACAAGGCGCTCGGCATCCCGACATCCATGTTCACGGTGATGTTCGCCATCGGCCGGGCCGTCGGCTGGTGCGCGCACTGGCGCGAGATGATCACCGACCCGGAAAGCCGCATCGGGCGTCCGCGCCAGCTCTACACCGGCCCGGCGCGCCGCGACTACGTCGACGTCCGCAAGCGCTGAGCCAGCAGCGCGGCGACATCCCGCGCGGTGGCGCGGCGCATCGGCCGGCCGTCGATGGCCGAGAGCGGGGCGTTGCCCCGGCCGCGTTCGGGGAATACCGCCAGCCTGAACTCGAAGTCCCCGCGGCGGAAGCGGTAGCCAGGGAAGGGCTCGGCCTGGTCGCGCCGGACGCGCAGCCGCTGTTCCACCAGCCTGGCTGGCAGCCCCAGGCCCTCCAGGGCGGCGCCCACCTCCTCCGCGGCATCGCTGAACACGTGCAGCTCGATGGCGTTGGTCTCGGTGGCGGTGCCGGCCAGTACCGCGCCCACCAGGCGCGGGTCGAAGGTCGCCAGGTCGGCCATCAGCTGCAGCGCTTCCCGGCGCATCACATCCAGGAAAGCCTCGTGGCCCGCGCCGCGAAAGATGCGGTTGCGCTCGGCAATGGCCTGCTCGACTTCCTGGTTGCTGGGTAGCGCAGCCCGGTCCTCCAGCCGCAGCCGCAGGCCCGCCTTTTCCTTGGCGCTACGGAAATCCCGCAGGCCGTGCTCCTGCATGAGACGGGCTGCTTCCTGGGCGATGGCGGTGCGCTGGTGGTCCGGGCGTGAGCGGTTGCGTCGCGGCATGCGGGGGCTCCTGGCCTGGCGCGGCTCAGAAGATCTCGGCGCTCTGGTCCGCCTGCCGCGCCGGGCCGGCCTGCTGCAGGGCCTGCTCGGCGCTGGCCAGGTCGGCGGGCCGGAAGAACTCGAAGATCGATCCGCTGTCGCCCGCGGCCGCCAGCTGGCCGGTATCCGGCGAGATGCGCGCCAGCACCAGGTCCGATGGCTGTGGCAGCGGCCGTTCCGGCGTGTTCTTCAGGGCACGCGCCATGAAGTACTTCCACATGGGCAGGGCAGTCTGGCCGCCTTCCTCGCGCGGTCCCAGCGAGCGCTCCTTGTCGAAGCCCACCCAGGCGGTCGCCACCAGTGCGCCATTGAAGCCGCTGAACCAGGCATCACGACGATCATTGGAGGTACCGGTCTTGCCGGCGATGTCCTCGCGGCCGAGCTCGCGGGCCCGCCGGCCAGTGCCGCGGCGGATCACGTCGCGCATCATGTCGTAGACCAGGAAGGCGTTTTCCGCGGGAATGATCCGTGGTGCCAGGCGCAGGTCGCGATAGAAGCCGGGCGTTTCCGCCACCGTGGGCCGCCAGTCCGTGGCCCGGGCGATCATGTCTTCGACGCTGGCGTAGGCCGGCACCTCGTCCGGATGGCCCACGCCGCTACCGTCCACGGCGGTGCCCGGTGGCAGGTCGGAACCGGTGACGGCGAAGGTCCGTGCGCCGCCCGTGTCGACCGCATCGGCCGCGAGCCCGCCGGGCGCGGATGCGACAGGCGCCGGCTCACAGGCGCGGCAGGCACGCAGCGGCTCGGTCGCGAACACCTCCTGGCCGCTGGCGTCGAAGACCCGGTCGATGACGTAGTGCTCGATGCGGTGGCCACCGTTGGCGAAGGTCGAGTATCCCGCCGCCATGTCCCAGGGCGAGGCGCCGCCGCTGCCCAGGGCCAGCGACAGGTTGTGGGGCAGGGCGATGTCGTCGAAGCCGAAGCTGCGGATATAGCGGATCGCCGCATCGATGCCGGTGCCCATGAGGATGCGTACCGAGCAGAGGTTCAGCGACTTCACCAGGGCTTCGCGCATGCGCGTCGGGCCGTTGAACTCGCGGGCGTAGTTCTCGGGCCGCCAGACGTCCTCGAGCTCGCTGTCACCGAACACCAGCGGCGCGTCGTTGATGAGGCTGGCTGGCGTGAAGCCATGCTCCAGGGCAGCGGAGTAGACGAAGGGCTTGAACGACGATCCCGGCTGGCGCTTGGCCTGCACCGCGCGGTTGTACTTGCTCTCGAAGAAGTCGAAGCCGCCCGACAGGGCGACCGTGGCGCCGTCGGCCGGGTCCAGCGCGACGAACGCACCTTCCACGGCAGGCGTCTGCGCCAGCAGCCAGCCGCGGTTGCTGGTGTGCAGGAGGTGTACCACGTCGCCAGGGGCGACCATCTCAGCCACGGCCTTCGGCAATTCGCCCTGCGCTGCGTCGTTGAGGTAGCGCCGCCAGCGCAGGCCTTCCCAGGGAACACGGAGCAGCCCGAGGTCACGGACGTAGAACTGTGCGGAATTGTCCTTGCCCAGTGACAGCACCACCGCCGGCCTGAGGTCGGCGTCGCCCGGGTAGCGCTCCAGCAGGGCCTGCAGCGCCTGGTCGCGCTTCGGGCCCGGGCTGGCCGGCAGCTTCGCCAGTACGCCGCTGGCGCTCGGGCCGCGGTAGCCATGGCGGCGGTCGTACTCGAAGAGGGCCGTGGCCAGCGCGGTATTGGCGGCCGCCTGCAGGTGGCTGTCGATGGTGGTCATGACGCGGTAGCCGTCGGTATAGGCGGCCGCACCAAAGCGCTCGACCATCTGCGCCCGCACCATCTCGGTGACATAGGGCGCCTCCAGTTCGACCTTCGGGCCGTGCAGCCGTGCCACCAGGGGCGTGGCGATGGCCTGCGCGTACTGGGCCTGGTCGATGAAGCCCAGATCGCGCATGCGGCCGAGCACGTAGTGGCGGCGCTGGGCGGAGCGCGCCGGCCCGTTGATCGGATTGAGCTGCGAGGGTGCCTTGGGGATGCCGGCGAGCGTGGCGGCCTCCGGCAGCGTCAGCTCATCGAGGTCCTTGCCGAAGTACACCTGGGCGGCGGCGGCGATGCCGTAGGCACGCTGGCCGAGGAAGATCTTGTTGAGGTAGAGCGCGAGGATCTCGGACTTCTCGAACTCCTTCTCTATCTGTACCGCCAGGATCAGTTCCCTGGCCTTGCGGACGAAGCTGCGCTCGGGCGTGAGGAAATAGGCGCGGGCGAGCTGCTGGGTGATGGTGCTGCCGCCCTGGCTGCGCTCGCCGGTGAGCAGGTAGTTGATGCCAGCGCGCATGATGCCCTGGTAGTCGAAGCCGGGGTGCTCGAAGAAGCGGTCGTCCTCGGCAGCGAGGAAGGCCTTGACCACCAGGTCGGGGATCTGCTCGAAGCGCACCGGCGTGCGCCACTGTTCGCCGAGCTGCGCCATCAGGCGCCCGTCGCGCGAGTACACCCGCAGCGGCGTCTGCAGCTTCACGTCGCGGATGGTGTCGGCGGAGGGCAGCCCCGGCTCAAGGTAGTAGTAACCCGCGGTCGCGATGCCGGTGACCAGGATCACGAGGCTCAGCAGGAGCGCCAGGGCCGCGGTTCCAAGGCGAAGTAAGAACTGCATCGCAAAATCCCGCGGTTATCCCTTGCCTCAGGGGTGGCGATTATGCATCCTGTCCGCGGATTTTGGGCAAACTCACCGAAAGGTGAGGACGCAAAGCCACCGGTCTACGGGACTCCGGGTCGATTGCTGCGGGAAGGCTGCTCGCGGCGACCGGCGACGGAACCTAGGACAGCGGGGTTGCCAGACCGCGGAGGACACTGTTGCCGATGAACCGCCGTCTGTCTCTCGACCTCGCCGTTCAGGCCCCGTCCCCGGGCTCTGTCGCTCCTCGCCGATCGTCTGGGCAAAGCCACCTCGCTGGCGGGTCAGCGCCCGGGCTTTATTCCCGGCCCGTGTAAACCGTCACGAGTGTTTCGTACCGACCGTGATATATGGTTAAATTGGGTTTCTGACGTGGGGCCCGATTTTTCTTGTGCAAGTTGCCGAGATAGAAGGGAAAAGACGTGCTTTTTTCGCCGCGATCGAAACCCCTGATCGGACTTGACATCACGACGTCATCGATCAAGTTGATCGAGCTGTCGGGCTCGGTCAGCAATTGCCGTGCGGAATGCTATGCCGCCGAGCCGACGCCGCCGAACGCGATCAACGAAAAGGTCATTGTCGATGCCGCCGCGGTGGGCGACGCCATTCGCCGCGCCGTGAAGCGCGCGAACACCAAGACCCGCGAAGTCGCCATCGGCATCAGCGGCGATGCGGCCATCACCAAGATCATCCAGCTGCCGAAGTCGCTCAGCGACAGCCAGCTCGAGGCGCAGGTGGAGATCCAGGCCGACCAGTACATCCCGTTCCCGATGGAGGAAGTCAGCTACGACTTCCAGCGGGTGGGCGAGTCGAAGTCAGATCCCGACATGCTCGACATTCTGCTGGTGGCGACCCGCACCGAGAATGTCGACCAGCGTCGCGCGGCCGTGGAAGCAGCCGGCCTGGTACCCCGCGTCGTGGACGTGGAGGCCTTCGCGCTGGAGAACGCCTGCCAGCTGATGGCCCACCAGATGCCCGACGGCGGCATGGGCCATCTCATCGCCGTGGTGGATTTCGGCGCCAGCAATACTGCATTCAGCGTGCTGCAGGACATGCGCGTGGTGTACACCCGCGACTTCTCCTTTGGCGGCCAGCAACTGACCGAGGAAATCATGCGCACCTACGGGCTGTCGCTCGAGGATGCGGGCCGCGCCAAGAAGGAAGGTGGACTGCCGAGCAACTATGCGCCGGAGGTCCTCGACCCGTTCATCGACGACATGACCCAGCAGGTCAGCCGCTCGCTGCAGTTCTTCCTCGCTTCCGGCAGCAACCGCGAGCAGCCTGACCAGATCCTGATCTGTGGCGGCTGCGCCAACATCCCGGGCGTGGCCGACGTCATTTCCAGCAAGGTTGGCATCCCCACGGAGATCGGCGATCCGCTGGGACAGATGAAGATTTCCTCCCGGGCAAAGGCGCAGGGCATCCGCAGGGATGCCACGGCGCTGCTGACGGCCTGCGGCCTGGCGCTACGGAGTTTCGACTCGCATGCCAATTATTAACCTGTTGCCATGGCGCGCGGCCCTGCGCGCCAAGCGGCGCAACCAGTTCTTCATGGGGCTGGGCGGTGCGGTGGTCGCGGCGGCCATGGTGGTCGGGCTGGCCAACCTCGTCATGGGGGCCGTCATCGACAACCAGCATGCCCGCAACAACCTGCTGAAGGCCGAGATCCAGGCGCTCGACCAGCGCATCAAGGAAATCCTCGACCTGGAGGCGAAGAAGGAAAGCCTGCTGGCGCGCATGGAGATCATCGAGCAGCTGCAGCGCAGCCGCCCGGAGGTGGTCCACGTATTCGACCAGCTGGTGCGCACCCTGCCGGATGGCGTGAACCTCAGCTCGGTCAAGCAGAAGGGCGCGAGCATCGAGATCAAGGGCGCTGCCGAATCCAACACGCGGGTGTCGGCGTTCATGCGCAACATGGACAAGTCCGGCTGGCTCAAGGATCCCGACCTCGAGGTCGTGGAGGTCAAGACCACCGGCAAGAAGGGCGATGCCAACGCACCGCGGGCCAGCGAGTTCACGGTGATGGTCAAGCAGGTCTCGACCCATGAGGAAGGAGGCAAGCCGTGAACTTCCTCCAGCAACTGCGCCAGCTCGACTTCAACGACATCGGGCGCTGGCCGGGAATCTTCCACGCCTTCTTCGTCGGCATCTTTTTCGTGGTGGTGGCAATCGGCGGCTTCTACATGATGGTGTGGAAGAACCAGATGCCGCTGCTGGAGAAGGCCGAGCGCGAGGAGCGGGAACTGCGCCAGTCCTTCGAGCAGAAGCAGAAGAAGGCCGCCAACTTCACCGCCTACAAGACGCAGTTGGCCGAGATGGAGCGCTCCTTCGGCACCATGCTGCGCCAGCTGCCCGGCAAGACCGAGATACCGAACCTGCTGGTGGATATTTCGCAGACCGGCCTCGCCGCCGGCCTCCAGGAAGAGCTGTTCCAGCCGATGGACGAGATCCGCAAGGACTTCTACGCCGAGAAGCCCATCAAGATCCGCCTGCGGGGTTCCTACCACGAGTTCGGCCGCTTCGTCAGCGACATCGCTGCCCTGCCGCGCATCGTCACCCTGCATGACATCGACATCGCGCCGGCCGGCAAGGATGCGCCTGCCGACCAGCTGATCCTCAACGTGACTGCGAAGACCTATCGCTACCTCGACGAGAGCGAAGGCGGCTCTGCCGAGAGCAAGGCTGCGACCAAGGCCGCGCCGCGGGTTGGAACCAAGCCGGCCGCGGCGCCCAAGGGCAAGCCGCAGAACCCCGGACAGGCGAAGAAGGCGGGTTAAGGCCATGACGTCGCTCAGTCACAAGCTCGTGCACATGCTGCTGATCCCGATGCTGGCGCTGTCCGCGACCGGCTGCGTCGGCGGCAACGACGACCTCGACAAGTACATCAACGAGGTCAAGGCGCGACCCGGTGGCCGCATCGAGCCGCTGCCGCAGGTCAAGCCCTACGAAACCTTCACCTATGAAGCGCAGGCACTGCGCTCGCCGTTCCAGCCCGACACGTCGAAGGCGCGCGCCAGCGCAGGCCCGCGGCCGGAGGCGAACCGTCCCAAGGAGTACCTGGAGCAGTTCCCGCTCGATACGCTGAAGATGGTCGGGACGCTGCAGAAGAACAACCAGCGCTACGCACTGCTGCAGGCCCAGGACGGCCTGGTGCACCGCGTGGTGCCTGGCAACTACATCGGCCAGAACGACGGCCGCGTGGTGTCGGTGACCGATGGTGAGGTCAAGATCGAGGAGTTGGTGCCGGATGGCATCGGCGGTTTCTACAAGCGGTCGGCGGGCATTGGCCTGTCAGACTGACGGCGCCCCCAGGGGGAGAGCGTGGGAGTAAGTGACGATGAGCACGGCTAGGCCAGCAGTAGTATTCCCGGCGCCCGGGGCATTGGGTGCCACCGGCGGTTTGCTCGGGCGGGCACTTGCCGCCGGGGTGATGGCCACCTTCACCGCGCTGGCGGTGGCGGCGACCCTCTTCCTGGCAGCCCCGTCAGCGCTGGCTGCCGACGCAGCCCTGCAGTTGCAGGACCTGCAGGTGCAGACACTGCCAGGGAACAAGGTGGAACTGGAGATCAAGCTCTCCGGCACGGCGCCCGAGCCGCTGTCCTTCACCATCGAGAACCCGGCGCGCATCGCCCTGGACTTCCCCGACACCATCATAGCCCTGCCGTCACGGCGCAAGGATGTCGGCGTTGGCAACCTGGCCACCATCATGGCCGCCGAATCCGGAGGCCGTACCCGCGTCGTCCTCAATCTCGACAGCATGGTCCCGTACCAGACCCGGGTTGCCGGCAACAGCGTGTTCGTGACGCTGGGAACGGCAGGCTCCAGCGCGGCCACGTCAGCAGCCGTGCCAGCCGCGGCTGCCGCCGCGCCGGCCAGTGCTTCGGCGACGACGCCGACCGCCGGCCGCAGCATCCAGGCGGTCGATTTCCGTCGTGCGGACAACGGCGGCGGGCGCGTGGTCCTGAGCCTTTCCGATGTCGGCACGCCGGTCGATGTCCGCAAGGAGTCCGGCCAGGTGGTGCTGATGCTCGCCAATACACAGCTCCCGGATTCACTGGTGAAGCGCCTGGACGTCACGGACTTCGCCACCCCGGTCGATACCATTGACGTATCTCGCGTGGGTGCCAATGCCCGCATCGTCATTGCCGCGCGCGGCAACTTCGATGAGCTGGCCTACCAGTCCGACAAGGTGTTCACCGTGGAGGTGAAGCCGATTGTCAAGGCGGCGGTCGAGAAGAAGGCGACGCTGTTCAGCCCGGACAAGCAGTACACGGGCGAGAAGCTGACCCTGAATTTCCAGGACATCGAGACCCGCGCGGTGCTGCAGCTGCTGGCTGACGTCAGCGGCCGCAACATCGTCGTCTCCGACTCGGTGCAGGGCAACGTCACCCTGCGCCTGCAGAGCGTGCCCTGGGACCAGGCGCTGGACATCGTGCTGGCCACCAAGGGCCTCGACAAGCGCCAGAACGGCAACGTCATGATCATCGCGCCGGCCGACGAGATCGCCGCCCGCGAGAAGGCCGACCTCGAGGCCCGCAAGGAAATCCACGAGCTCGAGCCGCTGGTTTCCGAGTACCTGCAGGTCAACTACGCCAAGGCCGATGACCTCGCCAAGCTGATCATGGGCAAGAGCAAGAACTCGCTGCTCTCCGACCGTGGCTCGGTGGCTCTGGACGATCGCACCAACACGCTGATGGTGCAGGATACCGCCGAGCGGGTGAGCGACATCCGCCGCCTGGTGTCGACCCTCGACATCCCGGTGCGCCAGGTGCTGATCGAGTCCCGCGTGGTGGTAGTCCGTGACGATTTCAGCCGCGACCTTGGCGTTCGCTGGGGCGTCACGGCGGTGAATGACCACGGCAGCAGCCTGCTGTCCACCACCGGCAGCGCGGCGGGCAACGACACGATCGTCGGCTCGGCGATCAGCAACATCAACAGCACCGGCAATCCCTTCCCGGTGACGACGCCGACGCTGAACGACCGCTTCAACGTCAACCTGCCGGTGGCCAACCCGGCCGGCCGGCTGGCCGTGGCACTGCTCAACGAGAACTTCCTCGTCGATCTGGAACTCTCCGCCTTGCAGGCCGAGGGCCGGGGCGAGGTGATTTCCTCGCCGCGCGTGATCACGGCCAACCAGAAGGAGGCCTTCATCAAGCAGGGTGTCGAAATTCCCTACCAGGAGTCCTCCAGCAGCGGTGCCACCAGCACCCAGTTCAAGGAAGCGGTTCTGTCGCTGACGGTAAAGCCGCAAATCACGCCGGATGACCGTGTCATCATGGACCTGAAGGTCACCAAGGACAGCGTTGGCAAGGTGATTACCAACGAGCGCGGCGGCCAGGTGCCCAGCATCGACACCCGCTCCGTGGAGACCCAGGTACTGGTCAACAATGGCCAGACCGTGGTCCTCGGCGGCATCTACGAGACCGAGCAGGGTGAGGACATGCGCAAGGTGCCGTTCCTCGGCGACATTCCCGGCCTCGGCTACCTGTTCCGTTCCACCAACCGGGTCTCGAAGAAGTCCGAGCTGCTGATCTTCGTCACGCCGAAGATCCTGAAGGAAGGCTCGAGCATTTATTGATGGGGTGTCCGCCAGGACATCGCTGAGGAAGTTGTACCCATGAACAGATTTCGCAATCTTCTGGTTTCCCTGGTGGCGCTGGCGCTGGCCGCCTGCGGTGGTGGTGGCGGCTCCATTTTGTCGCCGCCGGAAACGAACCAAGGCGTGGGGTCGGTGGCATCAATCCAGCTGATCGCCAACAACACGCAGTTGCCGTCGGACAAGACGGGCTCGGAGAAGGTGCTGATCACTGCCATCGTCCGCAATGCGAGCAACAACGTAATCTCCGGCGTACCGGTCGCGCTGAGCGCCAACTCCGGTGCCTTGCTGGTTACGCAGGGCACTACGGATGCCAATGGTACGGCAACCGCCGAGCTGACCAACGGACTTGATCCCACCAATCGAGTCATTACGGTCACTGCGACCGCAGGCGTCACGCAGACGATCGACATTGCGGTCGTCGGTACGACGCTGACCCTCACCGGGCCACCAGCCCTTGCACTAAATAGTGACGGCCAGTTCACAGCGGCGCTTAAGGATTCAGCGGGTGCCGGCATCAGCGGCGTAACCGTAGCGTTCACTTCCGCGAACGGCAACGTCATCAATCCACCGACCCGCGTCAGCAATGGTTCCGGCAGCGCTGATGCCACCTTGACCGCTGGCACTGCCGGCGGCGGCGGCGGGGATACCGTTACTGCATCGGCGATGGGATTGACCGCTACGGCGAATGTCAGCATCTCCGGGGATTCATTCGCATTCACTGCGCCGGCACCGAATACCGAGATCGTCCTCAACGTCGGTCAGGTGGTCCAGCTGCAGTGGCTGCAGAACGGTAATCCGGTCCCCAACGGCTCCATCGTCCAGTTCTCGACTACCCGCGGCTCGGTCTCGGGCGTGCAGCCGACCACCGGTGGCGTGGCCCAGGCCACCATCACAAGCGCCACCGCGGGCAGCGCCATCGTTACTGCCCGCGATCCGGTCACCAACACGACCGCGACGCTGAACGTCGAGTTCGTCGCCACCGCCCCGGCATCGCTGGACCTGCAGGCTGCGCCCTTTACGGTTCCCGTGAATGGCCAGTCGACGCTGACGGCAGTGGTCCGTGACATCAATCAGCAAGTTGTCAAGAATGCGGTGGTCTACTTCGAGGTGCTCAACGACACGAGTGGCGGTGCAGGTGTTGCGCCAGGCAGCGTCACCACCAACTCGGTAGGTACGGCGCAGGCTGTATACACTGCCGGCCCCAATGCCACCGCGCAGAATGGCGTCCTGTTGCATGCGTATGTGCCGGATCCAAACCCGGTCAATCCGCCGCTGGCTGAGGACACCGTGCAGCTCACCGTGGCACAACAGGCCTTATTCATTTCGCTCGGTACTGGCAATGACCTGTTCGAGCCGACTACTGCGTCGTTCGCCAAGGAGTGGGACATCATCGTCACCGATTCCGTCGGAGCAGCTGTGGCCAACAAGGTGGTTCAGGTCAGCCTCAACTCAGTCAAGTACTACAAGGGTACGATGCTGCAGGGAACCTCGTCCTGGAGCCGTGGTGTGGAGGGTGCCAACTACCTGTCCTGCAATGACGAGGACACCAACCGCAACGGTATCCTGGACCCGCTGGAGGACATCAATGGCAGCGGCCGCCTGGAAGCGGGCAATATCGCGACCGTTGCTGCGGTGAGTCCCTCGGCGCCGGCCACCAACCCCTGCGCGACCGCCAATGCCGGCAGCACGGCCGTGGCTGTCAGCACCAACAACCAGGGTCTTGCCCGGGTCTGCGTGATCTACCCGCAGAATTACAACTGGTGGGTAAGAGCCGAGATCGAGGCGAGTGCCTCGGTGTCGGGCACTGAATTCGCCCGTGCCCAGCAGTTCCTGCTCGACGCCAAGTCCGAGGACATCAATAACGTCAACGCGACACCACCCGGCGTCGAGAGCCCGTTCGGCATCCAGCTGGACTGCTCCAACCCCGATTGACTTCAGCTCCCGCCGCTGGCCAGCAGTGCCAGCGGCGGGATGTGACGGTGCCGGAGTTACAGCTTCGGACGGCTACTGATCGCCCCCGTGAGCCTGAGCCTGCGATCTCCCTGCAGGCGCCGCTGCCCAGCGCGCTAGAATGGCCGCCATGCGGTCCAGCGCCAGCATCTTCCTCGTCGGCCCCATGGGTGCCGGGAAATCCGCCGTGGGCCACAGGCTGGCCGAGGAACTCGGCTGCGAGTTCATCGACAGCGACGAGGTCATCGAGCTGCGTACCGGGGTGGACATTCCCTACATATTCGAACGCGAGGGCGAGGCGGGTTTCCGCGCGCGCGAGCGCCTGGTCATCGACGAGCTGACGCAGCGGCCGGGTGTGGTTCTCGCCACCGGTGGCGGCGCGGCGCAGGATCCGGGCAGCCGGGCGCTGCTCGGTGCCCGCGGCAGGGTCGTGTACCTGCATGCGTCGGTGGAGCAGCAGCTGCGGCGCATTCGCGGCAGCAGGCAGCGGCCGATGCTGAAGAATGGCGATCCGCGCGAGATCCTCGAGGCCCTCATGGCGCTACGCGATCCCCAGTACCGCGAGATCGCCGATGTCATCATCGAGACCGACGGTCGGCGTGTCGCCGCCGTGACTCGCGAGATCCGCCGTCGCCTCGAGGAACTGGAGCAGGGAGGCAGGGGACCGTCATGATGACCATCACCGTGGACCTGGATACGCGCAGCTACCCGATCTACATCGGCAGCGGCCTGCTGGGCCAGGTGGGGCTCCTCGATCCGCACATCGCCGGGCGCGACGTGCTTGCCGTCACCAATTCCACGGTTGCGCCGCTGTACCTGGACCGCCTGCTCGCCATGGTCCGTCCGCAAGGGCAGGCTGCTCGCGCTGGTCGCGTTGAGAGCCTGGTCCTGCCCGATGGCGAGGCGTACAAGACCATGGCCACGGCCGGGGCGATCCTCGACGCACTGGTGGGGCAGCGCTACGGCCGCGACTGCGTGGTACTGGCGCTGGGTGGTGGCGTGGTCGGCGATGTCACCGGCTTCGCCGCGGCCATCTACCAGCGCGGCGTCGATTTCATCCAGGTGCCGACGACGCTGCTGGCCCAGGTGGATTCCTCGGTCGGCGGCAAGACCGGCATCAATCATCCCGGCGGCAAGAATCTGGTGGGCGCATTTCACCAGCCGCTGTGCGTGCTGTCGGACTCGGACACCCTGCGCACCCTGCCGGACCGGGAACTCGCCGCCGGCCTGGCCGAGGTGCTCAAGGCTGCGCTGATTGCCGATGCCGGGTTCTTCGAGTGGATCGAGGCGCAGGCCGCCAGCCTCGTCGGCCGCGAGTCCGCGGCGGTGAACCACGCCATCCGCCGCTCCTGCGAGATCAAGGCGGAGGTGGTGGCTGGTGACGAGCGTGAGCGGGGCCGCCGCGCGCTGCTCAACCTCGGCCATACCTTCGGCCACGCGATCGAACTCTGCGCCGGTTACGGCCAGTGGCTGCATGGCGAAGCGGTGGGCGCCGGCATCGGCATGGCCGCCCGGTTCTCCGCAAGGCTGGGCTGGCTGTCCGCGGCCGATGCAGCGCGCATCCAGTCGCTGCTCGAGCGCCTGAAGCTCCCGCTGCGCCCGCCGCAGGTCGATGCCGAGGCATTCCTCGCGGCCATGGCGATGGACAAGAAGGTGCTGGCGGGCCAGTTGCGGCTGATCCTGCTGCCGGCGATCGGCAATGGCAGGGTGACCGCGGAGTTTCCGCTGCGGGAGCTGCAGGCCTTCGTGCGCGCCGAGCTTGGCGCGCAGTGATCGCACGCTGCGCCGCCACCGACGCGAACAGCCGCGGTCGGCGCTACGCCGAGCCCGTCCATCCGTACCGCAACGGCTTCCAGCGCGATCGCGACCGCGTCCTGCACTCCAGCGCCTTCCGTCGCCTGGTCTACAAGACCCAGGTGTTCGTCAACCACGAGGGTGACCTCTACCGCAGCCGCCTGACGCACTCGCTTGAGGTGGCGCAGATCGGGCGCACGGTCGCTGCCCGCCTCGGCCTGAACCAGGATCTCGTGGAGGCGATCTGCCTCGCCCACGACCTGGGCCACACGCCGTTCGGGCATTCGGGTCAGGACGCGCTCAATCGCTGCATGAGGCCCTGGGGTGGCTTCGAGCACAACCTGCAGTCCCTGCGCGTCGTCGAGGAGCTGGAGGAACGCTACCTGGCCTTTCCCGGGCTGAATCTCAGTTTCGAAACCCGCGAGGGCATCCTCAAGCACTGCTCGCTGGCCCATGCCCGCGAGCTCGGCGAGCTGGGCGAGCGCTTCATCAGCCGCCGCCAGCCGGGACTGGAGGCACAGCTCGCCAACCTCGCCGACGAGATCGCCTACAACAATCATGACGTCGACGATGGCCTGCGCGCCGGCCTGCTGACCGTGGAGGAACTGGCCGATGTCAGCCTGTTCCGCCGTCACCACGATGCGGTGCGCAGGATGCGCTCCCGCCCCAGCCGGCGCGTGCTGATCCACGAGACGGTGCGGCGCATGATCAACGAGGTGGTCACCGACCTGATCGAGGCCACGGCAGGGAACCTCGAGGCGGCTGCGCCGGCCTCCATCGAGGAGGTGCGCGGGCGTTCGCGGCCGCTGGTGCGCTTCAGTCCGGAGGTCGCCGCGAGGCACCGCGAACTGAAGCTGTTCCTGCGCCAGCACCTGTATCGCCACGAACGGGTCCTCGCCATGAACCGCCAGGCCCGCCGGGTGATCGCGGCGCTGTTCCAGCGTTTCATGAATGACCTGCGGGCGATGCCGGCGGAGCATGCCGCACGCGCCGTTGCCTGGGGTCAGGCACGCGGCGAGGCCGGTCGCGCCCGCGCCGTCGCCGACTATGTCGCCGGCATGACGGATCGCTATGCCGTCGCCGCCTACCGTCGCCTGGTCGACCCGCAACTCGAGTGGTAGCGGAAGAATTCGGGGGACAGTCTGAATTCGGGGGACAGTTTACTCAATTCCGTTGAGGACGCTATGTACCAGACGTCGCCGGGAATTGAGTAAACTGTCCCCCGAATTCAGACTGTCCCCCGAATTCTTCCTCTGCTCCAGGAGCGGTGCCATGACCGCCAGCAAGCCCATTGACCCACGCGATCGCCTGATCTTCGCCATGGACGTGGCCGAGCCCGCCGCCGCGCGCGAACTGGCGCAGTCGCTGGGCGATGCCGTGCAGTTCTACAAGCTCGGCCTGGAGATGATGATGTCGGGTGGTTACTTCGAGCTGCTGGACTGGATGGCCAGGCGCGGCAAGAAGGTGTTCGCCGACCTCAAGTTCTTCGACGTGCCGGCCACGGTGGGTGCGGCAGTGCGCCAGCTCGCCCGGCGCGGCGTCAGCTTCGCCACGGTGCATGGCAACCAGGGCATCATGGAGGCGGCCGCGAAGGCCAAGGGCGAGGTGAAGATCCTCGCGGTCACCGTGCTCACCAGCCTCGATCGCGGCGATCTCGACGACCTCGGCTTCGCCTGTGACGTCGAGCAGCTGGTGCTGTCGCGGGCGCGGCGGGCGCTCGCGGCGGGTTGCGACGGCGTGGTGGCCTCCGGCCTGGAGCTGCCGGCCATGCGTCGTGCGGTGGACCAGCGCCTGCTGGTGGTCACGCCGGGCATCCGTCCGGTGGAAAACCGCCCAGTGGATGACCAGAAGCGCGTGGTCACCGTGGAGCAGGCGTTCCGCGACGGCGCGGACTATATTGTGGTCGGCCGGCCGATCCGTGACGCGGCTGACCCACGCCAGGCGGCGCAGGCCATCCAGGCGACGATCGCCGGCATTTTTTCTTCCCGGGGAGCATAGACAATGATTCTGCTGACTGGAGCCACCGGCAAGACCGGCGGCGAGACTGCAAAGGCGCTGGCGGCACGCGGCGTCAAGGCCCGTGCGCTGGTGCGCAACCTGGAAAAGGCCGCCGCGCTGAAGGCAGCCGGCATCGAGCTGGTACAGGGCGACGTCGGTGATGCCGCGAGCGTCCGCAAGGCGCTGGCGGGCATCGACAGGCTGTTCCTGCTGCTGCCGAACGGCGAGCAGCAGCTGGCCCAGGAGAAGCAGGTGGTGGACCTGGCGCGCGAGGCCGGCGTGCGCCACATCGTCAAGATGTCCTCCATGGAGTCCATGGTCAACGCCACGGCGCCCATCCCGCAGATGCACTGGGCCTCCGAGCAGTACATCCGGGCTTCCGGGATGGCCTGGACCATGCTCCGGCCGAACTTCTTCATGCAGAACTTCCTCGCCAGCGCGAAATCGATCAAGGAAAACAGGACGTTCTCGCTGCCGATGGGCGATGGCAGGACGGCCATGGCCGACACCCGCGACATCGGCGCGGTGGCGGCCGAGGCGCTCGCGGGCAAGGGCCACGAAAGCAAGAGCTACGACATCACCGGGCCCGAAGTGCTGACCTTCCACCAGGTCGCCGAGCGCTTCTCGGCGGTGCTGGGCACGAAGATCAGCTACGTGCCGGCCGACCCCGCGGCCTACCTCGCCATCCTCAAGCGCGTGCTGCCCGAATGGCATGCCAACGCGGTCTCGGCGCTGTTCGGCGAGATTGCGGCCGGCGAGGTGCTGCCGCAGCTGTCCGACACCGTCCGCCGGCTGCTGGGGCGCGAGCCTGTTTCGCTGGAGCAGTTCATCCGCGACCACATCGCCGCGTTCCGCTGAGGGAACGCGGCGATCGGCACGGCCTCAGCGCGTCGTGCTGGCCGTGGCTGGTTGCGCCGCCACCGCGCGTACTGCCTGTTCGATGGCCGGCCAGGCGTTGTCGAGCAGCCGGGACTGGCCGGCGGCGTTGGGGTGGATGCCATCGGCCTGCATCAGCGCCGGATCGAGCGCCACGGCCTTCATGAAGTCGACGATGAGTGACGCGCCGGTCGCCTTCGCGACCTCGGGGTAGACCGCGGCGAAACTGGCCGTGTAGCGTTCGCCGTAGTTCGGCGGCATCTGCAGGCCGGCGAGGATCACGCGGGCGCCGGTATCCCGGGCCAGCCGGGCCATGGCGTCGAGGTTGTCGCGGATCAATGCCACGGGCGTCGCGCGCAGGCCGTCGTTGCCGCCGAGCTCGATGACGACGATCGCCGGCTGGTGCAGCTTCAGTGCGCGTGGCAGGCGCCCGAGGCCGCCGGTGGTGGTGTCGCCGCTGGTGCTGGCGTTCACCACGCGATATCCGTAACCTCTGGCATCCAGCCGGTCTTGCAGCAGTGCGACCCAGCCCTGCCCGGGCTCCAGCCCGAAGCCGGCGCTCAGGCTATCGCCGACGACCAGCAACGTCCGCTCCGCATCGGCGGCGTGCGCCGGCTGCCAGGCGGCAACCAGCAGCAGGACGATGAGCTTGGCGGATCGGGACAGCAATCTGGACAGGGTGGTACTGCGCACGGCTGGACTCGGCAAGCAGGTTAGCAGCCCGGAAGGGCCGCTGACCATCCTCGAGGACATCAACCTGGAAATCCGCGCCGGCGAGACGGTGGCGCTGGTGGGGCCTTCCGGCGCCGGCAAGACCACGCTGCTCGCTCTGCTCGCGGGCCTCGACCAGCCGAGTTCCGGGCGTGTGTGGCTCTGCGGCGAGGATCTCACGCAGCTCGACGAGGACGGGCGCGCGCGGCTGCGCGGCAAGCGGGTTGGCTTCGTCTTCCAGTCCTTTCACCTGGTGCCGTCGCTCACGGCGCTGGAGAACGTGATGCTGCCGCTGGAACTCTCCGGCACGCCACAGGCCGCGGCCAGAGCCCGCGAAGTGCTGGCGTCGGTCGGGCTCGGCCAGCGGCTCGCGCATTACCCGAAGCAGTTGTCGGGCGGGGAGAAGCAGCGCGTGGCCATCGCGCGCGCCTTCGTCACGCATCCGGAAGTTCTGTTCGCCGACGAGCCGACCGGCAACCTCGACACCGCCAGCGGCGCGCGTATTGCCGAACTGCTGTTCGGCCTGAACCGGCAGGCCGGCACCACGCTGGTGCTGGTCACCCACGAGCGCAGCCTGGCCGACCGCTGCGACCGGGTACTGGAAATCATCGGCGGCCGGATGCAGGCGTGAACACGCTGCGCTTCGCCCTGCGCTCCCTCGCCCGCAGCCTGCATGCCGGCGAGCTCAACGTGCTCATCGCGGCGATCGTGCTCGCCGTGGCGGCGATCACCGCGGTCGGCTTCTTTACCGACCGCGTCGGCCGCGCCATCCGCCAGCAGGCGAGCGCGATCCTGGCGGCGGACCTGGTGATCCGGTCGCCGGCACCGATTCCCACCACCTTCCTCGACGAGGCGCGGGCGCTTGGCCTGCGCACTGCCGAGGCGGTGGGATTTCCCTCTGTGGTGCTGACCGACGGCGACCAGGGCTCGCTCGCCACCATCGAGGGAGTCTCGGCCGGCTACCCGCTGCGCGGCGAGATGCGGATCTCGACACAGATGTTCGGTGCCGCGACGGTGGCGACGGCCATCCCGGCCAGTGGCGAGGCCTGGGCCGAGCCCGGCCTGCTCGGCAAGCTCGGCATCGACGTCGGGGCACGGGTCCAGGTGGGCAAGCGCCAGCTGACGGTGACGCGGGTACTCGAGTACCAGCCCGACCAGAACCCGGGCTTCGCCAACCTCGCACCCTCGCTGCTGGTGAACATCGCCGACGTCGCCGCCATGGACGTGATCCGTCCCGGCAGCCGGGTGACCTATCGCCAGCTGTTCGCCGGCGACGAGGCGGCGCTGGCGGCGTTTCGCCGCGCGGCCGGGCCGCGGCTGGATCGCGAGGCGGTGTTCCGCGACCAGCAGGACGCAGGCCAGCAGATCAACGAGGCCATCGACCGCGCACAGCGGTTCCTGACGCTGGCCTCGCTCATCACCGTGGTGCTGGCGGCGGTGGCGACCGCCATGGCGGCGAGGCTCTACGCCATGCGTCACCTGGACACGGTTGCGCTGCTCAAGAGCATCGGCGCCACCCAGGGTTTCATCGAGCGTCTGTCCATGCTGCAGCTCGGTGTCATCGTGCTGGCTACCACGGCCGCGGGCTCCCTCATCGGCTTCGGTGCGCAGGAGGTGCTGGCGCTGCTCTCGGGCGGCCTGATGCAGGTGGACCTGCCGCCGCCGCGCGTCCTGCCCGCCTGGCTCGGGGCGCTGACAGCGGCCACGGTTGCCTTCGGTTTCGCGCTGCCGCAGCTGTGGCAGCTGCGCCGGACACCGCCTATCCGCGTGCTGCGCCGGGACCTGCCGGCGCCGCCGCTCTCCGCGGGAATGACCTACGCCATCGCCGTGGTGGCCCTGGTCGGGATGATCTACGCCATCGTGCGCGACCTGGTGCTGGTGGGCCTGATCGTCGGCGGGCTGCTGGCGCTCGCGGCGGTCGCGGGACTGGCGGGCTGGGGCCTGGTGGCGCTGGTCGGCCGTTTCCGCGGCGCGGCCGGCGTGGCCTGGCGCTATGGCCTCGCCAACATCTCGCGACGCGGCCTGGAAAGCGTCGTGCAGATCGTCGGCTTCGGCCTGGGCCTGATGGTGCTGCTGCTGCTGACGGTGGTACGCACCGACCTGCTCGGTGCCTGGCGGCAGGCAATCCCCGCCGATGCTCCGAACTACTTCCTGATCAACATCGATCCGCCGTCCTGGCCGGCCATGCGCGAATTCATCCAGCAGCAGATCGGCTCGAAGCCCGAATCGCTGCCGTTCATCCGCGGGCGGCTCACCGCCATCAATGGCAGGGATGTGGCGACGCTCGAGCTGCGCGATGGACCGGGGGCGAACTTCATCCGGCGCGAACAGAACCTCACCTGGACTGCCGAGCTGCCGCAGAGCAACCGCATCCGCAGCGGCCAGTGGTGGGGCCCTGGCTACCGCGGTGAGCCGCAGATTTCCCTGGAGCAGGACGTGGCGCGTAGCCTCGGCGTCGGCGTTGGCGACACCATGACCTTCAATGTCGCCGGCGAGGAGTTCACCGCGCCGGTGACCAGCATCCGCAGCATCGAGTGGGATTCCTTCGCGCCCAACTTCTTCCTGATGCTGTCGCCCGGCCTGGCAGCCGAGCTGCCGCAGACCTACATCGCCAGTTTCCACGTGCCACCGGAGCGCCGGCGCATCCTCAATGACCTGGTGCGGCGGTTTCCCGGGGTGACGGTCTTCGACCTCGAGGCGATCCTCTCGCAGGTGCGCATGGTGGTGGATCGCGCATCGCTGGCGGTGCAGTACGTGTTCCTGTTCACGCTGCTCGCTGGCGTCATGGTGCTGCTGGCGGCGGTGCAGGTGACCCGCGACGAGCGTCGTTTCGAGAGCGCCATCCTGCACGCGCTCGGTGCCGACCGGCGCAAGATCCTGCAGGGCGTGGCCGCCGAATTCACCACGCTGGGAGCGCTCGCCGGCGTGCTTGCGGCGCTGGGTGCGACAGCCATCGGCCTGGTCCTGGCGGAGCAGGTGTTCGACCTCGGCTACACCGTGAGTCCGCTGCTCTGGCCGGCTGGGCTGCTGGTCGGTGCGCTGCTGGTGGGCCTCACCGGCACGCTGGCGGCGCGCCGCGCCGTGAACGAACCGCCGGTGGCCGTACTGCGCGACGCCTGAGCCCGCCGGGCGCGGGCTCTATATACTGCATGCCCCATGAGGCGGGGACACAGGGTGTTGTCCTGCGGGGCCGTGGTCCTGCGGGAGACGCAGGCCGGCTGGCGCCTGCTGTTGCTGCGCGCCTTCACCCACTGGGATTTTCCCAAGGGCCTGATGGAGGCCGGCGAGGAGCCGTTGCAGGCTGCCCTGCGCGAGGTGCGCGAGGAGACCAGCCTCGACGACCTGGCCTTTCCCTGGGGCGAGGACTTCCTCGAGACCGGGCCCTACAGCCGCGGCAAGACCGCCCGCTACTATCTTGCCGTCACGAAGCGCAGCGACGTCGCCATCCTGCCCAATCCCGAGACCGGTCGCCCGGAGCACGGCGAATTCCGCTGGTGCAGCTTCACCGAGGCCCGTCGCATCACCGCACCCCGGGTCAGGGACGTGATTGCCTGGGCGCAGCAGCGGATCGGGGCGGCGTGAGGCGGGGTTACTGCACGCAGGTGTAGACGCCCCAGCGGCGGTATTCACGAAACGTCACCGGCGCGGACTCCCAGGTTTCGCCATTGATCAGCAGCGGCGGCAGCTGGGCACTGAACGTCGGCACGGCGGGAATGCCGGTTTGCGACATCACTCCCTTGGCAATCCGAAAATACCAGAGCTGGTAACTCCCGCGGGAAGATTCCGACGAGCCGATCAGCACTGCTTCCGGGTCCAGGTTCCTTGGGCCCGGAGCGCTGATGGCCGCGACCGGCAGCGGCTGTGGCTTCGACCAGTGCTCACTGCTCAGCACGAGATCCGGTGAGCCCAGCTGTACCGTGACAGCATCGGGTACGTCTATATTGACGTCCAGGAGGATCGAGCCCGCTTGCTCGTCACGGGATGCCCACCAGTGCACCTGGACGCCGTGTGTTGCCACAACGCGGAAATTGTCCTTGATCCCTGCCACGCAGTAGCCGGCTTCCCGGGTGCCCTGGCCAGATGGCTCGTATCCGGAAAACCTGGAAGGAATGCACCCTGCCGCCATCCATGCGGTGCTGGCGATCAGCAACAGGGTTGTGCCGGACTTAGTCACCGAGTGCACCGTAGGCATAGGTCGGCACTATGGATGCGATGGCGAAGGGCGTGGCGAGCACCACGTTGCCGGCATTCAGGGCATCGAACAGCGAAGATCGACCGATGTTGTTGCCGAAGTTGTCGTAAAACACCGGCGAGTTGAGGAAATCATGCGGGCCCGCGTAGGTCTCCACGAGGTGGTCCAGGAATGAGCCTGGGTTGTAGTCCATGCTGAAGAATCTGCCGGGTCCGCGCTGCATGCCACCTAGGGGGCTGTTGCTGCAAGGCATGCGGCATCCGCCCAGCTTGAAGCGATCGCCGCGGAAGCCGTCGCTGATGCCCGTTGCATTATCTGGATTCAACCGCGACTGCTCCACCATCACCCGGCGCATCTCCACGGCAGCCCAGGTCAGCGTCGAGAATGTACCACTGGTCAGGAAGCCGTTGCGGAAATCCCCGCCCTGCAATTCGGCGCCGAGACCGCCGACGGTGGCTTCCGCCAGTACCCTGCCGGCGCTGTAGCCGCTGCCGAACTGGGCGCCGATGCCACCCATCAGGCCGCCGGTGACGGCGCCGGCGGCGATGCCACGCAGGTTGCCGCTGGTGATTGCGCCCGCCACGGCGCCTCCGGCAGCGCCGCCGAGTACCGCGCTGGAGAAGGCCGCCCCGGCCAGCGTATCGGCCGCAACCACCCCGCCCGCGGTGCCGGCAGCTGCTCCGGCTGCCGGCAGCTGCGCGGCGTAGGCCCAGGACGACACCGCCCCGGCGGTGTAGAAGGCGGCGACCGCCGCGACGATGGGCCGGCCCCAGTTGCGCACCAGCCGCTGCCCGAAGTGCCCGGCATGGCGCACGCCCCGCCGGATGACCTTGCGCAGCTTGCTGAACAGGTAGCCGCTGGGGTCGAAGTAGCTGGCCGGATTGTTGGCGGCGTAGCTGTAGGGATTCAGTGCCTGCGGATCGAGCATGCCCGCCATCACGGGGTCCGGGGCCAGCATGCGCCCGAGGAGCGGGTCCTGCAGCCGGCCGTTCATGTGGATGAGCTGCATGTTGTCGATGTGCTCGTGCCCGGTGTAGCCGCGCTCGACCCAGTGCGTGTCGCCATAGCGCTGGTCGCTGGCATCGACACTCCAGTTGCTGTTGCGGCGCTTGCCCCAGACGTCGAAGCTCAGGGTGAAGATGTTCGCCCCGGCACCCGCCGCGCGCACCAGGCGGTCGACGCTCCCGGCGTGGTCGTGCAGTACGTAGTAGGCCTCGAGCCCGTTTGGCGTCGACTCCAGCTGGCTGTAGACCGCCCGGCCATGGGCGAACACGGTGGCGCGGTAGCGCTTGCTGCTGCCCTCCATCTCGACCTCGAAATGCGGGCCGACGTAGTGGATGGTCTTCTGGGTGGACCCGGTCTTCGTCTCCTGCACGATGCGCGCGCGATCGGGCCCGTAGGTGAAGCGTGCGAAATCCGCGCCGCGGGACAGCTGCCTGGGGAGGTTGAAGCTGGTCCAGGCCAGGGTCGTGCCATTGCGATTGGTCATGTTGCCGTTGACGTCGTAACTGAAGCTCATGCTGCCCCGCGGACCCCCGGATACGGCGACGACCCCGTGCGGCGGCTGAGTTCCCGTGCCGTAGCTGTAGCTGCCGACGTCCGACCGGGAGCGGATGTTGCCGTCCGCGCTGTAGGTCATGCCGACGGTCCGGGTGCCGTTCAGGCTGGCCTGGATGAGCCGATTGAGCGCGTCATAGGTGAAACGCTCGGACTGCACCGGGGAGGTCCGCCGGTTGTGCCGTGCCACCAGGTTGCCGACGACATCCCACTCGTAAGCGTAGGACTGCAGGGTCGTCGGCACCATGAACGGCCCCGACCTGATCTCCGCCAGCCTGCCGGTGGCGCGATCGTAGACATTGCGCTCGGCGATCTCGTCGCTGCCGAAGCTCGACCAGCTGTCGCGCCCGCGCGCATCCATCTCCAGCAGGGTGTAGACCGTGTTCAGCCCCAGGCTTTCCTGGGTGACCGCCTTGACGTGGCCGAAGGCGTAGTCGAAATGAAACTTCGGCCGCCATCCCACGGTCGACGGGTAGGTCATCGTCGCCAGCCTGCCCTCGGCGCCCCAGGTGAAGTCGGTTTCGTAGCTGCTGCCGTCGATGTTGGTCGTCGTGCGCAGCAGCTGGCCCCTGCTGTCGTAGAGATAGGCTTCCTGGAAGCCGGTCGGGCCGCGTTCCGTAGGTGCGGTAACCGTTTTCGGGAGGCCGCGGCCGGCACCCACCGGTACGTAGGTCCAGATGGTCGTGCCCTCGGGCTCGACCCGGCGCACCAGCCGCCCGAGCTGGTCGTACTGCAGGGTCATGACATTGGCGGGCAACTTCCCGTCACTCTGCCGGACGAGCTGGCCGAAGGCGTCGTAGGCGAAGCTGCGCCGGCCGGCGTCGGGATCGACAGATTCGACGAGCAGCCCGCGCTCGTCATGGCTGAACTGGCGGCTGTGGCCGCCAGCGTCGAAAACCCCGGTCAGCCTGTCGAGGGCGTCGTAGGCGTAGGTCACGGTGCTGCCGAGTACGCCGCTCACCCGGGTGACCCGGCCTCCCGCATCACGCCGGATGACGGTCTCGTATCCCGCGGCATTGCGTGCGGTGGTCTCGAGGCCGGCATAGCTGAAGGCGGACTCCACGCCTTCCGGTATCGCCTCGCTCATCGGCTGGTCGATGCTCTTGGGTCGACCGAGCAGGTCATGGGTGATCGTCGTCCAGTACACGGTGGAAGCATTGGCCAGGAACGGCGCGGACTGGCGCCGCAGCCGGCCCAGGGAGTCGTACTCGAACAGCTGGCGGCTCGTGCGGCCATCGACCAGGACGAATGCCTGCCCCAGCACCTGGCCCGCGCCGTCGTGCTGGGTCTCGCTCCAGTAGCCGTCGCTGCGCGTCTGTCGCAGGGCATAGCGCGCCCCCGCGGCGAAGCAGGGCCCGCAGGCGGAGTAGCTGAAGGTCGTGCTCCCGGTCGAGCGGGTCTCGAGCCGGGTGCGGCCGAAGTCGTCGTACTGCCAGCCGCTGGTGAAGCCCTGCGGCTCGGAGCGTCCGGTCTCCAGGCCGAGCGCATCGTTCCAGGCATGGCCGACCACGTAGTCCGGCTCGCCGCTGATGACCTGGGATTCGGTCAGCGGACGACTGCCACCGGGTGCGTAGCTGAAGCGGGTGATGCGCGCCGCCAGCTGGCCGGCAGCGTCGCTGCGGGTGACGCTCGTCGTGCGCCCGGCGGCATCGTAGGCGTAGCTGGTGCGCAGCTGCTGGGTGCTGCTGCTCGCCGTGCTGTCCTGCTCGCTCAGGAGCCGGCAGGTCGCGCTGCTGTAGGTCATCAGCAGGCTGCCCGACCGGGTGGCGGTGCCCGTGACCTCGCGGCTGCTGTCGATGCGCGTCGGCAGGCCGAGGCAGCCGGCACCGGCGGCTACATCGTCGAAGCTGTAGTTGCGAGTCGTGCGGTGGCTGCGGCCGGGATCCAGGGGCGAGGTCACCTCGGTGACTTCCCGGGACACGGCGCCGTGGACCAGGTTCCAGCTGAGCGTGCGCCGCACCGACCGGACCAGGCTGCCCTGCAGGCCGCCTTCGGCGTCGACCTCGTAGTTCTCGGTCAGGTCGCCTGCCAGGTATACGAAGCGGGTGTTGAGTACCATCGCCGGCGGGCCGGCGGCCATGGTCCAGCTGGGATCGAACACCGATACCTTGCGGTTCTGGTCCCAGGTGGTCGCCAGCTCGATGCGGCCAATGAACGGGAAATCCTGGCGGAACTGCGTGACGGACTTCAGGCCGTTGCGTGAATCGACGGAGGTCACCGTCTCGAAGCCGAGAAAGCCGCGTCCCTGGCGGTCGCGGCGGGCGCCGGAGTAGCCGAGGCTGACATCGTAGTGGCTGGCCCCCGTGACGGTGTAGCCGACGAGTACCGGCAGTGCACCGCCCTGGAGCGCGATCGCGCCGGCCGGGTTGCTGCCGGACATCCGGTAGCCGGGCACCCGGCCCAGGGTCTGGAACCTGAAGCTCATGCCATTGCCGAGGCCATCGCTGAACTGGCGCATCAGCTCGGGTCGCGGTGCGCCCGGGCCACCATCCGGGCCCGGGGGCGGCAGGTAACGTAGCAGCGACCATCCAGGCTGGGTAGTCGAGCCGAGCAGCAGGTCGGCACTGCCATCGCTGTCGGCATCGACGACCAGCAGCCGGTTGATGCTCCCGGACTGCGGCAGTGGCTCGTCGACCGCCTGGCCGCCGGAGTCGAGGCAGTCGCCGATGGACAGGTGGACCTTCCACCCTCCAGAGGCGGCGCCCAGCAAGAGGTCGCTGCGGCCGTCACCATCGTAGTCCAGCGCCGCGGCCTGGCCCTGGGCGCCGCTGCCCGCCGGGGCGAGGCAGGACTGGGGAACCAGGCCGGGCAGGTCACCGGCGCGGGTGCCGTGGCTCAGGAGGCTGTGCCAGGCGCCCCCGGCATGGCGCAGGACATCGGCCAGGCCATCGCCGTTGAGGTCGAGTACCAGCACCTTTCCCGGCGCCGCCTCGGTCGTGAACGTGGCGATGGGATCCGGGCCAAAGCCGAAGCCATTGGACAGGAATGCCTCCCAGCGATAGCCGCCGCCACCCGGGACCGCGGTGGAGCGCGCCACCAGCAGGTCGCCGCGGCCATCGCCATCGAAGTCGCCGGTTTCCAGCAGCGCGGGAGTGCCTGGCGGGAGGCGGTTGGCGGCCGGTACGGCCGCCAGCCCTGCCGACCTCTCGGCCTCGAAGGCACCGCCGCTGTTGCGCCGATAGTAGGCCTGGATGTCACGCAGGTAGACGATGTCCTCGAAGCCATCGCCGTCGATGTCCAGCGGTGCGACCTCGACGCCGGCCGACAGCGGTATGCCGGTGTTGCGCACGCTGAAGGCGTCGCCCGGGACCGTGGGCGCCTGGTAGACCAGCCAGTTCGGTCCCTGGCTGGAGGCGACCATGAGGTCGACCAGGCCGTCACCGTTGTAGTCGATGGGCAGCCCGACGCTGTCTTCCGTGATGCTGCCGCCGACGATCACCGGGGCGCGGAATCCACCCGCCTGCGGGTCCGCCGGCCAGACGGCCCAGTGGCCCTGCCAGGGGCCGTAGAGGTCGGTGGCGCCATCGCCGTTGAAGTCGCCCGGCACGGTGCCATCGACGGGGACTGCCGGCAGGCTGGATGCTTCGCGTGTTGCCGCTCCATCGTCCCACTGGAAGGTCGTCGGCGGCAGGCAATCGCGCGGCCCGCACTGCGAGATGCTGGCCAGCCGGCTGCGCCGCGTGCCGCCGGGCGACGGTGTGGCGTAGGCCAGCGCATAGCGATGGACGCGGGTGAAGCCGCTGCCGGCATTGTGCAGGTACTCGATGGCGGCGAGCCGGCGGGATTCGCGCCACGGCGAACCCCAGGTGTAGCCACTGCGCTGGTCCTCGGCTGGTCGCTGTTCCCAGGTGAATGCCAGCCGATACCGGGCCTGCGCCGGGGTTTCCCCCGCGCCATAGGTCCAGAGGATCTCGGCCGGGTAGTGCTCGCCGGCCACCGCATCTTGCTGGTACTGGAAGGCCATGCGCTGCCCGAAGCGGTCCTCGACTTCATTGAGCGCCCAGGCGCGCACCTCGCCGGTGCCGGGCGCCTCGACCCGGGAATCGGCATCGTTGCCGTAGCGGTAGACCAGGCCATCCGGGCGGCGCAGTTCGAACGACAGCGGGCCGGTGCCCAGCGTGCCGATGATCGTCACCACCTCGTAGGCGTGCAGCTCACTGCGGTACTGGGCACCGTTCACGCCGGGCACCGCGGAAATCAGCACCAGCGGCTGGCCATCGAGGCAGAAGCGGTCCTGGCGCGAGTAGCGCACGCCCTGCATGCGGCCATCGAGCGCCATGGTGAGCGGGCAGCGGCTGATCATGGAAAAGCCGCTGAGCGACCAGCCCGCCCCGGCTTCGCCGCGCGCCGACTGGCTGTTGTATTCGAGGCCGATCGCCGGCCGCAGCCCGTTCATGCCGGTCGCCACGCTGACCGGGATGGAGTAGGTCACCGCGCCACTGGCGCTGGCCTCGAAGCTGCCGTCGATCCGGCCGGGCAGGGTTGCCGCGGTCGCCATGCTTCCCGAGAGCAGGACAGGAAGCAGTACCTTCCTCCACCACGCCATCCGCATGTTCCGTCTCCCTTCGCGTCGCTGGCCGGTTGCGCGCCGATGGGATGCATGGAAGCAGCAGTGGCGGCAGGCCGCGATGCGCCAATCGCGGCGTTTGCTGCACTAAGTGCGGCAATCTGCATGAACTGCGCGGAATCGGCCGCGGGATGTGGGCCGGGCGGCCGTGGTGCATAATTCCGCGCGGGTTCCGGTGTCCCGCCCGCCCGGTTGCGCGGGCTGCAGGGCGGTCGCCGGTCGGGTCGCGAACAGATTTTCCGGAGAACATGACTATGCCAACGCGCACCAAGCAGGCGGCATGGATGCTGGCATCCTGCCTCGGCATCGCGCTGCCGGGCCTCGTCTCGGCCGCTGCCGGGCCGCAGTACACCTATGGCGAGATTGCCTACGCCAACACCGACTACGACAACTACGGTGATGGCGACGGCTTCATGCTGGGCGGTTCCTACGCCCTCAGCAGGAACATCCACGTGCTGGCGGCCTACGAAGACACCGACCTCGACCATGATGCGGATTACAACGCGCTGGCACTCGGTATCGGCTTCAACACGCCGCTGCGCCCCGGGCTGGACCTGGTCGGTCGCGCGCGGCTCATCAGTGCCAACCTCGACCAGCCGGGAGATGACGACGAAACCGGCTTCAGCCTCGAAGGTCTGATGCGGGTGATGGTCAACCCGCAGCTGGAGCTCAACGGCGGCATCCTCTACGAGGACGTGTTCGACGACAACACCGCGCTGGAACTCGGTGGCCTGTACGAAATCGCCAGGAACGTCGCCATCGGCGCCGGCCTGGTGCTGTCCGACGATGTCACGCGGTTCAACCTCGGCGTGCGCTTCTACTTCGCGCCGCTGGCCCAGCTGCGCTAGGCGTATGCGCGCCTTCGCGCTGGCGCTGCTGCTCGCGCTCGGCGGCTGCGCGACGCAGCGCGCAGCGCCGCCGCAGGCCGATGTCATCGTCATCGGCGCCGGCATCGCCGGCCTGGCGGCGGCGCTGGAAGCCGCCGATGGCGGTGCGCGGGTCATCGTGCTCGACGCCAACTCGGTAGGCGGCGGCCATGCCGTGATGGCCGGCGGTTTCTCGCTGGTCGGCACGCCGCTGCAGGCAAAGCGTGGCTATCGCGACGACGTCGAACTCGCGATCCGCGACATCCTCGCCTGGGGCGAGGACGCGGATCCCTACTGGGTGCGCCGCTACGTCGAGGCCTCACGCCCCGAGGTGCATGACTGGCTGGCCGCCAGGGGAGTCGAGTTCGTCATGATCCTGCCGAGCGCGGAGGACAGCGTGCCGCGCTTCCACTTCACCCGCGGGGCGGCGGTCACCGCCGTGCTGCCGGTGTTGCGCGACGCGCTCGCCAGCGAGCGCATCAGCTTCCTGTTCAACCACGAAGTGACGGCCCTGCTGCGCGACGGGCCGGCCGTCACCGGCGTGGCTGCCCGCGACCTGCGCAGTGGGCGGCGCCTGAAGCTGCGCGCGCCCGCCGTGGTGATCGCCACCGGCGGATTCGAGAGCAACGATTCCCTGGTGCGCGAGCACTGGCCGTCAGGCCATGCCTTGCCCACACCGCTCTACGTGGGTTCCGGGGAATTCGCCACGGGCAGCGGCCTGGGTCTCGCCACCGCGGCCGGTGCCGCGCTGGAGCGCCTGGACCGGCAGCTGGTCTACGTCACCGGGATGCCCAATCCGCGCGATCCGACGGGGCGGCGTGGCCTGCTGGTGCAGAACCCCGCGGCCATCATGGTCGACGCGCAGGGCCGGCGCTTCGTCAACGAAGAGGCGCCATCGAAGGACATCGAGACGCTGGTGCTGTCGCGCAACCCGCCAACCTACTGGCTGCTGTTCGATGGCGAGGGCCGCAGGCAGCTCATGGTCCGCGGCGGTCCCTGGCTCGACCGCCGGGTCATCGACAGCGAAATCATGGGCAATCCCGCGCTGGTGAGCCGCGCCGACGACCTGGCCTCGCTGGCCGCGGCCACCGGCATGTCGACCGACGCGCTGGCGGCCACCGTGGATCGCTACAACGGCTTCCTGCGCAACGGCCGCGATGCGGACTTCGGCCGCTTCGGCGCGCAGGCCGGGGCCCGGCTGCCACCAGCACTCGCCACACCGCCCTACTACGCCATCAAGCTGTATCCGATGACGCGCAAGAGCATGGGCGGCATCGCCATCGACCATGATGCGCGCGCGCTCGACGCCCGGCGCCAACCGGTCCCCGGCCTGTACGCGGCCGGCGAGGTCACTGGCGTGGCGGGCATCAACGGCAGCCATGGTGGCAGCGGCACCTTCCTCGGGCCGTCATTGCTGCTCGGGCGCATCGCCGGGCGCACGGCTGCGGCGGACCTGCGGCAATCCGGGCACCAGGCCGCCGGCAGCAATCCCGGGTTGCCGGCCCCGGTCATGGACAATCGCCCCCCCGAAGCCCTCGCCGACCGGCTGGTGCAGGTGGAGCCGGGGTTCTGGCATTTCACGCAGGTGCACCGCCTGGTACAGGAGCGTGCGCAGGCCTGCAGCAGCTGCCATGACGCCAGCTGGCCCACCGGCCCGGCACTGACGCGCGTGCAGCAACTGGCGCAGCTCGGCAGCTGCACCCGCTGCCACTGAGCACCCAGAAATGGCTGATAAAAAAAGAGCCCCGCAATGCGGGGCTCGTTCATCGTCGCCCGGTCCAGGCGCCGCCCCAGGTCGCTGAGGGGGAGGGGAAGACGACCCGGGGTGGGGGGTCGGCGCCTGTCCGGTCTTTTCTCGATGATCTGTCAGAGCAGCACGGCCAGCGTCAGCACCGGGAACATTGCCGCGACCAGCGCGGTCGCCAGGCCTTCGAGCCGCTCGAAAGCGTTCAGGCTGCAGGTTCTTTCCATGTGTCGTCCTCCTCGCCATCCGTACCATCACTCGATGGTGCCAATGTAGGGGCTGGACGCAGCGACTTCCTTTCAGGGCCGTAACACTTTGTACCAAGTTGTAACGCGCCTGGATCCGCCGCCGGCAACAGCGCCAGCGGCCAGCCAATTGCCCGGGATATCACCGGTTTCGAGGCCTGCCGGGGGAATTGGTTCCTGCAGCGGTGCTGTTTGCCATTGCCGGCCGGGTCAGGCCTGCGTCGACAGGAAGGCGCCGCGGGAGCGGGGAAAGATGACGCTGAGGAAAGCGGCCCCGACGAGCCAGTTGCCGTCGTTGCGCTCGTCGTCGCTGCGGATGTTGCTGATGCGCACCACGGCCTGGCACCAGTCGCTGTCCAGCTTGATGACCGCCTGCGGTTCCAGCCGCTGGCCGGTCACGAAGCTGATGCCGTTCGGCGAGACATCGCGGGACCTCGCGCTGATGGCCGGCGCCGGCCAGTGGGTGTACAGCCGCAGCTCGTGGTTTCCCGGCAGGCGCGGCAATGCGCGCTGGCCATCGCTGGCGAGTTGCCGCGCCGTGGCCGGATGCAGTGGACTGGCGCAGCGACAGCAGCGCGCATCGCGTTGCCGGGCCGGCCGCGACTGCTGTGGTGCGCCGCAAAACAGGCAGTGCTCGGCGGGCCGGTTGCCTGCTGCAGCGTGGTTGGCGCCAGCCGCCGGTTCCGCGCTGCCCTCGGTCCTGGTATCGAGCACGCGCAGCTGGAATTCACGATCGTAGGCCGCGCGCTTCGCCGGATCGGTGAGCACGGCATAGGCCTCGTTGATCAGCGCCGCATGGCGATGGTCGCCACCGAGGTCCGGATGAGCCTTCAGCCGCTGCATCAGCGTGCGGTAGCTGGCGCGGATGATCTCCGCCGGCGCGCCCGGCTGCACCTGCAGGATGCGGTAGTAATTGCGGCGGTTCTCCATGGCGGCCAGCCTACGCCGGGCCCGGCCGGGGTGTCTGTGGCCGCGTTCGCGGTTCCGCGGCCCCGCCGGTGCTGCCGGCTCAGGCTGGCTCAGGCCTGCTGGCGGCCGGCAGCGGCGCTCCTGCCCTGGAAGTCCGCCAGCATCTGGTTGAAAGCCATGCGGAACCAGGCGGCGCCGACACCGCCGGCGACGACGTTGGCGGTTGCCGCGGCGATGAAGATGCCGACCAGGCCGAACAGCTGCGACAGCAGCCAGGCGAGCGGCGCATAGACGGCGATGGTCCGCGACAGCGACACGAACATGGCCGCCATCGGCTTGCCGAGGGCGTTGAGCGCGCCGTTGACGGTCATGGAAATTCCGAAGGCCATGTAGCTGAACGGCACGATGTGCATCTGCATCAGCGCCGCGCGGCGCGCCTCGGGTTCGAGCCCGAACAGGGTGGTCAGCAGGCCGCCGGCCAGGAACATCACGACCGCGACGCAGGCACCGTAGATCAGCGAGAAGCGGTAGGCAAAGCTCACGCCCTCGCGGACGCGGTCGAGGCGCCCGGCGCCGAAGTTCTGGCCGGTGAAGGGCGTCATCGCAGCCGACAGCGCCATGAGCGCCATGAGCGTCAGTCCCTCGACCCGCGCCGCCATGCCGAAGCCGGCCACCGCGCCATGGCCGTAGCGGGCGACCTGGCTGGTGATGAACGCCGTGGTGATGGGCGCCACCAGGCCGCTGGTCAGCGACGGCAGGCCGACGTGCAGGATGCGCCGCCAGGAGTCACCAATCAGCTCCGCCCTGAAGTTGCGGAAGCTCACCAGGTTCTCGCCGTACATCACGAAATAGATGGAGGCGCACATCGTGACCGCGTTGGCGATCACGCCGCCCAGCGCGGCGCCCTCGATCTCCATCCGCGGGAAGCCGAACAGGCCGAAGATCAGCACCGGGTCGATGAGGATGTTGAGCACGGCCGAGGTGGTCATGATCATGGCCGGGCGCCGGGCATCCCCCAGCGCGCGCAGCACCGAGTTGGCGATCATCGGGGCGACCATGAAGACTCCGCCCCAGTAGTAGATCCGCATGTAGCGATGGATCATCGGCAGCGTGGTCTCGTCGGCCCCGAGCAGGCGGAACAGCGGGTCGATGGTCAGCAGGCCGACCACCAGCACGCCGATGGCGCAGGTGACGGCCAGCAGCATGGCGTGGCCGGTGATGCGGCGCACGTCGTCGCGGTTGCCCGAGCCGAAGAGCCGCGACACCACCGACGAGGTGCCGGTGCCGAGCGCCATGGCGATGACACCGACGACGAAGCTCACCGGGAAGGTGAAGCTGACAGCCGCCAGCTGCTCGGTGCTGACGCGGGCGATGAAGAACGCGCCGGCGACGTTGTTGGTGACGATGGCGATCATCCCCAGCGCCATGGGGATCATCAGTGAAAAGATGTTCTTGCCGATGGGGCCCTCGGTGAGGAGCGCCCGGCGACTGCCGCCTGGTTTCATGTGTTGGCGCCGGCCTCCACGCCGGCAATCGCGAGGTACTTGATCTCCAGGTACTCCTCGATGCCGTAGCGGGAGCCCTCGCGGCCGATGCCGGACTCCTTGACGCCGCCGAACGGGGCCACCGCGGTGGAGATCAGCCCCGTGTTGAGGCCGACGATGCCGTATTCGAGGGCCTCGGCGACGCGGAAGCTGCGGCCGAGGTCACGGGTGTAGAGATAGGCCGCCAGGCCGGACTCGGTGTCGTTGGCCAGGCGGATGGCCTCGGCCTCGGTGCCGAAGCGGAACAGCGGGGCCACCGGGCCGAAGGTTTCCTCGCGTGCCAGCCGCATCGCCGGAGTGGCGCCGGTGAGGACGGTCGGCTCGAAGAAGCTGCCGCCCAGCGCATGGCGATGGCCGCCGACGAGGATGCGCGCGCCCTGCGCCAGGGCATCGGCGATGTGGGCCTCCACCTTGGCCACGGCCTGCATGCTGATCAGCGGGCCCTGGTCGGTCTCGCCCTGCAGGCCGTCGCCCACCCGCAGCCTGGCGACGGCGGCGGCCAGCCGGCGCGCGAACTCATCGTGGATGCCGTCCTGCACCAGCAGCCGGTTGGCACAGACACAGGTCTGGCCGCTGTTGCGGTACTTGCTGGCCATGGCACCGGCCACGGCGGCGTCGAGGTCGGCGTCCTCGAAGACGATGAAGGGCGCGTTGCCGCCGAGCTCCATCGAGACCTTCTTCACCGTGCCGGCGCATTGCGCCAGCAGCAGCTTGCCGACCGCGGTGGAGCCGGTGAAGCTCAGCTTGCGTACCGCCGGATTGGTGGTCAGTTCAGCGCCGATCTCCGGCCCGGGTCCGGTGACGATGTTGAGCACGCCGGGCGGCAGGCCGGCGCGGCAGGCGAGTTCGGCCAGCGCCAGCGCGGAGAAGGGCGTTTCGATTGCCGGCTTGACCACCACGGTGCAGCCGGCCGCCAGTGCCGGGGCGATCTTGCGCGTGATCATCGCCGCGGGGAAGTTCCAGGGCGTGATGGCGGCCACGACGCCCACCGGCTGCTTCAGCACCAGGATGCGCCGGTCACGCTGCGGGCCGGGGATGACCTCGCCCTGGATGCGCCGGGCTTCCTCGGCGAACCACTCGACGAAGGAGGCCGCATAGCCGATCTCGCCGCGCGACTCGGCCAGCGGCTTGCCCTGCTCGGCGGTCATCAGGATGGCGAGGTCTTCCTGATGCTCGAGCATCAGGGCATGCAGGCGTCGCAGGAAGGCCGCGCGTTCCCCGGCCGTGAGCGCCCGCCAGGCCGGGAGCGCCGCCTGGGCCGCCTCGATGGCGTGCCGCGCGTCGCTGGCGTCCATGCGGGGCACGCTGCCGATGGCCGCGCCCGTCGCCGGATTGCGCACCGGGGTGCTGGCACCGGAAGCAGCGCCCAGCCACTGCCCGCCGATATGGCCGAGCTGGCGCAGGAGATTCGGGTCGGAGAGACGCATCGAGCCGCATATACTAGCCGATCGCAACATAGCGGCCCCGAGGGGAGGTCATGGCGTGAGGTTCGCTAGCTTCCGGATCCGCGGCGTGCCCGGTTACGGCCTGGTCAGCGCCGATGGCCTGCGGCCGGTGCCGGCGACATTCGCGGCGCGCCATCCCGACCTGAAAGCCGCCATCGCCGCCGGCATGCTGGAGGCCGCGGCCGCCGCGGCGCTCGCCAACCCGCGGTTGCCGGATCCGGCCCAGCTGGTCTTCGACCCCGTGATCCCGAACCCCGGCAAGATCCTCTGCGTGGGCGTGAATTACCTGGAGCATATCCGCGAGATGGGGCGCGAGCCGCCCGCGCAGCCGGTGATCTTCGTGCGCTTTCCCGACTCGCTGGTGGGCCACGGGCAACCCCTGGTGCGCAGCCGTGCCTCGACCCAGTACGACTTCGAGGGCGAACTCGCGCTGGTCATCGGCCGTAGCGCCCGCCATGTCACGCGCGAACAGGCCCTCGGGCATGTCGCCGGCTATGCCTGCCTGATGGATGGCTCGGTCCGGGATTTCCAGCGTCAGACCTCGCAGTTCACCGCCGGCAAGAACTTCCCGGCCAGCGGTGCCTTCGGCCCGTACCTGGTGACTGCGGACGAGATCCCCGACCCGGCGGCCCTGCGGCTGGAGACGCGCCTGAACGGCCAGGTCATGCAGGGCGCGCCCACCGGCGACATGCGCTTCGGCGTCGCGGACCTGGTGGCCTACGCCTCGACCTTCACCCGGCTGGAGCCGGGCGATGTCATTGCCACCGGCACGCCGAGCGGCGTGGGCTTCGCGCGCCAGCCGCCGGTCTGGCTGCGGGCGGGGGATGTCCTGGAGGTGGAGATCAGCGGCCTCGGCCTGCTGCGCAATCCGGTGGTCGACGGGGACTGAACGGCGCTGAAGGCGCCTAGCCGCCCTGGCGCAGCAGCGATGCCAGGGCGCCGCCCAGCCCGCCCAGCAGCAGGATCATCACCGGCAGCGCCGAGAGCCCGAAGCCGGCGCCGCGTTTCTTCGGGTCGGCGACGTAGCCGCGCAGGTAGACGATCCGGCCGACGATGAACAGCAGCCCGAGCACCGCTGCCCAGGTCGCGCTCAGGTAGGTGGCGAACAGCAGCATGCCGGGCACGAAGCACAGCAGCTGTTCCATGGTGTTGTAGTGCACCCGGTAGTAGCGCTCGAACAGCGGATGGCCGCTGACCGCCGGTGCCTCGACCTTGTAGAGGGCCCGGGCGCGGCCCACCAGGGCGCCGAAGATGAAGAACTCGATGAGTGCCAGCGCGATGACGGCGTGGACGAGGGCCATGGGATATCCCCTGTGCAGGCTGCTGGCCTCATCTTAAGCGCAAAGCCGGTAGACTCGGTGACCGCATGATGGAACCGCCCGTCCGTCGCCCGCTGTACGCCTCGCTGTATTTCCAGGTCATCGTCGCCGTGGTCCTGGGGGTACTGCTCGGGGTGCTGGCACCCGCCAGCGCAGTGGTCATGAAGCCGCTCGGCGACGCCTTCATCAAGCTCATCAAGATGATCATCGCGCCGGTGATCTTCTGTACCGTGGTCACCGGCATCGCCGGCATGGAGGACATGAAGAAGCTCGGGCGCACCGGTTTCTACACACTGCTCTACTTCGAGGTCATGAGCACGCTGGCGCTGGTGGTCGGGCTGCTGGTGGTCAACCTGATAACGCCCGGTACCGGCCTGCACATCGATCCGGCGACGCTGGATCCTGCGACCATCACCGCCTATGTCGGGCCGGAACGGATGAGCGGGCCGGTGGATTTCCTGCTCGACATCATCCCGGCGACGCTGCTCGGTGCCTTCACCTCCGGCAACATCCTGCAGGTGCTGCTGGTGTCCCTGCTGTTCGGCTTCGCCCTGCACCAGGTGGGCGGACGCGATTCCGCCGTGTTCCGTTTCGTCGAGCGCCTGTCCGGGATACTGTTCGCCATCGTCGGGCTCATCATGCGCCTGGCACCCCTTGGCGCCTTCGGCGCCATGGCCTTCACCATCGGCCGCTACGGTGCCGGCAGCCTCTGGTCGCTGGCACACCTCATGGGCGCTTTCTACCTGACCTGCCTGCTGTTCGTGTTCGGCGTGCTGGGCGTGGTCGCGCGCTGCAACGGCTTCCGCATCTGGCGCTTCGTCAGGACCATCCGCGAGGAGCTGCTGGTGGTGCTGGGCACCTCCTCCTCGGAGGCGGTGCTGCCGCGGATGATGCAGCGGCTGGAATCCCTGGGCGCCAGCAAGTCCGTGGTCGGGCTGGTGATCCCCACCGGCTATTCGTTCAACCTCGATGGCACCGCGATCTACCTGACGATGGCGGCGGTGTTCATCGCCCAGGCCACGGATACCCCGCTCGGCATCGGCCAGCAGCTGACGCTGCTCGCCGTGCTGCTGGTGACGTCCAAGGGAGCCGCCGGCGTCACCGGCAGCGGCTTCATCGTGCTGGCCGCCACGCTGTCGGCGGTCGGTGGCCTGCCGGTGGCCGGGGTGGCGCTGATCCTCGGCATCGACCGCTTCATGTCCGAGGCCCGGGCACTGACCAACCTGGTGGGCAACGGCGTCGCCACCCTGGTGGTGGCCCGCTGGTGCGGCGAACTCGATGCGGAGCGGCTGCGCCAGGGCCTGGAGCCGGACCGGGCTGCTGACCAGGCTGGCAGCGCTCGGCTATAGTGCCGTTGCTGCGCCTGCACGAGCGCAGCCAGGGGAGAAAAGCAATGAATACCCGTAGCGCTACGTTGATGCTTGTCGTCGCTGGCCTGCTCGCCATGCGGTCGGGCCTGGCCGCGGACACGGCAGCTCCGGCGACCGAACCGGGCGAGACCTGGGAGATCACCAGCTCGATGGAGATGGCCGGCATGTCGATGGCGCCGCACACCCAGCAGGTCTGCCAGCCGCTGGCCAGCGACCAGCCGGCGGTGCCCCAGCCCGACGACAAGTCCTGCGAGATGTACGACGTCAGGCGCAGCGGCAACAGCATGAGCTGGCAGATGCGCTGCACCGGCAAGAATGCCATGACCGGCAGTGGCGAGATCAGTTTCCAGGGCCGCGACAGCTACCAGGGCAAGATGACGATGAACATGGAAGGCCAGACCGTGGTCACGCGGCTGTCGGGCAAGCGCCTGGGCGCCCAGTGCGATGCCGGCGCCATCAAGAAGCAGATCGCGGCTGTCGAGAAACAGACCGCTGCGACGCTGGCCCAGCAGTGCCGCGAGGCGGCCAGGAGCATGCAGGTGATGATGTTCGATGGCCGCTACCCGACCGCCTGTGATGCGAAGACCAAGGCGGAGTTCTGCAAGCGCGTCGGCACCGAGCAGGGCTACGACCTGCTGGCGGCGCGTGGCCAGGCGCCGGGCGCCAGCAACCCGGACCTGGAGTCCGCGGGGAAGACCTGCGGCGTCGACATCGCCGCGACCCGCAGGCAGCTCTGCAAGGCTGGCGTCGGCAAGGATGCGTCGCTGCCGTTCCTCGCGCGCCATTGTCCCGACGAGGCGGCACCGATCGCCCAGGCGCAATGTGCCGGGCGTACCTACACCTCGCAACCGGAGCAGAAGTACCGCGAGTTCTGCAGCGACTACGCCCGGCACAACCTGATGCAGGGCGGGGCGGGCGCCACCGGCGGCCAGCCGGATGCCTCGGGCCAGCCCGCGCCGCAGGAGCAGACACCCGCCGGCAACGCCGTCGAGGAAGGCAAGAAGGCACTGCGCAAGCTGCTGCCATTCTGAACGGCGCCAGCGCGGTGCCGCCGGCCGTTGCCCTGCTGGCGTTGCTGGCCTCCTTGATGGCGACGGCGACGGCGGCGCTGCCGCCGCAGGCCGCGCCGCTGCCGGATCCGTTCCCAGCCGCGGCGCCGTCCTACGTCGTCGCCATCGATGGCGACATCCGCTGGGCGCGCGACCCCGACAGCCCGCGGCCACCGGCCTCGCTGACCAAGATCCTGAGCGCCATCGTCCTGCTGGAGCAGGACTGGGATCCGCAGCGGGTCATCACGGTCAGCCCCCGGGCCGCGTCCCTGCAGGGCACGCGCCTGCGCCTGGAGGCCGGCGAGCAGCTGCGCGCCGGCGATGCCCTGACGGCGATGATCGTCGCCTCGTCCAACGACGCCTGCCTGGCGCTCGCCGAAGCCGCCGCAGGCAGCGTCGAGGCCTTCGTCGCCCGGCTCAACAGCCGTGCGGCGGAACTGGCCCTGGATGGCACGCACTACGCCAATCCCTGCGGGCTGCCGGAACCCGGCCACGTGACGACGGCCCGTGACCTGCTACGCATGGCGGACCTCGCCATGGCCATGCCGGCCTACCAGTGGCGTGCGCGCGTGACAGCCGGCGAGATCACCACGCTGGGCGGCCGGCGCATCAGGCTGCGGACGACGAACATGCTCCTCGGCCGCGCGGACGGCGTGATCGGCGTGAAGACCGGCTACACGCGGCTGGCGGGCAGGTGCCTGGTGGCGCGCGCCGAACGCCAGGGCAGGCGGGTGGACGTGGTGCTGCTCGATGCGCCGGACCGCTGGTGGACCGCGGCGGCGCTGATCGAGGAGGCCTTCCATGTGGCAGCCGCAACGCCCTGAGGCGCGCCCGGTCATGGTCATGCCCGCGGCGCTGCTGCTGGCGGCGGGCCTGCTGGCCTACGCGAATGCCTTCCGCGGCGATTTCCAGTTCGATGACTGGAACGTCATCGTGCAGGACCCGCGCGTGCAGTCGCTCGCCGCCTGGCGCGCGTCGATGCCGGGCATCCGCCCGCTGCTGAAGCTGAGCTACGCGCTGAACCATGCCAGTGGCCTCGGGCTCGCGGGTTTCCATGCCCTGAACCTCGCCATCCACCTCGCCAACGGCCTGCTGCTGCTGGCGCTGCTGCGCCGCTGGCGCGGGCCCCTGCCCGGGAGCAGCGCGGTGGCGGCCACGGTGGCCGCGCTGCTGTTCGTCCTGCACCCGGTGCAGACCGAGGCCGTCACCTACCTGTCGGGACGCTCGACCTCGCTGGCGGCGCTGTTCGGGCTCTCGAGCCTGCTTGCCTGGGTGGACGGCCTGCGGCTGCAGCGCGCCTGGCTGGCCTGGGGGCTCTCGCCACTGCTGTTCGCCGCTGCGCTCGCCACGCGCGAGACCGCCGCCTTGCTGCCGCTCGCACTGCTGCTGTGGCGGGCGACGGCCGAAGGCGGCGGCCTTGCTTCCGGACTGCGCGCGACGGCCGTGCACTGGGGCGTCCTGCTGCTGGCGGCGGCCGCTGCCTGGATGCTGCCGGAGTACCGGCACTTCTTCGCGACCAGCCTCGAGGCGCGATCGCTGGCCGCGCAGCTGGCGAGCCAGGTGAACGCGGTCGGCTGGCTCGCGGGCCAGCTGCTGCGAATCGACCGGTTGAACGCCGACCCCATGCTGCCGGTACTCGCGGGAGCGACGCCGCGCCTGGTCATCGAGGGCCTGGTGCTGGCCATGGTCCTGCTCAGCGGCCTGTGCTCGCTGCGCCGCCGGCCCGTGCTGGCCTTCGCCCTGCTGTGGTTCTTCCTCTGGCTGGCGCCGACCAACTCCCTGCTGCCACGTCTCGATGTGGCCAATGACCGGCAGCTCTACCTGGCGCTGGCCGGGCCGGCCTGGCTGGCGGGAGTGGCCGTCGCCTGGCTCTGGTCCCGGCGTCGCGCCGCCGCGCTGCTGGCGACAGCCGTCGTGGCCACGGGCCTGCTGCTCGCCACCGTGGCGCGCAATCGCATCTACGAAAGCGAAACGATCTTCTGGACGGACGTGGTGGCGAAGACGCCGGGCAACAGCCGTGCCTGGAACAACCTCGGCCATGCGCTGGCCATCGCCGGGCAGCGCGAGGCGGCCGAGCAGGCCCTGCTCGAGGCGCTCGCCGTGGATCCCGGCAACTCCAGGGCGGCGGTGAACCTCGCGCTGCTGCGTGCCGGCAGGCTCGGGCCTGCGGCACAGGGCTATCCGCGCGTTTTCTGACATACGTCAAGATGGCCCCGGTGGCGCTCGCCAGAATCCCCGGCAACAGCAGCGCAGAACGCAAAGGAGCCAACCGTGTTCATCAACTTCTGGTACATCGCCGCGCAGTCCGGTGAGGTCAAGTTCGGCACCGACCGCCCGCTCAAGGTCATGATGCTCGGCCATACGTTCGCACTCTGGCGCGACAGCAAGGGCAAGGTGCGCTGCATCAGCGATACCTGCACCCATCGCGGCGGGGCGATGGCCGACGGCCGCATCCGCGGCGACTGCGTCGAGTGTCCCTACCACGGCTGGACCTTCAACGGCGAAGGAACCTGCGTGCGCCTGCCCTCGCTGGGCGCCAATGCGAAGATCCCGGATCGCACCCGCATCGACGCCTATCCGGTGGAAGAGAAGTACGGGCTGGTCTGGGTGTTCCTCGGCGACCTGCCGGAGGAAGAGCGCCCGCCGATCATCAGCATCCCCGAGTACGATGATCCGGGCTGGCGCAGCATCATCCTGCAGGCCGACTGGAAGATCGACTACAAGCGCTCGATCGAGAACACCATCGATCCCGCGCACAACGAGTTCACCCACCCGACCCATGGCTTCCTCGGGGTGCGCGAGGACTACGAGGTCAGGGACTTCACCCTCGAGGATGGTCCCTGGGGCGTGGGCTACCACAACCGCATGTTCGCCCCGCGGCTGGCGCAGAGCGACATGAGCAAGGCCTCGGGCCGCGACAAGGAGGCCTGGATCGACGGCGGCGTCGGCCACGTCGGCCCGCACTGCACCTGGGTGCAGATCGACGCTTCGGACTCCATGAAGCTGCACAACTACCTGCTGCACACGCCGATCCACGAGACGCTCGATCGCTGGTACCTGGTCGCCACGCGCAACAACCTGCTCGATGCGCGCTACGACACGACCTTCGCCGATCGCAGCGCCTTCATCGCCGGCCAGGACCAGTACGTGCTCGAGCCGCAGCGCCCGCGCATCACGCCGCGCAACAACGCGCACGAGTTCCTGGTGCCGGCCGACAAGGCCATCGCCCGCTATCGCGAGTACTGCCGGGAGTGGGAGGAGCGCGGCTGGCGCATCGACGTGCAGAAGTTCCGCAGCGAATACGACCGCGTCGCCTATGCGATCCCGAGCCCGGCGCGGCGCCAGCACAAGAGCTGGGTGCTGCCCGCGGTGCCGCTGCTGCCGGGGAAGGCCGCCACGGCCGCCGCGGCCCGCAAGGCCTGAGCGGCCAGGGGCCTCAGGGCGTGCGGGGCGGGCAGCCCTGGCGCTGCCAGCCGCCGAGGTAGCGTTCCCACTGCGAATCCACCAGTGGGAACGCGCCCGGCGCCAGTTGCACCAGCAGGTCGCGATTGAGGGCGGGATAGACCTGCGGGCCGCCTTCGCCGGGCCACTGGCGGGTCGCGTCGATGACGATCTTGCTCGACTTCGGCCGGTTCGGCGCACTCGGGTCCAGGGGCATGCCCATCATGTCCCTGAGGATCTCGGCCGCCGGGTAGGGCTGCCAGCGCGAGCCGACGGCATGCATGACGGCGCTGCGATCCAGGACATCGACATCCTGGTCCACGACCACGACGATCTTGGCGATACCGATGATCCGGGCGATCTGCCGGCCCGCCTCCAGGGCCTGCCCCGGCCTGGTCTTGTCGATGGCGACGAACGTCCAGCCGGTGGCCTCGACCGGTGAATGCAGCGCCACCAGTCCCGGCACCAGCTTCTTCAGGCGGTAAAGGGCGAACGCCTCCATCGGCGCGGTGCAGAAGCCGCGGGTGGCACCGGTGAACTGGTTGAGGATCCAGGGATCCCTGCGGTGGGTGACGCAGGTGACCCGCATCCAGAAGTTCTCTTCCTTGCGCAGGCCGAGGTAGCCGTACATCTCGCCGAAGGGGCCCTCGGGCTGCAGCGGTTCCTGCAACGGCACCTCACCCTCGATCACCATCTCCGCGCTGGCCGGGACCATGTGGTCGTTGGTCTCGGACTTCACGACCTCTACCGCCCGGCCCCGCAGGCCGCCGGTGATGGCGAGTTCGTCGTCACGGATGCCCTTGGTGAGCGCCGAGCCGCTCACCATCCACATCATCGGGTCCTGGCCGAGCACGATGGAAACCCTGGCGAGCTTCTCGCCCCGCTCGCGCTGCGCGGTGAACATCTTCCAGGCGCGCTGGCCGGGCTCCGGGTTGATGCCGATGGTGCGTGGCCCGCGCAGCTGGCAGCGGTAGGTGCCGAAGTTCATGCCCAGTTCCGGGTCCGCGGTGAATACGGAGCCAGTGGTGATGTAGCGGCCCGCATCGCCGGGATTGGACTGGATGAAGGCGAACCGCCCGAGGTCGATGGCGTCGCCCCGCAGGATGACCTCCTTGACCGGCGCGCGGCCGGCGTCGACCGGCAGCGGCGCGATCTCCGGCAGCCTGCCGCCATGCGCGTCGATGAGGCCGGCGACGTGGCCCAGTGCCAGGCGGTAGGTGTCGGCACCGGAGCTGCGCCTGCGCGGCTCGATGCCGAACAGCATGGTCTCGGTGTCCCAGTGGCCCTGGTGGTTGATCACCAGCGGGCCCCGGACCCAGCGGCCGCCGATCTTCACTTCGTCGACGATCACCGCCGGCGCGCCGTACCAGCCGAACTGGTCCGTGAGCCGGTAGGCCAGCGCGGTGATCTCGTAGGCGTCCTGGTCCATGCGGCCGATGCGCATCAGCAGGCCATGGTCGTCCAGCGCCTGTACCCAGTCGCGCAGCCCGACGTAGGGAAACAGGGGCTTGCCACCCGGGCCTGGGCCGGCGGCACGACCTGCGGCAGCCGGTGCGGCCTGCCGGGCCTGGTCGCCGAGTGCCGGCAGTGCGGTGGCCGAGGCGGTGAGCGCCGCGGCCGACGAGATCAGGGTGCGCCGGTCGAGGCGCGGATGGCGTTCGTCGTCGCGGTCTGGCATGGGGCTCTCTCCCGGTCGTCGTCCCCGTGGTCCCGCCGGCTGTTGGGCGGCCTCAGCCGACGTGGCGCTGGAGGAATTCGCGCGTGCGCTGCAGGGCCAGGGCGGCGCTCTCGGCGTGGAACTCGTGGCGCTCGTCGCAGTTGAAGCCGTGGCCCGCCTGGTCGTAGACGTAGAACGTGCCCTGCGGCCGCCCGGCCTCGATGGCCGCCACGGTCTCCGGCGGGATGTACGGGTCCAGCTTGCCGAAGTGATACATGACCGGGCATTTCGGCTGCAGTTCCAGCCAGGTGGCGGTGTGGCGGCCGTAGTAGGACACCGCGGCATCGATGTCGCACTCGCAGGCGGCCAGGTCGGCGAGTGCACCGCCCCAGCAGTAGCCGATGGCGCCGACACCGCCGGCGCCGCGTACGGCCTCCACCGCTGCGCGCATGTCGAGGATGGTGTTGGCGCGCTCCAGCGAGGCCATCACCTCGCGTGCGGCCCCGATCTGTTCGTAGGGCATGTCGACGCCCGGGCGCACGCGGTCGAACAGCGCCGGCGCGATGGCGAGGTAGCCGTCCGCGGCGAAGCGGTCGGCCACGCTGCGGATATGGTGGTTGACGCCGAAGATCTCCTGCAGCACCACCAGGCCACCACGTGGCTTGCTCTCGGGCTCGGCGAGCCAGGCAGTGAAGCGGTGGCCGTCGGATGCCTGCAGTTCGACTTGCCTGCCCATGGTGGAGCGCCTTTCCCCTGAAAACCGGCCTGGCGCCGATGTTACCGGATCAGCGCTCGACGATTGCGGTGACGCCCATGCCGCCCGCGGTGCAGACGGAGACCAGGCCGCGGCCGGAGCCGCGCCTGGCGAGCTGGCTGGCGAGCGCGCCGAGGATGCGCGCGCCGGTGGCGGCGAAGGGATGCCCCAGCGCGAGGCTGCCGCCCATGACGTTGAGCCGCTCGCGGTCGATCGCGCCGAGCGGCTGGTTGCGGCCGAGGCGTTCGCGGCAGAACTCCGCGCTCTCCCAGGCCTTCAGCGTGGCCAGCGCCTGGGCGGCGAAGGCCTCGTGGATCTCGTAGAGGTCGAAGTCCTGCAACGCCAGGCCGGCCTGCTGCAGCATGGTGGATACCGCGTAGGCGGGCGCCATCAGCAGGCCTTCGCCAGCGACGAAGTCCACCGCGGCCACCTGCCCGTAGCGCAGCCAGGCCAGCACCGGCAGGCCACGCTTCGCGGCCCATTCCTCGGAAGCGAGCAGCACGGCCGCCGCACCATCGGTGAGCGGCGTGCTGTTGCCGGCCGTCAGCGTGCCCTGGGGCCCGCGGTCGAAGACCGGCCGGAGCGCGGCGAGCTTCTCCAGCGTGGTGTCGCGGCGCAGGTTGTTGTCCTCGCGCACCCCGTTCCAGGGCATGACCAGCTCGGTGTGGAAGCCGCTGTCCCAGGCCCGCGCGGCGTTGCGGTGGCTGGCCAGCGCGAGTTCGTCCTGCGCCTGGCGGCTGATGCCCCAGGCCTTCGCGGTGATCTCGGTGCTCTCGCCCATGGAAAGCCCGGTACGCGGTTCCACCACGGTGGGCAGGTCCGGCCTGAAGTGGCGCGGTCGCAGGCCGAGCCAGGGGGCGAGACGCTCGCCCACGGTGCGCCCGCGGTGGCTGCGCAGCAGGATGCGCCGGTATTCGTCGGGATAGACGATCGGGGTGTCGCTGATGGTGTCGGTGCCGGCGGCGATGCCGGCATCGATCTGGCCCAGCGCGATCTTGTTGCCGATGAGGATCGCGGCCTCGAGGCTGGTGCCGCAGGCCCGCTGCAGGTCGAAGGCGGGAGTCTGCGGCGCCAGGCCGCTGCCGAGCACGCACTCGCGCGCGAGGTTCCAGTCTCGCGAGTGCTTCATCACCGCGCCGAGGGAGACGTCGCCGAGGCGTTCGCCGGCGAGCCGGTAGCGTTCCACCAGGCCCTGCAGGACCGCGGTCATCATGTCCTGGTTGGACGCTTCGGCGTAGCGCGTATGGGCGCGGCAGAACGGGATGCGCAGGCTGCCGACGATGGCAACCCGGCGGGTCGGCTGGTAGTGCATGCGGATGCCCTCCCTTGTGGAGTGCCGGAGCCTGGCCGGTGTCCGGCCTGTGTCCGGCCTGCTTCTGGCCGCCGCCGCTACTGGCCGAAGCTCGGGGCGTCGGCGGCGAGGTACGAATCCTCCTCGGGCGTGTTGCTGCGCCCGAGGACCCGGTTGCGGTGCGGGAAGCGCCCGAAGCGGGCGACGATGTCCCGGTGCAGTTCGGCGAACTGCGCGAAGGTCAGGAAGGTCTCGCGCAGCGTGTCGGAGACGCCCTCGGCCAGCGCATTGTAGATGCGCACCGACTTGTCCTGGACGCCGGCCGACTCCGCATGCTGCAACGGCATGAAGAAGAACACGCGCTGCACCGGAGAGAGCGTGCGGTACTCGTTGCCCATGGAGCCTTCGATGCAGAGCTTCAGCGCCCGCCTGTCGCCGGCGAATGCCATGGCGGTGCCGCGGTGGATGTTGCGGCAGAACTGGTCGAGCAGCAGGATCAGGGCCAGGCGCCCCTCGGCGCTGGCGGCCCAGCCGTCGAGCTCGCCGGCCAGCGCGCGTTCCACCAGCGGGCCGAACTCGGCGCGGATCTGCTGGTCGAGGGCCGGGTCGCTGCCGAACCAGCGCTCCATCCGGCTGTCGATCTGCGGCGCATCGAGCTCCGCGGCCGAGAACCAGAAGTCGAGGATCCGCTGGATCGCTTCATCCTGCATGGCGGGCAATCATCGCAGGCAGGCTCCGGCACGGCAACCACGACGTGCCGGTGAGGTCAGCGCAGCCAGCCGCGCAGCGCCCCGAGCTGCAGCAGCCCGGCGACGCTCAGCGCATCGGTGATGTCGCCGTTGCGCGCCATGCGGATTGCCTCGGTGACGGGCAGGCGGCGGATCTCGATCTTCTCGGTGGACTCGAACTCCGGCTCGCCCGCGCTCAGCCCCTCGGCGACGAACACGTAGCCTTCCTCGTCGGTCACCGAGTTGCTGGTATGGAGGAACAGGATCTGCTCCCAGCGCGTGGCACTGAGGCCCGTCTCCTCCTTCAGCTCGCGGCGTGCGGTGTCGAGCACGCTCGCCGGGTGCGGCGAGCCGCCCATGGGGATCTCCCAGGAGTAGCGCTTCAGGCAGTAGCGGTACTGGCCGACCAGCCAGGTATTGCCCGCGTCGTCGAGCGGGATGATGCCGACCGCCTTGCTGCGGAAGCTGACGCGCCCGTAGAGCGCCGGGTTGCCCGACGGATCCAGGCAGCGTTCCTCCCAGAGTTCGATCCAGGGATTGGCGTAGACCTGGCGCACGGAGAGGGTCGTCCAGGGATTCTCGTCTCTGTTCATGGCTGGTCGGCGCCGGGCCCGCGCCCCCCCTTGTCCTGGCCCTGTTCGGCGAAGCAGGCGGGATGATGACATGCGGGCCGCAGCGGCGCCGTTCGATCAGCCCGCGCCGCTGGCGCCGCAGCCGGCCAGGCGCCGGAACCACAGGTGCATGCCGATGCCCCGCGCCGCCATGAATGCGGTGAAGGCCAGCCACAGCGCATGGTTGCCGAGCGGCTGCGCCAGGTACCAGGCCGGCAGGAACACCAGCGCGGCCGAGGCCATCATCACCTGGCGCATCTGCGCGGACCAGGTCGCGCCGACGAACACGCCGTCGTAGAGGAAGCTCCAGGCCGACACCAGCGGCAGCAGTACCAGCCAGGGCAGGTAGTCGCGGGCTGCGGCGCGGATGGCCTCGATGCCGGTCAGCGCATCGATGATCAGGCCTCCGGACAGGCTGTAGGCGAGGGTGAAGGCGCCGGCCAGCAGCAGCGACCAGCGCAGGCCACGGGCCACGACCTGCAGGAGCCCGGTGCGGTCCGCGGCACCGACGGCCTTGCCGACCAGTGCCTCGGCCGCGTGGGCGATACCGTCGAGCGCATAGGAGGTGAAGTACTGGAAGTTGAGCAACAGGGCGTTGGCGGCCAGGATCACGGCGCCGTCGCGCGCGCCGCGGGCGGTGATGAAGGCGAAGACGAACATCAGCGACAGCGTGCGCAGCAGCAGGTCGGCATTGATGCCCGCGAGGCGCCGGTAGCTGCGCAGCTCGCCGAGCCAGGCCGGCTGCCAGCGCCCCGGGCAGCGGGCCAGTTCCCGCACCACGAATACCGCGCCCACGCCGAGGCCCGCCAGTTCGGCCAGCAGCGTTGCCAGCGCCACGCCGCGCACCTGCAGGCCGAGTCCGGTCACGAACGACACCGACAGCACCACGTTCACCAGGTTGGTGACCAGCACCAGCACCAGAGGGCCGCGCGCGTTCTGCATGCCGAGCAGCCAGCCGATGAGCACGAAGTTGGCGAGCGATGCCGGCGCGCTCCAGATGCGTATGCGGAAGTACTCGCCTGCCAGCGCGGCCACCTCCGGGCCCGGCCCGAGCACCGCCAGCCCCAGGTCGAGGATCCAGGCCTGCAGCGCGATCATCGCCAGGGCCAGCAGCAGGGCCATGGCCAGCGCCTGGCCCAGGGCCTGGCGCACGCCATCGCCACGGCCGGCGCCGAAGGCCTGCGCGGTGACGCCCGTGGTGCCCATGCGCAGGAAGTTCAGGCCCATGAACAGCACGCTGAACAGCGTCGCGCCGGCGGCGACCGCGGCGAGGTACCGGGGCTCGTCGAGATGGCCGACCACGGCCGTGTCCACCAGTCCCAGCAGCGGCGTGCTGACCGAGGAGAGGATCATCGGCGCAGCGATCCGCCAGAGGGCGCGGTCGCCGTATGCGGCCGGATCAGGCACGCAGGCCGGGATGCCGGCCTGCCGTGACCGGGGTCACGATGCCGGGTGTGAGTCCCGCTGGCGCCGGAACCGGCCGCAGCCCGGGCAGTCCAAGATGGCTCGTGGTGCAGGGCGTCATGCGCGGGACGCTAAGGCTTTCCCCGGTCATGGACAACCGTGGCCGGGGCGGGAAGTGCGGTCTGCCCGGTTGCCGGGAGCCCGTGAATCTGGGATAAGCTGGCCCGCCCCTGCGGGCCTAACACAGGAGTCGACGATGCTGATGAACGCTATGGTGAGGAAGGCCGGTCTGGCCGGGCTGGCGGGACTGATGGTCCTGGCGGGCGGCTGCGAGTACATGCAGACCACGGATCCCTATACCGGGCAGACCGAGGTCAACAAGACCACCAAGGGCGCCGCCATCGGTGCCGCCACGGGTGCCGCCATCGGGCTCATCACCGGCAACGATTCCGCCCAGCGCAAGAAGAAGGCGCTGATCTTCGGCGGTGTCGGTGCGCTGGCCGGTGGTGCCGTCGGCAACTACATGGACCGGCAGGATGCCGCGCTGCGGGCGAAGCTGCAGGGCACCGGCGTCAGCGTGACCCGGACCGGCCCGAGGGGCGAAAACATCACCCTCAACATGCCGGGCAACATCACCTTCGCGGTGAACAGCGGCGACATCAGCTCGTCGTTCTACCCGGTGCTGGATTCCGTGGCCCTGGTGCTGAAGGAATACGACAAGACCATGGTCGAGGTGGCCGGCCACACCGACAGCGACGGCAGCGACTCCTACAACCAGCTGCTGTCGGAGAAGCGCGCCAACAGCGTGGTCACCTACCTGACCTCGCGTGACCTGCGTGCCGACCGCTTCATCGCCGTCGGTGCCGGCGAGAGCCGGCCGATCGCCAGCAACGCCACGCCCGAGGGCAAGGCACAGAACCGGCGGGTGGAAATCACCATCGTGCCGCTGACGGCGAACTGAGCCTCAGCCCGCGACGGCAGTCCGCAGGGCGCGCATCGCCTGCTGCTCGATCTGGCGGACCCTCTCGGCTGAAATGCCGAAGCGGTCCGCCAGCTCCTGCAGCGTCGCCTTCTCCTCGGCCATCCAGCGTGCCTCGATGATGGCGCGGGCGCGCTCGTCGAGGCTGTCCAGTGCCTGGTGCAGCTGCCCGGCACTGCGTTCCTGCCAGTCCTCCTGCTCCAGCGCCAGCGCCGGATCCGCATCGGGCGCCGGGAGGTAGGTGGCCGGCGAGGCGGGGTTCTCCTCGCTGTCGGTCGGCACCGGATCGAAGACCAGGTCGTGGCCGGCGAGGCGCTGTTCCATCTCGGTCACCTCGCGTGCCGGCACGCCGAGGTCACGGGCGATGGCCTCGGTTTCATCACGCGTCAGCCAGCCGAGGCCGGCCTTGGCACGGCGCAGGTTGAAGAACAGCTTGCGCTGCGCCTTGGTGGTGGCGACGCGCACCAGGCGCCAGTTGCGCAGCACGTATTCGTGGATCTCGGCACGGATCCAGTGGACGGCGAAGGACACCAGCCGCACGCCGACGCCGGGGTCGAAGCGCTTCACGGCCTTCATCAGGCCGATGTTGCCTTCCTGGACCAGGTCGCCGAGCGGCAGGCCGTAGCCGGAATAGCCGCGGGCGATGTGCACCACGAAGCGCAGATGCGCCAGCACCAGCTCGCGGGCGGCGTCGAGGTCGCCCGTCTCGCGCAGGCGACGCGCCAGCAGCTGCTCTTCCTCGGCCGGCAGGACCGGGATGTTGTTGACCGCGTGGATGTAGGCATCGATGCTGCCGACCGGCCCGGCGAGGGCCAGCTGGCGTGACTGGCGGACGAGAGCGGCGTTCATGGGAACCGGGATCCTCCTTGCTGAAGTCATCCTAGCACTCGCCCGGTTTGAGTGCTAACGAGCGCCAAGGTTCCCGATCAGTTCAGTGCCGCACCATGACAGATCAATGACTTACACCTGCGGCTCGATGGCCGAGAGGTGGCGGCCCACGGCCAGCCAGGCACCGGCCCAGCCCGATAGCAGGCCGGCTCCCAGCACCAGCAGCGCCGTGCCGGGGGACAGGCCAAAGCCTGAAAAATCAACGCCATACAGCTGGAGCAGGCGCTCCAGGGGGCCGCGGAGCAGGAGCAGCATCGAGGCCAGCAGCAGCAGGGCCACGGCCCCGCCCAGCATCCCGTACCAGAAGCCGATGTAGAGGAATGGCCGGCGCACGAAGGCGTCGGTCGCGCCCAGCAGCTTCGAGACCTCGATCTCCTGGCGCCGGTTCTGGATGTCCAGCCGGATGGTGTTGCCGACGATGAAGATCACCGCCGCCACCAGCACCACGGCGGCGATCCAGATGCCGCGACGGACCAGGTCGAGGATGGCCGCCAGGCGCAGCAGCCACTGGGTGTCGAGCTGCACCAGGTCGACCTCGGGCTTCGCCGCCAGCTCGGCCTTCAGGGCATCGAGGTCCGCCGGCGCCGCCTCTGCAGCGGGGCGCACCACCAGCGTATGCGGCAGCGGGTTGCTTTTCAGCGCCTTCAGCGCCTCGCCGAAGGCCGGGTCGCGGCCGAACTCGGCCAGCGCCGCGTCGGCCTCGATCAGCCGTGCGTCCTGCACACCCGGGTGGCTGGCCAGCGCGCGCGCCAGGTTGCGTGCCACGGCGAGGTCGGTGCCCGGCTTCAGGTACACGGAGAAGTCGCGGATGCCGGACCAGCCACCGGCGAAGCTCTGGCCGCCCTGCACCAGCAGCTGCAGGCTGGCCGGCAGCGCCAGCGCGATGCCGATGACGCCGACGGTCAGCAGCGTCGCTACCGGCTGGCGGCTCAGCTGGCCGAGGGCGGCGAGCGCGTTCTGCAGGTGGCGGGTGAGGAATGTGCCCATCTGTCGCTACGCCTGGCCCGCCTGGCGCTGTGCCGGCGTGGCCGGCGCCGCGCCGCCGTCCTGGACCTGGCCATGGCTCAGCAGCACGTGCCGGCCACCGACGCGCCCGGCCAGCACCAGGTCGTGGGTGGCGATCACCATGGTCACGCCGACGTCATTGAAGCGGCGGAAGAGCTGCATGATTTCCAGCGACAGCTCGGCATCGAGGTTGCCGGTGGGTTCATCGGCGATCAGCAGCCGGGGCCGCGCCACCACCGCCCTGGCGATGCCGACCCGCTGCTGCTCGCCCGCCGACAGCGTCCGCGGCGCCTGGCGCTCCTTGTCGAGCAGGCCGACCTGGTCGAGCGCGGCGCGCACGCGCTTCTCGATCTCGCGCCGCGTGAGACCGGCGATGACCAGTGGCAGGGCGACGTTGTCGAAGGCCGAGCGCCCGTCGAGCAGCTTGTGGTCCTGGAACACCATGCCGATCTGGCGCCGGTAGGCGGGAATTTCCCGCGCCGGCAGGCGCCCGATGTTGCGCCCGTCCACCAGCAGCTGGCCGTGGGTCGGCCGCTCGACCAGCGCCAGCAGCTTGAGGATGGTGCTCTTGCCGGCTCCGGAATGGCCGGTGAGGAAGATCATCTCGCCCGGGCCGATGTCCAGCGAGACCTCGCGCAGCGCCTCGCGGCCGCCCTTGTAGAGCTTGGTGACCTTGTCGAGCCGGATCACGGCGCGGTGCCGGCCAGTGCCGCAGCGAACTGCCGCGCGTCGAAGACGTCGAGGTCGGCGGCATCCTCGCCGACACCCACGTAGCGGAATGGCACGTCGAGGCGATCGGCCAGCGTCAGCAGCACGCCGCCTTTGCCGCCGCCGTCGAGCTTGGTCATGCTGATGCCGGTCAGCCCCACGGCCTGGTGGAACTGCAGCGCCTGGCTGATGGCGTTCTGGCCGAGGCTGGCATCGAGCACCAGCATCTTCTCGTGGGGCGCGGCCGGATCGACGCGGCCGGCGACGCGTACCACCTTGGCGAGTTCCTGCATCAGGCCGGCCTGGTTCTGCAGGCGCCCGGCCGTGTCGGCCAGCACCACGTCGTAGCCGCGGGCAGTGGCCGCCTGCAGCGCATCGAAGACCACCGCCGCGGAATCCGCGCCCGGCTGCTGCGCCACCACCGGCACCGAGTTGCGCTCGCCCCAGGCCTGCAGCTGCTCGATGGCGGCCGCGCGGTAGGTGTCGCCGGCGGCCAGCATCACCCTGAGCCCCTCGTCGCGGTAGCGGCGGGCGAGCTTGCCGATGGTGGTGGTCTTGCCCGAGCCGTTCACGCCGATCATCAGCATCAGGAACGGCTTGCCGCCGCGCGGGATGACGAGCGGCTGCGCCCGCGGCTGCAGGATTTCCACCAGCGTGGCGGCCAGCGCGGCGCGCGCACCGGCCTCGTCGACGATGGCCTCGCGGCCGATGCGCCGGCGCAGCCCCTCGATGATGCGCTCGCTGGTCTCGATGCCGACGTCGGCCAGAAGCAGCTGGTCCTCGAGCTCGGCCAGCACCGCCGGGTCGAGCTTGCGTCCCGCCAGCCAGTCGAGCGCCACGCCGAGGCCGAGGCCGCGGTTGAGCTTCTGCTTCAGGCGCTGGAAAAACCCGGAGCGCGGGGCTCCACGGGCGGGGGTCGCATCGGTCATGCGCGGCATGTTAGCGGAAGCGGCGGGCAATGCAGAGGCGTGGCGCGTCGCCGGCGTTGCGCGGCGGCGCGCGGATTCTGCTACAACGTCGCGTCATCATGGCGCGCAGGGCAGTCAGGGGAACCAGCGGAGCCGCCGCGGGCGAGCCACCCGGGCAGGTCCGCATCATCGGTGGTGCCTGGCGTGGCCGGCGCCTGCCGGTGCTGGTCGCGCCCGGGCTGCGCCCGACGCCGGACCGCGTGCGCGAGACGCTGTTCAACTGGCTCGCGCCGGTGATCCCCGGAATGCGCTGCCTGGACCTCTATGCCGGCACGGGTGCGCTGGGCCTGGAAGCACTCTCCCGCGGTGCCGCCGAAGTCTGCTTCGTCGAGCGGCAGTTGCCGGTGGCGCGTGCCCTCGAACAGGCGCTGGCCCGGCTCGGCTGCGAATCGCCACGGGCCAGCGTGGTGGCGGCCGATGCCGCGCGCTTCCTCGGCGGCCGTCCGCGGCCGTTCGACCTCGTGTTCCTGGATCCGCCCTTCGGCGAAGCCGATCATGGCGAGTTGTGTACACTGCTCGACGGCGGCTGGCTGGCCGCTGGTGCGCGCGTGTACCTGGAGATGGCGCGCGACCAGCCCCTGCCACCGCTGCCGCCGGACTGGGTGGTCCTGCGGGAGAAGGCAGCGGGCCAGGTGCGCTTCGCGCTGGCCCAGCGACCCGCCAGTCCCTGAGGGAGCCACGAACGTGCCAGTCGGTGCCATGTATCCCGGGACCTTCGATCCCATCACCAACGGCCACCACGAGCTGGTGCGCCGCGCTGCCCGCATCTTCGACGAGGTGGTGGTCGCCGTGGCGGCCAGCCCGCACAAGGCGCCGATGTTCGCTCTCGAGGAGCGCATGCAGCTGGCCCGCGAGGCGCTCGCCGACCTGGGCAACGTGCGCGTCGACGGCTACACGGGACTCACGGTGGGCTACGCGAAGGCCCACGGGCTGCAGGTGGTGATCCGCGGGCTGCGCGCGGTGTCGGACTTCGAGTACGAGTTCCAGCTGGCGAGCATGAACCGCCACCTGGAGACCGGCGTGGAGACGGTCTTCATGACGCCGGCCGAGCAGTACACCTTCGTCTCCTCGACGCTGGTCCGCGAAGTGGCGGCACTCGGCGGCGACGTGACGGCATTCGTGCATCCGCGGGTGGCCGAAGCGCTGGGCCGCCGGTTCAGCAAGCGCTGAGGTTGCGCACGATGCAGCTGACAGGCCCGGAACCGCGGCCCATGAAGCTGCGTCAGCTGCTGCTCGCGGCGCTGGTCCTCGCCGCCTTCCTGCTCGCCGGCGCCGCGGGCGCCGCGACGCCGGCCCGGCCCGGCAAGGCCGCCATTGCGGCGGCGCATCCGCTGGCGATCGCCGCGGGCGAGGAAGTGCTGGCCGCCGGCGGCAACGCCTTCGATGCCGCGGTGGCCGTGAGCGCCGCACTCGCGGTGGTCGAGCCCAATGCCTCGGGCCTCGGGGGCGGCGGTTTCTGGCTGCTGCATGTCGCCCGCGACGCACGCGACGTCCTGGTCGATGGTCGCGAGACGGCGCCTGCCGCCGCCACCGCGAACATGTACCTCGACGCTGCCGGCAACGTCATTCCGGGTGCCAGCCTCGATGGCCCGCTCGCCGCCGGCATCCCGGGCGAGCCGGCGGCGCTGGTCCACATCGCCAGGCACTACGGTCGCCTGCCGCTCGCGCGCAGTCTCGCGCCGGCCATCCGCCTGGCCGAGGAGGGGATCGCCATCGATGCCGGCCTGCAGGCCGGCCTGCGTTTCCGGCGCAAGGCCATGGAGAAGTCGCCGGCAATGATGGCGGTGTTCTTTCCGGATGGCGCAGCGCCGGCGACCGGCGCGCGCCTGCGCCAGCCGGACCTGGCGCTGACGCTGCGCCGGCTGGCCTCCGGTGGCTTCGACGGTTTCTACCGCGGCCCCACTGCGGCGGCGCTGGTGGAGGGCGTGCGCGCCGGCGGCGGCATCTGGTCGGCCGCCGATCTGGCGGACTACAGGGTCATCGAGCGCGAGCCGGTGCGCGCCAGCTACCGCGGCGTGCAGATCATTGCCGCGCCGCTGCCCTCGGCCGGCGGCATCGGCCTGGTGGACATGCTCAACATCCTCTCGGGCTGGGATCTCGGCCGCTTCGATGGCGCCACGCGCAAGCACCTCATCATCGAGTCCATGCGCCGCGCCTACCGTGACCGCAGCGCCTGGCTCGGGGACCCGGCATTCAGCGCCGTGCCGGTGGCGCAGCTGCTGAGCCCGTTCTATGCGGCCGGCCAGCGCGCCTCCATCCGGCTCGACCGCGCCACCCCCAGCGAGCTGCTGCCCGCGGCCAGGACCGACGGCAGCGAAGGCAACGACACCACGCATTTCTCCATCCTCGATGCCGATGGCAACCGGGTCGCGGGCACGCTGTCCATCAACACCTGGTATGGCGCGGCGTTCATGCCGCCCGGCACCGGCGTCATCCTCAACAACGAGATGGATGACTTCACGGTGAAGCCGGGTACGGGCAACGCCTACGAACTGCAGGGCGCCACCGCCAACGCCATCGCGCCGGGCAAGCGCATGCTCTCGAGCATGACGCCGACCTTCCTCGAGTCCAGCCGCGGCGTGGCCATCCTCGGCACGCCGGGCGGCAGCCGCATCATCACCATGGTGCTGCTGGCCACTCTGGACTGGATCGATGGCCATGACGCGCATTCGATGACGGCGCTGCGGCGCTACCACCACCAGTTCCTGCCGGACGTGGTGACCTACGAGCCCGGGGCCTTCAGCGACGAGGAGATCCGCGCGCTGGAGGCCATGGGCCACCGCCTCAAGGCCAGCGGCCGGGACTACGGCAACATGAACGTCGTCACCTGGGACTACGCGAGCGGGAAGGTGCAGGCGGCGGGCGATCCGCGCCGCGAGGGCGAGGCCCAGGTCTACTGACGCCGCCCCGGGGCTGGCAGCGCGGGCAGAAGAACGTCGAGCGCTGGCCCTGCCGGAACTGGCGGATCGGCGTGCCGCAGCTGCCGCAGGGCTCGCCGGCCCGGTCGTAGACGCGCAGTTCCTGCGCGAAATACCCGGGCTCGCCGCTACTGCCATGGAAGTCCCGCAGCGTCGTGCCGCCGAGTGCCAGCGCCTCGCCGAGCACCTCGCGCACGGCGCCCGCCAGCCGCTCCATGCCTGCGAGCGGGATGCGCTGCGCCGCGCGGCTGGGGTGCAGGCCGGCGCGGAACAGCGCCTCGCTCGCATAGATGTTGCCGACACCGACGACGATCGCCGCATTCATGATGAATGGCTTGATGGCCAGGCGCCGCCCGCGCGCACGATCATGCAGGTAGCTGCCGCTGAACGCCGCCTCCAGCGGCTCGGGGCCGAGATGCGCGAGCAGCGGATGCGCCTGCGCTTCGCTGCCCGCCCAGAGCAGCGAGCCGAAGCGGCGCGGATCGTGGAAACGGATGCAGTGCCCGCCATCGAGCAGGATGTCGAAGTGGTCGTGCCGGCCGGGAGCCTGCTGCTGCTCCAGCACGCGCAGGCTCCCGGACATGCCCAGGTGCAGCAGCGCCGTGCCCTGCGAGGTCTCCAGCAACAGGTACTTGCCGCGCCGGCCGACACGCTGGACTCGGGCGCCGGCCAGCCTTGCCCCGAGCCGCGGCGGGATCGGCCAGCGCAGGCGCCGTTCGCGCACCACCAGCTGGCGGATGCGCCGGCCTTCCATCCAGGGCGCGATGCCGCGGCGTGTGGTCTCGACCTCCGGCAGCTCAGGCATGTGCTGCCTTCGGCACAGCAGGCAATGCGCTGCGGCAAGTTGGGACTGGCCGGGCCCGGCGCCGTGAAGGCTGCCTTGGTCGCCGCGCGGGCCATCCGCTATAGTGGCCCGCAGCCAACACCATGGACGGGCGATCGGGATGCTTCAATTCCTTGCTGATCATATAGATGGCCTGCTGGGCCTCGGCTTCTGGGGCAAGGCGGCGATGGCCTTCGTCGCCGTCCACATCTCGATGGCCGCTGTCACGCTGTACCTGCACCGCGACCAGGCGCATCGCGCCATCGACCTGCATCCGGCCATCCGCCACTTCTTCCGCCTGTGGATCTGGCTGACTTCGGGCATGGTGACACGCGAATGGGTGGCGGTGCACCGCAAGCACCACGCCTTCTGCGAAACCCGCGACGATCCCCACAGCCCTGTCGTGTACGGGCTGCGCACCATCCTGCTGCGCGGCGCCGAGGTGTATCGCCTCGAGACAGCCAGGCAGGAAACGCTCGAGAAGTACGGGCGCGGCTGTCCGGATGACTGGCTGGAGCGCCACGTCTACCGTCACGGCCTCGTTGGCGTCTGGCTGATGCTCGGTATCGACGTGCTGCTGTTCGGTGCCGGCGGCATCACCCTGTTCGCCGTGCAGATGGTGGCCATGCCGTTTTTCGCGGCCGGCGTCATCAACGGCGTCGGCCACGCCATCGGCTACCGCAACTTCGAAACCGAGGATGCTTCCACCAACCTGGTGCCGTTCGGGGTGCTGATCGGCGGCGAGGAGCTGCACAACAACCACCACGCCTTCCCCACCTCGGCACGGTTCTCGCTGCGCTCCGGTGAATTCGACATCGGCTGGTTCTACATCCGCGCGCTGGCGGCGCTGGGCCTGTGCCGCATCGGCCGCCTGGCGCCGGTGCCGCATTTCGCGGCTGCGCCGCGCCCGGTGGACGTGGACACCCTGCGCGCCGTCATGCAGAACCGCATGCATGTGCTGCGTGACTACAGCCGCCGCGTGGTGCTGCCGGTGCTGCGCATGGAGCGCCGCTCGCGGCGCGGCGACGTGCTGCTGCGCTCGGCCGGTCGCCTGCTGACCCGCTGGCCCGGCCTGATGGACGAGCCGGCACGCCAGCGCCTGGCGCGCATCCTGGCCAGCAGCCCGGTGCTGCACACGGTGGACCAGTACCGCCAGCAGCTGATGCGCGTATGGCAGCAGGCCAACGTCTCCAACGAACGGCTGGTGGTCGAGCTGCGCGAGTGGTGCGCGCGGGCCGAGGCGAGCGGCATCGCCGTGCTCGAGGACTTCTCGGCGCGGCTGCGGGAGTACATCCCGCAGCCGCAGCCCCAGCTGCGACCGGTTCCGGCCTGAGGCCGGCGCCGCCCGGGGACGAAAAAAAACCGCCTTCCGGCGGTTTTTTTCTACTTGATCTTGGCTTCCTTGTACTTCACGTACTTGCGGACCACGGGGTCGAACTTGTTGACCTCCATCTTGTCCGGATGCAGCCGCTTGTTCTTGGTGGTGGTGTAGTAGTGGCCGGTGTCGGCGGTGGACACGAGCTTGATCTTGTCGCGCTTGCTTGCCATGGCTGCTGCCCTCAGACCTTCTCGCCGCGGGCGCGCAGGTCGGCCACGACCTTCTCGAGCCCGACCTTGTCGATGGTGCGCAGGCCACGCGTGGACACCCGCAGGCGCACGAAGCGCTTCTCGCTCTCCAGCCAGAAGCGGTGGGTGTGGAGGTTCGGCAGCCAGCGGCGCCGGCTCTTGTTGTTGGCGTGGGAAACCGTGTTCCCGTAGGACGGCCGCTTGCCGGTGACCTGGCAGACGCGCGACATGACGAACCTCTGTCGAATCAGGTGGTTGAATCGCCCGCTCGGGGCGAAAGGCCGGCTATTAAACCAGCCGGCCGCCATTCAGGCAACCCCTTACAGCATGCCGCGGCTGGCGAGCGAGGTGCAGACGCCATCGCCGATGACGAAGTGGTCGAGCAGCCGCACATCGATCAGTTCCAGGGCCCCGCGGATGCGCCGGGTGATCAGCTGGTCGGCCTCGCTGGGCTCGGCCACCCCGGAGGGGTGGTTGTGGGCCAGGATCACGGCCGCCGCGTTCCGGCGCAGCACCTGGCGCACGACCTCCCGGGGGTACACCGTGGTGTTGTCGATAGTTCCATGGAAAAGCTCCTCAAAAGCCAGGACCCGGTGGCGATTGTCGAGGAACAGGCAGCAAAACACCTCCTGCGGCCGGTCCCGCAGGCGGGCCAGCAGGAACTCGCGGCTGTCGGCCGGGGAGCGGATGGCCCGGCCCGGTGCCAGCTTCTGCTGCAGGTAGCGACAGCAGCACTCGCGCACCGCCACGAGGGCGGCTGCCTTGCCCGGCCCGACCCCGTGCAGGCCCTGCAGGTCTTCCAGGCTGGCGTTGAGTACCCCGCGGATGCCGCCGAAGGTGGCGAGCAGGCTGCGGGCCAGCTCCAGCGCCGAGGCCCCGCGCACGCCGCGGCCGAGCATCACCGCCAGCAGCTCGGCATCCGACAGCTGGGTCGGCCCGGCACCGCGCAGGCGTTCGCGGGGCCGCTCGCCGGGCGGCCAGTCCTTGATCGATCGCGTTTCCATGGCCGGCCATTCTCCGGGTTGCCGCGGGCGCGACCCAAGTCACGAAACTGCCCGCAGCAGGGACAAAGCGATCCACCCGGCGGGGCGATTCTTGTACGCTAGTTGCATGAGCCTGCTGGCCGGCAAGAAGATCCTCCTCGGCGTCTCGGGTGGCATCGCCGCCTACAAGAGCCCGGATCTCGTGCGCCGCCTGCGTGACCAGGGTGCCGAGGTACGCGTGGTCATGACCCGCAGCGCCGCCTGCATGGTCGCGCCCACGGTGTTCCAGGCCGTGTCCGGCCAGCCGGTGCGCCAGGACCTCTGGGATGCGCAGGCCGAGGCCGCCATGGGCCACATCGAACTCGCGCGCTGGGCGGACTACGTGGTCATCGCCCCGGCCACGGCGCATGTGATGGCCGAGCTCGCCGCCGGCCTCGCCCCCGACCTGCTGACCACCCTGTGCCTGGCGACCAGCGCACCGCTGCTGCTGGCGCCAGCCATGAACCACGTCATGTGGGCGCATCCGGCGACGCGTGACAACCGTACGCTGCTCGCCGCGCGCGGCGTGCGTTTCATCGGCCCCGCCGAGGGCGCGCAGGCCTGCGGCGAGAGCGGCCCGGGCCGCATGAGCGAACCGGCGGAGATCGTCGCGGCGCTGGTCTCCCTGGCCGGCATGGCGAACGGCTCGCTGGCCGGCAGGCGCGTGCTGGTGACGGCGGGCCCGACGCGCGAGCCCATCGATCCGGTGCGGTTCATCAGCAACCGCAGCTCCGGCAAGATGGGCTTCGCCGTGGCGCAGGCCGCGGCCGAGGCTGGTGCCCGGGTAACGCTGGTTGCCGGGCCGGTGCAGATCACGACGCCACCGGGCGTGGAACGCGTCGACGTGGAGTCTGCGGCCGAGATGCACGAGGCGACGCTGGCGCGCGCCGCGCAGGCGGACATCTACATCGGCGCCGCCGCGGTGTCCGACTATCGCCCGGAGCAGGCTGCCGGGCAGAAGATCAAGAAGAAGGCGGCGACGCTGGACCTGCACCTGGTGAAATGCGCCGATGTGCTGGCCGCGGTCGCCGCGCTGGCGCAGGGACGGCCGTTCACCGTCGGCTTCGCCGCCGAGACCGAGAAGCTCGAGGAGCATGCGCTGGACAAGCTGCAGCGCAAGGGCCTGGACATGATCGTCGCCAACCTGGTCGGCAACCAGCTCGGCTTCGACCGCGACGACAACAGCGCGGTGCTGCTCTGGCCCGGCGGGCGCGAGGAAATCGCGCAGACCTCCAAGCTGGAGCTGGCGCGGCGCATCGTCGCCGCCATCGCCCAGCGCCTCGCCGGCACCGCGGCCGGCGTCACGCCCATCCGCCGGCCCCGCCTGTCGTGAGTGCCCGCCCGCGGGTCCAGCTGCGGATCCTCGATCCGCGCCTCGGTGGTGAATTCCCGCTGCCGGACTACGCCACCGCGGGTTCGGCAGGCATCGACCTGCGCGCCTGCGTGGCGGAGAACCTGCTGCTCGAGCCCGGGGCCACGACGCTGGTGCCCACGGGGATGGCCGTGCACATGGCCGATCCGGGTCTGGCGGCGCTGATCCTGCCGCGCTCGGGGCTCGGCCACAAGCATGGCATCGTGCTCGGCAACCTGGTCGGCCTGATCGACTCGGACTACCAGGGGCAGGTCATGGTTTCGGTGTGGAACCGCGGCCGCGAGGCTTTCATCATCGAGCCGGGCGCGCGCCTGGCGCAGATGGTCTTCGTGCCGGTGCTGCAGGCGCAGTTCGAGGTGGTCGCGGAATTCACCGCCAGCGAGCGTGGAGCGGGCGGCTTCGGCCATACCGGCCAGCGCTGATACCTGCCGGAGGCATCCGGCAGCGGTGCCTCACTCCTGCGGCGCTGCGGCCTTCAGTTCCTTGAAGCGGCTGATGTCGGCGGTGAACTGGCCGACCACGTCCGCCTTGCGGTTCCTGGTGTCTGCCAGGTTCTTCTCGTACAGCATGATGGAGTCCATGGTGGTCGAGAGTTCCCTGGCCAGCCGCTGGTCGATGGGCGGCGCCTGCGGGTCGGGACTGTAGGGCTTGAAGCCGGCGGCCTCGGCCTGCAGCTTCTGCAGGATGTCGCGCAGGCCCTGCAGGTAGTTCTCGGTCACCTTGATCTGGGTATCGATGAGCTCGATGCGCCGGTCGCGCAGCGCTTCGATCTCCTCCACCGACAGGTAGGTGTCGAGCAGCACCTGGTCGCGGCGCGCGGCGAGGATAGCCTTCTGGCGTTCCTGCTCGGCCTTCTTCGCAGCGGCCTTGTCCGCCGCGATCTGCTCGGCACTGCGCTTGCCGCCCTCGGTGCTGACCGGCACGCCGTAGTCGTTCAGCACCTGCTTCTCGCTGGTGGCGTACTCGGGCGGCACGCTGTCGCCGAAATGCACCACGCCATCCTTGTCCACCCAGCGATAGGTCTTGGTTTCGCCCGACGGCTTGGCCGCCGGCCGCCTGGCCGGGGAGGTGGCGGAGTACGTGCTGGCGATGGGAATGAGGACCGCGAGAGCCGCGGCCGCGAGCCTGCCTGCTGTACGGTTCATGACTGTGCGCCCGACCGGGCAACCCCGCCCGGCAACTGGCAGATTATCCCGCCGGCCGCCGCCCTGGAACAGTGACCCAGGTCCGGAATCACCGGCGCTGCGCCCGGGTCCCGGGCGCGCTGTGCGCTGCTGCTCAGCCGCGGACGCCGTAGCGCTGGCGGTAGTCGGCCACCAGCGTCAGGTGCTGGCCGAAGGCACTGCTGCCCTCGAGGTGCTCCACGAGGTCGTCCAGGCCGATGATGCTGGTGACCTTCACGCCGTAGTTGGCTTCCACTTCCTGCACCGCGGAAGCCGTGCCGCTGCCGCGCTCCTGGCGGTCCAGGGCGATCAGCACCCCGGCCGGCTCGCCGCCGGCGGCGCGGATCACGTCCACGGACTCGCGGATGGCGGTGCCCGCGGTGATGACGTCGTCGACGATCAGCACGCGCCCGCCCATGGGCGCGCCGACGATCAGCCCGCCCTCGCCGTGGTCCTTGATCTCCTTGCGGTTGAAGCAGAAGGGCAGGTCCAGGCCATGGTGCTCGGCGAGCGCCGCGGCGGTCAGCGTCACCAGCGGGATGCCCTTGTAGGCCGGGCCGAACAACAGGTCGAACCCGATGCCGGACTCGCGCGCGGCGGCGGCGTAGTAGCGGCCGAGCTTGGCGACCGCATAGCCGGTGTTGAACACCCCGGAGTTGAAGAAGTACGGGCTGATGCGCCCCGACTTGAGCTTGAACTGGCCGAACCTGAGTGCGCCGATCTCCAGCGCCAGCTCGATGAACTCCGTCTTGTAAGCGCGCATGCCGCAGTCCCCGGCGCCCGCGGCGCCTTCTGGTAGAGTATCGCATGGCGGGCGGCATCGCGATCACGGCATGCGCATCATCACCCTGAACGTCAACGGCATCCGCGCGGCGGCCCGCAAGGGCCTGTTCGAATGGCTGCCGCGGCAGCGCGCCGACGTCGTCTGCCTGCAGGAGATCAAGGCCGGGCCGGAGCAGCTGGCGGAACCGCCGTTCACCTCGAAGTCCTTCTATGCCTACTACGAGCCGGCGGTGAAGAAGGGCTACTCCGGGGTGGCGCTGCTCACCCGCGAGCACCCCGATGGCCTGGTGCGCGGCTTCGGCACGCCGGAGTTCGACCACGAGGGCCGCTACCTCGAGGTGCGCTTCGGTGACCTGAGCATCGTCTCGCTCTACGTGCCCTCGGGTTCCGCGGGCGAGCACCGCCAGCAGTCCAAGTTCCGCTTCATGAAGGCGTTCATGGAGCACCTGCGCCGCATCCGCAGGGATGGCCGGCGCTACGTCATCTGCGGCGACTGGAACATCGCCCACCGGGAGATCGACCTGAAGAACTGGCGCGCCAACCAGAAGAACTCGGGATTCCTGCCGGAGGAGCGCGCCTGGATGGACGCGGTGCTGGGCGAGGTCGGCCTGAAGGACGCCTTCCGCCTCGTCGATGACCGGCCCGAGCAGTACACCTGGTGGTCCAACCGCGGGCAGGCCTGGGCGAAGAACGTCGGCTGGCGCATCGACTACCAGCTGGTGTCGCCGGAACTCGCCAGCCGCGTCGAGGACGCCGGCATCTACAAGCGCAAGCGCTTCTCCGACCACGCGCCGCTCATCATGGATTACCGCCTGGATGCCGGCTGAACCCGCGGCCGGGGACGCGGCCCCGCGCTCCGGGCTCGGCGTCTACCTGCACCGCCGCGTGCTGGCGATGCTGTTCCTCGGCTTCTCCGCCGGCCTGCCGTTCCCGCTGGTGTTCGCCACGCTCTCGGCCTGGCTCGCCACGGCCGGGGTGCAGAAGTCCAGCATCGGCATGTTCGCCTGGGTCGGCATGACCTACTCGCTGAAGTTCCTCTGGGCGCCGCTGGTGGACCGCATTCCGCTGCCGGGCATCGGCGCCTGGCTGGGCCGGCGGCGCAGCTGGATGCTGCTGGCGCAGGCCGGCGTGGCGGCGGCGCTGATGGGCCTCGCCGGGGTGGATCCCGCCGGCGACCTGCTGCGCGTCGCCTGGCTGTCGGTGGCGGTGGCGTTCTGCTCGGCAACGCAGGACATCGCCATCGACGCCTGGCGCATCGAGGCGGTGGCGCAGCGCCTGCAGGGCGCCATGGCGGCGGCCTACCAGTTCGGCTACCGGCTGGCGATGCTGGCGGCCGGGGCGGGCGCGCTGTTCATCGCCGACTTCCTGTCCTGGCCGGCCGCGTACCACGCCATGGCGGCGCTGATGCTGGTGGGCGTGGTGACGGTGTTCATCATCGAGGAGCCGCCGCGCGAGCCTGCCGCCGACGGCAGCGTGGCCGCGGGGCTGTCCCCGGCCCGGCGGCTGCGCGACTGGTTCGCCTCCGCCGTGGTCGGCCCGTTCGCGGACTTCTTCCGCCGCAACGGCGCCTGGGGCCTGGTGCTGCTCGGCTTCATCGCCTGCTACCGCATCAGCGATCTGATCCTCGGCGTCATGGCCAACCCCTTCTACATCAGCATCGGCTTCTCGCTGTCGCAGATCGCCACCATCGCCAAGGTGTTCGGCTTCGCGCTGACGCTGGCCGGCGCGGCGCTCGGCGGCGTGGCGGTGGCGCGCTGGGGTGCGGTGCGGCCGCTGGTGGCCGGGGCGATCCTGGTGGCGACCACCAACATGCTGTTCGCCGTGCTGGCCTGGCATGGCCAGCCGGACCTGCGCTTCCTGATGATGACCATCTCGGCGGACAACCTGGCGGCGGGCTTCGCCGGCACGGTGTTCATCGCCTACCTGTCGAGCCTGACGAGCGTGTCCTACACCGCGACCCAGTACGCGCTGTTCTCCGCGCTGATGACGGTGCTCGGCAACTTCATCGGCGGATTCTCCGGCATGGTGGTCGAAGCCAGCGACTGGGTCAGCTTCTTCCTCTACGCCTCGGCGATGGGCCTGCCGGCCATCCTGCTGTCGATGCTGGTGGCGCGCCGGGCGCGCGCCGCCTAGGCGGCGCGCCTAGTCCTGGCGGTCGAGGTACTCGAGGGGATCGTCGAAGTTTTCTTCCGGCCTGTCCTGCAGGTCCTCGAACTCTTCCTCGTCCACGTCCACCGACCCGGTCCAGTCGTCCGGCGCCTCGGTTTCCTCGATCTCCATCTCCTGCCAGGAGTCGAAGTCGATCTCCTCGATGGTGCCGTCGTAGTACTGGATCTCCACCGTGCCATCAGCCCTGTCCAGGGCGACGACCTCGAAGCGGTCACCGTTCTCCTGCTTGTACCAGTTGCCCACGACCGGGGGTATTTCCGTCATCGTTCTTGTTCCCAATGTGGCTGCTGCGGTGGGGATCACCGCCCGGGCACGACTCATTTATAACTCAGCCCGCAGGCCGGGTCGAGCGCTGCCAGGCGCGCTCCCAGACCTCGTGGCCCAGGCGCTCGCCGCGGCGCTCGAAGCGGGTGCGCGGGCGCGACGCCGCCGGCAGCGGCGGTTGCGCGAATGCCGGCTCGCCAGCCACCACGGCCTCGATATGCTCCGCGTAGGGCGCCCAGTCGGTGGCGACGTGGAATATCCCGCCCGGCGCGAGCTTGCGCGTCACCAGCCGCGCGAAGGCGGGCTGCACCAGGCGCCGCTTGTGGTGGCGCTTCTTCGGCCAGGGATCGGGGAAGAACAGCTGCAGGCGCGCGAGGCTGGCGTCGGCCAGCTGCAGCGCCAGCACCTCTACTGCATCGTGGCGGATGAAGCGCAGGTTGCGCAGGCCGAGCCGTTCGGCGAGCAGCAGCGCATGGCCGACGCCGGGCTCGTGCACCTCGACGCCGATGAAATCGCGCTCCGGCTCCGCGGCCGCCATGGCCGCCAGCAGTTCGCCGTCACCGAAGCCGATCTCCATGACCAGCGGCGCCTCGCGGCCGAAGACCTGGCGTGGGTCGAGCGGCCGGGGCGCGAACTCCAGGCCGTAGCGCGGCCAGAGCTCCTGCAGTGCCCGCCGCTGGGCCACGGTGATGCGCCCGGCGCGCAGGGTGTAGCTGCGGATCGCGCGGTGGCCCGGAGGCGGCCCGGCCTCGATGTCCGGTGGCGCAGTCATGCTGGATGCGGGTGGCGTTCGCCGGTTGCGGGGAGGCGCACAGATTAGCCTGCCGCTGCATCCTGGGACAGTGTCGTCGCCCGGTGTCCCAGCGCGGCCGGTTGCGGCCTTCCCGGCTTGCTGCACCGAGCGGCGGACACTTAAACTCCGCGGCATTGCGGGTGTAGTTCAATGGTAGAACTGTAGCTTCCCAAGCTACTAACGTGGGTTCGATTCCCATCACCCGCTCCACTTTCCGCAAGGCCCCCGACGGGGCCTTTTCTCCGCAGTGAACGAGACCGGCATGGACGAGAAACAACGCAACAAGATCCTGCTCCTGCTATTCGTCGGCGTGCTCATGGGCGCGCTCGACATCGCCATCATCGGGCCGGCCTTCCCGGCCATCCAGGAGGAGTTCGGCGTCACCAGCCGCCAGCTGGCCTGGATCTCCAACCTGTACATCCTCACCAGCCTGATCAGCACGCCGCTGATGGCGAAGCTGTCGGACCGTTTCGGCCGGCGCATCATCTACATGATCGGCGCGCTGCTGTTCGGCACCGGTTCGCTCATCGTCGCCGGCGCTTCCAGCTACGACATGCTGCTGGCCGGGCGCGCGGTGCAGGCCTGCGGTGGCGGCGCCATCCTGCCGGTGGCCGCGGCGGTGATCGGCGACACCTTCCCGCCGGAGAAGCGCGGCAGTGCGCTCGGGCTGATCGGCGCGGTGTTCGGCATGGCCTTCCTGGTCGGGCCGCTGGTGGCGATCCTGATCCTCAAGTTCGGCACCTGGCACTGGCTGTTCCTGATCAACCTGCCGATCGCGGCCGGGCTGATCATCGGCGCCATGCGCCTGCTGCCGGCAATCCGGCCGGCGGTGCCCAAGCCCTTCGACTTCCCCGGCATGCTGCTGCTGGCGGTCATCCTCGGCTCGCTCGCACTCGGCATCACCGGGCTCGACCAGAACGAGCCCTGGCTCGGCCTGCTGCACCCGCGCATCGGCGGCCTGATCATGCTGTCGCTGGTGCTGATGCCGCTGTTCTGGCGCATGGAGAAGGCCGCCGGCGACCCGGTGCTGCAGACCCGCATGTTCCAGTCGCGGCAGATGAACATCGCCGGCCTCATCGCAGTGTGCACCGGCGTGTCGGAGACCAGCGGCATCTTCCTGCCGACCTTCGCGGTGGCCTCGTTCAACATGGAGCCGTACGAGGCGACGCTCTGGCTGCTGCCCACGGTCGTGGCGCTGATCATCGGCTCGCCGGTGGCCGGCCGCATGCTCGACCGCGTCGGCTCCAAGCTCGTCATCCAGGGTGGCCTGCTGCTGACGGCGCTCGGCTACTTCGTGTTCGCGCTGCTCGGCACCGACATCGTCTGGTTCGTGGTCGCCCAGGTGCTCTCCGGCTTCGGCCTCTCCTCGCTGCTCGGCGCGCCGCTGCGCTACGTGGTGCTGAGCGAGGCGGGCGAGGCGCAGCGTGCCGCTGCCCAGGGGCTGCTGTCGGTGGTGCTGTCCATCGGCCAGATCACCGGCACGGCGTACGTCGGCGCGGTGGCCGCCTCGCATGCCGGCACGCCGGGCGGCTTCCAGCAGGCCTTCCTCGCCATCGGCCTGCTGCTGGTCGGGGCGCTACTGCTGTCGGGCGCATTGAAGAACCGGGCGGCGGAGCAGGCCGCCACGGCGGCCGCCAGCGGCTGAGCCGCCGCGCGGGGATCTGTCGCCGGGTATCAGCCCGCGGCGGGGAACTGGTACAGGTTGCGCAGTTCGCGGGGCGCTGACGCCGGCGGTAGCGGCCTCCAGCTGAAGCGGAAGACGGTGCCACGGCCGTCGGGGCCGGCGCCGAACCAGACGCGGCCACCCTGGCCCTCGACGATGCGCTTGACGATGGCGAGGCCCATGCCGCTGCCTTCGACGCCCGCACGCCTGCCGGCGGTCTGGAACATCTGGAACACCCGGTCGGCGAAGTCGGCCGGGATCCCGGCGCCGTCGTCCTCCACCGCGAACACCAGCTCGCCGTCGCAGCGTTCCGCCCGCACGCGCACCAGGCCCTCGCTGCCCGGGTGGTGCTTGATGGCGTTGCCGACCAGGTTGCGCAGCACCTGCTCCAGCGGTGCCCGCCAGGTGCGCAGCACCGGCAGCGAGGCGTCGGCTTCCACGCGCATCCCGGGTGGCGGTGCGAGCAGCAGGCCGATGTCGGCCACCAGCTGCCGGCTGTCCACCTCGCTGGCCTCGCTCGTCGCGTGGCCCGCCCGCGCGTAGGCGAGCAGGTCATCGAGCAGCTGGTGCAGGCGGCCGCTGCGCTGGGCGAGCTGCGCCAGGGTCTCCTGCACCTCCCTGCTGTCGTGGCCGGCGAGGTCCTCGCGCAGCCAGGCCACCAGCGCCTCGATGGCGCGCAGCGGTGCCTTCAGGTCGTGCGAGGCCGCGTAGGCGAACTGCTCGAGGTCGCGATTGGAGCGCGACAGCTCCCGGGTGCGTTCCTGCAGGGACTGCTCGACGCGGCGCAGTTCGGTGATGTCCAGGCCGATGGCCATGAAGCCGCGCACCTCGCCGCCGGCGCCGCGGTCGGGCTGGTAGCTGATGGCGTAGTGGCGCAGCTCGCCGTCGGGCATGCGCCGCGCATCCTCGAAGCTGTGGACGTTGCCGGCGAGCACGGCATCGTAGATGGGCCGCTGCTCGCGGAAGCGCGCCGCCCCGGTCAGCTCCGCCAGCGGGCGGCCGATGAGTTCGCGACGGTCGGTGCCGAGGTGCTCGATGTAGCGGTCGCTGAGGAAGCGCACCACGAAACCGCGGTCCATGTAGCAGAACAGTCCCGGGAAGCTGTCCGCCAGCGCCTGCAGGCGCAGCTCCGTGGCATGCAGGCTGTCCTCCAGCTGCCGGCGCTCGCTGATGTCGATGCACACGCCCTGCACCACGACCGGATCGCCGGGCTGGCCGGGATGCAGCCGGCCGCGGGCACTGATCCAGCGAATGGAGCCATCGCGGCGCAGGATGCGGTACTCGATGCTGAAGCTGGCCTCGCCGGCCATCGCCTTCCTGATCGCGGCCCAGTAGCCGGGCTGGTCCTCCGGGTGGATGCGCTGGCGGAGGAGTTCCGGCCCGAAGTCGGCGTCGGCATCGACGTCGAACATGGCGCGGCAGGTGTCATCGAAGCAGAAGCGGCGCGGGTCGGCCTCGAAGCGCCAGAGGCCGACGCCGGTGTCCTGGAGCAGCGCCTGCAGGTCGGGGTCCATCGTCGCCGGGCCGATACTGACGAAGGCGGTCACGGCGGCGGGGCTCAGCTGCCGGCAGCCCGCAGCGGGTCGGGGAAGTCCGGCACCCGCATGAGCGCGGTGCCCTCCATGAGGTCATTCAGCAGCGGCTCCAGCTGCGGGGCGGCCATCGGCATGCCGAAGAGGTAGCCCTGGGCGACGAAGCAGCCGCGCTCCAGCAGGAAATCCAGCTGGGCGTTGGTCTCCACGCCCTCGGCCACCGTCTCCAGCCGCAGGCTGCGCGCCAGGGAGATGATGGCATCGATGATGATGCGGCTGTCCTCGCTGGCGCCGACTTCGTTGACGAAGGAGCGGTCGATCTTCAGGACGTCGATGGGAAATCGGCGCAGGTAGCTGAGGCAGGAGTGCCCAGTGCCGAAGTCGTCGATGGCGATGCGCAGGCCGAGCTCCTTGAGCCCGGTCAGCGTGCGATGCGCGGCATCGGTGTCCTCCATCAGCAGGCCCTCGGTCATCTCCAGCTCGATGAGTTCCGGCGTCACGCCGAAGTGCTCGAGCGCGCTGGCGACCCGGCGCTGGAAGTCCGCCTGCTGGAACTGGCGCGTGGAGACGTTGACCGACACCGGCACCAGCGGCAGCCCGGCCTGCTCCCAGGCCTTGATGGTCTCGCAGACGCTGTTGAGCACCCAGTAGCCCAGCGGCACGATGTGGCCGCTGGCCTCGGCCACCGGGATGAAGCGCGCGGGGCTGACCGGGCCGCGCTTCGGGCAGTCCCAGCGCAGCAGCGCCTCCAGGCCCTGCAGCTTGCGCGTCTTCAGGTTCACCTTCGGCTGGAACACCAGGCGGAAGCCCTGCTTGCGCAGCGCCTCGGCGATGTCCCGCTGCAGCTCGTGGTACTCCACCAGCTCGGTGTGCATGCGCTCGGTGAAGAACTTGAAGTTGTTGCGGCCGGAATCCTTGGCCTGGTACATGGCGATGTCGGCGTTCTTCAGCAGCCGCACCGTGTCGTTGTTGTCCGACGGGTAGAAGGTGATGCCGATGCTGGTGGTCACCTTGACGTGGTGGCCGTCGATGGTGAACGGCGCCTCGATCACGTCCAGCAGCTGCTGGGCGATGGTGCCGGCGTCCACCGGCGTGCCGACGCCCTCCATGAGGATGGCGAACTCGTCGCCGCCGAGCCGCGCCATGACGTCGCCGGCCCGCACCTGGCTGCCGAGCCGCTGCGCCACCTCCTGCAGCAGCTGGTCGCCGGCCTGGTGGCCGAGCGTGTCGTTGACCATCTTGAACTGGTCGATGTCGAGGAAGAACAGCGCCACCCGGTTGCCTTCGCGGCGGGCGCGCGCGGTGGCGCGCCGCAACTGGTCCTGGAAGTACTGGCGGTTGCCGAGTTCCGTGAGCGGGTCGAACTGCGCCAGGTAGTTCAGGTGCAGCTCGGCGCGCTTGCGCTCCACGGCGTAGCGGATGGAGCGCAGGATGGTGCGGCCCTGGCCCTCCCACTTCACGAGGTAGTCCTGCACGCCCTTGTTGAGGATGCTGACGGCGAAGGCCTCGTCGTCCTGGCCGGAGAGCGCCACCACCGCGGCCTTCTGGTTGACTGCCTGGATGCCGTCCACGCATTCCATGCCGCGGGCATCGGGCAGGTGCAGGTCGAGCAGCACGACGTCGAAGCCGCCGCCGCCCAGCAGCTCGCGCGCTTCCTTCAGGGAACGGCAGTGGACCAGCTCGATGTCGCTGGCCTGTTGCCTGCGCAGCGATGCGCCGAGGAAGGCGACATCGTCGGCGTTGTCTTCCACCAACAGCAGTTTCACGGGTTCATTGGCCGGGCGGCCGCGTGCAGCGCAGCCACCGAACCCCTTTCGCGCCAGTCCAGGGGACAGATGTGTGCGCAAGGCTAGCGGGGCGGGGCACCCGGCTGCCGGGACCGGTTTCACATATTTCCGTTCGGCATCGGCAAGGGCCTGCCGCCCGGATGCAGGCGAACGCGCCGGATTTCCCGCTGGAACGCCGGCCGCCCGGCGCTTCCCATGGCCGGCATGAAATTGCCTGCCACCGCCGTCCGCTGGTTCGCCGGATGGATCGAGCTGCTGCGCCACGATGCCGTGCCCGGCTATGCCGCGCGCGGCCGGCTGGCGCGGCTCGGGCTGGATCTCGTGGTCCTCGCGCGCGCATGCGCCTGCAGCGGCACCTGGTTCGCGGCGCTGGCCGCCGTGGCGACGGGCCTCGCCGCGCTGGTCCTCGCCTGGCGCCTGGACCTCGCCGGCTGGCAGCGCGATGGCCTGCTCTGCCTGCCCGCCGTGCTGGTCGCGCCCTGGGTGGCCGCGGGCCGCCGGCGCCAGCTGGAGGCGCTGCTCGCGGCGGACGCGGCGCCGCCTGCGACGCCCGTCACGGACGGCGGCCGCGCGCCGCGCGACAGTCCCGCGCTCGGGCAAGGGATGCGGACATGGCCGTGGCAACGGGCGCGCAGGGCAGCGACGCAGGGCAGGGCATCAGTGCGGCGACGGCGCTGGTGGCCGTCGCCTGCCTGGCGCTGCTGGCGACGCTGGCGATCCCGGGGCAGCGCGACACCGCCAGCCTGAACCGGCGCACCGAAGTGCAGTCACTCGCCGCGGGCCTGCGCAGCGCCGCGCAGCTCGGCCAGGCGCTGGGCCGCGCGCAGTCCGGCGCCATCGGCCTCGTCAACGGCTATCCCGCGGCGGCGGACATCGCCCGCCTCATGACACCGGCCGAGACCATGGCATTCACCCTGTCAGGCGACACCTTCCGGCATCGCGACGCCGCGCCGGGCGCGCGCTGCGGCGTGCGCTACGCGCCGCCGCCGCACCCCGGTGGCGCACCGCTGCTGCAGCCGATGACCGACGGCTGCTGACGCCGCGCTGCGCGCCTTGGCCGCGCGCAGGGGGGATGGTGTAATGGCGCGATGAACCGTGTCATGAAGATCATCGCCGGCCTGGTCGGCGTCCTGCTGGTGCTCGCCCTGGCCGTTGCCCTGGCGGTCGCCGTCCTGTTCGACCCGAAGGAATTCCAGCCGCTGCTCGCGCAGTCGGTGGAGAAGGCCACCGGGCGCAAGCTCACCCTGGAAGGCGACATCGGCCTCGACTTCTTTCCCTGCTGCAGCATCCGCCTCGGCCGCGCCACGCTCGGCAATCCGCCCGGCTTCGCCGGCGACAGCTTCGCCAGCGTGGAGAACGCCGAGCTGAGCATCCGTCTCTGGCCGCTGCTCACCGAGCGGCGGGTGGAGATCGGCGTCGTCAGCCTCGATGGCCTGGACGCCAACCTGCTGCTGCGCAAGGACGGCGTGGCCAACTGGGAGTTCAGCCCGCAGCAGGCGCCCGACGGCGCGGCAGCCGCCACCGCGGAAGCGCCGGCGCCGGAGCTGCACATCGGCGGCATCCGCATCCGCAGCGGCCAGCTGGCCTACCGCGACGAGCAGGCCGGCTCGGCCTACCGTGCCGAGAAACTGCAGCTGGACACCGGCAGCATCAGCCCGGGCCTGCCCTTCGACCTGCAGCTCGCCACGCATTTCAGCGAGGAGAGCGACGGCCTCGGCGGCGAGATCGCGCTGCGCGCGAGCGCGCTGCTCGATCCCGCCACATCCCGGCTGACGCTGACGAAGCCGCGGCTGGACTTCGACCTCGCCGGCGCCTCGCTGCCGGCGAAGACCCTCAAGGGCAGGCTCGCCGCCGCCACCGCGCTGCTCGATGCCCGCCAGGAAACCCGCCTCGGGCTGACCGGCCTCGAGGGCGAACTCGCCGCGCCCGGCCTCGCGTCACCGGCCGGCGACCTCGACGGCCGCTTCAGCGCCGCCGAGGCAAGCCTCGCCATCGGTGCCAGCAGCGAGCTGGTGATTCCCGCGCTGCAGGCCGACTTCAGCGTGAAGGGCAGGGAGATCCCCGGCGGCAGCATCGCCGGCAAGCTGGCGCTCGAGGGGCTGGCACTGGACATCGACAAGCTGGCCGGTGCGATCCAGGCCTTCAAGGCCGACATCGACGGCCTCGGCGCGCGCCTCGCGCTCGAGGGCGGCGGCCGGCTCAGGCCCGGCAGCGAGGGCGGCGCCGAACTCGCCGGCCGCTTCAGCCTCGAGCCGCTCTCGCCGCGCAGCCTGCTCGCGGCGCTGGGCGAGCCCGAGCCGCAGACCGCGGACCCGAAGGCGCTGACCCGCCTCGCCGGCAGCGGCAGCTGGTCGCTGGGCAAGGACGCCATCGACTTCAAGAGCCTCGACCTGCGGCTCGACGACAGCCGGCTGACCGGCAGCCTCGGCCTCGCGAACTTCGACAAGCCGCTGACGCGCTTTGACCTGCGCATCGACCAGCTCGACCTCGACCGCTACCTTGCGCCCGCCACCGCGGGCGGCGCGCCCGCGGGCCAGGACAAAGACAAGGCCGCCGCAGCCGCCGCCGATGACATCCCCGTCGAGACCCTGCGCGAGCTGCGCCTCGACGGCCGCATCGCCATCGGCAAGCTGGTGTTCGCGAAAACCCACCTCGCCGACGTCAGCGCCACGCTGCGCGCCGACGGCGGGCGCCTGCGCCTCGACCCGCTGGCCGCACAGCTCTACGGCGGCAGCTATCGCGGCAGCGTCGCCATCGACGCCAGCGGCCCGAAGGCGCAGGTCACGCTCGACCAGCAGATCAGCGCCCTGCAGATCGGCACCATCCTCCGGGACCGCTACCAGACCGACAAGCTCGCCGGTGCGCTCAGCGGCCGCATCAGCGCCAGCGGCAGCGGCAACCGCAGCGACGACATCCTCGCGACGCTCGACGGCAAGGTCGCGCTGTCGCTGGCGGACGGCGTCTACCAGGGCACCGACCTCTGGCACGAGATCCGCAGCGCCCGCGCGCGCCTGCGCGGCGAGGCGCTGCCACCCGCGCCGGCGAAGCCGCAGACGCCGCTCGAGGCCGTGGAGATGACCGGCACACTCAGCGACGGCGTGCTGCGCGATGACCAGCTGCTGGCGCAGATCCCGTTCCTGCGCCTCACCGGCAAGGGCGCGCTCAACCTGGTGACGCGCAACATGGACTACGCGCTGCAGGCGCAGGTGTTCGAGAACCCGGTCTTCGAGGATGGCAGCAGCATCAAGGACCTCAAGGGCCTGGCCATTCCGCTCACCGTCAAGGGCCCGTTCGAGCAGCCGAAGGTCTCGGTCGACATCAAGAACATGGTCGCCGGCGCGGCGGTGCAGAAGCTCAAGGACCGCCTGTTCAAGCGCCTCGGCGGCGCGGACGAACCCGCCGCCGCGGATGGCGCCAGCGCGACGCCGCCGGCCACGCCCGCGGCACCGGGCAGCGAGCCACCGCCGGCCAGCGCGCCGCAGCAGGAAGAGAAGCCGCGCGACGTCCTCAAGCGCAGCCTGCGCGACCTGCTCAGGCAGCCGCAGCCGGCTCCGGAGTCGCCGGAACCGTGACCGGCATCGCCCCGGCGCTGCTCGCCTGGTGGGATGTCCACGGCCGCAGGGACCTGCCCTGGCAGCGCGACCCGACGCCCTACCGCGTGTGGGTCTCGGAAGTCATGCTGCAACAGACGCAGGTGGTGACCGTCGAGCGCTACTACGACCGCTTCATGGCGACGTTCCCGGACCTGCAGTCGCTCGCCGGTGCCAGCGAGGACGCCGTGCTGCATGCCTGGTCCGGGCTTGGCTACTACAGCCGCGCGCGCCAGCTGCAGCGCGCGGCGCGTCAGGTCCGCGACGTGCATGGCGGCGAGCTTCCCATGGACCTCGATGCACTGATGGCGCTGCCGGGCATCGGCCGCTCCACCGCCGGTGCCATCCTCGCGCTGGCGGATGGCCAGCGCCAGCCAATCCTCGACGGCAACGTCAGGCGCGTGCTCACCCGCCTGCACCGCATCGAGGAGCCGCCGGCCACTCCGGCGGTGCTCGCGCGGCTCTGGCGACTCGCCGACCAGTACACGCCCGCCGACCGGCCCGCCGCCTACACGCAGGCCATCATGGATCTCGGTGCCACGCTCTGCACCCGGCGCCGGCCCGCCTGCGGACGCTGCCCGCTCGCCGGCCGCTGCCTGGCCCGGCAGGGCGGGGTGGCCGAACGACTGCCCGCCGCGAAACCCAGGCCCGAGCGCCCGCAGCGCAGCAGCATCGTCATGCTGGTCTGCCTCGGCGGCGCGCGCGTGCTGCTCGAAAAGCGTCCGGCCGCCGGTCTCTGGGGCGGCCTCTGGGGCCTGCCCGAGGTCGAAGGGCTGGATGCGGTCAGCGGCTGGTGCCAGCGCGAGATCGGCCAGCCGCCGCTGCGCATCGCCACGCGCCCCGTGCTCCGCCACGGCTTCACCCACTTCGACCTCGACATGACACCCGTCGAGGTGGACGTGCCCGAACCCCGCCGCGCTTTGGATGGCGGCCGCTGGCTCTGGTATAACCTGCACGATCCGGCCCGCGTCGGCCTCGCCGCGCCCGTGACCCGACTGCTGAACGCCCTGCTCCAGGAGCGGCCCGCGCCGCGTTGACCCATGACCAGAAAAGTCCACTGCATCCTGCTCAAGACCGAGGCCGACGGCCTGGATCGCCCGCCCTATCCAGGCGAGCTCGGCAAGCGCATCTTCGAGAACGTCTCGAAGCAGGCCTGGCAGCAATGGCTGGCCCACCAGACCATGCTGATCAACGAATACCGCCTGACGCCGATCGACCCCAAGTCCCGCAAGTACCTCGAGGACGAGATGCAGAAGTTCTTCTTCGGCGAGGGCTCGAAAAAGCCGCCGGAATTCCGGTCGGGCTGAAGCCCGGGCCGGGCCCCGGCCCGCTTGCCTTGACGCCGGTCGCCAAGGACGGCTTAAATACCGCTCCCCGCGCAGCCTCGCTGCCGGGCGCCCTTCGCGGCCGCGGCCCCTGCGCGATGCTTCCCCGGATGGCCAGGTAGCTCAGTTGGTAGAGCAGCGGACTGAAAATCCGCGTGTCGGTGGTTCGATCCCGCCCCTGGCCACCAATCCCTTCAACAGCTTGCAGAGTTCCCTCTTTTAGTCCGCGTGTCGCTCGGTACACTTTCGGATCACCTGTGCTCCGAGAGCGTCCGTGGCGACGATTAACAAGACACCGTCGGCAACCTGGAAGGCCGTGATCCGCAAGCGCGGCTGGCCGACGGTGATCAAGACATTCCGCACCAAACGCGACGCCGAAGACTGGGCGCGGCGCACCGAGGACGAGATGGTGCGCGGTGTGTACATCGATCGCGCGGCGTCCGAGCGCATGTTGCTGAAGAAGGCACTGGAGCGGTACGAGGCGGAGGTCTGTCCGACGAAGCGGCCGTCGACGGCAAGGCGCGAGAAGCCGGCGAGTGCGAACCTGAAAGCCGTGCTCGGCGACTACAGCCTCGCGGCGATCACGCCGGATCTCGTTGCTGGCTATCGCGATCAGCGGCTGGAAGAAGGTCTCTCCGCCAGCACCGTACGCTTGGAGCTCGCGCTGCTTTCGCACCTCTACACCGTAGCGATCAAGGAGTGGCGCATCGGGCTCGTGTACAACCCGGTCGCTAACATCCGCAAGCCGGCGCCGCATCGCGGGCGCGATCGGCGGCTGACGCTGGAGGAAGAGACGAAGATCCTGCGAGCGTGTGACAAGCACTCGAACCCGATGCTCGGACAGATCGTGCGGCTGGCGCTGCACACCGGCATGCGTGCGGGCGAGATCCGCACACTTCGGCGCAGCCAGGTGAACCTGGAGAAGCGCGTGGTCACGCTGACGGAGACCAAGAACGGCTCGGCGCGCACGGTGCCGCTCTCGAACGCCGCGGTCGCCGTGCTGCGCACCGCGCTCGCCAACCCGGTGCGGCCCATCGATACGGATCTCGTGTTCTTCGGCGAGCCGGGGCGCGACAAGGTGCGCCGACCCTATGAGTTCCGGCCGCAGTGGCATCGAACGCTGGCGGCGCTCGGCATCAAGGGCCTGCGCTTTCACGACCTGCGCCACGAGGCCGTCTCAAGGCTCGTCGAGGCCGGGCTCGGTGACCAGGAAGTTGCCGCGATCTCCGGTCACAAGTCGATGCAGATGCTGCGACGCTACACGCACCTGCGCGCCGAGGATCTGGTGCGCCGGCTCGATCAGCTCGGGGTGCGTTAGCCGCGTTGCGGTTTCTGAAACTTCGTCGAGGCGCGATGGAGTTATCCATCGCCTCGCGAGTCTGAAATTGGTCTTCTCTCGTCTGCACAACGATCCGCAGACGAGGAGAGACCATGCCAGCTACGACCACTCCCGCGCAGGGCGATTTCGCAAGCCAGCTCACCGAACGCTTCGGCCCGCTGCTGACGCAATCGCAGCTCGCCGAGCTGCTCGGCCGCAGCGCCGGCGGTCTGCGCTACAGCCTCTGCACGCCGAGCGACGCCCGCACCCGGGCGCTCAAGGCCTGCGGGCGTAGGATCGGCCGGCGCGTGTACTACCCCGCCATCGAGGTCGCGCGCATCATCAGCTCGGCAGACGACGAATGACCCAGACCATCCGCCGCGCCGTGCGCCGGCATCGGTATGTCATCGTCGACCAGGCCGCGGTCGAGGACACGCGTCTCTCCTGGGCCGGCCGCGGTCTGCTCGCCTACCTGCTCTCGCGGCCCGACGACTGGAAGGTGCTGGTCAACGATCTGAAGAAGCGCGGCAACCTCGGCCGGGACGGCATCTACGCACTGCTGCGTGAGCTGCGCCAGACCGGCTACGTGCGTTTCGAGCGCAACCGCGATGCGCAGGGACGGATGCGCGGCGGCACCTACATCGTTTCGGAGATACCGCATCCGGCTTCGCCGGACGTGGACGCGCCGCCTCTGGCTCCGCCGCGTCCGGTGAACGCGGGTGCATTACCCAATACCGATAGAAAGCAAAGAACGACTACTACAACAAGACCGACAGATACCTACGCGGCGGCAACCGCGATGAAGGCGGCACTCCGATTCCCCGACTGGCTGCCGCCCGAGATGTACGCACCGGCCAGGCGGCTGGTCGCCGGTCTCGACAGCGCCGACGCCCAGCTCGTCATCGACGAATGGGCAGGCGCGCTGGCGGCCGGCGCAGTCAAGCGATCGCCGCTCGGCTATCTCAAGACGCTGGCGGTACGCTGCCAGGCCGGCGACATGAGCCCGCGGTACGCGGGGCTCGTGTCGTCGTTGTTGTAGTCGTCGGGACAGCGATTATTACAGTGTAATAATCGGCCGATCGCCGAGCCGGACCGCCGGTAGCGAACGACGCCGCGCATGTCACTAGCGAGCGGAGCGGGGTAGTGACATGCGCGGAAATCCCAACAACCGCGAGACCTCCCGGCCGATTTTCCGAGTGACGCGCGAATGACGTGTTCGGAGAATGCGCCCAACGAACCGATATATCCGCGGCCACTGCGGCAAAGTGGCAAACCCGTGTGCAACAACCCTAAGGAGGTGAACCGACCCGAAACCCAACGGCTCCCCGGAGCCAGCAAGCGCCGACCGCCGTTCCCACCGGAACGCCCGGCGCGGCCTGAGGCCAGGCCAGACTGAAGCGGGAGTAGTGCCCCGCGACACGTACCGCTGCCTCGCAAAGCGAGTGGCGGTCCGTCAGCGCTACGGCGCCGACGGAGTGTCAGGAACACTTACCTGAAAGCAAAGCACTGTCGAACAAGAACACGCGGCATCGACGGGACCGGGTGCCCACCATCCCGCGGATCGGGTAAAGGCGGCTTTACCAGCAGCCATCACTGGGAAAGTCCCCTTTACCAGAGGAGTCGCCGACCTCCCTGCAGAGCGAGCCCCAGGAGGAACCAGGTTGAATGTTGCCCAATAAGGGCATTAATATGCCCGGAATGGGAACCGCAGCGCCAACCCTTTCCTCTCGTCCGGCCCGCCGCAAGGCCGCCGCCGGCCGAGCGGATGCGCCCACGAGCCTCGCCGATGCGCTCTTCACCACCACCCAGCAACGCGTCCTGGCGCTGCTGTTCGGCCAGCCATCCCGCAGCTTCTTCGCCAGCGAGCTGATCGAGCTTACCGGCTCCGGCTCCGGCGCCGTGCAGCGCGAGCTGAAGCGCCTGGCCTCGAGCGGCCTGGTCACCGTCAAGCGCATCGGCAAGCAGAAGCACTACCAGGCCAACCCGGACTGCCCCGTCTTTGAGGAGCTGTGCGCCCTGGTGCGCAAGACCGTCGCCATGGTGGAGCCCATCCGCCAGGCGCTCGCACCGCTCGCGAAGAAGATCGAGCGCGCCATGATTTACGGCTCCGTCGTCAAAGGCACGGACACCGCGAGCAGCGACATCGATCTGCTCGTCGTCGCCGACGACCTGACGCTGGAAGCGCTCTATTCGGCCCTCGCGCCGGTCGAGGCGAGCCTCGATCGGAAGGTCAGCCCGACGCTCTACACCCGGAAGGAGTACGACAACCGCCTTGCCGCCGGCAACCCCTTCCTGACCCGCGTGCTCGAAGGCGAGCACCTCGTCCTCATGGGAAGCGACGATGACCAAGCGTGAGCTCGACAACCTGGTACGGATCGGCCAGCTCAAGCCGGAGCCGCCGGCAAAGACCGAGCTCGAAGGACTGCTCCGCTCCGGCAGCAGCCGCCTGGCCGACGCCGAGCGGACCGAGCTCAGTCTCGAAAGCCGCTTCGACCTCGCCTACAACGCAGCCCACGCTCTGGCGCTCGCGGCGCTCCGGTCCACCGGCTACCGCTCCGAATCCCGCTACCTGGTCTTACAGTGCCTGCAGCACACCATCGACCTGCCCAATGAACAGTGGCGCGTGCTGGACCAGGCCCACCGCAAGCGTAACCTTGCCGAATACGAGGGCGAGATGGACGTCGATGAGCAGCTCGTCGAGGCCATGCTGCGCGTGGCGCGCGAGGTCGAGCAGCGAGCAGCCAAATTGATCGAGACGACCCCGGGAGACTGACGCGTGGCGCGAGCAAAGAAGCAAGCAACAAGCAAAGCGAAAACGTCCGCCAACGTCGGTTACGAAGCCCAGCTCTGGCTGATGGCCGATGCGCTGCGCGGCTCCATGGACGCGAGCGAGTACAAGCACGTCGTCCTCGGCCTCATCTTCCTGAAGTACATCTCCGACGCCTTCGAAGAACAGCACGCGAAGCTCGACGCCGAGCGCGACCAGGGCGCCGACCCAGAAGATCAGGACGAGTACCGCGCCCTCAACATCTTCTGGGTACCGCCCGAGGCGCGCTGGCAGCACCTGAAGGCCCAGGCCCGCCAGCCCACCGTCGGCCAGCTCGTGGACGACGCCATGACGGCCATCGAGCGCGACAACGCCACGCTCAAGGGCGTGCTGCCCAAGGACTACGCCCGGCCCGCACTCGACAAGCAACGCCTCGGCCAGCTCATCGACATGATCAGCAACATTCAGGTGGGCGACGCTGAGGCGCGCGCCAAGGACGTGCTCGGCCGCGTGTACGAATACTTCCTGTCCCAGTTCGCGAGCGCCGAGGGCAAGAAGGGCGGCGAGTTCTACACCCCGCGCTGCGTGGTGAAGCTGCTGGTGGAGATGCTCGAACCATACAAAGGCCGTGTATACGACCCCTGCTGCGGCTCGTCCGGCATGTTCGTACAGTCCGAGGAATTTATCGCGGCCCACGGCGGCCGCCTCACCGACATCAGCATTTTCGGCCAGGAGTCGAACTACACCACCTGGCGGCTCGCCAAGATGAACCTCGCCATCCGCGGCATCGACGGCCAGATCGGCCACGGCGACACCTTCCACAACGACCGCCACCCGGACCTCAAGGCCGACTACATCCTCGCCAATCCGCCCTTCAACATCTCCGACTGGGGCGGCGAGCGGCTCAAGGACGACAAGCGCTGGCAGTACGGCACCCCACCGGCCCGCAACGCCAACTTTGCCTGGGTACAGCACATCGTGCATCACCTGGCGCCGGCGGGCGTGGCCGGGTTCGTACTGGCCAACGGCTCCATGTCGTCCAACCAGTCCGGCGAGGGCGAGATCCGCAAGAACCTGATCGAGGCCGACCTCGTCGACTGCATGGTCGCGCTGCCCGGCCAGCTCTTCTATTCGACGCAGATCCCCGCGTGCCTTTGGTTCCTGGCGCGCGACAGGAAGAACGGCAAGTTCCGCGACCGCCGCGGCCAGGTGCTCTTCATCGACGCGCGCAAGCTGGGATCGCTCGTCGATCGCACCCACCGCGAACTGAACGACGAGGACGTCGCCCGCATCGCCAACACCTACCACGCCTGGCGCGGTGAGAAAGAAGCCGGCGAGTACGAGGACATCCCCGGCTTCTGCATGAGCGCGACACTGGAAAATGTGCGCAAGCACGGCCACGTGCTGACGCCCGGACGTTACGTCGGTGCCGAAGCGCAGGAGGATGATGGCGAGCCGTTCGAGGAGAAGATGCAGCGGCTGGTCGCGACGCTGCGCGAGCAACAGGACGAGGCTGCGAAGCTGGATGCCGCCATCGCCACCAACCTGAAGGAGCTCGGGTATGGCGGGTGAGTGGCGCGAAGTCGCTCTAGAGGATGTTGCGGCAGACGTCACGGTTGGCCACGTGGGATCGATGGCGTCCGAGTATGTCGAGCGAGGCATTCCGTTCCTTCGATCCCTGAACGTTGAGCCGCTTCGAATCAACGAGACAGACCTCAAATTCATCACCAGCGAATTTCACGGCCGCCTAAAGAAGTCGGCGCTTTCTCCTGGTGACGTCGTGATTGTTCGCACTGGCAAGCCGGGGGCCTGTGCCGTAGTCCCCCAGACGCTTCCGGCCGCAAACTGCTCTGACCTTGTAATTGTGCGGTGCGGTCCTGAGCTTGATCCGCGCTTTCTCGCCTACTACGTGAACTCCGTAGCGACCCACCATGTCAACTCACATCTCGTTGGCGCGGTTCAGCAGCACTTCAACGTCGGGTCTGCTCGGACCATGGTCATGCGACTCCCCGACCTTCTCGAACAACGCGCCATCGCCCACATCCTCGGCACGCTGGACGACAAGATCGAGCTGAACCGGCGGATGAGCGAGACGCTGGAGGCGATGGCGCGGGCGCTCTTCAAGTCGTGGTTCGTGGACTTCGACCCCGTCCGCGCCAAGATGGAAGGCCGCGACCCCGGCCTCCCCAAGCACATCGCCGATCTCTTCCCCGACCACCTCGTCGACTCCGAACTAGGCGAGATTCCGGAGGGGTGGAGGGTGAAGTCGCTCCCCGAGATCATTGAAGTGAACCCGACGCGGACACTGCGCAAGGGCGACGTCGCGCCGTATCTGGACATGGCGAACATGCCTACCCGCGGTCATACGCCCGACTTGGTGATCGATCGTATGTTCGGCTCCGGAATGCGTTTCATGAACGGCGACACGTTAGTCGCGCGGATCACACCGTGCCTCGAGAACGGCAAGACGGCATACGTCGACTTCCTCAAGTCCGGACAGATTGGATGGGGATCGACCGAATACATCGTCCTGCGGCCCAAGGAGCCACTTCCTGCCGAGTTCGCGTACTGTCTCGCGCGCAGCGAGAGCTTCCGTGACTTTGCAATCCAGAGCATGACGGGTTCGAGCGGAAGGCAGCGTGTACCGGCTGTTTCGCTCGACCATTTGTTTCTGCCAGCTGCCCCGGAGCCGATAGCGCGGGCATTCGGCCTTGCTGTGGCTCCGCTGTTTGCGAGGGCCAGCAAGGCGGCTACGGAATCCCGCACCCTCGCCGCCCTGCGCGACATGCTCCTCCCCAAGCTCATCTCCGGCGAGCTGCGCGTCGAGGGCACCGAGAGGTTTCTCGAGGAGGTTGGGGTATGAGCAAAAGCAAAAAGCTCAGCAGCCCTTTTTCAACCGGCGGCGGCGGCGCGCATTTTGAAGCGCATGTCCAGGCGTCATTCGTCGCGCTGATGCTTACCGGTGGTCACGCCCCCTGCCTTCCCTGCTGGCCGATTTCGGAAATCAAACTTCAGGGCAAGATCGACGGCTTTGATACAGACGATCTCGTTGTTGTCGTGGAGAATGTGAACAGCAAGGAGCGACGGAAACTTCTCGGGCAGGTCAAGCACTCCGTTGCCATCACGCAGGGCAGCACCCTGTTTGGGGAGGTGATGCAGGCTGCCTGGAATGATTTCACAAATCCCAAGGTGTTCACTAGGGGTAAGGATACTATTGCACTGATCACAGGACCGCTCAGCGCGACCGATGCACACAATGTGCAATGGTTGCTGAATCAGGCGAGGCACACCAAGAACGTTGATGAATTTTTCAGAAACGTCCAGCAGACAAATTTCAGCCCACCCAAGAGTACCGAAAAACTGGAGGTCATTCAGCACCATCTAAAGGCAGCGAACGGCGGCAACAATGTATCAAAGGACGAGCTCTATGATTTCCTGAACCACTTCCATCTGCTCGGTTACGATCTTGGTAGCGAGTTTGGAGTTGTCCAGTCTCTACTGCATTCTCACATTTCCCAATTCCAGCAGCAGGATCCGCAGTGGGTTTGGTCACGGGTTGTCGATATTGTACAAACATGGAATCAGGATGCCGGCACGATCACGCCCAGCACGCTGCCAGACGACCTTCTGGATGCCTTTAAACAAAATGCCGTGGCGGAAATGCCCGAGGAGTTCAAGGCGGCACAGGAGAAACCCAAAACCGATTGGAATCAGCACCCGGACGCCACCTATCTGGCTTTGGCCATTTTGATCGGCTCTTGGCAAGACAAAAGTCAATGCGACCTTGAGGCGATAACCCAACTGCTCGGCATCAGTTATGACGAATGGTTAAAGAAGGCGCGGGAAATATTGCACTGCCCTGACAGCCCGTTGTCTCTCAAGAACGGCATCTGGAAAGTTGTTAATCGCGTCGAGCTTTGGAACCTGCTGGGATCGCGAATCCTTGATCAGAACCTCGATACGTTTAGGTTACTTGCTGTTTCCGTACTGAAGGAGACAGACCCCGCTTTTGAACTGCCCGCCGAAGAGCGATACGCGGCAAGCATTCACGGCAAGGTGCTGAAACGTTCACACGTGTTGCGAAATGGCATTGCCGAGGGCTTGGCCATCCTGGGTAGCAAGCCGGAAGCGTGCGCTAACTGCTCGCAAGGGAAAGTTGAAGCAACCTGCGTATTGGTGATACGTGAACTTTTGACTGATGCCGACTGGGTTTTGTGGGGCAGCCTGAATAATCTGCTGCCCACTCTGGCCGAAGCCGCCCCGGGGGAATTTCTTGATGCGGTCGAGAAGTCGATGCGTCTCGCGCCCTGTCCTTTTGATGAGCTTTTTTCCCAGGAAGGCAACGGCATCACCGACCGCAATTATCTAACCGGCCTGCTCTGGGCGTTGGAAGGGCTGGCCTGGGATGAACAATATCTGGTTCGTGTCTGTGTTGCGCTTGCTGAACTTGCCAGCCATGACCCCGGCGGCCAGTGGGCCAATCGACCATCTAGTTCGCTTACAACCATTTTGCTGCCTTGGCTGCCTCAAACGCTGGCATCTGTTGACAAACGCAAGGTGGCGGTGAAAACGATCCTCAATGAATGGCCGGATATTGCCTGGAACTTGATCATTCAGCTTCTTCCCGGCCAGCATCAGACCTCTTCCGGATCGCACAAACCAAGCTGGCGCAAGACAATCCCCGATGACTGGGAAAAAGGCGTTACGAATCAGGAATACTGGCAACAGGTATCTTTTTACGCGGAATTCGCGGTGACCACCGCAGGCCAAGATGCCGCTCGGCTTTCCGAATTGATTGATCATTTCGATAACCTTCCAAAACCCGCTTTTGATCAACTTCTCCAGACTCTCGACTCACAGACCATTTCAGGATTTCCTGAAGAGCAACGACTTTCGATTTGGGACCATCTCACGAAATTCACAAACAAACACCGGCGGTTCTCCGATGCGAAATGGGCATTGCCCGACGAACTGATTACCCGCATTGAAGGAGTTGCCGAACAACTCGCCCCAACCAATCCGTTCAATTTATTCCAGCACCTCTTTACTGATCGTGATTTTGATCTCTACGAAGAGAAAGGCGATTGGGAAGTGCAGCAAAAGAAACTTGACACGCGACGTGAAACGGCCATTTCGGAAATCTTTCAGCAAAATGGTGCCGAGGGTGTCATCCGATTTGCCGAATCCGTTTCTTCACCCGGTAAGGTAGGGTACGCGACTGGCGTTATTGACGATTTAGTTATTGAGCGGACCTTTTTGCCTCACTTCGTGGGCTCCGCGGACAACGCGCGCAAGGCATTGGCAAGCGGTTTCATTTGGCGGCGTTACCACCTCAAAGGCTGGGAGTGGTGCGACGGCCTTGATAAATCTGATTGGACGCCCAAGCAAGTGGGTCAATTCCTGGCTTGTCTGCCTTTTACTAGGGGGACATGGGATCGCGCTTCAGAATGGCTTCCGGCCCACGAGAGTGATTATTGGACGCGCACCGGTGCAAATGCTTATCAGGCCGATGGTGATCTTGCCGTTGCGATTGAGAAATTGATTGAGTATGGCAGGCCACACGCGGCAATCGACTGTCTGGACAGGATGCGCCATGCCAAGCAGCCAATCGATAGTGATCAATGTGTCCGAGCGTTGCTTGCAGCGCTTTCCTCCAGTGAGCCCAGCTACGCCATGGACGGGTATCACATCGTCGAGCTGATCAAGTTTCTTCAGGCAGAACCTGAGGTGAACCAGGACGATCTCTTTAGGGTCGAGTGGGCATATGTTCCATTGCTCGACCGTCATAGAGGTGCCGCGCCCCAACTCCTTGAAAGCAGACTGGCCAATGATCCCGAGTTCTTTTGCGAGGTCATTCGACTGATCTACCGCTCAAAGAAAGAAGATCAACCGTCGGGAGAATCCACCGACGAATCAAAGGCAATCGCAACAAATGCCTGGCGGCTACTGCATGAGTGGAAGACACCACCGGGAACACAACAGGATGGAACATTCAGCGAAGAGCGCTTTGCTGAATGGCTCCAAAGGGTAAAGGAAGCCTGTACGGAATCCGGCCACCTGGAAGTTGCACTCATCAATGTTGGCGAAGTATTGATTCATACCCCACCCGATCCGGACGGCTTATGGATCCGCCGCGCTGTCGCTGCCGCATTGAATGACCGTGAAGCCGATGACATGCGCGATGGTTACAGTACGGGGACATACAACGCACGCGGTGTTCATTGGGTAGACCCAACCGGAAAACCGGAGAGAGAACTGGCTGAACAGTTCCGAAGTAAAGCCGAGGAAGTCGAGAACGCTGGGTTTCAGAGATTTGCCGTTACCTTGAGAGGTATGGCGGACAGCTACGACCGCGAGGCTGAACGCATCGTCGCTGATCACCGAGAGGAGGAGAGTTGACGGCGTTCTCCGAATCCACTGTCGAAGGCGCCGCCCTCGCCTGGCTGGAGGCCACTGGCTGGCAGATCGCGCACGGCCCCGGCATCGCGCCTTGCATGACCGCGGCCGAGCGCGCCGACTACAGCAAGCTGGTCCTCGCCCAGCGATTGTGCGACGCGCTCGCGCACCTCAACTCGGAGCTTCCCGCCGAGGCACGCGAAGACGCCTTCCGTAAGCCCACACGGCCTCAAACGCCGGCCCTTGTCCAGCGCAACCGGGCGCTCCATCGCCTGCTGGTGGACAGCTTGACGGTGAAGTACCGCAATGCGGGCGCAAACTGGACAGAGTTATGAGAGGCGAGTCCCCGGAAAACTCGGCTGCCAGCGGGGAGATCCTCGTCTACGAGTCGCCTGATGGCGAGGCGCGTGTTGACGTTCGCCTAGATCGTGAAACGGTCTGGCTCTCGCTGAGCCAGATCGCCGAGCTGTTCGGTCGCGATAAGTCGGTGATTTCCCGGCACTTGCGGAATGTATTCCAGTCCGGCGAGCTCGAGCGGGAGGCAACTGTTGCAAAAAATGCAACGGTTCAAAAGGAAGGCGGGCGAACGGTTGCCCGGGAAATCGAGTTCTTCAATCTGGATTCGATTCTCTCGGTGGGCTACCGGGTAAATTCGAAGCGCGGCACTCAATTCCGTATCTGGGCCACGCGCACCCTGCGCGAGCACCTTGTCCGCGGCTACACCCTGAACGAGAAACGCCTGGCCGAGCGCGGCCTGAAGGAGGCCCGCGACACCCTCGACCTGCTGGCCCGCACGCTCAAGCAGCAGGCCCTGGTGGACGAGACCGGCGCAGCGGTGCTGGATCTCATCAAGGGCTATGCGGACACGTGGCGCCTGCTGCTGGAGTACGACGAGGATCGCCTGGCCACGCCGCCCGGTTCGCGGCCCGCCGTCGGGGTGCTGGACTACGCCACCGCCGCGGCCGCCATCGCCGAGTTTCGGCAGGAGCTGATGGCGAGCAAGGAGGCCTCGGAACTGTTCGGCAATCCCCGCGGCGATGCGCTCGAGGGCATCCTCGGTAACATCGAGCAGACCATGTTCGGGGAGCCGCTCTACACCTCGCGCGAGCAGAAGGCGGCCCACCTTCTGTATTTCGTGGTGAAGGATCACCCCTTCAGCGACGGCAACAAGCGCATCGGCTCGCTCCTGTTCCTGCTGTACCTGAAGCAGGAAGGCATCGCGCACGCGTTGAATCCGCAGGCGCTGACCGCGCTGACCCTGCTGATCGCCGAAAGCGCGCCCAGCAGCAAGGACCTGATGATCCGGCTGATCATGAATCTCCTCGCGGAGCCCCACCAATGAGCGGCTTCACCGAATCCGTGGTCGAGGAGGCAGCACTCGAGTGGCTCCAGAGCGTGGGCTGGCAGATCGCGCACGGCCCGGATATCGCGCCGGATACACCGGCCGCGGGGCGCGCTGACTTCGGCGAGGCCATTCTCGCGGCGCGGCTGCGCGCAGCCCTCACGAGACTGAATCCGGACCTGCCCGCCGAGGCTCTGGACGACGCCTTCCGCAAGCTCACGCGCGTCGAGGCCGCCGATCTCGTGCAACGCAATCGCGCCACGCATCGCCTCCTGGTCGACGGTGTGAACGTGGAGTACCGCGACGCCGACGGCGCCATTCGCGGCGCCCAGGCGCGCGTTCTCGACTTTGACGATCCAGCCAACAACGACTGGCTGGCCGTGAACCAGTTCAGCGTGATCGAGAACAAGCATACGCGACGGCCCGATGTCGTGCTGTTCGTCAACGGCCTGCCGCTGGCAGTACTTGAGCTGAAGAATGCCGCCAGCGAGAACGCAACCGTCTGGAGCGCGTACCAGCAGCTCCAGACCTACAAGGCGGAGATCCCCTCGCTGTTCGCCGCCAATGCCGTGCTCGTCATCTCCGATGGCGTCGAGGCGCGGATCGGCACGCTGACCGCCGGCAAGGAGTGGTTCAAGCCCTGGCGGACGATCTCCGGCGAGACGCCGGCCGATACCCATCTGCCGGAGCTTCAGGTGGTGACGGAAGGCCTGCTCACGCCTCAGCGGCTGCTGGACCTGGTGCGCGACTTCATCGTCTTCGAAGACGACGGCAGCGGACGGCTCATCAAGAAGATGGCTGGCTACCACCAGTACCACGCGGTGCAGGCTGCGGTGCAGGAGACGCTGCGGGCCGCGGAGCTGGCCCGGCTGCCCCAGGTGGCCGAGCCGAACGCTACCTACGAATCCGGCGTTCGCCCCGGCGGCAAGCCCGGCGACCGGCGCGTGGGCGTGGTCTGGCATACCCAGGGTTCGGGCAAGAGCCTGACCATGGCGTTCTATTCCGGGCGCATCATCCGCGAGCCCGCCATGGAAAACCCGACGCTGGTTGTGCTGACCGACCGCAACGATCTGGACGATCAGCTCTTCGGCACCTTCTCCCGCTGTGCGGAGCTCCTGCGCCAGCCGCCGGTGCAGGCCGAATCTCGCTCGCACCTGCGCGAGCTGCTCGCGGTCGAATCGGGCGGCGTGGTGTTCACCACGATTCACAAGTTCTTTCCCGAGGAGCGCGGCGACCGGCACCCGACACTCTCGGCGCGTCACAACATCGTCGTGATCGCCGACGAGGCCCACCGCAGCCAGTACGACTTCATCGACGGGTATGCCCGCCACATGCGCGATGCACTGCCGCACGCGTCATTCATCGGTTTCACCGGCACGCCCATCGAGCTGCAGGACGCCAACACGCGGGCCGTGTTCGGCGACTACATCAGCGTCTACGACATCCAGCGCGCGGTCGAGGACGGCGCCACGGTGCCGATCTACTACGAAAGCCGGCTTGCCAAGCTCGCGCTGGACGAGGCGGAGCGCCCGCACATCGATCCCGAGTTCGACGAGGCCACCGAAGGCGAGGAAGTCGAGCGCAGGGAGAAGCTCAAGACCAAGTGGGCGCAGCTCGAAGCCGTGGTGGGCTCGGACAAGCGCCTGGAGCTCATCGCCCGAGACATCGTCGAGCACTTCGAGAAGCGCCTGGAAGCGATGGACGGCAAGGCTATGGTGGTGTGCATGAGCCGGCGCATCTGCGTAGACCTGCACGAGCAGATCGTGGCGCTTCGGCCCGACTGGGCGAGGGATGACGACGACGAAGGCGCCATTAAGGTCGTGATGACCGGCTCGGCATCCGACCCGCTCGACTGGCAGCCGCACATCCGCAACAAGCCGCGGCGGGAGGCATTGGCGAACCGATTCCGCGATCCGGGGGATCCCTTTAAGCTCGTGATCGTGCGAGACATGTGGCTCACGGGCTTCGACGCACCGAGCTTGTCCACCATGTACATCGACAAGCCCATGCGCGGTCATGGCCTCATGCAGGCCATCGCGCGCGTGAACCGGGTGTTCAAGGACAAGCCTGGCGGGTTGGTGGTCGACTACCTCGGCCTCGCCCAGGAGCTGAAGGCGGCGCTCGCCACCTACACCGAGAGCGGCGGTCGAGGGCGGACGGCGCTCGACCAGGACGAGGCTGTGGCCGTCATGCTCGAAAAATACGAGGTTTGCTGCGCGCTCTTCCACGGCTTCGACTGGTCGAAATGGACCACCGGCACACCGCAGGAGCGGCTGAGCCTGCTACCAGCGGCGCAGGAGCACATCCTCGCCCAGGAAGAGGGGAAGGACCGCTGCGTGCGCGCCGTGCGCGAGCTGTCCCAGGCCTTCGCGCTGGCGGTGCCGCACGAGGAAGCGCTCAAGATCCGTGACGACGTCGCGTTCTTTCAGGCCGTGCAGGCGGTGCTCGCCAAGCGCGCCCCCGGCGACGCGCGGCCGGAGGAAGAGCTGGAGCACGCGGTGCGCCAGATCATTTCCAGGGCCGTGACCCCGGAAGGTGTGGTGGACATCTTCGCGGCAGCCGGCCTCGAAAAGCCCGACATCTCGATCCTTTCGGACGAGTTTCTCGCCGAGGTCCGCGGCATGCCGCAACGGAATCTCGCAGTGGAGCTGCTGCAGAAGCTTCTCAAGGGCGAGCTCAAGACGCGTAGCCGCAAGAACGTGGTCCAGGCCCGCTCATTTGCCGACATGCTGGAGCGCACTTTGCGGAAGTATCAGAACCGCGCCATCGAAGCGGCGCAGGTAATTGAGGAACTGATCGCGCTCGCGAAGGAGATGCGCGAAGCAAACGCGCGAGGCGAAAAGCTGGGACTGAGCGACGACGAACTCGCCTTTTACGACGCACTTGAAGCCAACGACAGCGCGGTGCAGGTGCTCGGCGACGACACCCTGCGCGGCATTGCCCGCGAGCTGGTGGAGACCGTGCGCAAGAACGTCACGATCGACTGGACGCTTCGCGAGAACGTGCGCGCCCAGCTCCGTGTGCTGGTGAAGCGCATTCTGCGCAAGCACGGCTACCCTCCGGACAAACAGGAAAAGGCGACTCAGACGGTGCTGGAGCAGGCGGAGCTGCTTTCTCAGGAGTGGGTGGCGGCGTGACTGTTATCGCGCACAACCACCTGTTCCCCGGGGCGGGATTTCGGACATGCGCCCGGCGGCGAGGGCGACACATCGCAACCATGAATGGGTTGAAACTCTGCTTGCCCGTATATAGGTGACCCATGCCGATTCAGCATTCAATCTGGACCGTCGGTGCCGAACCCAAAGCGCTGGAGACCAGCCGGCTGGCCAGCGAGCAGACGCTGGAAGAGATGATCGTGCGCGATTCGCGCGTGCTCTCCGGCGAGTGGATGTTGATTGGACGGCAGGAGATTACCAGCTTCGGCGGGCGCGTTGACCTGCTGGCCATTGCGCCCGACGGCTCGCTGGTGCTGGTCGAACTCAAGCGCGACCGCACACCACGCGAGATCATTGCCCAGGCGCTGGACTACGCCTCCTGGGTAGACCAGCTCAGCGCCGAGAAGGTCGCGCAGATCTATCACCGGTTCTCAGACGGGGGCAGTCTCGACGAGGCGTTTCTCCAGCGTTTCGGCACTGAGCTGGACGAAGACACGCTCAACGAATCGCATCAGATCATCATCGTCGCGGCCGAACTCGATGCTTCGACCGAGCGCATCGTCAGCTATCTGAATGCACGGGATATCGCCATCAACGTTGTGTTCTTCCAGGTCTTCGAGCATAACGGCCAGCAGTTGCTCAGCCGCGCGTGGTTAATCGATCCGGGCGAGACGCAGGCCAATGTCGCAACGTCCACCAAGTCCAAGGGTGAGAAGGAACCCTGGAACGGCGAGTACTACGTGTCTTTCGGAGACCCCGCATCGCGCAGCTGGGACGATGCACGCGAATACGGATTCATCAGTGCGGGCGGCGGCAGCTGGTACAGCCAGACACTCAAGCTGCTATCGCCCGGCGACCGGGTATGGGTGAAGATCCCGAAAGTCGGCTACGTGGGTGTCGGCCGTGTGCTGGAGGCGGTACAACCGGCTAAGGATTTCACGGTCACCACCCCGGAGGGAGATCGCCCAGCCGTGGACGTACTGAGGCATGCCGACAAATACCGGCAACATGCCGATGATCCTGAGAAGTCCGAGTACTTTGTGCGGGTGAAGTGGCTCGACGCCGTTCCGGCCGATCAAGCGGTGAACGAGGTCGGACTGTTCGGCAATCAGAACACGGTATGCCAGCCGCTGACCCCGAAGTGGCGGCACACGGTCGAGCGGCTAAAGACTGTCTTCACGAAGTGGCAGGGGTAGGTGAGCAGGTCCGAGTCGCGCAAATCCCGCCTCGCAGGCTGGATCCTCGGCGTCCCCAGATGAAAGTTTCTCATGCGTTTTCGCGGTACAACTACGGAACACCCCCGAGTTTCTGCCCTTTACGCCAAACTAACGTAACCTGCTGTTCCAGCGTGCTTTTCCCCAACTGTTCCGCACATCCCCTCATCCAACCAAATCAGTAACTTATTGATTTATAGGGCACTGAAAATCCGCGTGTCGATGGTTCGATTCCGTCCCTGGCCACCATCTCACGCTGACATGGCTATGCCAATTGTCAGAATGTTCCTGCCCTGACCCATCTGCGGTCGACATCACAGTGTGAGCAGCTGGCTCATCTCCTGAGCCAGCAAATCGCCTAAACTCCAGGAAAACAACAGTGCCTGCGGACCCCGGCGGCAACCCCGCAACGGCCGGTCACGGGCCGGGGGACGTTTGGCCATGGTCCGTCTGGAGGAGCTCACTGTCGGCACGTCGGTCCGGGGTATCCGCCCGGACGTGGCGGTGACGGTCGTGAGCGTCCAATGGTTTGGCTCGGACGCCCTGGAGCTGACCTTCAAAAGCCCGGACGGTCGGGTCGCGAACCAGCTCCTCTATCGCAGCGATGAGGCCACCCTGGAGATTGTGGGGGAGGGCCGTCCCTGGAGTTTCGACGGCGACGGTGCGCTGTTCCGGCTGGTCTCCGAGGCCCACCGCATTCACCTTGCTCACCTCTTCGACCCCGTGCTGGCGGTGCATACCTCCAACGTCGAGCCGCTGCCGCACCAGATCACTGCTGTATATGAGTCCCTGCTGCCGCGCCAGCCACTGCGTTTCCTGCTGGCCGATGACCCGGGCGCGGGCAAGACGATCATGGCCGGACTCTTTATAAAAGAGTTGATCGCCCGCGGCGACCTGCAGCGCTGCCTGGTGGTGTGCCCAGGCAGCCTCGCAGAGCAGTGGCAGGACGAGCTCTTCCAGAAGTTCAACCTGCCGTTCGAAATCCTGACCAACGACAAACTTGAGGCGGCGCGTACCGGCAACTGGTTCATGGAAACCAACCTTGCCATCGCCCGGCTCGACAAGCTCGCGCGCAACGAGGATGTACAGGCGAAACTCGCCGCTCCCGATTGCCGCTACGATCTCATCGTCTGCGATGAAGCGCACAAGCTCTCGGCCACCTTCTTTGGCGGTGAGATCAAGTACACAAAGCGCTACAAACTGGGGCAACTCCTGTCGACGCTGACGCGTCACTTTCTGCTGATGACGGCAACCCCACACAACGGGAAAGAGGAAGACTTCCAGCTCTTCATGGCGCTGCTCGATGGTGACCGTTTCGAGGGCCGCTTCCGTGACGGCGTGCATGTCGCCGACGTCTCCGACCTCATGCGCCGCATGGTCAAGGAGAACCTGCTCAAGTTTGACGGCACACCGCTCTTCCCGGAGCGCATCGCGCACACGGTTCCGTACAGGCTCTCCGACGCCGAGGCAGTGCTTTACAAGGCAGTCACCGATTACGTGCGCGAGGAGTTCAACCGCGCCGAGGCGCTGAAGAATGACAAGCGAGCCGGCACTGTCGGCTTCGCGCTTACCATCCTGCAGCGGCGGCTGGCATCATCGCCCGAAGCGATTTACCAGTCACTGAAGCGCCGGCGGGAGCGGCTGGAGGGCCGGCTGAAGGAAATGGAGCTCCTGCAGCGCGCTGGCCAGGTCGCGGCGATGGTCGCAGGCCGGGTGCTCGACGAAGAAGACGTCGAGGACCTGGAGGAGGCTCCGGAAAGTGAAGTCGGGGCTGCCGAGGAGGAGATACTCGACGAGGCCACGGCGGCCAGCACCATCACCGAGCTCAAGGCAGAAATCCTCTCGCTGCAGCACCTGGAGTCGCTGGCGCAGGAGGTCCGCCGCAAGGGCGAGGATCGCAAGTGGCGCGAGCTTGCGAGCCTGCTTGGCGAGATTTTCACCGCGGCCGCCATTGCCAACACCGGGGCCGAGCCTCACCACCCCGCTTACGGCGCCGGCGACATCCCGCCGCCAAAGCCTTCGCCGCGGCAGAAGCTGGTGCTGTTCACCGAGCACCGCGACACCCTCAATTACCTCGAGAACCGCATCAGCAAGCTGCTCGGCCGGCGCGAGGCGGTCGTCGTCATTCACGGCGGCATGGGGCGCGAGGAGCGGCTAAAGACGCAGGAGTCCTTCAAGCACGACCCGGAGGTGCAGGTGCTGCTTGCCACCGACGCGGCGGGCGAGGGCATCAACCTGCAGCGTGCCCACCTCATGGTGAACTACGACCTGCCCTGGAACCCGAACAGGCTCGAGCAGCGCTTCGGCCGTATCCACCGCATCGGCCAGACGGAGGTCTGCCATCTGTGGAACCTGGTCGCCGAGGAGACCCGCGAGGGTGATGTCTACCGCAAGCTGCTGGAGAAGCTCGAGCAGGCTCGTCAGTCGCTCGGCGGGCAGGTATTCGATGTGCTCGGCAAGCTGCAGTTCGAGGGCAGGCCGCTGCGCGACCTCCTGATCGAGGCGATCCGCTATGGTGAGCGCGAAGACGTCCGGCTCCGGCTCACCCGCGCCGTGGACCACGCGCTCGATCGCGGCCGCCTGCGGGAGCTCCTGGAGGAGCGTGCGCTCGCGCACGACGCCATGGATGCGAGTCGCGTCTACCGCATCCGCGAGCAGATGGAGCGTGCCGAGGCACGGCGCCTGCAACCGCATTACATCGAGTCGTTTTTCCTTGAAGCCTTCCAGCGCCTCGGCGGCACGGCCAGGCAGCGCGAGACCCGGCGTTACGAGGTGAGCCATGTACCGGCCACCGTGCGCAACCGCGACCGTCTGATCGGCGTCCGGGAGCCGGTTCTGCCGCGCTACGAGCGCATTGCCTTCCAGAAAGAACTGGTGGCCCCGCAAGGCCAGCCGCTCGCGGCCTTCGTCTGCCCGGGCCATCCGCTGCTCGATGCCACCATCGACCTTACGCTCGAGCGCAATCAGGATCTGCTCCGTCGCGGCACGGTGCTGGTGGACGAGCGCGATGGCGGCACCCGGCCTCGCGTGCTGTTCTACCTCGAGCATTCCATCCAGGATGCGAGTGCCACCCGTACCGGGGACCCCCGGGTGGTCTCGCGGCGCATGCTTTACGTCGAGATCAACGCCGACGGCACGGCCCGCCATATCCAGTACGCGCCATATCTCGACTACCGGCCCCTCAATGACAGCGAGCCGGCAGTTGCGGATCTCCTCGCCCGACCGGAGTGCGCCTGGATCAGCCGCGAGCTGGAAAACCAGGTGCGGGCCCATGCAGTCGCCAGCATCGTACCGGCGCATCTCGAAGAAGTGCGCTCCCGCCGGGTTGAAATGGTGGACAAGACCGAGGCCGCCGTACGCGATCGTCTCACCAAGGAGATTCACTATTGGGATCACCGCGCCGCCCAGCTCGCCGACCAGGAGCGGGCCGGCAAGGCGAACGCGAAGCTCAACTCGGGCGAGGCATTCAAGCGCGCCGACGCCCTCCAGGGCCGCCTGCAGAAGCGGCTGGCGGAGCTCAAGCTCGAACGGCAGATCTCGCCCCTGCCGCCGGTGATTCTGGGCGGGCTCCTGGTCGTCCCCGCCGGATTGCTGGCGGCGATGGCCGGGCGGCCGCCGGTGGATGTTTCCGCGGAAACGCCGGACAGGCTGGCAGCTGCAGCCGCTGCGCGCGCCGCGGTGATGGAGGTCGAGCGCCGGCTGGGGTTCGAGCCCACCGATCGGGAGCTGGAGAAGCTCGGCTACGACATCGAGAGCCGGGTGCCCGGCACCGGGAAGCTCCGTTTCATTGAAGTGAAGGGCCGGGTATCCGGAGCTGCCACGATTACAGTCACCCGCAACGAGATTCTTTATTCCCTGAACAAGCCCGAGGACTTCATCCTGGCGATCGTGGAATTCCTGCCGGACAAGTCACACCGGGTTCACTACGTGCGGGAGCCCTTCAAGCGGGAGCCGGAGTTCGGTGTGACGAGCGTGAACTATGACTTCGCAGAACTTCTTGCGCGAGCAGAGCCGCCGTCCCGATGAGTCTCCCGGTGCTTAAGGCTGAGTCTGGGTTCGACCAGCGACTTGCCTACAGGAGCCTGCTCCATGGTGCCTGAGAACAGGACTGCACCCAGGACGCTCGCAGAGCAACTCGCCGGGTTTCAGCCCCAACTTCGGCGCCGTCACCCCGCGGTGATGCCCGTGAGCCAAGTCCTGCTTCATCTTAAGGGCAGGGAGGGTTCGAGCCTGCTACAGAGCAGCCGAGATGTGATTCTCGACTGGCTCGCCGAACGTGCTGGCCGGCCACTGCCGGATTATGCCTGGAAGGGCGAGTCCTTCGATCTGGAGGATATTGGGTCTCAAAGGGTTGCAGCGCTGAGGATGGACGACGGCCGTTACTGGGCAGCGCGCCTGGATGATGCGGATAAAAAGGTTCCGCAAAGAACTTGGGTGACCGAGATCGGCATCGGTGAGCACTCCAGTGATGGAGTCATATTCGGCGCACGACTGACTTGTGTGACACGCGGCAGGGATGAGCCATACCAGCGGACTCTGCCTGCATTCGTACGACGGGTGGCCAGTTCCGGTTTTGCCTGGCTGGACGGGTTCCAGGTCAAGGAGCAGCCATGGCTGATTGCCAGCGAAGAGGATGTGGACGGTCTCGTTGCACTGCTTCGCGCTCCGCGTCGCAGTGACGTCATCGTTCTTTCGTTGCCGGAGGACTCCGAGCGTCCTGACGATGCCGCGGCGCCAGCCGGAGAGATCTGCCGCGGGACTTTCGGCGCAGCCCATGTCGCAATCCTGACCGGCCCTGCCAGCTTCCACCTGTCCGATCGGGTGGGCAAGGAGTTCTCGGTTTTTCATAGTGCCGTGCGTACCTACCGGCCCGGATTCAATCCGGACAACGATGAGCCTTTCGAACACCCGCTGGCACTGCCGCAGCGTATCGAGAACTGGGCGGATGGTGGACCCAGTGCCTATGCACGATTCCTGATCGACCAGTCTTTGATGCGATCCGTGGCTCGGTCGGACGCACAGGATGCCGTGCCGCCCTTCGCAGTGGTGCGCCAGTTGGCGACCAGGCAGCGCCTGGATCTGGCTCGGCAGGGCGTGAAAACCGACAAAGCACGGCTTGCGCTCGCCGAAGAAGAGATTCGCGAGTTGCGTGAGAGCCTGGATGAACAGAAGCGGACCTACACAGAGCTCCTGCTTACGGCAGAGCAGGAGAGGGATGAGGCCAAAGCTGCCGAGCGCGCTGCGAATGCACTGGCTGCAAGTCTCCGGTTTCGCATGGATCAGCAGCAAAAGGCTACGCGAAAGCGGGGCGCCGGCAGTCCGGAATCTATACCGATACCCAAGGATCTGGATCAGATTGATCAGTGGTGCGCGCGCTGGCTGGCCGGGTCTGTCGAGGTTCATGGCCGGGCGTATCAGGGAATCAAAAAATCCGAATTCCAGAACATCGAATTGATCTACAGGGCATTGTTACTCCTGCGTGACTGGTACGTCCCGATGCGGCGCCAAGGTGGTAGCGAAGCAAAAGCCTCTTTCGAAGGGCAATGCCACCTTCTCGGTCTGGAGGAAAGTCCAACCTCCTCGGCTGAACGCATGGGTGAGGAGGGCGATACCTACGTCATCCGTAGGGCCGGCCGGCGGCGCCTCCTGGACCGTCATCTGAAAAACAGGGGGAATACCCGCGATCCCCGCCGTTGTTTCCGGCTCTATTTTTTCTGGGACGAAGACACTGAGCAGGCGATCGTTGGATGGTTGCCTTCGCATCTGGATTCAAGGGCGACATGAAGAAAACCAGCAAGAAGCTTATCGAAGTCGCCCTGCCACTTGAGGCCATCAACAAGGCCTCGGCCCGCGAGAAGTCCATCCGCCACGGTCATCCGAGCACGCTGCATCTGTGGTGGGCGCGCCGGCCGCTGGCGGCGGCGCGGGCGGTGATCTTCGGGCAGATGGTGGATGACCCGTCGGCCTACGTCGACACGCTGCGTGCGGACCCGAAGCTGAAGCGCAGGGCGGAAGCGGCCCTCAAGGCCCGCATGAAGTTTTGGGAGGAGGCCTGTGCGCTGGCCAAAAGGGCCGAAGGCACCAGCCTCACGGTCCCGGAACCCGGCCCTGCGCCGACCCTCGACGAGATCCTGGCCGAGCAGGAGCGCGAGCGCCTGTTCCGCATCATCGAGGAGCTGGTGCAGTGGGAAAACACGACAAACGAGGCGGTGCTGGAGAAGGCGCGCGCGGAGATCTGGCAGAGCTGGCGGCGTGCCTGTGCCGGGAACGCCGACCACCCGCGCGCGAAGGAGCTGTTCGACCGGCACAGGCTCCCCGCCTTCCACGACCCCTTCGCCGGTGGCGGCGCGCTGCCGCTCGAGGCACAGCGGCTCGGGTTGGAAGCCTTCGCCAGCGACTTGAACCCGGTGGCGGTGCTGATCAACAAGGCGATGATCGAGATCCCGCCGCGATTCGCTGGGCTTGCCCCGGTGAATCCGGAAGCGCGCAAGGAAAAGGCACTCATCGCGCGCGAATGGAAGGGCGCGCAGGGGCTGGCCGAGGACGTGCGCTACTACGGCAAGTGGATGCGCGACGAAGCCGAGAAGCGCATCGGCAAACTCTATCCGCCGATCGAAGTGACGGCCGAGATGGCCCGGGACCCGGACAATCGCCGTCCGGACCTCAAGCCCTACGTGGGCCAGAAGCTCACCGTGATCGCGTGGCTCTGGGCGCGCACGGTCAAGAGCCCGAACCCCGCCTTCGCGAAGGTGGACGTGCCGCTCGCTTCGACCTTCATGCTCTCGACCAAGGCGGGCAAGGAGGCCTACGTCGAGCCGGTGATCGAGGACGGCGGCTATCGCTTCACCGTGAAGGTGGGCGAGCCGAGAAATGCAGAGCGGGTGAAGCGCGGGACCAAGCTCTCGCGCGGCGCGAACTTCGAGTGTCTGATGTCGGGGACGCCGATCGCAAGCGAACATATCTATGGCGAGGCGCAAGCCGGTCGGATGGGCGCACGGCTGATGGCGATCGTGGCGGAGGGCGAACGTGGTCGCGTGTACCTCGCGCCGACACCAGAACACGAGGCGGCGGCGCGCAAGGCGAAGCCGGAGTGGAAGCCAGACGTGGCGATGCCTGACAACCCGCGTTGGTTCTCGCCACCGCTGTACGGCCTCAAAACCTACGGCGATCTCTTCACCCCGCGGCAGTTGGTGGCGCTGACGACCTTCTCCGACCTCGTGGGCGAAGCGATGCAGCAGGTCCGCCGCGACGCCCTCCAAGCCGGCCTCCCCGCCGACCCCAAGCCGCTGCGCGACGGCGGCACCGGCGCGGCGGCGTATGCGGAGGCGGTGGCTTCCTACCTTGGACTCGCAATGAGTCGGTTCGCGGACCGTAACAACGCTCTGTGTACGTGGGACTCAGGCCCAACGGGGACACGAGCTTCCACGGGCGGTTCCGCGCGAACCGCCAGCCTTCGAAACCTCTTCGCGCGCCAGGCAATCCCGATGGCTTGGGACTACGGCGAGGCTAACCCGTTCAGCGACTCTGGTGGTGGGTACAACAGTGCGCTCGACTGGATCGAGCCCGCCATACGATATCTTATTGGCGTTGTCCCTGGTGCGGCAGCGCCCAACAACGCGTCAACCCAGATCCTGAGCCGCGGAAGAATCGTATCCACCGATCCACCCTATTACGACAACGTGGGTTACGCGGACCTCTCGGACTTCTTCTACGTCTGGCTGCGCCGCTCACTTCGTGTGACCTTCCCAAGTCTATTCGCTACGCTCGCCGTGCCGAAAGCCGAGGAACTGGTCGCGACACCGTATCGGCACGGCTCAAAAGAGAAAGCGGAGACCTTCTTTCTCGAAGGCATGACTCGGGCGATGCACCGCCTCGTTGAGCAGGCACACCCCGCGTTCCCCGTCACGATCTATTACGCCTTCAAGCAGTCGGAGACCGAGAACGCCGCGGGCACGTCGAGCACCGGCTGGGAGACCTTCCTGGACGCGGTGATCCGCGCGGGCTTCGGCATCAGTGGCACGTGGCCGATGCGTACCGAGTTGAGCAACCGCATGATCGGCTCCGGCACCAACGCCCTCGCCTCCAGTATCATCCTCGTTTGCCGGCAGCGCGAAGCCTCCTCCCGCACCGCCACCCGCCGCGAGTTCGTCGCCGCGCTCAAGACCGAGTTGCCCGCGGCGCTCCGTCATCTGCAGGCAGGCAACATTGCCCCGGTGGATCTCGCGCAGGCTGCGATCGGCCCCGGCATGGCGGTGTACACGCGCTACGCGAAGGTGCTCGATGCAAAGGGCGAAGCCGTGCTGGTACGCGAGGCACTCGCGCTCATCAACGAGGTGCTGGATGAAACGCTCGCCGAGCAGGAGGGCGACTTCGACGCCGACAGCCGCTGGGCGCTGGCGTGGTTCGAGCAGCACGGCTTCGACGAGGGCGAGTACGGTATCGCCGAGACCCTCTCCAAGGCCAAGAACACCAGCGTCAGGGGCCTGGAAGAAGCGGGCATCCTCAGATCCAGCCGGGGCAAGGTCCGGTTGCTGAGACCGGCCGAGCTGCCGGGCGACTGGGATCCCGCCACCGACAAGCGCCTCACCCACTGGGAAATGGTCCATCACCTGATCCGCGTGATGGAATCCGGCGGGGAAGCCGCGGCCGCTGGGCTGGTCAGGAAGATCGGTGCCAGGGCCGAAAGCGCCCGCGAACTCGCCTACCGCCTCTACACCCTCTGTGAGCGCAACAAGCGCGCCGCCGAGGCGCTGGCCTACAACGCCCTCGTCCAGAGCTGGCCGGAGATCACGCGGCTGGCGCGGGAAAGCAGCATCCCCGAAGGCCCGTCGCAGGCCGAGTTGATCTGAACGGCGGCGTGATGGATTCAGGTACTGCAGCCCGGCCCGCGATCGAACGCGCCAAACAGGTCTTCCGCTTTCTCAAGGCATATTCGGAGAGAAGGCTTCCCGTTTGCCGCAGCCTGTCTGAGCAACGGTGGCAGATGCCGTTCCGGGATTTGCCCACGCATCCCTGCATCGGGATCGGGAGGGTCACGCTGGCGGCTGCAGCCAGTTCGTCGAACACTGATGCTGCAGGCGCCGACGAGGATGCACCACTGCTGCGGGTCAGACGGCCGAAAATCACGGCAGCTCCCAGTCCTCCAGCGAAACTGGTGGACTGGGTGGCCAATGGATGGGACAGCCCCGACGGTTCGGTACAGGTCACGCACACGCGGACATACGAGCGCAACGGGCAAGCCATCACCGAGCAGTTTGCCGATGATCCTCAGCGCGGCAAGACCCTCGAGCAATGGCGGGCTGCGTGGGAGGCATGGGCGGAGGCCGAGCGCCCTGTCCGGAAGGTGATGAAAATCTTCGAGCGCCTGTACCAGCTGCGAGGGCAGATCGAGCGTGAGAGCGAGAGCGTCGAGTTGCTGCTCGGCGATGGGCGTCTGCGCTGGCGAACGGTCGAAGGTGTTATCGACCACCCGGTGCTGCTTCAGCGCGTTGAACTGGAGTTCGATGCCAGCGTGCCCGAGTTCCGGTTGCTGGATGCGGACCGGGCTCCCGAACTTTACGGACTGTTGCTCCAGGGGGGGGACGGACTGGCCGGCACGCAGCTGAACGATCTGCGGATTGAGCTGGAGCAAGGGGGTTACCACCCGCTGGCAGGTCCGGAAACCAGTGCCTATTTGTCGCGTCTGGCAACGCTGCTCCATGCCCAAGGGCAGTTTGTCGAACAGTTTGCCGAGCAACCGGCAAGGGAGCAGCCCGTGGTGATGCGCGACCCCGTGTTGTTCCTGCGCACGCGCATGTCGGGCTTTCCAGTCACTTTCCAGAGAATCCTCGATGATCTGGATCGCAACCCCGCGTTGCCCATTTCCATTTCGCGCCTGGTCGGCGTCGAGCCGCAGCCCTGGGCGGACTCTGATCCACCACCGTCATCTCCCTGGAGCGAGCCACACGATGTCCTGCTGAGCAAGCCGGCGAACGAGGAGCAGGTGCAGATCGCCCGCGCTCTGGAGCGGCACCGCGCAGTACTGGTCCAGGGGCCGCCTGGCACCGGCAAGAGCCACACGATCGCCAATCTGATCGGGCACCTGGTGGCGCAGGGCAAGCGTGTGCTGGTCACCAGCCATACCACCAAGGCACTGCGCGTACTGCATGGGCAAATCGTGGAATCCCTGCAGCCGCTTGTGGTCTCGGTGCTCGACAAGGATCTTGAGAGCCGCACTCAAATGGAGCGGGCGGTTCGCGGCATACTCTCCCGCCTCACGGTGGCAACAGAAGAACAGCTGTCGGCTGAGTGCTTGGCCATCCGTACTCGCCGGGAGCGGTTGATCCATGACATCGACCAGATCGCGGCGGATCTGCAAAAGGCGCGCGCCGCCGAGTACCAGTCCATTCAGTTGGCTGAAGAGACCATCGAGCCAGCAGAAGCCACTCGTTGGCTGCGCAGCCACCAACAGGGCAACGACTGGATCCCGGGACCTGTGCAGGCTGGTGCGCCGCTGCCCCTGGATGCAGAGGAATTGCGACGGCTCTACGAGCTCAACGGCCTGCTGACGCAGTCGGAGGAGGCGGAGATCAATGCCCACCTGCCGGACCCCGCCTCGCTGCCCGCAACCGAACGGTTCAAGGCCTGGGTGAATGCACCCCGTGGTGAGCAGACAGCGTCCGTTCTACGCCTGTGGGAGCAGCCAGCGGGGGAGGATGCGATCGCGCCGGTGAAGACCTTCCGGGAGTACCTGCTGAGGGTGGCCGACGAGTTCGACGCGTTGGCACCCTGGCAGCAACGGCTCGTGGCCGTGGGCCGTGAGGGTGAAGTGGAATGGTCGCTCTGGGCCGACCTGGTGGAGGCTGTCAAGGCGGCGCACCGTCTGTGGCAGACGCACAGGGCGGTGCTGCTCGAGCACGAGGTGATCGGGAGTTGCCCTGGCACCTTGACCGAGGCACGTGCCACTGTAACCGCCATCCTTGGATACCTCGAAGGTGGCGGCAGACTTGGCCTGTTGCAGCGGCTCGTGCACCCGAGCTGGAAGGCTTTCTGCGTCGCGTTCCAGGTCGATGGCGAGCAGCCTTCGTTACCGACGCATTTCCAGGCCATCGCCGCGCATCTTGAATTGAGCGAGAGCCGGGTCAGCCTCCGGCGCCGGTGGGCCCGGCAGGCAGAGCCTGTCGGGCTGCCGGCCATGGACAGTCTGGGGGAGCATCCCGAGGCAGCACTCCTTGAACTGTCGCAAAGCTTCCCTGCGCTGGGGGCGTGGTGGAAAACCCGCTGGGCCAGAGTGACCGAGCTTGCAGGGGAAACAGGCCTTCGTGTGAATGTCCTGCACCAGTCGCACCTGGCGGCATCGACAGACGCGCAGCCGTTTGATCGTGACGTGGAGTTCTTGCGCCGACCGTTGCTCGCCGCTGTCAATGTGCGCCTGGGTATTGCCCGGGGTCTTCGGGCCGAACGTTGCCTGCGCGACCTCGATGTGAGCCTGTCGGGCTTTTCGGGCCAACTGGCCTCGGACCTGCTCTCGGCCGTTCGCACCCGCGACGTCGCTGGATATGACGTGGCGCTCGCGGAATTGCGGCGTGTCACCGCGAAGCGGAACGTCTGGCGCGAGCGGCGTGAGCTGACCGCAAAGCTCGGTGCGGCGGCACAGGGATGGGCCGACGCTTTCCGCACCCGCAGTGGCGTGCATGGCGCAACAACCCTGCCCGGCGACGTGTTGAAAGCATGGCGCTGGCGCCAGCTGCACGAGGAGATCGAACGGCGCATGGCCCTGAATGAAGCCGAGCTGCTGCGCCGACTCGAACAGCGCAGACTGGAGCTGCGCAGCGCAACGGCAGACCTCATCGACCGGCAGGCCTGGCTGGCGCAGCTCAAGCGAACTGACCTGGAAGCGAGGCAGGCCCTGCAGGGTTGGGCCGATACAGTCCGGAAGATCGGCAAGGGCACCGGCAAGCGGACCGCGGAGCTGCAGGGCGAGGCGCGGAAACTGCTGGTCCGAGCAAGGAATGCGGTGCCCGTGTGGATCATGCCGCTATCCCGCGTCGCGGAATCTTTTGACCCGACAGCGGGACGCTTCGATGTCGTCATCATCGACGAGGCCAGCCAGTCGGACATCCAGGGCCTTCTGGCCTGGTATCTCGGGGATCGCATAGCCGTCGTCGGCGACCACGAGCAAGTCAGCCCCATGGCGGTGGGGCAGCAGATCGATGTGGTGAAAGCATTGATCGAGCAGCACCTTCACGAAGTCCCCAATCAGCACCTCTACGATGGTAAGACCTCGGTCTATGACCTTGGCCGGCAGTGCTTCGGTGGCACCATCGCGCTTCGCGAGCATTTTCGTTGCGTGCCGGACATCATCGAATTCTCCAATGCGCTGTCCTACGACTATGAAATACGGCCGTTGCGCAATCCCAGCACTGCCGCACAGCCACATGTTGCGGAGTTCGTGACCACGGCTGACATGGGCGCCGGGCGGGACGGCAAGACGAACCTGGCTGAGGCTCGAGCGGTGGTGGCGCTGATGGCCGCGGCAATAGAATTGCCGGCGTTCGCAGGCAAGTCGTTCGGAGCCATCACACTGCTCGGCGACGAGCAGGCAGTGCAGATTCAGCAACTGGCTTCCGAGCTGCTCGGTGCCGTGGTGCTGGAGAGTCGCCGGTTCGTGGCCGGCAACTCCGCCCAGTTCCAGGGAGATGAGCGCGACGTGATGTTTCTCTCCATGGTCGATTCGCCCACAGGCAGCGTGCTGCGGGTGGTCCAGACACCGGAAATGAAGCAGCGTTACAACGTGGCTGCGAGCCGGGCAAAGGACCAGCTTTGGGTGGTGCATTCGCTGGATCCCAACCGCGACCTGCAGCCCGCGGATTTGCGCCGACGTCTCATTGATCATGTCCGGGATCCGGGGGCGCGCCGCCGGGAGCTGGAAAAGAAGGCTCACCGGACAGAATCGCCATTTGAGCGTGAGGTGCTCAAGCGGCTCATGGCCGCGAATTACGACGTGCAGCCGCAGGTTTGGGTTGGCCAGTACCGGATTGACTTCGTCGTTCGCAGCGGGCAGCAGGAAGTTGCGATCGAATGCGACGGGGATCGCTACCACCGCTTTGACGACATCATGAACGACATGAGTCGACAGGCAGTTCTGGAGCGCGCAGGCTGGCGCTTCATTCGAATACGGGGAACAAGGTACTTTCGGGACCCGGAGGGAACGATGCGCAAGGTCTTCGCTGACCTTGAGCGGCTCGGTGTTTTGCCGACTGCGACGTTACCGGCCGACGGCACAGAGCCAGCGGGAGCGAAGCTTCGGGGCGCCGTGGTCCGGAGAGCCTGGGAAATCATGCGAGAGCGTGGATGGATCGGAAATGGCAATCAGTAACCACGAACGCGTCGGCAAGGCGCTGGACCTCCTCCGTGACGGGCTTGCACCGTTCGTCGAGCGCGAGCTGAAGGAGAAGTACGGCGCCCAGTGGGCCTTCGAGGTCAAGGAGATCCTCGGCGACACGCGGCTCGGCACCGGCAAGGGCTCGGCATTGAAGGACACCGCAGCACTGCTGGTGATCATGGAGCGGCGCTGGAACGACGTGTTCCGGCGGATTCTTGGCAGGGCCGAGCGTGCGCTGGTCGGCGAGCTCGGCGATGCCCGCAACCGCTGGGCTCACCAGGAGCCGTTCTCGGGTGACGACGCCGACCGTGCGCTCGACTCCTGCGAGCGCTTGCTCGCGGCCATTTCCGCGCCGCAGGCCGACGAGGTGCGCAAGGTCAAGATGGAGCTGCGACGGACCATCTATGACGAGCAGGTCCGTGGCGAGAAGCGCAAGGTCGCGACGACTGCGATTGAATCCGCGGCTACCGGCAACCTGAAGCCCTGGCGCGAGATCGTCACGCCACACAAGGACGTCGCGAGCGGTCGCTATCAGCAGGCGGAGTTCGCCGCCGACCTCTGGCAGGTGCATCTCGGCGAGGGCGTGGATGAGTATCGCGACCCGGGCGAGTTCTTCCGTCGTACCTATCTGACGGAGAGCCTGAAGCAGCTCCTCGTCGGCGCCGTGAAGCGCCTGAGCGGCAAGGGTGGCGACCCGGTGGTGCAGCTGCAGACCAATTTCGGCGGCGGCAAGACCCACTCGATGCTGGCGCTCTACCACCTGTTCTCGGGCAAGGCCACGGCCGGACTGGCCGGCATGGACGCCGTCATCAAGGAGGCGGGCGAGGGCAAGCTGCCAGCCGCGAGGCGGGTGGTGCTGGTGGGCAACAAGATCTCGCCCGGCAATCCGGTCACGAAGCCTGACGGCACTGTAGTACGCACACTCTGGGGCGAGCTGGCGTGGCAGCTGGGCGGCAAGAAGGCCTACGCACGGATCAAGGCCGACGATGAGAAGGCCACCAGCCCGGGCGATGTGCTGCGGGAACTCTTCAAGGAGTACGGGCCCTGCCTGGTGCTGATCGATGAGTGGGTTGCCTATGCCCGCCAGCTCCACGACCAGGGAGACCTGCCGGCCGGCGGCTTCGAGACGCAGTTCAGTTTCGCTCAGGTGCTGACGGAGTCGGCGAAGGCAGCAGGCAACTGCCTGCTGGTGGTGAGCCTGCCAGCATCAGACACCGGCTCCTCGCAGGCCGACGATGACGATGTGGAGGTGGGCGGTATCCGCGGGCGCGAGGCACTGCAACGGCTGCGCAACGTGGTGGGTCGGCTCGAGTCCTCCTGGCGACCGGCGACGGCGGAGGAGGGTTTCGAGATCGTGCGCCGGCGGTTGTTCGAGCCCATGACTGACCCGGCCCAGTTCAAGGACCGGGACTATGTTGCCCGCACCTTCGCTGATTACTACCGCTCCCAGCAGCAGGAGTTTCCGCCCGAGTGCCGTGACGCGGATTACGAGAAGCGCCTCAGGGCCGCCTACCCGATTCACCCGGAGGTGTTTGACCGGCTGTACACGGACTGGTCAACGCTGGTGAAGTTCCAGCGCACCCGCGGCGTGCTGCGCCTGATGGCTGCGGTGATTCACAGCCTGTGGGAGCAGGGCGATCGCAACCCCCTGATACTTCCCTCCAACGTGCCGATCAGCGACCCGCGGGTGCAGTTCGAGCTCACGCGCTATCTCTCCGACCACTGGGTGCCGATCCTCGAGAAGGATGTGGATGGCGCGAATTCCCTGCCCATGCGCACCGACGGCGACGTGCCGAATCTCGGCAAGCTGCATGCCTGCCGGCGTGTAGCGCGGACGATCTTCCTCGGCTCAGCACCGATCACGGCGGCAGCCAACCGTGGCATCGAGGACCGGCGCATCAAGCTCGGCTGCGTGATGCCCGGCGAATCGCCGGCCATCTTCGGTGATGCCCTGCGGCGACTGGCAAGTGCGGCGACGTATCTCTATCAGGACGGCCCGCGCTACTGGTATTCCACACAGCCGACCGTGACCAAGCTCGCCGAGGATCGTGCCGAGCAGTTTCGACGCAACCCCGATGCAGTCCACGAGGAACTGGAGCGACGCCTGCGCGATGACTTGCGCCGGTACGGCGATTTTCGCCGCGTTCACCCGCTGCCCACATCCGGGCAGGACGTGCCCGACGATCTCGAGGCGCGGCTCGTGGTGCTGGGGGAGGAACACCCGTATTCCAAAGAGGCGGGCAACCTGGCCGAAGACGCGGCCCGGAAAATCCTCGAGACGCGCGGCAACGCGCCCCGGCTCTTTCGCAACACGCTGGTATTCCTTGCCGCTGATGCTGCGCGCTTGCAGGACCTCGACGAGGCCATCCGCCGCTTCCTTGCCTGGGACTCCATCGTCGCCGAGCGTGAGACCCTGAATCTCGACCCGCATCAGGTCAAGCAGGCCGACATCCAGCGCAATGCCGCGGACAGCGTGGTCACAAGCCGCCTGCCCGAGACGTATCAGTGGCTGCTGGTGCCGGTGCAGAACCAGCCGCGGGACCCGGTGACCTGGCAGGCCATTCGAACCTCCGGCCTGGACGGTCTTGCGGTACGTGCGAGCAAGAAACTGCGCAGCGACGAGTATCTGATCACGGCGCTGGCCGGCACGCGGCTGCGCATGGATCTCGACAAGGTGCCGCTGTGGCGCGGCGATCACGTTGCCATCAAACAGCTGGTGGAGGACTTCGGCCGCTATTTGTACCTGCCCCGATTGAGCGATCCCGGGGTGTTGTATGGCGCCATCCGGGATGGCCTGAACCTGATGACCTGGGAGCAGGACAGCTTCGCGTATGCGGACTCCCTGGACGAAGCCGCGAACCGCTATCGTGGTCTGCGCCGCGGCCAGCTCATCGAAGTCTCGGAAAGCAATGTCGAAGGGCTACTCGTGAAGTCCGAGGTAGCCGCAAGACAGCTGCAGATGGAGGCAGGCGCGCAGGGTGATCCCACCGGCGGGAAGGATACGACAGGTGCCGGCACCGGAGTAGCTGGCCCAGGAGGATCGCGCCAGGGCGGGACTTCGGACAGTGGCAGCACAACGATCGGGCCCACGCGGTTCCATGGCACCGTGGAATTGGATTCGGCGCGTGCAGGCCGGGATGCCGGGCGTATCGCTGAGGAGGTCATCGCACACCTCGAGGGACTCAAGGGATCGATCGTGACCGTGACGCTGGAAATTCAGGCCATTGTGCCCGACGGTGCTCCGGCCCACGTGGTGAGGACCGTGACGGAGAATTGCCGGACGCTGAAGTTCTCCAGCGGCGGGTTCGAGAAGGAATGATGACAAGGAGCTGACGATGCAGGGTGAGGAGAGGAAAACCGCAAGTAGCTTCGCTGATCTGGCCACCATGTGGAAAGAACAGCAGGCCAATCCTGCTCCAATGCCGGCGTCCTCCGCGGAAGTGTCATTGACGAGCGAAGTTCCAGCCACTCGCGCTGCAGCCCTCTCCGTAGAACGAGACGAGCCCTCAGCGCCACTGTCAGCGCCGGGTCCTGATGCAGGTGACACTCCCGAGTCCGAAGACTCATCACAGGAATTGAAGGCCCAAAACCAGAATCTTGAGTCAGAGTTGAATGAGGCCAGGCAGGCCATTCAGGATTTGACGAAGAACATCAACAGACTTCGTGGTGAAGCAAGTAGCCTGAAGCGCGAGGCGAAGCGGCTGGATGAGGATCTGGAAGAAGAGAAGTCCAGGAACCAGCGAGCCGAAAAGCAACTAGAGCAGAACAGGAACACAATAGAAGACATCCAACGGCAGTCGCAGGAGCTTGAAAAGAAGTTCCGGGCCCTAAAGCGCGAAAAGCAGCAGCAAGTTCGGCGCCTGAATGCGGAGAAGGACCAGGTCAAGGCAGAGCTGGCTACCTCGTCACGCCACCTCAAGGCGGCCATGCGCGAAATCGGTCGCATGAAGCGGGAATTGGAGCATACCGCAGCACTACAGATCCCCCTGAAGTGGCTTGCGGAGGGACTTGGTGGTGATACAGATATTTTTGATCCGGAGGTCGTGATTGCGGGGTCGATGCCATTTTCTGGCAAGTCCTTGGCGAGTCACTTCCGAGCGCGGGGCGTCAAGTCACGTTTCTCTTCGGCGCCCACCGTCGAGTTCATGATTGTCGGCCGGGAAGATTGGGATGAACTGGAGCTTGAGAAGCAGATCTACGCCCGCGAGGGGGAGGCGCTCAAGGTTTATTCGCAAGAGATGGCCCTGACGAGTCTGGCGGTAGGCCGGGACATGCTGACTGAGCTGCCTCGGGAGGTCCTGCTGGAGCTGGGGAATAATCATCCAGCTTTGAGTTTCCTTATACGGAGTGAATTGCAGTGGCCAAGTTGCCATCCACCCGCATTGCCAAAGACATTCGAGCCGTTTGAATTTGACCGCGGTGAAGTTGACCAGAGCCCGCTGAAACAGCTCGGATATACCGTGGGAAAGACGCAAGGCCTGCAACAGAAGTTCAGGCAACAAATTCTTCGGTCAGCATTTCTTGGAGAAATGCCGTGGACTCACAGCGCTGAGTACATGGCGGAATGGGGCCAGCCGGGAACCCGGCGCCGTCTTTGGCGAATTGCGAACCATCTGGCTTGGCTGGCGCGAAGGTCCTCCCGGCTGCCAAGCTTTCGCTTTGCGGTTGGCGACTGGGCAGATGACCTGACCTTTATGCATCGCGAGTTTTTCAAACCCTACATGCGGTTCAAATGGCCCCACACCCGGGTTCCGGGCCGCCGCCATTAATCACCTCAAGAGTTCACGAACATCGGGAGTTAGTGGGCTTGAATCGCTGTAGCTGGAAGCATGTGATGGACTGGACTGGGGGGTAAGAATTTTGCCTCGGAGTTCTCTTGGATGCTGTCGGGTGTCCCGGTGTCCATCGGCAAGGACTCAAGGATTATGCGTCTGGGGGAGTAGAGCCCGGGGAGGCCCGCCTGGAAGCCTTTGGCCCGAATTGAGCGCCAGCCGAAAAAACCTGGTCACGAACGTCTCGATTAACAGCCAGGCGAACCTTCGAAAAGCTGGCGCGGCCATCACTGACGCATGCAGGGAATGCCATCTGTTGCTCCCCAAGTGGCCATCTCGCGTGATTCGTTGCGGAGTGATAGCACGCGTGATCGCAGTTGATTGGCTGGATGGCATTGGAGCCCGGGCTGTGAACATTGCAGGTAACGGAGTATGCCGAAAAGAACAATCGAACTGTTGGAGACGCTGCGTAGTCTCGGCTTTACGAATGCAGAGTTTCGCATTCTGCATCACCACCATGCCGGGGCAAGCATAGATTCGATGATCCGGTATTGCCGGAAAACCGGCCGTTTTGTCGGTGACAACAACGTGCTCGTTCGGGAACGCTTGGAGTATGTGCTTGCTGCCGTGCAGAGTCAGGGTCTCCGTGCCCCCGTAGAACCAGCCCTGTTCTCTTCGTTAGCTGAGGAGTCGGTTAAGCGTATTCCGTTCGATGGTGTCGTCCCCACTGGCGAGGTGGAAACGCCCATCGAGCAGGGCGAGATTCTCGATGACCAGGCAGAGAAGGCGCTCTCTCAGAGAACGGACATTGGTCCAACGGAGGTCGAGCGCCTTTCCAGGGCCAGGCGCGGCCAGGGTGCATTCAGGGACAACGTTTTCCGTATCGAAAAGGCGTGCCGTGTAACCGGAGTGACAGATCCGTCACTGTTGATTGCCAGTCATATCAAGCCCTGGCGGGATTCGAGCGACTCGGAGAAGCTGGATGGCTACAACGGACTGATGCTGGCGCCGCACGTCGATCGGCTTTTCGACAGAGGCTATATCTCGTTCGGTGATGACGGGGAGGTATTTGTCACTCGCGTGCTTGACCCGCAGGTTCTCAATGCCTGGGGATTGCAGTTGCCTATGAACGTTGGTGAGTTCCATGCACGCCACAAGGAGTACCTTGCTCATCATCGGTCACTGGTCTTCCTTGATCGTGCTACGAATTCTCCAGCGGAGAGCTGATTCCTGCGGTACATCAGTGGTCAGCTGACCTTCTCCCCGTCGGACCTGATCCGATACGTAGAGTCTCCTTTTGCCAGCTGGATGGATCGGCAATACCTCGAGGCGCCGGAATCTGTGACTCCAGACTCCCGGGATCCGCTGATGCGGGTCCTGGCTCGCCGGGGAGGGGAGCATGAGAGGTCGTTCCTCGCGAAGCTGAGAGATGCTGGCCGCGAGGTGAGCGAGATTGATCGTGAGGCGGGCGTTCGGGCTACCCTCATGGCACTCGAGTCGGGTGTCTCTGTGATCTATCAGGCACCGCTTCAGGGCAACGGCTTTGCCGGCTACGCGGATTTCCTGATTCGCGCAGATGACACGACAAGCCAGATCGACTACACGGTCTGGGATACCAAACTGGCGCGACAGGCGCAGCCGTATTTCATTGTCCAGCTGTGCTGTTATGCGGACATGCTGGAGGCAATGACGGGCCGCCGGCCTGCTGAGATTGGCGTGATTCTTGGCACGGGCGATGAGCGCCGCTTTCGAACCAGCGACTTCTTCCACTACTACCTGCGGGTTCGAGCGGCATTTCTTGGCCTCATGGCTCGTTTTCCGGACGGCGGTATGCCAGCGCCTGAGCCCAATGCAAATCACGGCGTGTGGGCAGGCGAGGCGAGTCGCTGGCTATTGGCGCAGGACGACCTCTCTCAGGTCGCCAGTATCAGCAAGGGACAGATCGCCAGGCTCAAGGCAGTGGGCATCGATACTCTCGCGGCACTAGCATCCCAGGATCCAGGACGAGTCCGGGGCATCGGTGAGGAGGTCGTCAGCCGCCTGCACAGGCAGGCTGACCTCCAGGTTCGGTCAAGGGGAAAGTCCGCACCTCATTACCTTCTCCTGCCGCCGCCGACCGAGAACCCCGATCAGGGACTGGCCGCTGTGCCGCCCGCCTCCCTAGGGGATGTCTATTTCGACATGGAGGGCTATCCAGCGGCCGACGACTGGCTTGAGTACCTGTTCGGGGCGGTGACGGTTGAAGGCGGCAAGCCCGGTTTCGCTGACTGGTGGGCCCACGATGTGAGACAGGAACGACAGGCCTTTGAGAACTTCATCGACTGGGTTTATGCGCGGTGGCGGAAGGATCCCAACCTGCATATCTACCACTATGCTGCCTACGAGCCCGTTGCCCTCAAGCGTCTGATGTCCAAGTACGGCAGCCGGGAAGACGAGGTGGATGCGCTCCTGCGGGCGGGGGTCTTCATTGATCTCTTCAACGTTGTCCGCCGCGGGCTGCTGGTGGGTGAGCCAGCCTACTCGCTGAAGAATATCGAGCATCTCTACAGGCCGGTGCGCTCAGGCGACGTCACGGATGCCGGCGCCTCGGTGGCGGTCTATGACGAGTGGTGTGAGAGCGGCCAGAGCCAGGACTGGCGCAAGTCCCCATTACTCAAATCAATCAGAAACTATAACCAGGACGACTGCGTTTCCACCTGGCAATTGGCCGAGTGGCTTCGCGCCAGGCAGGCCGAGGCTGGAGTGGCCTACGTCCGGGCGGGTGGCAAGAGGGCTGCGGAAGCCCCTGAGCAGCCGCTGAGCGATGCGCACGAAGCACGTCGTCAGCTGGCAAAACGACTGATGGCAAATCTTCCGTCAGAGGAGCCAGGAGATCCCGTTGCCGGGGAGCAGCGGCGACTTCAGGAGCTGCTTGGATGGCTGGTGGAGTTTCACCGGCGCGAAGACAAGCCTATGTGGTGGCAGTACTACGCACGCCAGGAGATGACGGTTGCGGAACTATGGGATGACATGGATTGTCTCGCGGGCCTCCAGTTGGTAGGCGCACCAAAGGCAGTAAAGCAGTCCTACCTGTTCACCTATCGTTTCGATCCAGATCAGGATTCAAAGCTACACGAAGGCGAGAGCGTCAGCTTCGTGCCGCACCTGGGCTTCCAGGCAGAGATCGCTTCGTTCGATCCTGACGGGTTACTGTCGATCAAGGTCAGCAGGCAGAAGCTTACTAACGCAGCGCTCGACTCTTTGCCGGCGCAAACATCCCTGATTCCTTACGATTTTGTGAATCCCAAGCCGATCCCTGAATCGATTGCCAGCACGGCTGAGAAGTACCTGGGTGATGGATCACTTCCGCCTGCCCTGGCTGATTTTCTTTTTCGACGGGTACCGCGGCTGAAGACAGCGCAGACCGGCCGGTTACGACTGGATGGGGAAGACACCGTCGATGCGGCTATCCGGCTGGCCAGGAATCTGGAAGACAGTTGCCTTTGTCTGCAGGGCCCGCCAGGTACCGGGAAAACCTACACAGCTGCCAAAGTGATCCTCGCGCTTCTCGGCGAAGGGCAGAGAGTCGGGGTGACCTCGAATAGCCACAAAGCCATCCTCAACCTCATGGCTGAGGTGTGCGAGCAAGGCGGTGATGACGTCCAGGCGACGAAGGTGGGCGGCGAGCCGGACGAGCTGGTCCTGCAGAAGTATCCGCAGATCCAGTACATAAGGAATTCCAGTGATGCCGTGAGTGCCTATCCGGGCCAGATGGTGGGTGGTACTGCCTGGTTCTTTTCCCATGCGGGCATGGCTGGCCAGCTGGACTATCTGTTCGTGGACGAAGCCGGCCAGGTATCCGTGGCCAACCTCGTGGGCATGGCACCGAGCGCCCGCAACCTGATCCTGCTGGGTGACCAGATGCAGCTCGGCCAGCCGATTCAGGGCGGCCATCCGGGTGAGAGTGGCCTGTCGGTGCTGGATTACTACCTGGGTGATCGCGCCACCATCCCGGACAGCCTTGGCCTTTTCCTGGACGTCAGCTGGCGAATGCACCCTGAGGTCTGCCGATTCATCTCCTCGGCCGTCTACGAGGGCCGCCTGGTCTCAGAGCCAAGAACGGTCAATCGAGTAGTGCACCGCCCACCCGGCGGGACCCACCTGGTTACCCGGGATGCCGGACTGCTGTTCGTTCCCGTCAAACACGTGGGCAATGTGCAGGGAAGCGAGGAAGAAGTAGCGGTGATAGAGCGAATCGTCGCCGAGCTTGCTCAATGCGAGCATACGGACAAGCAGGGGAAGAGCCTGGGTCGGCTTGATGTTACCAGGGACATTCTGTTCGTCGCGCCGTACAACCTGCAGGTACGGAAGCTCAGAAAGGCCCTTCCACCAGACGCCCGCGTTGGTTCCGTGGACAAGTTCCAGGGTCAGGAGGCACCGGTGGTCATTGTGTCCATGTGTGCTAGCCCCGGTGAGTTCGGCAGCAGGGGCGTGCAGTTCGTGCTGGATCAGAACCGGTTGAACGTCGCCATATCCAGGGCTCAGTCCTTGGCGATAGTTGTCGGCGATCCACGACTTGTTGAGACAGCATGCGGCAGCATCCCGGACATGAAGCGACTGAATCTCTACTGCTGGATTCAAGACGTTGGGCAAAAAGCAGCCGCTCGAATTACGGGCGGATAGGATCTCCGTAGGGGGGCACCAGAGTGCTAGTGGCCGGGCTGGAAGCAGCGTCCCAGTGGGCGAACTTCGGGTTCGCTATAGGGCAGGTCGGCGGTGGCGCCGATGATAAGGGTGAAGACCTGGGCGATGACTCCGTTTAGGAGACGGGTGCCGGTGTTACGGTTTCGCCAAGCCGGCGCCCGCATCGCCAGGTCCTGAGTTCCCCTGATTGCCGCAGCCGTAACACCGGCACCCTGGCGACGTTAAACTCGCCCCATGCCGACCCAGCACGACCCCTGCCCATTCTGCACGCCGAATCCGGATCGGGTATTCCTCGAATCAGAGCACGTGCTCGGCCTCTGGGACGGGTTTCCCGTTTCGCCGGGGCACGCCTTGTTGATCACGCGCCGGCATGTCGCGACGTGGTTCGATGCAACTCTGGCGGAGCAACAGGCACTGACGGCGGCGATTGCCGAGGCGAAGCGGTTGATCGAGGCGGCGCATCGTCCTGACGGGTACAACGTCGGCTTCAATGCCGGTGCCGTCGCGGGCCAGACGGTCTTTCATCTCCACGTTCACGTGATCCCGCGCTACAAGGGCGATGTGCTTGATCCGCGCGGGGGCGTCCGCGGGGTCATCCCGGGAAAAGCGGCCTATCCGATCAGGTGAACGCCAGCTTTCAGCTCGACTTACTCGCCAGGATCCAGCGGCTGATTGCCGATGGCAGTTTCGTGGCGACCTACAAGTTCGCCCTGCTGCAGGCATTGGCGGATCTGGCCGTCGAGCGCATACCGGAGGAGGACGGTTCGCTCCGGATTCCGATTGCGGATATCGGCGAGAAGTTCATCGAGTACTACTGGCAACAGTCATACCCGCTCCCGGACTACGCTGCGGATGGCGAGGGTGGGGTGCTCTGGCAGAACACCGGGCAGAGCCAGGCCGCCATTGTTTCGGCGATACGCGAGGCACGGCGGCAGGTCGGCTGCGGCAGTCTCGCGAAGCTCCGGGCGAATGCTCGCCGATGGTCGGCACTGCGCAACCTGGTCAGCCGCACTGTCGAAATCATGCCGCTGGGGAAGCTGCAGACTATCGAAGGTCATCAGGACACATTCCTTTACAGCAACGACGGCTGGGATGAGGAAGGTGGGGCAATCCGCCTGCGCGTCGGGGTGCCGCTGGCTCTCAGGACATTTCATGGACTTATCATCGCTCTCAGCCGGGATCGCTGGGTGCAGCATCTGCGCAGCATTCCGGCCAACCAGTCACTGATCGGGGAGAGGATCGATCTGTACCGGTTCCTGTTCGAGTCCAGCCGTGACACGCTCGAGTCGTATCGTGCAGTGCTCCACGACTATCAGCGGGGTGCGTGTTTCTACTGCGGCAAGCCGGTGACGGAGGGAGTCGTCGATCATTTCGTGGCGTGGGCGCGGTATCCGGTGGACACGCCCCACAACTTCGTGCTCGCCGACAGCCGCTGCAATGGCCAGAAGAGTGACTACCTGGCCGCCAGGGAGCATCTGTGCAAGTGGGCGGAGACCAATCTCTCCGGTTCGGAGCTGTCGGAACGCTTCGATGCGGCCGGCGTGATCCACGACGCCGAGCGGTCACGCCAGATCGCCTTGTGGGCGTATGAACAAGGAGAGCAAGGCGGCTCGTTCGTCTGGGTTGCGGGAAAGCAGTTTCTGCCGCTGACCCCGGACTGGCGGCAGTGCTTCGGAGGGTAAGGTGCCGGTGTTACGGTTTCGGGGGAGGGTAAGGTGCCGGTGTTACGGTTTCGGTAAGTCGGCGCCTTGGCCCCGTTTCCCGTCAATGAGCCTGGAATGCCGCCTGGCGCGCGGTGGCACACCGGCCTACGGTGCAGGGCAGTATCGCTTCGGCCCGGCCCGGCCCGGCCCGGCCCGGGAGGCTTCCCATGGACTACCTTTACTCGCTGTATGATGCGCTCGTCAGCATCAACGTCCCGAATGACAAGGCCAGGGCCGTAGTGGATGCAATGGAGCGCGACATGTCCACGACAATCGCCACGAAAGCCGATCTGCAGCTGCTGCGCACGGAGCTGCATCAGGAGTGCGCGCTGATCCGCAAGGACATGGAGATCATGTCCAATACCCTCACCATCCGCCTGGGTTCCATGCTGGTCGTGGTGACGGGCCTGCTGTTCGCCGCTCTCAAGCTGACCTGACGCGCCCGCTGCTCCACCCGGCTCACGTTCGGAGCTGGGTGCCGGTGTTACGGTTTCGGTAAGTTGGCGCCTGCATCGCCGCGCCTTGAACTCACCGACTTACCGAAACCGTAACACCGGCACCTTCCTCTTACCCCCGCCGCTCCACCCTGATCACGCTGGCGTCGTCGGCATGCTCAAGCAGCAGCCGGCGCGGGCGCGCGCCCTGTCATTCCGTCCCGAGACCCCGGTGCTCGCCGGCCCCGGGGTGCTGGTTGGCAGGGCGGGCCGCAGGCCGTGGCCCGGCTGGCCTGCATCCGGGCTGTTGCCTGTCCCCAGGGCTTGTAATACCCATATGTGCGATGTAAAGTCGCAAATATGGAACAGCTGGACCGAAAAGCCGTTGCCCAGAGCGCCAGGGCGCTCCTGCGCCCACTGGCCAGCCTGCTGCTGCGCTGCGGCCTGACCTGGCGGGAGTTCGCGGAGCTGTCGCGCATGGTTTTCGTCGAAGTGGCGACGCGGGAGTACGGCATTCGCGGGCGGCCGACGAACCTGTCGCGGGTGGCGATCCTGACGGGCATCGGCCGGCGCGAGGTGGGGATGATCCGCCAGGCGCTGGAGGCCAGCGAGCCGCCGCTGCCGAACCAGACCACCGATGCCACGCGCCTGCTGTCGGGCTGGCACCAGGATGCGGAGTTCCTGGGCGCGGACGGCCTGCCGCTGGAGCTGCCGGTCGAAGGTGCGGGCGCGAGCTTCGAGAGCCTCGCACGGCGCTACGCGCCGGATGTCGCACCGAGCACGATGCTCAAGGAACTGCAGCGGGTCGGCGCGGTGGGCCCGCTCGCGAATGCCAGGGTGCGCGTCCTGCGCCGCTTCTACCAGCCCGCGGCACTGGATCCCCAGTGGATCCTCAACGCGGGCAGCGTGTTCGCCGACCTCGGCGTCAACATCAACCACAACCTCGCGGCGGGCGAAGGCCGGCCGAGCCGCTTCCTCGGCCGGGCCACCGAGGCCCGCGTGGATGCCGCCTCGGTGGCGGCGTTCCAGGCCTTCCTCGAGGACGAGGGCCAGCAATTCCTGGAGCGCGTCGATGGCTGGCTGGCGCGGCATCGCCTCGAGGAACCGGTGCCGCAGGAGAAGACCACGGTCCGGCTGGGAGTCGGGCTGTTCATGATCAAGGGTGATCCAGACAAGGAGTCGGGCCATGCGTAAACCAATCGGACAGTTGCTGGTGGCGATGGCCGTGGCATTCGGCATTGCCGGCTGCGGCGGTGGCGGTGGCGGTGGCGGCGGAAACTCGTTCACGGGCATCGACCGGTTGGGAGTTTCCTCGGGCACCATCACCGGCTTCGGCAGCATCTTCGTCAACGGCGTGGAGTGGCGCACCAGCGGTGCCGGCATCGAGGTCGGGGACCAGCCGGGAACCGAGGCGGACCTGCGGCTCGGCCAGGTCGTGGTGGTGCGCGGCACGCTCGATGCCGGCGGCAAGTCCGGAAGGGCCGAACGCGTTGCCGTCGACAGCGAGGTCGAGGGACCGGTGGCCGCCATCGACAGCGCGGCCGGCACGTTCGTGGTGCTGGGCCAGACGGTGCGTGTCGTCACGGCGACGGTCTTCGACACCAGCATCGCCGGTGGCCTGGCCGGGCTCCTGGTGGGTGATGGAGTGGAGGTCAGCGGCTACCGTGACTCCGCCGGCGTGATCCGCGCCACGCGCATCGAGCGCCAGGACCCCGGTGACGACGCCGGCGTGAAGGGCCGGATCAGCGGCCTGGATACCGGCAACCAGAGGTTCATGATCGGCAGCCTGGTCGTGGACTACGCGGGCGCCACGCTGAAGGATTTTGGCGGCGCCGCACCCGCCAACGGCGACCTGGTCGAGGTGGATGGCAGCTACTCCGGCGGCGTGCTGCATGCCACGACGGTCGACCTCGAGAAGGATCCCTACGGCAGCCCGGGCACCGACACGGAGATCGAGATCGAGGGCTATGTCACCCAGGTCTTCTCGGCGAGCGAGTTCGAGGTGGCGGGCCAGCGGGTCATGACCAACGCCGGCACGGAGTTCGAGGGCGGCACGGCAGCCGACCTGGTGGTCGACGCCAAACTGGAGGTCGAAGGCCGGTTCAATGCCGCCGGCGTGCTGGTGGCGGAGGAGATCGATTTCCGCGTCAGCGACGACGATGGCAACGTGGAGGTTGCCGGTGTGGTGCGGGCCATCGACGCGCAGCAGGGCACGCTGCAGATCGAGGGGGTGCTGGTGCGAACCAACGCTGCCACGATCTGGAAGGACGACAGCGCCGCGGGCCTCCTGGCATTCGGCCTGGCAGACCTGAATGTCGGCGATTACGTCGAGGTCTGCGGCGGCGAGGATCCCTCGCCGCAGGCCAACGACATGCTGGCGGTCTGCGTGCAGCGCGAGGACCAGGACGACGAGGCGTCCCTGCGCGGCCCGATCCAGTCCATCGCCCAGCCGGACATCACCGTGCTCGGCATCACCATCGGTACCGACACCGCGGTGTTCCGTGACCCGAACGACAACCCGATGAGCGCGGCGGTATTCTTCGCCGCGATCGCGGTCGGGGACGTCATCGAGGCGACGACGGACTCGCTGGCCGGCTTCAACGGCAACACGTTCATTGCCGAGGAAGTCGAGATGGAGGACGACGACTGAGGAGACCGGGGAGATTGGTGCCGGTGTTACGGTTTCGGTAAGTCAGCACCTGCATCGCCGCGCCTTGAACTCGTCGACTTACCGAAACCGTAACACCGGCACCTTACTCTTACCCCCGCCGCTCCACCCTGATCACGCTGGCGTCGTCGGCATGCTCGAGCAGCAGCCGGCGCACGCGTTCCTGCCACACGGCGCCGAATTCGCGGCGCTCGTCGGCGCTGGCGTCGTCCGACATGGCGCGGCCCATGAGCTGGCGCAGCTGGCTGGCGGGCGGGACGCTGGAGAGGTCGAGGGAGAGGTGGACGGTGTCGCCGCTGTCGTTGCGGCGGAAGCTGGCGATGCTCTGCGGGTCGTCGCCGTCGTAGCTCAGCAGGCCCTGGCGGACGAAGCGGCCGCCGATGCCGTGGAAGCCGTTGTCGGCGGCGGCGCCGGTGATGAGCGTGAAGACCTGGGCGATGACGCCGGTGGTGCCTTCGCCCTCCGGCCCGTTCATGGTGACGGAGACGGCGCCGCGCACGGCGATTGAGCTGCCGTAGAGCGCGCGCAGCCCGGCGCGGGCCATGAGGTAGGCGCTGGCGACGGTGGGGCAGGAGTGCCCGGCGAGGCGCACGGCATCGGCGTAGCTGTATTCGAGCAGGCCGCCTTCGCTGGCGCCGAGGAACTCGGCCAGGGGGTCGCGCAGCTGGATGCGCGGGGCTGCGGCGAAGAATGCGGGCAGGGACATGGCCTGGGTCCTCCTTGTTCAATGCATGGCGCGGCAGGATCCATGCTACGCAGGCGCGGGGCACCCGCCCTGATACATGTCAGTGTGGCGCCGCCCTGCGGCTGTCTGCCGCGCCGGGCCGCGCGGCGTGGAAGGCGGGGGAGCGCTTTGCTAGGCTGTGCGCCACCCCGACGCGGCCCGACGCAGTCCAACGCAACAAGAGCCTCACGTGAGCACTCCTGCCAGCCACCCCGGCGACGCCAGCGCCGGGGGCACGGCCTTTTCCATCCTCGCTGCCATCAGCGTCTGCCACCTGCTCAACGACATGATGCAGTCGCTGCTGCTGGCGATCTATCCGCTGCTGAAGACCAACTACGGCCTGGACTTCGGCCAGATCGGGCTGTTCACCTTCACCTCGCAGGTGACCGCCTCGGTGCTGCAGCCGCTCATCGGCCTGTACATCGACCGCCGCCCGCGGCCCTTCTCGCTGGCCATCGGCATGACCTCGACGCTCAGCGGCCTGGTGCTGCTGGCCTATGCGCCGAACTTCATCTCGCTGCTGGTGGCGGCGGCGCTGGTGGGCGTGGGCTCCTCGGTGTTCCACCCGGAATCCTCGCGCGTGGCGCGCATGGCGGCGGGCCATCGGCACGGCCTGGCGCAGTCGGTGTTCCAGGTGGGCGGCAACGCGGGTTCGGCGCTCGGGCCGCTGCTGGCGGCGTTCATCGTGCTGAACTACGGGCAGGAGAGCATCTCCTGGTTCTCGCTGGCGGCGCTGCTCGGCATCTTCCTGCTGGTACGGGTGGGGCGCTGGTACCGGGACCATGGCCTGGAGCGCATGCGGGCGAGCGACGCGCATGCGGCCTCGCGCCCGCCGCTGCCGCGCCGGCGCCTCGCGCTGGCGATGACGGTGCTGATCGCGCTGATCTTCTCCAAGTTCTTCTACATGGCGAGCATGACCAGCTACTACACCTTCTACCTGATCAATGAGTTCCAGGTGTCGGTGCAGGCGGCGCAGCTGTACCTGTTCCTGTTCCTCGCCGCGGTGGCGGCAGGCACCATCGCCGGCGGCTGGATCGGCGACCGCATCGGCCGCAAGGCGGTGATCTGGATGTCGATCGTCGGCGTGCTGCCGTTCACGCTGCTGCTGCCCTACGCCAACCTGTTCTGGACCGCGCTGCTCAGCGTGCCGATCGGCTTCATCCTCGCCTCGGCCTTCCCGGCGATCGTCGTCTATGCGCAGGAGCTGATGCCCTCGCGGGTGGGCGCGGTGGCGGGCCTGTTCTTCGGCTTCGCCTTCGGCCTGGGCGGCATCGGCGCGGCGGTGCTGGGCGAGCTGGCGGATGCGACCAGCATCGGCTTCGTCTACCACCTCTGCTCGTTCCTGCCGGTTATCGGGCTGCTGGCCGGGTTCCTGCCGCGGATGCAGGGTGGCCGCAGCCACGGGCGGGCCCTGGAGGCGCCGGCCTAGGGTTCCATGCCCTTGATTTCCCTGGACGGGAGAATTATCTTCCTCGGCAGCAATTGCCCAGGCAGCTATTCGTGCCCCCCTTCTATCCGCCCGATTCCATCGATCCCACCAATGCCATCGGCTACCTGCTGCGCCGCGCGCACAAGCTGAGCTCGGCGCGCGCCGAGGCGGCCTTCGCGGCGAGCGAGGTCACTTTCACGCAGTGGATTGTGCTGGCGCTGGTCCACAGCGGCATCGCCACCACTGGCGCGGAGCTCTCGCGCAACATCGGCCACAGCAGCGGGGCGATGACACGGCTGCTCGACCAGCTGGAGCAGCGCGGGGCGCTGGCCCGCCTGCGCGACGACAGCGACCGGCGGGTCGCGCAGCTGCAGCTCACCGCAGCCGGGCGCCGGACGGTGACCGACCTCGCGGAACGCGTCGCCGGCCTGTGGAACGAGGTGCTCGAGGACTTCGATCGCGCGGAGATCCTGCAGCTGATCACGACGCTCAACCGGCTGGTCGCGCGCCTCGAGGCGGCGACGGGCGAGGAGGCGGTCGCACCATGAGGCGGCGCGGCCTCGTCGTCCTGCTGGCGCTCGGGCTCGCGGCCTGCAGCCTGCCGCGCGAGCCGCTGGAGATCGCGCCGGTGGCCGTGCCGGCGCTGGGCCTCGCCGACGCGCCGGCACCGGCCATCGCGGCGGGCTGGTGGCAGGCGCTGGGTGATCCGCAGCTCGACCGGCTGGTTGCGGATGCGCTGGCCGGCAACCCGACGCTGGCCGCGGCGCTGGCGCGCCAGCGCGAGGCCGGGAGTTTCCTCGCCGGCGCCGAGGCCGCACGGCGGCCACAGCTCACGGGCGACGCGAGCGTGCAGCGCCAGCGCCTGAGCGATGCCTACATCATCCCGCCACCCTGGGGCGGCAGCACGCGCAATATCGGCCAGGCGCAGCTCAACCTCGGCTGGGACCTGGACTTCTGGGGACGCCAGGCCGCAGCGGTGGACCAGGCCAGCGCCGCGGCGGGTGCGGCGGCCCTGGACCATGCCGCCGCCCGGCTGGCGCTCGCCGGCTCCGTGGTGCAGACCTACATCGAACTCGCGCGCGCCGGGCAGCGGCTCGCCACCGCGCTGGCGGAACTCGAACGGCGCGGGCAGGCGCTGGCGCTGGTGCGGCTGCGGGTGCAGAACCAGCTCGACGGCGAGCGTGCGGCGCACAGCGCGGAGATCCGGGAAGCGCAGGCGCGCCAGGAGCTGGCGCTGGCCGGCGCGCAGCGCGAGGCGCTGCTGCATGCCTGTGCGCTGCTCGCCGGCCGGGGCGCGGACTACTACGCGACGCTGCAGCCGCCGCGCCTGGCGCTCGAGGCCAGCCTGCCGCTGCCGGCGACGCTGCCGGCCGATCTGCTGGCGCGGCGGCCGGATATCCTCGCGGCGCAGGCGCGCATCGATGCCGCGATGGCGGGCCGCGAGGTGGCGCGCACCGCGTTCTATCCCGACATCGACCTGATGGGGCTGGCCGGGCTGCAGGCGATCGACCTCGACCGCTTCTTCAGCAGCGACGCCGTCACCTACGGCGTCGGCGCCGCCGTGCACCTGCCGATCTTCGACGGCGGGCGGCTGCGCGCCGCCTATGCCGGCGCCAGCGCCAGGGCCGATGCCGCCATCGCCGACTACAACCAGGCCGTGCTCGGCGCGGTGCGCGAGACCGCCGATGCGCTGGCCCGTGTGCAGGGCACCAGCACCGCGCTCGGCGCGCAGCGCGACGCCGAGGCCGGTGCCGCCGGCATCCAGCGTCTGGCGGATACGCGGCTCGCCGCCGGTCTCGGCTCGAAGCTCGAGCAGATCGAGGCGGATCTGCAGCTGCTCGGCGCGCGCCAGGCCACCGCCGACCTCGAGGCCGACCAGGCGATCGCGCGCGTCCGCCTGCTGCTCGCGGTCGGCGGCGGCTTCGAGCCGGCCAGCGCCGGCACCGTTTCCGACAGCAGGTCTTCCCCATGAGCGACAACGAGAAGCATTCCTCCGGCGCGGCAGCCGCCGCCCCGCCAGCCCCGCCTGCGGCGCCGACCAGGTCGGGCTGGTCGCCGGCGCGCCGCCGCTGGCTGCAGCTGCTGGCCGGCGCGGTCGGCATCGCGCTGCTGGCCTACGTCGCCTGGTGGTATCTCGGCGGGTCGCGCGAAGTCACCGACGATGCCTACGTGGCCGGCGACCAGGTGATGATCACCGCGCGCGATCCGGGTACGGTCATCGCCCTGCACGCGGACGACACCGAGCAGGTGCGCGCCGGCCAGCCGCTGGTGGACCTCGATCCCGCCACCGCAGACGTGGAACTCGCCGCTGCCGCCGCGGAACTCGGCCAGGCGGTGCGCGCGGTGCGTGCCAGCTATTCGGAAGTGGCGGCGGCCGAGGCGGCCGTGGCCGAGGCGCGCACTGCGCTGGCGCGGGCCCGGGCGGACCTGGCGCGGCGCCAGCCGGTGGCCGCGGCGGGCGCGGTCTCCGGCGAGGAACTCGCCCACGCGGAGCAGGCAGTGGCCGCGGCCAGCGCGGCGCTCGGCCAGGCCGAGGGCCGCCTGGCGCAGGCGCGCGCCCGGGTGCAGGGCGCCGAGCTGCGCAGCAACCCGGCGGTGCTGGCCGCGGTGGCGAACTACCGCCGCGCCGCGATCCGCCGTGGGCACATGCACATCGTCGCGCCGGTCGACGGTACCGTCGCGAGGCGCAGCGTGCAGATCGGCCAGCAGGTGGCCGCCGGCGCCGCGTTGATGGTGGTGGTGCCGCTGCAGCGGTTGTGGGTGGACGCGAACTTCCGCGAGACCCAGCTCGCCGACCTGCGGGTCGGCCAGCCGGTGACGATCAGCACCGACATCTACGGCAACGACGTCGAGTTCCATGGCCAGGTGCTGGGGCTGGCCGCGGGCAGCGGCAACGCCTTCGCGCTGCTGCCGCCGCAGAACGCCACCGGCAACTGGATCAAGATCGTGCAGCGGGTGCCGGTGCGCATCGCGCTCGATCCGCGTGAGCTCGAGGCGCATCCGCTGCGCATCGGCCTGTCGGTGACGGTCGAGGTGGACACCAGCGAGCGCGGCGGCTCGGCGCTCGGCCGCGAGGCGCGCAGCCCCTATGCGGCGCTGCCCGAGTCCGGGCCCGAGGTCGAGGCGGAGATCGAACGCATCATCGCCGCCAACGCCGGCGCGCCGCGGTGAACGGCGCCTCCGGCCAGGCGCCGCTGCGCGGTGGCGCGCTGGCGCTGGCCGCCTTCGCGCTGGCGCTCGGCACCTTCATGCAGGTGCTCGACTCGACCATCGCCAACGTCTCGCTGCCGACCATCGCCGGCAACCTCGGCGTCAGCGCCACCCAGGGCACCTGGATCGTCACTTCCTTCGCGGTGGCCAACGGCGTGGCGGTGCCGCTGACCGGCTGGCTGATGGGCCGCTTCGGCGTGGTGCGGGTGTTCGTCACCTCGGTGGCACTGTTCACCCTGAGTTCGCTGCTCTGCGGGCTGGCCTGGGACCTCGGCTCGCTGATCGCCTTCCGCGTGCTGCAGGGTGCGGTGTCCGGGCCGATGATCCCGGGCAGCCAGACGCTGCTGATCGCGATCTTCCCGCCCAGCCGCCGCTCCACCGCGCTCGGCGTCTGGTCGATGACCACGCTCATCGGCCCGGTGGCCGGGCCGATCCTCGGCGGCTACATCTGCGACAACTACCACTGGAGCTGGATCTTCCTGATCAACGTGCCGGTGGGCCTGTTCTGCGCCCTGGTGTGCTGGCGCTCGCTGCACACGCGCGAGACGCCGACCCGCAGGCTGCCGATCGACACCGTCGGCGTGGTGCTGCTGGTGCTGTGGGTCGGTGCGCTGCAGGTGGTGCTCGACAAGGGCAAGGATGCCGACTGGTTCCACTCGACGTTCATCACCGTGCTGGCGCTCGCCGCCGGCCTGCTGTTCCTGGTGTGGCTGATCTGGGAGCTGACCGACGAGCACCCGGCGGTGGACCTGCGGCTGTTCCGCAGCCGCAACCTGCTGTTCGGAACCATCGCCTTCTGCTTCGGCTACGCGGTGTTCTTCGCCAACCTGCTGCTGATGCCGCTGTGGATGCAGACCCAGCTCGGCTACACCGCGACCTGGGCGGGACTGGTGGCCGCGCCGGCCGGCGCGGTGGCCTTCCTGCTGACGCCGCTGGTGGCGCGCGCCGGCAACCGCGTCGATGCGCGCATCATGGCGAGCCTCGCCTTCGTCGCCTTCGGGGTGTCCTATCTCATGCGCGCGGACTTCACCGCCCATGACGACCTCTGGACCTACGTCCTGCCGCTGCCGGTGCAGGGTATCGCCATGAGCTGCTTCTTCGTCTCGCTGCTCACCATCCAGCTCGATGGCCTGCGGCCCGAGCAGATCCCGATGGCGACCGGCATCTCCAACTTCGCGCGCATTACCGCCGGCAGTTTCGCGGCCTCGCTGATCACCACGCTCTGGGACCGGCGCGAGGCCATGCACCAGGCCCGGCTCGCCGACCACGTGACCGCGCTGTCGCCGGGCTACCAGTCGGTGGTCGAGGCCCTGCAGGGCCTCGGCGTCAGCGCCGCGCAGGCCGCCGCCCTGGTGAGCCGTGAAATGACGCGCCAGGCCTACCAGCTCGCCGCCAACGAGCTGTTCTGGCTGTCGGGCTGGATCGTGCTGGCCATGATCGCGCTGCTGTGGCTGACGCGCCGGCCGGACAACGGCGGCTGATCCGGCTGCGCGGTTGCAGCGACGACGGTCGCTGCCTGGTGCCTGCTGCGCTGCCCATCCGGTGCTGGCATGAAACAGCCGCGAAATGTCCGAAATCCAGGGCCTGCAGCTAGCTGTCGGTCGCGCGGCGCGGCATTACGCCACACTCCCCTTCCGCCATTGCGGGCCCGAAGGTAGCCTGTGCGTATCCCTGTTTTCGAGGCGGATACCAGGATATGGCGACTTTCCAGAAATACTACCAGGCACCCCTGCCGGCGATCATCGCATTGCTGGTCGTGTTTGGCTGGCAGGGCGTGGGCCACTACGTCATGTACATGATGGAACACGTGTGGTTCAAGGAGCATGTGTTCCTGGCGTCGTTCATCATCGGCCTGATCGGCGTGGTGATGGTGTGGATCGGGCGCAAGAAGCCGGAGCTGTCGGCGACGCTGCTGGGTTTCGCGGGTGGCAGCCTGATCTGGCTGGCCTGGATCGAGTTCAGCTTCGTCTACGTGGCCGATGACCTCGGCGTGGAGCCGGTGGTCTGGGGCGCCAAGGAGACGCTGCCCGAGTACCGCGTGATGCTGTCCTCGATCGGTGTGCTGATGGCCTCGCTGTTCTACTTCTTCTCCAACCGCGACACCCGTTGCAACGCCTTCATGTGGCTGCACCGCAACCTGCACCTGCAGCCGGCGGGCGCGCGCACCTCGGTGGCTGACCGCAACATCGCCGCGCTGGTAGCGATGGAGACCGTGTACGTCACCTGGTTCTGCTACATCGTGCTGCTGATCCTCTACAACCCGGCCTTCTTCGGCACCGACAGCCCGGTCACCTTCGCGGCCTGCGGCCTGTTCGCCATCTGGGCGGTGTACCTCGGCCAGCGGCTGTGGTGGTACCAGCGGGTTGCCCCGGCCATGCGCTACGCTATCCCCACGGCGATCATCGCCTACAACGTGGTGGAGATCCTCGAGAAGTGGGGCAAGATCGACGAGATCTGGGTGCAGCCGGGCAAGTACGCGCTGCAGATCGGCCTGGCGATCGGCGCGCTGGTGATCATGATCATCCTGGCGATCATCAGCCCGGCCCGGCGCATCGTCGACCGGCCGGCGACCCCGGACGGCGGCAAGGCCTGAGCGATGGGGAGCCGACCTGTCCAGGCCGGCTCCCGCCTCCAGCGGCCAGGTCAGCGGCCGCGATAGCGCGGCGTAGCGCAGCCCGGCGCCGGCTCTGTGCGCTGGCCGGCCTGGTCAGCATGGCCAGCCTCGCCGTCGGTTGCGGCGGCGGTACCACCAGCCCACCGCTGGTGGGTACGCTGGAACGCGACCGCATCGAAATCATCGCCGAAGCGAGCGAGCCCATCGTGGCGCTCGAGGTGCGCGAGGGCGACCACGTCGCCGCAGGCGCACTGCTGATGCGCCTGGAAACCGCCACCGCCACGGCCAGGGCTGCGGCGGCGGCATCGCGCTCGGCGCAGGCGCGCCACCGGCTCACCGAACTCCTGAACGGCGAACGTCCCGAAGTGATCGACGAGGCGCGGGCACGCGTGGCCGCGGCCGAGGCCGCCGCCCGGCGCGACCAGCTGGAATTCCAGCGCGCCACTGCGCTGCTGGCCCGCGGCCTCGGCAGCCAGGCGAGCGTCGACCAGGCACGCGCCGCGAACGACAGTGCCGCGGCTTCGTTGCGTGAAGCGCAGTCCGCATTGGCCGTTTACCTGCACGGCAGTCGCGTCGAGGACATCGACCAGGCCCGCGCCGCGCTGGCGGCGGCGGAGGCCGAGGAGCGCCAGCTCGCGGTGGGCGATGCGCGCCTCAGCGTCACGGCGACCCGCGCCGGCACCATCGAGGCGATTCCCTACAAGCTCGGCGAGCGTCCGCCGGCGGGCGCGCCGGTGGTGGTGCTGCTGGCCGACAGCCCGGCCTTTGCGCGCGTCTATGTGCCCGAGCCGCTGCGCTCGCGGCTGCGCGCCGGGCAGGCGGCGGAGATCCGCGTGGACGGCATGGAGGAGCCGCTGCCAGGGCGCTTCCGCTTCATCTCGGCCGACGCGGCCTTCACCCCGTACTACGCGCTGACCCAGCGTGACCGCAGCCGCCTGTCCTACCTCGCGGAAGTGGAGGTCACCGGGCCGGGGGCTGCCGGCCTGCCGGCCGGGGTGCCGGTGGAAGTGACGCCGGCCGCGCAGGCCGATGACTGAGCCTGGCCCCGCCATCGAGGCGCGCGGCATCACCCGCCGCTTCGGTGCCGTGGTGGCGGTGGACGAGATCTCGCTCGACATCCCGCGGGCGCAGATCTACGGCTTCCTCGGCCCCAACGGCTCGGGGAAGTCCACCACCATCCGCATGCTCTGCGGCCTGCTGCTGCCGCAGGCGGGCACGATCCGCGTGCTGGGTCACGAGGTGCCGCGCGAGGCCGAGGCGCTGCGCCGGCAGATCGGCTACATGACGCAGAAGTTCTCGCTCTGGGACGACCTGACGGTGCTCGAGAACCTGCGGTTCATGGCCCGCGCCTACACCCTGGGCGCGGAGCGCTCCGCCCGGCGCATCGCCGCGGTGCTCGAGGAGTACCGCCTCGGCGAGCTGCGCGGCCGGCTGGCCGCCGAGATGAGCGGCGGCCAGCGCCAGCGCCTGGCCCTGGCCACGGCGACGCTGCACGAACCGCCGCTGCTGATGCTCGACGAGCCCACCAGCGCCGTGGACCCGCAGAGCCGCCGAGATTTCTGGGAAAGCCTGTTCGCGCTGGTTGCGCGCGGCACCACGATCCTGGTCTCGACCCACTACATGGACGAGGCCGAGCGCTGCCATCGGCTCGCCATCCTCAGCGAGGGGCGGCTGGTGGCGGAGGGCGAGCCGGCGACGCTCATGGACAGCCTGCCGTTGCAGGTCGTGGAGGTGAAGACCGGCGACATCGATGCCGCGCGGCGCGAGCTGCACCGGCTGCCCGCCATGCGCAGCCTGGCGCAGCTCGGGTTGCGACTGCATGTGCTGCTCGACCACGGCGTGGCGGATCCGGCCGGCCTGGTACGCGCGGCCCTGGCCGCCGCGGCGATCGAGGCCGAGGTGGTGCGGGCCCGGGCCAGCCTCGAGGATGTCTTCGTCGCCGCGACCCTGCCGCGCGCCGCTGGCACCGGGGCAGCCGCGTGAGCGCGGCGGCGGAGTTCTTCCAGCGGGTGGCCGCGGTGGCGGGCAAGGAGGTCCGCCAGCTGCGGCGCGACCGCCTGACCGCCGGCATGATCTTCGGCGTGCCGCTGCTGCTGATCCTGATCTTCGGCTACGGTATCAACTTCGACGTGCGCCACCTGCGCGCGGCCTGGGCCGATGACGCCAACACCTCGGGCTCGCGGGCGCTGGTGGCCGATATCGCGGCGAGCCAGGTGGTGGACTTCGTCGCTCGCGCACGCGGGCCGGAGGAGCTGCGGCGCCTGATCGCATCGGGCGAAGTTTCCGTGGGCCTCTACCTGCCGCCGGACTTCGAGCGCCGGCGCCTCGGCGAGGAGCGGGCGCTGGCGCAGCTGTTCATCGACGGCAGCGAGCCCGGCGTCGAGGCCGCGGCCCGCGCGCTGGCCGGCATCCCGGTGCGCGACCGGCTGACCGCGCCGTTGCGGCGCACGGCGACACTCGAGGTGCTGACCGAGTACAACCCGGAACGGCGCACGGCGGTGCAGATCGTGCCGGCGCTGATCGGCGTGATCCTCACCATGACCATGGTGGTGTTCACGGCCATCGCCCTGGTGCGCGAGCGCGAGCGCGGCAACCTCGAGCTGCTGATCACCACCCCGGTGCGGCCGGTGGAGCTGATGCTTGGCAAGCTGCTGCCCTACGTGGCCGTGGGCCTGGTGCAGACCAGCATCGTGCTCGGCGCGGGCGTGTTGCTGTTCCAGGTGCCGGTCAATGGCAGCGTGGCGCAGCTCTATGCCGGCGCGACGCTGTTCATTGCCGCGACGCTGGCGCTGGGCCTGCTCATATCGACGGTGGCCCGCACCCAGTTCCAGGCCATGCAGCTTGGCTACTTCGTGATGCTGCCGTCGATCCTGCTCTCCGGCTTCATGTTCCCCTTCGAGGGCATGCCGGTGGCGGTGCAGTGGCTGGCCCAGGCACTGCCGCTGACCCACTTCAACGACATCCTGCGCGGCGTGATCCTGCGCGGCGCATCGCTGGGCGAGATGGGCCGGCCGCTGCTGAAGCTGACGGCGTTCTTCGTGGTCGCGGTGGCGGTGGCCGCGATGCGCTTCCGCAAGCGGCTGGGCTGAGCGGCCGGGCGGATCGCAACCGCGCCGGTCTGCGGTCAGCCGCCCAGCGGTGCGCCGGCGCCGGCCGCGCCGGGGGAGGGCGGGGCCTCCGCGCCGTGGCGCTGCACTTCGCGTTCCGCCAGGCGCAGCTCGTTTTCCGCCGAGCGCAGGATGTCCTCGCCCTTGCGGATGGAGCTGATGCGGGTGCGCTCGCGGCCGCGGGCGAGGTACGGCGCCCAGGCGCCGGTGATCACGGCGCCGGCGATGGCGCCTGCCCAGGCGTAGATCCAGTAGCCGCCGCCCACCAGGATCCAGAGGATGGTGAGGATGTCGTACCACACGCCGCGGCGCCAGGAGGAATGCAGCGAGGTGTCGCGCAGGTCGTCGAGCTTACGGCGGGTCTCCCTGACCACCGTGCCCCAGTACGCGACTGCCGCGGCACCCTGCTCGCGGCGCTGTTCCTCGATCTCGCGATCGAGCGCCAGCAGCCGGTCGCGCTGCTGCGGGTCGCCGATGGTGGGGTAGCGATCCCGGCGCGCGGCCTCGGGCACCGGGCCACCCAGCAGCTGCTGCTCCAGGGTACGGCGCGTCGCCTCGAGGTCATTGAGGCGGGCATCGACGGCGTCGAGCTTCTTGGCTGCCTTGAATCGGCTCATGGCTCGTCTGTGGGGCCCCCGGTCCTCCTGCCGGCTACTTTACCCCAGCGGCCGGCGCCAGCCATCCCCCAAAAAAAGGACGCCGGCCTCGTGGCCGGCGTCCGATTTCTCGCGAACCGCCCGATCCGGGCGGTGGTCCAGCGACCTAGAACAGGTCGGCGAACTGGTAGCGCAGGTCGATGGCGACGACACCATTATCGCCATCGGTGTAGGTGACACCGGTCGAGATGGCCGGGGTGACCAGATAGCGGCCGCCGACCGTCCAGGAAACGTCGGTCGAGTCACCATTGGAGACGTGATCCACGCTGGCGCGAGTCCAGTTGATCATGCCGTTGAGCTCGAACTGGTCGGTCAGCATATGGCGCAGACCGGCACCGAAGCCCCAGCCGTCAACGTCATTGTTCGTGTCGTCCAGGTTGTACTTGACATAGTTGACGTTGAACACGGCGTCCGTGGCAGCACCGATATGCGGGTGCACGCCGGCGGTGACCGTGTAGCCGTCGTAATCCTGATCGGGGCCGGAGTCGTCGCCGATCGTGCCGTTGGCATAGCCCAGCTGGACATGGAACAGGTCGGCGATGCCGAGGCTGCCACCCAGGCCGAAAGCGTCGCTGGTGTCGTCACCCGAGCTGGCCTGGCTGTAGCCAATCTGGCCAAAGGTCCAGGCCGGGTTGTCCCCTGCAAGAGCCGGGCCGGCGGCCAGGACGGCTGCCGCGCACACGGCGGTGCTGAGATATTTCATTCTGGATACTCCTTCGTACGCACAAAACAACAACAACGTCGCCCGGTCGTCGTTCTGCCCCGTGGATCGTGCAGGCCGCGGGAACCACCAGGCGACGGCGTGATGTTACATGGGTTTTGTGCAAAAGCAACAGACAATACTGCAAAAAATGCCTTTTGCAGTTGCTGTGTTGCGACTACACAACGACTTCTTCCGTTATTCAGCGCTGGGTCCTGGCGGTGAAGCCCACGCGGTCCAGGCGCCAGTTCTCGACCCGCGGCTCGTCGGGGATCATGTGGAAGTCGACGATCTCGGTCGCGCGTCCGCGGATGTCGATGTCCATGCTCGTGTAGTGGACCTCGCCCGGGCGGCTGGTGCCGGAAAGCATGAGCCGCAGCACCCCCGGGCCGTCGGCGCGCTCGACGCGCCCGCGCAGCCAGAGTTCGCGTGAGTTGCTGTCGTAGCTGAGTGTGGCCAGCAGGCAGACCCTGCCCGCGGTGTCGCAGAGCGACTCGTCGCGCGCGAGATAGTACCGGGCCGCCGCGAGCGTTGCCAGCGACGCGAGCATGAGCACGGCGGCGAGCATGAGCTGCAGGGGATTGCGGTTGCGTCTGGCCACGACGAAGTATGACAGCCGGGCGCAGTGTCTGGCAGCCACCCTGCTAGACTCGGCGCAGCATCGGCGGCGATGGTGCCATGGCACGGGGCAAGAGACGGAAGCAACGCGGGACGAAGGCCCGGCAACCGGGCCGCAGCAGGGTTGCCGGCGGGCGCCGCCGCAAGGCGCGCCGCCCGGTGGCGACCGCTTCCAGCCGCCGGCCACGCCTGTGGTGGACCGGCCTCGACGACGAGACGCTGCTCGACCTGCGCTTTCGCGATCTCGGCCTGGTGCTGGAAAAGAGCCCGCTGGCGCCGGCCCTGCGGCGCCTCGACCAGGAGCTGGAGCGCCGCGGCTTCCTGTTCCGGCCGCATTTCTGGCTGGCGGAGGAATGGTTCTGCCCGGACGGCGTGCCCGGCGTGGCCATTCCCTTCTACCTGGCGCACCCGCGCCTGGCTCGCCTCGAGCGGCGCATGATGCACGAGGTGGAGGGCGGCAACGCGCGCTGGATGGCGCGCATCCTGCGCCACGAGACCGGCCACGCGCTCGACAACGCCTACCGGCTGCGGCGGCGCAAGCGCTGGCGGGTGGCATTCGGGCCGGCCTCGCGCCCGTATCCGCGCAGCTACACGCCGCGCACCACCAGCCGCAACTACGTCATGCACCTCGGCCACTGGTATGCGCAGAGCCATCCCACCGAGGACTTCGCCGAGACCTTCGCCGTGTGGCTGGCGCCGAACTCCACCTGGCGCAGCGACTACCTGGCCTGGCACGCGTTGCGCAAGCTGCGCTACGTGGACGAGCTGATGCAGGAGATCCGCGGCCAGCCGCCGCCGGTGCGCTCGCGCGCGGTGATCGAACCGCTCGCCGGCAACCGGCGCAGCCTGCGCCAGCACTACCGCGACAAGCTGGCTGCCGATGACCGCAGCGATGCCCGCCGCTACGACAGCCGCCTGCTGCGCGTGTTCGGCCTGCGCTACGAGAACCCCGGTCAGCAGCCCGCGGCGACCTTCATCCGCCAGGTGCGGCCACAGCTGCACCGGCTGCTGCTGCGGCGCTCGCAGCTGCACCCGTACCTGGTCCACCACGTGCTGCGCATGGTCATCCGCCGGGCACGCGAGCTCGACCTGGTGGTGGTGGGATCCCTGCGGGTCACGCAGCGCGAGCTGTTCGCGCTGCTCGAGCGCATCGTGTTCGACTTCGTGCGGCGCGGCCGCGAGCGGTACACCCTATGAAGAAACTGCGCGTGCTGGTGCTGACCCACGAGAGCCTGGTGCCGCCGGACAGCCTGGAGGGCTACACCGAGCAGCAGATCAACGAGTGGAAGACCGAGTACGACGTCATGACGCAGCTCAAGGCCGCCGGCCACGAGGTGCGCATGCTGGGCCTGTACGACAACCTCGCCGACCTGCGCGCGGCGGTCGCCAACTGGAAGCCCGATGTGGCCTTCAACCTGCTGCAGGAATTCCAGGGCATCATCACCTACGACCAGCACATCGTCGCCTACCTGGAGCTGATGCGGCAGCCGTACACCGGCTGCAATCCGCGCGGCATGATGCTGTCGCGGGACAAGGTGCTGTCGAAGCAGATCCTCTCCTGGCACCGCATCCCGACGCCGCAGTTCGCCATCTTCCGCCACGGGCACCCGTACCGGCTCTCCAGCAAGCTGAAGTTCCCGCTGTTCGTCAAGTCGGCCACCGAGGATGCCTCGCTCGGTATTGCGCAGGCCTCCATCGTCGAGGATCGGGCGAAGCTCAAGGAGCGCATCGACTTCATCCACGAGAGCACGCGCACCGATGCGCTGGTGGAGGAGTACATCGAGGGGCGCGAGCTCTATGTCGGCGTCTGCGGCAACGACCGGCTTAGCACCTTCCCGGTCTGGGAGATGGATTTCGGCACGCTGCCCGAAGCGATGGCGGGGATCGCCACGCGCAAGGTGAAGTGGGACCTGAAGTACCAGAAGAAGCACGGCATCCGCACCGGCCGCGCCAACGGGCTGACGGCGGCGGACCACGAGCGCATCGGGCGCCTCGCCAAGCGCATCTACCGGGCGCTGCACATGAGCGGCTACGCGCGCATGGATTTCCGCATGCGCGCGGACGGCAGCGTCTGGGTGCTGGAGGCCAACTGCAACCCGAACCTGGCGCAGGGCGAGGACTTCGCCGAATCCGCCGCCAGCGAGGGCCTCGACTACGCCGGCCTCCTGCAGCGCCTGGTCCGCCTCGGCCTCAACTACCGGGCCGAATGGCGCCTCAACGGCGAGCGGTAAGGAAATTAAGGGGACAGTTTACTTATCTCCCAATGAGAGATAAGTAAACTGTCCCCTTAATTCAATAACTGATCCGGGAGATGAGTAAACTGTCCCCTTTTTCTTATCTTCCCTGCGTCAGGCGTTCCTCGAGGAAGGCGGCGATGGCGCGGATGGAGGTTCTGTCGAACAGGTCCTCGATGGCGAGCAGGCCGGGGTATTCCTCGTCGATGCGCTCGAAGATCTGGGCGAGCGCGATGGAGCTGATGCCGATCTCGAAGAAGTCGTCGTCGACGCCGACCCGGCGGTCGGTGACCACGCTGGCAAAAATGCGCCGCAGCAGCTGCACGATGTCGGACTCGGTCTCCACCGAGGGGTCGTGGTGCTCGAGCCGCATGGCGTCGAGTTCCTGCATCACGGCGTCGAACTGGCCTTCCTCGTAGGCCCGCGTCAGCAGGCCGCGCTGGACCTTGCCGCTGGTGGTCTTGGGAATATTCTTCACCGGCAGCACATGCGCCACCTGCAGCGCGGTCTGCTCGGTGATGCGCCGGCGTACGCGGTTGGCGAGCGGGATGAAGTCGGCGAGTGCCGACCGGTGCAGCAGGAACACCAGCAGTTCGTCTTCGTCGGCTCCTGGGCGCCGCGCGCCGGCCACGGCCAGCTTGCCCAGCTCGATGCCGGTGCCGTCCGCGGCAATGGACTCGATGTCGTGCGGATAGCAGTTCTCGCCGTTGGCGAAGATCAGCTCCTTGTGGCGACCGGTCACCACCAGCTCGCCCTCGACCTCGAAGCCGAGGTCGCCGGTGCGCAGCCAGCCGTCGGCGGTGAAGGCCTCGGCGTTGACCCCGCCGTGGTAGCCGCCGGTGACGTTGGCGCCGCGGATCTCGATGTGGCCGACGTGGCCGCCGGCAACGACCGCGCCGGAGTCGTCGACGATGCGGATGGCGCAATGGTCCACGGCGCTGCCGAGTCGCATCAGCTCCAGCGCGTCGCGCTGGCCCGCATCAATGCTGCGGACGGCCTGGCCGGCGCCGAGGCTGCGGCGGTCGACCGTAACCGTGCGGTACGCGCGCCCGGGCGGCGGGAACGTCACGGCGAGGCTGGCCTCGGCGAGGCCGTAGACCGGGTACATCGCCTCGCGGCGCAGGCCGAAGGGCGCCATGGCCTGGAGGAAGCGTTCGCAGAGCGGCACGGAAATCGGCTCGGCGCCGTTGAAGATGAGCCGTACCCGCGACAGGTCGATCGCGCCCAGGCCGCGCGACTCGAACACCTTCAGGAAGTGCTTGTAGCCGAAGTTCGGCGAGCTGAGCAGGGTGGCGCCGCGCAGGGCCGCCTCCTGCAGCCATAGCAGCGGCCGGCGGCTGAACAGCCGCGTGTCCATGATGGTGTGCTCGATGCCCGAGGCGAGCATGCAGAGATGGAAGCCGATCAGCCCCATGTCGTGGGTCAGCGGCATCCAGGACAGGCTGACGTCCGCGTCGGTGAAGGCCGCGCAGCGGGTGATGCCGCGCAGGTTCGCCATGACGTTGGCGTGGGTGAGGATCACGCCCTTGGGGTCGCTGGTGGAGCCGGAGGAGAACTGGATGAAGGCCACGTCGCCGGGCTTCGCCAGCCGCGGCGTGCCGGCACCGGCGAGCTCGCGCAGGTTCTCCACCGGCAGTGCCCGCGCGTTCAGCGCCTCGAACTCCGCGAGCAGCCCCGCTTCGGCGGCGTACTCCCGCAGGCGGCCGAGCTGGGCTTTCTCCGTGTAGACCCAGGGATGGCGCAGCTGGCGGAAGATCTTCAGCAGCTTCAGGCGATGGTCGTCGCTGATGCCGACGGCGACCGGCACCGGCACGATGCCGCCGTAGAGGCAGGCCCAGAAGCTGTCGATGAACTGCTCGTTGCTGCTGGTGAAGATGATGAGCTCGTCCCCGGCCTGCATGCCGAAGTCCTGGAAGTGCCACAGCACGCCGAGCGCCGTGGCCTTCAGGGCAGCAAAGCTCATCTGGCTCTTCTGCTCCTCGCCGGCGATGTAGTGGATGTGGCGGCGCATGCCGGCGCGCGCATCCAGCGCCTGGGTCAGGGTGTCGGGCAGGTTCATGGGGCGGGGTTTTCCCTGGGTCGGTGGGCCACGGCCATCATGATGCCGGAGCGGCTGCGCAGGTTGATGGCCGGATCGATGTCCATCGGCGCCTGGTCGACGCAGCTGAGCCGGTAGCGGGGCAGCAGCAGCGCGAGGTGCATGTTCATCTCGACGAAGGCGAAGTACTCGCCCGCGCAGCGGCGCGCGCCGGCCGAGAACGGGATGAAGGCCGTTTTCTCGCGTGCCGCGCCCGCCGGGCCGGCGAAGCGCTCCGGGTCGAAGCGCTCCGGGTCTTCCCAGAAGCGCGGATTGCGGTGCAGCAGGTAGGGCGAGATGAAGATGTGGGTGCCGGCGGGCACGTCGTAGCCGCCGATGCGGTCCGGCCCGACAGCGCGGCGGCTGAACAGCCAGACCGGCGGGTACAGGCGCAGCGTTTCCTTGAGCACCTGCGCCATGTACTCGAGGCCCATCAGCTGCTCGAAGCTGAAGCTGTCTCCAGGCAGCGCGCTGCGGATCTCCTGCAGCAGGCGCTGCTCGACTTCCGGGTGGTGCGAGAGCAGGTACCAGCACCAGTTGAGCGTGCCGGCGGAGGTTTCGTGGCCGGCGACGATGAGCGTCTTCAGTTCGTCGAGGATCTCGCCGTCCGTCATGCCGGCGCCGGTCTTGCGGTCGCGGGCATCGAGCATCAGCGAGAGGAAGTCGTGGGGCCGCTCGCCGGAGGCGCGCCGGGCGACGACGCAGTCGTGGATCACGCGGCCGAGCTCGCGCACCTTGAGCACGGTGCGGATGTCGCGGGTCGGGTCCTGGGCCAGGAAGGCGAAGGGGTTGGCGCCGGCCACCAGCCGCGGCAGGTCCACGCTGAAGATGGCCCGCAGGATGACCTCCAGGCCGTAGTGGCTCATGGCGGTGGTGACGTTGAGCGTCGCGCCGCGGTCGGCGAGGCCGCGCCAGCTTTCGACCAGCTCCAGGTTGTGGTCGAGGACGCGCCCGGACAGTCGCGCCACGCTGCCGCGGGTGAAGCCCGGCTGGATCAGGGTGCGCTGGCGGCGCCAGTGCTCGCCGTCGCTGGTGATGATGCCGTTGCCCATCAGCATCCGCACCCGCTCGAAGCCCACGCCCTTGACGTAGTTTTCGTAGTTGCCGACGAGCACCTGGCGGATGTGGTCGGGATCGTTGAGGAACAGGCTCGGATGCGGGCGATCCGCCGACCACACGCAGGCGAGGTCGCCATAGTCGGCAGCAAGCCGGGTCATGACCGCCAGGCTCGCCGGGTCGGCATTCAATGTGTGGCGCTCCGCCGGCCCGGGCGGCAGGCGAAGGTCGGTGGCGGTGGCGGTCATGCGCTCGGGGTCGCTTTGCTGCGGCCAGGTCCGGTTGCGCCCAGCCAGGAGTGAGACGTTGCCATTCTAGTCAGCCAACCGCCCGCCGGGAACCAGCGGCCTGCATCCGCCGGGGCGGGGTATGCGACAATCCCGCGGCCGCAGGACCTTTCCCCGTCGCATGTCGAGCGAAGCCGAGCAGGAGCCGCGAGAGTACGCCCCGAGCCAGCGCGCCCGGCGCTTTCGCCCGTCCGGCATCCCCGTGCGTTCCCAGCGGCGCATGTCGGCTGGCCGGCGCCTCTGGTATGCGCTGCTGGTGGCGGTGATCCGGCTGGTCCTCGGGCTGATCTGGTCGACCTGCCGTGTCAGGGTGATCCGCGGCGCCGAGCACCTGGAGGCGGCACGCCAGACCGGGAACCCCGCCGTCATTGTCTACTGGCACCAGATGCACGTGTTCTGCGCCTGGCTGCTGCGGCGCCAGGCGCGCGCCGGCATGCCCATCGCCATCCTCACCAGTCCCTCGGTGAGCGGCGAGGTGCCGGCGGCGATGATCCGCGCCTGGGGCATGGAACCGCTGCGCGGTTCCTCGACCCGGGCCTCCGGAGAGGCGTTGCGCGACATGTACAACGTGGTGCACCGTGACCGGCGCTCGCTGGTGCTGACCGCCGACGGCCCCAAGGGTCCCCGCCACGAGTTCAAGCCCGGCGCTGTGCTGGTGGCGAAGATGGCGGGGGTACCGGTGATACCGATGGCCTACGCCGCCCGGCCCTGCAAGCGCTGGTCCAGCTGGGACGAGTTCCTGCTGCCGCTGCCGTTCAGCCGGGTGGCGATCGTCGTGGGCGAGCCCTGGCAGCTGCCGGCCGGTTTCGCCATGGCTGACCTGCCCCGGGCCGCGCAGCAACTGGGCGCACGTCTCGATGAACTGGCTGCCGAGGCCGCGGCCCTGCTGCAGGCGGATCCATGAGCAGCCACGAAAAGCAGACCTTCCGTGCCACCTACGACTGGGCAAGGACCTGGCAGGACCTGCCCTGGGCGCACGAGGAGCCGACGCTGTTCCTCGCCGAGATCTGTCGCCGGCGCCCGCCGGGCCGGGCGCTGGACATCGGCTGCGGCGCCGGCACCGATTCGCTGTTCCTGGCCCAGATGGGCTGGGATGTCACGGCGCTGGACTTCATGCCGCGCGCGCTGGAGTACACGCAACGGCGCGCCGCCGAAAAGGGCCTCGGCGTGCGGCCGGTGGAGGCGGACATCACGGAGTGGCAGCCGGACGGGCGCTACGACCTGGTGCTCGACCACGGCCTGCTGCACAACATGGACCCGGTGCGCCATCCGGCCTACCGGGCCTGCCTGCTGCAGGCGCTGGCCGATGATGGCGATTTCGTGCTGCTGCACTGGCACCCGCGGGTGCCCGGCCAGGCCAACGGCCGCATGGGTCCGCGCCGCGTGGACCGCGAAACCATCAACGCATTCCTCGCGCCGGACCTGCAGGAGCGCTATTTCGCCTGCGAGGAGTTCGAGGACCTGCCCGACGTGGTCGGCGGCGGCATGACCCAGGCGAGCTACTGGTTCCGTCGCAATCAGGCGCAGTTCCGCCCGCAGGAGCTGCTGGGGCAGCTGCGCTCGACGCTGCAGCGGCATGGCTTCGACCTGCAGGCGGCGCTGGCGAAGCCGGGCGGTGCGCCGCTCGGTCCAGCGTTGGCGCCGGCACATCTCGCGCGAGTGCTGGGACCGGGCCGGCTCGGCATCTGCCATCGCGTGCCGGCACCGGAGGCAGCGGCCGGCCTGCTCGAAGCCTGGGCGCGGCAGGCGGGCGTCGATGCCGATGCAGCCGTCAGCCTGCTGACGGCCTTCGCCAGCGAGGCGCATGCCAGGGTCTGCATCGCCGGCGCCCCGCGCTGTGACCAGTGCAATGTGACGCTCTGCAAGCGCCAGCGTTACCGCTAGGTGGCGGGGCGGGAGACTGTGACGCGTGCAGCTTGCAATTTGCCGCGGCCGTCCACAATACTCAGGCCTCGTCCAACGGCGAAAAGGAGGTGATCCAATGTCTAGTGAGATTTCGACGGTGTCGCTGCTACCCTCGCGTCTCGGCCGGACAGCGGAGCTGCCTTCGGTGGCGGTCTGAGCGCGCGGATCGAGATACCGATCCAGGGGTTGGGGACACCCGATCTCACTGAAAGGCCGCAGTAATGCGGCCTTTCTTTTTGTGTCACCGGGGGGATGTCCAGATGCTGAAGAAAATCGGGATCGCCATCGTCGTCCTGCTGCTGCTGGCGGTGGCCGGAGTCGTGGCCCTCTACCAGATCGAAGGCCGGCCGCTGCCCGAGGCCAGCGGCTACCTGCAGGGCGAGGGCTACACCGCCACCACGGAGGACGATGGCGCGCTGGTCTTCACGCCGCTGCGGCCCAACGGCCATGGGCTCCTGATCCTGCAGGGCGCGCTGGTGGAGCCGCTCGCCTACGCGAAGAGCGCCGCCTATTTCGCCGCGCTCGGCTACACCGTGTACCTGCCGGCCGGGGCACTGCGGCTGCCCATCAACGCGATCGATGCCGCGGCCGCCCGCATGGCCGGCTTCGGCGTCGCCGACTGGGTGGTGATCGGGCACTCCATGGGCGGATTCGCGGCGCTGGAGCTGGTCAGGCGCCATGCGCCACCGGTCAGGGCGCTCGCGCTCTGGGGCAGCGACCTGCCGGCCGACTTCCGCGACCTGAAGCTGCCACTGCTGTTCATCCGCGGCGAGCGCGACGGGTTGCTGACGCCGGAGCGTTTCGCGGCCGTCCAGGAGAAGCTGCCGCCCACGGTGCGCTACCTCACCCTGCCGGGCGGCAACCACCAGGGCTTCGCGCTCTACTCCCACCAGCTCTTCGACAACCCGGGCACCACCAGCGCCGACCGGCAGATCGATTTCGCGGACGAGCGCAGCGCGCGCTTCTTCACCGCGAACCTCGACCGGCCCTGAGAGCCGCCGCTCAGGCGCGGCGTTCGGCGCCGGTGGCCGCGGCCGCCGGCAGCAGCGGCACGGTGTCGAGCACCCAGTTGCCGGACTCGCGGCGCGCCGGGCAGGGGATGGTCATGGCGACGTCACCCTGCCGGGCCCGCAGCGCCTTCATGTCGATGCGCCAGCCCATGGCATCCCACTTCTTCAGCCACTCGCGGTAGCGCACCAGGGCGTAGTCGCCCGGCACCAGGACTTCCTTGGTGTTGGTGTCCGGCGTGCGCACCGGGTTGAGCGCCTCGAGGATGCGGATGTCCTCGTGCACGATCCGCAGCGTCACGTCCTCCATGCGCTGGTCGTGCTTGTCCTCGGTGAGCCAGTTGCGCATGTTGACGAAGAAGATGCGCGTGCTGCCTTCGTCCACCGGGGCCTCGAACAGGTACTGGTGGAAGGAGTTGGTGGCCGTCAGGTCGATCCAGGTCACCAGCTGGTTCGGGCCCTGGTGCCAGGAGCCCGCGGCGCCGAGGCGCTCGCCGGTCTTGATGCGCGAGAGGTCGGTATCGTGGATGAGCTTGTCGCCGAAGGGCACGTAGAACTTGCTGCCCCAGGGAATGTCCTCCACCGGCACCGGCTGGCGCTGGCGCTCGGGCGACATCATGGGCGCGCCCTGCAGCGGGTGCACGAACTCGTTGTGGATCGGGTCGAGCCCGTTCTCCATCGAGCGCTCGTAGTAGGCCTTGACGTCGAGCACGTACAGCTGGCTCTTCCAGGTTCCCTGGCCGTACTCCTCGATGTCGTAGAGCGGCGGACGCTCGGCTTCCGGCAGGTCGCCGAGGAAGGCGAAGACGATGCCGTACTTTTCCTGCACCGGGTAGCTGTCCACCTTGGCGCGTGCCGGCAGCTTGGCATCGTTGCCGAGCGAGGGGATGCGCTGGCACTTGCCGTCGCCGGAGAATTCCCAGCCGTGGTACGGGCAGACCACGCAGTCGTTCTTCACCAGTCCCGCGCCGAGCGAGCCGCCGCGGTGCACACAGGTATCGGCCAGCACGTGGGCCTGGCCCGACTGGTCGCGGAAGGCGACGAAGGGCAGGGTCAGCAACGTCACCTTCAGCGGCTTCTCGGCCGTCACTTCGGTGCTGCGGGCGATGGGATACCAGAAATTGATGTACATGGCGGCGCTCCAGCCGGAATGGCGAGGGCGGCAATTATCGGCCCATGCGGGGCCGCAGGGCCAGCGCCAGCCGGGAATATGTCCACCGTCAGGACGACGGCGTCGCAACGGGCCGCAGGGCTGCGGCGGCTTGCCGCAGCCCTGCGGGCGCCATGCCGACTTCCCTCCCTGGCCTCAGGCCAGGGTGTGGTAGACGTTCTGCACGTCGTCGTCCTGCTCGAGCTTGTCGATGAGTTCCAGCACTTCCTTCGCCTGGTCCTCGGGCAGTTCCGTGGCGCTGGTGCAGACGTATTCCTGCTCGGCCGAAACCGGGGTGATGCCGCGATCCTCCAGCGCCTTCTGCAGCTGGCCGAATTCCGGGAACAGGCAGCGGATGACCAGCTGCGGCTCGCCCTTCTCGCCGCTGCTCTCGCCCATCTCCTCCAGGCCGTGGTCGATGAGGTAGAGCTCGAGGTCGTCCTGGTCGATGCCCTCCGGGTTCAGGCGGAACACGCCCATGCGCCGGAACATGAAGCTGACGCTGCCGCTGCTGGCGAGGTTGCCGCCGTTCTTGTTGAAGATGTTGCGCACGTTGCCGACGGTGCGGGTGGGATTGTCGGTGGCGGTCTCCACCAGGATGGCCACGCCATGCGGGCCGTAGCCCTCGTACATGGCCACCTCGTAGTTGGCGACGTCCTTGCCCGCGGCGCGCTTGATGGCAGCCTCGATCTTGTCCTTCGGCATGTTGATGGCGCGGGCGTTCTGGATCACGCGCCGGAGCGCCGGGTTGTTCGCCGGGTCCGTGCCGCCGGCCTTCACCGCGATGGTGATGTCCTTGTTGATGCGCGTGAACTGCTTCGCCATGCGGTTCCAGCGCGCGAACATGGTGTGCTTGCGTACTTCGAATATGCGTCCCATCGCGGTCCCCGGCAGTGCCCGGCCGATGCCTGGCGGGCCGGTATTATCCCCGAATTCCGTTTTGGCGCCCGCATGCTGCTAACCTGCGCGCCACCATGCTCAGCTACCAGCACGAATACCATGCCGGCAACCATGCCGATGTGCTCAAGCACAGCGTCCTGGCACTGGTCCTGGCCGCCCTGCTGCGCAAGGACAAGCCGCTGCGGGTGTTCGACGCCCATGCCGGCTCCGGCCTCTACGACCTCGGCAGCCGCGAGGCCCGCCGCCACGCCGAGTACCGCGGCGGCATCGCCCGGGTGCTGGCCGCGGCCGATGCCCCGCCGGCGCTGGCGCCGTACCTCGACGCCCTGCGTGCCTGCAACGCGGGCGGCGCCCTGCGGCGCTACCCGGGTTCACCCTGGCTGGTGCGTTCGCTGCTGCGTCCCGCCGATCACCTGGTGCTCATGGAGCTGCACCCGCAGGCGCTCACGGCGCTGCGGCGGCTGTTCGGCCAGGACCCGCAGGTGCACCTGCACGAGCGCGACTGCTTCGAGGGCCTGCCGGCGCTGCTGCCGCCGCCCGAGCGTCGCGGCCTGGTGCTCATCGACCCGTCCTACGAACTGAAGGATGACTACCGCCGCGTCGTCGGCCTGCTCGAGGCCTGCCACCGGCGCTGGCCGACCGGGGCCTACCTGCTCTGGTACCCGCTGCTGCGCGATCGCCCGGGCGCGCGCCTTCCCGCCCGCGTCACGGCGCTCGGGTTGCGACGCATCTACCAGGTCACGGTCGAGGTGCATGGCGAGGGCCATGAAGGCCTGCGCGGCTCCGGCCTGCTGGCCGTGAACCTGCCCTGGGGCGTGGATGCGGAGATCGCCGCGCTGGCGCCCTGGCTATGGCGCAGCCTGTCGCCACAGGGCCGTGGCCGCTGGACGGCTGGCTGGCTGGTGCCGGAGTAGGCCGTGCGGCTGCCCGGCCGTGGCTCCGGCACCAGCCGCATCCGTCACATCCTGTAGCTGACCTGCAACATCCACTCGCGCGGCGGCATGGTGACGAAGCCGCCGAGGCCGGCACCGCCGGGTGGCGCGATGATCGTGCCGTCGGGCAGGCGGGCGAAGGTGGTCTTGCGGCTGCCGGTGGTGATGTCGTCGGAGTCGGCGATGTTCTTGACGTCGAGCCGCACGCTCCAGTGCGCGTCGATGTCCAGCGCCAGGTAGCCGTTGAGCCGGTCGTATTCCTTGGCCACGAAGTCGTTGGTGGCGCTGGTGACGTAGTCGTCGGTGTTGAACCAGTCCATGCCGATGCGCAGGCGGCTGCCGGCGATGGCGAAGTCCAGCGGCATCCCGTAGTCGAAGCCGAGCGAGTAGGCGAAGCCCGGCACCTGCGGCACCCGCGGATGCACCTGGAACTTGTAGACGGCCTGGGAGGGCGCGGCCTGTGGATCCAGGGTACCGTAGGAGCCGTGCTGGAACACCGCGTTCCAGTACACCGTCAGGTTCTCGGTGGGGGCCATGGTCAGGTCGAGCTCCAGACCATGTACTTCGGCGTCGCCGACGTTGTCCACCGGGAATGACAGCCCCACCGTCGCGTTGGCGGTCAGGTCATCGATGTCCGCCCAGAAGTACGCCATGTTCAGGCGCACCCGCCGGTCCAGTGCATCGAGCTTCATGCCGCCTTCGTAGGTCCAGTTCTCCTCTGGTCCGTAGCTCTGCTTGGCGACGCTGGCGCTGGTGATGGCGATGCCGTTGTAGCCGCCGGACTTGAAGCCCCGCGCCGCGGAGACGTAGGCCATGAGGCTGTCGACCTCGCCGAAGGGCTCGAAGGTGTAGTCGAGGGCGAAGCGCGGCGTGAACTCCGACCAGTCGTCCTTCAGCTGCGCGCCATCCACCAGCGGCGTGACCGGCGGCAGCAGGCCCTGGAACGCCATGTCGAACTGCTTCTCGTCGCGGACCCAGCGGGCGCCCACGGTGGCCTTCAGCGCGTCGGTGATCAGGTAGTCGACCTGGCCGAACACCGAATAGGAGTCGGTGTCGATGTCGATCTGGCTGTTGGAGGCCACCGGGCCGAGGGCGCCGAGTGCCCAGCCGAAGTCCTGGTCTCCCTGCTCGTTGAGGTAATAGACGCCGAACAGGTAGTTCAGCCGGCCGTCCATCGCCTTGCCGAGGACCTGGAACTCCTGGGTCCACTGGTCGACGTCCGCCTTCGCGGCGCCTGTGATGCCGCCCGCGCCGCTGAAATCGGTGCTGAAGTAGTCATCGGTGTTCACGTAGCCGGTGATCGACCGCAGCGTGAAGGCGTCGAAATCGTAGGACAGGCTCAGCGAAGCGATGGTCTGCCTGGTCTCGCCCTCCGGTTTGCCGGCGATCGGTGGCCTGGGCGACGGGTTGGTTGGCGTGGCGACCTCGTAGTAGCCGTAGGTCGGCACCAGGTCGTCGGAGCTGTACTGGTGGACATCGGATACGCCGGGCGTGGTGGCGTTGACCAGCTGCAGGGAGTCGTGCTTGCTTTCGATGAAGGATGCCGAGAGCACCACGTCCAGGCTGTCGATGCCGGTGAAACGCAGCTTGCCGCGCACCGCGTTGTTCTCCTGCTCGTCGGTCTCCTGGTGGGTGACGACGTTGTCGAACTCGCCCTTCTTGTGGCTGTGCAGGCCGGAAATGGAGCCCGCCCAGGAGTCGCTGATGGCGCCACCGATGGAGGCCTTCACCAGGTTCTGCTCGTAGTTGCCGAGACCCACCGCGGCGTCGAACCAGCTCGAGTCCCGGCCGGGGGTACGGGTGATGAACTTGATGGCGCCCGCCAGCGTGTTGCGGCCGTAGAGCGTGCCCTGCGGGCCGCGCAGCACCTCGATGCGCTCGACGTCGTTCAGCGCCATGTTGTTGCCGTTGAGGCGCCCGACGTAGACGTCGTCGACGTACATGCCGAAAGGCGATTCGGCGACGATGATCGAGGCATCCTGCTGCAGGGAGCCGCGCAGCGACGGCTGCAGGTTGGTGGGCGAGGCGATGTTGTTGGTCAGCTTCAGGCTGGGGATCACCGACTGCAGGTCCTGGTTGTCGGTGATCTGGCGGTTCTCCAGCGCGCGGGCGTCGAAGGCGCTGACCGCCACCGGCACCGCCTGCAGGTTCTCCTCGCGGCGCTGGGTGGTGACGATGATCTCGGGAATGCCCGACGTGTCTTCGGCTGCAGCCAGTGCCGGGGCCAGGCCGGCAATGCAACCGAGCAGCAACAGGCAATTGCCGGGCAGGCATGGCGGAAGGCAGGACAACGCACGCATGGTGATCTCCCCCTGTGATGGTCGACGCACAGGGCCGCGCGCGATCGCTGGACGATCCATGGCCACGGCCCGTCCAGCCGTGCCCGGCAGCAAGCCGGAACACCGGCCGTTGCGAAACATATACACCCATGTTCCTGCCGCCGCCAGATTGTTTGGTTTTATGATGCAGCCGAGGGAGTAGCGTCATGTTGAAGAGCATCGCGATCGTCACCCTGGTGGTCCGCAGCCTGGCGGTGGTGGAGCCTGCCTGGCAGCAGGGCCTGCACTACACCACGGCCGTGCGCGGCGAGGTTTCCAGTGAACTGGCGCAGGCCTGGGATACCGCTGCCATGCGCGGCCAGCCCTATGTGCTGATGCGCCCGGCCAGCGGTGCCAGTGTGTTCCTGCGCATCATCGAGGCGCCGGCGGGTACGGTGGTGCCGGAGCCCCTGCTGACCTATGGCTGGAACGCCACCGAGCTGCTGGTGATGGATCCGGACGCGCTGGCGCGGAGCGTGCCGGACGCCGGCTTCAGGGTGGTCGGCCCGCCAGCGAACCTCGGCGCTGGAGAGCAGGCACCGCGCGCCATGCAGGCGGTCGGCCCCGGCAGTGAACTGCTGTACCTGACGCGCATCATCCCGGGCGGGATGCCCTACGACCTGGGCGCGGCGCGCAGTCCGGTGGACCGCGTGTTCATCACCGTGGTGGGCGGCGCCAGCATGGCGGAGTTGCGCGCCTTCTACCAAGATGTGCTGGGCCTGCAGCTGGGCGAGACCATGCAATGGGCCATCGGCGTGCTCGGGCGTGCGCATGGCCTGCCGGCAGGCACGAAGTTCCCGCTGGCGGTCGCCAGGCTGCCCCGGGATTTCCTCGTCGAACTCGACGACTACCCCGACAGCGCGCGGCCGCGCAGCCGTGCGGCAGGCGCCCTGCCCGGCGGCATGGCCATGGTGTCCTTCACCAGCGACAGCATCGCGGGAATTCCCGCGCGCTGGCGCCGGAAGCCGGCGGTGATCTGGGAGTTTCCCTATGACGGCCGGAAGGTGGCGGCCACCATCGGCCCGGCCGGGGAATGGATCGAGGTTCTCGAGACCGCGGCCAGCGCGGCTGCAGCCCGCTGAGTGCTACCATCGCGGCAGTTGTCGCCGCGCCCGGAGCCGACCATGAAACAGGCAATGCTGGCAGTCCTGATGGCCATCTCGCTGGCCCTGGTATCGATGGCGGTACCGGCAGCACCCGCGGCGACTACTGCGGCCAGCGGCAAGCCGGCGATGCGCCTCGCCCGGGTTGCCGGCGGCGGCAAGGTGACGCTGGTGAACCCGAAGCTCACGCCGGCGCAGCTGTCGGCGCTGCGCCCCGGTTTTCGCGACCTGCGGCCCAGGGCTCGCGGTAACCTCGAGTGAGCGGCCGGCGGTTCGTGGCACCGGATCGCTGAGGCCCACCGGCAGGCACCATGATCGAGTTCGGCGTCGTCATGGAACCGTCGCCGGGCTACACCGCGGCGCTGGCAGTGGAGATCGAGGCCATGGGCTTCGACATCCTGCTCTGCCCGGATACCCAGTGCCTGGGGCCGGACCCCTGGGGCCAGCTCAGCCTCGCCGCGGCGGGCACCGGCCGCCTGCGGCTGGGCACCGGAGTCACCAACCCGTACACGCGCGATGTGTCGGTGACCGCCGGCGCTCTCGCGACCCTGCAGCTGGAATCGGCGGGCCGCGCGCTCTGCGGCATCGGCCGCGGTGATTCCTCGGCGGCGCATATCGGTGTTCGCAGTGCAACCACGGCGGAGCTGCGCCAGTACGTCGCACGGCTGCGCACCTACCTGCAGGGCGGGATAGTGGTGCGCAACGGCATGCCATCGCGGCTGCGCTGGCTGGAGGACATCGAACTGCCGCCGGTGCCGCTCGACATCGCCTGCACCGGGCCGGCCACCATCCGCATGGCCGCCGATGTCGCCGACCGCGTCAGCTTCGCGGTGGGCAGCGCGCCCGAGCGCATCGACTGGGCACTGGCAACCCTGTGTGCGCGGCTGGCCGAGACCGGTCGCGATCGCGACTCCATCCGCGTCGGCGCCTACATCAACCTCGTCTGCGATCCCGACCAGGGCCGTGCCATCGACCTTGCGCGCATGATCTCCGGCATGGTGGCGCACTTCGCCGGCATGAAGCACGCTCCGCTGGATCAGCTGCCACCACGCCTGCGGCCGCTGGCCGAAGCGATGCAGTCCGGCTACGACATGGCCCGGCATGCCCGCGACGACGGCAGCCACCTGGAGCTGGTCGATGACGAGTTCGTCGACTGGTTTTCCATCTGCGGGCCACCGGAGAAGTGCACGGCGCGCCTCGGCGCATTGCTGGAACGGGGGCTCGACCACGTCTACCTGCTTGGGGGGTCGCCGGTGCCTGCACCGCACGGTGCGCGCCAGGCGGCGATGGTGGAGCAGACGCGGTTGTTCGCGACGCATGTGATGTCGCGGCTGCGCTGAAGCGAGGAGTGCGGGGAATGAAGACGCTCAGGAAGATCCTGGTCGGCCTGGCAGTCCTGCTGCTGCTGGCACTGGCCGGACTGGAGGTCTATACGCGGCTGCCGGCGGGCTTTGCGGTCCCCGCACTGGGCGCGCCGGCGGACGCCACCGCCCTGGTGATCCTGTTCCATGGCAGCGGCGGCCGTGAGGAACCGACGCTGAAGGCGGTGGAGCAGCGCTTCCGGCAGCTGGCTGCGGCGGAGCCGGGTACCGCGGTGATCCGCTTCATCTGGTCGCCCTGGGGCGACAACCTGCTGCGCGCCTGGAAGGCGGGCCAGCACGTGGGCGCGGAACTGGGCCACCAGGCCGCCAGCCTCGACGGCCTGCGCTACATCCACCTCGTCGGCCACAGCGCCGGTGCCTACCCGATGGACGCCTTCTGCCGCGCCTATCGCGCAGCCGCGAGGCAGCCGGCGCGCATCGACATGACCTTCCTCGATCCCATCGGCATCGCAGGCCTGTTCGATGCCAGCTGGGGTGCGCGCAACCACGGCGCCTGTGCCGGATATGCCGAGGTCTTCATCAACAGCGATGATCCGGTGCGCGGCACCAACGAGCCGCTGCAGCAGGCCTGGAACATCGACGTGACGCAGGCCGCCAGCCGCCAGGGCTATCGCTGGGGCGGGCACCGCTGGCCGGTGCAGTATTACCTCGACCAGCTTGGCCCCGCCGACCTCGACCCGGGTACGCGCGGCCAGGCGGGCCGGCCGCGCGGCGCCATCGACAAGCGCTGAGGCTTGCGCCGGCGGTTCAGCGACCGCGCAGCACCTTCTTCAGTTCACGCGCTACGGCGTCCGCCAGTGGTGCATCCTCCTGCGACAGCCCGCGCACCGAGAGGAACACGCGGCTGGTGATGGGAATCTCCGTCCACTGCTCGCTGGCACCGGGCGCCAGGCGCCGGCCGCTCATCGCCGGCCGCAGCTCGAGTTCACGCAGCAGGCGCCCGAGTTCCGCGAGGATCTCGGCCGGATTGACGGGCGGCGCACCCGCTGACGGCGCTGCCATCGCCGGCGTCGGGGCAGCATCCGTCGTGGCCGCTGCGCCCGGGGAGCCGGATTCCGCGGGTGGCTGCGCGGCCGGAGTCGGCGTGGCCGCGCGCTGGCGGATACCCGCATCGGCCAAGCCGTAACTGCGGCGCGGGCCGGAGGGACCGAGCAAGCCTGGGGTTGGCCGTGGCGTTGGCGTGGCTGGTTCCGTCGTCGACGTCGCGTCGCTGGCTGTTGCAGGTGCGATCACCGTCGCTGCGGGAGGCGCGACGGGAACCGGCGCGGCGGGAGCCACGGCAGCTGCGGGGCCGGCATCGGACTGGGCCAGCCGCTCGAGCAGCGGCGCGAGGTCTTCCATCGGCATGCCGCGCTCGACCAGCACGCCCACCTGGGCCGGTTCGAGCATCCCGAGCAGGGCGCCGATCTCGCGCAGCGTCACGGTGCCGCAGCGACCCTGGTCCTGCATGTCCTTGAAGCCGCGGATGAACCGCAGGCGCAGCAGCGCGTCCTGCGAGTACCGGGTGTTGGGCCCGCGGCGCCCGGCGCGGGGCACGAGGCCCTGCTGGAGGTAGTAGACGATGGTGCGCCGGTCGAAGCCCGAAATGGCCTGCATCTCGGTGATCGAATAGGTGCGCGTGGCCAACATGTTGATAACGTAGGCCCGTGTATAGAGTGTGTCAAGACATGGTCATATTTGAACTGACCATAACTGACAAAAAGTGCCGATATCGGAGTACGTGGCTGTGCCGCTGCGGCGGCAGGCCGCTCAGGCCGGGGTCACCAGCGAGAGGAACTCCTCGAACTTGCCGGACGGCCCGCGCGCGATGGCCGGCACCGGGCGGATGAGGACTTCATAGGAATGGCCGAGCAGGCCGCACACGAGATCGCGCAGGCGCTGCTCGTCGGCCGCATCGAGTTCGCGCCCGAGGACCAGCCGCAGCTCGATGCTGCCGGGCGCGGTCTGCACGTACTGGAACTGGCGGATGCCGGGCACCTCGCGGATCTTCGCCAGTGCCGGCGGCCAGAAGCGCCGGCCATCCGGCGTGAGTGCGAGGTTGCGCACGCGGCCGAGGACCTGGTCGATCACCGGATGGGCGCGCCCGCAGGGACAGGCATCGCCGAAGCGCGCGTAATCGCCGATGTCGTAGCGGATCAGCGGCATCGCCAGGTTGTGCAGCGCGGTCAGCACCACGCGGCCCATCTCGCCGGGGCCACAGGCACGCCCGGCATCGTCGAGGATCTCCACGAGGATGGCTTCCGACTGGACGTGCAGCCGGTCCTCCTGGCAACGGAAGGCAATGTTGCCCACTTCGTTCGCCGAATAGACGTCGGCGACGCGTACGCCCCAGTCCGCTGCCAGGCGCGCCGCGAGCCCGGCATCCACCGGCTCGGACATCAACCGGACTTCTTCCAGCGCGGGCGGGCGCCCGCCAGGGCCGAGTTCCTCGAGCAGCGCCGCGGCGAGGCTCGGATAGGTCAGCAGGTAGTGCGGGTCGAAGCGGCGCAGCCAGTCGATCTGCTCGCCGAGCGACAGGCCGATATGGATCACCGATGCGCGGCCGGTGCGCCAGAGCGCGGCCGTGGGCGGGCCCCAGTCGGGCTGGTTCCTGCCGCCGGGCACGATCTGCGCCCGGAGCAGGCTGCGGATGATGCCGAGGCGCCTGCCGAAATCGCGCTGGCGCCAGAGATGCTCGCGCACGGTGAGCGCATCCCAGGCGAGGCGCGTCACCGCCGTGGTCCTTACCTCGACCGGGATACCCACCGATCCGGAGGTGCGCGTGGTGCCGAGCGGCAACTGTGCGGCCGGCAGGTGGCGCGCGCCGAGCAGGGCCGCATGGTCGCGCAACTCGTCCTTGGAGAGCAGGGGCAGCTGCGCCCAGAGTGTCGCGAAATCGCCGGCTCCGGAGTCGAGCGCCGCCAGCAGCGGCCGGGGCCAGTCGGCGCGCTCGTACCAGGGAACATGCTTGGCGGCCGCGCGCAGCAAATGCGCGAGTTGCCGGCGCTGGCCCGCGGCCAGCGCTGCCGCGCTCCAGTGCTGCGAAGCCTGCAGGCCCTCCACGGCCTGCCGCAAGGTTGCGCCCCTGGCGCCGATGAATGCGGGCCAGGGACCGGTGCTGTCGCCAGCCGCCATGGTCCTTGCCGCGCCGCTCTCAGAGATGGCCGATGACCTGGTCCACCTCACCGGGGCTGCCGATGATCACCGCCGTGCGCTGGTGGATGCCGGTCGGCTGCTCGTCGAGGATGCGGCGTCCCGGCGCCGACAGCGCCTTGCCGCCCGCCTGCTCGACCAGCATGGCCATGGGATTGGCTTCGTACATCAGGCGCAGCTTGCCCTGCGGCGCCTTGGTGGTCGGCGGGTAGAGGAACACCCCGCCCTTGAGCAGGATGCGGTGCACGTCGGCCACCATGGCACCGGCGTAGCGGCTGGAGTAGCCGTTGCGCTGTGCATGGTCGAGGTAGGCCTGGTAGCCGGCCGGGAAGGCCAGCCGGTTGCCTTCGTTGACCGAGTAGCTCTTCGCGGTGGCGGGGATGCGCAGCCCCTGCTCGACGCGCACGAAGGCGCCGATGGCGGGATCGAGCACGAACATGTCCGTGCCCCGGCCGATGCTCAGCGTGAACACCGTCGAGGGGCCGTAGAGGATGTAGCCGGCCGCCACCTGCCGGCTGCCCGGCTGCAGCAGCGAATCCTCGGCCCGCGTGGCGCGCCGGTCGTGGCGCAGGATGCTGAAGATGGTGCCCACCGCGCCGCAGACGTCGAGGTTGGAGGAACCGTCGAGCGGATCGAAGAGCACGCAGTACTTGCGCTCGCCTTCCTTCTCGGTGCGCAGGATCACCGGCTCCTCGTTCTCCTCCGAGGCGACGATGGCCACGCCCTCGCGCCCGCCCAAGGTGCGCAGCAGGATCTCGTTGGCGATGACGTCGAGCTTCTGCTGCTGCTCGCCCTGCACGTTGCCGGTGCCGACCGCGCCGAGCACGTCGGCGAGGCGGGCGCGGCGTACCTGCGCGGCGATCATCTTGGCGGAGATCGACAGCGCCGAGAGGATCCAGGACAGCGTCCCGGTGGCTTCCGGATAGTGCGACTGCTGGGCGAGGATATGCCCCTGCAGGGTGACGAGGTCGCCTACGACAGGCGCCGGGCCCGGGGTGCTGGACATGGATCGCTCTCGCTCGCTGGGAAACGGGCCGCCTAGCTTGCCATGGCGCCGGCAGCCGTGCGAGCCGCTCAGCGCCAGCGGTCCTCGGCGTCCAGGAAGCGCTTGGCGTCCTTGAGGTCCTTCGGCAGGTACTTGCTGAACAGCCCCGGCGCCTGGCGCGGCTGGTAGGCCGCGAAGGCATCCGCATACAGCGCGTAATGCAGGTCGGGGATGCTGTGCGTGGCGCGATACTGCGCCAGCGGCAGGCGCGCGATCACATCCTGCTCGAACTTCGAGCCGGCGCTCGCCAGCGCGTCGCCGCGGGGACCGTAGATCGCCGTGCCGCCCGAGCGGCCGTTGGCGTCGTCCATGAAATGCGGGTTGTCGGGCGAGACCGCGTTGTTGACGATCACCGAAAAGACACGGTTGTAGCGCGACACCATCTGGATATCCTCGGGCTCGAAGCCGCCCGAGGCGGTGCGCAGAAGGATCTCCGCTCCCTTCAGCGCCATGACGCGGAAGATCTCCGGCTCGAGCTGCGTGGAGGAGGTGGCGAGGTTGCCGATGTCGGTGCGGTGCACCGGCACCAGTGCATCGACGCCATACATTTCGACGAAGCGGTCGAGCACGTTGTACACGGTGGTGGTGACCAGCTCGAAGTCGGGGAACACGCCGACGATGTTGCGCGCCTTCCAGTCGCGCGCCACCAGCTTGCCGTCGGGGCCGATGATCGAAGTGACGGACAGCACGTGGCCGGGCCAGTCGCGGTCGCGGGCGTAGGCGCCGAACTGGATGTAGCAGCCGTACTCCTTCGCCTTGGCGCCCAGTGCCTCGGTCTGTTCGCCCGGGAGGTCGATCGACAGGCGCTCGAGCTCGGCGCGGTCCCAGGGGTTCCAGCCCTGCAGCGGGAACTCGTGGAAGCACAGCAGGTCCTTGCGCCCGCCGTAGAACTGGGTCTTGTCGATCAGGTCGATCATGTGCGCGAGGTTCTCGCGGATGCCCTTGGCCGGCGACTGGCCATCCACCGAGCGGATGCGCGACTGCACCGCGGAGACCACCACGCTGTCCCGGCGCAGAGGCACGCGCGCGTAGCTGCGCCCGTTGGCCGGCACCGAGACCGCCCCCTTTGCTGCGGGGGCCGCGGCATTCGCGGCTGCGCTGGCGGATCCGGCGGCGCCCGTGGCACTGGCGGCACCGGCCGCGGCGGCGGCGAGGAACAGGCGGCGGGAAAGCGCGTTGTCTGACGTCATGGGCAGGGTCCTCCGGTATTGGTGGCTGGCGATGCCGCAGCCAGCCGGCATCGCAGGTTGCTCTGTTGATCGACATAGGCCCTGGCCCTGGCCTCGAGCGCCGGCGATCGCAGGCCGAGTTGCCTGGCCTCGGCGAGCGCGCTGTCCCAGTCGGCACCTTCATCCAGCACCCGCCAGGGCAGCCAGACGGCGGCGACGCGATTGCCGGAAGCGCAATGGAACAGCAGCGGCCGTGGCGACTCGCGCAGCAGCTGGCGCACTTCGTCGAATACGGAATCGGTCAGCTCATCCGGCCCGGACCAGGGCAGGCTGATGTACTCGAGCCCGAGGCGCGCGGCCTCCGCCGGCTCGTCGAAGCCGGCCGGTTCGCTGGCATGGCGCAGGTTGATGACCCGGTGGATGCCTTTGTCGCGCGCGAGTGCGAGATCGGCGGCCGTCGGCTGGCCGGCCACCATGACGCCACCGATTTCATGGACGGCAATGGAGCCGAGCGACCGGTTGTTCACGCTGGGGTCCTGTGCGCCCACCAGGCCTGGCCAGCTGCCAGCGGCCAGCAGCACGGTGCCCAGCGATGGTGCCAGCCGGCCCATCGCTCAGTCCCGCAACGCCGGCAGCGGCTGCCCCTGCGGCACGAACAGCAGCGACACGCCGTTGTTGCAGTAGCGCTGGCCGGTGGGGGCGGGGCCGTCGTCGAAGACATGGCCCTGGTGGCCGCCGCAGCGCGCGCAGTGGTACTCGGTGCGCGGCACGCCGAGCTTGAGGTCCAGCTTTGTGGCAATGCGGGCTGGATCGATGGGGCGGAAGAAGCTCGGCCAGCCGGTGCCGCTGTCGAACTTGGCATCGGCCTCGAACAGCGGCAGGTGGCAGGCGGCGCAGATGAAGGTGCCGGCCTGTTTCACGCCGTTCAGCGGGCTGGTCCACGGCGCCTCGGTGCCATCCTGGAACAGCACCCGCAGGCGCGCGGCATCGAGGATGCCTGCCCATTCGGACAGCGGCTTGCGCAGCGGCCCCGGCGGTTCGCCCGTCACTGCACGGGCTCGCCGGCGGCGATGCCGTCCAGCACCTGGAGGATCGCCTCCGGCGGCTGGGCGCCGGACAGTGCCTCGCGGCCATCGAAGATGAAGAACGGCACGCCGCTCACGCCGGCCTGGCGCGCCTGCTCGACCAGGCTGCGCACGGTGTCCTCGTCGGTGCCCTCGCGCAGCGCGGTGAGGACCTCGGCGGCGTTCATGCCGACCTCGCTGGCGATGCCGGCCAGCACCAGCGGATTGCCGATGTCCTCGCCACGCACGTGGTGCGCATGGAACAGCTTCTCGGCCAGCAGGTTCTGGTCCACGCCGGCGGAGCGCGAGGCCCAGTACATCAGCACGTGGGCGGAAAGCGTGTTTGGCGCGCGTGCGCCGGGTGGCATGTCGAAGGCGATGCCCTCGGCCGCGCCGAGCGCCTGCATCTTCTCGCGGATCTGCCGCGCGCGCTCGGCACCGAAGATGCTGGCATGGTGTTCCGCGCGGTCGCGGCCCTCGCGCGGCATGTCGGGGCTGAGCTGGTACGGGAACCAGGTGACCTCCACCGCGAGGTCCGGGCGCGCGGCCAGCGCCTTCTCCAGGCGCCGCTTGCCGATGTAGCACCAGGGACAGACGATGTCGGAGACGATCTGGATGGCGATGGGCCGGGTCATCACGGGCGTCCTGGCTGGGCTGGCTGGCAGGGGCCCATGGTAACCCATGCTCCGGCAGCGGGCCTTATGCTAGCGTCCGCCCCGGAGCACAGGCCTTGATCCCGATCCGCGACGACAATCCGCACTTCCTCACGCCCTATGCGACCTGGGTCATCGTCGCCCTCAACGTGCTCGCCTGGGTGCTGGTGGAGGGCTTCGGCCGCGAGCCGGCGCTGTCGCGCTCGGTGTGCACCCTGGGGCTGGTACCCGGGGAACTGCTGCAGACCATCGACGCCGGCACGCGCGTGCAGCTCGGGCCGGACAGCTGGTGCGTGGTGACCGGTGCGGCGAACTGGCTGACGCTGCTCAGCCACATGTTCCTGCATGGCAGCTGGATGCACATCATCGGCAACATGTGGTTCCTGTGGATCTTCGGCAATAACGTCGAGGACTCCATGGGACACCTGCGCTTCGCGTTCTTCTATGTCCTCTGTGGCCTTGCCGCTGCCGGCCTGCAGGTGTTCTCCAGCCCGGGTTCACCCATACCCATGGTCGGCGCCTCGGGCGCCATCGGTGGCGTGATGGGTGCCTACGTGATGCTCTACCCGCGGGTTCGCGTGGAAATGCTGTTCTGGCTCGGCTTCTACGTGACCACCTTCGCCATCCCGGCCTACTGGATGCTCGGCTACTGGTTCCTGGTGCAGCTGCTCGGTGGCGTCGGCTCGCTCGGTGGCAGCGGTGGTGGTGTCGCCTTCTGGGCGCATGTCGGCGGCTTCGTGGCCGGCGCCCTGCTGGTGCTGCTGTTCCGCGATCCCGTGCTGCTCGCGCGCCACCCGCGGCATGGCTGGCGCCGGCCCGCGGACAGCGGCTGGCGCTGACCGGGCGCCAGCCACCGGCCACCCGTACACTGCGCGGAAATCCCGGAGGACATGGCCATGTGCAGATCATTGTTGACCGTCGTTGCCGCGGGCCTCGCAGCCCTGCTGGCCAGCCCCCTGGCCAGCACCGTGGCCGGCGCCCAGGGGCGCCCGGGCGGCGCAGCGCCCGCCGCGGAGGCGCCGCCGCCGGCGGTGCTGATCCGCAATGTCAGCGTCTGGGACGGCGTCGCCGATCGCGCCACGCCCGGGCAGAGCGTGCTGGTCGAGGGGCAGCTGATCCGCCGCGTCGCCGCCGCGATCGAGGCGCCGGCTGGTGCCACCGTCATCGACGGTGGCGGCCGCCTGCTGATGCCGGGCATCATCGATGCGCACACCCACCTGTCGCTGCCCATGGACCGGCCGTTCCGCGAGGACCCGGGCTATGTCGATGCGCTGTCGCTGCAGGCCGCGCGCATCGTGCTGCTGCATGGCTGGACCACGGTGCGTGATCTCGGCGGGCCCTCGCAGGGACTGGCGCGGGCGATCGCCGAGGGCATCGCCGAGGGGCCACGGGTGTACACCTCGGCGGCCTTCATCTCGCAGACCAGCGGCCATGGGGATTTCCGCGACCTGACCGCGCGCCACCCGAATGGCGGCGGCGTGCCCGATGCCTTCGAGCACCGCTATGCGCTGCTCGCCGATGGCCCGGCCGAGGTGCGCCGCGCGGTGCGCGAGTCGCTGCGCCAGGGTGCGACGGCCATCAAGATGATGGCTGGCGGCGGCATCTCCTCGCAGTACGATCCCATCGACACCACGCAGTTCAGCCTCGAGGAAATGCGCGCGGCGGTGGAGTCGGCCGCCGACTGGGGCACCTACGTGGCGGTGCACGCCTACACCGACGCCGCGGTCAACCGCGCGCTCGATGCCGGCGTCAAGGTCATCGAGCACGGGCACCTGATCTCCGAGGCGACGCTGAAGCGGATCAAGGCCGAGGGCGCCTACCTCTCCTCGCAGTCCTTCGGCGCCGCGCGCCGCTACGCCGCGCGTGCCGCCGACACCGAGCGCGGCCGCAAGGGCGCGCAGGTGATCGCCGGCGTCGACAACCTCATGGGCAATGCGAAGAAGCTCGGCATCCCGGTGGCCTTCGGTACCGATGCCTTCGGCTCGATGCGCGCCTACGAGGCGGGCCCCAGCGAGTTCGGCTACCGGCTGCGCTGGTTCACCTCGCTGGAGATCCTGAAGCAGGCGACCAGCATCAACGCGAAGCTGCTGGCGCTGACCGGGCCGCGCAATCCGTACCAGGAGGGGCCGCTGGGTGTCATCCGGGAGGGGGCCTACGCCGACCTGCTGGTGGTGGAGGGCGATCCGCTGGCGGACGTGCGGCTGCTGGAGGATCCGGCGAAAAACGTCAGGCTGATCATGAAGGACGGGAAGCTATATAAGCAGACACTGTAGGCGGCCGGCGGCGCTGCAGCGCAACGGCGCCGGGCTGACGGGAGGCGTTGCCGGCCGGAACGTCGGGCGTATACTGAAATCGCGATCGCGAAGGAGAATAACGATGAAAAACCTCGCTCGCGCATTTGCCTTCCTGTTCCCCCTGCTGGCCGTTGCGCCAGCGCCAGCGGCGATCTACAACGGCGTCGACTTCCCGCAGGGTGCGGCTTCGTTTGCCGACCAGGTGGTGAGCTTCACGCCCGGTGCCGGTCCAGCCGCGGCATTCCTCGATGCCAACAACTCGCTGGGCGTGCCGGACGTGAACACGACCAATGGCCTGGCCTGCTTCAGCGCACCCAGCACGACCAACTGCAAGTTCACCTCGCTGGGAGATGGCGGCGTCCTGGTGCTGCGGTTCACGGACAACCTGTTGTCCGGGAGCAGCCCATCGGGAAGCGTGACCGGCATCGGTGACGGCTTCGATGACCTGTACCTGGTGGAGGTCGGCGTGTCCGAGGCCACGACGCTGGACATCAGCAGCGATGGCAACACCTGGTTCAACGTTGGCAGCATCGCCGGTGGAGCCGGTGGCAGCATCGGTGTCTTCACCTACGGGTTCGACATCGACCGGCTGGGCTTTGGTACCACGGATCTCTTTACCTACGTGCGCATCACCGATGTCGTCACGGGTGATCCGGAGACCAGCCCGCAGGGCGCCGACATCGATGCCGTCGGCGCGATCCAGACGGCGGTGCCAGTACCGGCCGCCATCTGGCTGCTGCCTGCTGGTGCGGTTCTGATGCGCTGGGCGAAGCGCCGGCGCGGCGACGCGCAGCCAGTCGCCTGATCCCGGGCCGGCCAGGCGCGGGCCTGGCCGGCCGGATGTCCCAGGGTTACTTCGCCAGGCCTTCGGCCTTCATGGCCGCCTGAACCTGCGGCCGCGCACCGACGCGCGCGTGCAGCGCCTTGAGCCCCGGCCACTGGCCGATGTCGACGCCGGCGGCCGGACCCCAGCCGAGGATGGTGAACAGGTAGGCATCGGCGACCGTGAAGCGTTCGCCGAGGAGGAAGGGCTTGTCGCCCAGCGCCTGCTCGGCGTAGGTGAGGCGCCGCTGCAGGTTCGCCTTCGCCATGTCCTTCATCTGCGCGGTGGCGGCCGGATTGAAGAACGGCGAGAAGTTCTTGTGGATCTCGGAGTTGATGTAGCCCAGCCACTCCAGCAGCCGGTAGCGCTGCAGGTCACCGGCGGGCGGCGCGAGGCCCGAAGCGGGATTGCGGTCGGCAATGTACTGCAGCACCGCGGTGCCTTCGGTGAGCAGCTGGCCGTCGTCCAGCGCCAGGGCCGGCACGTAGCCCTTGGGATTGATGACGTTGAAGTCGTTGCCGTCGGCTGCTTTCTTGTCGCGGCCGACCTTGACCGCCTCGAAGGGCAGGCCGGCCTCGAGCAGGGCGATGTGCGAGGCCAGCGAGCAGGCGCCGGGGCTGTAGTAGAGCTTCATGTTGTTCTCCTTTCCGACTGCTGCTCAGATGGGGGCAGGAGTCCGGTATTTCAAGGCCTCGGGGAGTCGCCAACCGTTGCCTGCGACGCGGTTGGGCAGGCGAGCAGGGCGCCCAGGAACAGCAGCCAGGAGAGCCCTTCGTTGCGCAGCTCCGAGAGCTGGACCGGCGTGATGCCCTCGAGCCCGATGCCGAGCAGGCGCACCGCGACCACGCAGGCATTGATGATCACCAGCACCAGCAGGCAGTGGCGCAGCCATGCAGGCCGCAGCAGGCCGCCGGCGGCGAACAGCGCCATCGACAGGAACAGCGCACCCGGCCCGGCGCGCAGGAAGTTGACGGACTCCGGGGCGCCGGAGGCGCCGATGCCGAAGTGCGCGATGTGTTCCAGCGGCTCGGCGATGTAGAGCCAGCTGCCGAAGCTGAAGATCAGCAGCGCGTAGGCCATGACCAGGCGGGCGAACCAGAGGCGCGTGCGTTCCATTGGCGGCCTTTCACTGCAGTTCGATGGCCAGGCATTGTAGTGCCCGCGGCGCGGAACGCCTCCAACGCGGTGGACCGCCCTTGCGTGAAGCGTTGCACGCCGCGGGCACTACAATGCCGCCATGAGCCGCGCGCCGCGCCTGCAACCCTTCGCCCCGCTGTTCGGGCTGCTGCTGCTGGCGGCGGGCAGCTATCTCGGGTGGGCCGCGAGATTCATGGTGATCGAGCCGCAGTCGCTGCACACGCTGTGCGAAGCGGCGGCCCCGCCGGCGTTGTGCGCGGTCCGTGATGCACTGATCGTGCTGACGTTCCCGCCCCACTACGGCCAGGCGGGTTTGGCGCTCGCGGTGCTGGCCTGGTTTACGCGGCGCCGTACCGCCGCGGGATTCGCGGCCGCCGCGCTCTTCGTCGGTGGCGTCGGCCTGTACCTCTACGACCCCGCCTGGTCGGTCCCGGCCGTGCTGGCGGCGCTGCTGCGCCTGCCGCGGATCGGGGAGGAGCCGCCGGACCCGCGCGAGTTCAGCGCCTAGCTTGTGCGCCGCCGGCGGAATCGCGGCAACAGCCCTGCCAGGGCCGACCCGAACAGCCAGAGTGCCGGCGGCGCTGGCACCGCCGTCAGCGCGACGCCATCGGAGTTGGTGATGGTGAATCCTTCGAGCGGTACGCCGCCGCTGTCGAATGCCAGGATGGCGGTGATGGCCAGTGTCGAATAGTAGTTGGCGTCGCCGTAGGTCCTGAAGAAGCCCGGATCGACATCCATGTTCAGTACCTTGCCATCGGCAGTGTCACTGAAGACTCTGGCAGTGAGTTCCAGGGTATAGGCCTGGCTGCTGCCATTGGCGACGCTGAAGCTGTGGGTGAATCCCGAGCCTGGCGCGGGATAGTCGATGCGGTATGTCTCCAGTTCCCAGCCCGGGCCGATGATGCTTTTCGCCTCCCCATACACTGCGCTTGCCCGGATCTCGGCCGGGTCATTCACTGTGATGCAACCCCACGGGCAGGTGAATCCGGTGCCCGACAGCTGGTAGACCAGGCTGACATTGATGAGCGCGCCAGCGGCGACGCCGGGCGCCGTGAACGTGAGCTGATCCTGGATCTGGCTGATGGCCTTGACCTCCGCCGTATTGCTGAACATGCCAGTCGGCTGCATCAGCTCGGCTGGTACATACCGGGCATCCAGTTCCGCTCTTGCGCCGATGCGGTACTGGCCGTTCACTGTCGAGGCCCAGGCACGTGCCCGGCTGCTGACATCGACGGTACCCGGGTCGCCGTTGCCTTCGACGCGGATGTCGTCGATCAAGGCGGCGCCAGGTGTCATCGTCGACCAGAACAAGCCTGGCGTATAGCCGTCGATGTACGTGAAGGTGTTGAAGATCGGCGCAGCCGCTAGTGCGGAGGCGAGCAGGCAGCCGCAGCTGCCACCGAACAACCGGGAAAACCATCGCGATGCTGATGCCTTCATGGCGGGACCTCCCGCCAGCGGCACTGCAGCGATCCGCATTGGCCGCTGGTTCTCGTTCTCATCTGCCGCGGCTGGTTGGAATCAGCCGGGCGTGGTGGCCATGCGCGGACAATTGCGCCGGCGATGGCGCCTGTCAACGCACGCGGTCAACTGCCGGTGAATGTTGCGATGCCGTCAGTTGCTGCAGGGCGCCTCGGCACGGCGGCCGAGCCGCGCCAGTTCCTGGCACAGCGCGCCGCCCCAGGGCAGCGCCAGCAGGATGCAGATCAGGAACCAGGCCAGAGACTCGGGATTCGCAGGCTCCAGCTGCCAGAGTCCGCAGCTCAGCAGCAACACGGCCAGCAGCACGGCTTCGCGCTGGTCGCGGCCAGCGTGCCCGGCCAGGCGGATGGCCAGTGCCACTGCGGGCAGGGCGAAGGCGGCGATGGGGATGTCGGTATGGCGCGGTTCGACGGCGAGCATGAGTGTGACCCATGCGGCCGCCAGCATCACCAGGCCGGCGAAGGCGCCGAGGCGCAGCGAAGGATCACGCAGCAGCGCCAGCGGGCGGGCGAGCGCCGCGGTTACCGTCGCGAGGCTGGCGGCCGGCGCGGGAGGCTGGGCATCGGACGACAGCATCCCGCGCAGCGAGCCGACGGCAGCGAGTGTTGCCGCGGCGGCAAGCCCGGCGCCGATCCAGCCGCTGACGCTGCGCGCGGTGACCTGCGCTGCTTCCCACTGGAACACGAGCGCGAAGGCGCCGGCCAGCGACACGGCGGTCCAGGCCAGCCAGCCCGCGGCGCGCGGCCGGGCCGGCAGGCCCGAGGCGAGCAGCAGCGCGAACAGCAGGCCGGTAGCCGCAGCCTCGCCGCGCCATTGCGGGCGGTTGGAGACCGGGCCCTCCAGCGCGAACTTCGGCCGGCGGTATTCATCGAGCAGACCCCAGTAGCCGCCTACGGTGCCCTCGGCCGCGCGCTTCCAGGGCTGGTCGATGGCCTCGATGAGGTTGTAGCGGATGCCGCGGGCGGCGGCCTCGGCGGCGAACCCGCGCAGGAACCGCGCTTCGTTGAGCAGTGTCGGTCGACCGGGCCCGCGCTGGCGGCCGGCCGATGGCCAGCCGGTCTCGCCGATCATCACCTTGCGGCCGGGCCAGTGCGCGACGAAGCGGTCATGGACCAGGAATACCTGTGCAACCGAGGCAGCGGCTGATGGCGGCTGCGGCTCGTCCCAGTACGGCAGGATGTGGATCAGCAGCAGGTCGGCGGCCCTGGCCACCTCGGGTGCCTCGTCGATGAAATGCGCCACGTCGGCGTAGGCCACTGGCACCGGGCTGGCCGCGCGCACCTCGCGGATCAATTCTGCAAGCTTTCCGGGACTCATCTCCCGGCGCAGCAGCACCTCGTTGCCGACGACGATGGCGCTGATGGTCGCGGGATGCGCGCGCGCCAGTTGCAGCGCGGCGGCGACCTCGCGTTCGTTCTGTTCCAGGTTCGAGCCGATCCAGGCACCCAGCAGCACCTGCATGCCGAGCTTCTCCGCGGCCTGGATGACCCGCGGCGTGGTGCCGATGGGGGTATAGACCCGCAGGCAGTTCGTGTACGCCCGCAGCTGGCGCAGGTCCGCGTCGATGCGTGCCGGCGACACCCAGCCCGGCGTGCGGCTGGTGCGCGAGCCGGGCTCGAAGGGCGTGTAGGACAGGCAGTCGAGGCGGCCACCCGGGACGTCCGGCAGCGGCACCGGGCTGCCCAGCCAGCGCCAGAACATCAGTATCGCCGCAGCCCCCAGCGCCAGCGCAAGAAAAACGGGTGCAACGGTGCCGGGCGCAGCGGTGCCGGTGTTACGGTTACGGGCCATTGATGGTGCCGGTGTTACGGTTACGGAAAGTTGGCTCCCCCGCTGACTGTACAGCGTCAGGCAGCCTGGACTTTCCGTAACCGTAACACCGGCACCGTCATCTCCGTCATCTTTCGCGCAGGGCGCGCATGCCGTTGAGCGTCACCAGCATGGTGGCGCCGACGTCGGCGAGCACAGCCATCCATAGCGTGGTGATGCCGGGCACCGCGAGCAGCAGCACGACGAGCTTGAGCCCGAGGCTGAGGGCGATGTTCTGCTTCACCAGCGTGCGTGACCGGCGCGCGATGCGCAGCGCCATCGGCACATGCGACAGGTCATCCTGCATCAGCACCACGTCGGCGGTCTCCATGGCCTGCGCGGTGCCGGCGCCCATGGCGATGCCGATGTCGGCGCGGGCAAGCGCCGGGGCGTCGTTGATGCCGTCGCCCACCATGGCGACCACGCCGTAGCGCTGGCGCAGCTCCTCGATGGCGCGCAGCTTGTCCTCGGGGAGCAGGCCGGCACGGACCTCGGCGATGTTGCCGACGCGCTCGGCGACGCGGGCGGCGGCCTGCGGGTTGTCGCCGGTGAGCATGGCGGCCGCGACCGGCGGGTTGGCGGCCTGCAGTTCGGCGAGTGCGATGCGGCTGGCGTCGCGGACCTCGTCCTGCACGCCGATGAAGCCCACCACGGCATCATCGCGCGCCACGAACATCACCGTCTGGCCGGCGTCGCGCGCGCCGGCGGCCCGCTGCGACAGCGGCGCCTCGATGGCGCCCGGCGTCGTGAACAGGGCATCGCTGCCGACGGCAACCTTCATGCCGTTGCCGAGTTGGCCACTGATGCCGCGGCCGGCGTGAGCCGTGACCGCGGAGGCCTGGTAGCGGTGCTGGATCTGGCGCGAGGACGCTGCCGCCATGATGGCATGCGCGACCGGGTGCTCGGAGGCACGCTCGACGCTGGCGGCCAGTGCGACGACGTCCTCGCAGCGTTCGCAGTCGTTCGCGCTGTCGTCGCCATGGTCGCAGTCGCCACCGCGCACGGCCGTGACCTGCGGGCGGCCGTGGGTCAGCGTACCGGTCTTGTCGAAAGCGACGGCACGCACGTCGGCGAGCCGGTCGAGCTGGGCGCCACCCTTCACCAGCACGCCGAGGTTGGCGAGGCGGGTCAGGCTGCTCACCACGGTGACAGGAATGCTGATCACCAGCGCGCAGGGGCAGGCGATGATCAGCAGCGCGAGGCCGCGGTACAGCCAGCCGTGGCTGCCATCGGCGCCGTCGAGCAGCGGCTGGCCGAGCAGCAGCACCGGAATGGCTACGACCAGTGCGGCGAGCAGCACCACCGCCGGCGTGTAGTAGCGCGCGAAGCGGTCGATGAAGCGCTCCGCCGGGCTGCGCTGTGCCTGGGCCTGCTCCACCAGCCGGGCGATGCGCGCGATGGTGGCATCACCCGCCGCACGGCTGACGCGGATCTCGATCGCGCCCTCGCCGTTGACGGTGCCGGCCATCACCTCGTCGCCCGCGACTCGGAGCACGGGCATGCTTTCGCCGGTCACGGCGGCCTGGTTGACCGAGGAAGTGCCGCGGATGATCGCGCCATCGACCGGGATGCGCTGGCCGGGGCGCACCAGGACCGTCTCGCCGACTCGGACCTCGGCTACCGGCACGACGACCTGGTGATAGTGGACGTCGTCGGTGGAATGGTCGTGGGCCGTCGCTGCAGCCGGTGCCGGCCCATGGTCGTGTTCATCACCGTGAGCATGACCGTGGTCATGGCCATGACCATGATCATGGTCGTGCCCGTGGCCATGATCGTCATGGTGGTCATGACCACAGCCGGCATGCTCGTGAGCTTCGTGCTGGTGTTCCGCGTGACCATGCGCATGGGTGGCGTGGGCGTGGCCGCCGTGCTCGTGCTCGTGATGATCGTGATCGCAGCCGGCGTGTGCATGCTCCTCGTCATGACCGGCATGACCATGATGATCGTGATGCTGCTCCTGTCCATGGCCGCCGCGGTGTTCGCGCAGCACGGTGGCCTCCTGGGGCTGCAGGGACATCAGGCTGCGCAGCGAGCTGCGGGCGCGTTCGGCGCTGTAGGCTTCCAGCGCCTCGCCGAGCGTATAGAGAAGGATGACGGTCACGGCCTCGCCGGTTTCGCCGATGCCCAGCGCGCCGATCGCCGCCACCGCCATCAGCAGGTCGATGGTCATGTGCCGTGCGAACAGCAGCGCCCGCAGTCCCTTGAGGAACACCGGCACGCCGGTGACGACGACGGCGCAGGCGAACAGCAGGTCCAGGGCCGCGAAGCCGAACACGGGCGGCGCCTGGGCCAGCAAGGGAATGCCGGCAAACACCAGGCCAGCGACCACCAGTGCCAGCCGTAGCGTGCGCTGCGACCAGAGAAAGCGCAGGAATCCCGCCGCGCCACGCGGTGTCTCCGCCTGGGGTGCCTGCGCCTGCGGTGAGTCGCCCTGCAGGCGGTAGCCGAGTTCCCGCAGGCGCTGCTCGACCTGGTCCAGGGTTGCTGCACCCTGCAGTTCCATGGATTCGGTGGTGAAGCTCACCGAAACCGCGGTAACGCCCGGCAGCTGGCGCATGCTGTTTTCGATGGTCAGGGCGCAGCTGCCGCAGTCCATGCCGGCGATCTTCACGCGCAGGCTGGGACCCGGGGATGTGGTGGCGGCGATGGCCTGGCTCATGGCAACGTGCTTCCTGCGGCCCGAACGGAGGCCGCCTCCCAGCCATGATCCACCTTGCACCCGGCTTCAAGGTCAAGGGATGGTGGGGATGGTGCCGGTGGTGGGGATGGTGCCGGTGTTACGGTTTCGGAAAGTCGCCTCCACGGAAAATATGTCAGGCACCATTTTGTTAGCATTTCGGGATGCGCCGACGGTTCCATGAGTTCCTGCCTGAGGTCAGCCACGACGACGTGGCGCGGCAGGAGTTCGTGAAGTCCCTGCGCGGCTTCCTGTCGAGCCGGGTGATGCCGGGCAACCAGGCGATCTTCTCGCAGCGCGTGGAACCTGCGTTCCGGGCGGCCCAGGGCCGGCCGCCGGCCGACCGGGCCGAGGTGCGCCGGCTGATGACGGCGGAGCCCTATTACCGGTTCTGGAGTGCGATGCAGCGGCGCAGCCAGGAACTGATGTGGGAGTCGGTCATCCTGCCGACGGAGCGCGAGCTGCCGGACCTCGTGCAGCGGGCGCGCGCGCTGGCGGCGAAGCCCGGGCCCGGATCGCTGCGCCTGGACCCGCAGATGCCGCTGCCGCGCTACCACACGGAGCAGGACATCCACATCCAGCCCGGTGGCTACCACGCCGAGTGGACCGCCGACGACGTCAGCGGCGGGGCGCTCTACGAAGCCGGCCTGCAGATGTACATGGCCGATGCCTGGGGGCCCGAGGGCGCGTTCCTCGGTGAACTGCTGCTGCGTTACCTGCGTCAGCGCTGGCCGGAGTTCCGGCCGGCCCGTATCCTCGACATGGGCTGCGCCGTCGGCAACAGCACCCTGCCCTGGGCACGGGCGTTCCCGGATGCCGAGGTCCACGCCATCGACGTCGCCGCGCCGGTGCTGCGCCATGGCCATGCCCGGGCCCGCTCCATGGGCGTGGCGGTGCATTTCTCGCAGCAGAACGCCGAGGCGACGGATTTCGAGCCTGGCAGCTTCGACCTCGTGGTCTCCCACATCATGCTGCACGAGACCTCGCTGGTGGCGCTGCCGCGCATCTTCCGCGAGTCGCAGCGCCTGCTGCGCCCGGGCGGGCTCATGCTACACATGGATATTCCGCGCGGCGACACGCCGTTCCGCCAGTTCATGCACGACTGGGAGTCCTACAACAACAACGAGGGCTTCGCGCGCTTCATGACCGGCCTCGACCTGCGGGGCGTGGCCCTCGAGGGTGGTTGGGCACCCGACAGCGTCGAGGTGGCCCGCACGGTGGCCGCCCTCGACGCCGCGCAGAAGAACTACACCGACGCCGACTACGCTTTCGCCATCGTCGTCGGGCAACGACCATGAGTGAACAGCCTCCACGGATCCCGCGTGTCGCCAAGGGCGAGCGGCCGCAGAACTTCTCCGATCCCGCCATCGACACCCTGCTGGGGGTGGTGATGTCGCTGGTGGCGGAACTCTCCGTGACCCGGGACCGGCTCGAGACCCTGGAGCGCCTGCTGGAGGCCCGCGGCGTGCTGGCGCGCGAGACCATCGAGGTCCACGAGATGACGGCCGCCGAGAAGGCGGAACGGGCCGCGGGCCGCGCGCAGTATCTCGAGCGGGTACTCAGGGCGGTGCGCGCCGAGTTCGAGGACCTCTCCGGCGGCCGCCAGGCGCGTACGGTCGAGGAGATCACGGCCGACCTCGCGGCCAGGAAGTTCTGACGGGGACGAGGCGCCGGCTCGCGGCGCCCCGCTCCACATCGATCAGACGTCGAGCTTCCGCGGAAGGTCCGGCGTGGGCTCGCCGCCCATGACGATCTCGCCCTTGCCGAGCTTCGAGTTCCACAGGCCGTAGAGGAAATACACGACGATGCCGCCCAGCAGGTAGCTGGTGAAGAAGTGGCGCGTGTCGCTCTTGGCCATCAGGGACATCAGCAGGAACAGGCACATCAGCGCACCGAGGATCGGTGTCAGCGGGAACAGCGGCGTGCGGAACGGCCGCTTCAGCCCCGGCGCCGAGATCCGCAGGTACAGCACGGTGATGCAGACGATGGAGAAGGCTGCCAGCGAGCCGACGTTGGTGAGGTCGGCCAGTGCGTCCAGCGACATGAACCCGGCGGCGGATGCGGCCAGCGCACCGACCATCAGGGTGTTGATCCAGGGGGTGCGGTACTTCGCGTGCACGACCGCCAGCGGCGCGGGCAGCAGGCCGTCGCGCGCCATGGTGTAGAAGATCCGCGTCTGGCCGTAGAGCAGCACCAGCATCACCGAGGACAGGCCGGCGATGGCGCCGATCTTCACCAGGATGGCGAACCAGGGCAGGCCGATCTGGTTCACCGCCTTGGCGATGGGGGCCGGATCATCGAGGTCGGTGTAGGGCACGATGCCGACCAGCACGCCGGCGGTGAGGATGTAGAGCACGGTGCAGATGAGCAGCGAGCCGAGGATGCCGATCGGCATGTCGCGTGAGGGATTGCGTGACTCGGCACCCGCCGTGGACACCGCCTCGAAGCCGATGTAGGCGAAGAAGATGGTGGCGGCGCCGGAGATCAGGCCGCCGACGCCGTAGCGCGAGTTGTTCTGCGCCGTGACCACGTCCACCAGGGCGCGCCAGATGTCGGCCCACAGGCCGCGCTCGGTGCCCGGGGGCGGTGCCGGGGTCTCCGGCGGGATCAGCGGCGTCCAGTTCTGCGGGTCCACGTAGAAGATGCCGATGGCGATGAAGGAGATGATCACCGTCAGCTTGATCGCCACCACGATGTTGTTCGCCGTGGCGGACTCCGACACGCCGACCACCAGCAGCGCGGTCACCGCCATGATGGCCAGCACCGCCGGCAGGTTTACCAGGCCATGGGCCACCACGGTCCCGGCTTCCTTGATGGGCACGCCTGGCGCCGCCGTGAGTTCCGGCGGCAGGTGCAGGCCGAGGTCGTGCAGCAGGCTGACGAGGTAGCCGGACCAGCCCACCGCCACGGTCGCCGAGGCCAGCCCGTACTCCAGCACCAGCAGCAGCCCCATGACCCAGGCGACGATTTCGCCCATGGATGCATAGGAATAGGAGTAGGCCGAGCCGGAGACCGGCAGCACCGAGGCGAGTTCCGCGTAGCACAGCGCCACGAAGGTGCAGAGCGTGCCGGTGATGAGGAAGGAAATCATGATGCCGGGGCCGGCGAAGTCGGCGGCCGCGCGCCCGGTCAGCACGAAGATGCCGGTGCCGATGATGCAGCCAATGCCGAGCAGGACCAGGTTGATGGCGCCGAGGCTGCGCTTGAGGTCGCTCTGCTCGAAGTCGGCGTGCATCTGCGCCACCGACTTGCGGATGAACAGGCGGCGGATGCCGGCGACGCGCGGGGCGCTGCCGGGTACGGGGGCGTTGGCCATGGGCACTCCTGGTTGCGGCCCGCCGGGCCGTCCTGTACTGGCGCGCAGCCTAGCGAGTCAGGCCGCAGCGCGCAATTGCGCTGCTTCAGGCTTCGGCGGACTCCAGCGCCAGGAACAGCTGGGCGAACAGGAAGGCGTTGGGGCCGCGGGCCTGGAACAGGCAGCCTTCCTCGGCTTCGGTGACATGCGGCTCCACGTGGGCGTGGCAGTGCGCCTCACTGGCGGCAAGTTGCCGCAGGGCCTGCTCCGCGTCCGGGTCGCGGCCGGTGAGCAGGATCGAGTAGCCGTCATCCTCGCGCCAGATGTGCAGGTGCCGGCCGCGCAGCGCGGCGAACACCTTCTCGCGTTCCGGGCCGGCGAGCGAGCAGCCCAGCCGCTGCATCAGCCGGCTGAGCGAGGAGGATGCCTTGTGGTGGGCCTCGTGGCCGCAGACGCGGTCCAGCAGGTCACGGTACAGGCGGCCGGCCTGGCCGCCGGCCACGCGGCCGACCCGGGCCGTCAGGTCCTCGAGGAAGAACTCCAGTTCGTGGCGCAGCACCAGCATCTCCGTCAGCCGCCGCTCGATGTCGAGGAAGCGCTGCTCGGCGATGTCCATGACATCGCCGCCGGCACCGGCCGCGCCGTCGCCCTGCAGCAGCAGCCGGATGTCGTTCAGCGCGAACCCCAGGCGCTGGGCGCGGCGGATGAAGCGCAGCGTCTGCTCCGCGCTCTGCGGGTACAGGCGGTAGCCCGCGGCGGAGCGGCGCTCCGGCACCAGCAGGCCCTCGCGCTCGTAGAAGCGCAGGGTCGAGGTGGAGACGTTGAGACGGCGCGCCAGCGCGCCGATGGTCATGGGCCTGTTGGTCATGGGTGCCTGCCGTTGACATTGAACTATAGTTGAAGGTGTAGGCTGTGTTCCAATGCAGGCCCGCGCCACCGGTGCGGGCAGCCCGGCTCCAGGGAGAATGGCATGGTTCTCGGCATCGACAAGCGGCTCATCGTCAGGTCTACCAGCCAGTGGATCGTCGCCGGCATCGGCGTCGGCATCCTCAGCCTGGTGGTCAGCCTGGCGCTTTACTGGCAGCTCGGGGTGCTGATCGACGGCATGGTGCGCGGCGAGGACCTGCTGCCGTCCATGGGGCTGCTGCTGGCCTTCCTCGTCGCCAGCAAGTTCGTGCTGGGCTGGCTGTACCGCACCTCACAGTACAAGGCATCGTCGCTCACCAAGCTGGCCATCCGCGACAAGATCTACCAGCACGCGCTGCGCCTCGGGCCCGCCGTGCTCGACAAGAAGCGCACCGGCGAACTGGTCAACATCGCCGTCGACGGCATGGACTGGATCGAGCTGTTCTACGGCATCTATTTCGTGCAGTTCGTCATCGGCATCGCCACCCCGGTGCTGCTCTGCATCTTCATCGGCTGGGTGGACTGGGTGGTGGGCGTGGCGCTGATCCTCTCCATTCCCATGGTGCCGCTGTTCCTGGGGCTGATCTCGAAGCAGTTCCGCAGCGTCAGCGAGCGCTATGCCGAGGTCAACAACGTGCAGAGCGCGCAGTTCCTCGATTCCATCCAGGGCATGTCGACCCTGAAGATGTTCAACCTCGGCAAGGTGCGCGGCGCCGAGATGCATGCCGCCAACGAGAACCAGCGCCGCGAGACCATGAAGCTGCTGCTGGTCAACCAGGTGATGATCCTGTTCGTGGATTTCGGCTTCGCGCTCGGTACCACCACGGTGCTGACCATCGTTGCGCTGCTGCGGCTCGACGCCGGCTTCCTCAGTGCCGGCGAGGTGGTGGCGCTGATCTTCGCCAGCGCCGAGTTCGCCACGCCGCTGACGCTGATTGGCGCCTTCTTCTTCGCCGGCGCCATTGGCCGCGAGTTCGCCCGCAAGATCGTCGCCTTCCTGTCCGAGGAACCGGGGGTGCAGGATCCGCCGGGAGCCACGGTGCAGCGTCCGCTCGCCAATCCATCGCTGCGCCTGCGTGACGTGGTGTTCAGCTACGCCAACGCCGGCAGGCCGGCCGTCAACGGCTGCACGCTCGAGATCCGTCCGGGCGAGACCGTGGCCCTGGTGGGCCACAGTGGTTCGGGCAAGACCACGGTCACCAACCTGGTGCTGCGCACGCTGGCGCCGACCTCGGGCAGCATCGAGCTCGACGGCACGCGGGTGGACCAGGTGCCGGCCGACTGGGTCCGCGCCCACCTCGCCCTGGTGCCGCAGGATCCGTACCTGTTCTATGGAACCATCGCCGACAACCTGCGGGTGGCGAAGGCCGATGCCAGCGAGGCCGAGCTCATCGCCGCCTGCAAGGCGGCCAACATCTACGATCACATCAGCTCGCTGCCGCAGGGCTTCGACACCCTGGTGGGCGAGCGCGGCCTGTCGCTCTCGGGCGGGCAGGTGCAGCGCCTGGCCATTGCCCGCGCGCTGCTCAAGGATGCGCCGATCATCATCCTCGACGAGCCCACCTCGCAGATCGACCTGGAGACCGAGACCGTGATCCACGAAGCACTCGCCAGGCTCAGCCACAACAAGACCGTGATGCTGATCGCACACCGGCTGTCCACGGTGGAGAAGGCCGACCGCATCATCGTCATGGGTGACGGCCGGGTGCTGGAGACCGGCAGCCACGCGGAGCTGCTGGCCCAGGGTGGTGTCTACGCGCGCATGGTCGGCACGACGCAGCGCGGCCGGCAGGGAGGCCCGGGTGGCCCGGGTAGCCCGGGCGACGATCCCCGCCTGGCGACGGCAGGAGGTGCGGCATGACCCACTGGCAGATCGTCGTCCGGCTGCTGAAGTTCATGAAGCCGCTGAACGGCATCATGGTGCTCTCGACCTTCGCTCGCGCGGTCAAGCTGCTGATGCAGGTGGCGCTGATCGCCTTCGCGGCGGCCGGCGTCTCGATGTACGTCGCCGCGCCGACGTCGGATACCCTGTGGCGCATCGGCGGGATGCTGGCGTTCTATGCCTTCCTGCTGGGCCTGTTCAACTACATCGAGACCTACACCGGCCACTACGTCGCCTTTCGCCTGCTGGCGATGCTGCGCAACGAGTTCTACGACCGCATGGAGCCGCTGGCGCCGGCCGGCACCGCGGAGCTGCGCACCGGCGACGCCGTGTCGCGGGTGATCAACGACTGCGAGCGGGTGGAGCCATTCTACGCCCACACCATCGCACCGGCGATCTGTGCGCTGGTGGTGCCGGGCATCCTGCTCTGGTACCTGGCGCACTTCCACCACCCGCTGTACGCCTGGACGCTGGCACCCTTCCTCGCCTTCATGGTGTTCGTGCTGCCGCTGATCACCACCGTGCTCGGCGCGCAGGGCGGCGAGGCGTGGCGCGCGAAGCAGGGGCAGGTCAATGCCTTCCTCACCGACAGCCTGCAGGGCATCCGCGACACCGTGGCCTTCGGCTTCGGCGAGCGCCGTCGCCAGCAGGCATGGACCATCGGCGAGGACCTCAAGCGCGGGCAGGACCACCTCACGCGCGCCGATGCCTTCCAGCGCGGCTGCACCGAGATGGTGGTGGCCGCCGCCGCGGTGGCCATGGTCTGGGTCAGCTGGGGGCTGGTGCTGGACGGTGCCATCGATCCCCTGCGCACCGTGCCGGTGGTGGTGGCCGTGGCGCTGACGAGTTTCTATGCCACCATCGGCCTCAACAACGTGGTCAACGACTACCGCGTGTCCATCATCTCGGCGCGGCGGCTGTGGGAACTGATGGACCAGCAGCCGGCAGTGACCGATCCTGCGGACGCCGTGCCGGCGACGCTGCAGCCGTCGATCGCCCTGCGCAATGTCAGCTTCGCCTACAAGGCGGGCGCCACCCCGGTGCTGGCCGACATCAGTCTCGACATCCAGCCCGGCCAGCATGTCGCCATCGTCGGCACCAGTGGCGCCGGCAAGAGCACCATTGCCAACCTGTTGCTGCGCTTCTGGGATCCGCAGCAGGGCACGGTGAGCATCGGCGGCGTCGACCTGCGCCGCCTGCGCCTCGACGAGCTGCGCAACCTGATCGCCGTGGTCTCGCAGCGTAACTACATCTTCAACAGCACCATCGGCGACAACATCCGCATGGGCAGGCCCGGCGCCAGCCAGGCCGAGGTCGAGCAGGCCGCGCGGCGCGCCAACCTGGCGGAATGGATCGCCAGCCTGCCGCAGGGCTACGACACCCCGGTGGGCGAGATGGGCTCGAAGGTCTCCGGCGGCCAGCGCCAGCGCATCGCCATCGCCCGGGCGCTGCTCAAGGATGCGCCGATCCTCATCCTCGACGAAGCCACCTCGAACCTCGACGTGGAGACCGAGCGCGAGGTCAACGCCGCGATCCACGAGCTCGCCAGGGGTCGCACCGTGCTCACCATCGCCCACCGGCTGTCCACGGTCAGGACCGCCAGCGAGATCCTGGTGCTGGAGCAGGGCCGCATCGCCGAGCGCGGCACGCACGCCGAGCTGCTTCGTCGCAACGGCGTCTACGCCCGCATCTTCGAGCTGCAGCAGGACGAGGTCGACGCCCGGCTCGACGGCGCCGTCGCCCCGGCGTGAATTAAGGGGAATTAGGAGGAATTAGGGGGGACAGTTTACTCAATTGCCCGCCGCGATCCGGTCAGCTCCAGGCTTCGCTGCCGAAAAGTGCAATTGAGTAAACTGTCCCCCTAATTCCCCCCATATTTCCCGAGCGCGGTGAGCAGCCGCGCGTCGCGGCCGTAGATGTCCTTGCGGAATTGCACGGTGCCGTCGGCGTCCACCCAGCTGGTGAGGTAGACGACGTAGACGGGCAGCCGCCGGCGCAGGTTCAGCACCCGCGTGTTGCTGCGACTGGTTGCTGCTGCCGTATCGGCCGCGTCCCAGTCGCGATCGCGGGCCAGCAGCAGTGTGGCCAGCGCGGCGGCGTCCTGCAGGCGGATGCAGCCGGAGCTCAGCGTGCGGCGGTTCAGGTCGAACAGGCCCTTCGATGGCGTGTCGTGCAGGTAGATGTCGTAGGGGTTGTCCCAGGCGATCTTGATGCGCCCGAGAGCATTGCCCGGCCCGGGATCCTGGCGCAGGCGATAGGGAAACCGGTCGGGACCGAGGCGCTCCCAGGGCACCGATCTCGGGGCCACCTCGCGCCCGCTGCGCGCGTCGATCACGTGAAAGCCCCGCGCGGCGAGGAAGCCCGGCCCCTCCTGCTCGCGCGGCAGCAGGTCCTCCACCGCGATCGTCCGCGGCACCGACCAGCCCGGGTTGAAGGTCACCTGGCGTAGCTCGCCGCTCATGGCGGGTGTCGGGCGCGCAGGGTGGCCGACGATCACGCGCATCGCGAACTCGGGTCCGCCGGGGCCGATCACCTCCAGCGTGCCGGTGGCGATGTTGATCCAGACATACTCGGTGCCCGGCTGCCGTGGCAGCCAGCGCCAGCGCTCCAGCGTCGCCGCGAGGCGCCCGATGCGCTGCTCCACGCTGGTGTTGAGGGCTGCGAGCGTCGGCTCGTCGACGATGCCGCTGGCCGGCAGGCCGACGCGCTGCTGGAAGTGGCGCAGTGCATGGTCCAGTGCCGCGTCGAAGAACCAGGGGTCGGCGCCCACCTCGCTGTCGAAGTCGGCACTGCGGCGCAGCCGCTCGCGCAGCGTCGCCACCCGCGGGTCGTGCTCGCCGGCGCGCAGCGGTGCACCGGGCGGCAGCGCCGGCCAGCCGCCGCTGTCGCGGATCTCCAGGTAGCGGCGCAGGGCTTCGCGCAGGCGGGCGTAGTCGGCCGCAGCAGGCCGCAACGCATCGGGCGTCAGGCCGCTGCCGGGATCGGTGACCGGCTCGGGTCGCGGGATATGCCAGTCCGGATCAGCGCTGCGCGGGTCGAGGCGCCCGGCGCTGAGGTCGCGCGCCAGGCTGGCCGCGTCCGGGTATGCGGCCGGGTCGAGTCCCTCGGCCGCGGCATCGGCGATCGCCGCCTGCCAGGCAGCAGCCGTGCCACCGTCGGGCGGCTGGCCGCCGGCCGCAAGGCCGGCGGCGGGGAAGGCGAGCAGCGCCGCGGCGAACCAGCCGGGCGCAGGCCTCATCGAATGGCGGGGCTGACCTGCCGGGAGCGCCGGCGCAGGCAGGTGACTGTCGCACCGAGCGCGCTCAACATCATCCAGATGGCACCCGGCACCGGCACGACCGCGATCTGCACCGAGGCGCCGGCGAATTCAGGGTAGAAGGCCTGGTAGGTCGGCAGGTAGCTGATGAAGGTGCCCATGAAATCATCGGCATCCTGCACGCCGAGCGTCGCGACCTGCTGCGGGCTGCCGATGGCGGTGAAGCTGAACTGGCCGACCGGGCCGTTGTCGGTGGTGGCCTCGAAGCCGAGCGTGATGGTGCTGCGCGTGCCGGACGTGCCCTCGGTCACCGGCTCGTACAGGTTATAGCCGGTGGTGAAGCCCGTGAACTGCAGCTGCGCCGGGTCGTAGTCGATGACCACCTGGCCGCCGAACATGCCCGGGTGGCTGCCGGGCGCGTCGAGCGCGTTGAGCAGCAGGTCCACGGTGAAGCTCGCGCCCTGCTGGACGACGGCCTGCGAGGGCTGCAGCGTGATGCTGGCGGCCTCGGCCTGCAGGCCCAGCAGTGCCAGCGTGGTGAACATTGCGAATCGGTTTGGCGTCGTCATGCTTGCATCCTCAGGGTGCAATAATCCCGGTGGCGGCGGGTTCGGGCCCCGGTATCAGACCCGGGATGGTGGAGGGCCGCAGCAGGCCCACGTCCTTGATGTGACCGCCGTCGGCCAGGCGCACGTCGATGATGTGTGCCAGGCCCTGCTGCCCGCCAGGTTCGCCGAGCAGCGCGCCCTGCACCACGCTGCCGGGCTGGACGTTGCTGCTGAACTGCGTGGGGTTCGACAGCAGGTTCGGCCCGTTGACGCTGCCGCCCGCGTTGAATGCCCAGGCCGGGTTGCTCCAGCTGCCGGTCCAGTTGGCCTGGCTGCCGAAGTTCACGGTCACCGACGCGTTGGTCGCGTTGTTGACCGACATCGGGCCGGAGAAGTTCAGCGAGATGCCGTTGCCGTTGAGCAGGCTCAGGCCGGAGGCCGAGGTGGCCGTGCCCCAGGCGAAGTAGCCGGAGTGCCCGGTACGGGTCTCGCGGTTGCCATGGGCCCAGATGTCGGCGGCCAGCTCGATGCCGCCTTCCTCGTCGCCAAGGACACGTGCGACCAGCCGTGACTGCTCGCCTTCCGTCGTGCCGTTGGCCCGCAGGTTCCACCACTCGTCGGGACGCGGCTGGATGTTGGTGGTCATGGTGACCGAGTTCACCTCGTCGGCACCGTCCGGATCGACGACGAAGCGCGTGCCGCCAGCGTCCATGTCGAATCGCTTGAAGCTGGTGTCCTCCACGTCGCCGGTGCTGGTGACACCGCTGACGAAGGTGGCGAAGCCGCAGGGCGCACCGGCCGTGCAGGGCTCGACGAGATAGTCGGGCGGGGAATCCGCCGCTGCCAGCTGGACGCGACACTGCTCGGAAATGCCGGAGCCGACATCGCAGTCGCCGCGTTCCTCGGGGAAGGCCAGCGACGCCAGCGGTGCAGCCGCCGCCGGTGCGAGGGCGCTCCAGGGACCCCAGCAGAGCACGTTGCCGGCGCCGCCGCCATTGGCGCAGGGATCGACGGCCGCCGGGGCAGGCGCGGCAGCGACCGCGGCGACCGGCGCCGCGGACTTTGCCATCTGCTCCTTGCAGGAATCGACGAGGTTCCTGGGGACCGACTTCGGGTTCTCGGCCCAGCTCTCGAGGACCCTGGCGCAATCCTGGCTCTGCAGCGCGAGGTCGGTGGCCTGTGAACCGAGTGACCAGAAGGCAAGCAGGAAAATGACGGTGAACCTGACGGCGTGCATTGTTGTTGTTCTCCAAGCGGGCGGGATCTGCCGCCCCGGCGGTGTTGTTGGCTGGTAGCCCGCCTTGGCTACGTTTTACCGCAAAAACACACCGGGATCACGCGCTGCATGCGCCCGATGCGAACTTCGTCCGACAATATGTTAATGGCTGGCGTTGCCGCTGTCAGAAGCTGCGTGCCAGGCCGAGATTCACGACGTGGCGGTCGTACTCGTAGATGTCGACATCGGAGCGGTTGTCCGTGTAGATCCAGCTGCCCTGCAGCGCCCAGCCCTCGAGCAGGCCGCTGCGGAAATCGTGCTGGAATCCCAGCGTGTAACGCCACTCGTCGTCGTCGCGCCCGGTGTTGAACAGCGGCTCCACGCCGTCGAAGTCGTACTGCGTGTAGCCGACGCGGCCGTACACCATGCCGTTCTGCCAGGCCTGGGCGATGGCGCCGAGGTAGACCTCCACGCCCTGGTAGCCGAAGCGGTCTTCGTCGGCATCGTAGTCGTGGTAGCCGGCGCCGCCCTGAAGGGCGAAGCGGCGCTGGTTGAAGTAGCGGGTCGCCGACACGTTGGCTTCCTTGTCCCAGCCGTCGCGGCCGCCGTCGACGTCCTTGTCGTAGTTGCGGCGGGTGACCCCGGCGTCGAGGCCGATTTCCCAGTCCTCGCCGAGCTGCCAGACGATGCCCGGGAGGATGGACGTGAACAGCGCCAGCTTGTCGTCGCCGAGCCAGATCTGGTCGGCCTGCAGGCCAATCGAGGCGCGCCAGTGGCGCGGTACGATCCAGGCCGGGCCGGTGCGCAGGGTGAGCACGCCGAGGTTGAAGTCGTGCTCGTCGAAATAGCCGCGGTAGTAGGCGCTGGCGTCGGTCTGCCAGATGAAGCTGCCGGTGTGCTCGCCGGACTGGAAGTGCCTGTTCGGGTTGTAGATATGCGAGATCGCCGGGTTGACCACCCAGGCGAAGTCGTCGGTTTCCCGCGAACCGGGCAGGACCGTGTAGCGCGTGCCGCCGATGTCGATGATGTCGCGGCTCGGTCCGATGTTGACGTTGGAGTCGTACATGAGCCCGGCATAGATGGACGGCCGCCACTGGTGGCGCTGGCTGGCGCGCTTCTCGTCGGCGTCGATCTGGGCCAGGAAGGCGAGCACCGTGGCCCGCACCTGCGGTGGCGTGGTCGGGTCATCGAGCACGCGTTGCGCCTCGGCGCGCGCCTGCGGGAAGTCCTCGGACAGATAGTAGACCCGGGCGAGTTCCAGCCGGGCGCGGTTCAGGCTCGGGTTGCCGGCCAGCAGGTCCTGCAGCGTCTGGCGCGCGGTGAGCAGGTGGTCGTTCTCGATGGCGCGCATGGCCGAGTCGAACTGCGCCTGGATGTCATCGGCGGCGGTTGCCGGGCCGGTGAGCAGCAGCGCGAGCAGCGCCAGGGGTGCGAAACACGAGTTGCGGGGGCGGGTGGGGGACTGTGACTGGTTTTTCATAAGTTGTTGTTATGGAGTCGACGACTACGGGATACTACGTTGTCATCTCCAGCGGCTCAATCGAACATGTCGCAGTTCCGCCGGGCACCGGCCCGGGCACTCCCGGTCCTGGTGCTGGTACTGGCCAGTTTCGCGACGCCGGCGCGGGCCTTCGCGCCGGACCTGTTCGGCTACCGCCAGTCGGCCCAGGATGGCATCGAGGCCTTCCCGCAGTGGCTGCAGGCCCTCGAGCGCCAGCTGCGCGACAACCTACGGGACGGTGACTGCAGCGAGCGGCGCATCAACCGCTGCCACATGACGCGCTGGCTGGCGTTCCTCGGCGAGCTGCGCGGCAGGGCACCGGCCGAGCAGCTGCGCGAGGTCAACCGCTACGCCAACGAGATGGACTACGTCCTCGATATCGACAACTACGGCATCGAGGACTACTGGGCCATCCCTCGGGAATTTTTCGGCAATGGTGGCGACTGCGAGGACTACGCCATCACCAAGTACTTCTCGCTGCGCTGGCTCGGCTACCCGGACGCCGAGCTGCGCATCGTCGTCGTCCAGGACACCAACCTGCGCGCGCCCCATGCCGTGCTGGCCGTGGGCCGCAACGATGACATCCTGGTGCTCGACAACCAGGTGCGTGCCGTGCTGCCGCACCGGCAGGTGGTGCACTACGCGCCGGTCTACTCGATCAACGAGCATGGCTGGTGGATCCACGCCCCGGCCGCGGGGCCGCGGCGATGATCAGCCCGCGCGCCTCGGTGGCCGCGGCCACGGCGCTGCTGGCGGCGCTGCTCGGCGTCGGCGCCTTCCTTATTAATGGCTATATCGCCGAGGAGAAGCAGCGCGATCTGCTGCAGTGGGAGACCCGGCTCGGGCTGGTGGCCGACACCAAGGCCGATGCCATCACGCGGCTGCTGCGCAACGACCGGCGCAACCTCGAGGAACTGGCGGCGAACGCCTCGCTGCGCTTCTACCTGTGGCAGGCCGCCGGGCCGGGCCAGGCCAGCGGTGGCCCTGCGGCGGCCGAGGCCGGCTCGGTGGGCTACCTGCGCAACCTGCTGCTGGCAGCAGCGGACCGCGACGGCTTTGGCGTCGGCAGCAGCGCCCGCCTGCCCGCCAACGTTCCCCAACCGCGCAGCGCCGGGCTCGCCATCCTCGACGCCAGCCTGAAGCCGCTGGTGGCGACGCCGGGGCTCTTCGACCTGGCCGCCACCTACTCTGGCATCGCGCAACGGGTGCTGGCCGGCCAGCGGGTGGTCGAGCTCATGACCGACCCCGAGGACCAGCCCGTGCTGGTGCAGGCTCTGCCCATCGCCACCGTGTCCGGCGCGGGGGCCGATGCCGCGCGGCCGCTGGGCGTGCTGCTCGCCATCCGTGCCGCCGCAACCGACCTCTATCCACTGCTGACGCGTGGCCCGGACTTCGCCGAGGACAGCGAGTCGCTGCTGCTGGAGAAGCGGGGCGACGAGGTGCTGTTGCTGTCGCCGACGCGTGACGGCTCGCGGCCGCTGCGCCGGAGCCTGCCGCTGGCCAGCGGCGAGCTGGCGGAGGTGGCGGCGGTCGCCACGCCGGGGCGCCTCGTCAGCCTCGACAACTATCGCGGCGAGCGCGTGTTGCAGGTCAGCCGGCCCATCACCGGCCAGCCCTGGGTGCTGGCCCAGCAGATCGATGCCAGCCAGGCGCTGAGCCTCGCCGACGAGCGCCGGCGCTTCCTGCTGGTGGCGCTGTCGCTGCTGCTGTTCTCGGTGGCGGCGGTGGCGGTGGCCGCCTGGCGCCATGGCAGCGGCGTGCGCGCACGGCACCTCGCCGATGAGCTGTCCGACAAGGCGGGGCGGCTGCAGCGCCAGACCGACCGGCTGCACACCATCACCGACAGCCTCGATGTGCTGACACTGCTGGTCGCCGCCGACAACCGCGTACTGTTCGCCAACCAGGCGGCCGCCAGCGCCGCCGGGACCACAATCAAGGCCATGCTCGGCGGCACGCTGGCCGGTGTGCTGCCACAGCCGGTGCAGGCCGCGCTCGGCGAAGGCATCGACCAGGTGCGCCAGCACGGTGGCACCGCGCATCGCCTGGTGCAGTGGCCGCTCGGGGACCAGCCGCGGACCTTCCATGCCAGCTTCATTCCGGTGGACCGCATCGGCGAGGAGGGCGACCTGGTGCTGCTGGTGCTCAGCGACGTCTCGGAAATCCAGCAGGCCAACGAACGCAACACCGACATGCTGCGCCGGCTGGTGCTCACCCTGGTCAGCGTCGTCGACCGGCATGACCCGTATTCGGCGAACCACGCGCAGCGCATGACCGAAGTCGCCGATGCGCTGGCGCGGGAACTTGGCTTCAGCGACCAGGAGCGCAGTACGCTCAACCTGGCGGCGAGCCTCGCCAACATCGGCAAGATCATGATCCCGGTGGAACTGCTGACCAGGGCCGGGCCGCTGACACCGGAGGAGCAGGAGACCCTGCACCGACACGTCGACTTCGGTTTGGAACTGCTCCGTGGCCTGCAGTTCGACGGCCCGGTGATGGACATCATCGCCCAGAAGCAGGAGCGGCCCGACGGCCGTGGCTACCCGCGCGGCCTGGCCGCCGACCGCATCACGCTGGCCGGCCAGGTGCTCGCCGTCGCCAACGCTTTCGTCGCGCTGCTCAGCCCGCGCGCCTACCGGCAGCAGCTCTCCATCCAGGGCGCACTCGACGAACTTATGCGCGGCGCCGGCAGCCAGTTCGACCGCCGCGTCATCGCCGCGCTGTTCCATGTCGCCGAGAACCGCCGCGACTGGTCGCAGTGGACCTAGCACGGTGCCTGGCCGGCGTTGCGGGGTTCATCCCCAGTGGTTACCATCGCGAGCCGTGGCATGCCGGCATCTGCTGCGGTCCCTGGGCAGGCCGCTCGCCAGCCCGATGACCGGCTGATGATCGCTGTCGGGAATCACAGCGGGGAAGTTGTGTGAAGTCTGGAACGGGCTCGCTCGCCGCCATTCTGCTTTGCCTCGCGGCGCTGCGCGTCCTGGCGCAGTCCCCAACCGCCGAGCAGCTGCAGCTGCTCAACCAGTTGCCCGCCGAACAGCAGCGTGCCCTGCTCGAGCAGTACGGCCAGCGTGGCGGCAGCGACCAGCCGCTGGCGATGCCGGCGACCACGCAGCCCAAGTCCGTTGCGCCAGCCGCGACGGGCCGCGCCGCGCCCGGGGATACGGTGCTGCTCGCCCTGGCGCTGGATCCGGCCGCCGCCGCCTCCGTGGAGCCGGGTACCAGGGAACTCATCGCCCGGGCGCTTGCCGCCAACCCCTACCGCCTCGAGCGCGACGGACGCATGCGGATCCCCGGCATGGCGCAGCCGGTTGCGCTCGCCGGCCTGACCGCGGAGGAGGCCACGGCGCTGCTGCAGAGCGAGCCCGCATTCAGCCAGGTCAGGGTCCGGCTGACGCTGCTGAAGCCGGAGCCGCTCGGCGTCGATGCGCTCAGGCCCTTCGGCTACGACGTCTTCCGCAATGCGCCGTCCACCTTCGCGCAGGCCAGCGACGTCCCGGTGCCGCCGGACTACACCATCGGCCCGGGCGACGCCATCGAGCTGCAGTTCCTCGGCAACGTCAAGGGCCTCTACACGCTCACGGTCGGGCGCGACGGCCGCATCCGCCTGCCGGAGATCGGGCCCATGGCGGTGGCGGGCATGCGTTTCGCGGAGATGCAGGAAGCCATCGTGGCGAGCGTGGCCGAGCAGATGATCGGCACCCGCGTGTCGGTCGGCATGGGCCGCCTGCGCTCGCTGCAGGTGATGATCACGGGCGATGCGGAGAAGCCGGGCGCCTATACCGTGGGCGGGTTGTCCACGGCGAGCAATGCGCTGATGGCGGCGGGCGGCGTGAAGCCCATCGGTTCGCTGCGCCGGGTGCAGGTGCTGCGCGCCGGTCAGCTGGTTGGCACGCTCGACCTCTACAACCTGCTGCTGCATGGCAGTTCCAGCGACGACATGCGGCTGCAGTCCGGCGACGTGGTGTTCGTGCCGCCATTGGGCGCTTCCGCCGGCATCACCGGCGAGATTCGCCGCCCCGCGCTCTACGAGATCACCGCTGCCGCCACCGCCGGCTCCCTGGTCGACCTCGGCGGCGGGCAGACGGAAGCGGCCGCGCTGGCCGAGGCGACCATCGAGCGCATCGATCCGGCGCGCGGGCGCGTGGTCCTCAACGTCAACCTCGGCACGCGCGAGGGCCGCGACACCCGTCTGCGCAACGGCGATATCCTGCGCATCCCGGCGGTACGCAGCACGCTCAACGACAGCATCGTCGTCACCGGCCACGTGTTCCAGCCGGGCGCACGCCAGTACCGCGGCGGCTTGCGCCTGACGCAGGTGCTGGGCAGCGTAGAGGACCTCAAGCCCGGCGCCGATCTCGACTACGTGCTGGTGCGCCGCGAACTGCTGCCCGACCGGCGCATCGAGCTGCACTCGACCAGCCTGGCGCAGGCGCTGCGCAAGCCGGGCGGGCCGGATGACCTGAAGCTGATGCCGCGCGACCAGATCTTCGTGTTCGACATGGGCGGCAGCCGCGAGCCGCTGCTGCGCCCGCTCCTCGACGAGTTCCGCCGCCAGAGCACCTTCAGGGATCCGGCCGGCCTGGTTTCCGTCGGCGGCAGCGTGCGCATGCCGGGCGAGTATCCGCTCGAACCCGGCATGACGGTGGCCGACCTGGTGCGCGCCGGCGGCAGCCTCGCGGAAGCGGCCTTCGGTGGCGAGGCGGAACTCGCCCGCTACCAGGTCATCGATGGCCAGGCGCGCAAGACCAGCGTCGTCAGCCTGGACCTCGCCGCCGCACTCGCCGGCGACCCGCAGGCGGACCTGCAGCTGCAGCCCTTCGACGTGCTCACCGTGCGGCGCGTGCCGCAGTGGACCGACCAGGAGTTCGTCACGCTCGAGGGCGAGGTGCGCTTCCCGGGACGCTATCCCATCCGCCGCGGCGAGACCCTCAACGCGCTCCTCGCCCGGGCCGGGGGCCTGACCGACCAGGCCTTCCCGACGGGCGCCGTCTTCACCCGGCAGGCACTGAAGGAACGCGAGGCCCAGCAGCTCGCCACGCTTGCCGACCGGCTCGAGCGCGATCTCGCGCTGCTGGCGGTGCAGTCCTCACAGGCCGGCAAGGATGCGCCCGGGGCGGGCTCGCTCGCGGCGGGCCAGTCGCTGCTCGCCGAGCTGCGCAGCACCCAGCCGGTTGGCCGCCTGGCCATCGACCTGCCGGCAATCCTGCGCGAAGCGCCAGGTTCGCCCGACGACATCATCCTGCGCAACGAGGACCGCCTGCGCATCCCGCGGCAGATGCAGGAAGTCACCATCATCGGCGAGGTGCAGGCCAGCACCTCGCAGCTGTACCAGGAATCGCTGGCGCGCGACGACTACATCAACCTGAGCGGCGGCTTCACGCAGAAGGCCGACCGGGATCGGGTCTACGTGATCCGCGCCAACGGCCAGGTTGCGGCCGCATCCACCAGCCGCTGGCTGCCGAGCCGCCGCATGGACATCCGGCCCGGCGACACCATCGTCGTGCCGGTCGATGCCGAGCGCCTGCCGCCGCTGCCCATGTGGACCTCCGTCACCAGCATCATCTACAACCTGGCCGTCGCGGTGGCGGCGGTGAATTCGTTCTGAGGCAGTTTTTAGAGGCTGGCTTGTTCAGTTCGTTGCAACGTGGTTTTCGTATCCGTGCGAGGGCCGGCAGGCGCCCATGATGATAGACGATGACGTCATCAGGCTTGATGAAGTTCTGCGGCTATTGTTCCGCAGGCTGCACTGGGTTCTTGGCGCTGCCGTACTGTTCAGCCTGCTTTTCGGCGCAGCCTCCTTTCTCGTGTCGCCGGTCTACCGTGCGACGGTGGTCCTGATTCCTGCGGAGAGTGGCGGGCGCCTCGACGGAGCGCTGATGCCCGCCCTTGGTGCGCTCTCGGGACTTGCGGGATTCTCGCTTGACCGGGCGAACTCGCATACGGAAGAGTCACTTGCGGTAATGCAGTCCAGGAGCTTTTCAGAAAAGTTCATCCAGGATGCCGGCCTTCTGCCGAAGCTCTTTCCCGAGCGATGGGACAGCCAGCAGTCTCGCTGGAAGGCTGGGACATCTGAACCGCCGACACTGGCGTCCGGAGCGATCAGATTTGACAGGCATGTCCGTACGCTCGTTCCGGACAAAAAGACAGGGTTGTTCCGGCTGACGATCGACTGGCGCGACCCGACGGAGGCTGCGACGATCGCGAATGACTTCGTGGCCAGCTTCAACAGAACGATGCGCGACCGAGCCATCAAGAGCGCTGACGAGTCGGTGGCCTATCTCGAAACCGAATTGACCAGGACCACGCAGCTGGAAACCCGGGCTAACCTGGCCCGGCTTCTCGAGGCACAGCTGAACCGCCGGATGCTGGCTACGGTGACGGAAGAGTTTGCATTCCGCGTGGTCGACCGGGCCTTGCCGCCCGATCCCGACGACATTGCGCGACCACGTCGCGGCTACTACCTGGCGGCTGGTGGGTTGATCGGCCTGGTTTTCGGCGTATCGCTGGTGCTGTCCAGGCCGGCGAAATAAAGCCGCAAGTAGCCTGCCCAGTACCAGAGGATGGCAGTGGCCAGGATCAGGCCGTGTGTAAGGTACACGCTAGGCAGATCCGATGAGTCAATCAGCCAGAACAATGACGGGGAGCAGACGGCGAAGACGAAGCAGTGATTGCTCATCCGATTGCCGATGCCATCGAGCACATGCAGGGTGGCTGAAATCACAAGGACGTACAGCAACACACCAACTACGCCAGCCTGCTGATATCCCGAGCCGAGATAGCTCGAATTCGCGTGCGCGCCTGGCAGGCCAATCTGATAGCCGATGAGATAGGGGATCTGCTCCTGGTAGACCCTCGGCAGGAGGCCGAACGAGAGCTTTGAATCGGAAAACAGTGTGAAGGGGTTGTTGTTGAAGAAGCTGAAGTATTCGAAGTTCAGCGCACCAGGAACGATGAAGGTCCGCCTGATGATGATGTCTCCAAGCAGGAGTGTCATGTCGCTCAAGGTGAAGATCATGCCGATCGTCAGCACGACGGTAAGCATTGCAACAAGGTTTCCGCCGCCGGCGCGCTTGCTGCGTCGTGTGGCCGCGAAGCACAGCAGCGCCAGCAAGGGGAAGAACAGGGCGGCGCGATGCTGGGAAACGAGAAACACCCCAAGACTGCAGATGAGTGTCGCGAGAAACGGGAACCATCTGCTCCTTGCATAGTAGAAAACGAGCAGAAAGGGGAGCAGCGCCTTCGCGAGGTTGGTATGCAGATATTCGAAGTAACTTGATTGCGATTCGGCAATCTGTGCCCGGTTGAGGTAGATGTTCTCTGGTGAAAAGTCGATCGAAGAATAGTCGCCGCCAGCAATGATCAG